>Ga0210406_10000004_pt1 | contig 386734 bp, 313 predicted proteins | sample IncBWC30MmetaG_FD_155454 | JGI IMG/M metagenome (GOLD analysis project Ga0210406, IMG submission 155454) | Forest soil microbial communities from Barre Woods Harvard Forest LTER site, Petersham, Massachusetts, United States - Inc-BW-C-30-M | ecosystem: Environmental > Terrestrial > Soil >... | reverse complement strand
ACCATATATGTGCCGCAGAACAATGCGCTGTATCTGATGAACGATGCGGGAACGGCATGGTTGGGACCAGTGGCATTGGGGAGCGCGAACACACTGCAGAACAGCCAGTGCAGCATTGATGCAAGCCGATCTTCGGTCAACGGTTCTGGCAATACGCTCACCGTGAATCTAGCCACGACTTTTCAGTCGTCCTTTAGCGGGACAAAGAAGGTGTGGGCCTGGGTGCAGAACCAAGCCGGAGCAAACTCGGGTTGGACACAATTGGGTACTTGGACAGTTTCGATGGCTAGCGCACAGTCCATTTCCCACATCATCTTCATGCTCCAGGAGAACCGCACCTTCGACAACTACTTCGGGATGCTGAATCCGTATCGGCAGGCAAATGGGTTCAGCGTTGGGGACGACGGGAAGACGTACAACGTCGATGGCATTGACGACAAGCTCTCGACGATCTCCAACACGAACGATGAAAACGTTACGTTCGGCCTCTTCAAATTGCAGACGACGTGCACGGACGGCATGTCGTCTGCGTGGCTGGAGAGTTATGGAGATGTGAACCGCTTCAACTTCGCGACCGATCGTTCGATCCTGATGGATGGCTTTGTACACACCGCCGAGGGTTATGCGAAGTCGTTTGGCCTCGGGGACACCGCGGGCAAGCGCGCGATGGGGTACTACGATGACACATTCCTGAATTACTACTACTACATGGCGTCGCAGTTCGCGATTTCGGACCGCTGGTTCTCGCCGGTGTCCAGCAAGACAATCTCGAACCGGCTCGCGACCATGACTGGGGGCACGACGCAGGGACTTGTGTACGATCCGGGAGAGAATGATGGGCTGCCGCAGCGCAACTGGAAGACGATCTTCGAGGAGCTCGATGGCGCGGGGGTCTCCTGGAAGATTTATTACAGCAATTTCGACACCGGAGACCCGTTCCCGGCGACGAGCTTCGGCAACTTCACCTACTCGAACAACTACATGCACGGCATGCCCTGCGATTCGCGGACGTCGCCAGTTAACGGTATTTGCATTGATACCAGCCACATTGCGCCGCTGAGCCAGTACTTCACCGACGTCCAGAATGGGACGCTGCCGAAGTTTTCGTATATCGAGCGGGGATCTGAGGATGGCACCGATGAGCATCCCAGCGCTGACATCATTCTGGGACAACAGCAGGTGGCGAAGATCGTGAACGCGTTGATGAATAGCCAGTCGTGGAAAGACTCGGTGTTCTTCCTGAGCTATGACGAGGGTGGAGGGCCTTATGACCATGTCCCTCCCGTTCCGGGACATTCAAATGACAATACGGCGGCTGCGTTAGCGGCGATTACGCCGGATATCAGCAGCATTGCAGTGAATCCGGATTCGTTTGGGCCGTGCCAGTCGCCATATGTCAACGGAGTCGCGCAGCCCACGGATCACTGCGATCTGCGGACGTATCCAACCTCTCCACCCTTTTCCGATCCAGGATGGAACCCGACCGACGCGCCTGCGCAGCAGGGCTTTGCGGCGCAGTTGGGCTTTCGCGTCCCGAACATTGTGATCTCGCCGTTTACGCGCCGGCACTACGTGTCGCACATTCCGATGGACCACACGGCGATTATCAAATTTGTGGAGAGCCGGTTTATTGGTCCGAATGCGAATCTGACGGCGCGGGACGCTGCGCAGCCGAATCTGCTGGACTTCTTCGACTTCAATGCGGCGCCCTGGGCGACTCCGCCATCTCCGCCGGCGGCTTCGTCGAACAGTTCGTGTGTGCCGTCGAATCTCAGCGCTGCCTCTGCTTGGCTGACGACGCGGCAGTTGTCCGATGGAGCGATCGAGTCCGCGCCAGACAAAATCACGCCCTACTTTGCCAATACCGCAGCGACGGGCTGGCTACAGGATTCGGCCAGATATGCAAAGGTAGGAAGTTACATCCAGTGGTATTTCGACCACGTAAACAGAACCACCGACGTGTGGGGAACTACGGGCACGATCTACGACTACTCTGTTTCCAATGGAGCTACGAGTGGCTGCATCAATGGTCAATGCAGTGCCGACTCCACGGACAGTTACGCGAGCACCCTGCTGTCTTTGGCCTGGACTAGTTGGGGTACCGGAGATCCAGGGTTGCGCAATCTGATTAGTGCAAATCGTCCAACACTCGATCTGATCGCGAGTGTGTTGATCAACCCAAAAGATCTGGACTTGTCCGATGGACTCACGTGGTCGTACGCCGGTTACCCATTCAAGTTCCTGGTGGATAACTGCCAAGGGTACCGGGGACTGAGCGATTACGCCAATTTGGTCCAGCAGGCCTTCAATGATTCCACTGCGGCCGCGAGTTGGAGCAATCACGCGACGAGCATGAGAAACGGCATCCTCGCCTTTTGGAACTCGGCGACGAAAACGTGGGCGATCGATAAGGGCAGCAATGGAACCGTTGACCAAGCGGTGATGACGCGATGGTATCCGGACGGTGTGGCGCAGATATTTCCCGTCGTATTCGGCGTCGTCGCCCCGACCGATACCAGGGCGGTGAACGCGTACGCGTCTTTGAATACCAACTTTCCCAGCTGGGACACTTTTCAATTTAACGATCCCTTTCCCTGGGCGATTGTGGGCTATGCCGCAGCTGTCATGGGTGACTCGGCGCGCGCGAACCGTTATCGACAGTCGGTGGAGGCCAAGTACGTCAACGTAACTCCCCAGTTTCCCTGGCCTTGGTACGACGAAGAGAACGGCTGGTTCATGCGCATGATGGCCCTGCAAGAACGTACTGCAATGCAGCTGTAAGTCGGATTGAGCATTGGTTAGGGCGAAAAATCCCACCGAATAAGTTGTTAGTCACCGACGTAACCCCCTCAAAACAGCGGCCTTACGGGTATAATCCTGTATTCTTCATTTGCGCTCGTGCTCGCTTCGAGCGCCTTCGCGTCAGGAGTCTTCTTGCGTAATTGCATTTTGGTTACAGGCGGCGCCGGGTTTATTGGCAGTAATTTTGTGCTGCAGGCGGTGAGAGAATCAGCCGGCCACGTCGTTAATCTCGATAAACTCACCTACGCTGGGAATCTACAGAACCTCGAATCTCTGCAAGCGTCTTCTCTACACACGTTCGTTTGTGGCGACATCTGCGATCGTGACATCGTACCTAGCCTTCTTCGCGAGCATCGGCCGTCTGCGATTGTGCACTTTGCCGCCGAAAGCCACGTGGATCGATCGATTCTCGGTCCTGAGGAATTCATTCGAACCAACGTGAACGGCACATTCACGCTCCTCGACTGCGCGAAGAATTACTGGCGAGAGCTTCGCCCGGAGGACAAGGAGAGTTTCCGTTTTCTACATGTATCAACCGACGAGGTGTATGGCTCGTTAGGGGCTTCTAATCCGGAGTTCACCGAACAGACTCCATTTGCTCCAAACAGTCCTTATGCCGCGTCGAAGGCTGCTTCCGATCATCTGGTTCGTGCCTATCATCACACGTACGGGTTACCAACTCTGACCAGCAACTGCTCGAACAACTACGGTCCGTTTCAATTTCCCGAGAAACTGATTCCACTAACAATTCTGAACGCCATGAATGGAAAGGCCATTCCCGTCTACGGAGACGGGAACAACGTGCGCGACTGGTTGTATGTTGAAGACCATTGTTCGGCGATTGCAACGATTCTGCGTTCTGGACGTGCTGGCGAAACCTACAATGTGGGCGGCTCGAGTGAGAAGACCAACATTGACGTTGTCACCACCATATGTGAAACACTGGATGAACTCCTGCCCGATTCCCGATTCCGACCGCACGCATCACTGATTAAATACGTGACGGATCGCCCCGGCCACGATCGCAGATACGCGATCGACGCTACAAAATTGCGAACTGAACTTGGATGGAAGCCCCAGCAAACATTTCGTACCGGCATCAGAAAAACCGTCGAGTGGTATCTGAGCCACAAACCGTGGTTGGAGTCAGTTGTGAGCGGTGCCTACAAAGACTGGGTCGCCGTCCAGTATGCTCGTGGCTAGGTCGATCCCAATAGAAGTGGAATACAAGTGAAGAAAAGAAAAGGAATCATACTAGCGGGCGGCTCGGGAACGCGCCTCTATCCCGTAACCCATGTTGTCTCAAAGCAGCTGCTGCCGATCTACGATAAGCCGATGGTCTATTACCCGCTCTGCACCCTGATGCTTGCGGGCATAAAGGACATTCTCGTTATTTCCACACCCACCGACACGCCGCGGTTTCGTGATTTGCTCGGAGATGGAAGCCAATGGGGCGTGAATCTTTCCTACGAGGTCCAACCCCACCCGGGTGGACTAGCTCAGGCTTTTCTAATCGGACGGACGTTTATTGGGCACGATCGCAGTGCTCTTGTCCTGGGTGACAACATTTTCTATGGCCACGACCTGCCCGTGATGCTGCGTAATGCTGCAGCACGCGAATCAGGAGCTACAGTGTTCGCGTATCAAGTGCATGACCCGCAACGATATGGTGTGATTGAACTGGATCAAAATGGGAACGCAGTTAGTCTTGAGGAGAAGCCGCAGTACCCAAAATCCCGATTCGCGGTTACCGGCTTATATTTTTATGATGCGCAAGTGGTCGATATCGCCGCGAGCCTAAAACCCTCAGCTCGCGGGGAACTCGAGATTACCGACGTAAACCGCGCTTACATGAGCCGTCAACAATTGAAAGCGGAAGTGATGGGCCGCGGAATCGCTTGGCTTGACACCGGAACGCACGATTCGCTCGTCGAAGCAGCGCTTTTCATTCAGACAATCGAAAAACGCCAAGGGCTGAAGGTAGCCTGTCCGGAAGAAATCGCATTCCGTTGCGGTTTTATTGATGAGGTTCACCTTGAGCGATCGGCGATGTCCATTCAGAACAAAGACTACCGCGCATATCTGCTTCAGGTCTTGAGCGAACCAGAGGCTAAGCTAACGTTTGCAGTCTCTGCGCAGAAATGAAGGTAACTGCAACAGAGCATCCCGATGTACTGATCGTCGAGCCAAGAGTTTTCAAAGACGCTCGTGGGGCCTTCTTCGAGGCCTACAACCAGGCGACATTCAGCAAACTTGGCATTTCGAACGGATTTGTTCAGGACAATCAGTCCACTTCAAAAAAGGACGTGCTTCGCGGGCTTCACTACCAGATTCACCAGCCGCAAGGAAAGTTGATTCGCGTGTTAGGCGGCGAGATATTCGATGTCGCAGTCGATTGTCGAAGAAAGTCGGCAAGGTTCCGTCAGGCAGTTTACGTGAGGCTATCTGCTGAGAATCGCAGGATGCTTTGGATTCCCGAGGGATTCGCTCACGGCTTCTTAGTTCTTTCAGATCAGGCCGAGGTGTTGTACAAGACGACAGATTTTTACGCCCCAGAGCACGAGCGGACGTTGCTGTGGAATGATCCTGTCCTTTCTATACCGTGGCCGACGGCACGACCAATTTTGTCTGTGAAGGACCAACAGGGACTCCCGCTCTCAAAGGCTGAACTGTTCGAATAGAGAATCAGTCTGTGAATCATCGTCCGAACACATTGTTAATCGGAAAAAACGGTCAAGTGGGTCACGACATTCTTCCCAAGCTCGAGAAGGTCTCGAAGGTTACCGCCGTTGACCGGGCGATGTTGGATCTAACTCGACCTGACGACATCCGGCAGGTCGTCAGGTCCGTGCGTCCTGACGTGATCGTCAATGCTGCCGCATACACCGCAGTAGATAAGGCCGAGTCGGAGCGCGCCCTGGCTGAAGCCATCAATGCGAGAGCTCCTGAGGTGCTTGCACAAGAGGCCAGCCAAGCCGGCTCACTTCTGGTGCATTACTCGACTGACTATGTTTTTGATGGAACCAAATTGGGTCCGTACACTGAGGAGGATCCCGTTTGCCCCATCAACACTTATGGGAAAACGAAAGCCAACGGCGAGGAGGCGATCAGACGCACAGGTTGTCGACACCTAATCTTTCGCACGAGTTGGGTTTTCAGCGGCCGCGGGACCAACTTCCTACTGACGATGCTCAAGCTAGGAAGAGCGCGCGACCAGCTCAGGATCGTCCACGATCAGATTGGGGCTCCTACATCAAGTGAAGCGCTTGCGCGAGCTACGGTTGAGGTGCTGCAGCAGGTTTTCAATGCGAGAGGGGCAGATGAGAATTTAGGTACTTATCACCTCACAGCCGGCGGCGAGACTTCTTGGTTCGGTTTTGCGGGAGAAATCTTCCAGCAAGCATCCCCGAAGCTGTTGCACAAGGTTCCGCAGTTGCACGCGATTCCGACATCTGAGTACCCAACTCCCGCTCGACGTCCATTGAACTCGAGCTTGAGTTGCGAAAAGCTCAGATCCAAGTTTGGAGTGGTCATGCCGCATTGGCGAGACTGCCTCGCGGGGGTCTTGGCAGTGCTTAGTGCGACGGAAGAGTCTTCTAGATGCCAGTCAATAAACTAGAGGCGACCCGGAGCCAAAGAACTCTTCTGCTGGTTCTCTCCGCACAATCACCTTAGGGACGTCTGACATTGAGGTATTGACACCACCCGTTTGCTCACGTCCTCTCGTGTAAGTACCGCTGCTATTCTTTCCGCCGCATGTCCGTCCCAGAGCGGAGGAATTCGTCTTCGTTTCAGCGTACCCGAGAGGAGTTTGGTGACAGCGGTGGCGACTTTACCCACATCGCGGCCAACTAGTTGGTTTGTACCCATGCTCACGGTAATCGGGCGTTCGGTATTTTCACGAACCGTAAGGCACGGTACCTGCAAGAAGGTCGTTTCTTCCTGAATCCCGCCGGAATCCGTTATGACCAGTTTTGCCCTTTGCTGCAAACCTAAGAAGCTCAGGTAAGGAATAGGATCCATGAAACGGATTCTTCCTTCAGCCACTCCCAATCCCGCAGCCCGCATTCGTTCTCGCGTCCTCGGGTGGATCGGAAACACAATCGGAAGCTTTTGCGACAACGTTAATAAGGTCCTGAGCATATCCGCGAGCCAATCAACGTCGTCCACATTCGACGGGCGATGCAGCGTGACCAAAATAAAGCTTTCGGGAATGTCTGCTGGAACCGCGGATGCCGCGTGCGGCAGCATCCTGATCAATGTGTCGATCATCACGTTTCCGACGAGATGTACTCTTTCAGGTGCGATACCCTCGCGCGCTAGGTTGCGATTGCCATCCTCTGAAGGAGTGAACAGCAGATCTGCTAAATGATCGGTTAAGACGCGGTTGATTTCCTCCGGCATTGTGCGATCGAACGAGCGCAGTCCTGCCTCCACATGGGCTAATTTGATTCCTATTTTGGAGCAGACGAGAGCCGCTGCAACCGTTGAATTAACGTCCCCGTATACAAGCACCCAGTCCGGACGTTCTGCGATCACAATAGGTTCAAATCGCTTGATGATCTCGGCAGTCTGCTGGGCATGGGATCCTGATCCGACTCCAAGATTGAACCGTGGTGTCCCTATGCCGAGCTGTTCGAAAAACACGTCCGACATATTGACGTCGTAGTGCTGTCCCGTGTGTAGGATTGCTTGCTCAACGACCGAGTTCTCCGACAGAGCTCGGCACACCGGCGCCACCTTGATGAAATTGGGTCTCGCTCCAACAACGTGCAGTATCTTCAATGCAAGGTTCCCCAGTCCGACTCTGGTCATCGCCGATCGCTCAGCATCGAAATCTCAGCGGCCGTGAGTGATTTGCTGCTCAACGTCGAAAGCTATTCGTGGAGCCTCTAGCTGTTCCGCAAGTGAGATAGGCCACGCTGCACCCTGACGCAGACAATCTGATAAAGCTTCCATTTCTTCCATGTGGCCCTTCTGCTGCGTCATCAATTTCCAGTTGCCAGACTTTATTCCTGCAACCGTCAGAGACTTGTAGTCAACCATCGACAGTACTTTGCCGTCAGTGAAGATTTCCATTGTCTCCTTGGGGTGCGATTTGCTCCCCAGAGCTGTGTAGGTGAGCGTAGCAACTGAACCGTCCTGATACGCGATGGTGGCGACGAAATTCTCGTTCTTGACAAACTCTTTGGACGTCGGAGAAATGGATAGCGCATTAATCCTGGCTGCCCTGCTTTCCGTGAGGAAATTGAAAAGGTCATACACATGACATGCCTCACCCAAATTTCGACCGCCTCCTTCCGTTGAATGCACCCAGTGATCTGGAGGAATGTACCCAGCATTCATGCGGTAGTTGATGATGATTGGAGTGACCCGTTCTTTCAGGATTTCGCTTATCCGTTTCATGGGTGGCGAGAAGCGGCGGTTGTATCCAGTCATCAACAGTGGCCCGTTGCTTTTGGTCTGATAGAAACTCCGTATCTCTTCCAGATCGTCGGGATTCAGCGTAAGGGGTTTCTCCACAAACACGTTTTTCCCCGCGCGAAGTGCGCTCAAAACCATGCTTCCGTGTAGATTGTGCCGCGTGGCGATGAGCACGAGATCGATTGCTGGATCGGCGAGAACTTGCTCGAACTCAGTGGTCGCATAAGAAGCGCCAAATTGATCGGCAATAGCCCGAGCATTCGCACCAGTGCGGGTCATTACACAATGAAGAGCAAAGCGATCTTTCAGCTTTGCTAAATTCGGGAGATGTGTCGCTGCGGCAAAGTTGCCGGCGCCAACCAAAGCCACATTTATCCTGCTGCCGGCTTTGATGGGGGCTCTGAGGCTTACGGTTCGGGTCGGCTCGACTTCGCGCTGTGCGTACTCGAGGATCACAATCAGTGAGCGCTCATTGCCGTTCTTCAGAGCGTCGTAAGCCTGCGGCGCATCATCGATCGAGTACTTTCGGATTCCCAAATCAGAAACAGAAATTCGGCCGGACGCAAGCAGCTGCAAGTAGGCTTCCATGTTGCGGTTTTCTGTCCAGCGCACGTATGAGAGGGGATAATCCTGTCCTCCCTCTTCATACACCGAATCGTAACGTCCGGGTCCATAAGAACAGGAGATGAGGAAATCGAGTTCCTTTTTATAAAGGTCCGAGCGCTTGAGGTGTAAACCGACGTCTCCGACCAGCACGACTCGTCCTTTTTTTCGGCACGCTTGCATCGCTTCACTGATGATCGTGTCGCTCGCGCTCGCCGCGGTTACGATTACAGCGTCGGCTCCAAAGCCCTGGGTGAGACGATAGACGCGATCGACGTAGTTCTCGCTGGAAGCGTCGATCCCGAAATCCATTCCGTGATCAAGCGCAAGCTTAACGCGATCTGCGTCGATATCGACGCCGCAGACTCGACATCCATTGGCGCGCAGCAATTGCGCAGTTAATTGCCCCAGGATGCCTAAGCCAACCACAGCAATGGTTTCACCCAACGTCGGATTAGCTCGACGCACTCCCTGCATGGCGATTGCGCCAAGCGTGACGGTCGAAGCTAGTTCCGTGCCCACTCCAGATGGAATCGTGACTGCGAGGTTTACTGGAACATCGATGAATTCAGCGTGATTGGCAACTCCTCCCCCGGCGCAGCTAACAAGGTCGCCAACAGCAAATTCGGCGACTTCAGTTCCGACCTCAACCACCTCGCCCGCGGCCGAGTACCCGATTGGGAGTCCGGCCGACAGTTTCCCCAGCACTCGATCGAGCGTTCGTTTCACGCCTTGATCGCGCATCAGCTCGATCACTCGCTTCGCATGTTCCCTCTGCTTCAGGGCTCTCCGATACAGAGGCAGTTCGGAGTTGCCGACGCTTGCCATCTCTGTGCCTACGCTTACACAGGAATGGTGCACGCGAACGAGTAGGTTCTTAGGACTGACCTGTGGTGCAGGTACTTCCTGTACGATGACGCCGCCATTCTTGACGAGTGCCTGTTTCATTTCTCCTTAATCACCTGAGATTATGGTGGTTCACATCCGGTGCTCCGAGAATACCAGCAACGTTCCAGCACAATTCGAGGTTTGGCCCTCCGCTGCGGTTTCCACAAAGTATTGCTTAAATTCTGGATATTCAACTTCATTTCGATGATCCTGAAGCAGGGGTTAAGTCATTAAAGCCTTTAAATCCATAGCTCTCGGTGTGGTAAACTGCTTCCTCCTTCAGCCGCTTTGATCCAAACGTAATAAGCGGATTTTTCGTTTTGGAAGTGGCTAGGAGGTGCACGCGAACATCTGTTGGTACTCTGTGTAACGATGAAGATCTCCCCCTTCTCCGCAGTTTCCACCTTTTTCCTCATCCTTCTTACTCATCCCCTTTGCTCCGCTCAGTCGATTGATCCCTACGCAGAAGCTCGAGATAAAGACTCGACTCTGCAGAACTACCGTTCTATTCAGCAGGGCGGAAGTGCCACGCCCGACGCGGATGCCGCCCTAAGCGCTGATGTAATCGTGGAACTGCTTCGGAGGGAGCCTGCACTCAAGCTGCAGGTCAAGCGCGTGCTGATCCAAAAGGCTTTGGATCAGGGCAGGTTACTAGCAGAGGAAGATCTTGGCGATACCGAGCTGTTTGGTCTGATTCGGGATGAGTTCACCATTCGAAAGATTGCCAGCGACGAGATCGAAAAGCGTCACTACCTACGCCTTAGGCCCACGGACGAGGAAGCGTTCGAAGCACGACTCACCCAGCGCAGAGTAGAACAGCTTGAGGCCAGCGAAGGCAATCGCCAGGACAGAAAGCAGAGGGAAGGGGAAGGCGAGGAAGCGAAGCAGGGTCCCGCCGTGCGCGCTGGCGCACCATCCGGGAACGGACCTTCTCCACAGCAGCCCAGCTTTAAAGACGGCGGACCGGGGAGTCTTAGTCCAGACGATCGTACCCTGCCGCGCGTCAGTCCGAGTGAATTACCGCAATTGCTGACTGCCTCAGCGGAAATGGGAGGAGCTTCTGGCACAGCGGGCCTTTCGAGTCGGTCGTCGACGACTCAGTCATCTCTTCTCGTCCCGTCGATAACCCCTGAGCCGGCGTTTCCGTCTGAGCGTGAGGTAATTGCTGGTGTTAACCAACCTCGTCCATCGACTCCTAGAGTTGTGCAAGGCTCTGCAGCAGAGGATTCAGACCGCACGTTTCGCAAGAAGCCCAACCCCTATGCGATGGTGCCGTCTCTCTACGACTTGTATGAGCAATCGCCGGCTCAAGGCAGGAGTCTGGAGCGCTTCGGTGCGAGCATATTCGAGAATGGAACGGGCAATCTAGATCAGCTTCCGATGGATGTCCCCGTTGGTCCTGATTATGTGATCGGTCCTGGCGACGGCCTCAACGTCGATCTGTGGGGCTCCGTTTCCCAACGCCTCCAGCGGGTGGTCGACCGTGAAGGCCGACTGTCGCTTCCCGAAGTGGGAACAGTTCTCGTTGCTGGTAAGACGCTCGGCGAATTACAGCAGACTGTCCAGAAACAGCTTCGCAATCAGTTTCGTGATGTTCAAACCGATATCTCCCTGGCACGGTTGCGCACGGTTCGTGTCTACGTGGTGGGCGATGTAACTAAGCCCGGTCCCTACGATGTGAGTTCGCTGTCGACTGCGTTGAATGCTGTGTATTTGGCGGGAGGTCCCACATCAAAGGGATCGCTACGCGTCGTGCGGCACTATCGAGGGAAAGAATTGCTCGAAGAAGTGGACCTGTACGATCTGTTGCTGCATGGAGTGAATTCCGATGTTAAGCGGCTTGAGGCTGGCGATTCCATTCAGGTGCCCCCAGTCCGACCGGAAGTTGCAATTGATGGCATGGTTCGTCGTCCAGCTCGTTACGAGCTGGTCCGCGAGAGCTCACTGGGTGAGGTTCTTGAGCTTGCAGGAGGCGTTCTTCCCTCAGCAGCCCTGCGTCACATAGAGATCGAGCGAGTACAAGCACATCAGAGTCGCACGATGTTGAGCGTCGATCTGCCCGAGGGGGCGGACACCCTCGACCAGGTGACCAAAGCCCTGGCTTCATTCAAAGTGCAGGATGGGGATCGCATTAGGATCTTCCCCATTCTTCCTTACGCTCAGCAGGCGATATATTTGGATGGCCACGTCTTTCGCCCCGGCAAATATGGCTATCGCGAAGGAATCAAGATCTCGAATTTGCTCCATTCCTACAGCGACATGCTTCCTGAGCCTTCACGTCGTCATGCGGAGATCATCCGTCTTTCTGCTCCCGACTTTCGACCAACCGTGATTGCATTTAATCTCGATGAGGCTCTAAAGGGAGATCCGAAGTCCGACCTGCTCCTGCAACCGCTGGACACGATTCGCGTGTTCAGTCGCTACGATTTTGAAGACCCGCCGGAGGTTACGGTATCGGGCGAGGTTCGCAAGCCGGGCATTCACAGAACCAGTGGCGATCTGCACATTCGCGATGCGGTCTACCTCGCAGGAGGTCTAACCGCTGACGCGCTTCTATCTGATGCGCAAGTTTTTCGGCGCCAGAATGGAAAGACTGAAGTCGCGAGCATCAATTTGGAGGCGGCGCTCAGGGGCGACCCTGCCAACAATCTCCTGCTTCTGCCGAAAGATCGCCTGATTATTCACCGGGACCTCACGAAAGCCGATCCCGCCTCCGTGATGGTCGAAGGCGAAGTCGAGCGGCCAGGAAAGTATCCGCTTGGATCCGGAATGACGGCGAGCGAACTGGTGCGCCTGGCGGGTGGTTTCAAGCGAAGCGCCTATACCGATCTCGCGGACCTCTCGCGATATGTTATTCAGGATGGAGCAAAGGTAGAGGGAAAACACGAACAGGTAGAGATCGCGAAGGCATTCGCTTCTCGAGATGCAGATGTCCCACTCCGGGACGGGGACACGCTGACGATTCGACCGATTGCGGGCTTCAACAATATTGGTGCGACGGTCAACATCAAAGGCGAGGTGATGCACCCCAGCGTATACGGCATCAAAGAGGGAGAACGGCTGAGTTCCGTTTTGAAGCGCGCTGGCGGTTTCGCACCGGATGGGTACGCGGAGGGGATTTTCCTGAGTCGCGATTCCCTGCGCGTAATGGAAGAGCAGAATCGCCTCGATCTGATCTCGCGCTTGCAATCGGAGAGCGCGAACCAACCCAAATATAAGCCGGGCACAAGCCCGGCCGAGGCCGCTCTGGTCGCGCAGTCTGCGTCTCTGCAGCAGCAGCAGCTAATCGATCGCCTTAAGAACGAACCTCCAGTCGGAAGGCTTGTGGTGCACATCACGAGTGACATCGCCAAGTGGCAAAACGGTCCCCAGGATGTGGAGCTGAGGAAAGGCGACGTGATCGTAATTCCAAAGCGTCCCACGCAAGTAATGGTAACCGGACAGGTTTATAACCCCACGGCGGTTACATACCAGCCAGGAAAGAATGCCGACTGGTATTTGAAGCAGTCCGGAGGTGTGTCTGAACTGGCAAACAAGAAATCGATCTTTGTGGTTCGGGCTGGTGGTTCAATTATCGGACGCGAAGGCGGCACAAGCGGTTTCTGGCATCAGAGCGTTCTCAGCACCGTTCTTCGTCCCGGGGATACTGTAGTTGTTCCAGAAAAGCTCCTTGGCGGAACACCGGTATTCAAGACGATGCTTGAATCGGCGCAAATCATTTCCTCCATAGCCGTCACTGCCAAAGCTGTAGGAGTGTTCTAGATCTCTGTGCGGCTCTCCATTCCGATTCTCGCGGTGGCAATGATTACCTGTAATCATCCGGTTTGGGGGCAGAGTGCCGATGCTTCCGCTTCAAGAGAGGCTTATCGCGAGCGGTTGAAGGCCACCGCGTCAGATCCTTCGCCCGGCGCGACCTCCTCGACTGAGGATTCGCGAACGCGCTACAAGGAGGCATTGCGGCATCTCGCCCAAGGCGACGAAGTTGTGGCCAATCAGAATAGTGAGATTCCCAAAAGGGAACGAGCACAGGGCGAGCAGGCTGACAACGGAGGGAGTGCCGCTAAAGGAAATGCATATGGAGGAAGCGCGAGTACAGATCCCTTATCTGCTGGTCCCCCTGTTCAGCAAGAGACGGTGCAGCCCGTGTCAATGCAGAGCAGGAAAGAGGTGCAGATTCCTCAAGTTCCAACGGTAGCGGTGAATCCCTCGTCCTGCACCGACGCATATTGCAAGCAGCTTCGCCGCACAGCAGATGGCGCACTTCTGCAGCCGACCATTCGCGCCTACGAACCCGGTCGCACCCCGACCACCGAAGCCAACTTCCTGAAGAATCTAGCTTTCGATCAAATGCACATTTGGGCAAGCCCGTTCAAGCTTCGTGACGGCGATGCGACCTGGGCCGTGCCATTCGGAATTGTGACCGGAAGTCTCATCGCCACTGATCGCAACCTTTCCAAGCAAGCGGTCGATTTAGGTCGGATCGATACGAGCAAACAAGTCTCGAACTTTGGGCTTTACAGCTTCATTGGAGCCAGTGCTGCGATGTACGGCCTCGGCCTTGTTGGTCACAATGATCACCAGCGCGAAACTGGCCTACTCGCTGGCGACGCCTTCATCAATGCGACCCTCGTGGCCGAAGCGCTGAAGTTGGTTGTTGGCCGGCAGCGGCCGTTCGAAGGCGATCATTTCGGGCACATTGGCAAAGGAGGGAGTAGCTTCCCATCAGGTCACGCCATTGACAGCTGGGCGATCGCGGCCGTTTTTGCACGCGAATATCCGAACCCATTCATGCAGATTGCCTCCTACGGTCTGGCATCCGTTGTGTCGGTGGCGCGCATTACCGCGCAGCAGCACTATGCTTCGGATGTTTTGGTGGGCAGCGCGTTCGGCTACTTTATTGGGAGAAAGATCTATCGCGACCACCACGACCCCGAGCTACCTGGCGCAGAATACGGTACTTTTGTTCGCGAGCGGCAAAGGGGTGCCGAACACTCAGGTTCTGCGAGTGTTCCGCTTGAGAGCTGGGTCTATCCCGTCATTGACCGCCTGTCTGCGCTCGGCTTTGTGCACACCAATTTCGATTCCGAACGACCGTTCACACGCCTGGAGTGCGCTCGCATCGCGGCTGAGGCGGCTGAAAATGCGGATGCACTTGATGCTTCTGCGAGTATTCGGTTGATGGTTGACGAGCTGCAGCGGGAGTTCGCACGCGAAGCTGAAGTTTGGGCCGGAACCTCGGATAACCGGAGCCTTGCTCTGGAATCGGTGTACACGCGGGCAACGGAAATATCTGGACCTGTGCTGCGAGACGGATACCACTTCGGCCAGACCCTCTATAACGATTACGGCAGACCGTACGGACGTGGGTTTAATAGCATCACGGGCTTTTCCGCCCGCGCAACTTCCGGCCCGCTGGTTTTCTATTTTCGCGGTGAATATCAGCACGCGCCGGGAAACCCGGATTACACGGCTCAGCAAATGTCTTCCATGAGTGCGGTTGACCTGACTCCGGAGCTTCAACGGCCCTTTCCGGCACAGGATCGGTTCCAGGTGCTCGACGCTTACATGGGATTCAATCTCGGAGGCAATCAATTCACACTAGGACAGCAAAGCCTCTGGTGGGGGCCCGGTAGCGGCGGAGCCTTCTTGCTTTCCGACAATGCTGCGCCACTCAATATGGCGCGACTTAGCAGCGTGTCGCCGGTGAATGTGCCTTTGCTTTCAAAGTTGTTCGGACCTATGCGTTACGAAGTCTTCGTGGGGCAAACGGATGGTTACAACTACCTTCTCTCGCCACGAGGTCTGAACGGACCCCATCTGGGCACCCAACCTTTTGTTCAAGGCCAGCGGTTCACGTTCAAACCGACGCCAAATTTTGAATTAGGCTTTTCCCGAACGGCCGTCTTTGGCGGCACCGGATATCCGCTTACCGCTCGGTATTTCTGGTTGGACACGTTCTCGCTTGGTAACACTCCTCAGGGTTCCTCCAGCAAGCCGGGCGATCGACGATCCGGATTCGACATCACCTATCGCCTGCCTTTCGTTCGAGACTGGGTATCCTTCTATTTGGACGAGTTCAGTGAAGACGAGATCACGCCGGTGTTCATTCCGCGTCGCACGGCCATGCATCCTGGAATTTATATGGCGAAGCTGCCAAAGCTCCCCAAGATGGACCTGCGGGTCGAAGGCGTCTACACGGATATACCCAGTTTTGCTCCCAAGGGATACTTCTACTGGAATCTCACGTTTTTGAGCGGATATCGCAAGGATGGGAATATCCTTGGGAATTGGATCGGACGGGAAGGCCGCGGCGTCTTCGCCACATCACGGTTGTGGCTGACGGGGAAAGATTGGCTTCAATTCGGCTATCGCGAGGCCACTGTCGATCGAGAGTTTCTCTTGGGTGGGCGCTATCAGGACGAGAGTGTGAGCGCGAACTTTGCGTTGAGGAGTGATGTCATGGCTTCCGCGCTTCTGCAGTATGAGCATTGGCGCTTTCCTCTGCTGGCGGCACAGCCGCAAAGCAATTTTGTGACATCGTTGCAAATCATGTACACGCCCTCACGTGGGTCGGGCAGAAATTGATAACTGCAATACAGGTTTGATGGAGAGGAGCAGCTTCAGTGGATAAGGGTGCACACCGCCTAACTCCCGCAATCGATCGCCCTCTTGAAGTGGAGGTTCCTTCGAGGGATGAGTCTCTCTCGGAACTGCTATCCAAAGGAAGACAGGGGTCAGGTGTCGAGAAACTGAATCTGCTTTGGGACCATCGCCAATTTCTCGCTCGCGTCGCAGGCTTAGGACTTCTCCTTAGTACTATTCTGGTCTTCCTGATCCCAAAACAGTACACATCCACAGTTAGTCTTATGCCACCAGACCAGCAAGGTGGGTTAGGCGCGGCGGCAGCCCTGGCAGCATTCGCAGGAACAGGAACAGGAAAAGGTGAGGGCATCGGAGCTATGGCGGGCGACTTGTTAGGGATGAAGAGTTCCGCAGATCTCTTCATAGGGGTTATGGGAAGCCGAGCGGTCCAGGACAAGCTCGTGACCAAGTTCGATCTTCGCAAAGTCTACGGTGTGAGATTGTTGCAGGATGCAAGAAAGGAACTGGAGAGGAATACCGACCTCACTCTGGATCGCAAGAGTCAGATCGTGACTATCAGCACGACCGACCGGGATCCGGCGCGCGCCGCTGCCATAGCCCAGGAATATGCCTCAGAGTTGAACCGAGTAGTAAATCAGCTGAGCACGTCTGCTGCGCATCGCAAGCGCGTGTTTCTAGAAGAACGGCTGAAGGAGGTACAACAGGATCTCGAGGATGCTGAAAAGCAGTTCAGTCAATTCTCCAGCAAGAATGGAGCGATCGATATCAAAGAGCAGGGAAAGGCAATGGTGACAGCCGCCGCGAGCCTGCAGGCAGAACTCATCGCGACTGAGTCCGAGCTGGAGGGTTATCGTCAGATCTACACCGAAAACAACGTTCGCGTGAAGGCCGCTCAGGCCAAGATCGCGGAGCTGCGCAAGCAACTCGAGAGGCTCGGTGGTACGGATGCGATGCTGCAAGGGAATGAAGGGGGCGAATCGACTTATCCGTCGATTAGAAAGCTGCCCCTGCTTGGAGTAACGTACGCCGATCTTTATCGGCGCACGAAAGTAGGTGAAGCTGTTTTTGAAGCCCTCACCCAACAGTATGAGTTCGCCAAGGTCGAAGAGGCCAAGGACATACCCAGCGTTAAAGTCTTGGACGAGGCCAACGTACCCGAAAAGAAATCTTTTCCTCCGCGATTGTTGATGATGGTCGTCGGAACGGTCTTGTCCTTGCTGCTGGGAGTGCTCTGGGTGATTGCGCACACGAGATGGATGCAGGTCGATCCTACAGATGCGAGGAAGCTCTTCGCTCAGGAGGTGTTTATGACGATAAAGACAAACCTCCTTCACTGGTCTCGCAAACGTGATGCGTTGAACCTCGACAGAAAGGATCGCGCAACAAGCTTTCGCCGCAGATTCTAAGCCTCGATTCATTGTTTAAGAAGGGATGCGTTGCTCAGCTCACCATTGCGCATAGAAATGCCAGTGAATTCCTCAGCTCCTCAATCCGGAGTCATCGCGGCGAATGTTGAAATGTATCGCGGTCTGGCCAGTCGATATGACCGTTGCTGGACATCCGTATTGGGGCACGATCTTAATCCGGCATTAAGGCAGGACCTTGAAAAAATCGTGTCGAGTTTTTCCCCAGATCAAGGACCGTTTCGGTGCCTAGACTGCGGAGCGGGGACTGGAGCCGTGGCACTAGCTATGCTTGCTCATGGCTGGTCCGTCACTGCTGTCGACGTATCGTCTGAGATGTTAGAGTTGATGGCAAGAAAAATCGCTGCCCGCGGATGTACCGCCGCTCTCGTAAATCTCTCGATTGAAGAATTCCTGTCCCAGCCAGGTCCTCAGTATCATTTGATCGGCTTTCATTCGGTTCTACATCATATCTACGATTACTCAAGCGTGATCGATCTCGCTGTTGACCGACTTATTCCCGGTGGGTTTCTGTACACCAATGTGGACCCGGTTATTTCCCGTCATCCTGTCCTCACTGACACTTTCGATTCTTTAGACACAGGTGTGGCTAAGCTCCTGCATGAACCTTCAGATTTCATCCCAGGTGCGGTACGTCGATTGCGAAAACTTACTCGAAGCGCTGATCCGCAATTTGGGCGAAAAGTAGCGAGCGTGGGTGACATTGCAGAATTTCACGCACGAGCTGGCGTTAACGACTCGGCTATTGTTCGCTTGATACGAGCCAAGGGTCTCCAAATCGTGGAACACTCCAGATATCCGCTCGCCAGAACTAGAGTGACAAGCTACGTCAATAGGATTCTCAAGTTAAGGCAGGAGTTCAAGATCATCGCTAGGAGTCCTCAAGTCCCTCGCTCCAGCGGCAGCCGCTAGCCAATAACTGTTTGCAGGTCGGTGCATTGCATTTTTCGACATGACAGGCACTCATGAAAGGTTGGGATTTTCAGTGGTTCAGAAAGCGTTAAGAGGAATTGCAGCTGCAAACCTCAAGTCCTTACGCCTTTTAACAAGGCCTGATCGTCTTACGGAATATCTTCGCGAAGTGGAAGAGGCCTATCAACCTTATGCGCAATTACCGGTTGAAACGATTGAGTTACCAGAGATTTTGGGACGCGATTTTGCTGAACCGTTGTTCCTGCCGCTTGGACACGTTCGATCAGGTTCTTCGCCTGCTGGTGATCTCGCGGCAATTGCCGCATTGACAAGGAAAAAGCGTCCACGGGCAATCTTCGAGATCGGGACCTTTGAAGGACTTAGCACTGTGGTATTCGTGAAGAACGCCGGTCCGAACGTCGTGATGCATACCTTAGACCTTCCACATGATCATCATGAAATCTCAAGGACTTCACGCTCGTTCACCGCCCACTCCATCACAGAACCCTATAAGACAGGACACTTGATAGACAGATTCGCTATTCGTGAGCAGACCAATACGTATTGGGGTGATTCTGCAATTTTCGATTTTTCAAGCTTTGAAGGAGCAATCGACCTATTCTTTGTTGATGGTGCGCACACAGAAGATTACGTCGCCGGCGATTCTTGCCGAGCTTTCGAGTGTATTGCCAGTGATGGGTGGGTGCTCTGGCATGATTGCTTCACTCCTCAGGTCTTAAAAGTACTAAAGCAGATTGCTCAGAGTACAAAGGTGTACCAAATCCGCGGAACCGATCTTGCGCTCGCGACGAGTAAACCTAGCGCTGATGTTTTGTCGCGCTATCGAAGGACGACTTCTAATTCTTATTCATGAACCCTCCGTTTGGATCTCCGGGGACTCACACGTCAGCTAGCCGAGGCACGTCGCTCTTGCGGCAAGTATTTGAAGGTAGCGCTTGGAACGGCTTGGCGATTTCCGTGAGCCGACTTGCTCCGAGTGTTTTGACGATCCTGCTCGCGTGCTGGCTCGATCCTAAGGAGCTTGGCATTTTTGCATTCGTAATGGCGTATTACGGAGTTCTCTCTCTTTTTGCTGACTGGAGCATCGCATACTCCCTGCAGAAACTTATCCCAGAGAACTTGGGATCGACAGCTGAGATTACTTGGACCGCATTGTGCATTCGACTTAGTTTTTCCGCGCTAATTGCAGTTCTGTGTTGGGTGCTTGATGTTGCCACGAAGGTGTTTCGTGGATACGGCTCGCACCTAGGATTGCTCTTGGTGAGCTCCTCGTTCGGCATTATCGTATGTGTTTACAACGCTCGTTGTAAATTCGCGGTCGGTAGCTTTCTTAACATCGTCTTCCAAATTGGCTGGATAAGTGTTGCTTTAGTACTGGTCAACTTTGGGATGCATATCACTGGTCCGCTTTTTGCATTGGCCGTGTCGTACTTTGTGTTCGGTTTTCCAGCGTTTCTGCTTGATTTCAAACAGCCGACGGCGAGGTTTTCACCGCGGTTTGCCAGCGAAATGCTTCATTTCGGAACTTGGGCGACCCTGGCTTCTACTCTGGCTGGAATCGCTTCCCAGGGTGGGCTGCTAATTCTGGCTTATCTTTCCGGAGACGCGTCTGCAGGTATCTATAGGGTCGCGACGACATTAGGCATGATTCCTGCCGTATTGGGAATGGTTGTCGTGACTCCTCTCATGCCCATCGTTAAACGCGGTTTGCTCGAAGGCACAGACGTGACCGCAAGCTTGATCTTGCCCATTTTGCGTTATCTCCTCATGGTGGCCTTGCCGATCGCGGCAACCGCTGCAGCGTTTTCTCGCAGCATCATCGCAGCTCTTGTGCGGGACAGCTATGCAAGTGCCGCCTTGCCTATGTGCATTTGTCTTGTCGCAAACCTTTTGCAGATGCTTCTGACCACGTTTTCAGGAATTCTGCTAGTAGGCGAGGGACTGAGAGATCTTTCGAAAATTCAGGGTGTGATTGCGCTCATCGCTGTCGTCGGCAGCGCCTCTCTTGCGCCCAAAATCGGCGCAAACGGGCCGGCGCTCGCATCGTTGGTCGCATGGCTCGTTGGAGACGTGCTGCTGTATCAATGGTTCGCACGCAGGACTGTAATCTTGTTCGAATGGGTTAGTTACGCGCGCTACGCGTTTTCTGCTGGTGTGAGCGCCGTGGTTGCGGTTCTCGCAACTCGGTCGATCGTCTCTCCCGGCCATCGTTGTTCTGCGGGTGCGTGTCTATCGTTGGCACTGTATTTGATGCTCCTGTGGTTTCAACAGGATCCTGGTTTTTTGCAATTTCTTCGAGCTCTGAAGCGCGGCCTTCCGGAGAAAGCAGCTTTGGGTGCTCTAAAAATATCTCGAGTCGACTAAATGTTCTTGCGTACAGGTCAGCCAGGTCGCAGCGATCTTCTCCCCTTCAGTAACGTATCCGTACTTTCTCTCGCAATTTTGGGCGCCGCGTTGACATTTTTATTACTAGTCTTAAATTTTCCCCCGACCGACATCGCGGTCGTGGCCGCATTTCTTGTCGGATGTGCCATCTTGTGGTGGATTCCGCCGTTGCAGTCGTTTCCTACAGCTCCCAAGCTCGTGCTCATATTTTTTGCATTGCGGCCAATTTTGGACGCTGCGCTGTCGAAGGATGTGCACAGATCCACTTTGCCGCTGCAGAATATCTTTGCCGTGAGTACTGCCATAGTCCTCCTCTTCTTCGGACGAAGACTTGTTCCTCGTCTTGTAAAGGAATTTCCCAGCAACGTGCTCATCGCTCTCCTCGCATTGACTGGCCTTGCATGGCTAGTCGGTGGGTTAGGTGCGGGAGTGTATGGATTCTTGCGAACAAGCTGGGGATTGCTTGTTGCCTTGTTGCTCGGAGCATTGCTTCAAACTGAGAGACAGATCGAGATTTTCATTCGAACTTTGTTTTATTCGTCTTTCTTTGTACTGGCTATCTTGGCATTTAACTTAAAAGAAGGGGAGTACATCGGAAACGTATGGCGGGTTACTGGGCAATTTGGTGTTGCGACTACCCTGGCAGAGGTCTGCTTCTCTTTGTTCTTGCTCGGACTTTACACAATTAAGCACGTGCAAACCAGTTCAGAAAAACTGATCACAATTTGCCTTCTTCTGTTCCTGGTTCTCGCAATTGTGTTGACTCAAAGCCGGACAATCGGTGGTTTGCTCGTTCTATGCATCTTTCTGTGGCTGTGGGTTGAGGGGCACCGGCGCGCTGTCTACGGTCTGGCTCTCTGTCTTGCGTTGGCGATTGCTGGAGTTGTGTTGAGTAGCAGTCTGTCGTCCCAATCGCGAATTGCATCGAGCGTATCGTTTCAGCAGAAGGAGCTTAGCGAGGATGTGATAAACCTGACGGGCAGAACCTTTTTGTGGGCCAAAACCCTTGAGCAGTTTGCCAGTGCCAACGCGGTGCATAAGATCATTGGCCTTGGTTGGGGAACAGTATTCGCAAACTTTGAGACATTTGGTTATGAGTTATCCAGTGTGACCGAGAACTCTTTTCTCTGGTTCTTAGTGGGTTCCGGCATACTTGGACTACTAGCTTTCTCTACGTATCTAGCGTGCGCTATATCGAGAAGCTGGAGAGCCTGGCACAGAGCCGACTCTGAGTTCGAGCGCAGACTATCTTTGCTTGCTTTTTTAGTCGGACTCGCGTTCTTAATTGAGGGTTTTACCACAGACCTTGTTCTTTCGCCCGTTGCAAGTAGCTATCTCTATGCCATTTTGTCGATCTTTATGTTCCGCTCACAAAAACGTTTCGCATTAAAGGTGGTTCGATGACTCAGCTGGCCCTTGCGAAAGATGCCGTCGACGTCGCGGGTCTGGCTCCCAAATCGGAACGAAGGCTGCGCATTGGAATCGTCTTTGGCAGTGATTTCCAGGGAAATCCGCCAGGCGGCGGACAGCCAACAATTGAAATTTTCCTAAAGTACGCGCAGAAAAGAAACTACGACATATGGCTACTGGGCATGAGCACTCGACCTGAGGAACCCGTCGGCCGCCCGTCCAACCGCAAAATATACGGCCGCGAATACCCGTTTGTTCCTTTGTTCCATTTCGACGCGAAGCGGTACGCGAATCGCAAGCCGCTGATACCGCTTAGGCTTCAGGCACTGTGGGGCTACTTGCGCCAAAAGCATGTGGTGAGTTCCCTAGAGTTTGATCTCCTCTATCTGCATGCTCCTGAGGCTTTGCCGTTTCTCTGGAACAAAAGTCAACCTGTTCTCTATCACATCCATGGCACGCAAGAGAGCGCCGCTGAATATTCACGCTATCCGATTTTTAAGACGCATCTGTTCTCGTATCCATACCGTGCGTGGGTAGGATCGATCCTTCAGAGGGCCGACGAGTTTATAGTTATTGATCAGGAGAGTTACGACCTTTACACACGACGGATTCCAAAGAAGAAAGACCGATTCCATCTTTTGCCGACAGCTATCGACGTGGAGCAATTTCGGAGGATTCCGGATTTGAATCGGAGCCAAGCTCGGCGTTCCTTAGGCGTCCCTGATCAGGGCAAAATGGTGCTGTATGTTGGCAGGCTCTCATGGAAAAAAGGAGTGGACCTGCTTCTGAGGGCGTTTTCGACATTACAGCAGGCACAACCCGACGCTTTCCTTGCCGTTGCCGGAGATGGCGAGGACCGCGCTGCACTCGAAGGCCTCGCTAGCGAGCTGAACATTGCCAGTAGAGTTTTTTTCTTAGGACAGGTGCCTCACTTACCGGCACCACAGTTGCCGATACTTTTCAATTGTGCCGACGTTTCTGTGGTTGCATCGTTCCACGAAAGTTTGGCCCTAGTTATTACAGAAGCCTTGGCTTGCGGCGTGCCCGTTGTGTCAACTCCTGTGGGAATCGCTCCTGCTGTGATTCGTGACGGTATCACCGGCTACCTAGTTCAATCACGTGAGCCGTCTGAAATGGCGGATCGAATACTCCGCGTTATTCGAGACAACGCTTACTTGCCGGATCAATGTGTTGAGGTGGCGCAACCCTACGCCGAAACTTCAAAGCATATCTGTGGTGTCATCGATGCGATGTCGCAGGGAATTCACGGGCATTGACGGAAGCACTGCGCCACCTTGCAAGCATAGAGTGCGCAACTGACAGCGGCATGGAATGCCAAGGAGAGCGCCGATTTTGATCTATTCGTTGAAGGAAATCGCTGGCTCAGCTTATTACCGAACTCGTCCAGTGGAGAGCCTCCAATTTCTCTATTCGAAGTGGGAGTTTGCGCGCAGAAGAGTCGATGATCCAATTGCCATGGTTGAAATGCTTGGTTTCGATCCGGTTGCGGCATTCAGCGGGTTCGATCGCTGGTCGAGCACGCTCGAACGTGTGGTGTTCAAAGTGGCGCAACAATGGGGCCAAGGCGGGATCAACATGCCCGAGGGCAAATTCCTTTTCGCTATTACGCGAACACTACGGCCGGAAATTCTGATCGAGACCGGAGTCGCCGCAGGAGTTTCCTCCTGCTTTCTTATGGCCGCACTTATCGAGAATGGACGTGGAAGTCTCTACTCGGTTGATCTACCTGTTGCTGGGGCCACTCAACTTAAGTGCGCCGATGCCAGCCAATACTCCTGGCCGCAACGTGGAGCTGGGTGGGCAATTCCAGACGATTTGAAGAAGGGAATTGGCTCGCGTCACCAACTCATCCTGGAAGATGTCCGAACCGCTCTTCCCCGCCTGCTTGATGAACTCGGAAGCATTGACTTTTTCTTCCACGACGATCTCCATCTGCCGGATCATATGCTTTGGGAATACGAGTGTGTCTGGAAACACCTCCGCGATGGTGGCGTTCTCGCTTCGCACGACGTAAACATGGGATGGATTCGCTTTTGTCGAAATCGCCGGATACCTCGTCAGCGATTGGTCAATTTGAACCGGCTTTGTGCCGTTCGAAAAAACAAGGAAAGATAACCTTTCAAGCTATGACCAGAGCCGCCGTTTTGACCATTGGCCCAAGTCCTCCTCCCTACAACGGTATGAGTGTCGCAACCGAGCTCGTTGCCAGATCAATCGATAATTCCATTGGGCATCTTCACTTAGATGAGCGCCTTCACTTAGATACGGCCGATCGGAGAGGACTGTCGAACGTTGGCAGGCTCGACATTCGCAACCTGTGGCTCGCCGCGATGCATGCGCTTCGGTACCTTTGGTTGCTCATTAGAAAACGCCCAGCGGTGGTGTATGTACCGATTTCGCAGGCTTGGTTGCCATTTTTGCGCGACTGCATGTTCCTTCTGCCGGCGAAGCTAACCGGTAGGAAAGTAATAGTTCATTTGCACGGCGGATATTTCGGCGTTTTCTTCCGCCGGACGTCGGCCTTCATGCGTTCGATCATTCGGCTGTCGCTAAAAGATGCGGCTTGTGCAATTGTGCTGGGGAAAAAGATCCAGGATGCTTTCGACGGCATTCTGCCGGCGGACCGTATTGCGGTGATTCCCAACGGCATACCGGATCCCTTTGAACGGTCCGTGTTTAGTAAGCGGCGCGACGAGAGCCCGACGATTTTGTTTCTAAGTACACTAATGGCGAGCAAAGGAACGCTGGACCTGCTTCGATCGCTACAGTTCGTTACCGCGAAAATTGGGCCCGCGCGCAGCATCTTTGCCGGCGAGTGGTACTCGGAAGAGGAACGCAAGTTAGCCGAGCAGCTTGTCCGGGCTCTTCCGAACGATTCAAAGCCCGATTTTGTGGGAGTAGTCGGCCCCTCGCGCAAATACGAACTCCTCGATCGCAGCACTATCTTTACCCTGCCTACCTTCTATCCGTTTGAGGGCCATCCGTATGTGATTTTAGAGGCAATGGCAGCCGGACTGCCGATCATCTCAACGAAGTGGGCATGCATTCCAGAGATGGTCGAAGATGGTGTAAATGGTTTTCTGATTGACCCGGGAGACGTTGAGGAACTTGCTGACAGAATTTGCACACTCCTGAGCGATGACAAGTTGCGTCACAGAATGGGACAGGCGAGTCGCGAGCGATTTCTCGAGGATTTCACTTTCGACAAGTTCTCCAGCAGATTACAGGGAGTGTTTTCTAGGGCGTTGGACGGCTGCGCACACGCTCAGCAGAAAGCGCATGTTGCATGAGGCCCCGCTTCGAACCAGTAGCCGGTCCGAATCGTGAGACGAGTATTTCACATGTCTCTGATGTGCGCGAGTTCTGGAACGTCGAGGCGTGCGGCTCGCATTTTGTCGCTGCGGAAAGAGGGACTTCTGAGTTTTACGAGCAGTTTCGTTCGTTCCGGTATCGGACCGAATGGCACATTTCCGAGCTTGTTCCATTTGAGGAAACAAGAGACAAGAAGATATTGGAAATCGGATGCGGCAACGGAGCTGATGGAGCGCTGTTCTCCCGTGCTGGAGCCGACTACACTGGAGTGGATCTGACGCCCGCCGCCGTTCGTGCGACGCAGAGCCACTTTGAAGCTCTGGGACTGAATGGGCGCTTCCAAGTGGAAGATGCGGAAGCCCTTTCGTTTTCGGACGAAAGCTTTGATTTCGTTTATTCGCACGGAGTGCTTCATCACACGCCGCATCCTAAGGTAGCCTTTGCCGAAGTATTCCGTGTGTTGAAGCCTGGTGGAAGGGCGATTGTGATGCTCTACCACAAACACAGTTTCAACTATTACATTCGCATTCTCGGATACATGCGAGCTCGAATTCTGCTCCATGTCCTCCTCCGGGTTGGCCGTCATTCCGAGGATCGCTCGCGAATAAATCAGCCGATGCTGCACTTACGTGGAAACCAGAACTCGTTGGTTTGGCGCGCGCACTATGCGAATTTTCTCCGTCAGGGATGGAGTTATCTGCAAGCCAAGAACTTCGTTCATCATGCTACTGATGGTCCTGCGTGCCCGGTCGCGAACGTTTACACCCATAGGATGGTGCGCACGATCTTTCGGCAGTTTACGGCGGTGGAGACGAAAGTGGCTCACTTTCCACTCCGCAAGTATTCTGCTTTCAAGTGGGTGCCACTTTTTGTTGAACGACGACTTTCTTCCATGCTGGGGTGGTACTTATTCGTCTATTTGACTAAATGAGCAGGGACGCAGTGCTGTTCGAGAGTTAAGAACAATATGTGTGGCATCTGTGGTACGGCAGGATTTGCCGACGAAAGTCTTCTGGCGCGCATGACGGACCTCATGACACATCGCGGGCCCGACGATGGAGGTGTGTACGTCTCGCCAGACAGGCTATTTGGGCTGGGCAACCGGCGCTTGAGCATTATCGACCTTTCGTCGGCCGGACACATGCCGATGTCAAATGAAGATGGCAAGATCTGGATTACGTATAACGGGGAAATCTATAACTTTCCCATACTGAGAGCAGAACTCGAAGCCTTCGGGCATAATTTCCGTTCGCATACCGATTCGGAGGTCCTCATTCATGGTTATGAGCAGTGGGGCATCGATCTACTCAAGCGTCTGAACGGAATGTTTGCGTTTGCAGTACTGGATCTGCGTTTGCGACCTGCAAAACTTGTGCTGGCTCGTGACCGATTTGGAATCAAGCCGCTTTACTACATACATATGGGCGATAGGCTTCTCTTCGCCTCAGAAATAAAATCCATTCTTGCCGCTCCCGAAGTGGCGCGCGAAGTAGATTTCGGTTCTCTGCACCGGTACTTGGCGTTCCTGTGGACGCCGGGACCGACAACCCTGTTTAAGGGCGTCTACAAGCTTCCTCCCGGTCATTACATGGAATGGTCGGACGGGCGCCCTTTGGTCCATTCCTACTGGAACCTTTCGTATGAGAGCCTTCCGGTGAAGGACGAACGGGAGCTTACCGGACAGCTACAGGACGTTCTAAATCGTTCAATCACTCGACAACTGATCAGTGACGTACCGCTAGGAGTTTTCTTAAGCGGTGGGTTGGACTCGAGCACGATCGCCGCAATAGCATCGCGCGCGAGCTCGGAGCCGCTGAGCACTTACACGATTGTCTATCGTCCTGAGGACAGCCGGCTGGAGCAGTCTGACGAAGACGCGGAAGTCTCGCGAGAGGTGGCAAAGCAGCTTGGAGCCAGACATCACGAGATTGTTGTGAGCCCCGATGTTGCAGAGATCCTGCCCAAGATTGTGTGGCACTTGGATGAGCCTGTGGCCGACGCTGCGGCGATCAGCACTTATCTGATTTGCAAAGCCGCTGGCTCCGAGCTGAAAGTTCTTCTCAGCGGGCAAGGTGGCGATGAGGTTTTTGCAGGGTATCGCGTTTACACCATGGCCGCATTAGCCAGTTCTCTCAGGGCCGTTCCGAAGTTGTTCTGGAATCGGCCGGCGAAAGGCATTCTCGATCTGTTGCCGAGAATCAAAGATCATGTTGCGGGCGTAAATCCGGGTCTCGTCCTTGCCGTGCACCGCTATTTGGCTAAGGTGGTGGAGGGTGCAAATCTTGAGGCCGAAGAGCGGTTTGTTTTCACTAGGTCCTACTACACCGATGCTGGGCAAATGCAGCTTTATAACTCCGATCTGGAGGGAGTTCTTCGAGGTTCCGTGGCTGGCGATCGACATCTGGAGTATTTCCGAGAGGTTGATGGGCTCGATTTTCTGAACCGCATGCTCTACGTCGACACAAAGACATTTCTTCCGGAGCTTAATCTCACCTATTCAGACAAACTGAGCTCCGCGGCCTCGGTGGAGGTGCGTGTTCCTCTTCTCGACAATGAGATCGTTGAGTTCATGAGCCGCGTTCCGGTTGAGATGAAGCTCAGGCGCTTTGAGACTAAGTACCTCATGCGTCGCGCTGTTAAGGATCTCCTTCCGGCACGCGTGCTCCACCGGCGGAAGGCTAGCTTTGGTGCACCCATTCGGACATGGCTACGACGTGATTTGCGAGAGATGGTCGACGATCTGCTTTCAGACAATTCGTTGCGCGATCGCGGATATTTCGATCGCAAAGCCATTAGAAAGTTGATCTCAGATGATCGGGAAGGGCGCGCGGACAACAGCTATCGCATTTGGGCGCTCCTCACCTTGGAACTGTGGCACCGAGCTTTTATTGACTCGCATCGTCCGCTGCAAACTTGTGATTCAGTCGTGGGCTCCATGACTGCGAACCTGGCAACATCATCCCCGGTGGTGAGCTGATTTACGCGCCCAATCCTCAACTCGTGGCCCAGTCAAGCCAAGCTAGTGAGTCTGCAGCACTCACATATAGTTCTGAACTATCTCTGGCCCTCGAACGCCTCGACAATTGGATCGAGGGCCAGAATTTCAAAGGCTGGGATCCGCATGATGCGCTAAATAGCCCGATTGTTCGTTCCCTTGTCGGCGAAAGTCACTTGCTGAGACTCGTCGCAGTGCAGGCCCTGAGGCACTCTCCAGTCAATATGCGTCCACTGCTGCGTGTTCCCAAGTCGCACAACCCCAAAGCAATGGGTCTGTTTCTCACCAGTTACTCACACAAGTATCGCAATGGCGGCATAGCTGATCGCGGTCTTCTGGTCAAGTTTTTCGCTCAATGGCTCAGCCAGCATGCGATTCGGGGCTATTCCGGGCCATGCTGGGGGTACAATTTCGACTGGCCCAATCGAGGTTTCTTTGCTCCGGCTGGCACTCCAACGATTGTCAATACAGCCTTTATCGGTCTGGCGTTCCTGGATGCGGAACCGGTGCTGAGGTCGTTTTTGGGAGGGCAAGAGAATGACGGCGGAGGCAGCGCATTTGAACCGCTACCGATTGCCCGAGGAGCCTGCGATTTTGTTTTGCGCGATTTGAATCGCCAGGATTCGAGTGCCGGGCAAGTGTGTTTTTCCTACACACCCATCGATCGCCGTTTCGTCTATAACGCGAATTTACTGGGTGCGCAGTTGCTGGCAGCGGTTCACGCTCGAACAGGAGAAACGAACTTGCGCGAATTTGCTCTTTCGGCAGCGCGTTTTGCAGTTTCTCGGCAGCGCAGTGACGGTTCCTGGACTTACGGCATTAGTCGCGACGACCAATGGGTAGATAACTTTCACACCGGATTCGTTCTCGTCGCCTTGAGCGAGATCGGGAGATTGCTCGATACTAACGAATTCGAATCGGCGACTCGAAGTGGATACCGGTTTTGGAAGGAACGGATGTTCCTCGAGAACGGCGCACCCAAGTATTACCTCAACAAAACCTATCCGATCGACGTTCACTCCGTTGCGCAGGCAATTCTTACGTTTCTTCAGTTTTCCGAATCCGAACCTGAAGCCCTTAAGGCAGCCCGACAGATTTCTATCTGGGCGATCAACAACCTTCAGGACTCGTCTGGGTTCTTTCATTATCAGATTCACCGCTGGCACCGTATACGAATTCCATATATGCGCTGGGGCCAGGCTTGGATGCAACTCGCACTCACAAAGCTCCAACTGAAATGCGACGGCCATAAGCGTGTCCCGGAGGTTGTGCATGCCCGCTAATCGAGTGGAGTTCTTGGGCTGTCCAGTCGATAACCTTTCGATGGAAGACGCTGTTGCCACTCTGGAGCGGTTTATCGAAACACGCGAGCCACATCAGATCGCCGTCATCAACGCGAACAAGCTCTGGCAAATGGAACAGGACCCAAGGTTGGCCACAGCTGTGCGCGGAGCGGCTTTGTTCATTCCAGAAAAGGCGGTGGTCATCGGGAGCCGGTTGTTGGGGCTAGAGGTTCACCATCACATCGGCGGAGTCATGCTGCTGAAGCGATTCTTATCTCGCGCGGAAGAAAGAGGATACCGCCTCTATTTCTTCGGTGCGCAGGCCTCTGTGCTGAATCGAGTGGTGAGCAATCTGCGATCGATTTACGAAAAATTGCAGATTGTTGGCTGGCATCATGGGTTCTTCACCAGCGAAGAAGACCTTGCGATCAGAAAGGAAATCGCGGAGCTTCGTCCGGATGCGCTTTTTGTTGCTCTTGGAAGTCCAAAACAGGAATTTTGGATCGCTCAGCACCTGCCGGAGCTCGGGGTTCCTGTTTGCATGGGCGTGGGAGGCAGCTTTGACGTGGTTGCAGGTATCAAGCGGGACGCACCAGATTGGATTCGCGCTCTGGCGATGGAATGGTTATTTCGGCTCGTGCAAGACCCGCGAAATCTGTGGCGTCGATATGCAATTACAATGCCTTGGCTGCTAAGAAAAGTTCTGTCTGAGCTAACACGCAAATGGCTGCCCGGCTTTGAGCAGGGCCACGGATAAACGCATGTTCGACGATAGGCGCGGAGTCCTGCTCAAGAATAATCCATTCGGAGTTTTAAGAAAGATGTGCGTGCAAGCAGAAGAGATGGTGTCACTGGAGATGTCGCCGTTCTGGCACCGTTGGCTCTTCGTGACCGCAAAGCGCGCTCTGGATATCGTGTTGTCGGCCTTTTTCTTGTTCCTTCTTTTACCAATGTTTCTAGTATTAGCTGTGATGGTGAAGCTGACTTCTCCAGGACCACTTTTCTACACATGGCGGGTAGTGGGAAAAGACGGTCGGCGTTTCAACGGATATAAGTTCCGTTCGATGTGTGCCAACGCTGACGAGTTAAAAGGCCAGCTCGAACATCTCAACGAGATGGATGGGCCCGTATTTAAACTCACCCAAGATCCGCGTGTCACTAAACTCGGAATCTGGATGCGCCGTCACAGCTTAGATGAGCTGCCCCAGCTTTATAGCGTATTGAAGGGAGACATGAGCCTGGTCGGTCCACGTCCTCCTCTCTATAGCGAATATGAGTGTTTTACCGAATATCAGAAGCGAAAGGTCGCAGTTAAGCCAGGTATTACGTGCTTGTGGCAAGTTAACGGACGCAATGACGTGAGAAGCTTTGAGCAATGGGTGGAGATGGACTTGAAATACATACGCGAGTGGAGTCCGCTGTTGGACTTCCGCATTTTGTGCAAGACATTTATTGCGGTGTTTGCTGGCACAGGGAAATAGGTCTTTTTTGAACCTCAGAAGGACCTTATCGAAGGAATGACCAATGGAGGATTCTGAATGAGAGTCTTAGTGACCGGAGGTGCGGGGTTCATCGGATCGCACATCGTCGATCGGCACCTAAGGAAAGGGGATCATGTTCGCGTTCTCGATTCGCTGGAGGCGAGAGTTCATCCCAGGGGCAAACCGCCATATCTCAGAAGCGACGTCGAGTTTATCCAGGGCAGCATCTTGGACCGCTGGCTCCTAAAACGGGCGCTTGATGGCATTGATGTCGTGTCCCATCAGGCGGCATACCAAGACTACATGCCTGACTTTTCGAAGTTTCTAAGTGTGAATGCCGTCGGGACGGCACTGTTGTATGAAGTCATCGTCGAGCACCAGATTCCGGTGAAGAAGATTGTGGTTGCCTCCTCGCAAGCGGTGTACGGGGAGGGCCAATACAAATGCACACAACATGGATTTTTCCTTCCTGCACCGCGGTCACAGGGGCAACTCCAACGTGGCGAGTGGGAGGTGCAGTGTCCCGAATGTCACGCCGTGAGCGAGTCAGTACCTCTTCGCGAATCGCATGTCAATCCGTACAACCAGTACGCAGTATCGAAGCTTGCCGAGGAAAAAACGGCGTTGGGATTGGGTTGGCTCCACAATATTCCCACCGTCGCGTTGCGCTATTCAATTACGCAGGGCATGAGACAGTCTCTCTTTAACCAGTATTCTGGCGTTTGTCGAATATTCTTTAGCCGCGCGATGAGTGGGCTACCGCTGGTAGTGTACGAAGATGGGCGGCAGAAACGCGACTTTGTTCACGTTCAGGACGTAGTTGACGCGTACGAGGTCGTTCTGACCAGCGATGCTGCAAATTATCGTGCCTTCAATGTTGGCAGTGGACATGCGATGACAGTGCTCGACTATGCTGATGCAGTTGCAAAGAGGCTTGGAAGAGAAATCTCAGTTCACGTTTCTGGGGAATACAGGCGGGGTGACAACCGGCATAGCGTATCGTCGGTTTCTGAATTGACGGGGCTTGGATGGTCTCCCAGGCGGACGCTCGCCAACATTCTTGATGATTTTCTTGCGTGGGTTGACGCCAATGGCGGCATACCTGCTGACGCAATGAGTGCTTATGCGCATATGAAGCAAGCCGGGGTGGTAGTAGGGGTGTAGTTCTGCTCGTCGGTGTTCATCGAGCAGATTTTTTCATTGAGGACGTTGCAAGAACCTTGAATCCTGGAGGAAATGTGTCATCCCCCGACCAAATCCAGAATGCCGCATCTTACTTTTCCGTTTTGGAACGCTCAGTTTCCACCTTAGAGTGGAATCGCATTGACCTCATTGCCCGTATCCTCTATCGCGCATATGAGGACCAGAAAACCACATTCCTCTTCGGCAATGGAGGCAGTGCTGCCCTTGCTTCTCACTTCGCTTGTGATCTGGCAAAAGGCACTTGGGTCGATGGGCCGAGTCGCAAGCGTTTCCGTGCAGTCGCTCTTACAGACAATCTGCCAATCCTCACGGCTTGGGCCAATGATTCCGGCTACGAGGATGTTTTCGCAGAGCAGCTTCGGGGCCTCATTCAGCCAGATGATGTGGCCTTTGCAATTAGCTGCAGTGGAAACTCGCGCAACATCCTGAAGGCGCTCGAAGTCTCAAGAGAAGCTGGCGCCGTTACGATCTGCTTGGGCGGATTCGAGGGTGGGCTTATGAAGTCCCTTTGCGATACGGCTCTGATTGTTTCCTCCGACAACATGCAGATCATTGAGGATCTCCATCTCTCTGTCGCCCATTGCCTGTTCACGATTGTGCGAAATCACATTCTGCAAGAGGATTTCAAGAAAGTGGTTGCCGCAAGAGCGTCATAGGGCAAGTCTTTGGTTGACAAGGGCTTGGATTGCTCCCAGAATTACAGTTCCGGTGTAATTTGTAACCGTGAGAGCGTCATTTCGGTTTGCAAGTTAAGGATTTGTCTGTTTCATCATGGCTCCCCCGAACGTGATGAGTCGTCGTCTGCGGTTTGCAGTTCTTCTCGCCGATCTTCTCTGGATCCTGATTTCCGCCACGATCGCATACTTCCTTCGCTATCGGCTTCATAGCCCAAGCTCATCGCACCGGAGTTATATCGAATACGTCCTAGTGGCAAGCGTTGCAATGGTCGTTTGGGCGCTGCTGTTTACTCGTATGCGTCTTGACGGATTTTCGGATGGCTGGGAGGCGCCGCGAGTCTGGTCACAGGTGACGACGGGTGTCCTGTTGCTGACATGCGTCACTCTGTCGGTGGCATTTCTCTCCAGGCAGTCGTACTCGAGACTGCTGCTCTTGTACTTCGGCGCGCTCCTGTTAATCGGTTTTATTTGCATCCGCTCTTTGGTGCGCGCCTTTGTTGCCTCGCGCTTTCGCAATCGAGCACTGCAACGCGTCGTGATCATGGGCAGCTGCAATGTTGCTCGTGAGTTGGCAAATAAAATCCAGCGACATCCTGAGCTCATGAAGAATGTGGTTGGCTTCCTCTACTCAGCCAACGACATGCCTTTGGGATCGCCACGTGCCGATGTTCCCCTTCCAGCTTTGCCCCCCACGAGCACTGTTGGAGTGATCGAACTCTTGAAAAAACAAGCTGTGGATGAAATCGTCGTAGCCCATCCGCGCGCCGGCGCCTCGGAGATCCAAAAGCTGCTTCGGCTCGGCCGACTCGCAGGATTGAAGGTTTCACTGGTGCCAGAAGGATATGAACTTTACCTCTCAAAGGCGAGTTTTCTGGACGTTGAGGGTCTGCCAATGCTTTGTTTGGAAGAGCAACGCCCGAATCAGTTCGCAGTTGTCGCGAAGCGCACGGGGGATCTGGTAATTGCCACCGCTCTGACAGTATTGGTGAGTCCGATCGTCATCATCGCTGCAGCGAGTCAAATCATAGCCGCAAGAAAGCCTTTCAAGCGCGAGCTTCGATGTGGTTTACATGGGCAACCATTTCTGATGTGGCGCATAAACATCGATCGAGATGCAACCGACCTTTCCGGTTTGCGTCTTTGGCTGGCTCGGCTAAGTTTGACCGAACTCCCGCAGCTTTTGAATGTCATCTTGGGGGACATGAGCCTGGTTGGACCACGACCTGAATCGCCGGATCGTGTAAAGCACTATTCCGAATGGCAGCGTCAGAGATTGAGCGCAAAACCAGGTTTGACCGGACTGGCGCAAGTCCACGGTCTCCGCGAGCAACACGCGTCCGAAGACAAGGCGCGCTTCGATTTACAATACATGCTGCATTGGTCGCCGCTGCTGGACCTCTCGCTGCTACTACAAACTCTCTGGACGGTCGCGCTTCGCATATGGCACCCGGCTGAGCCGACCGCCGTTGTCCCCCGGACTCCGGAGCCCGGTTTCACGGAGGTTCTTGATGTTGATCGTTCGCACGCCGGTGCGGATTAGTTTTGGCGGCGGAGGGACCGATTTACCCGCCTATTATCAGAAGTTCGGTGGCGCAGTTCTAAGTACTGCCATCAACAAGCATTTCTACACAATCCTTCAAAAACGCGCCGACGACAAAGTGCAGGTAATCTCGTCCGACCTGCGCGTGGTAGAAACTTGGGCAGACATTTCCCGGATGAGCGTCAAGGGAAGCGACTTGGAGATACCACTTTGTGTGATGAAAGAACTCGGATGCGCAGTTTCGTTCAACCTCTTTCTTGCGTCCGAAATTCCGCCGGGAACGGGCTTGGGTTCGTCAGCCAGCGTTTGTGTGAACGTGCTCAAGACCCTCACTACATATCTCGGCATTCCGATGTCGAAGTATCAGTTGGCGGAACGAGCATTCCATGTCGCACGAAACGTCCTTGGCAAGCCTGTCGGTAAGCAGGACGAGTACGCCGCGAGTTTTGGGGGCTTGAATTTCATTCGGTTCGCAGAGGATGAGTCGGTTACCGTGGAGCCGCTCGATCTTGAGCCCGACCTGGTAAGAGAACTTGAATCGAACTTGATGTTGTTCTTTACTGGCGCCGCTCATCATTCCTGGACGATCCTGAAAGAGCAGGAGCATTCGACGAGGACAAAGACCGGCGTCGCCATTGACAGTTTGCATGAAATCCGAGAGCTTGCAGATCTGATGAGGGCCACTCTCAAAGCGGGAAATCTGGACCAATTTGGCGAATTACTTGATAAAGGATGGCGAGCAAAGAAGCGAGTCTCACAAAGAATATCGTCTTCTCGGATTGACGAGATGTACGAGGCTGCACGTGGAGCGGGGGCCTTGGGCGGTAAGATCACAGGAGCCGGAGGTGGAGGATTTCTCTTGCTGTACTGTCCGCAGCCCGCCCAGCAAGCAGTGCGCGCCCGCCTTACCGCATTGGGTGCTCGTGAGATGGATTTCGAATTTGATTTCCAGGGTGCTCAGGTCGTCGTCGATGATCCCTTCATCGATGCAGATGAGCGCGGCGGCATGAAATGGACCTTTGAACCTTTGGCGGCTGTGAACTTCTCGCGTTGATGACTGTTGCTCCCCAAAAGGCTTTCTTGCTTGCGGCGGGTCATGGAACACGACTGCGACCGTTGACCGATGTTACGCCAAAGTGTCTCTTACCCATCTGCGGGGTTCCGATGCTGCAAATCTGGCTGGCGAAATGCCGCCAGTACGGCATTCAGGAGGTTCTGATAAACCTCCACTCTCACGCCGATTTAGTTCGTGAGTTCCTTGAACGAAACAATGTATCCGGTGTTCGAGTTCAAGTTTCTGACGAACCAGTACTGCTTGGTAGCGCCGGGACGATTCGAGCCAACATGAGGTGGCTATCAGATGCAAGAGGTTTCTGGATTTTCTACGCTGATGTGCTGACTGATTTGGATTTGAACCAAATGGTCAAACGACACTCTGTGTTAGGAGCATGTGTGACTATCGGTGTATACAGGGTTCCTGACCCATCCCGATGTGGAATTGTTCAGGTTGACGAAAAAGGCTGGATCACTGAATTCATAGAAAAGCCGAGACTGCCTGTGGGCAATCTTGCGTTTTCGGGCATTCTCCTCGCATCTCGCGAATTCGTCGATTTCATCCCTGAACGCTTACCGGTGGACATCGGATTTGATGTATTGCCGCGGCTGGCAGGCAGAATGGGTGCCTACGAGATTCAGGATTATTTAATCGACATTGGCACGATGGAGAACTATCGCTCTGCTCAGCAGGATTGGCCAGGACTGAAGAGGGCAAGAGTTTAGGAGCAAAATGCTTAGAGGCGTTATTTTTGATATGGACGGGGTCCTGATCAACAGCCATCCGATCCACAAACGCGCATGGAAGAAGTTCTTCGATTCCTTTGGCCTGGAAGTCTCAGACGCAGAGCTTGATTTCGTTTTGGATGGCCGCAAGAAAGAAGACATCCTCCGTCACTTTCTTGGCGATCTGCCGAATGCTGAGATCAGAGAATTTGGTCATCGCAAAGAAATGCTGTTCAGGGAAGAGGCGCTGGCAATCGAGCCGGTTGAGGGGGTGCTGGAATTCTTAGGGCAATTGACGCGCTCCGGCATCGGCTTCGCTGTGGCGTCTTGCGGAAGTAAGAGCCGAGTTAACTACATTCTCCGTCAGTTGAACATTCACGATCAATTTGTGGCCATCGTCACCGCTGATGACATTGAGTGCGGGAAACCCAATCCGGACATCTTCCGGAAGGCCGCGGATCGTCTAGGCTCCCCATACAGCGACTTGCTGGTTTGCGAAGACGCGATCTCCGGGGTTCAGGCTGCGAAGGCTGCGGGCATCAAGTGCCTTGGCATTGCGGACCACGCACGGGCCGATGAACTCCTCGAGGCGGGCGCGGAGCGAGTTGTCGCCAACTTCGCATCTACCTCGTTGCCACAGCTTGAGGAACTCTTCGTATAGAGCTCCTTCCTGGTACGGTCGAAAAAAACTGCGCCAAGCGCTATTTCTTGTTGCATTGGGACTCTTGACTGCGTACACTGCCTCCCTTCGCTGTGGAACCGGTGTCAAATCGAGCCCGATTAGTTCCAAAATGGCAATAGAGGGTCTGGAGAATCTGCTAAAACCCTTCCGATGAGAAGAAAACAGGCTCGGTCGAAGGCTTCAATGTCGCTCCCACAGAAGGGAAACACGCGGAAGCCGACAAATCAGGGATCGTCACCCAGACAGCAATGGAATTCGAATTCGACGGCTGGGGTATGTGGAGACTCCACCTGGGACCGGGCAAATGCCAGCGAATTCCCTGCAATGGACTTGAATGATCTCCTCGGTCGGGAAGCCGTTCAGATCGAGTTGGATTCGGTTCGTCAAGCTGTGACCGGTAAGGTGGTTCTTGTGACCGGAGCAGCTGGCTCGATCGGTTCTGAACTGTGTCGGCAGATTCTGGTATGCGGGCCGGCGACGCTCGTCTGTCTGGATCATAATGAAACGGGTCTCTTTTACTTACAGAGGGAGCTTGATGCTAGCCGATCCCGCGCTGCAATCGTTTATTGCGTCGAGGATTTCGGCAATTCTGACCCGATGAGGCGTATCTTCTCCGCCCATCAGGTCCAGATCGTATTTCATGCAGCAGGGTACAAGCATGTACCCATGATGGAGCAGAATCTTCGAGCTGTGCTGGAGAACAATGTCTTTGGGCTCGTTCGACTTCTTGAGGCTTCCGAGGCGACAGGCTGTGAAGCCTTCGTGCTGATTTCGAGCGACAAGGCAGTGAATCCGACGAGCGTCATGGGGTGCACAAAGCGCCTCGGAGAACTCATTCTGGCTTCCTGTCCGAACGGCAGCATACGTTGTATTTCAGTACGCTTTGGGAACGTGCTGGGGTCGCAGGGCAGCGTTGTGCCTGTGTTCCTGACGCAAATCACAAGAAACCGGGCGCTTACCGTGACTCACCGTGATATCACGCGCTTCTTTATCACGGTTGATGAAGCTGTGTCGCTCTTGCTGCAGGCGTCGGCGATAGGGAAGCGCGGGGATATTCTGTCGTTGGAAATGGGCAAGCCGGTTCGCATTCTCGACCTGGCACAAAGACTGAGGCGGCAGTTTGGCAAGACCGGAAAGGACGTGAAGATTGTCTTCAGCTGCTTAAGGCCAGGTGAAAAGTTGCATGAGGAACTCTTCTACAAGGACGAGCAAGAACTCCCGACTTCGTGCGACAGAATCAAGCGGGCTTCAGGTCCAATCGTGAGTTGGCCGAAACTGAAGTCAAAATTAGATGCTCTTCGTCTCGCTCTTTACACCGCTGATGACGACAAGTTGCGTGCTCAGATTCAAGGAATTATTCCTGAGTACCGTTTCGAGACTACTCCCGCGCACGCACGTGGCAAAGCCATAGTGATTTCGCGAGGAACCCGTTATAGCCCCGGTTCGGATGGAGTACTGCCCAAGAATCTGATCGCGCAACGGGGTGCGACCGACACCGAGATCCCAAGCCCTGGTTCCTCGTAACCTGCAAGGAATCCGCGATTCTTCCTTGGGCCTCAGTTTACCTTCAGTGTCAGGGTCGTCGGGATGCTCCGGGTGCCTGAGGTAGCCGTCACGACGACGCTATAGGTGCCGGCCGGTGTTCCTGTAATCGGAGGAGGCGTGATTGAATTGCTTCCCCCACAGGCTGGGATTAGCGAGACTCCTGCTACCACGCCGAGTAAAGCAAGACTCCTCGTTCTGCTTCTTCCCTGCTTCGAGCAGGCAAGAAGCAAGGTCAGCAGTGCTCCCAGCGATATTATTAGGGCTGCCGATGGTCCATTGCGGCTAAAGGGTGAGCTCACAGACCCAGAGGTTGGGGCTGGCTGCGAACTTGAATGTGCCGTTGTGGAAATGGTCAGCGTAACGGCCGTTGGTGTTGTACCGCTCACGCTGACGGACGCTGAGGGTGCAAAGGTACAGGTCGCGGCCGCGGGCACTCCACTTGTGCATGCAAACGCTACGGTGCTGTTGAATCCGTCCACCGCCGAAGCATTGAGGTTGTACGTAGCCGGCTGACCGGAGTTGACGGTCTGCGACGTGCCACTTGCGCCGGCGCCGATTGCAAAGTCGGAGGCATTTCCAACTAGATTCGCCGACTGTGAGATTCCATTGGCGTCCGTTATTGTAAGCGTTCCGTTGGTTTGTCCTGCAGCAGTTGCCGTGAAGACTATTGGAATTGTGCAGTTCCCCCCGTTAGCGGGAAGCGATATTCCGGCACTGCACGTGCCGCCACTCTTTGCGAATGGTGCTGTGATGCTTATTCCCGAAATGGTTGTGCTTGTTGAGCCGGAATTACTCACAGTCACGGTTTGGGCAGACGTAGCGTTCTGAACTGAACCGTTGAACGTGAGTGAAGACGTCGAAAGAGAGAGGGCCGACACGACCCCAGTACCACTTATAGCTGTCGTATGAGGGCTGCCCGCAGCGGAATCGGTAATCACTAGCGTGTTGGACTCGGAGATTGCTGTCTGCGGACTGAAACTCACCTGAACTTGGCATGCTGCTAGGTTGGCGAGCGTGCCGATCGGGCAATTGTTCGTGATTGCGAAGTCAGTTCCGGCCGGAGTTCCGAGCGCTACGCTGGCGATGGTAACCGGCGAACCTGAATTGTTCGTGAAGGTGACAGTCTGGCTGGCGGTGGATTTTACCAATCGATTCCCGAATGCGACCGGATTCGGTGACAGATCGACCGCAGGCGGCAAAGGCAGGGCAAACTGCCAGACTCCGCGACCGTAGGTTGAGACGCGGAGTAGCTTCGGCTGCACTGCATTGCTGCCGAACACTCGGATTTTCGTTACCGGAACATTCGGTAGGCCGGTTCCGAGGATTTCCCAGGATGCGCCAGCGTTCAAGCTGATGAATGCTCCGATGTCGGTTCCGACATAGAGTACGTTCGGATCGTCGGGATCTACCGCGATCGAGTCCAACGGCGCGTCAGGAAGATTGCTGGTGACGTCAGTCCAAGATGAGCCGGCGCTTATCGTCCGGAAGATATGGCTAACCCCGAAGCCTTCCACTGTGAGATATGCGGTCTTTCCCGTTGCATCGCTGCGATCGACTTCAATCGACGAGACTGGATATGGGCCGTAAGTGGCGCTGCCAGTATTGAGCACCGCGCCGGGGTTCGGCGTCACGTCGACCCAGCCCGCGGTGGACCCATGCTGAAGGGCTCCCGCGTTGGTGTTTACGAACACGTGACCGAGATTGCCGCCGCTGTCATTCAAGGTGCCAGCGCCTTCTAAGCCAACGTATAAAACCTGAGAGACGGTATGCGTCACGACTGTAGGACTGCCAGTCGTGCCACCATCTTTTTGACTGACGCTCACTTGAGGCCCACCAGCTGCGATTGCTCGAATCTTGGTTGTGCCGTTCACGCAGGTGGTTGCGTTGCTGTCAAAAATGGGACTCACGTCCTTGTTGGGCACGGTAGAAGCAGTCGTAACGTCAAACCAGGAGGTGCCGCCAACGCCTGGACCTCGCCACAGACGACAAGTGCCAACTAGCAAGTCCCGACTGCTGCCCAAGGCCCCATCGGACGGGTCGAGAGTGTAGGGCATGTAAAACTCGGCGGTATCGTTCGCGACCTGCGACGGGCCAACGTTGGGGCCTGCTGCGGGATAGGGCGCCGCGCCGAAGGTTCCGGGAGTGCACGCTTCAGCGTTGGCGATGTTCGGACCGTTCGGAGGCGCCTGCTTGTTGGTTGCGTCGCACTGCTGAATCGAAACGCCGGTGTTTGTCGCGTACCAAATCCCATCAGGATTGTTTGGATCGATCTCGTTGAAACCGCCATCTCCGCCGTTGACGGTCTGCCAGAGTAAAGTCGCGCTGCCTAACAGTGCGGGTGTTCCATTGTCCTGCAGCCCTCCGAGCAAGACATTTTGGTTCGCAGGATGCTGTGAGAACGAGACCATCTCAGAGAGAGAACCCATATTCGCATCGAGATTCTCAAAAGGATTGGGGGACGTACACGCGCCATCCGAAATAGAAGTGCCGTTCAATGCGCGATAAACTCCACCGTCGTTTACGAAGTACATCTTGAGGGAGTTAAGCGCGAAATCGAAACCGTGTTGATCAGGGTGCACGTGCGATGCAGCGGCAATTGGTACGTTTGATGGACAATTCACGCCGCGATTGACGTTGTAAACGAACGTCAGGTTGATCCAAGTGCAATCATTTATTCCTTGCGAGGGATTCAGGGAGCACTTGAAGATGTCACGCGTGCCGACCATTAGGTCTGTTCCTGCTCCGTTCGGCACAGCACCAATCCATAGGTTGTAGTCACCCTGTCCGATTTGATTGGTGCTCGTGTTGTCTACCAGTCCTGTTGTTCCAGTGCTGTTCAGCGGGCGCCACGTGCTACTGCCATTCGAAAGGACAAAGACGCCCTGACTAATATCGTTATCATTTACGTAAATGACGTACATATCGCGGGTCGTAGGTTGAATTGCTATCTGGCCACGATAAAGGGGGCAGTTGCCGGTGGGATTAGGAGTCGGCTGGCTTGTTGGACAGTTTACGGTGTTGAGTGCTCCTGAACTGCTAGGTTGATTCGTAGAGCGGCTCCAAATCGCCCCATCGGCACTTTCGTAAAATCCGTGATAGCGATAGAAGGCGTAAAACTTTCCTGTTCCGGGATTATAGGACACATCGGTGACAGTTCCCTCGGTGAGAGTGGTAGTGCCATCCTGTACTGTGGCATAGTGCCAAGTTTGGCCGGCGTCCTGGGAGTAGTAGATTCCACGTCCGCCGATTGAGTCGGATCCGTATCGTTTACCGTTGGTCGATCCCATGCCGACAACGACAAGGTTCGGACTTGCGGTGCTCCATGCGAACTTGCTCGCCCCAAGTCCGGCGAAAGTTTTTACTCCGTTATCGGCGCTCTTAATGATTGGAGCCCAAGTCTGCCCGCCGTCCGTTGAGCGCAGAATCCCCATCCCATAGTAGGAATCGCCGGAGCTGTTGGGCTCGCCGGTTCCAACCAGCACTACAGCACTATTTCCTGTCATTCCTGGCTGAATAGAGACCGCTCCGACGGCTAAGGTAGGCTGATCGTCGATCAGGGGTGTCCACTTCACGGTGGTGGGGTCTGCCGCCGCGGCATTCGTCGACTTCCAGACGCCCCCGAAGGCAGCTCCGATGTAGATCGTATTTCCAGTGTTATCGCCCTGGTCGACCACGACCGACGTAACTCTTCCCACCACTCTCCCGTAGTCCTGCCCGGGATCTGACCCGATCGGAGCTGGGCCCAAGTTGGTCCATGTGCCGGGAAATGTAGCTCCAGTAAACGGAATTCCGCTTGCTGTGTTCTGTCCTGGAGCGGCACTGAAAGTCGAGGTCGATTGCTGGGTTGATCCCTGAGAGTTCAAGGTCATTTGCTGTTTCTGAATGTATGCGCGATGGAGCAGGTCGGAAGCATGTTCGCCTGCTGCGCGGCGTCCTCCGCGAAACCATTCCTGGCGGCCCGTGGGATTGTCTGCGTCCGGATCCAGATCCTCATCTGGAACGTTTGGTTGAACGCTGCTGGAGGTTTGTTTGCCGGGACGCACGCGAGCACCCTGGCTTTCCAAAGAAGGTGGCATTAACAGGACAATAACTACAGAGCAGAGAATGGACAGGGGAATAGCGTTGGACTTACGCATAAGCTCCACAAACACAGAAAGTATGGGTCGAGAGGCTGTGGAAAAGTATGTTCCTGGTCAGAGACAAACGTCAATGAACGAACACCTTAGCACTAATGGAAAGCTGCTTTAGCCCGGACTGGGTGGGAGAGCCACTGGGCTTACTCGGGCTTCCCGAACCGATCTCATGTTGAGCGTAACTCCTAAGGTAATATGGTAGGAACCCGCCTGTTTCTATGAGTTCATCCGATTCAGCCTTTGTTGGGGTGCTGGCCGCCCATCCAGTCCTTTGTGACGGCGCCATGGGCACCCTGCTGTATTCCAAGGGCATTTTTATCAACCGGTGCTACGACGAGCTGAATCTCTCCCAGCCTGAGCTGATCACGGGGATCCATCAGGATTATCTCCACGCAGGCGCTGAGGTCATCGAAACCAACACCTTTGGCGGCAACAGCTTCCGGCTGGCCCGGCATGGATGTGCGGACAAGGTTCGTGAGATCAATCTGGCGGGAGCCCGGTTGGCCCGGGATGCCGCCAAGAGCTTCCAAGCTCTAGTAGCGGGAGCCGTAGGACCGCTGGGCGTGAGAATTGAGCCATTGGGCAAGATTGCCCGAGAAGAAGCCCGGGATTCCTTCCGTCAGCAGATTGAAGCGTTGGTTGAGGGGGGAGTCGATCTTCTGGTGCTGGAAACCTTCGGATCGCTGGAGGAACTGCACCAAGCCGTTCTCGCGGCCCGAGATGTTAACCCCGACACACCCGTCGTCGCTCAAGTGACGATCGATGAGGATGGAAGCTGCCTCGACGGATCGACTCCCGAAGTCTTCGGCCCAAAGCTTACCGAGTGGGGAGCCGACGTAGTTGGGATTAACTGCAGCGTTGGCCCTGTGGCGATGCTGGATGCGATCGAGCGCTTGAGGCAGGTGACGACCGCACCTCTATCGGCGATGCCCAATGCAGGCATGCCGCGCAACGTTGAAGGCCGAAACATCTATCTGTGCTCGCCCGAGTATATGGCGAGTTACGCGAGGAAGTTTGTCGCGGCTGGTGTGCGGTTTGTAGGAGGCTGTTGCGGAACCACGCCTGAGCATATTCGCGTGATGAAGTCTGCGATTCGAGTTACGAACGCGAAGAAAACGCCTGCGTCTGTCTCTCACGAAAGCAAGACACCGTCTGCCATTCAGCCCGTCCCGATTCAGAATCGGTCGCGTGTGGGCGAGAAGCTCGCGTCAGGTGAGTTTGTCACTCTGGTTGAGATCGTTCCACCAAAGGGTGTGAATCCGGCCAAGGAAGTGGAGGGTGCGCGCTATCTCAAGTCGGTTGGGATCGACGCCATCAACATTCCTGACAGTCCGCGGGCTTCGGCGCGCATGAGCAATCAGGCTCTGTGCCTGCTGATTCAACAGCAGGTCGGAATTGAGACCGTGCTCCACTACAGTTGCCGCGATCGCAACGTGCTCGGTATCCAGTCGGACTTGCTTGGCGGTTACGCCGTCGGCATTCGCGACTTGATTTGTATCACCGGCGATCCGCCCAAGATGGGAAATTATCCCGATGCGACCGCTGTTTTCGACGTGGATGCGATCGGCCTGGTCAATATAGTGCGCAATCTGAATCAAGGGCTGGATGTCGGCGGAAACCCGATGGGCAATGCGACTGCGTTTGTGATTGGCGTCGGCGCAAATCCGGGAGCGCCTAATCTCGACGAAGAGGTTCGGCGCTTCGAGTACAAAGTGGAGGCTGGGGCGGAGTACGCAGTCACGCAGCCAGTGTTTGATTTGAAACTGCTGGAAACGTTTTTGCGGCGCATCGAGCAGTTCCGCATCCCGGTGCTTGCCGGTATTTGGCCGCTGGTGAGCGTCCGCAATGCGGAATTCATGAAGAACGAATTGAGGGTGTCTGTGCCGGACTCGATCCTCGCTCGCATGGCATCGGCTACGAGCGCCGAGGCTGCTCGCGCTGAGGGTGTTGCTGTTGCTCGTGAGATGTTGGTTGCCGTACGGGGTGCAGTACAGGGAGCGCAGATTAGTGCGCCGCTGGGACGATATTCCTCGGCGGCAGATGTGCTCGAGGCACTGGGTGGAAACGGCCATAAGGCCGCGGCTGTGTAAGGGGGTTCGTAAGACTCGTTTTTCGAGCATTTACAGGCGTGTTGTAGAATTGAGCTTGGCCGCTCGATTCTTACGTTTTCCTGCTCGGTCCCCCGAGAGAGGACGCGGATGGAGTACAGCATGATGAACCGCCGAATGCAGATGCGAATGCGCGGGGCTCACGCCCACTAACCTCCGTCTCCCTGCGGCACAACCAGCCTTGTGCCCTATGCAAGCCAAGCAACAAGAATTGCCCAGGACTGATGGAGTATCACCATCATGTCGTGCAGTTCATTTAAGGAATAAACGTGGAATCGCCTTTTCTAAAAGCCGTTCGCGAACGCGTCGTTATCTACGACGGCGGGATGGGCTCGCTCATTCAGGACATGAATCCGACCCTGGAGGATTTTTGGGGTCAGGAAAACTGCAGTGAGGTCCTGAACCTCAGCCGTCCCGATATGATTCGCGACATTCACGCGCAATATCTGCGCGTGGGCGCCGATGTGGTTGAGACGAATACATTCGGCGCCACCAACATCGTGCTCGGCGAGTTTGGTTTGCAGGACCGCGTGGCCGAAATCAATCACGCTGCCGTGAGGCTTGCGCGCGAGGCCGCCGCACAGTTCTCGACGCCAGAGCGTCCACGGTTCGTTGCGGGTTCGGTAGGACCGACGACCAAACTTCCCTCACTCGGACATATCGGATTCGACGAGATGCTCGCGTGTTACGTCGAGCAAATGCAAGCCCTGATCGCGGCGGGGGTTGATGTTCTGCTCATCGAGACTTCGCAGGACATTCTGCAAACCAAGATCGCAGTCGCCGCCGCCTTCGATGCCATGAAGGCCGCCGGAAAGCGTGTGCCTCTGCAGGTGCAGGTCACGCTGCAGAATGCCGAAGACGGAACCATGCTGCTCGGCACCGATATCAATGCCGCTACCGCGATTCTGGATGCGTACGACATCGATATCGTGGGCCTGAATTGCGCGACCGGTCCGCGCGAAATGAACGATGCGGTTCGCTACTTGTGTCATAACAGCTCAAAGCCCATTTCGGTTCTTCCGAATGCCGGCTTGCCTCACAACGAAGGCGGCCGCACCGTCTATAAGCTCACTCCGCAGGAGTTGGCCGATTATCACAAGCGCTTCATCGAAGAGTATGGAGTGCGCATTGTCGGCGGGTGTTGCGGCACTACGCCGATGCACATCGACGCCGTGGTAAAGGCGTGTGCGGCGCTGCAGCCCGCGGTCCGCAACATAAAGCCGCGTTCGGAAGCCGCGAGCGCCTACACATCTGTTCCGCTCGAGCTTGATGGTCAGCCGGTCGTTGTGGCCGAGGAGATGAACACGACCACGCGCGTCGAGCACTTCAAGAATCTTGTGCGCGAAGCCAAGTACGACGACATCCTCGCGCTATCGAAGAAGCTGGTAACCGAAGGCTCGCACATGCTCGACCTGTGCTGCGCCATCGTTGGGGAAGACGAGAAGGGCTACATTAGTTCGATCCTCGAGAAGATCGCTACGCGTGTGCCAGCGCCGATCCTTGTCGACTCCACGGAAGCCGACGTAGTGGAAGTTGCGCTCAAGCGCATCCCGGGCAAAGCAATCATCAACTCCATCAATCTCGAAGATGGCGAGAAGCGAACCAGCAAAGTGCTGCCGATGGCAAAACGCTATGGCGCCGCGGTGATTGCGCTCACGATCGACGAAGACGGCATGGCACTCACGGCCGACAAGAAAGTTGCGATTGCCAAGCGCATTCACAAGCTCGCGACTGAGAAGTACGGGATTCGTTCCGTGGATCTGATTTTCGATCCACTGACTCTGCCGATTTCAACAGGGCAGCAGGAATACCGCAGCGCCGGAATCGAGACGCTGGAAGCTGTGCGTCGCATCAAGCAGGAGCTGCCGGAGTGCCGCACGATTCTGGGCGTCAGCAACATTTCATTCGGCCTGTCGGTATATTCGCGCCGCGTATTGAACAGCGTATTCCTGCGTGAGGCAGTCGATCGTGGATTGGACTGCGCGATCGTGAATTACTCAAAGATCTATCCGCTATACAAGATTCCCGAAGCGGAAGTGGAGATCGCGCGCAAGCTCATCTTCCAGGACACCAGCAACGGCGATGCGCTCCAGGCCTACATGGCCTTCTTCTCCGGGGTCACGAAGAAGACCGAGGCGGAAGGCGAAGACCTCAGCGGCCTGCCGGTTGAAGACAAGCTCAAGCACTGCATCATCAACGGCGAAAAGTCGATCGGTAACGGTGACAAGAAGCAGTCACTCGAAGCCGTTCTGGAAGCCGCACTCGTTACTTACACGCCACTTAATCTCATTAACACGGTTTTGCTTGACGGCATGAAGACAGTCGGTGAGCTGTTCGGCGCGCGCAAGATGCAGCTTCCCTCAGTGCTCGACTCGGCGGCCGTGATGAAGCAGGCGGTAGCCTATCTCGAGCCCAAAATGGAAAAAGTGGAGGGCTCACGGAAAGGCACCATTGTGCTTGCGACCGTGAAGGGCGATGTCCACGACATAGGTAAGAACCTCGTAGACATCATTCTTAGCAATAACGGCTACGAAGTCGTGAATTTGGGCATCAAGCAGCCCGCTGACACGATTATTGCAGCCGCGCAAAAGCACAGCGCTCATGCGATTGGGCTCAGCGGATTGCTGGTAAAGTCCACGCTGGAGATGAAGTACGTGATCCAGGACCTGCAGCGGCTCAGCCTCCAGTATCCAGTGATCTGCGGAGGCGCTGCGCTCACGCGCAAGTACGTCGAAGACGACCTTCGCCGCGAGTATTCGAATTCGGTCTTCTACGCGGACGATGCCTTCGCTGGCCTGCACATCATGGACGACCTCACGTCTGAGAATGGCGCGCGAGAAGCTCGCCTGAATGAGGGTCGCGTGGTAAAGCAGTTTGCGCGAGCCGCAGCGGCAGGCGCGGGCGATGGAGTGGTTTCAACCGAACGCTCGGCAGTTGTGACCAGCGCTCCGGATATTCCGAAGCCGCCGTTCACCGGCCGGCGTGTGCGTACGGATTTTGATTTGCACGAAATCTTTTCGTACATCAACGATACCGCTTTGTTCAAGAATCAGTGGCAGCTGAAGACGGCGTCCGCCACAGACTATGCGCGACTGGTAGAGGAGAAATACAGGCCGATCAAGTTCGAGTTGCAGAAGGAAGTCGCCGAGTCGCGTCTGCTCGAACCGAAGGTTGTTTACGGTTTCTATCCATGCCACAGCCAGGGCAACGACATCATTATTTATGACACCTTCGAGAGCTTGCGCGAGATTCAGCGCTTCACGTTCCCCCGCCAGCGGGAGGGCCGCAAGCTGTGCATCTCCGATTTCTTCGAGCCAGTCGGTTCCGGCCGAATTGATGTGATCGGCTTCTCAGTGGTGACGATCGGCAATCGCGCGAGCGAGGAGACGAAGCGGCTATTCGAATCCGGTGACTACACGAAGTATCTATATCTGCACGGACTGAGTGTTGAGACGGCGGAGGCATTGGCCGAATATCTCCACCGAGAGATTCGGAAGGAATTGGGAATCGCCGGCGATGACGCTCCTCGGATCACGGATCTGTTTCATCAGAAGTATCGCGGATCACGCTATTCGTTTGGCTATCCGGCATGTCCGAACCTTGAGGATCAGACGAAGCTGTTTGCCATCCTGCATCCGGAGGAGATCGGCGTTACGCTGACGGATACGTTCCAAATCGAGCCGGAGCAGTCAACGTCGGCGATTGTGGTTCACCATCCTGCGGCTAAGTACTTCGTTGCGTGATCGGGGTGTGCGACCACATAGGCAACTGGATGAGATAGAGGGCTACGCACCCAGCGGCTACCGCCGCCGGTTCCGAGCGGCCTGGCCTGCGTAAATTCTGCGCTATAGTGAAAGCGTGATTTTGCGAGAGTGGAATTGATGAAAATTGCAGTTGTTGGTTCTGGATATGTTGGTCTAGTCGCCTCAGCATGCTTCGCGGAACTTGGCCACGAAGTAATCTGCGTCGACAACGATCCCGAAAAGCTGGCTGCGCTTGTGCGCGGCGAAACGCCGATCCATGAACAATACCTCCCGGAACTCCTGGCCCGCCATCGCGGTCACCGGCTGAAGTTTTCTGCCTCTTTGCCGGAGGCCGTTCGCGCGAGCTCTGTAGTTTTCGTTGCTGTGGGTACTCCCCCAAGCGAGACTGGCGATGCCGATTTGTCTTACGTTGAGGCGGTGGCGCGCGAAATCGCTCAGTCGCTCAATGGATACAAGGTTGTGGTCGAAAAGAGCACGGTCCCTGTCTATACGAGCGAGTGGATCCGTCGTGTGATGCAGTTGACTGGAGCCAAGCCTGCGGACTTCGAAGTGGTATCGAATCCGGAATTTCTTCGTGAAGGAACTGCTGTAGCGGACTTTTTGTATCCGGACCGCATCGTCATCGGAGCCGATTCTGAGCGAGCAGCAGAGATTCTTCAAGAGGTCTATGCGCCCTTAACCAAAGGAACCTACCACGCGAGATCAGCCGGAGTGGTTCCGGAGCCGCAGGGCGCAAAGGTTCCAGCGCGTCTGATTTTGACCAGCGCGAAGAGTGCTGAGCTGATTAAGCACGCCTCCAATGCCTTTCTCGCGTTAAAGATTTCTTTCATTAACGCAGTCGCAAATGTATGTGAAGCCGTCGATGCCGACGTGGAACAGGTGGCGCTAGGGATAGGGACTGATTCCCGAATCGGAAAGCGTTTTCTGTCCGCAGGCATTGGGTATGGTGGATCTTGCTTTCCAAAGGATGTTGCAGCATTTCGTTCAGTTGCGCGCGAATGCGGCTACGACTTCCCCATGCTGCAAGAGATCATTCGCGTGAACGACGAACAGCGCAAACGATTCCTCAAGAAAGTGCGAACTGCACTCTGGACTTTGCGCAGCAAGAGACTCGCGGTACTCGGCCTTGCCTATAAAGGCGGAACCGACGACATTCGTGAGTCGCCTGCTATCGACATCATTCGCTCTCTGTTGAGCGAGCAGTGTTCGATTGTGGCTTACGATCCGGCCGCCACGGAACGTGCCCGGCAGGTAATCACCGGAGATGTGACATACGCCGAAGATCCTTATCAGGCTGCGGTCGGCGCGGATGCTCTCCTGATTCTGACCGATTGGGAAGAGTTTGCCTCGCTGGATCTGACGCGCATAAAGGGCTTACTTCGGTATCCCATCGTCATCGACGGACGCAACCTCTATTCCAGAGAGGTCATGCAGAAGCACGGGCTGCTCTATGTGAGCGTTGGACGAGCAACGGTCGAATTGGAGAGCAGCCAAGCCTCTGCTCTGAACCTCAAGACGTAGCGGATTGCGGATGGCAAATTTACCTTCGAAGAAAAATCTGCACATTATGGTCACAGGAGCCGCGGGATTTCTCGGCTCCCATCTGTGCGACGCTCTCCTTGCCGAGGGGCACTCTGTTCTCGGCGTCGACAATCTCATTACGGGAAAGCTGCATAACCTCGAACACCTGAAACGGGAACCCCGCTTTTCTTTTCTCGAGCAGAATATCTGCTCCCAATTTGATCCAGGGCGCGTCGACTGCATCTTTGATTTTGCGTCTCCAGCCAGTCCGGTGGATTACATGGAGCATGGAGTCGAAACTCTGCAGGTTGGATCGATTGGCGTCTTCAACCTGCTCGAACTGGCGAAGCAGCACCATGCTACGTTCTTTCTCGCTTCCACTTCAGAATGCTATGGCGATCCCCTGGAGCATCCGCAGAGAGAGACCTACTGGGGCCATGTGAATCCTGTGGGTCCACGGTCGGTCTATGACGAATCTAAGCGATTTGCCGAAGCGGCCACGACAGCCTACCGTCGTTACCACAAGGTAGACGTTCGCATCGTGCGCATTTTCAACACGTATGGGCCTCGCTTGCAGATGAACGATGGCCGAGTGATCTCGAATTTCATGAAGCAGGCGTTACGGGGCGAAGACCTTACCGTCTACGGGGACGGCAGTCAGACTCGCAGCTTTTGCTATGTGAGTGACGAGATCGAGGGGATCCTCAAGCTTGCATGGTCGAAAGAGCAGGATCCCACGAACATCGGCAATCCAGGCGAGTTCACGATACTCGACTGTGCGCGCGAGGTGCTTGCGGTTACGGGATCAGAAAGCGGTATCAAGTTTCTGCCACTCCCTCAGGACGATCCCAAACAGCGGTGCCCCGACATCAACAAAGCTCGTGCGCTGTTAGGATGGGAGCCGAAGATTGATTTGCGGACTGGGTTGCAACTTTCGCTGGATTACTTCCGAACGGAAGTTGAGGCGGAGCAGGCAGCCGCGCGATCGGCGAGCCGCTAGGAGAATCCGTCTCATGCAATCTGCGCGACAGGATCTGCAGGCTCTGACTGCCCGGGTTTTGAGGAATACCGATCCCGCGGAAGCGGTGGTGCTCGCTTGGCCGCTTGTGTGCGGCACTGCAGTGGCAGAGCGAGTTCGAGCAGTTGCATTCGAGAATGAAACACTACGCGTCGCGGTCCCGGATAAGGGATGGCAGTCACAGCTCGAAGCCTTTAGTGCACAGTATCTGCACCGACTATCGAACCTATCCGGTGTGACAGTGAAGCGTATCTCGTACGAGATTGGCTCTGCTGCCGACAAACAGTTCTAGCCCGCCATGAAGATCACACAGAAAGACGTGGCCTACGTCGCTAACCTCGCGAATCTGGAACTAACCGAGGCAGAGTGCTTGCGGATGGAAAAGGATTTGAATTCGATCCTCGAGTACGTCGACCAGCTTGCCGAAGTTGACACCAGCAATGTCGAGCCGATGGCGCAAGTATCCCAACTTGGAGCGGCAGGCGAAACAGCCGATCCGTTGCGTGCGGACGAACTGCGCGATTGCCTTCCTCGTGACGAGGTCCTCGCGGGCGCTCCTCAGACCGACGGTACGTTCTTCCGCGTTCCCAAGGTGATCGAACGTTAGCGGTATGCCTGAAGATCTCGATCTCAACGTACTCACTGTAAGCTCTGCGCGAGCTGCGGTGCAGGAGCGCCAGACGACCGCTGCTGCCATGGTCGAAAGGTTCTACGCAAAGATTGAAGCCCAAGATCGTCAGCCTGGACAGACCAATGCGTACCTCAACCTTACGCGAGAACGTGCCTTAAGACAGGCCAGCAAAATGGATGCGATCGTAGATCGGGGTGATCCGTTGCCGCCACTCGGCGGCGTGCCGATCGCGATTAAAGACGTGATGATTACGCGCGGCATTCGCACGACGGCAGGCTCCAAGATCCTCGGCAACTATATTCCGCCGTACGACTGCACTGCCGTATCCTGTCTTGAAGGCGCCGGCGCAGTCATTCTGGGAAAGCTCAATTGCGACGAGTTCGCCATGGGCTCGTCGAATGAGAATTCCGCGTGGGGTCCGGTGCGCAATCCGCGTGACCTGAGCCGAGTTCCAGGAGGTTCCAGCGGAGGCTCCGCCGCGAGCGTTGCTGCCGGCACGGCGGTGGCGGCATTGGGCTCTGATACCGGGGGATCGATCCGTCAACCCGCAGCTTTCTGCGGAGTGGTTGGGCTAATGCCAACTTATGGCCGCGTGTCGCGGTATGGATTGATTGCGTTTGGATCGTCGCTCGACCACATTGGTCCACTTACGAAGTCGGCTAAGGATGCTGCCATCATCCTGCGCCACATGGCTGGGCGCGATCCGATGGACACCACCTCCGTAGATCTGCCGGTTCCCGATTATGAACAGGAGATCGGTAAGCCTGTGCGCGGACTTCGCATTGGCGTTCCCAAAGAATATTTTCCCGCGGAGATGGACGCGGAAGTTCGCCAGGGCGTAGAAGCTGGCATAAAGCTCCTGGCGAGCGCTGGCTGCGAGGTGAAGCCGATATCGCTGCCACACTCTAATTACGCGATTCCGACGTATTACGTCGTTGCCACTGCGGAAGCCTCTTCCAATCTGGCGCGTTACGACGGTGTGCGATATGGGTATCGATCTCCCCATGCACTTACCCTTGCGGAGATGTATCGCCGCACCCGTGATGAGGGTTTTGGTCCTGAAGTGAAGCGGCGCGTCATGCTCGGCACGTACGCTCTTAGTGCGGGTTACTATGACGCGTATTACCTCAAGGCACAGAAAGTGCGCACACTCATCGCCCAGGATTTTCTGAACGCGTTCAGAGAGGTCGACGCTATCGTTACACCGACGACTCCAACGCCTGCTTTCAAATTGGGGGAAAAGTCGGATGATCCACTTTCCATGTACCTGGCCGACATTTTTACCGTCACAGCTTCCTTGGCGGGAATTCCCGGAATCTCAGTTCCATGCGGCAACTCGAGAGGCGGATTGCCGATCGGCATGCAGATACTGGGCCGTCATTTTGAAGAAGGCACAATACTGCGGCTAGCTCATGCCTTCGAGCATGCGCGAGCTTCTGGTGCGTCATAAGCAGCACGCCCGTTAGTCCGCTCCTTCCGCTTCCTCCGTTTCAGGCTTTCGAGCTTTAAGTCCGAAGAATGCTCTTTCTTCTGCAGTCATCTCACGTCCAAACGCCTGCCGGAACCGCTCGGCAAAACCCTCTGTGAGCCAAGGCCTTGAATTCTCGTTTCCGTACTGCGAATTCATTCGTTGATACGCCATCTTGATTCCTTCCCTAAGGACTGATCGGCGCGGTTGAGAAACACCGTTCGCACAATTGTTGAAATTCGTTGTCGGAGGTGTGACGAAGCTGAGGCGATGGGAAGGAAGGCTAACAGTGCCGGCTACAAAGTACAGCTTGCAGGTCGGGAGACTCTCTTCTGATTGTCCAATGACGGCCAGGGCAGGTCGCAAGCAGAAGAGCGATAGGAAGAAGAGCAAATATGAGGATGCCCAGTGTGATGGCGACTGAGTCTCGAGGTGAGTGCGCCGAGAGTTCAGGGAGTGGGGAAATCAGCACGTACAAAACCGCCGCCATCACTACTGAAAGGAGGATCAGTTTGCGCCGAGACACTCTACCACTCCGACCGCGAAACTCTAAGATCAAGAAGTGAAATCTAGCAGAGGGAGCTGCAAACCGCAATACTGCAAAGGAATTAAGCGCACGACCGGATCGTGTCAAAGTGTAGCTGCATCAATTTGTTCCCTGGGGCATCCTAGTAATGAGGCAACAATGGCAGACAAGATACAGAAATCAGACGCCGAATGGCGATCTCAGCTGAGCGATGAGCAGTATCGCGTCACTAGGCAACGCGGAACCGAGCGTGCGTTCACGGGGAAGTACGACAAAAGCAAGGATCTCGGTGTTTACACCTGTGTGTGCTGTGGCCAGGAGTTGTTTAGCTCGGATGCCAAGTACGACTCAGGAACCGGCTGGCCTAGTTTCTATGCGCCGTTCTCCAAGGATAGCGTGGCGACTCACGAAGACAACGAATACGGAATGCGGCGCAACGAAGTAGTGTGTAGTCGTTGCGACGCCCACCTTGGCCACGTATTTCCGGATGGCCCAGCTCCGACCGGACTGCGCTACTGCATGAACTCGGCTGCGCTGGAGTTGAAGCCAAAGGAATGAAGTCTTACCACGGGTGGGGATCTCTACCATGCTGATGGAACCGCGCTATGCGCTGGCAGCTGCCGACCGCATGTTGATGTAGTCGATCAGCTTGGCGCGAACTCCAGGCTGAACATCGACGAATTCCACGCCCATGTTGTCTGCACCTGCGCGGCGGACAACTGCGCGGAACTGCACCCATTCTGCTCCGAATTTGCAGTGCAGATCGATTGCGCTTCCGACTTCGTAATCAGATTTGGTGCGGAAGCTCATGCCCCCTTCGCTGATTTCGATCGATTCGCCGGTTACCAGTTGGTCTCCGATTCCGCAGCACACCTCGATGCGCTTAGGAATGCGCTGGAAGATTCGGTTCTCCAGCGGCTCCTTCACGCCGTAAATGTGGACGCTCTCGCCCTTGCCTTTGACCAGCGCGTAACCGAGGTCTACGCAGGGAATCTTGTCCTTAATGTCTTCGTAGACCTGATCATTGATGAGGATCTTGTGCTCGTAGTTCTTTGTGAGCCCTTCGAGGCGTGAAGCGACATTCACTGTGTCGCCGATCACGGTGTAATCCATGCGTTGCTCGGAGCCGATGTTGCCGGTGATCGCCTCACCTTTCGTGATGCCGATTCCAGTTTGGATCGGCTGCAATCCGCGCGCAACGCGCTGGCGGTTATAGCGTGACAGTATTCTCCGCATTTCGAGCGCAGCCATGACTGCGCGCTCGGCATCGTCTTCACGCGCGACTGGCGCGCCGAAGACCGCCATCATGGCATCGCCGATGAATTTGTCGAGCATGCCTTCGTAACGGAAGACCGGTTCCATCATGCGTGTGAAGTAGTCATTGAGCATGCCAACAATCTCTTCCGCAGTGGATTCCTCGAAGATGTTCGTGAAATTCCTGATATCGGAAAAGAGCACAGCAACCGTCTGGCGATCGCCACCCAGCTTGAGTTTGTCGCGATCGGCGAGGACTTTCTCGGCGACTTCGCGTGTCATATAGCGGCACAGAGTACTCATCAGCCGCTGTTCTTGGGTGATGTCGTCAGCGACGACTACCAGACCGAAATTCTTGCCGGAGGGATCGTGCAGCGGCAGCACCTGGAAGTTTACGTTCACTGCGTCGTTGTCGGGACGAACATAGTGAGCGTGATACGCCTTGTACTCAGACTCTGCTGTGTGCAGCACGCGATCGATACCGCTGGTCAGCTCTGAGTTTTGCGTGGCATTGAAGAACTCATCATGCATTTTGCCGGTCTCGGAGGCCCCAAAAATCTTCCCAGCCGCGCTGTTCACGAAAATCACGCGGCCGTCGGGACCAAGCGTAACCACTCCCGTGCCAATCGAGCCGAGGATGCTCGAGTTGTAGTTCTGCATGAAAAGAACTCGCTCGTAAAGGCGAGAGTTCTCGAGCGAGATTGAGATCTGTGAGCCCAACGCGTTGAGCAGGCGTTCATCCTCTTCGGTGAACACGCCGCTGAGCTTGTTGAGGACTTGCATCACTCCCATGACTTCGCCGGAGTCATTGCGCAGCGGCATACAGAGCATGCTGCGTGTACGGAAGCCGGACCGCTTGTCGATGTCGGGGTTAAAGCGCGGATCGGCATAGGCGTCTTCGATGTTGATAGTTTCCCCTGTCATAGCGACATGGCCCGCGATTCCGACGCCGATCGGCACGCGGATCTCCATCGCGTCCAAGCCTTGCGCGACCTTTGACCAGAGGTCTCCCGTTTTGGGATCGAGCAGGAAAAGGCTGGCGCGTTCCGCGTTCATCACTTCAGACGTGCTGTTGACGATCTTCTTCAGCAATTCGTCGATGTGCAGTTCGGAGGCGACCGACTTCATGACTTTGAGGAGCGTTTCGGAAACTTCCATGCGTTTCCGAATCTCCTCATTTAGCATCGCGTTCTTAACGGCGATGGCAGCTTGCGCAGCGAAGGCTTGAAGGAGTTGTTCGTCGTCTGCGGTAAAAGTTCCCGTGTGTTTATTGAGGAGCTGAAAGACTCCAATGATCCGATCGGTGGAGTCCTTCATAGGCATGCACAGAATGCTGCGCGTCGTGTAGCCGGTGCGTTTGTCTACTTCGCGATTGAAGCGCGGGTCGGCGTACGCATCGGGAATGTTGATGACGTCCCCAGTTTGTGCCACCTGTCCGGCAATGCCCGCCCCTAACGGGATCCGGATCTCGGTGATTCCCGCGCCCTGGGCTACTTTCGACCAGATTTGCTTTTTCGTGCGATCGACCACGAACAGCGTCGAGCGGTCCGCTCCCAGCACGGAAGAAGCTCCCTTGGTGATTGTTTGCAGCAGCTTATCCAGATTCTGGTCGGAGATCGCGCCCATGATCTCGAGCAGGACCGGGAACAGACGTTCGTTCGCGCTACCCGGTGTCGGGATAGGTGTTTGCGCTGGAATCATGGTGTGAGGCCGAGCCGGGAGGAGAGCGGAAAGGATTATCCATTAAGTAACTGCGAAATGCAATTATTTGCGCCGTGTCGCAGCTTAGGCTGCGCAGAGCCCTAACGACGTGCATATGCCGCACAGGCTCACTCAGCGCGCCGACTACCCAGCGCACGCATCCTATAACGTTCCTTCGAGATGGCCATAGCCATCCCCACAATCGAACAGGCACCTGCGCGATCGTGGAATGAAGTGAATCCCTGGCTCGTCGCGATTGCCGTTGATGACCAGAGCGATGATGCACTAAAAAGCAGAGACGTCCGCGCAGCGGACGTCTCTGGCATCCATTTGGGTTAGATCACCAGCGCGGCCCGCGGCCGCCACGATCGCGATCCCCGCCGCGATTGCCACCCCGACCACCGCCGCCGCCACCGGGACGCCCTCCGCGTCCACCACCGGCATCGCCGCGTTCGGTCCGAGGCCGAGCCTCGTTCACGGTAATCGCGCGCCCACCGAGATCACTCCCGTTGAGCGCCGCAATCGCTGCGCTTGCTTGCGTACTATCACCCATCTCGACAAAGCCGAAGCCGCGCAATCGTCCACTAAACTGATCACGAATCAGATTCACTTCGCCAACCGTTCCATACTTTCCAAAAGCCTGTCTCAAATCGTCCTCACTGGCACTAAAGGGGAGGTTTCCCACGTAGATATTCAAGAGCGCGTCCGTCCTTTCGGGAATGTGACTTGCATTGGGGCCGTATTACAACAACCAAACCCAGGCGGGAGCGGCACTCGAAGCAGGTTTTCTGTCGGCGGCAGCGGCGTAGAGCTTGGACCGTATAAATGTACTCCTCTCCTACACTCTGTGTCACTTCGACGATGGTCGGAGCGATCGTCACTTCCCGGACTGGATTCCCCGTTTCTGGATTTAGAATGAGGAGCAATGGTCCTGCAAGCCACACCTCCGGTTTTGGCGCCTCCAGCTCGCGTCTTGAGCCCGGTGCTTTGTCCGCTAGGATTTGTGCATGGCTACCGTTGTGTCGCTTGTTCGTGGGCGATGTTGTTTCCCGATTGCCACGTCTCCTGGGCCGTACCATTCTGCTACCAACTTCAGGCGAAATCCGCTTTTGAAAAGCATGCCTGCGGACAAGAATCGGAGTCCAAGCGCGATCCCGGGTGCCGTCTCTGTCGGGGCGATTGACGTCCGCTCCGTCTCTACCATGATGGTTAAGTGCACGTGACATGCTGAGTCACGGCGTGGCCGAAAGCTATCTTTTCCCATTGTGAAAACTAAAAACCCGCCCAGACATTCAGTCTGGACGGGTTAACTAGGCCAACGGGTTGGCAACTTGATGGAAGTAGACGGTCTTTATACGGCAGACTTACCCTTTTGTTCAGCGACGATCGATGTGTCCTGCCTAAAAATGCGCTCGCGCAAGTCGTCGTATAAGTCCAGTTCGGCCACTGTGTGAATGGTTCGACGCAGGCCGGCAGCGAGATTACGGAGAATGCCGCCACAGTTCTCCCGGTACAGCACGGTGATTCGATTTTTCCGCATGGGCCCTCCAGCAGACTTCGTACCTGAAGACAGGGTGCAAATGCCATACCAAGGCAAATCCATTACTTTCAATAGGTAAAAGAAACTCGAGCTGCGGAATGCAGCAAATTATTCTTCTTCGGGGAAAATTTGCCACTTCGAAGCACAACTTTGTCACCGTCAGTGACATCTCACAATTTGCGCACTCGTCGGGAATGCCGGAGGTGTGCTTCCGGAATTCAGGCCCTCGTTCTAGGTGTCCGAGCTGCGTCATGGCAAGGAATGTAGTCCCAATTGATGCCGGTGGTTGGAAAACCGGCGCCCTGGTCCCGCGAAGCGGAATCTACAGCGTCCGCCATTCCGAGCATCGCCTTCCTCGCGAAGTTACACTTCTCCAGGACCAACAATTCCCGCGGTGTGCCGGTTGCGAGTCTGCGGTTTTCTTTCGATTGCGTCGTGAACTACCCGATGCGGGCGCCTCGCTCAGATTCCATGTCCATCTCTATCAATTGCCTGTCTTAGACGAAGTCAAGCGAGCCGGCTAGCTGCCGCACCGCACGGAATCTAATCCCGCAACGTTTTCCGTAGGAATCGGAAGACTTCGTGACAACCAGAGCTGCTCAATCATGCATCCCAATCTAGATGCTCGACGTGTGTTTACCTGCACCCGCGCGGGACGTAAGGGCAATATAGCGGAACAACTTGCGGTTTTGACCCCTTGTTTGGACAGGAGAAGCGCTAGTACTTACGCTATGGCAGACATTCTGTGCATTGGAATCGACGATGCATCCATGCAGGTGAAGCGATCAACACTGGAACGCGCAGGACATACCGTTAGCCTCGCCAAGGATGTGCGGCAGGTGATAGCAGCCTGCTCAGGCATCCGGTTCGAGGTGGTCCTGATTGGGCAAACCCTTCCCGGTAAAGAAAAGCTACGCGTGCACGAACTGCTTCAGGATCACTGCAGCGGAGCAAAGATCTTGGAACAATATGCCGCTGCACCGGACTTGCCCGCCGCCGATGCTCATATCCGCGCTGGTCAACCTGGCGAGGACTTGGTTGCCGTCGTGGAAGGCTTAATTGCACGACGTAAGTCCGCGTGATCTTGTATGAAAAAGCCAGGAATCCCCGTTTCTTGAGTCCCTGCCTTCTCACTCAAAAGCCCGTTTTTTTGAAAACAATTGACCAACTCCGTCGGGCTTGTCAGCATCCATGACTTTAAAAGTCGTGGCTCGCGCGAAAAACAAGGTTGTAATTTGGCGTCCCTTCCCCTCCCCCACAAAGCGAGAAACAGCCCTGCCTTCGGTGCTCTCGCTCTCTGGTCTGGTCAAGCCTGAGAAAGAAGATTCAAATGCAGCGAAGGATCAAGCGGCCGTAAACCGTTGGGTGGAATTAGCCGACATCCTGAATGGACAAAAGAAGGCAAATAAGCGGAAGGCGGCTTAAGTACCCGCGTCTTCATCTCGCCCTGGAAGCAATGGACCGCCCTTCGGATTCAGCCCGTTTCGCGGATTTCCTAATTCTCGATCGTGAATACTGCTGAAATAACTGCGCCATAACCTCGATGCCATCTACGATTCTCGGGCCGGGGCGGGAAAAATGGCTGCTGGCATCGGTTGCGAACATATTCCCGTTCCGGACTGCACGTAACTCGTACCACTCGCTCGGCAACCGCACCGTTCGAAGCTCTTGTTCCACTTCGTGTTCGTGGTAGCCGCACGGCATCAACAGAATCATGTCTGGATCGGACATCGCGATCGTCTGCCAATCGGTCTCAAAGCTCCGCATTCCTGCGACACCCAGCACATCGCGTCCGCCCGCGATGCTTAGCATTTCCGGAACCCAGTGACCTCCCACGAAAGGAGGATCGAGCCACTCCAGGCATAGAACTCGCGGCCGATATTCTGGCTGCGCTTGTGAGGTCTTCTGGATCCGTGCTCTTAACGCAGCAACCAGTTCCGAGGCTTCCTTTTCCCGTCCGGTAGCAACTCCCACGGTGAGCACATCATGCAAGACGTCGTCCACCGTTTTTGGCGTTAGAGCGAGGATCCTTGGTACGAACGAAAGCTTCGCGAATATTGCGCCAACGTCGTCGGGAGAGGCAGCGCAAACGTGGCAAAGTTCCTGCGTGACAATCAGCTCGGGCTCGATTTCGCGCAGCTTGTCGGCATCGAGCCGATAGAGGCTCTCACGGCGCTCGGAGTAGATCTTCACCCGACGGTCGATCTCCGCTTGGGAAAGTCCGGGCGGAAGTTTGCTTAGAACAACGACCGGCTTGGTCTTCGCCTCCACGGGATAATCGCATTCGAACGTCACTCCCATAATGGAATCGTTCAGTCCGAGCGCGAACAGAATCTCTGTTCCCGAAGGCAGAAATGAGCAAATTCTCATTGGTGTGGTTATCCGCGGTTCACAATCGATGCAGCTCTCTGGGAAGACCGATGTCGTGCCACATATAACTCGTAGCAGCCAAAGAACAAACCGGCATATACGAATGTGCTGATCAACGCTTGGCGATACCAGGGAATGGCTGCCACGTAGCATTGCACGAGTCCCTGCCAGGTGTGAGGATACGAATTCCATCCGAGCCATACGCCAAAGTTGCTGATCAGATAAAACGAGAGAGAAGACGCCACGCAAGCGCCCGCCAGCCGCAGCCAGGTCGTTCGGTTCCGTAGCAGCTCGCCGATCAACGCGATGGAGGCAAAAGCCGCCATCTGCACAATCTCGAGCCAGCCGATGTTCAGGTGATAAATGAGATTGGTGAGGACGAAGTCGCTCGCCGCGAGCAAGATGACAGGGAACCAGATCACATCACGCTTCCGCAGGTGCGCTCCGCCAAAAAGGAGGGCACCATACACTGGAGAAAAGTTGTGGATATGCGGCACAAAGCGGCATAGGACCGCGATTACGATGAGCCAGTAAGCCATTGTGACCTCCTCGATTCCTCAGAAGTGCACGCGCACTCCGACGCGGTACGCGATGCGCAAGGCTGGAAATCCAAGAGCCTCCATGTAAGTCCGGTCGAGCAGATTTTCAATCGACGCTACGAACGAAAGCTGTCTTGAGACTCGATACGATCCAGCCAGATTCCAGTTTGTGTAGGGAGAACTATTCGTCAGCGGCGGAAACAGCGCCTCGAAGTCGCTATCGGCCCGGCGGCCCACATACACCAAACTTGAACTCAACGTTGCTTTTTGCCAATCCCATACAGCAGATAACGTAGCTGAATGCTTGGGACGCCGCAGCAGAGGTTTACCCACGCCAAGGATCGGATCGGTGGGCGTGGCGCTCTTCTCCACGCGGGTGCTCAGGTAGGTGTATTCCGCCGTGAGGTGGACGTGACTTACCGGCACCGCTTGAGCGATGAACTCGACCCCTCGGGCATGAGTGGCATTAATATTCAAGAATGTTCCCGTAAAGGGAACAAAAGTCAGTGTCTTAAAGGCGATCAGATCGCGAAAGTTATTGTCGAACCAGTTCACCTCGATCTTGGCACGATCGCGCAGGAGTCGTTGCTCAACGCCAACCTCAAAGGCTCGCGACCTTTCGGGCCGTAAGTTCGGATTGCCCAGGAATGCCGGATCCTGGCTGAAAGATTGTGTGAAGCTCGGCTCCTTGATGCCCAATCCACAATTAAATTTAACCTTGGTTGCGCCTAACGCACTGCCGCCTTGTCGCAATAAGAGTGCCGCGGAGCTGCGCGGGACCACAGTGCGTCCGAAGCTTCCGTTATCCTCGACGCGAAAGCCGTTCGAAAGAAAGAGACGTCCGAGTACCGTTTGGTACTGGAAAGTGCCACCAAAGTTATCGCGCTGAGCCCGATTTGGGATTCCCCCTCCGAGTCGGTCGAAGAGGAAGCCCGATTCGTGATCCCAATCGAAGGCAAGCGTAAAGATGTGCTGTCCCCATTTGCGATCGCCTTGCCCGAGACGCAGATCACTCTGGTAGCCCAGGTGATGCCGTCGCGTGTCATTGAGGAAGTCGGTCGGAAAATCAAAGAATTCGAACGGAGCGCTGCTGTCGCCAAAGGTGGGAGTAAACGGTGGATCAAGGAAGATATCGCGCGAAACCTCACGTGACCGCTCAAAGGTGTAAGTCAGGCGTTGCTCCCACGCACGCGACGTTTGATCCGTGAAACTGACGCCGGTGTAGCCGTCGGCACGACGGAAGAATGCGTCGGTGTCGGGCCGGCCAAACGCAGTCTGTCCAGGAGTGCCGTCGCGCGAAGAATTTCCGCGGGCGATCCATCGCAGCCTGGATCGCTTTCCCAAAGCGAAGCCAACGTTCAGGCCTCCGGTGGAATTGCGAAAGTCGTCATTCACCCCTTGATTGTCGGTGTTCAGTCGCGAGTAGAAACCCGAGTAGTCGAGATCGCGAATACCGCCTTTGACGTTAATTCCACCCTCGAGAGTGTTGTACTTGCCGGCTTCGAAGTTCAGATCCACTTGCGGACGATGTTCCTCGGTTGCTCCATGGTCGCTGAAGACTTGCACAACACCGGTCATGGCGTCGGAGCCAAACAGCGCGGACTGCGGCCCGCGGACTATCTCCACGCGATCGATACCATCTGCCGCAAAACTGCCGAGATCAAATGCGCCGCCTGGTTCGTTCAGCGGAATTCCGTCCAGCAAGACCTTGGTGTAGTTGGACTCGCCTCCACGAATGAAAAGCGACGTCGTTGCCCCAAGTGCTCCGCTGCGGATCACCGTTGCTCCGGGCACCCAATGCAGGGCGTCGCTCAGCATCAATGGCTGCCGCTCAACGATGTCCTGGTGGCTGATCGTCGTACTCGTGCTGCCAAGCTGGATCTCTGGCGTCTCAGTGCGGTTTGCGGTAACGACGATCTGTTCCTGAATTGGCGCAAGTCCAAGCTGGATTTCTTGTGTATTGAGAGGCGTGTGCAGTTGCCGTGTCTGGAAGCCTGTGAGCTGGACCTCAACCACGCAAGTGCCCTGACAGGTTTGCTGAAAAGCGAACCGTCCTTGCTGGTCAGTTAGAACGCGAGCCGTCTCCAATCGATCGGGTGAAAGTAATCTCACCGTGGCCCGCGGAATTGCAGCGTGATCGGGATCGACTACCTGTCCCGAAATTTGGTTCGAAACTTGAGCCGCAAGCGAGACGACCAAGACACAAGTACAAATCGACCACTGGGCGAGAGAAAACCTTGGCATTGCTCCTCCTGTCCCGCGACGGGGAGAGATGAAATGATGGAAGAGGAGCTTTCGATGGGGAGAACTTGAAGACGAATTCACCGGGGCATCAGGAAAGACGCGCCCGGGAGCCGGTTTTCATTGTTCACCTTCCCGCGAAGGTTCACTCGTCCGGCTTCTGGCAGGTCTCCTGACTCTCGCTTCACCGGACTAGCCGCCTTCCCAACCCTCACAGCGGATCAGTGGCATGTTGGCTAGCCCTCAGCGATCACAGTGGCGGGGCCGCGCCGGACTCTCACCGGCTTCCCTATTGAGCTTTGAACAAAAGCACCAGAAGCAAACTGCTCATCCTGATTACGCTTGGGGCGGGCTGTATGTCAAGTGTGGGATCAAATCCGCAGACTGCTAACGTCGCCTGGTTCCAGGTCCCACAATCACGTCGACCACGCCAATAATGTCAAAGCCTTCGGCAAAACTCACTCACGGCAATCGCCAATCAATGCTGGTCCCGTGAAACAACTAAGTGCTAGTCTCTCGCTACCGCAGTTGCGGTACGTTCATGGCCGCCGCAACCGGGATTCCGCATGCCATTCCGTTTCCTCAAGCAAACACTCCTTGTTGCTTTCCTATGTCTCACGGTATCGATCACCGCTGAGGAGAAGCCCAGATCGAATTGGGTCCTTTCCTGGAGCGACGAATTCAACGGGCAGGATGGTGCTCCCGTGGATTCCCAAAAGTGGAACCACGCCACTGGAGGTCATGGGTGGGGCAACAAAGAGCTGGAGTATTACACGAGCAGCACTCGCAATGCCCATTTGGAACACGGATTACTCGTGATCCAGGCCATCAAGGAGCCCTACACGGGACCTGACGGCGTACAGCGCGATTACACATCTGCGCGCATCAACACGCAAGACAAGTTCTCGCAGGCATATGGACGATTCGAAGCGCGCATCAAGATGCCGACCGGAAAGGGAATCTGGCCGGCCTTCTGGATGCTGGGCGACGACATCCATAGCGTTAAATGGCCCACGTGTGGGGAGATCGACATCGTCGAAAACCTGGGTAGTGAACCTTCAATTGCACATGGGACTATTCACGGTCCCGGATACTCTGGGGGACACGGCATCGGCGCCCCATTTACGCTGCCAAACGACCAACGCTTCAGTGACGGCTTTCACCTCTTTGCCGTGGAATGGGAGCCGCAGGAAATTCGCTTTTACGTTGACGAGAACCTCTACGCGACGCGTCGGCCCTCTGATCTCCCGCCAGGAACGAAGTGGGTGTATGACCATCCGTTCTTCATCTTGCTGAACCTTGCAGTCGGCGGGGCCTGGCCCGGCAATCCGGATGCGACCACCCAATTTCCGCAGAAGATGCTGATCGACTACGTGCGCGTTTATCGCCGATGATGAGCAGTTTTTTGCTGGTGTCCCAGTGTCCCAGCGGGTATAGGCTTTGGGACAGTGGGACACTCGACAAGAATGGTCGTAAGTATCTAGAAATGAGTTAGTTACATCGTCCCCACCTTGGTGGGACAAACATCCTGATTTATGCTCGCTGTCCCAGATGAATTTCAGCGATTCTTAAGGCTTGTAGCGGGGCTTCATGCAAGGCATCGGACTCAGCTAGAACGTGCACGCTTAGAAGGACTCGAAACTCTGGGTGGTAGGATGCGGGCATGCCTGCCTATGCGTATGGCATTCTGGCCGCGGGGTGGATTGCCTGGTGCACGCCGTTTTTCCTCATCAAGCGAACCACGCAAGCTCCAGAAAAAGTGAACCGCAATGCTCGTTGGGGAATCGTGTTCCAAATGGTCGGTTATTCGCTGCTGTGGCAGGGCCACTTCTGGACAAGATCGCTCGAACCTTGGCGTCTCGCACTTGCCGTACCGTTCTTCGTGCTCGCAGGTTTGCTCTCCTGGAGCGGAGCCCGATCACTCGGACAACAATGGCGTATTGATGCCGGTCTCAATGCAGATCATGAGCTGGTTCGATCCGGCGTGTACCGCATTGTTCGTCATCCGATATACACGTCGATGTTGTGCCTGTTGCTCGCGACCGGCTTCCTGATCACGCCCCTGCCCCTGTTCACCGTAGCGGCGATACTATTCATGATTGGCACCGAGATCCGCGTTCGCGTCGAGGACAATTTGCTGTCGTCCCGTTTCGGTGAAGAGTTTCAGTTTTACCGGCGAAGCGTCTCAGCGTACCTGCCATTTTCCCGTTAAGAAGAGAGGTCCGCCACGGCGGACGTCTCTACATCTCTTCAGGAGATCGAATTAGACATGAAGTTCCGCAAGCTGGGTCGCACCGGATTCAACGTGAGTGAAATTGGACACGGGCTATGGGGAATGGGTGGCTGGACCGGATCGGAAGATGAGCAGTCCCTTCAGTCGCTTCAGCTATCCGTCGAGCTCGGCTGCAACTTCTTCGATACAGCCTGGGCCTATGGCTCAGGTCACAGCGACGAATTGATCGGGCAAATTCTGAAGCAGAATCCCGACAAGAGACTTTACGTTGCCTCGAAGGTCCCACCTAAGAATCTTAAGTGGCCAGCCTCGCCTGACTACAAGTACTCCGAGGTATTCCCACGCAACCATGTGATGAGGCACGCAGAAAAGATCCGCAAGGCTCTCGGAGTCGATCGCATCGATCTGCTTCAGTTCCACGTCTGGGACGATAGCTGGACTGAAGAACCTGAGTTCCGCTCTACGGTCGAAGAACTCAAGAGCAAGAACTTCATCGAAGCCTTTGGACTCAGTCTGAACCGGTGGCAACCGGAGAACGGCCTTAAGGCCATTCACACAGGCTTGGTAGATTCTGTGCAAGTGATCTACAACATCTTCGATCAGGCGCCGGAAGACGAATTGTTTCCCGCCTGCCGCGAGCTGAACGTCGGCGTAATCGCCCGGGTTCCGCTTGATGAAGGCAGCCTCGGAGGCAAGCTTACGGCGGAAACAAGGTTCCCTTCCGGAGATTGGCGCGCGAATTATTTCGGCCCGGACAATCTGGGACCAACTATCGATCGCGTCGAGAAGCTCAAGCAGATCCTGCCATCTGGAATGAGCCTTCCCGAAATGGCATTTCGCTTCATTCTTTCGAATCCAGACGTGAGTACAACGATCCCGGGAATGCGCAAGCCGGACCACGTTCAGCAAAACCTTGCATACAGCGACAAAGGTCCACTGTCAGCGGATTTGGTGCAAGAACTCCGAAAACATCGCTGGGACCGTCGGCCGAGAACCTGGGCTGCGTAGGTTGACCAGCTTTGTGGACAGCCGCCCTCGTCGAGGTTAAGCCGACAGACATAGTTTTCACTTTCGTGAATTTGGGCAGTTTCCAACCAATGAAATGCCTCCGAGGCAGTATTGAGCGGTGATTTTGGCTTAAAATCTGTGCGTTGGGGCGTATGGATCAAGGCACATTAAGGGCACTCGGGTGCAGAATCGCGGCACTTCTGGTGGCGTTTTGCGGCATTTCGAGTGCATATTCGCAGGCCGCAAAGCAGCATGCGAGGCTCTCTTTGGTCTCCGATAAGGCTTCCCTTGCGCCCGGTAACTCGCACTGGATTGGCTTAAGATTCGAGTTGGAACCCGGCTGGCACATCTACTGGACAAACCCGGGGGACTCTGGAGAGCCGCCAAAAGTCAGCTGGCACCTTCCCAGTGGAGTCGAAGCCGGCGATCTGCAGTTTCCAGCTCCCCAGCGAATCGCCGATCACGGGTTAATGGATTACGGATATCAGGGACATGTTGTCCTGCTTTCCAAGGTCACCGTGCCTGCAAGTGTTACGTCTAAGAAAGCCGAGATCGCTGCCGACGTCAGGTATCTGGTGTGTCGTGAGGTTTGCGTGCCAGCCAAAGAGCACCTTGCTGTGACACTACCGCTGGATGGAAACAAAAAAGAGTCATCAGAGGCCGGATTGGTTCGAACAGCCACCGCAAATCTGCCGCAGTCTTTGCCGAAAGATGTGCATGCCTCGGCGGTATCGGATCAGGATTCATTCGTTTTGACAGTGGCTAGTAAGAACAAGAATTTCGGCCCAGTGACGGACTTCATTCCAGCGGAGGCGCAGACGATCGAGAACGCCAGTCTACCCGCGGTGCAGCATGTTGTCGGCACATCACGCTTGCGGTTAAAGAAATCGGAACAACTCACTCAGCCGATTTCGACCTTACGCGGTCTACTAATCACGAAGGACAAGGCATATGAGGTAAACATTCCGGTCACGGCATCGAAGAATTCGGGCGCAAAAGGCAGTTCTAAGAAAGCAATTTCGCAGAAAGTCCAGGCTCCAACGAGCAATTAAAGGAGTGAATATGAAGCAGATTCGCACTTCAGTAATCTCCATTTTGGCTTTGTTCACCATCGCTGCGTTCGCAGTCAAGGTTGGTGACCAGGCGCCAGACTTTACAGGCACAGACAGCCACGGACAAACACACAAACTTTCTGACTACAAGGGCAAGTTCGTTGTCCTGGAATGGCACAACAACGGATGCCCGTTCACGAAGAAGCATTATGAGAGTGGCAACATGCAACGACTGCAGAAGGAGTGGACCGACAAGGGCGTAGTCTGGTTCACGGTCATTTCGTCTGCTCCCGGCGCTCAGGGATATGTGACCGCCGACCAGGAGAACGGATACATGCAAAAGGTGCATGCCGTTCCAACCGCCGCCCTGCTCGATCCCAAGGGCGAAATCGGCCATCTTTACGATGCGAAGACCACGCCGCACATGTTCATCATCAATCCGCAGGGCCAATTGATCTACAACGGCGCGATCGACGACAAGGCAACGAGCGACGCCTCGGACATCAATGGCTCGAAGAACTATGTCTCTGAGGCCTTGCAAGAAGCCAAAGCGGGACAGCCAGTGGCGGTGGCGACTACGCGTCCGTACGGCTGTTCAGTAAAATACGCGAATTAGTCGAGAATTCCATTCAGGGAATGTGGCGGGATGCAGCCTTGGCGCATCCCGCTATCTATTTGTGTTTTCAAGCGTTTCGGCATTGGTTACCGCTGCTCGAAATGCGCGATTACCCACGTACATTGACCTATCGTCACTATCGCCCTACTCTTAGCGGCATAGACAGCAAGAGCCGCGTCCGGAAGATGGCAAATTGATGCGGAAACATCAAAATTCGGCCGGACCAGAGTTAGCTATGAACAAGGGACTACAAATCATCGCGCTATTCTTCGCGCTGGGTTGCACAGCGGCCGCGGAAACGGCGGAGCGGCAACCACTGAAGCAGAGTTTGCCGGAGTATCCCGCAATTCTGAAAAAACTAAAAATCGGTGGAACCGTTAAATTGAACGCTCTTGTGGCGCCTGACGGCACGGTCAAGAAGACGACGATCGACGGGGGCAATCCTGTGTTGGCGGAGGTTGCGTGCAACGCGGTCAAGAAGTGGAAGTATGCTCCTGCATCGCAAGAGACTAATGTGCCGGTCGAGATAACCTTCGACTCTCAGTCAGCCGGCGTGTCGGTGAAGTAGTACGTTGTTCTGGCTCTCACTTCCAGATCGTGCGAAGCTTCCAGATCTCACCGGTTACCGCGACGGGCTTTCCACTGATTGAGAAGAGCGCAACTCTGTTGCTACTGGAAGCAGGAAATACAAGGTTCGTCATAGCGATTGTTCCGTCCTGCGCGTAGGCCTCTATCGACGACCGGTCGACAATCACCTGGAGATCGTAAGGACGGCTTTCGGCCAGAGGAGCGACCGTCTTCGTCGGGAAGTCTGGAGTAATTTCTATGCCCGATTGTCTGCGATCGGTGTAGAACTCTCGCTTTGCGCGATCGAATCCGATCTCGGTCCAATGCTTCTCGTCGGTGTAGAGACGAATGCCGAACACCTGCTCGGACGGCTGTCCAAATTGTAAGTCCAGCTCAAACGGTGGTTCCTGCGCGGCGCTTATCTCAGTGCTCTGGGTAGGCCGAATCGCTTTGTGCTCGGTGCGGAGCGGAGCAGTTATCGGTTGCTGCCTGAGAGCCAGTCCTGCCTGATCCTTCAGCAATGAGAGTCGGCGGGGAAGGCTCATCTGCCCCCGCCATGGCGAGGGCGGCAATTTTGCCGCGTATTGCCAATTATTCATCCAGCCAATCAATACCGGCCTCTCGCCGCGAGGTAGATTGTTGAAGCTAATTGCGCAGTAGTCGTCCTTACCATAATTGGTCCATCCGTGAGAACCCTTCTCGCCGGAGGGAACAAAGCGTTTTCCATCAAAGTCGCCCAGAAAATATTGCTCGCCTGAACCGCCCTGAGGTGCGCCCGGATTCAGTCCGACCTTTAATACCCATGTATCGCTCGATGCGCTCTCGGCGGGAACGCGAAGTAGGTCTGGACATTCCCAGTCTCCATCCATATCGCCGGCGGGTCCAAAGTCGCTGAGTTGCGTCCACTTTTTCAGATCAAGCGAGGCATAAAAGCGAACCTTGTGCTCCTTCGGCAAAGAAACCGCCATCAGCCAATGACCTTCTTTTTCATCCCAGGAAACGCTGGGATCCCGGAAGTCGGCCATATGGAGATCGAGCACCGGGTTTTGCGCATACCGTGTCCAGGTTCTGCCATCGTCAACGCTATACGCGAGGTTCTGAGTCTGGCGTACTTTGCCCGGGGAATAGTGCCCGGTATAGATGGCAACCAGGCACTCTTTGCCGGGAGGGCAAAAGCCGGTGGTGTTCCTATTGTCCACCACCACGCTCCCGGTAAAAACCATTTCGTTGCCCAGTTCGGGAATGGCGACCGGAAGCTCGCGCCAACGAAGCAAGTCGGTACTGACGGCATGTCCCCAACTCATGTGTCCCCATTCGTCGCCGAAGGGATTGAATTGAAAGAAAAGGTGGTATTCACCGTGAAAGTAGACGAGGCCATTGGGATCGTTGGTCCAATGTTCGCGCGGAGAGAAGTGCACCTGTGGACGATAGCGCTCCTGATAGCGCGTCTGAGCGGCGGGGAACGCCAAGACCAGGATAAATGAGCACGTGAAGAAGCTTTTGTTGAGCCGCTGAGCCAACATTTCGAATTTTCGATGATGCAACTGCAGCAGTCAGTAATCAGCGCTCAGGTTTCGATCATTCAAAAAACGACTGAAACTATCGACTGCCAGCTCGCAGGTGCGAGCCAAAGCTACCACACGATGGAAACGCGTCTTCATTCTTTTCCGATCCGGTCGATCTCTTTTTTCAGCGCTAACCTATCGAGGCTGGCGAGCGGCAGGCAAAGAAAGAGGCTGATGCGACGGTCGAGCATCGTGAAGGCATCGCGGAATGCTCGCGCGATTTGCTCCGGCGCTCCAGCAATCGAAGCTGGATCAGGAACGCCCCAGTGTGCTGTCATCGGTTGACCCGGCCAGATCGGGCACACCTCTTTGGCGGCGTTATCACAGACGGTGAAAACAAAATCGAGCTTCGGAGCTTCCGGGCCGCCAAACTCATCCCAGCTCTTGCTGCGTAAGCCATCGGAGGGCAGCTTTGCCAGCTGGATCTGCCGCAATGCCTCGGGGTGCACGCGCCCTGCGGGATGACTGCCGGCGCTGAAGGATCGGAATTGCGGCCCGCCTTTTCTGCGCAAAATGGCTTCCGCCATAATTGAGCGCGCGGAATTGCCCGTGCAGAGAAACAGTACGTTGTAAGGATTCTTCATAGTGCGCTCTTATTGGCAGCAATTGGGTCCACAGCCACAGTCAGGCTTCTGCGCGCGCACGAAAGCACTGATGAACTTTCCTTCAACCTGGGAAGCAATCGCATCGACGTCCACACCTTCGGTGTTGAGAAATGTGCGTGCATCCTCGATGTTGTAAACCCGAGTTGGTTCGATCTCGATTGAGTCGAACCCTGATTGTTTGAGCTTGGCAACGTAATCGTCGTCGCGCAACGCGCCGGCGATGCAGCCTACCCAGAGCAACATGCTTGTTCGCACTTCATCGGGAACGTCGCCGCGGACAACGACGTCCGAGACAGCCAGCCGTCCGCCGGGCTTCAATACGCGAAAGGCTTCGTGCAGGACTCGATCTTTGTCGGCGGAGAGATTGATGACGCAATTCGAGATGATGACGTCTACTGAACAGTTGGGCAGCGGAATATTCTCGATCTCCCCTTTCAGGAATTCGACATTAGTTACCTCTGCATTTTTTTGGTTCTCGCGAGCTAGAGCGAGCATATCGTCCGTCATGTCGAGCCCATAGGCTTTTCCGGTTGGGCCGACTCGTTTGGCAGATAGCAGCACATCGATGCCGCCGCCGGACCCCAGATCCAGCACGGTCTCGCCCGGTCTCAATTCGGCGAGTGCAGTCGGGTTTCCGCACCCCAGCGAGGCTTTCACGGCCGCATCGGGCAACAACAATTTTTGCGAAGCGTCGTACAGATCTCGGGTGATCGGATCGATTTGCGTTCCGCAACAAGAAGGCGCACAGCAGCCCCCCGGTTCTCCAGACGCCACACGGCGCGCCACTTCTCCATATTTCGTCCGAACTTCGTCCTTGATTGTTCCTGTACTCATGCTTCCCTCACATTCGGATGAGCGAATACGAATAAGCTAGTCTCCAGTCGATATATCTGTCAAGGCGTATATGTATAATGCTTGTCATGCGTGAGGAGACGATGCGAAGGGGGCCGCTAGACCAGTTATTCCGCGCTCTGGCGGACCCAACGAGGTTGAGGATTATTAACCTGATGGTGGAGCAGGAGGTGTGCGTCTGCTATTTCACTGAGGTAATTGCGGCACCACAGCCGAAGATTTCGCGGCATCTCGCTTACCTGCGACGTGCCGGGCTTGTGGGAGCGCGGCGGGAAGGGAAGTGGATGCACTATCGATTACTCATTCCACAGGAGGCGCACGCGGGTTCGATCCTGGAGAGCGCTCTCGAGGCGCTTCGGCAAGACAAGGACATGCAGCGGGATCGCGCGCGTCTGCAGCGCGCCTGCTGTGGTCCGAAGAGTCTTGTGCAAGTATTGGGAGCGCCACTGCCGGCTAGGATTGGCAGTCTCTCCGGTTGAGCTCGCGATGCTCGCAGCCCTTACTGGAGCAACCGAGATTCCCGGATGATTTGGCCAAAAAAGAAAGCCCCGCCGAGGCGGGGCTTTTTCACTTGGGAGGAGACTACTGGTTTACAGGAATCTTAATGATCTTCTTCTGGATGGCGTAGGTCACGAGTTGTGCCTTGTTGTGAATGTCGAGCTTGCGCATCAGGTTGAACTTGTGGGCTTCGACGGTCTTCACACTCAAGCCGAGGATGACAGCGATTTCTTTAACGGAATTGCCCTCAGCCAGGAACTTGAGGATTTCGCGCTCCCGCGGAGTGAGCGTCGAGATGCGCGGCCGCATGCGGGTGTCGCGCACGCGCGACCGGAAATCTTCAACTAGCTTCCCGAGCACTTGCGAGCTTAGGTACTTGCCGCCCTTATAGACGTCGCGGACAGCGGTAAGCAGTTGCGGAGCTGGAGTATCTTTCAGCACATATCCGGCAGCTCCTACCTCGAGGCACTGTACGAGGTAGTCTTCATCCTCATACATTGTTAAGAAAAGAATCTTGGTCTCGGGGCGATTCTTGCGAATCTGACGGGCGGCTTCGAACGAGGACAGGCCAGGCATGCCGATATCCATGAGCACGATATCCGGACGCAGTTCGCGGGATTTTTCGACCGATTCGCCTGCGTCGGCGGCTTCGCCCACTACTTCAAAGTCCGATTCGGTTTCCAGCAGCCGCCGTACTCCCTGGCGGAAGAGTGTGTGATCGTCGGTTAACAAACATCTGATTTTCGGCATTCGATTACCCGTTTAGTAGAACGTATTTACCCTCAAGCCGTCTGCGACATCGCCTCTTGATACTGCTTCGCTGGGACCATGATTTCCAGCCGCGTACCCTTTCCTTTTTCGGAATGGACACGCACCTCTCCATCCAGAGAAGCAACTCTCTCTTTGATTCCCGCCAAGCCAAACGAGTGGCTTCGCGGAGTATTAACCCTTGTCGGCATCCCTATGCCATCGTCCTCGATCGTCACATAGACGCTATTCTCGTGGCGGCTCATCTGCACCGAGGCCGACTTAGCTTGCGCATGCTTTGCGACATTGTGCAGGGATTCCTGGACGACTCGATAGATGGCTGCTTCGATATCGGGAGCCAGTCGACCGACATCCTCATTGATGGCAACACGGACCTTTACTCCCGTAGCCTTAGCTAGATCTTTTGCCTCTCTGCGAATGGCAGCCACGAGACCCAGCTCTTGCAACATGAGCGGCGACAAACGGGCAATGATGCGGCGTATGCCTTCAATGGTGCGATCTACCACCGACACGGTCTCGCGAATTTTGCCTTTTGCAGTGCGCCCGGTAAGTTGTGCCTCAAGCATCCCGAGATAGAGCCGGATCACCATTAGCGATTGGCCAGTTTCGTCATGCAGTTCGCGGCTAATTCGTTTGCGTTCATCCTCTTGGGCTGCCAGTAGGTGAGCAGAGAGTTCGGCGATGCGAGCCTCGCGCGCACGGAGTTCTTCGGTTAACTGGGCGCGTTCGATGGCCATGACAGTCCGATCGGCGATTGCTCGCATCAGATCGCGCTCGTTCGGCAACCATTCATACGGCCGGGCAAAGCCCAGCACCATCGCTCCGATAACATTCTTGCCGGACTTGAGCGGTACGCCCCATAGCGACTTCGCGCGTTCTCTGATGCCGTCATGGAGAATGCGAGGATCGTTGCCTACGTCAAGGATCATGTCCGGCTCGCCGGTCGCAACCAGGCTGCCGCAGAACCCCTGCCCGAGTTCGAATTCCGTGTCATCGGGGACGAGTCCCTCTACACCCAGGGAGCATTCCAATTTGAACCCGTCACCTTCGGCCTTGCGCAACAGAATGGCTGCCATGGAGGCGCCGAAATTTGCGCTGGTAATCTCCAGCACCTTTTCGAACATGGCGCTGATCTGCCCGGAAGCAAGTTCGGCATCCAGCACCCGCAGAAGTGTCGCGAACTCGCGCGTCTTGGCGTCGAAGTAAGCGCCGGAAACCGTTACGAAGGTCGCCGACTTCAGGACATCAAGGGTGGCAATGACTTCCTTTAGCCTGGCCCCAAACAGACCACTGAGGTAAGGTTCGCAAAGCTCTTGATAAATCTCGAGCGACCGAGCTACAGCACGAGTGTCCACCTGAAGCTTGGCCAGCCTCATGCCGAAGTAGTCAACGTTCTCGAAGAATCCTGGGAGATCGTTATGAGAGAAAAAGGAGTGGGAAGTATTGAGGCTCAGCCGTTCGAGAGCTCCGAGCTCGCGCCTTCCAAAGCCAAATTCGGCCGCAACCTGCTCGCGCCACTTTTCATTTACGTCGGTGTAATAAGGACTGAGAGTACTTAGGATTTCGACAAGCAGCTCGCGCGAACTATCCTTGAGTGAGAGGACAGACGACAAAATCGAACTCCCGGGGATGCCGGCAAGTGGTTTCAATCCAGTTAACTCCCACTCGCCAAGTTAACCTTAATTTTAACGGACTTTCTAAGGTTTTGTCATTAGAAGTAGCAAATCTTATTAACGCTTTGATTATACGTGGAATATCTGAGGCAGGTGTTTTCAGGGTGCTCAGCCAACACGATACGAGCGAAGACAGCTTTGACTTGCATTGAGAGCTGCTCGAATGCACAATGGCAACCGCTCGCGCACAAAACTTTACACGCTCCCTGCGCTTCTTTGTGCCTCGGTTTTCCGTCTTTTGAATACAGTCGAATCGGGTGCTCACAAAATGAAAACCTTAGCTAAGTTCTTTTTCCTCACCATCCTATCTGCCTTGTTTGTTTGTTCTTCCATTGCCCAAGAGGCGGCACAAGAAGGCGCGCCGCGGTCCCATCGTCAGAGTGGTCAGGGTGGTGGCGGAGACCTCCGCAGGGGGGCGTTCGGAGAAGTGACCGAGATAACCGGTTCTATTTTGAAGATTAAGCTGCCAAACGGAGCGATCGGCACGGTAAATACCGCAGCTAGCACTCGGTTCCGGAAAGACGAGCAAGATGCCAAGTTGTCCGATTTCAAGGTAGGCGATCACATCTTTGTTCGCGGCGAATCGACGGGCGAGAACACGTGGACAGCCACTGCAGTCGGTTCCGCACCATCGCAAGCCCAGATTCAAGAGCGCATGAAAGAGGCGATGGGGAAGACCATGGTGGTCGGGGAAGTGAAGGCGATCGACGCTCCCAAACTCACCATCAATCGCACGGACGGCGTGGTACAGACGATCGAAGCCGATGAGAACACGTCGTTTAGACGTGGACGTAACGAGAGCATTACCCTGCCTGACATCAAAGCCGGAGACACCGTCCTTGCCCGGGGCGAACTCAAGAATGGCGTTTTCGTTCCAGCGAGTATCAGTGTCCTCGATCCCGAGATGGTTCGCCGCATGAAAGAGCGCGGTGGGATGATCGGCTTTGGCGGAGGGTTCGGTCGGGGATCAGGCCAAGGCGGAACGCCAGAGCACTCGGACTCAGGCCAGCAGCAAGCTCCTGCGCAGGTTCCCAAGTAAATAGTCGATGAAAATACGTGGCTCCTACTTTGCACCGCTAAGAAACGCGGTCTGCTTGATCGCTGCGCTTGGCGCGACGGCTGTTTGCTTGTCTCAGACTCAAGCAGCGCCAGGGGAGACACCTGCTAAGGTTGGCGTTCCCAGCGCAGCCTCGCCAGATCAGACGCCTCCGCAATTCGTCGTACGCGGCACGGTCAAATCGGGGAAAACCCCCCTTCCAGGCGCCGCAGTAACCGCCGCCAACACGTTGACGGGGAAGAAGGTTTCCGGGGCAACTGCAATCGATGGCTCCTTCACTCTCAACTTGCCCTCGCGCGGCCGATATGTGATCAAGGTTGAGCAGGCCGCTTTTGCTCCGACCACGAAGGAAGTAGTAATTACGCCAGAAACACCGCAGTCGACCGTGGATGCGGAGCTCATGCTGGCTTCACGGGCGCAAGTCCTCGCCGCGCAGCAGCAGCAACAGGCTGCCGGCGCTGTTCAACAACAAATCGCAACTGCGTTGGCGAACCGCGGCATGCAGAGCCTGGCGGTTACTGAATCGGACACGAGCGCGATTCCCGGATCGGGCGGCAACAACGACAATTCTATTCAGAGCGCTCGCGCCCTGCCGCTGAATGGCGCGGGCACCGACGCTCCTACTGAGTCGGTTTCGATTACCGGAGCGATGGGGCAGGCGCAAAACTTTGGTATGAATCCAGACGAGATTCAGGATCGAATTCAAGAGTTCCGCGATCGTGTGCAACGCGAAGGCGGTCCAGGTGGCGGGGGAGGCCCAGTCATTCTCGGTGGTGGAGGGCCAGGCGGAGGCGGCGGCTGTGGTGGTGGACCAGGAGTCTTCACCCTCGGTGGACGAATGGGCAGATTCAACATCAACCAGCCGCACGGGTCGATTTTCTACAGCACTGACAATTCCATTTTCGATGCGGCTCCCTACGCATTGAACAGTCGCACGAACCCGCTTGGCGGGCCGCAGCAAAAACCCGAGTACGATCAGAATCGCTATGGCGTTACGCTCGGCTCGCCACTCCACATTCCGCACATTGTCAAGGACGACAAGACGTTTGTTTTTCTCAACTGGACCGGCGGAAGGAACGAAAATCCTTATGATCAGTTCTCGACCGTTCCCACGCTGTCAGAACGTCAGGGCAACTTCTCGTCGATTGCCACTCAGCTCGTAGATCCAAAAACGCATCAGCCGATTCCTGGCAATGTGATCGCGAATATCGATCCGGCTGCGCAAGCGTTGCTGCCGTTCATTCCGCTGCCCAATCTACCGGGAACGACGAGAAACTTTCACTTTGTTACCGCGCTCACTCAAAACAGCGATCAAATCGCGGTTCGTATGATCCACAACTTCGGTGAAGGCGCTACTTTCATGCCGTTCGGCGGAGCAGGCGGCGGAGGGGGAGGACGCGGCGGACGTAGACGTGCCCGCAACAACATCAATTTCAATTTCAACTACAGCGACTCGCACAATCAGGTGTCGAACCCATTTCCCACGCTGCTCGGTACGACAGAGACTTCAGGGATCAACACCGGCGCGGGCTGGGTCGTCAGCAGAAATCGGCTCACTAACAATCTGCATTTCAATTACAACCGCAGCCATACGCAATTAAGCAATTTGTATCAAGACAAGGTGAATGTAGCTGGCCTTGCCGGCATTACTGGGACGTCGCAGGATCCGTTCGACTTCGGGGTGCCCGTGCTTTCTTTTACGAACTTTCAAAGTGCGCGCGACACGGGTGCAACGTTGAGCAACAACCAGACCTTCTCCTGGTCTGACAGCGTGATCTGGCGCCATGGCAATCACAACGTCCGCGTTGGCGGAGATTTCCGGCGGATCTACAACGACATTCGTACCGTGCAGAACGGTCGCGGGACTTTTACGTTTACAGGTACCGGTGAATTTACCAGCAGCTTTGATTTTGCCGACTTCCTGCTCGACGTGCCTCAACTCACGTCGATCCAAGGTGGAACTACTACCTACAAATTTCGCCAGAATTCATGGGACCTGTTTGTCCAGGACGACTGGAGAGCTACCAGCAGTCTGAGTTTCGATTTTGGACTGCGCTACGAGTACGTCTCTCCATTCAGTGAGGCCAATAACCAACTCGTGAACCTGGATATCAATTCCACCATCACTGCCGTGAATCCAGTTTTCCCCGGAACATCAGGACCATTCACTGGGGGATTTCCCATAACGGTAGTCGAGCCGGATCGCAACAATTTCGCTCCACGAGTCGGTTTCGCCTGGAAGGCGTCAAAGATGATGGTCGTGCGCGGCGGCTATGGGGTCAACTACAACACTGGTCAATACAGTAGCATCGTGCAGAGTCTCGCGTTTCAGCCTCCATTCGCCCTAACTTCAACTAACGTGGCTTCGCCCTCTTTGCCACTCACGCTGGAAAATGGATTTCCGCCTCCGACTGCGACGGTGACTAACAACTTCGCGGTCGACAAGAATTACAAGCTCGGGTACGTGCAGATTTGGAACCTCGATATCCAGAAGGAACTCACGCCGTCGTTGCTAATCAACATTGGATACAACGGTTCCAAAGGCACCGATCTCGACATTCAACGAGCGCCAAATCGTTTGCCAAGCGGCGGGCTCCGAATTTCCGATGTGCAACCTTTTATTCTCGAGACCTCACAAGGAGATTCGATCCTGCATGCAGCCAGTGTTCGTGTACGCAAACGCCTGCGTCATGGCATCTCCACACAAGGCACGTATATCTTCTCAAAGTCCATCGACAACGCCTCCAGCATAGGCGGGGGCGCAGTGGTCGTCGCGCAGAACGATCAGGATCTTGCCGCTGAGCGCGGCCTTTCAAGCTTCGACCAGCGCCACCGCTTTACTGGAAACTTTGTTTACGAGCTTCCATTCGGTACCGGGAAGAAATGGCTAAACAATCAGGGAGCAATGAAGGAATTCTTTGGCGATTGGTCGTGGAGCGGTGATTTTACGATCGCGTCGGGGTTGCCGTTTACACCACGCTTTCTCGGGGCTCCCTCGGACATCAACCAAGGTCTAAACGGTACGCTGCGCGCAGATCTAGTCCGAGATTCGACGGTAGGGACCTGTCCCAATGGATTCTCTGTGGGAACGATTAATTGCTGGTTCAATACGGCAGCGTTTGTGCAGCCTCCGTCGGGCCAGTTCGGGAACGCGCAGCGAAACAGTATTCGCGGACCTGGACAGCTTATTTTCGATATGTCCGTAAGCAAGACGTTGCTGGCTAAGGACACGCGCGCGCTTGAACTGCGTCTCGCGGCTAACAATGTCTTTAACCGTCCGCAGTTCACCACCATCGATACGGTTCTAAATTCGCCGACGTACGGCCAAGTCATCAGCGTTGGATCAATGCGGCGTGTGACGCTCAGCGCGAGGTTCAGGTTCTGATGCGACGGTCGTTTCCATCTCGGATCATTGCGTTGACCTTGAGTCTATTCATCGCTACGCCTTCTCTCATGCCGCAGGATGCTCAACCTCAAGCGCCGTCCCCAGGTGATTATCGAATTCGCGTCACCAGCGACCTTGTGCTCACGAATGTCGTGGTTCGAGATAAGCAGGGAAATCTCGTCCGAGGCCTTACGCAGGACGCCTTCAGCGTTTTGGAGGACGGCAAGCAGCAGCGTATTTCGAGCTTTGATTTTGAAAACGTCGATGCGCTGGCGCTGGCGGGCTCAGCAGGTCCGACGGTAAGTGGTATAGCTGCGCCGATGAAGATCATTGGTAGCAATGCGTCGGTGAACAAGGAGGAGCTCAAGAATCATCGTCTGGTTGTTCTCTTCTTCGACTTCAGCGCAATGGAACCGGACGACATTGATCGTGCAGTCTCCGCTGCCCAGAAATATGTCGACAAACAGATGGCTCCAGCGGATCTGGTTGCTGCCATCTCTCTCGCATCCTCCATGCGAGTCGATCAGGACTTTACAAACGACAAGACCAGGTTGAAGGCTGTTCTGAGCGGCTATACCTCCGGTGAAGGTCAGGGGTTCCAGGCCGGCGATACCGGCACTGCAGAAGGCACGCCTGATTCTGGCGGTTCCTTCGTTGCCGACGATTCCGAGTACAACCAGTTCAATACCGATCGCAAGCTGCAGGCGATTCAATCTGTCGCCAAGGCACTCTCGAAGATCGACCAGAAGAAGTCGATCATTTACTTCAGCAATGGTGTGAGCCGCTCGGGAATTGAGAATCAAGTTCAATTACGAGCTGCCACGAACGCTGCGGTCCAGGCGAACGTCGCGTTGTACACGCTGGACGTGCGGGGTCTACAGGCATTTGCCGCTGGCGGGGAGGCCCAAAGTGCCAGTCTGCGCGGACGCTCTGCGTACTCAGGTCAGTCGGTCCTCGACCAATTCAGCAGCAATGCCGATAGTCAGGAGACGCTCACAACCTTAGCCGGCGACACCGGCGGCAAAGCGTTCCTGGATTCGAACGATCTGAGCGGAGTATTCACTGCCGTGCAGCGGGATACTTCTGCCTACTACGTCATCGGCTACCGCAGTACGAATCCTGAGATGAACGGGAAATTCCGCCACGTAAAGGTGGTGCTGAATCGTTCCGATCTGAAACTCGAGTACCGCAAGGGCTATTTTGGTCCCAAGGACTACGCGCACTTCGACAAAGAAGACCGCGAACAGCAGATGCTGGACGAAATTGCCTCGGAGCTTCCCGAGGTTGATGTATCCGTCTACATGGCAGCGGCTTATTTCCGCATCGATGAAGCGCATTACTACATTCCGGTCTCGATTGTGATTCCCGGTTCGCAAATCCCGTTTGTTACCGAGAAGGACAAGGACCGCGCGACGATTGACATCATTGGCGTAGTGCAGGATGAGCTCAAACATCCGATTGGCAATGCGCGGGAAACGGTGAAGCTGGCAGTTGACGAGTCGCGTCAGGTGCGCCACAAGAACGTTCAATACAACACAGGCTTCGTCCTGCCTCCGGGAAAGTTCCACATCAAGTTCGTCGTCCGTGAGAATCAGACGGGCAAGCTGGGATCATTCGAGACGGATGTCACCGTTCCTGACCTGCGTAAGGCGCCACTCAAGATGAGTTCGATTGTCCTGGCGAATCAGCGAACTCCTGCGGCGCCAAAGAAAAACAATCCGAATCCGCTGATCCGCGATGGGCAGGAGCTGGTGCCGAACATCACACACGTCTTCACTCCTGATCAGCATTTGTATATGCAATATGAGGTGTACGATCCGGCGAAGGAGAAACGCGAACAGGTTGTGAACGCTCAGGGACAACAGGAAAAGCCATCGAAGAATGCGGTACACGTACTCACCAATGTAGAGTTTCTTCAGGGCGACGCTATGGCGTACTCAACGCCGCTGGTGGAGGCTCGCGAGATCAACGCGCCGGAACGGAAGGCTGCGGTGTTCCAGTTGGATGTGCCGTTGTCACAGCTCCGTCCCGGACTTTATACCTGTCAAGTGAACGTAATAGACGACGCTGGTGGAAGCTTTTCGTTTCCGCGGCTCTCGATTTTAGTAAAGCAACCCGCGAATGTGACGGCTGCGAATGTGGGTCAATGATGAACCGCGATCACTTGCGTGCCACATGAGAATGTTAAGCGACGTCGCCGCTCTCTGCCTTCTCGACTTCTTCACGCGCTGATTTCTTTACTTCGAATCGGCATTCCCGAGGATCCTTGTCAGTGCGCAGTCCCTCGTAGACTGGAGCGCGCATCTTGATGCCCCCTTCGCCGGTTTCGTGCGTCCACTCTGTGAACTTGATTTCAGCTACAAGCTTTGGCTTCACAAAGTGGACGCTCCGTGGGCTGTCGATCTTGCCGAAAAAGGGATTCTCCTTTGTTTCAAGCTTGCGCAGCTTCTCCCACATTTGGGCATGGGACGCCTGGGTAAACCCGCTGCCTGCCTGACCGACAGGAATCAAAAGTTCCTTCTCATCATAGAGGCCAAGCACGACGGATCCAAAATTCTCGCGGCTGCCGCGCGGATCGGTGTAGCCGCCTATAACGCACTCTTGCCTCTGCGTGATCTTGATTTTGAGCCATTCGCTGCTCCGCTTCTGGATGTAGCAGCCTCTCCGCCGTTTTGCGACGATGCCCTCAAGGCCTTGTTGCCGCGCTGCCTCGAGCAGCGCTTTGCCGTTGCCTGCGAAATGTTCTGAAACCTTGACCCTTTCATTAGGCTGAACCACTCGCGCGAGCAATTGTTTGCGATCCTCAAGATCGACTTTCATCAGCGAGTATCCGTCAAGGTAAAGGAGATCGAACGCGTAGTAGCGAATGAAGATGCTGTGATCTGGCGAGCCGCGTTTCCCATCGCCGGAGAGGCCGCTGCGTTGCTGCATCAAGCTGAACGAAGCGCGTCCGCTCTCGTCAGCCGCAACAATTTCGCCGTCAATAATGCAGTTGCTGCACTGGAGTTGATCGGCGATCGATTGCAACTCGGAAAAGTCTTTGGTCTGATCATTCTGATTGCGTGAGACCATCCGGACTGATCGTTTGCCGTCTTCCCCGAAGAAGACGACGGAGCGATAGCCATCCCACTTGATCTCGAAGAGCCAGTCAGCGTCGTCGAAAGGTTCGTCCACCAGCGTTGCCAACATGGGATGAATTTGGCGCGGCATTGGCTGTTTTACCGCACCCTTCACCTCATCGAGAGCTAAGTCTTTTTTTTTAGAACCCGTGCCGTTCGCCGCGTTCTTCGGGGTTTTTGCGCTCTTCGTCTCTTTCGCTGAAGTGGATTTAGTGCTGGAGGAGGTGGCTCGCGCGAGGCTACTCGAGGATTTTGCGGTGGAGGATTTCTCCGTTGATGGTTCAGGCGAGGTTTGCCGGTCGTGCTTGGCAATCGAGTCAGCCAACCAGGCATTTTTCGCGCTGGAGCCTCCTAGCGAGGCGGGACGGCTGTGCCATTCTGCTGAGCCGGCGTCGCCTGCGATCTCCGGCATCGAGCGCTGGGTTAGTACGGAGTAATCAAACTTGTCGATGTCATAGCCCGGTTTCGCCTGGTCATCTTTCTTCTTGATCAGTAACCACTCGTTGCCTTTTGAGCCGGGGCGCCGTGAGCGCATCTTTGCGAGTACAAAGTCGCCCTTGAGTTTTTCTCCATGCAGACGAAACTTCAAGTCGCCCTTGGCGAGCATCGTTAATGCTTCTTTTTCACGGTCAGCGCGATTCTTGGTGTGATCGGTGTAGTCCTCTTTCAGCGGCTCCCATGTCCCCGTATCCCAAACCATGACGCTTCCGGCGCCGTAGTTATTGGGAGGAATAATCCCCTCGAAGTGGAAATATGAAACCGGATGATCCTCCACTTGCATGGCCAGTCGCTTATCCGCAGGATCGAGTGAAGGGCCTTTTGGGACAGCCCAGGACTTGAGCACGCCTTCCATTTCGAGACGGAAGTCATAGTGCAGACGGGACGCTCGGTGCTTTTGAACTACAAATCGAAATCCTTTTTTGGGATCGAGCTTTGGTGGCGGCTCTGGAGTGTGTTCGAAGCTGCGTTTACGTTTGTATTCTTCGAGGGCCATTTCCTGATGCCTCGGGTGAGATGGGAAAAACCAAATCCATACGTATCGCTACGCCGAAACTTTTTCGAGTTCTTCCACGGGCTCGGCTCGCCACCGTCTAAGGACGAATAGCGCGATCAAAAGAAAACAGATTCCACCTGTTACATCCAGCGCCACGTCCCACGGCGTGCCCGTGCGAGAAGGATCAAACCTCTGATGCCATTCATCAAGCGCCGCAGTCAGCAGGGTTATGCCAAGCGCCAACGCCGCAGATCGCAAGCACATTGCGCGGAATCCCCTGGTACCGCGCGACCAGCGAATCAGTGGTTTGGTGCCGGCTGGGTCATCCATGGTATGAAACCATGAGCGGAACAGAAGGACGCATAACAAGCCATATCCCGTCAGGTGCCCAGCCTTACGAAGAAAATGATGCAGTTTGGCGAATGCTTCGGCAGAAAGGTGGATATGCAAAATTTGCAGAAGCTTCCCCAGCCAGGTTCCCGTGACAGCTGATGAAAGGCCGAAGGACTCATAGACAATAACGGACAACCACAAGAGCACTGGTATCCAGTAACGAAAATTGCGGATGAACGATTTCAACGACGCGCTACTCCAACCTATAGTTTGGAGCCTCGCGGGTGATAATCACGTCGTGCACGTGGCTCTCGCGCAGACCTGCGCCGCTGATTCGCACGAAGCGGGCTTCTTGTTGCAGTTCAGGAATGGTGGAGCATCCCACGTATCCCATGCCGGAGCGCAATCCACCGACGAGTTGCAGCACCATGTTTGCCAGTGGGCCCCGATACGGAACGCGTCCCTCGATTCCTTCCGGCACAAGTTTGGCTAGACGGTTTTGGTCTCCGTTTTCCATCAACTCGGCTGCTGGAGTGTCTTCGTCGTTGCTCTGGAAGTAACGCTCACTCGAGCCTTGCGCCATCGCGGCCAACGATCCCATGCCGCGATATGTCTTGAACGAACGGCCTTGATACAAGATCGTCTCGCCGGGACTCTCATCCACTCCGGCAAAGAGGGAGCCAATCATGACTGAACTTGCACCTGCCGCGATCGCCTTGGTGACGTCTCCAGAGTATTTAATGCCGCCGTCAGCGATGATGGGAACACCTGAGTCTTTCGCCGCTCGTGAAGCTTCGGCGATCGCATAGATCTGCGGCACTCCGGCGCCGGTTACGATCCGAGTTGTGCAGATGGATCCAGGTCCGATTCCGACTTTTACCGCATCAGCGCCAGCTTTGATCAAAGCGCAGGCGCCATCAAACGTCCCAACATTGCCGGCGAGGAGTTCTACTTCGGGCAGCTTGCTCTTGATCTCTTTCACCGCATCGAGCACTCGAGTGGTGTGCCCATGCGCGCTGTCGATCGCAACTACATCCACTTTGTATCTCGCCATCTCCTGGGCGCGTTCAAGGTAATCGCCAGTGGCTCCGATTGCGGCGCCTACGCGTAGGCGGCCCTGGGAATCCTTCGCAGCGTTCGGGTATTTCAGCTTCTTCTGAATGTCTTTTACCGTGATCAAACCTTTCAGAGTCTGCTTGTCGTCGACGACGAGTAGCTTCTCCACGCGGTGCTTGTGGAGGATCTGTTCCGCCTCTTCGAGCGTGGTCCCGACGGGAACAGTGATGAGATTGTCTTTGGTCATCACCTTCGCAACTGGAATGTCGGTACGTGTCTCAAAACGGAGATCGCGGTTGGTGAGAATGCCGACCAGCTTGTTATTTTTAGTAACCGGCACCCCGGAGATCTTGAACTTGCGCATTACTTCGAGGGCATCTGAAATCTTGGCATCGGGCGAGATCGTTACCGGGTCGACGATCATGCCGCTCTCAGAGCGCTTTACCTTATCAACTTCCGCTGCCTGTTGTTCGATCGTAAGGTTGCGATGAATGATGCCGATGCCGCCTTGCTGCGCCATCGCGATTGCGAGGCGCGATTCAGTGACGGTATCCATCGCCGAGCTGATGATCGGAATGTTCAGATTGATGTTGCGCGAGAGCCGTGTCTGCGTGTTGGCCAGTGCCGGAACCACATCAGAATGCGCAGGCAACAGCAGAACATCATCGAAGGTAAGAGCCACAGGAACGGGAAAATGAATCATTCAAATCTCACTTGCTTTTCTCAATTGTAGCGTGACTCACCACGGAGCCACGGAGAACACTGAGAAAATCGAAAGGCGCAGTGCGTTCAGTTCAAGTCTTCTCCGTGCGCTCAGTGTCTCCGTGGTGAATCAGGTTTTTCTCAAATTGTCGGTGCGGATATGCGAAATGAATTAGTAATGTGACGATAGCCAAGACGACGAATATGAACCAGCTTCCCTCAGGACCAACGCTTCCTCCGGTGATCCACGTTGGACCGGACAGACGCGTGCTCAGGAGATGTTCTGGTTGAACGAATCCGCTATCCGGAACGCCGTACAAGAAGCTCTCTGAGTAGTCCCACATGAAGTGAAATCCAATTGCCCAGAGCAAGCTTCCCGTGCGCCACAGCGAGAATGCGAGCATCATCCCAAAGGCAAACACTGCGGCTATTCCGACCTTCGATTCGCCCGGATTTTGCACGTGTAGTGCCGCAAAGAGTAGCGACATCACGATCGCCGCCGGCCAGAATCCAATCCCTTCGGACAGGGTGTGTAGGGCATATCCTCGGAATGCGTTTTCTTCAAAGAGCGCGACAATCAGGAAGCCAAGCAGATTCAGCAGTGCAGCGACGAGAAGTTGCGATCCCCCCATGGAACGAGGTCCGAACATGAGGTGATGAGTCGCGCGTAGGCCCAAAAGCATTAGGGTTAGTGACGCGAATCCGGTCAGCGTTCCTGACAAAAAACGGGGAAGTGCGACGGAGTCCCTCAGCCCGTACAAAAGTACGGGGCGACGCTCCAGCTTTGACATGATGAACGTGCCCAGCAGAATGCATGCAAGCAGCAGCGCGTCCGATATGTCTCCGACGCTCGGTTCCAGGCGATGACGGAACGGCCTGACAGCGCCAAAGACTACCGGGATCAGGACAAGTCTGAGCAAAACCAAGAAGAGCACGAAGCGCCAACCGGCGCGCAAGCCTCGATCATTAAAAAACAGTGAACTAGGCCTTAAAGATCGGGATTGGGCCGGAGTCGACGAGTTGGAATCGCTTGGACTAAGCGACTGATTTTCAGGATCTTGCAAGCCTTGCTCCGTGCCGGTATGGTGCTGTGTAATTGATGTTTGTAGCTATTCTCTTGAACTGCCGGGTGGTTTGTAAATCGCTCACATCCGGCGTATCATCACACTTTGTGGTGTTCACCCCGACCCGGCTTGCAAGCTAAAGACGTATAAGCCGAAGAGGTAAGAGTCCGGCGACGGGGCCCCCTTAGGGGGTGGCTAAGCTTCCACTTCATCCACGTAGTGTGATGAAGAAATCGTTTGGCGAAGCAAACCAGTGGGCGATAGCCCACTTTTTATTTCCGGCAAACTTTTTGCGATTTGCAGGCTGAAGACAGGTAATGCCATTCGATGAAGCCCGTGTGCGTGCGATTGCGGAACGAATCGGAGCTTCGTCGGGACTCGAAGTTGTTGATTTGGAGTTTCACGGCGGGGGCAAAGGACGCCTTCTCCGGCTCTTTATCGAGAAAAATGCCGAAGGAAGACGTGCTCTCGAGCAGCAGTTCGCTGCGGCAGCCGAGGCTGGAGAAAAAGTGCCTTCGCCTGTGAATTGGGACAGGTTGGCGGGCATCACTCACGAAGATTGCGCGAATTACAGTCGTGAATTGAGCACGGTTCTTGACGTAGAGGATGCCGTTCCGGGTGGCGAATATCTGTTGGAGGTCTCATCACCTGGGCTCGACCGAAAGTTGGTCAAGCCGGCCGATTTCCAGCGATTCTCGGGTAGCAAAGTCAAGATTATGACGCGCGAGCCTGTGGCAGGGAACCGGCACTTTGAAGGTAGGCTTCGCACGCTGGACGACAGCCGCATTGCCCTGGACTTGGAGTCGAGTAAGAAAAAGGGCAAGCACAAGAAGAAGTCTGCTGTCGAAGGTGATACCACGGAGCGCGCGATTGAGCTGGAGATGAGCAACATTGAACGCGCTCGTCTGGTGCCGGAGATTTAGAGATTTAGGAATAACGGGAACTAAGGGCAATCATGGCAAGTCCGCTGTACGAAAATATTGAAGCGCTGAGCCGGGAAAAAGGAATCGATCCGCAAATTGTGGTCAACGCGGTGGAAGACGCCATTGCTGTCGCCACGCGCAAGCACTACAAGATCCAGGAGAACATGCGCGCCGAACTCAATAAAGAGACAGGTGCGATCCAGGCTTATAGCTACAGGAGTGTCGTAGAGACTCCGGAGCAGGTCGAAGATCCAAACGTGCAGATCACGCTCGAGGATGCGCGTCGCGTCGATCCGAACGTCGAAGTTGGCGGCGAGATCCGCCAGTACAAGTCCACCGACGGTGTGCTCGGACGCATATCGGCACAGCTTGCCAAGCAGGTCATCTTTCAGAAGGTTCGCGAGGCCGAGCGCGACACCGTCTACAACGAGTACATCGGACGTGTCGGCGAAATTCTTAACGCCACGGTGAAGCGCATCGAAGGTCCGGATGTGATCTTCGATATCGGCAAAGCCGAAGCGCGCATGGGGCGGAAGGAACAGTCGAGGCTTGAGTCTTTCGCTGTCGGCGAGCGCGTGCGCGCAGTACTAGTGCGCGTGGAGAAGGCCTCGAAGGGGCCGCAGGTGGTTGTATCTCGAGCGGCGCCGGAGCTAGTGCAAAACCTGTTCCAGACTGAAGTGCCGGAAATCTACGACAACACCGTCGTGATCCGCGCGATCGCTCGCGAAGCCGGCGAGCGCACGAAGATCGCCGTAATGTCGCGCGATAAAGATGTTGATTCCGTCGGAGCTTGCGTAGGCATGAAGGGCATGCGTGTGCAGTCCATCATTCGTGAGCTTCGCGGCGAAAAGATCGACATCATTGAGTATCACGAGGATCCGGTCACTTTTGCGGAGAAGGCACTGCAGCCTGCCAAAGTGAGTCGCGTAACCGTTGTCGACGCGACGGAGAAGCACCTCGAAGTGATCGTAGATGATACCCAGCTCTCGCTGGCGATCGGCAAGAAGGGGCAGAACGTACGCCTCGCGGCGAAATTACTTGGCTGGAAGATCGACATCAAGAGTGAAGAAGAGAAGCGGCAGGAAGTTGAGCAGCAGATGCAGGCTCTTACTTCTGGGACGACGACTCCGCTGGAAAAGGTTCCGGAGCTCGGCGAGCAAGTGATCGAGAAGCTGGTGGCCGCCGGAATAACTACAGTCGAAGCTCTTGCCGACATGACGCCGGAACAGCTCGAAGAGCTGCCTGGTATCGGTCCTAAGACGATCGAGAAGATCAGCATTGCCGTGAATAACTACTTCTCGGCACTTGAAGGTGGCGAGGTTCAGGGCGCGGAAGCTGGCGTGGAAGAAGTCGCTGCGGAAGCTGGCGTGGAAGAAGTCGCTGTGGAGGCTGTGCCCGAGGGCGGCGCCGCTGCGATATCGAACGTTCAGGCCGAGAATTCGGAGTATGAAGAAGCTGTTGAGACGGGCCAGGCACTTGAGGCGGCGGAGATCGCGGGCGTAGAGAATGCTCCAGCGGCAGATATAGCGGAAGTGCATGTGCATGGCGAGCAGCCGGTTCCTGAAGCCGAAGAGGTTGTTGCTCCGGAGGAGCCTCAGCCGGAAGAGGCGAGCAAGCCGGAACATACGGAGTGATTCGTTGAAGAACGACCGGCCGAGTTGGGTGAAGGCGGGCTGACGGAAGCATCGATCAATTGATCTCGTGAGGGTTGTGATGATCGTGTAGCGGGAGAGCGGAGAGAACACAGGGCGGATGAGCAAAGTTCGAATCAACGATCTGGCAAGGGAACTGGAAGTCAAGAGCAAGGCGATCCTCGACGTCCTTTCCAAAGTCGGAGTGACGGAAAAAAAGACGCACTCGAGTTCCATCGAATTCGATGAAGCGGAGCGTGTGCGCAAGCATTTTGCCGGCCAAGGCGGAAGTGCCACTGCCAGGGATGGGGGATCGCGCACGGCCGAACCTGCAATCAAGACCAAGATCGATCTCTCGCACATCTCAAAGCCCGGGGATGTCGCCAGTTTGTTGCGCCGTAAGGCGGAAGCTCCAGCAGCGCCGCCGCCGCCGAAGCCAGTTGCGGTTCCACCTACAGCGGTTCCGAAGGCTCCAACTCCGACTGCTGCGCCTCCTGCCGAAAAGATTGCGGCAGCACCGCCGGTTGCCGCGACCGAAGCTCCTGCTCGACGTGTGATTAGGCCGGTAGTAGGTCCACGTCCGTCATTCACGGTTCCAACGCCCGCGCCGAAAACGCCCGAGGCCACTGCGCCAGAACCCGCAACCGCGCCTCCTCTGCGAGCTGTTGCTCCGAGTGAAGTGCCAGCCGCCCCAATCAGTGCAGCGCCTGTGAGCGCGCCACCCGTTCGAGAAGAAAGGCCACCTACGTCAGTTCAGGTCACACCACCTTCGGCTCCGGCACCGGGTTCAATCGCGAGTGCTTCGCAGCAGCAGCAACGTCCACTCGCGCCGTCTCAGCCTGTTAGGCGCGTCATCACGCCTCAGACCGGACCACGTCCGGTTTACACTGCTCCGCCACAGTCTGCGCGGCCGGCTGCGCCAATGGGAGCACACGGAGCGCCGCAACCTGGGCACCGTCCCAGCGGAGGAATGCCCGTACGCGGCCAGCCGATTTTCCAGCGTCGTCCCGGAATGGGAGCGCCGCAACCCGGGCAACGTCCGCCGATGGCTCCGGGAGCACGCCGACCGATGCATCCGACGCGGCAGTCGCCGGGCGGCCGTCCTATGGGAATGGGCGCTCCGGGCCTTGCTCCACCGCCACCGCCTACGGGTACTCGTCCTCCGGGTCGTCCTGGTGCCCCCAAACGGCCGGGGCAGCGTTACGTTCCACGTGGAGTGAAAGAAGGCCCGATGAAGGGCTTTACTCCGCCGCCGCGGTTTACACCGCAGATGTCGAACGAGCCGCTGCCGATCACACGCTCAATCACGATTACTGAAGGTATCAGCGTAAAGGATCTGGCCGAGAAGCTTGACGTTCGCGCCAAGGAGATCATTGCGCGCCTGCTCCACCGTGGCGTATTCGCTACCGTGAATCAGACGCTCGACGCGGAACTCGCGAAGGATATGGCGCGTCTCTTCGGCGCAGATACTGAGGTGATCAGCTTCGAAGAGCAGATGTCGAAGGATGGCGAGGCCGGTGTTGCCGCATCGGATGGTCTCGATGCTGCTGCGGTTGTCCGTCCTCCTGTGGTCACGATTATGGGACACGTTGACCACGGCAAGACCTCACTGCTCGATGCGATTCGTGAAACCAACGTCGCCGGAGGCGAAGCTGGCGGAATCACTCAGCACATCGGCGCATACAAGGTTCGCATCACTAAGGAAGATTCACCGGCCTTTGGACGCGAGATCGTGTTTCTCGACACTCCGGGTCACGAAGCGTTTACCCGCATGCGTGCTCGCGGGGCCAAGGTCACGGACATCGTTGTCATCGTCGTTGCCGCCGATGATGGTGTTATGCCTCAGACCCTTGAGGCTATCGACCACGCAACCGCAGCGAAAGTCCCGCTTATCTTCGCCGTAAACAAGATCGACAAGCCCGGCGCGCTTCCCGATCGCGTGAAGAAGCAACTCGCCGATCGCGGCTTCGTTCCTGAAGCGTGGGGTGGCAAATATGTGTTCGTGGACGTCTCCGCCAAGCAGAAGACAAATCTGAATCTGCTGATGGAGATGATCTGCCTGGTGGCCGACTTGCAGGAGCTCAAGGCTTCGCCCGATCGGCCTGCGACCGGTGCTGTGCTGGAAGCCAAGCTCGATCGCGGTCGCGGCGCGGTTGCGACGGTGCTGATCCAGAATGGTACGTTGCATGCCGGGGACACCTTTATCGTCGGCAATACCTTCGGCAAAGTTCGCGCCATGTTCGACGATCGCGGCAATGCCGTCGAGGAAGCCAAGCCGGCAACTCCTGTTGAGATCATCGGCCTTGAGGGCATTCCCGAAGCAGGAGACACCTTCACGGCGGTAGCCGATCGCGAAAAGGCAAAGAACATTGCCACATATCGCGAGCAGAAGGCACGTGAAGCGCAGTTGGCAAAGTCGTCGCGAGTCACACTCGAAGGCCTGGCCGAGCAAATCAAGACCGCCGGAGTCAAGGAACTGCCAATCATCCTTAAGGGTGACGTGCAGGGCTCAGTGGAAGTGCTGGCAGATTCGTTGCAGAAGCTTTCGAATGAGCAGGTGAAAGTGCGCGTGCTGCGTTCGGGCGTTGGTGCGATCACCGAAAGCGACGTGCTGCTGGCTTCGGCATCAAACGCGATCATCATCGGCTTCAATGTTCGTCCTGAGCGCAAGGCGCAGGAGCTGGCGGAGCAGGAAAACGTGGAGATCCGCCTGCATTCGATCATTTACGAACTGCAGGACGAAATCCGCAAGGCCATGGTCGGACTCCTCGAGCCGGTATTCAAGGAGACTTATCAGGGCCGCGCCGAGGTCCGCGATACTTTCCGCGTTCCCAAAGTCGGAACGATTGCAGGCTGCTACATTCAGGATGGAACCATCAAACGCGACGCCGAAGTCCGGCTGCTGCGCGACAATGTTGTTGTCTTCAAGGGCCGCGTGGGCTCCCTGCGGCGCTTCAAGGACGACGTCAGCGAAGTGCGCAATGGAATGGAGTGCGGAATTGGCATCGCCGGTTATGGCGATATCAAGGTTGGCGACGTAATCGAAGCCTTCAGCACGCAGAAAGTTGCCGGCGAGCTGATTAGTTCCAAGCCACAGCTAGTGCATCAGTAGTCAGGAACATTGCAATCGTTGGAAGATGTGGAACAGCCGCCCTGGGCTGTGGAGGCGCGACGAATGTCGCGCCTTTGTTTTGCAACAATGCCGGCGGCGGTAGCCGCTGGGTGCGTAAGTGCAGGATCCAGCCGCTACTGCCGCCGGTACTCTTGGGGAGGAGCAGCACACACATGCCCATCGCAGTCCTCACTCTCGATCTCCGCATCGAAGGCGCGCAATCCCTCAAGGAGAAGCGACAAGTGCTGCGCAGCCTGAAGGACAAACTACGTACAAGTTTCAACGTGTCGGTCGCGGAACTCGAAGAAACCAACCTCTGGCAGCGAGCCACGATTGGAGTAGTCAGCATCTCCAGCTCCCGCGATTATCTATCTGGATTAATGCAGCAAGTGGAGCGCGCCGCCAGCCGCATTGCCAACGACAACGGCGCCGAGCTCACCGACAGCTATGTAGAACTGGAGTGACTAGCACTCTCGGGACGTGCAAATCCTGCTTGATAATTCGCCATATATTCGCTATTCTATTTTGTTCGCTATGTGCCGAAATGGACAACAGAGGGGATTACCGCGACTGACTTTCGTTTCCGTGTGCAGCGATTCGATCCCCGGGGATTGCAGGGGATATCCCCTCTAATCCCCAGGGGACCTAGTACGGGATATCCCCGGGGATCACCGGGGGATCTGCTAGCTAAGTCCTTTGATTGAGGGGATTGCGAAAAAAAGGGCCCCGACAAAAAACCGTTGCTCCTCTCGAAGCCAGCTCACCCCATGTCAGGCTTGCTGGCTGATCATCTCTAGCGATTACTCGTCTCGTAGAGTCGTTACCGGTTCTACTCGCGTGGCCCGATATGCCGGAATTACGCTAGCCAGAAAGCTAACCAGCACCAGCAGCAGGGACACCGCCGTGAATGTCTCGAGATCCGTTGGTTTAACGCCATAAATGAGGCTCGAAATGAACCGTCCCAGGGCAAGCGCGCCTGCAACTCCTATGGCGACGCCCAGCGCAGTCGGCCTCATTCCTTCGGCGATCACCATTTGCACAACATCGCGAGTTTGCGCCCCGAGAGCCATGCGGATTCCGATCTCGCGCACTCGCCTGCGCACGGTGTATGCGAGCACGCTATAAATCCCGATTGCGGCCAGCACAAGGGCTAGTCCGGCGAATACTGCGAGCAGCAGCATGTTGAAGCGTTGCTGCGAAAGAGTGCTCGCAATGAAGGTCTCCATCGTGACCACATCTCCAATTGGCAAGTCCGACTTGAGCTGATGGATTGCATTGATCGTTGCCGGAGCGACTGAGGCAGCATCCGAATGGGCTCGAACCATGAGCCACAATGGGAATGATCGCCATGCGACATTCGGAGGAAACGCCAGATGCGCGAGCGGAACGTAAAGCATCGCGGCCGGCTCTGCTGAATCCAATCCGCGATCCTTGATATCGCCTACGACGCCCACAATCTCCCGAATCTTGCCGGGAACGAAAGTCAGGGTGAGGCGCTTTCCCACTGGATCTTCGTTCGGCCAAAAGCGTTGTGCCAGAGATTGGCTGATGATGATCGTGCCTGGACTCTCTGGAGTGTCCTGATCGCCGAAGTCTCTGCCCCGCAGCAGTGGAATGCGCATCATGTGGAAGTACCCGGGACTACTCATGCGAACAGCGACCTCCGGCTGATCGGCCATCGCCTGCACCGGACGCCCTTCAATTTGAATCGGCTGATTCGAGCCACCACTCAGGGGTAGACTGTCAATGACGGCTGCAGACTCGACTCCCGGAAGAGCTTTCACTTTGTCCGCCAGTTGCTGATAAAACGCAATTTCCTGCGCGGGCTGCGGGAACGTAGTTCTTGAGACGGATGGGATGACAGCGACAGCGTTGTGAGGATCGAATCCAGGATCGACTTTGCGAAGCGCCCACAGCGTGCGGATTAGCAAGCCGGCGCCAACCAACAGAATCAGAGACAACGCAACTTCAGACACAACCAGCACGCCGCGCGTGCGATTTCCTCCCGCATCAGAGCTTGTCCGAGTGCCTTGCTTGAGTGCCTCGCTCACATTCACGTTGCTGAGCCTGAATGCCGGCACAAGACTAGCGAGAATTCCCGCCGCGAAAGAAATGGCCAGCGTAAACGCGAGTACCGAGCCATCCACTGCGATGGCAGAAGCCCGGGGCAGCTTCGACGCGAGAAAAGCAACAATCAGCTTCACTCCGAAATGAGCGATGAGCAGCCCAAGCAATCCTCCAACGACGGACAACACAACTGTTTCGCACACTACTTGGCGAAGCAGGCGAATTCGCGATGCTCCCAAAGCGGAACGAACCGCTATCTCCTTCTGACGTGACACGATCCTTGCCAGCACGAGATTGGCGACGTTCGCGCACGCGATCAGCAGAACGAATGCAACGGCTCCGAGCAGGACGAGGAGTGGCGTGCGCACTTCTCCTGTCAACTCCTCGCTCAGGGGCTTCACAACTGCACCCCAGCCTTTGTCGTCAGCGGGATACTCCTGTTCCAGGCGGCGTGAGATCGTATCCATCTCGGCCTGAGCCTCCCGGACACTTATCCCTGGCTTCAGGCGGCCGATGACCAGGTAGTGATGCTCACCTCGCACGACGCGTTCCTGATCGGTCATTGCTAGCGGCGTCCAGAGCTTCGCGGCGTCAACTGGATCTGAGGTGATGGGAAATTGAAATTTGGCCGGCATTACGCCGATTACGCGATATGCGGCTCCGTCGAGCGATATGTCCTGGCCGACAATTCCCGGATCTGCTCCGAACTGATTTCTCCAGAAGTTCTCGCTAAGGATCGCCACATGATTGTGGCCAGGCTGATCCTCGTCGCGAGAGAAGACACGTCCCATCATCGGCTGAGCTTGCAAGACAGAAAAGAATTCCGAGGAGACGCCGCGTGCGCTTACGAACTGAGGCTCTCCCTTACCGCTGAGGTTGTAATGCGCCCACGAGTAGATCGACATCTGCTGGAACACATGGTTCTGTGTGGCCCAGTCAAGATAGTTGGCCGCAGAGACAGCGAATGCTTTCATTCCTGGAAAACTCTTCTGCGGAGGTGTATGCCAAATCTGGACCAGTTGATCGGGTTGGGGGAATGCCAGAGGCCGCAACAGGACCGCATTCACTACGCTAAAGATCGCAGTGTTGGCGCCGATGCCGAGGGCGAGGACCAGGACGGCAGCTACGGCAAAGCCACGGCTCCTATTCAGTGTGCGAATTCCATAGCGCAATTCTTGCAACAAGTTTTGCATCGAATGAATCCTGGGATTGAGTGTTAAACAAATTCAAACGGCAATCGCGGGACCACGACTGAAAACAGATAACCTTCGACAAATCAGCAGCTTGACTGTGCCGGAAATTCTTTCACGGTGTTCGAGAAGAGGCGGGAGTGTTCGCTTGCGAACAGTTAGAACGCAGCAGGCAAGCTGGCTCTTGTAGGCCGCAGTTTTTCCAAGATCTTAGGAATGAATCAGAGCTCGAGAATTTAGCGGGACTCAAACCGCTCCACTTCTCATCGCCAGATATAGATTCTGCTCCGCCTCTTCAGAGGCGATGCCGGTTGGCATTGCTCCGCCGTTATATCTCGCCATCCGGTTTTTCCATTTCAGGAAATCAGTGATGGTTTGCGGTTCAATCCTCACTTCCACTCGACGCAGGCTGGCCAGAAGCAAGTTCATCTCATTCGCGAATCCGGCGCCAGTGCGCAAGTTCTTTCTCGATTTCCTTGCAATCGTTATCTCGCGCCCGCGGAGCTCAAGTAATCCCCAGCCGCACGGCAATTCTTCAATCGAGATCATCTCCGCCGGGGCAAGATAGAAGCGCTCGCATCCGAGCGCACAATCGGGATCAACGCGCCATGGCTTCGACGCATCGGCGAGGAAGTCAGCGCGTGACACTTTGCATTCGACTACAACAGAGCGATTGCGTCCCTTCCATCCAATCGCATCAGGAGTTTCGCCGCTCGAACAGCTTTGTTCCGATAGAACGATCCCACAACGGTACTTCGAGCGCAGCCAGCGCACTGCTTCGTCAACGAGGCGGAGGTGAGTCATAAGAATTGAGTGATTTCGTGATTTTGTGATTTCGCGAATGGGATAAGAGCCTTCACGAGTTCATAGTTTCGCCCAATGGTGATTCCAAGGTAAGTGGCGTTCAAGCTTCCAGTCACGCAACTCTGCGCCCTCGCACAATGCCAAAATTCACGAAATCACCCGATCACGAAATCACACAATCTTCTGGTATGCTCATGAGTTTTATTCAGGGGACCTTTCATGGTAGAGCCGCGCGCCCCGAAACATCAGCGCGAAAGGCGAGTGGGAGCGTTTCGCGAGGAAATCGATCTCATTCTCGAAGGAGAACTGGGGGATCCTCGAATTGGCTTGGCTGCGGTCACCGAGGTCGTACTCGCTCCGGGCGGCAAGATGGCACGCGTCTTCGTGCGCGTCGATGGCGATGATGAAGAGGCGGAGCAGACGCTGGCTGGACTGAACGCGGCAAAGGGATTCATACGCCATCAACTGACAGATCGAATGGGGTTGCGTCACGCGCCAGAACTGGTATTCGTGATCGACCGTTCTGAACGATACGTTTCACGCATCGACGAATTACTCGGACGCACAAAAAAGAGGAAAAGGAAGAGATAGCCGGGCAGGAGGCATCCTCGGTTAGCAGCCATGATGGATCAGGTGCTCAAGCAAATCGAGCAGCGCGACGCCTTTCTGCTTACGTCGCACGCTCGGCCCGATGGAGACGCCATCGGGTCATTGCTGGCCCTCTATCAAATGCTTCGGCAAAAGGGAAAAACCAGCCAGGTCATCATGAGCGATGCAGTTCCGCTAATCTATAACCCGCTTCCTTACGCTGAAGTGATTCTGCACGCTTCCCAGATTCCGGAAGGTGCTCCCCAGGCCGCGATCATCCTCGAGTGCGACAGCGTCCAGCGCACGCGACTGCAAGGACTCGAGGGCCGCTTCCTGATCAACATCGATCACCACAGCAGCGCTCGAAACTTTGCCGATGTCAATTGGATTGACGTCGGCGCTTGTGCGGTGGCCGAAATGGTTTATCGCCTGGGGCGCGCCGCACATGTAAGCATGACTCCCGAAATGGCAACGTGCCTGTACACAGCAATCCTTACGGATACTGGAGCGTTTTGTTATGCCGGCACCGACGAGCACACATTCGAGTTGGCGCAGCAATTAGTGCGCAGCGGAGCCAACCCAGTGGATATCGCTCATCATGTGTACTTTTCCAACCCAACTTCGAAGATGAGGCTGCTGGGAATGGCTTTATCGAACCTCCACCGCGAAGGAGGCTTGGCCTATATGCATATTTCGTCCGCCGAGATGGAGCGCAGCGGCGGGCTGGAAGAGGACTGCGAGGGGCTCGTAAATTACGCGTTGAGCATTCAAGGAGTTGAGGTAGCACTCTTTTTTCGCGAACTTGCGGACGGACGGTATCGCGTGAGCCTGCGCAGCAAGGGCCAGGTGAACGTCGCCGCAGTGGCTGAACAATTTGGTGGCGGGGGGCACGCCTGTGCCAGTGGTTGCGCGGTATCTGGTCCGCTATCGAGATCCCTCGAACTGATTCTGGCCCAACTCCGCGCCGTATTTTCTCCTGGCGGACGCGGGCCCGAGGCGACGGCCTGAATTGATTACAGCAGGAAATCACACCGTGGCGGTGTCTCTTCCGCAGAGACGCCGGAAATCGATCACTCTGCCACCGGGCAGACCAACACACCCTTGCCGGACACAATCTTGGTAGTAACAGGCAGCGCTATCGAGCAGGGCATGGATTCGAGAAGGCGCATTCTCGTTATCGAAGTAGCCACTGTAGTCGCACTTTCGCTCCTGCTTTTTTTCTACGGTCTTGGTAACTTCGGTCTGGTCGGCGCAGACGAGCCGCGCTACGCACAAGTAGCGCGCGAGATGCTGCACAACAACGACTACGTTACGCCTACCCTTCATGGAACTCCCTGGCTGGAAAAGCCCGCGCTCTATTACTGGCGCGCAGCCGCAGCTTTCCGCACATTCGGTGACCACGATTGGGCAGCCCGATTACCATCAGCGACCTTCGCCACCGCACTCGTCATCATCATCTACTTCCACATGCGGCGCTTCCGTCCGGGAGCGCAATTTGGCGCAGCTCTTATTACAGCCACAGCCGTGGCGGTGATTGGCTTTTCCCGCGGGGCCTCAACCGACATGCAATTGGCGGCGCCCTTTGCCTTTGCCATGCTCGGATGGTATGCCTGGTTCGAAACGGGAAAGAAATTCTGGCTCTTTGATCTCTATTTCTTCCTGGCAGTGGGCACGCTGGCAAAAGGACCGGTGGCGCCGGGTCTCGCGTTCTTTATTGTGCTGATCTTTGCCGTGGTGCGGCGCGATCTGAAATTGGTTTGGAAAACGGTGTGGCTACCCGGAGTGCTGATCTACTCCGTCATCGTGCTGCCCTGGTATATCGCCGTGCAGATGGCGAATAAAGACTTCTTCAAAGTATTTTTCCTCGAGCATAATCTCGAGCGCTTCGCAACCGATCTTTTCCAGCATAAGCAGCCATTTTGGTTTTATCTGCCAGTGTTGCTCCTGTCGTTGCTGCCATGGACTGCGTACGCCCTGGCCGCTCTCGCTTCAGCAGCCAAACAGACCTGGCGTGATTGGCGTAGTTCTTTTCCAGGACGAGTGCGAGAGAGTGAGCAGGTAGGCGATTCCTTTCCGGAATTTCTGGTGATTTGGGCATTATTCCCAATTTTGTTCTTCTCGTTCTCGCAGTCGAAGCTGCCGGGCTACATTCTGCCGTCAATCCCGCCATGCACAATTCTTACGGCTGACTATCTGCGTCGCAGAACACGGGCCGCCATGCGCCCTGCCCTGCTGCTTGGCCACTCCTTGATTACCGCGCTGCTCACAACCGCGGTGTTGCTCGTACCGCATCTTGTACTCGACCCCAAATCGGTCCCCCCAACCGCTGCGCTAAGTTACGCGAGTGTCGTAGGGGCCGCGGTGTTTTGTTTCATCTTCCTTCTGGTGCGACGCCGAGGAGCGAGGATGCTTTTGTGGACCACCATAGTTCCTGTAGCATTTGGGGTCTTTTTTCTGCTGCACTATGCCGGGCGGATTCTCGGAGAAGCCTATTCGAGCCGTCAGGTTGCGGGTTACATACAAGGGATAGAACGTGATAATCTCCTGACCCGCATTCGTCCAGTTGCCGTGCTCGATACACGGCGTGATGTGGAGTATGGCCTGGGTTTCTATCTCGACCAGCGGATTGAACGTTACGAGCGGGGAGAGGTCCCGACTGTGGATCACATCCTCGTGGCACGGGCGGGTCAGCATGACAGGATCGAGAAGCTCATTGGATCGAATCGGAAGTTTATTTCGTTCGGTTCTCCGTTTCCCGGCAGCGCGAATCCGCAGCATTTGGAGGTGCTCTGGATTTCGTCAAGTGGATCGCTGTCAAGGTAAGCTGAGTGGTTACGGCTGCACGTTGTGGTTCCTGCATCGGAAATCGCTTTCCGTGCGGCGCGGCTACTCTTAGACTCTGGTTCCCGACTCCTGCCGCCTGCAGTCGCCCCAGGCAGCAGAGTTTGCTTATTGCCCAGGAGTGGGATTTTGGCCCTAAGAAATGCCAGAAGCGCAGCCGCTGTAAGACAAGTCCACGAAGTTGTGGACTATTTGCCCGTGGAAATCATCGATCTTCGTCATTTCGGAGCCACTGAGTTGCGTCCTCTGTTGATGGAGGAAGCGCGGCTTTGGTCGGAGCGGATGAATTGGGACTACCAGAGCTCTGCCGAGATGATTCTTCGTTATCTCGACTCCAAAATACTTCCGGGATACGCCGCCGTCGATGAAGGCAGGGTCGTCGGCTACTCGTTCTTCGTTTATGAAGGCAGCAAAGGCGTGGTTGGCGACATGTTCACCGCAGCGCATTCGCAACCCGATCTCAACGAACGGCTGCTGAACCACGTAACCGAGACGCTGCAGAACTCTCCTGGCATCCACCGAATCGAAGCGCAGTTGCTGTTGCACGACACGGGTTCCACGATGGCTTCGTTCGTACGTCGCGGATTTCGGCGCTTTCCTCGTCTATTCATGTCGCTCCCACTGCGACCGGCTCCTGAGTTTCGAGTACCAGATCTTCGCGGTATCATTCTGCGTCCGTGGGCGGAGCAAGACTTTCAGGCCGGCGCGAATGTCATCATGCAAGCCTATGCAGGGCATGTGGACTCCGAAATCAATGATCAGTATCGAAGCATCGCCGGCTCCTTGCGGTTCCTGAATAATATTGTTCGCTTTCCCGGCTGCGGGACTTTCGATCCGGCATCGTCGCTTACCGCCGTGCATACTGCCTCGCGTTCCATCATTGGAATGCTCTTATGTTCGCGCGTGCGGGACGATGTTGGGCACGTGACACAAGTGTGCGTTCTGCCCGAATATCGCGGCCAGGGGCTGGCCCGTACGATGATGGCTTCCTGTCTACGTAGCCTCCTCGAACGCAAGTTTTCCGAACTTTCCCTGACGGTTACCGGGGCCAACCACAATGCCGTAGCACTCTACGAACGGCTCGGATTCCACACGCGGAGAGTGTTCGACGCATTCGTTTGGGAAGGCTGAATTCGCCAAGTTCGTATTGGTCTACAAACCTTAGAAACGCTGTGCTCAGTCAGTCCATTGTCTTCCTCTCGTCCACTCTTGCTCGGCCATCGTGGCGCATCGAAATACGCCCCGGAGAATACCGTTGCGGCGTTCAACCTGGCGCTTGAACACGGTTGTGATGGCTTCGAGTTCGATGTGCGGTACACACGGGATTCCCATGCAGTGATCTGCCACAACCCGTTTTACCGGCGCAGGCGCATCGAGAAACACCTGCTTTCGGAGTTCAAACTGCCTAACGCCGACGAAGTAATTCGCAGCTTTGTAGGCCACGCATACCTCGATATCGAATTGAAGGTTGCCGGCCAGGTGCAGCCAATTCTAGACGTACTAAACGCCGCCGATCGCAACAGCTTTGTGGTTTCCTCATTTCTGCCCGATGTGCTGAAGGCAGTTCACGCATCCGGAAGGGACATCCCGCTCGGACTGATTTGCGAGAATGTGCGTCAGCTCAGGCGTTGGCCATCACTGCCGATTCGAGAGGTGATGACCCAGAAGAAACTTGCCACCAAGACTTTAGTGGACGAGCTGCATTCCGCAGGCAAACGAATTTTTGTGTGGACTGTAAATCGGCAAAAGGAAATGCTGCGTCTCGCGGAACTTGGGGTTGACGGATTAATTTCCGATGACACAGTCCTCTTAGCGCGTGTCTTCCACAAAGAGTGACTCCCGGTCGCGGACTACAGAAGCGGACGCGACAGGATGCAGGAAGCGTCGTCGCTCTTCCGCAAAGCTTTCCAGCTCAGAGCGCTGTTGCGTCTCAGTCCATCCCAAAACAGAACCAATCCGCGCGGCAGCAAGCTGGCTGCATTCGTCGTCCCAACAGGCACCGAGGGCGGCAGGAACACGACGCAGCAAGATATCCCCTAGCCTGACTGCGGATTCGTGCTGCATCGCCGAGACAGCTTCCGCCACAATGTGTTCGGAATGAGCGCAGAGCGGGCGTCGCAAGGCTTCGTCCTGTGCGGCCAGGCATGCCACAGCCTCGGCGCGTCGCCCATGCCACTCCACGATGGCTGACGCAGTGGCCACGGGAATGTGTCCGAGCAAGGCCACACTCTTCGACCACTGTTCGAGGACGTTTACGAGATCCAGGCTGCGGCTGATCGTGGCCAGAGTCGCGCGAGCATCAGGAACTTTAATTCCCATCATGCGCGCACAGTCTCGCGCGAGGGACGCCGCAGTCGTGAGCTTGCCGCCGACCACGGTAATAAGCCCGGCGGTTCCATCCTCGAGGTGGTGGTGCAGGAAGTGACGGCGGGAAATTGCCGAAAGTGACTCATGCGGACTAAAAGGAAGCGGCCTCACACCTGCATAGGAGTACCGAATGTCCGACTTCCCAATTGCGGCTCGGGGAAATAGTCGGCGTGCAGAGGCCAGGAGATACTCAATCTCAGCAGCGCTGGGTTCCGCGCGATCAGGCGACTCCTCTTGTGGAACTTCAGTAGTGCCAATCAGGATCTGCCCCGCCCAGGGGATCACAAACACGGGACGCCTGTCCGCTGCCTCCGTGTACAGTGCCTGCTCAAGAGCGCCCGCAAAGATGGGAACAACGATATGTGATCCGCGAACACCGCCTATCATCCGTTTTTGTTCCAGCTGCGAAGAACTGAGAATCTCGTCTGCCCAGGGGCCGGCGGCGTTCACTATCCAATCGGCAGTGATCTCGCTCTCTTCGTTCGTGAGCGAATCACGCAGGAGGAGTCCGTGAGCCTTGCCCTCATGTGTGACGATCTCGAGTGCGGCAGTATAGTTGCGAACCACGGCTCCAGCTTCGCCCGCTTCGGCCAGCCATTCAGCAACCAGCCGCTCGGGGTATTCGCACTGTGCGTCTTCGTAGGGAAAGAGACTGAGATTCAATCCACGATCGAGATTCGATTCCAACGCCGCGAGGTCACGGCTTGCCGTGGAGACATGCGACCGAGCCGCCTGTCGGTAGAGCCATATCCCGACTCGAATCGCGAGCGCGCTTCGCCTGACTCCATGCGTTGGCAGGGCCAACACAAAGTCCAGCGGATGAACCAGGTGCGGACGTTCCTTCAGCAGGCGCTCCCGCTCCCGCAACGACTCGCGCACCAGACCAATCTCTCCGTGCTCCAGGTAGCGAAGGCCACCGTGGATAATGCGTGTCGCACGGCTGGTTGTCCCGCTGGCAAAGTCAGCTTGTTCTACCAACAGCACGCGGCGGCCAGCCAGCCCGCACTCTCGCGCAATCGCCACGCCATTGATTCCCCCACCGATGATGGCGAGGTCAAAATTGGAGCCTTGCAAGCTCGGGCGCGGTGGACGCGAGTAGCCCATTGGTATATAGATGCAGGGTAGTTGGGACAGCTTGGTGAATCAATAACAACCGCGAGGCGCCGGATTTCAAGTTCCGTTCACTGTGCCATTTCCCAACTGCATTAATTAGGAAGAGGGGCGAATATGGCGAAGAAAGGTGAATTCGAACCTGGCGATGGTCCATTTAAGTTCCGGGTGAAGCTTGAAGGGGTAGACAATATGGAGGCTGCCGCGCTGCGTCCTCCGTTCGATGTACCGACTGTGTTCGGCACCAAGGCTCGCGTGCCCGTGCGCGGGACCGTCAACGGTCATCCATTTCGCAGCTCGCTCTGCAACATGGGCGACGGCCACATGATGGTGGTCAACAAGGAAATGCGTGCAGGCGGAAAATGCAAGGCCGGCGATATCGTTGAGGTTGTCCTCCAACGTGACCGTGACGCTCGTGTAGTCGAAGTTCCCGCCGAGATCCAAAAGGTGATGGCTGCCAACAAAGCCGCACAAACGACCTGGGAGTCGCTGTCCTACACGCACCAGAAGGAATGGGTTCGAGCTATCGGCGAGGCCAAGCGCGAGGAGACAAAGCAGTCGCGGATCAAGAAGATGATGGACGCGTTGAAGGCTGGCAAGCGCGTGGGCTTCTGACATTTGAGTTGCAAGCCGCAATCTGACTCTGCGAAATCAAAAGCACCAGCGACTGCCTCACGCGGATGAAACGCAGATTTGAGGGATCTACGCAGATTCTTCAGGGCCCAGAGGCTAATTTATTTGGCTCTTTTGGGGCAATTCTCTGGCAAAGACGACAGGTCAGCAGACAACAGCGGAAGCAACCTAACCAGAACATGATCTGCGTGTATCCCCGAAATCAGCGTTCATCTGCGTGAAGCGGTTGATGTTGATTTTCCCGGTGGATGGCGGTGGAACCTCGAAGAAGCTCTTAGGCAACTCGAACTGAATCGTGTAAAACCGCCAGCATTGGCCGGAAACTCGGGCAAATTTGGGCCTTCCGCGAAGTCGACGCACGAACCAAGCTCATTATCATCAGCAACTTACAAATTGCACTACATGGAACGAAAGTTGCTGAACTAGCGTGTAGGGCGCAATTGCGCCCAGGAGTTTTCCGGTCATGCTAGAAGAAGAGAAATCCCGGGTAGAACAAGAACCAGAAGTAGAAGAGACGGCCGAGTATGAACCTGCTTCCCCCCGTTTCCGCTTCGGCTTTTTAGCCGTGGCGCTGCTCGCATTTGTTGGGTTGTTCGGATACTCGATTCATGAGCGCAATCTCGCCCGACAACTCGCCGGCCAGAACGACCAGACAGCCGCTGCCCTGAAAGCAACGCAGGGACAAATGGACGCCCTGAACGCCAAGCTCGATACGATGGCAGCAGCACGCCAGCCGGTAGCGACGAACCAGGTCGTCGTTCCGGCCGCTCAAACTCGTCCGGCGGTGGTTCGCCATAGCAAGCCCGATCCACGCTGGAAGAAGCTCCAAACCCAGCTCGATGCCCAAGGCAAAGCGATCGAAGAAACCCGCAGTAACCTCGATTCCACCCGTCAGGACCTGTCGTCAGCGCGCACCGAACTGCAAGGCTCCATCGCCAAGACCCATGATGAGCTGGTGGTCCTGCAGCGCAAGGGTGAGCGCAACTACTTCGAGTTCGACATCGACAAGTCGAAACAGTTCTCGCATGCAGGTCCAGTCGGCGTCAGTCTGCGAAAGGCAAACACCAAACACCAATATGCCGATTTGGAACTGATGGTTGACGACCTCAAGATGTCGAAGAAGCACCTGAACCTGTATGAGCCGGCGATGTTCTATCCCGGTGACGAACCGCGTCCGCTGGAGCTGGTGATCAACCGCATAAGCAAGGATCACATTCACGGCTACATCAGCGCACCGAAGTACCGCAACTCAGAGTTGAACGCCATGTCGAACTCGGCTGCGGCCCCAACCACGACCGCGCAGGACACAACCGGATCTCCGCAGTTACAGCCTCGGCCTCGCTGAAATTTGTGTCGATGATGAAAGGCACGGCCTTAGCCGTGCCTTTGTTTTTCTGTCGTCTCTCTAAAGCAACTAAGACCGACAAGCTGTAACATTCTCTCCTTGGAACGGACGATCATAGGGGGATTGTGATGCCCAGGACTCTGCTGAAGTGTTTTGTATCTCTCGTTTTCATGTGTCTCCTCCTGCTTTCCAGCCTTCTGGCAGAAGATCCAAGCGGACCTCCGGGCGTACGAGTGGGAATCATGTTGGACTCAACAAAAGCTCGCGTTCAGGATTTGCTCCCGGAGCTGCGCGAACGAGCAAAGAAGATCGCGACAGACAAGAAGAGAAATATCACTGCGATCATTTTGGTAGTCAACGGCGAACCCGCATTGCGGCAAGCGAAGACCGCAAATTGCGATTACCTCTTAAAAATGAATGTAGATCTGCTCAATGAGGTGAGTTTCGGTTCCGGCAGTCCAGGCCCGGACGTGAATCATACAGGCATGGAGCGAGCCGTCGACGGTCGTATCGTAATTAAGTATCGTCTGCAATCGCTGAGAGATGACAACGTCCTTGCTGACGAACGCCTTACCGTCGAGGATCAAGAGTATCCGCTCGACCCGAATCCCTCGGCATTCCAAACTGTAGTCTCGCGCGCTGTAGAAAGCGCAACAGCGGCGAGCATGAGTAAGCTGAAAAAGAAGAGTTAAGCTGAGATTCCCGGAGCGGATCGCGCTGGCAGCAACTCAGAACGAGCGGAGATCCAAGCGGCGAAACGACCGCTTTCAGCTGGCCAGCGGCTTAGGCCCTGGGTGAGCGTTCCTTATCTCACGCCAGGGCACTCTTCCTCCGTGACGCACGCACACTCATGACGAAGCTAGATCAGTCCTTCCAGCCTGACGTAACTCGCTTCCATTCCGTGTTCCATACCTGAAGCAAGCATGGCCGCCCGCGTCTGGGCGTCGGGCAACGTCATGCGCATTGTCATCAACGTGCCGGTGCCATCCGCATCGAATCTGGTTTCAATATGGTTGTCCGGCGTAGGATCTGGCAGGTGCATCCGCTCGACATGGACGATCCTGCTGTAAGGCTTAAGTTCCAGGAATTCGCCCGTCAGGTGGAATCCACCACCTTTTCCATTTGTCCACTGGTAACGGATCTTGCCCCCTGGCTTCGCCTCGTTAATGCAGACAGGCATTGTCCAACCTTCGGGGCCGAGCATCCATTTCTGGACTAACTTCGGATCTGTGTGAGCGCGATACATGGCTTCCGGAGGTGCAGCGAAGCGCCTGGTGACAACCACGTGTGTATCGCCTTCGGTCTTCAGCGTCAACTTACTCATCGTGTTTTCCCTTTCTTGTATTCCATCGCAGCCAGAACTTCATCCAGCCGGTCGTAGTTTTTCTCGAGAGCTTTGCGTAGCATTGCGAGCCATTGATCGATCGCTTCAATACCGCCTTTTGCTAGACGACGAGGGCGCTTCGTGCCCTCGACTCGACGAACAACGAGTCCCGCATCCTCGAGCACCTTGAGATGTTGAGAGATTGCGGGCTGCGTCATCTCGAACGGCTCCGCCAGTTCCATGACGGTCGCCTCTCCTTTGGCAAGACGAGCCAGAATCGCTCGACGAGTCGGGTCGGCCATGGCAGAGAAGGTGGCGTCGAGGGTCAGTTTCATATAAGTAATACATTATATAAGTAATATCTTATCACAAGGAAAGAATTACGCTGTACTGGTTGAGCTGGAAGTCATTTCGAACTAGCGGGGAACCACCCTCGGGTCGGAGGTAAAACGATGTGCCCGTTCAGCTTGTCCGTCTGGCCACGACGACTTCACGTTTCCCGCGTGGCCTGCCGCTTTTGGACTGCTGCCAACACTAGCGAAGGGACTGCAACCCAACATAAACCGCAACACCAATCCACTCCGCCCCCGGTACGGCAGGATGGGTTCCGCACAGCCTGGTTCCCATTCTGGGCTTTATGCTGACAATTGATAGGAGCGGTAATCTTCCCGATACGCACCCTATCGAAAATCGCGACGGGTCGGACACTCGGCCACGTCCGTGACGCCCTGATTTCGATCTTGCTACTGGCTTGCGACAGAGATACGATGCCGCTCACAAATCGCCGAGCGGAGGCGTCATATGAAATCTGCTTTGAGTTTTCTTCTACTAGCTGTTCTGGCGGCAAGTGCGCAGGTCGACAGGATTTCCTTTGCGGGAGGAACACCGGAAGATCAGGCGTTGCAGGCCATCAGCAGTGAGACCGATGCGCAAAAGCGCGTGGCCATGCTCCAGGACTTCGTGCAGAAGTTTGCTTCAAATCCGCAGGCCGTAGCCTACGGCAACTCGCAACTCTCACAACAGTATGTTGAGCAGGGTGATACGAGCAAAGCAATGGAGTTTGGGGAGAAAGCCCTTGCAGCGCAGCCCAACAATCTTGAAATCATCGTTTCGCTTGCGTCGGTGGCCCAGAAGATGAATGCGAACGAAAGGGTCGTGGATCTCGCGGCGCGCGGCGGCACGGCGTTCAATGGCATCGCCAAACAAGCGAAGCCGGATGGCATCTCCGACGAGCAGTTTGCCGACAAGATCAAGTCTGAGCAGGCGCCATATCGCCAATCGTACGAATTCCTCGAAACCTCCGCCCTGAATGCCCTGACGGCGGAGACGAATGAGCGGCAGCGCATGAGCGACATCGAACGCTTCAACAACGCATTTCCCAACTCGCGCTACCAGGAGCAGGTGCTGCAATTAGCCGTCTACAGCCTGGGACAGCTGAAAGATCCTGCGCGCCTGGCCAGCTTTGCCGACAAAGCATTGAAGAGCAATCCCAACAGCATTAGCACGCTGGTCGTGCTCGCTGCAACGTTTGCCGACCAGACCGATGCAGCCAGCACAGCGCGCGCGGAAACGTACGCCCGCAAAGCCCTTGATCTCTCCAAGACCCAGACTGCAGAAGACCCTGTTAAGCAGAAGTTGTACTCCGGGCTGGCGCATTCTGCGCTGGGTTACTGTCTGTTGAAACAGGAGAAGGTGGCAGCAGCGATTCCCGAATTGAAAACAGCAACCACGGAGTTAAAGGGACAAAGCGAACCATACTCAGTGGCGCTCTACCGTCTGGGATTCGCCTACGCAAAAAGCAATCAGTTGGCGGCAGCCAAGCCTCCTCTGACCGAGGCGGCAGGCATCGCGGGTCCTTACCAGCAGGCAGCCCGCGAGCTCCTGACCAGGCTCGCGTCGGCAACCAAGGTTTCGGCAAAGAGATAAGCACGGAAAGAGCATCGGTACCGTGACAAAGCCGAAAGGCTCATGACGAAATTCGACGGCTGGCCGCTGTGGCTGCAGTTGTTGGTGGGTGTACGCGCTGCTTGCCATGATACTTCTTTGGGTTTGGACGCCGACCGGCAGGCGAGCCTTTCATTGGGCGGTAGGTGCGTTTGTGTATCTATGTCTCTTCTATGTAATTTTCGTACGATAAATTTCGGGGGGCTCCGGCGGCTTAGCTGTCCGCTGACTGGGATTTGGATTTCGCAACTTCTTTTTGCTGGCCTCGTTCGCAGTGATGTGAGCGAAATGCAGCTTGCATGTCCGGATCGGCCGCAGCACTTACTTCGTCCATAAGTGGGAGCGCAAGCACTTGACCGCACCTGGAGCATCGCCATCCAACCGGACGGGAGCTCATGACGAACTCGGATACGTACTTCACAGCTACCACTTTCAGCCGACCACCTGTGGGCGATGTCTTTAGTTGTTTCTATTCAAGGAAGAGTCTGAGAGGAAGAAACGGAGGGGCTCTGCCCGAGGAGGGAGACTGGAAACCGTCAAGAAGGACAGCGACTGTGACATTTGTAATCCAATCTGTGTCGCGAGACGGAGCCGCGAAAATCGTGAGCAGAACGGCCGAGTCCCATGGTGCGAGTACAACGCCAGTCTGATGGAGATTAACCATCAGTTGCGAAATTCGCTTCGTGGGGGCCTCAACCGCCATGGACTCAATATGGAGATCGTCAGAAAGAGAGATGGCAGGAAAAATCAAAAAGGAAATGCACATCAGAGCAACCGCGCCCACCTTCCAACTGTGATGCGGCTTGTCCTCACCCAATCGATGCCACCATCCGCCCGCGAAGAGCAGGAGAATGGTAGTTAACCAGAACAGGTTGAAGAGCAGTTCCATAAATGCGACCTAATGTATCGCACCCCCATAAATATTCGTAAATATTCTATAAAGGGGCCCTTCAATTATTCCACGGAACGGATGGCCATGCTTTTCTCGCCTCAGTTACCTTCTGAGTAGAGTCCCATTTCGTTCCCATTTGGATCGAGAAAATAGGCGTCATAGCCCGGACTTGCCTCGCCAATCCGGCTAGCGTTTCGAGTAACCCTGCCTCCGTGTTGCACGATGCGTTCGAGCGTTCCTCGCAGATCAGTGACCCGCATCACTAAGACAACCGATTGCGCTGCCGGTCTGCGGCTTCCGTCGAATGCTCCATTCACATTTCCCGATTCGAAAAACCAATAGCTCGCACCCGGGACGTTCGCTTCCGTCTTCCAACCAAAAATCTGCTCGTAGAACAATTTCGCTTTCTCGAGGTCAGGAGAGGGAATCACGATGTGGCAGAAAGGGCTTGGCATGGAATGGTCCAGAAGGGATTCTTTCATGAGCGTTGTTTCGCCATTGAAAATACTTAAAGCGAACGTTAAGATGCGCTGCCATGGATTCTAGACGTCGGAACTGGACGTTGTGGGCTGGGTTCCTTCTCAGTCTGATTGCACTGTTGATTTATGTACTTGGGTTTCAGATCACGCGCAGCGTCTTCTGGTTAAGCGCGGCACTGTTCGTGGTGGCAGTGTGGCTGCTGGTTAGTGGTTTTAAGCGTGCCCGCCGTGAACCCGAACTGTATCGCGGCCGTCGTGCAGGACCAATCCTAGCGACTTTGAGCGTAGTGCTGGTTGCCCTGTTTGGATTCATGACGGTCATGGTGACGAAGTACTTTCCCGCCGCGGCTAATGCTCCAAAGGTGGGAAGCAGGGCGCCTGAATTTGCCTTGCTCAACACTAGTAGCTCTCCAGTGACTTTGGGTCAATTGCTCTCGGGTTCTGCTTTGCCCGGCAACGCGTCTGGTTCTGCGCGCGGTCCGCGGGGAATCCTGCTGGTCTTCTACCGTGGCTATTGGTGAAGCTCCTGTGCCTCCGAGTTACGGAGCATTCAGCGCAACATGGCGTCGTTCGAACAATTGGGAATACAGCCGGTCGCCATCAGCGCGGACACGCCTGAAGAGGCGAGTGCGATGGTCAGCAAGGCAGGTCTTACTTTTCCTGTCCTCTCGGATCGGAACGCAGAAGCGGTCCGGCACTACGATCTATTGGCGCCAAAGGCTGGACTTGAAGGACGTGATATCAGCGCGGCAGCCGAATTCTTAATTGATTCGTCGGGGACGGTCCGCTGGCGAAAGATGTCCGAAGCAGGAGCGGCGCAGTTTCTGGCGGCTGCAAAACTGTTGCCGTAGAAACTACGACCGCAGCCTAACTCGACGTACTTCCTGCCGAAACTAACGCTTGCTTATACCACTCCACGGTGCGGCGGAGACCGTTTTCGAAGCCCACGGTTGGCTCGTATCCCATGGCTTCCCTTGTCCTCGAGATATCGGCCAATGAATGCTTCACATCACCCGCCCTCGGCGCAACGTACTGAGGCTCCCCTTTGTATCCGATGATCTCTGCCAGAGTGAGGAAGGTTTCGTTTAGCGAGAAGCGGGTGGCCGTGGCCACATTAAACACGCCTCCAGCGACCTTTTCCGCCGGAGCTTTACATGCCAGCAAGTTGGCATTTACCGCGTTCTCGACATAAGTAAAGTCGCGGCTCTGCTCACCGTCGCCGAAGATCGTGGAGGGTTTTCCCGCGAGCATTTGCGTGATGAACTTTGCCAAGACTCCCGAGTATTGCGATGTTGGATCCTGATATGGTCCAAAGATATTGAAGTAGCGGAGCGAGACGGTCTCAAGTCCGTAGACCCGATAGAAAGAGCTCAGATACAGCTCGCCAGCCAGCTTCTGCACCGCGTACGGCGAGATCGGATTGGGCAGCATGGCTTCGTCCTTAGGCAGAGTGGGAGTGTCGCCGTAGGCAGACGAAGATGCAGCGTAGACGACTCGTTTCACTCTCGCTTCCCGCGCACCCATGAGTACATTCAGAGTCCCAGTGATGTTGGCGTTGTGGCTGGAAACTGGGTCTTGGACTGAGCGCGGAACGGAGGGAATCGCTGCCTGGTGCAAAATGTAGTCAACTCCATGGCAAAACTCGGCTACTCCACGTGCGTCAAGAAGGTCGAGTTCGCGAAATTCAATCTTTGGACTCAAGCCTGCGAGATTCTCGCGCTTTCCGGTTTCAAAGTTATCGAAGCCGCGAACCTTATCTCCACGACGAACAAGTTCGCGCGCGAGGTTAGAGCCGATAAAACCAGCTACGCCAGTAACGAGATACAGAGCCATGAGTGTGACAAGCGACCTTTTGACAACGGTGTTGCGGTAGTTGTGTCATATCCACGCTTTGCAATTTAGAAATTACCAAATTGCGAGGCAAACTGGATTTTAGTACTCGCTCCGAATTCCAAGGATGCGGAAGTCCGAGAGAAAACCCTTCACCACATACACTACACGGTTGTTGCTTTGGGGATCGGGCGGGCGGAGGAAAAATCCGGAATCTGCAACGAAGGGAAGGGAATTGTGAACAATTCCTTCCGTTACTTCTCCGTCTTTGAACTTGATCTTGATCCAGAGTCCTTCGATTTGGGGATTGCGCTCGAAGAACTTGACCTCGACGTAATCTGAGCGACCTTCTAAAGACTTCACGAAGAACAGGGCTTTCGCAGTGTTGATATCGACAAGTCTCTGGCCGACTCCAGGTACTTCGAGAGACACAGTGGCAGGCAGAGTCTGCCCGATGAGACCAGCGGCGAGGGGATCAAATGATTCTGAGTTGCGAAGGATACCTTTGATGAGTGATCCATCGGCTAGATGCGCAACAACCTTCAGGTCGTCCCGTTCCGGCATACGCAGAACAGCTTACCGCAATCCGGTGCGTGGCTCCGATAGACGGTTGGATCCCGGGGGGACAATTTGGTATTGCTTAATCTTGTACAGAAGCGCCTTATAACTAATATTGAGCCGGGCCGCAGCCATTTTGCGGTTCCAGTTAGTCGCGATCAGCGCCTGCTCGATCGCTCGGAGTTCGGCTTCGTCCTTGAGCCCGCGGACCAGCGACTTGAGTCCACCCTCCGGTACACCGCCGGCCCCACTGTTGGATGAGGCGTCGGTGAGTCCGTTTCCCTGACCTCTTCCCTTAGCTTCGAGCTCGGAGATTGCCATCTCTTCGTCCTGAAGCACGAGATAGCGCTTCACGAAGTTACCGAGCTCGCGCAGATTGCCTGGCCAGTGATACAGCATGCAGGCTCGTACAAGGCGCTCCGAGTAACTGAGCGGCGCGTGTGCGTAGCGCTCCGATAAGCGATTCATGAAGTGCTTCAGTAGCAGCGGGATTTCCTCACGCCGCTCGCGCAACGGCGGAATGTGCATGGTGAATGCGTTCAGGCGGTAATAGAGGTCCTCGCGAAGAGTCTTATTGGCAATGGCTTCTTCGACATTTACGTTCGTAGCGGCCAATACGCGGACGTCAACGGTGACGTTCGACCGGCTGCCTAAGCGGGAAAACGATCCGTCCTGAAGCACGTGTAAAAGCTTTGCCTGGAGCGCTGTGCTCATTTCGCCGATTTCGTCCAGCAGCATAGTGCCTTTATTGCACTGCTCGAACTTGCCGGGCTTTGAGCGCTGCGCTCCGGTAAATGCTCCGGCTTCGTATCCGAATAGCTCACTTTCCAATAGTTCGGCAGGCAATGCTGCGCAGTTCACTTTCAATAACGGACGGTGTGCGCGGATCGACATCTTATGAATCAATCGCGCCAGAATTTCTTTTCCAACTCCACTCTCCCCCAGCAGCAGGACTGGAACGTCGACTTTGGCGACCAGAGATACCTGGGCGCGAATCTGTTTCATTTGCGGACTTGCGGCGAGGAAGAAGAGGTCGTCTTCGAGGCTCTCGACCTCTACGTCGTCGGAGACGGTGTAGCGCTGGAGGTCTGCGGTGCCTTTAGTTGGCCTGTCCGGCTCAAGGCAGCGTTTTAATACCGCGTCGAGCTCCGATTTGTAGAAAGGCTTGGTGACATAGTCGAGCGCTCCCAGCTTAATGGCCTGCACAACTGTGCTGGTGTCGCTCACGCACGACAACACAACGATCTTCTGCTCAGGACGAATCTTTTTACACTCTTCAATGGTCTGTAGGCCATTCATGCTGGGCATGGCCATGTCGAGCAGAATAAGACTCGGCTTTAGTCCCTCCTGGACGCGCTTGATTGCCTCGAAGCCACTACCGGCAGTCTCGACGGCGTAGTTGTCCACCTCGAGCAACGTCTTCGTGTAACGAAGCATGCTGGGTTCGTCGTCGACGATCAGAATAGTGGCGTTTGCGCTCATGACTTACTCTTTGGTCCTCATCGGCAGCAGCAGGCAGAACGTACTGCCGTGGCCGTGTTCGCTCTCAACCCAGATCTTTCCCGCATGCGCTTCCACCAGCCGTCGCGCGATTGCCAGCCCCAGTCCCATGCCATGGGAAGAAGAGGTTTGCTGCAATCGCAGGAATTCGTTGAAGATCTCCTGATGATACTCGGGAGGTATGCCCGGCCCACTGTCTGTCACGCAAATCCGAATTGCATTTGGTTGGTGATCTGCCCCGGAACGTCGCTCATTGGCAAAGGGCAGTGCCTGACGGAAGCTTCGACGCTCCCAAAGATGCGTGCTCGTGCTTACGCAGATCTTGCCACCCTGAGGCGTAAATTTCACAGCGTTATCGATCAGATTGGAAATCACATGCTGAAGTTTGAGTGGATCGAAAAGCAATTGCTGCAAATTGCTATCCGGACGGAATTCCCACCGCAGCTTCTTCTGCTCGAAGCGGCCGGACCAGTGCTCCAAAACCTCGGCGATGCACTCGTTCACATCCCCTAATTCTTTGGAAATGCGGATCTTGCCAGATTCTAGAGCGCTGAATGCCAGAAAATCTTGAACAAAGCGCTGCAATCGAAGACCACTTTGCTTCATCTCCTCCAATACCTTCCGCTGTTGCTCGTTGAGGGGGCCAAGCAATTGGCCAAGAAGCAGGTCGGTGTAACCAGTCATGACCGAAAGAGGGGTCTTAAGCTCGTGGGCGGCGGATGCCAAGGCGATGGTGCGCCGGAAGATATCCTGTTTTAGCGAATCTTCGATTTCAAGCCGAGTCGCGGACGACGGGGCACTCGCGATGGCCTGACCAGGGGAACTAGACACGCTTATCTCCGTTTCCGGCGCGAACTCCAAGCTAACCGGGAACTTCTCAAATTGTTACCGAAACAGGGGTTTCTTAAGGCTGAGGGAGGAGTTGTAGCCTCGAAGTGAGTCCGCTCGGCCAACCGTTGGCTTACAATATCGCAATAGTTTGCAATTCTCAAGGGAAGGTTTGCTGAGTACGTACCGAAGTTACTGAAAGCAAAACCAATAGTAACCACGTGCCGTTACCAATCACAAACCCGTGACGCAAAAGTAAGTTTCGTGCTCAGGGGATGGGGCTAAGCGTCACCAAGGCTGGAAGCCGCTTGGGCGAGAAAATCGTAGCTGTGGATTGCTGCCGCGATGCCAATCCTTCCGGTTTCAGCGTCGGTTTGCACCCTCACGACTTTACCCTTGCAAGAGACTTGGATCGCGGCGGTTCGGGTAAGCTCTGGCGGCAGGGTCATGGTGAATTCGATCTCCGCGTCCGGACGAATCTCGAAATTAGCGTAGAAGAAAACACCGCTGGCACTCACATCACGCGTTTTGGCATGCACTGTAGCATCGGATCCGGGAACCCGGACCCAAACGGGCATTTCCAGCGGAAACCTTGGGAGTACGCGTTTCTCGTCCACGGGCAAGATTCCTGAGCTCCTGAATTTACTGTGCCGCGCTCGGGGCCATCAGCTCTCTCCAACACTGGCCTGACAACGGGCCTGCAATGTGACTAAATAACAGGCAAGATCCTACCCGGTATCTGTTCGCGAGACTAGCAACCAACAGCATCCGGCTGGCGTTCTTGACATGAGTGCAGTTTCCTAGCCATCTTTGGAACAGACCTAAACACATATTTATATAGCTACTTCCCCAAGTTTTTTAACAGTTTCCACTAATGCTCAAGTGCAAACTTGTGCATACCAAATGGAAAGCCAAGTAACCAGTCGCCAGTCTGTTTTGAGTGACCTGAAATCCGAATCTTCACCGCACTTAGATTCAAGATAACCTCCCCTTGAGATGTCTTTCGAAATTTTTCTCGTGAAGGAACTGGTCCTGATCTTTGTACCCCACTCGCTCGGACATCGAAGATGCAAACATGAGTGCAGCTGCTCAAGAGAGTGGGTGTCTTCTTGGTGGTCCTGTGACTCTGTGGAGAAAACTTCGTTTCCGAACCTGCAAATGTTTGCATTGCAACATTTTCCAGCGTGGGGAAAAAGCTAACGCAATGAACGCCGGAATTACTCAGAAGTCCGGCTCGCCGCCTTCTCGTAATGAATTGAAGATTCTAGGTTTTGGTACCTGGCGCCAGAGTTTTCCACAGCCGAAATGAGACGGTTTCAAGGTTGGTTGCGAATGTGCACGGTAGTGCAGCGGATTCATAGTCATCATTTGGTGTGCCTGGAGCTGGCTTTTGAGTGCAACTGCCGTAGCGAGTAATGGACACAGTCTATTGACTGCGGGAATTCCGCCCGAGACGGTTGTCTTCGGCACTACAGACCGAATGCAGATGTTGCAGCACAAGCTGCGGGTAGTTGCCGGAGCGAATGTTCCGATCCTAATAACTGGCGAGAATGGCACGGGCAAGGAGGTCCTTGCCCGGATGATCCACCAGCAATCGCCCTGGTGCGACGGGCCTTTTGTAAAGGTTAACTGCCCGGCCATTCCCGGAACGCTGCTCGAGAGTGAGCTTTTTGGTTATGAGCGTGGCGCTTTTACTGGCGCACTCAGATCCAAACCGGGCCGTGTCGAAATGGCCCACCGGGGCACGCTCTTCCTTGACGAAATCGGCGAACTGGAGCTGGGTATGCAGGCGAAGCTGCTCCAGCTTCTGCAGGACGGACAATTCTGCCGCATCGGGGCTCAGGAGGACGTGAAGGTAGAAGTCAGGGTAATCTGCGCGACCAACCGGGATCTGGCTGAGGAAATCGCCGCGGGCCGCTTCCGCCAGGACCTCTTCTATCGCATCAATGTGGTGCAAATCCAGGCACCCGCGCTCCGCCATCGGGTGCGGGATATTCCCGCATTAACCACCTATTTTTTGGACTACTACGCAGACAAGTTCTGCGTCCAGCCGAAGCCTGTTTCCGAAGGACTGATGGCCATGCTGCAGCGTTATGAATGGCCTGGCAACATTCGCCAACTGGAAAACCTGATGAAGCGATATGTTGTCCTGGGCAACGAGGAATCTATCACTTCCGAATTGGTCTCACGGGGAGGCGGAAGCTGCTTCGATCCCTTGATTCCTCTGGACGGCAAAATTTCCTTGAAGAAGGCCACACGCGACGCAGTACGGGAGCTAGAGCGCCGGATTATCCTTAAAGTACTGCAAACTCACAACTGGAACCGAAAGAAGGCAGCGAAGGCGATGAGCATCAGTTATCGCGCGCTGCTGTACAAGATCCAGGACACGGGGATCGCTTCGAAACGTACGAAGGCCGTCGAGGCACTAGACCGAGGGACCAATAGCGGGATGATCAATTAAGCCTTGCAGGTTTCGGATCTCTGGTGGTTGAAGCATGATTTCCCAGGTAATCGAGAACAGCGAAAACAACAGTGAAAATAACACTGAAAATAACAGTGAATTTTCACTCTAACTTCGACGTTATCGAAACCGGCCCAAAATTCGCAAATTCCTTTTCAGGAACAGTGAATAACAGCGAATTATTCAGTGAATTCTGGTTGAGCACGTTTTTCTGAGCCACGATCCAGCCCGACGCTGCTAGTACAATCCCCGGCATGCCTCGCTTGAAGGTTCTCATACTCGTGGGTTTATTTCCAGTACTTACCGCGTGTACGGAAGGCAAGCCTCCGCAATCCCAAAATTGGTCACAAGCCACCGGCGCGGAGGCCTACGAACGGCTGTGGTGGAAGGCGATTCAGGATGGAGATTTCAAGACCGCCAAGTGGCGTCTGGCCTCGATCTACACGCTTACTACGCCATCCGGAATCCAGGACCGAGAGCAGGCGGAGCACTACTTTGAAAAAATGAATCTTACGAGCATCAACCTTGGCGAGCTCGAGGTGAAACCGCACGGAGCGGACATGGTGGTTACCTATGTCGCTACGGTGCAAACCAGGTCGTCGCCTGGCCCGCAGCGCTTCTACATGATGACGGTCTGGCAGGAGGCAAAGAAGGGCTGGATGGCAATCGCGCACAGCGAGGTGCCGGCTAGCTAGTCAATCTTCACTCCAAATTCAGGACCAACAAGACAGAAAACCGGAGGCACGGCTGCCTGACGTTGCCGCGCCTCCAGTGCGTGCTCGGTTTGGGGGACCTTTCTTACTAGTTTTTGTCGTCTTTATCGTCGTCCTGGTGTTTACGATCGGCGTCATCGTCGCGATCATTGGTGCACAGGAGTTGTAAACCGTCACCCAGAATGTTCGAGAATGGCTTGCCATTGCTGTCGAACCCAACGCTAATGTTGCCGAGCAATTTGAAGTTGGGAGAACCTTTCTCAATCCATACCGACTCAAAAGGCATCACGTAGCCAGAAGGGTCGCCAGCGCCATGAGCTTCGGCATGAGTATTGGCATGGAGGTAAAACTTTACCGGATTGTCTCCGTGCATGCCCGTGCCTGTGAACCGCAGGTGGATCGAGACGTCGTCTCTCTCCACGTGATAACGGAGCACGTTAGTCCCTTCGAAAGGAAACCCCGACTGATGGCCAGGGCATGGGTTAAACATCCCCCCGCTGCCAGCAAAGGAGAACTTCTGGACCTGGCCCTCATTCTCGTGGCCTTCACGACCCTTTGCGGCCATCGATGTCCCGCTTAGGCACAGGACCAATCCGAAGGCCAGAACGGTTAAGTAGCGCTTTGTGCTTGGCATCATTTCCCTCCGTCTCGGCGGGGACTTCCGAGCACGAGAAAATCATGCCACATGCTGGTGCATGTTGGCGCCCGTCCAATAAACGAAGGTCATATTACTTACTTTTCGTTTTAGGCAAGCGCATTGCCAACATTGCCGCAATACGCGACGGACATGTCCCATCGTTCACTCTGCTCGGACATGGCCTCTAGTAACGTGGATCGAACGACGGCGGGAACAACAGATGATAGGCAATAAGCAGACGCAATAGGTCGTAGGCAATAAGCGGTAAGGGATCGGAGCGGACGATTCCAAGTTAACTTCTTAATTCCTTCTGTGGCTCCGTGTCTCCGTGGTGAAGGGTTTTGCTGTCGTTTCGCCACTGTTCTGCAAGCCAGAACAGGGCCAAAATGAAAATGCCCTCCAGCGGCTTGCGGAAGCGCGCTTCCATCACTCCGGCGTTCGAGAAGAGCGGAACCAGGAACGACACAACCGCCAGGCACGGCACTAGCTGCAAGCTCCGGTTTCGATACATGTGTATGGCCGATCCAATCGCTGCTCCCGGCACAATCACCAACCACATCCAGTGCAAGTGGTAGGCGGCGTTTTCCCAGAAAAAGTCGAGATGACCGTCCGGCCACGAGTCCGCCAGCAGGAAGAGAAGAGCATTTTCACAATAGAGGTGGAGTCGTTTGGAAAATGTTGGGGAGTACTCTGCCGCAGCCCGTTGCCAATCTGCGGCGCCTCTATCCACGTTTACGAACACGTCCGCCCGCCCGGAAGGCCGCGGCTGGTACTCGCTGAATGGGTGGAAGGGCTCATCGAATGCGGATGCCGCCGTAAAGTTGTAGTTAAAGTCGGTTCTGCGACTGGGAACTGTTATATGCAAGTAAATGTCCCGCGCGCCCGATTCCCAGTAGATGTGATGCGGATAGGGCAACCCGAAGGGTGTTGCGACACGGAGGATCTCGTATGAACGCAGCGCAAACGGCGTCAAAGCGCACGCCCAGACTGCCAATGCAAGAAGAGTTCGACGCACAGGGCACCGAGTGCCGCCCAGTGCGAATGCCATGATGACAGCGGCAATCGGCAGCGCGATAATCCGCGTCAAACAGGTCAGAATCCAGCCTAGATTCAGGCCTACCCAGCGCCCAGGCGTGTCTGGCCGTTCACGCGCCGTCAGCCACAGTGACAATCCAATTAGGGGAATCAGGATCGTCTCGTTCATGAAGTAGCTGAAGATGCCGATCCACGTGGGAAGCCACGTGAGCACAGCCCAAAACCATACAGCGAGGACTTTGCGCTGCAGCACGGTGCGCGCGAATAGGAACCAGACGAACGGCGCTGCAAGGGACAGCAGCGAAGCGTAGATTCCGAGTGCGGTCCGATTGCCGAGCGTAATGCGAGCAATCAGGCTCAGCCAAAGCTCATACGCAGGCGGATCGATTCCGGCAAAGGGATTCGTCTCCAGCGGATGGGTCGCGTTGAACCAGTGGCGCTCCGCGTCGCTATAAACGAAGTCAATGGGAGGGTGGGTTGCCGTCCACAAGACGCGCAGTCCGGAACCAACTACAACCAGCGCCACCGCGAGCACAGCGGAGAGGGGGTACCGGAATTTCGGCATGGATGTGGTGAGTATGGCATGGAAGGCGCGCTCTTCTACGGCTACGAAACTGTTCTGCTACCTGCTTATTGCGTATCGTATATCGCCTACTGCTTGCCTTTCGCCTCGTGGTAATCCATTTCGGTATTTACCGACCAGATGTTGGACTTGTCAGTGCGGCCGGCAATGATGTTGTCCACCGCAGTCATCGCGGTCAGCATGGAGTGGTCCTGATTGTTGTATTTGTGCATTCCATTGCGGCCCACGAGAAATAGATTGTCGTATTGATCGACATACTTCCGTAGTTCTTCGAATCTGTCGTACGTCCCAAAATAGGCTGGATAAGTCTTGGGTACACGCACGACGTTGAAGTCGATCACATCGTCACGCTCGATAATATCGATCTTATCCAGTTCTTCGATGGCGAAGCGCCCCATTTCGGCGTCGGATTTCGACCAGAGCTCGTCGGTTTCGTAGCAAAAGTATTCGGCGCCCAGCCATACTTTGCTGGAATCGCTTACTAGGTGCGGGCTCCAGTTGTTGAAAACCTGCAGGCGGCCAACCAGCACGTCCGGCTCCTGGACATAGATCCAGTTGTCGCTGATCAGCTTGCCGTACTTGTCTCCCTCGTCCCGGACCTTCAGCTTGTTGCACAGCAGCCCGACGGTGATGAAGTCACGATAGATCAGCCCTTCACTCACTTCGCATACCGACAGGGGAACGTTCACGTGTAGCGACCGGACAAGTTCCTGAATCGGCATCGTCGAGAAGAAATAGTCGCCCGTAAACTTCTTCTGGTTGTCGTATTTGTCGCTTCCGGTTACGCTTGCGATGCGAAATCCGTCGACCTGCAAGCCGGTCACGTCGAAATCGGTGACAATCTCCCCGCCCAGCTCGATGATTTTTTCTGCGACCACTTCCCACATCTGTCCCGGCCCGAGTTTGGGATAAAGGAACTGTTCGATCAGGGAAGTTTCGGTGTTTTTCTGCGCGATGTCGCGGCTGTCGTTTCCGCGGAACATCTTCTTGATGTAGTGTGCGATCGTCTTGAGGATTGACAGGCTTTTAATGCGCTGCTCACCCCATTCCGCGCTGATCTTTTCGCAAGGCACTCCCCACACCTTTTCCGTGTATGACTTGAAGAAGGTCTTGTACAGCTCGCTGCCAAAGCGGTTGATGAAGAACTGTTCCAGGTTCTTGACGTTTCGCATCGGAAACGCGGCACGGCGCATGTAGCTGATGCCTATCTTGAACGTTCTGACCAAACCGAGCTTTACCAGCGTATCTTTGGAGAGCTGGATCGGGTAATCGAAGAACTTGCGCAGGAAGTAGATCCGCGATTTTCGCGGACGAAGAAGCATCACGCGATCCAGATCGGCTTCAGTGGCTGCAAGCGCCGCTACACCGCCGCCGCGCTCACCCGGACTCCCCGATGTGCTAACAGCATCCACGCTGCGAGTCTTGCCTTGATACGCTATGATCGGCGCTTCCTCGCGTCCTTCTGCTACAGGCAGGTGCCGGAACCACCAGTTCATCACGCGATCGCTCTTGGAAAAAAAGCGATGCCCGCCGATGTCCATGCGGTTTCCCTTGTAGTTGATGGTGCGTGAGATGCCACCCATGTAAGTGCTCTTCTCCAGCACGATGGGCTTGAGGTCGGTGCGAGTGAGCAGCTCGTAAGCAGCGGTAAGTCCGGCAGGTCCAGCGCCGATGATGATGGCTTTTTGAGTCACGTCGTTGTTTTCTTCGCTGCAAGAAAAAACGAAGCGCAGCGGCTAGCGCTGCGCTTGTTGAAAGCTCTTTCCATAGTCTAGTAAGTGATTTCCCGACGAGCTAACACAGTAAAGTTAGCCGCCTGCTTCACCGATTGAATCGTGCAACTGTTGTATTGAATCCCGCCGATGCCGCCGCCGTTCCAGTGAAAGGTGGGGCTGCCAAGCACTTTCTGGCCACTCACAGGATCTCGGTACATATTGGCGTCAGACGGGTTGGTGGCATAACAGTTAGTCGTACCAGGACAGCCGCTAGTCTGCCCAATCTTCGCGACCAGGATGGCGCCGTCAATTGCAGGCGTTCCGTTTTCCGTAAATTGCCCACTCCCGATCACAAAGATAAGTCCGTGCCAATGGTCGTTTCCGCTCATAGTGAGGGTTCCGGTTACTAGTAGAATGCCGTAGCCATCCATCGTCGTAGTGAAGTCACCGTTGACGACCGTGATTTTGGGATTAGCGGCCGTCCCAAGGTCGTAGCTAGTGGGCAGGTGACTCGGATTGAGCGTCTGCGTTGCCGAAGCCTGTATGTCATGCACAAGTGCGTTTAGGCCATCGGGCGTCTGGTAATTTTGATTGGCGAGGTTGTTCACGTTCTGAACGTCTGGCTTGCAGCCGTCGACACCGGTATAGTTCGGCGGTCTCTTCAGATTATTGATGATTTGATTGCGCGAGTCTGATGCAACCTGGCTGGCGGTCTCAGTGCCGTTGCCTACGTCCTGCACGGTTCCCACGGCCGGCCTGTCCTGCCCGCCGCATGCATCGTGACCATCGACTTGGAAATTGTTCGAGTCTCCGAACTGTGTCGCCGCGCTTACCGGACCAGCGATCGTCAAGGCCGCGGGCATGGGTGGCAAGGCGATTCTGGCTACTTCGTATTGCACCATGCGGCGGGCCTTGACGACGGAAGACGAGCTTTCCGCAACTGCAAGAGCAGTGAGCATGTAGACGGGTTGTGCGTCTGCTGCTACGCAAGAATTAGCAGCCACTGGTCCACCACCAATTCCGAGCAGCGAACCTGCAAGCGGAGGGGCACTTGTTCCGCAGGAGGGGCCGCCTCCGCCACTTGAAGAGCTGGAGGACGAGCTACTTGAAGAGCTGCTCGAAGAACCAGAGCTGCTGCTCGAAGAGCTCGAACTGCTGCCGGTTCCAATCAAGCCTGTTGAGCTGGAGCTGGAGCTGCTGCCCGTTCCAATCAGACCTGTTGAGCCCGAGCTCGAACTGCTTCCGGTTCCAATCAGACCTGTTGAGCTGGAGCTGGAGCTGCTGCCCGTTCCAACCAGTCCTGTTGAACTTGAGCTGGAACTGCTGCCTGTTCCAACAAGGCCCGTTGAACTCGAGCTGGAACTGCTGCCTGTTCCAACAAGGCCCGTTGAACTCGAGCTACCCGAAGAACTAGAAGAACTGCTACCGGAAGAACTGGAAGATGTGGACGAACTGCCGGCAGTGGAAGAAGAAGCACTCGAACTGCTCGCTGACGCGTGTCCGCCGTTACCGTGGCCAGTCGACCCGCCTTCAAACATGCCCATAGCCATCGCGAGCTGCGATGGGAGAGTTACACCTTCTACTCGCCCGGGAACATCGATTGGCTTCAGATCAGCTAATACGAATTCGTTCTTGCCGTTGTAGCAAACCTGATCCGTTGACGGCCCGAGTGGGGGGAGCGACGGGGGAGCACAGTTGCCAAACCCCTGGATGCACCAGGGGTTGGTGGACTCTCCCAGCTTCAAGTTAATGCGCGCCCATTTGTAAGGAACATATGCACTGCCGGGCAGACTCGTGGCCGGCTTGTTCACCCACCATCCGCCTGTGGTTGGCAAGGAGCCGGCGGCAAAGAGACAGGGCTTGGTGTAGTCCCCAGGGCTAAGCGCTACAGCCGTAGTGTTGGATGTTTCGTGACACAGCTCATCGTCGAAATAGTGATCTGTTGTTGTGTCCCAGGGTGCGACCGTCTCACCTCCGAGTGGATTAGTGATGTACACCACCCCTCCCACCTGTCCGATCGGAACCGTGGGAAGAATGTCGGAAATGCCGCCGTTTGCCACCGTAAAGCGCATACGGTCGCGAATCTCTTCGACACCAGATCGCGCAGCGAAGTAAGAAAGGTTCGATTGGCGGAAGCCGGAGTTGACCCCAGTTTCGCTGTTGGTGGAGAACATCAGCGCCAGGCCGATTGCCGACACGAGGATCATGGCAAACAGCACCACGAGCATCGCAATGCCCCGTTCAGAATTATTTCTTTGTAGCTTCATCAGTTAGTTCTCCAGTTCCGCGATCGTCGATACGGAATTCACGGCTGGCTGCCCAGTCTGGGGATCGAACTGTTTAGAGCGCGTGTTCAAGTTCACCTTGATCGCGTCGATAAGTTGAATTGTTGCCGGACTACCGTTGATGTCAATTCCGGGGCAAGTTGGTACTCCGCTGGACCAGGTGCAGCTCCCAACACTCACGGCATTTCCGTTCCCCTGGAAGTAAGTGAACAAATCCTGTGATTGTCCCTGAGGCGTAATCACGTTTTGGACCTCCGTGAAGTACTGTGGAGGGGATTGACCGCCTGCCCCGGAATACCAAACGTCGCCGTCTACTTTCTCCACCACACTGCGCCGTAGGCAAGGGCAAGACGGATCAGCCGCATCGGAAGCGACGTAAGTATAGAGAACGCTGTACACATGGCCATCTCCATAGACATCGCCTTCAAAGCGCAGCGAGATCGGAGAGGCGAACACCAGGCCGACGGCCGTACGTTTACTGTTCGTTCCGGGATTGGTCTGGTAGACCGTTGAGATCGGATAGCCAGACATATGCAGGTCGCGGGCAAACTGATCGACGAACGCTCGGCTTTCCTGGGTAAGGTCGAGCTTCATGGATTCCATTTTGGTCCTGGACTGGATCTGGTTGACCTGCGAAAACACAGCTCCCATTACAATCACCAGTACAAGCATGGTGACCATGATTTCGAGCAGCGAGAAGCCGGCTTGATTTCGTCGATGATTTTTCCTCGACATCTCAGTTTCCTCTCAGCGCTCGCAAAGTTACGGGCAAGTTAAACATCCGACTCTGCTGCCCGCCATTTCCCACTTCCCCCAGGTTCTTGGCAGCGACCTGAATCAATTGGCTTGAACCGTTGGGCGGGTTGAGCGGGGTGCTCACATTCCAGCGCACGTCGTAGATCTGCGGATTCCCGGTAGCCAATCCATCCGAGGCGCCAGTCGCACAGAGCGTGTAATACATCTGGTAACCGGGGACCGGCGCTTGCGTGAAATCGATCACTTGCAGTCCGTTGGATATGTTTGAGAGGTCGACCAACGGTGCTCCGCCCGGGGCAGTAGTCATGGCCTGGGCGGTGCCAGTGCAATCCGTAATAGACGTAGCCTGGACACCAGCCGATGCTGAGAGCACTATGATGCGATCCATGGTGCTCTGCGCCAGTGCAACACCCGCAGTGTCGAATCGGTTGCGCGCATTACTGGCGATCGCAGTGAGAATTACGATCATCCCGCCAAGCAAACCAATGGTGAGGATAAGCATGGCGATTAGAAGCTCAATCAAGCTGAATCCTGAATTGGAACTTCGCCGGCGCTTGAGTTGCTGATTGCGTTTCATTGCCATTGCCCGCCTTGGTAAATCCAGGTTTTAACTCTGCCCGCCGGTGTCACCGTGATTGCGGCGTATGCCGTTCCACCCTGTCGGCGCGCGTACTGCAAGTACGTTATGTATGCGATCGGCAACGAGGTTGGGGGCGGCCCCCCTACCAGGGGCGCATTCTTGCAAGTCTCAGCGGCAGCGACCCTTTGGCAGGGAAGACCGCGCTCATTGAATGCAAGTCCCGGAATGGCAGTGCCGGGCGCAATGCCTCCTGACCCGTCGCTCACCATCGGTGAGGTCGAATCTGCATAGGGCTGTACGCCCAGGAGTGTGGTATTGCCGAAACCGGACGGAACACCGGTCTCACTTACGGTGATCGGCCTTGCCAGGAGCACCATGGGTTCCGACGTGTCGTATGTCCGGTTGAAGTTCAGATCGACGTACGCTATCGGTATGCCGCTTTGTGTGGTGTTCAGCACCTGGTAGACGGCGTTGTCCTGCGTGGCGCGTGATCGTGCCACCTGCATCAGGCCGGCATAGGCTTGTGCCGAGGCACGCAGCTTCTGGTCGTCGATGATTCCAAGCATCTTCGGCGCCATCATGCCGCCTATGATCAGCATGATCACGACGACGATGAGCAGCTCTAGTAAAGTGAACCCGCGTTGTCGATCAGTACTCATTTGGTTCGGCCAGTCGGGGAAGAAGGAACCTTTCAAACGAAATGCCACGGTGCTCCAGCCGCAAAACGCGGCTCGGCACCTTCCCGAAAAGTATCTGAGTTCAATTGCTCCTACAAGTTACCGAAGACTTAGCGTTGGCCCATTTTGGATGCATGGATTCGAAGAAAGTTGGAAGCTTGTTTTGAATGGCTTGGATTCGAACCGTTACTTTGGTGTGCGGTGAATGTAGAACGAAATAGAGATTGGCATTGAAACTGTTCTACAGTTGCGACGGAAGATCTCCCCGTTATGACCGTCCTGGATCGGCCCGTTTCCTATTCGCTGTACGGAACCGCACCAGCCACTGTGCCTCGCGCGAGCTGGTGGAAGAAGGTACTTTCACATCTTCAGGCGGCCTATAGCCTCGATCTTCGCTCCTTAGCTCTGTTTCGCATCGCCCTGGGCGCCGTGCTTCTGGGCGATCTCATGTGGCGCGCTGCGGATTTAACGGTCTTCTATACCGACTTTGGTGTGCTGCCCAGAGCTGCGCTGCTCGACAAGTTTTCTCAAGCGCCGCGCTTTTCTATCCACCTGATGAGTGGTCAGCTGGCGTTCCAGGTAATCCTGTTTCTCCTTGCTGCGGCATTCGCTGTAATGCTGATCTTCGGTGTGCGGACGCGGTTCGCGGCTTTCGCAAGCTGGTTCATGGTGGTTTCTGTACAGACGCGTAATCCCGTCATCCTTCAGGGCGGGGATGTGTATCTTCGCGTGCTTGCCTTCATTGCCATCTTCTTACCGCTAAGCGCGTTCTATTCGGTGGACGCGGCGCTGCGCCCGGAGGAGCCGAAACCGCCAAAGCCGAAATTCTCCTATTTCTCGACTCCAGGCCTGGCGCTGATCGCGCAGGTGGCCATTGTGTACGCCTTCGCCGTTCTTCTCAAGACAGCTCCGGAGTGGCGCAGAGATTTCAGCGCGGTTTATTACGCCCTGAGTATCCAGCAAATGTCGACGCCGCTGGGAAGCTTTCTTTTGCACTTTCCGAAGTTGCTTCCGTGGCTCACACGGGAAACATTGGTGCACGAGGCCTCAATTCCTCTCCTGTTGCTAACGCCGTTTCTTGCGGGTCCCGCTCGACTACTGGGAGCTCTGCTGATCATTGCCTTGCATGTCGGCCTCGGTCTTTCGATACGTCTTGGACACTTTCCATACATAGCTTGTATGGCTGCACTGCCGCTCATACCAACATGGTTTTGGGAGAGAAATTGGATTCGCCGTCGCTTGCCCTGGCTGACCGGAGAAACTTCCGCGGGTTCCGGCGCGCGCATTTATTACGATGGTAAGTGCTCGTTCTGCTCAAAGCTGGTCCGCATTGTGCGTACGTTCCTTCTTATTCCCAAACTAGAACTCATCGCCGCGCAAGAGTTTCCGGTTACTGAGCTCGAAATGCGCGATCAGAAGAGCTGGATCCTTGTCGATTGCGAGGGAAGGCGTCATTACAAGTGGCGCGCGTTTGCTCAGCTTGTCTCGTACTCTCCAATCTTTTCGTGGCTGTCCCCTGTGCTGCGCAGCAATTTCCTTGAGAGGAAAGGCAAAGAGTGGTACGAGAGAATCGAGCGCAATCGGGATCAGCTTAGCCGCTACACGGACTGGATACGCTCGCGTCCGGTCAGCCTAAAGACATCGCCGGCGGTAACCGTTTTTGCCGCACTGCTCGTTGTGTACACGCTGCTATGGAACTTGTCTTCGATCACGCGCGTTCCGTTCCAGCCGTGGCAAGACGCCATCGGATTGACGCTCGACCTCGATCAGCGTTGGGATATGTTCTCTCCCAATCCTCTCACCTACGATGGCTGGTACGTCATCGAAGGCCAACTGAAAGATGGACGACATATCAATGTGACTCACCCTGATCGTCCGGTCAGCTACGAAAAACCCGCCAGCATCGCCGATCAGTATCCGAATGAGCGCTGGCGAAAGTATCTGATGAACCTGTCGTTGAGCGAGAACACCGACTATCGCCTTTATTACGGACGTTATCTCTGTCGTTCCTGGAATATCGGCCATCCAAACTACGATCCGGCGATACTTATTAGGTTCGATATCTACTTCATGGCCCACCAGAATTCGATCCAGCACCCTCCAACCGGATTCAATCGCGACTTGCTCTGGCATCACGAATGCTTTTGAAACCGAGCATAAATCGATTCTTAACGAGTCGGGCTTCCAGTCGTTTGGGTCTATAACACGGTTACGTGCGCCCCGTCGTGATTCGCGGACTGCAAAAACTGCAAATGAAAGACTGTCATCCTGAGCCCCGAGGTTGGGCGAAGGATCTCCCGGAATGAGTCGTACTCGTCGCTGCGTCGCGCTCTTTCACGAGGTATCTTGGCAAAACGCCGTGGCACAGCATAGGGTTGCAATCATCGCGTGAGATCCTTCGGCCGACGTCGGGCCTCAGGATGACAGGCGTTAAACGCGGCCATGGCATATAGAATCACAAACGTCCAGATGCCACCTGTAATGAGTCTCAACAATCCCGCCTCGCTTCCCAGCTTTCGGCGCAACCTGCTCGCCTGGTATCGAACGCACCAGCGGCCATTGCCATGGCGCAAAACCAAAGATCCTTACCGCATTTGGATTTCGGAGATCATGCTGCAGCAAACGCGGGTGGCTGCGGTTCTTGAACACTACAAAAGATTTCTGGAGAGTTTTCCAACCATCCGGCAGCTTGCGAAGGCCGATGAGGCAGACGTGCTGGCGGCATGGAGCGGGCTCGGATACTATCGTCGAGCGCGCATGTTGCATCGCGCCGCTCAGCTCCTGACTACGAATCGGGCTGGCCGCATTCCTGAGACCGCAGCGGAGCTGCGTACGTTGCCGGGGATCGGTCGCTACACTGCAAACGCTATCGCGAGCATTGCATTCGGAGAGGCCGTTGCCGTGGTTGATGGCAATGTCGAGCGCGTGATCGCGCGAATGCTGCGGAAGAAAATCAGCGGCGAGCGCTTCTGGGCTACTGCCCAGAAGCTGCTCGATCCCGATTCTGCCGGCGACTGTAATCAGGCGATGATGGAACTTGGAGCGATGATTTGCCTCCCCGGCGTTCCACTTTGCGACCGTTGTCCAGTTCGTATGCATTGCGCATCGCGGGGCTCAGAACGGAGAAGGTCGGTTCCCCAGAAGCGATTGCGGAAGTCGTCTTCTGTGCTTCTCGCCCGGCGTGGCAACGCCATCCGCTTGAATCGGCGCGGGTCCAATGAGCGATTGATGCCGGGAATGTGGGAGTTGCCGGAGGCGCGCGGAGCAATATCGCGAGAACCTTTGCTCAGCGTAAGGCACTCGATTACCACGAATGATTGGCAGGTGAGCGTCTTCGCCGGCAAAAAGCCCGAAGCCGGTACCGAGGGGCAATGGATTCCGCTGGCCGAAATCTCTCGACTGCCACTTACGGGACTTACCCGCAAGATTTTTCGGAAGCTCAACATGCTTTCATAGAATCCAATCGAACGGTGCTCGATCGATCGTTCAAAGGAGTTTCCAGCAGATGGCGCTTCCTAGTGGTGCGAAGGCTCAAGAGTTCACCCTGACCAGTACAACCGGTAAGCCGGTAACCTTATCCGAGTTAACCAAGCGTGGACCAGTTGTGCTCGCTTTCTTCAAAGTGAGCTGTCCTACCTGCCAATACGCATTTCCGTACTTCGAGCGGATGTCGCAGCTTCACAAGCCCGAAGCGGTCTCGTTCGTCGGTATATCGCAGAACGATCTCAGAGATACACAAGCCTTCATGAAGCAGTACGGAGTAACTTTTCCTGTTGCGATCGATGATTCAAAGCAGTACATCGTCTCTAACGCCTATAAGCTGACCAATGTTCCTACTGCCTACCTCGTGGATCGCGATGGCAGGATTCAAGTAAACAGCGTAGGTTGGGCACGTAAGGACATGGAAGAAATCAACGCGAAGCTGTCGATGATGGATTCAGCTCAACAGCAACATCCCATCTTTAAGCCAGGCGAAGAAGTAGCCGAATACAAGGCTGGTTGAAGCGCGAAGAATTAACCCGCGGTCGCGGGGAAAGGCGGCGCAATTGGCGATAGGCAATAGGCGAAATCTCATTCGACTGAGGCTTTAGCCTATTTGCTTATTGCCTATCGCTTATTGCTTGTCGTTCCTGTACCAAAGTAACCGGTTATTCAGGTTGAACACCCAGTGCTGAGCGCCATTTGACGCGTTAGACTCCTTGTCTTAGCTGGTGAGTCCCGGAAGGCTATATTTCGCGGCGCCCGACTTGTATCCGCGAAATGTTCACGCTGCGCAACCTGATCTGCCGAAGCCGGGCGCAACGAAATGGCCTTCGGCTTCCTACAACGCGGCGGATCTCTCTCTGAGCATGCGCAACAGACGCAGCTCTCGTCGTATCAGCCTTTTATCCAACTTGAAAACCTTGTCCGCGGAGTGGACAACATCCGCCACGATGTCGCGCTTAGTACTCGTTTCATGGAGAGCACGCGCAACCATATCTTTCGGCTGATCACCAGGCATGGGCAGATCGAGCCTTTGGTAGACGACCTGCCGACGGATTCGCGTCCGCTGTCGAGAGTCCGGCTGCCTCCCGCGTCGACGCCAGAGAAAGTCGTCGATGCCATCGGCTTCAAGCGCGCGCTCCTCGAATTGCATGTAGCTTCCCTCAACCGGGCGAAGAGCGAAAACAACATCTCAATCGATCTGCTGGGCCGGCTCGCAATCATCAAATTTCAGCGCAACGAATTGGCTGCTCAGTTCGGGCAGGCACTGGAGCGTAGCCGCGCGAAGCTCAAGACCTACGACGGTCCCCGTCAAGCTCTTCTGTCGAAGGCGGTGGAACTCCGCGAACGCTTCGCTCGCTTTCAGGTAAACAAGAAAGCTGTGTTACGCAAGGTAGGGCAGGACCTCTTCGCCACGATTCGCGACATCGAGAAAGAATCGATTTCGCGGATGCGGCGCTCATACTTCGGCGACGCAGAGAACGCAACTTATGATCTCTTTCTTAATCGCCTGCTTTATACAGAGGATGGGCGGGACGACTATTTGAATGCCGAACAGTACGTAATGCTGGGCAACTACGAACGAGATCCCGATCGTTTCGAGACTATGCAGTCGATCGCTTGCGACTTCCTGCGATCTCTTCAGCTTTCCGGCATCGAGAACGATGACGCTTTAGATCCGCTGCTCAGTGTTCCAGAAAATGCCCACGAACTATTCGCCGGCGGAACACCCGTAGAGACTCTTCCCAAAGGAAAGGCGCAGCGGGCGCTGCTTACAGCCTGGGTGGAGTTGCTGGAGAAGGAAAACGTTATCGAACATGTGATTGCATCGTACGAAGCTGTGCCATTGCTGGCGCAGTACTCGCCTCCAATTAATCCGCAACAACTCAAAAATGCTCTGATCTCGAAGACGGAGCGGACCCGAGTGGAAACTTTGCTCGAGGAACACGGAAAGATATCTGCCGCTAACTTGAACACCGCGGTGAAGAAAGTGGACTCGTGCAAGGGGCTCGACCGCGCCAAAGTGGCCGCGCGATTCTTCGGCGACTTTATTCGTTATCACCGCGACTTGCGGCGCTTCGAAGCCTTGAACTCGGCCATGGACGCCGTGAATGTGATCGCAACGGAGCGTCTGAAGGAACTCTCAGCGATTAACAACACGCTGTATGAGTTTCTATTGTCTGACGAGCAGAAGAAGGGCGAGGAAAAGGTCGTTCGTCACGTGATACTGAAGGCGGACATTCGGGACTCAACGACTCTGACGCGCACTCTCTACGAGCGTGGACTCAATCCCGCCTCGTACTTCAGCCTGAACTTCTACGAGCCAATCAACAAGCTGCTGCCGAAATACGACGCTTCGACTGTGTTCATCGAAGGAGATGCGGTCATCCTCGCTCTGTTTGAGCGCGAGGGCGAAACTGGACTCGGGGTCGCGCGCACCTGCATTCTCGCGAAAGAAATGGTCGGCATCGTGAGCGCATACAACGAACAGTCGCGAAAACAAGGGTTACCTGCGCTGGAACTTGGGATCGGCATTTCCTATCAGGACTCCGCGCCCATGTATCTGATTTACGGCGCACAGCGCATCATGATTTCCAAAGCACTGAATGAGAGTGACCGTCTCTCGTCGTGCAGCAAGGGCGCGCGCAAGTTTCTCGCTGACAGGCAGATGCCCTTCAACGTTTTCAATCTGCAGACGGTCCAAGACAGGGACCTAACCGAGAATCCCGATGAATTTCTAGTGCGCTACAACATCAATGGTGTGCTGATCAGCAAACCGGCCTTCGAGAAACTGTCGCACGAGATCTCGCTGAAGGAACACCGGGTTCAGTTGCTCTCCGTTTGGCCGGGCGAACCCGTGCGACTCTTCAGTGGCATGGTTCCGGTTGCCGCCGGAGCATTCCACAAAATCGTGGTGCGTGAGGGCACAATTCCGCATGTTGACGCGCGATCGATGACGGTTACTGACTGGACCTCTCGCAAGTACTACGAGGTTTGCGTGAACCAGGAAATCTACGATCTGCTGGAAAAGCCTGCTGCTGCTGCGGTGAGCGTATAAGCGCTTCGGCTCGATTCCTTAATTGGAACTCAGAAAGGGCGCTTGGAGCGGAAGGGAATTCGTACGACTGCTTCGAGGTCTACCGGGCTGCCGTCGCGGGTGCCGGGAACGAAATGCCAGGCGCTGAGCGCCTTGCGTGCATTTTCGTCCAGGCGATCGTCAAAGCCCTCTAACACTTTGACTTGTGCAACCGTTCCGTCGGCGCGGATCACGGCATAAAGAATGACCATTCCCTGAACGTTGTCCTTGATCAAGTCTGCCGGATACGCTGGGTCGACTTCGCGAACGACAATTGGAGCCGTGACCTCACCGGCCTTGGAACTGATGCCACGCTCGGCAAACCGGAAGATCCAGCTTCCGCCCGCTGAGGTCAGATTCGGCGTGTTCAGTGCCATCGTGTAGTACTTGCGTCCGCGGAAGACGCTTTGGTCCAGAGCATCCGGCTCATCCACAACGGTTGCCACGCGAGGTGGTGGCAGGCTGATTCTGGATGGGCGAGCCATGGCAAGGAGCGTATTCCCAGATGTGGAATTCAGCGAGTTCGCCAATCCCTGAGTAGTAGTGATCGGCGCGCCGTTCAGAATGCCGTGCGGCACGGCCGCTGCGACGATTCCTAGTTCATCCTTCGTCGCTGTCGGTGAGTCGCCGCCAGGGCCAGCGCCACCCGCGAGTTTGGCTGGTGCTCCCGTAGAGTTCTCGGTAGCATCCGGGTGTCCAGCAAAAGTTCCTCGTCGGTTGCCGTCGGGCAAGCGCGGCGCTCCGGCCACTGGAGTCGAGTTGATGGAGATCAACATGCCCGAGGCTGAAACAGCACTTCCGGCGGCGCTCAGATCGGGTGGAGGGGCAAGCGGCTCGGCCGCACCCGGCACTTTCCCTGCAACTCCGGACGCGTTGGCTACTGTCTTGATGTCAGGAGGCGGAGCGATCGGCTGCGCTGGTCCTAGCGTCGCCTTGTTCAATTGCGTGCTCGCGGCGGTTTTCAAATCGGGAGTCGGCGCGATTGGTTCGGGCGTGCTGAGTCCCGCGAGAGTATGACTGGCAGAAACAGTAAGTTTCGGCTCGGGATTCACGGCGGCGGGTACCGGAGCAATGTTTAGCTTGGCCAAATCTCGCACGCCATTGGTCACGACCGGTGGCGCAATAGCCGCCGGCTGCGGCAAAACGGGAGAGCGCAGTTGTGCGCTCGCCTTGGTGACATCAGGCGGAGGAGCAACGGGAGTCGTGTCAAACACTGGCGCAACCAGCTTTGGAGTGTTCGACGCCACCGCGGCAACCGGAGGCGCTTGCGGCACGGAACTCGAGAGCACAATGTCCGGCACGGGAGCGCTGGCTAGAATCTTCGGAGCATCTGGGGCAACGATTGTGTGCGTTGAGTTATCGGACCATTTTGGGATGGCCATCGCCTCAAGTACACGCCGGCGAGGCTCGCCGCGAGACGCATTCGCAGCACGCGAACTCCTGCTGATCACCGGCGCTATTCGCTTCTGAACGATCTCCGGCGGAGTTGGCTCCGAAACAAGTATGTCCTCTTCGGGGTTTATGTACGTAATGCGATCGTTATGGAATGTCTCGATCTTGACGATGCGATTCCAGTAGAACGGCATCGAGAGCACGTAGATCAATCCGGCAAAGATGACGTGACCGGCATACGAACGGAACATGCTCTTCCGGTTCAGTTGCTGATCGACAAATACGTCTCTCCAGAAGATGCCGGGACGGAAACCGAGCGGCGGAGTTGGCTGCTCGCGCTTGAAAAGGGAGGTTACATTGTTGCGAAGGGAAGGGAACCAGGGTGGAAGCTCCCAGTTCAGGCGGACTTCGAGTTCCCGCGTAGCCGCAGGTTCGAACGACGACTTCTGCGACCCACTGCCAGGAACTGCCATGCGAATCCCGTTTACTTACTGAGTAGCTGGATTATACCTTGATAATTAGCAAATTTCGGGTAAGAAGAATGCCTCAAATGGTTACAGTACTCCGTCCTATCCCGCTAAAAATCATGGTCGTGGCCCTGCTGACAGTGTGCCTCGGCTCGCCTCTCCTCCTGAGCGCCCAGGGGCACGGAAAGAAGCATTCTGCGCCACATGTTCAAACGAGCCAGTCTGGGGACCACATCTCCGGGATGTACACGTTCCTGCGCGATGGCGAGTTTGTCCAAGTTACCGTGGAAGAGGGCAAAGTATCAGGCTTTGTCTCGCGCTTTGGCGATCGCGACAGCGATCGCGGCGTCTTTCTTGATCAGTTCTTCAGCAAGGGAGCCCTTGACGGCAAACAACTCACCTTCACAACCAAGCCCATACACGGCACCTGGTATGAATTTGCCGGAGTGATCGGTCGCGGGCAGGCGAAGACTCCCGATCAGGAAGGCTACTGGACAATCCAGGGAACTCTGAAACAATTCGACCTGGACGACAACAAGAAAGTCTCGTCAAAGTCGAGGGAAGTGACCTTCAAATCGTTCCCACAGGAAGTGGAAGACGCCGGTGTGCCCAAGCAGTAGCGCCATTGTGTTGATTCTCTTGACTTAAGAAATATTTACAACCGAGTGCGCCGATTGCCGAGGAGCGCGCATCACATGCGGGTTAGAGACTGGTAGAGAGCCCGCCAACCATAGCGAAGCCTCCGGAGGACATTAACGTGAGCACGGTTGAAGAATTCCTGGTTCCTGAAACGCTGCAAGGACCGTACGCTGACTTCTATCGCCGCGCCATCACGGAGTTGATCTACTGGAAGGTGCTGCACGAGGGAGACGACTATCGCGCGGAGATGAACATCGCTCCCATGGACTCCCTGGCCTTTGATGCAATCGGAATCCAGCGCGGCGAAGCCTGAAGGAAATCGGGTGATCGGGCCATCGGGTGAAGTAACCGGACTTCTGGGACTTCAGACTTTTCCGTCTAAGTCACTGGATCAAAAAAGGGAAACACAATCATCTCGCGCTTTACTTCACCCGATCACCCGATGGCCCGATCACCCGATTCCCTCTCAGTCCACAGTCCTAACATCTTCCGGCAACATCAGCACGACTTGGCACTGATGTGTGCTCTCGGTACAGGTCAGTACGCCTCGGCGGACTAGCTTGATCGGTGTGTCGTCTGGAAATTGCACTGGAAAGGCAGCCGTTTGCAGCTTTGCGGTGTAGCTGCGCAACGCCTCATCGCCGCGCACGAACTTCACTTGATCGGGCTTTAATGGTTTCCCATCCTGGGAAATCGGCGCGCTGAACGTAAGAAAGAACTCGCCAGTCGCGTTTTTATTCGACCATGGCAAACGCACACTTCGCATCACTTGCAGCTCACTGCGGGCGCGCTCTAACTCAGCGACATCCAGTTTTGCATCCGGCAGCAGAGACTTGAGATGCTGTTCCGCTTCTGGCACCTTGTGATTGGCGGTGGTTGCCATCGCATAATGGCGGATCGCGTCCTGTTTACGGCCAAGTTTTTCGTAGAGCTGCCCAAGGTGATCCCCGACCTCCGAGTGTTGGTCGAGCAGCCACGCCGCCTCGATGTACCGTTTGGCCTTCTCCAGTTGGTTATTTTGGAAGTACACCCATCCCAGCGTGTCCCAATAGCTGCCAATGCTCATCACCAGGCCCACATCGTTCAGAGTAACGTGATCGGCGTTCACATTCCGCAGCCCGGCCTCAGTGGCGGAAATTGCCGATTCGGCATAGGTGAGTGCCTTGTCCAGATGAGTGCGGTGGGTCGAAAGTTCGTAGGCGACGTTGTTCCAAATGCCCGGCGCGGGAGCCAGCTCCACGGCTTTGTCGAAGGCAGCGAGAGCTTTGTCAGGCTGGTTTACGTTGAGATACGCGCGGCCGAGGTTCGCTTCGAGCCCCGGATTCTGAGGCGAGATCTGTACTGCGCGTTCTAATTCGGGAACCGCCTCGGCATAGTTCTTCTGCTCAAGGTACAGCGAACCCAGATTTCCGTGCGCAAACTGGTCGAGTGGATTGACCTCAAGCTGTTTCTTGTACGCGACAATGGCCTGGTCATATTTCTGCTGCGACTGATAGCCAAGGCCAACATTGTTGTACGCAAATTCGTCGAACGGATTGATCTCGATCTGCTTATTGAAGGACGCAATCGCATCGTCGTATTTGCCGAGCGCCAGATAAGAGCGGCCAAGATTGTTCCAGGCATCCTTGTGCTTTGGCTCAAGTTCGACAACTTTCCTGAACAGTTCAGTCGCAGCCCGCAGATTCTGATTCTTGAGCGCCGCCATGCCGGCGTCGTTCAGATCGTCGGCCGACATTCCGCTGGGAATGTTCGATCCCGAGTTTGCCGACAGACTCTCGACGAAAACGCTCTGATTTCCGTCCGCAGCCACGGCACGAACGAACGCGCGCAGATCAGGCCCGCGATTCGCGGCGATCTCGCGCGAGTTGAGCGCGAGATCCTTGCTGACCGTAATCGTTTGCCCCTCAAGCTTGTAGTCCGAAGCGTAACTCGCATAATCGCGCTTCAGGTTGATTGGCACAGGAGCGCGATAGTTGTAGCCCTCGGGCAGCTCGATCTTTATCGTCTCGTGAGACTCAAGAGGCGCAGCAGCGAACTCGAAAGGCTTTGTGCGATCGTCATCGTCATCGGTGAGGTTCGCCCAACTCATGTCGAGTCGCGGCAGAGGCACCGCGAGCTGCGAAGTTTTCGTTGTCCAGTCGAGATAATTCGGCTGCGAGAGTGAGTAGCTGAACTCCAGCGGATGATGAGTATCAGAGGGATCGCTCACCTTCACATCCGTCACGTCTCCCGTGAGCCCTTGGTAGGCATTGACGTACTCAATCACGCGCTTCCATTGCGTCTCCGGAGTGCCACGAAACGCGACTCGGAAAGCAAGTTCCGCGTCACCGCGAACCATGTAGTTGTACGTTGCGTCCAGCTTTCCGATTTGATTGATCTTGGCTGCCACCTTGAGCGACTGAAGATTGGCCGTTGGGAGGTCGGAAGGTGTGGTCACAATCTGCGCCGGTGCATTCGGAGGGATCAGCAGAGCCTTCTTGTTGCGAATAGCTGCAACCAACATGCGGAACGGCGCAACCTCTGTGGTGGAATCGAGCCACAGGCCGCGCATGTCCCCCGCTTTATCCAACCCGGATTTCAAAGGCACAAAGGTAATGACGTGATCGAACTGCGACGGCGAGGGCACGCTCTCATCGAGCTTGCGCGCATGATGAATCAGAACCGGATAAGCCTCCAGCCCACTTCCTTTGAGGAGCGATGCCAGCAACGTGTGTTTGTCTTTGCAGTCGCCGTAGCGATTGTTCAGGACATCATCCGCCGAGTGCGGCTGAAAACGTCCCACACCAAACGAGATGCCAACATAGCGATAGCGCGGTGCGACGAAGTCGTATAGCGCCTCGATCTTGTCGGTATCGGTTTTCGCCGAGGCGGTAAGTTCCGCTGCTTTCGCGCGAATCGTCTGGTCGGGCTTCACGCGATCGCGCTCCAGCCCGCTGTACCAGCGTCCAACCTCGTCCCATGATTGGAAAGTGCTCAACTGCACGTCAGGGATGTCGTCATCCGGATCAACCTGCTTCTTCTTTTTCTTGTTCTTCTTTGCGGATGCCGAATCGTCGTCATCGACCTTCAGCACCTTGTTCTTCCACACATACGTCGCGCGCCCTGCGGCGGTTGTGACCACAGGTTGCGCGCCCGTAGTGCGCATCTTGAGCGCGCGTCCAGCGGGCACATCGATCTGCAATTGCTCGTCGAGCACGATCACTTTGTCGATAAACTGCTGCTCCCACCAGAACTGGCCAGGCGCGAGAGGCTCAAACTCGTTGACCTTGAAGTCATATTCGAGGACGTCCCCCGCCGCGAGTCCCGGCACAACGAGGTCTTTCTGATGCAAGTCGCTATACACCGGCGCTTCGCGAGCCACAGGCGCGGTTAAGTCCTGTACCGAATCGGGACCAGCAACACTCACCGCGCCGTTCGGCTTCGTCACCCTCACCGATACGATTTCGATCTTGTCGTTGGCTGCGTTGTAAGGAAAGTGCAGCTGCCCAAACTCCTGGACACCCGCCTGAGTCTGCACGCGAATTCGCATGATCTGCTCGCGCTGCGAGGTGCCGTTGTTCTCGAAGCGAATCTTATTCACATACTTCTCGATCACGAAAGCTTGCTGAGAATAATCGGCCGCCTTTTCCGCGGCAGCAGGCGGAGCAAGCGGCGTCTTAGCCTTGTTCTCCTGCTGGACCGGGGATTCCTGCGTCGCCTTGCTCGGATCTGGTTTCGTGGGAAGTTCTTGTGCTAGAAGCAGCGTTGCGCTGACGAAAAAGAAGAAAATAGCAGTACTACGCATATGTTTCAGTTCTACTCTGAACTCCCAAACCCTGCAATCGGACATTGAGTCTAGACATTAGCTTGTGTCTCTACCAGAACGATTCCCCTCCCCTTCGCTTGCTGTTACTTTTTGGCGTTGCGCCCATGAACCTTTCGTGCATAGGCCAGGCTGAACATCTCCGCTAGACTGAGGCGGTCAATCGCGTGAAAGCCATGAAAAAATGGTTCGGCATCGGCGCACTTTGCGCGTTACTAACTGTCTTTTGCGTTGCCCAGTCACCCTGGGATCAGATCCGGCAAAAGGCAGCGACCGCTGCTAAAGCCGCCGGCGGCAATCGGGGATTATCAAACGACAAGATCGTTGCCGGCCTCAAAGAAGCGCTCACGGTGAGCACTCGAAACGCCGTAGCTTCGACGGGACGCGTCGATGGCTTTCTTAAAAACGAGGCGATCAGGATTCTATTGCCGGAAAAACTTCGCAACGTAAGCAGCGGCTTGCGCGTCATAGGCATGGGCTCGCAGGTAGATTCGCTCGAAGTTGGCATGAATCGCGCCGCCGAGCAGGCCGCGCCCGCAGCAAAGCAGATCTTCATCAACGCCGTGACGAGGATGTCGTTCGCCGACGCCCGCCAGATCCTCTCCGGCGGCGACACCGCCGCAACCGAATACTTCAAACGCCAAAGCTCAGACCAGCTGACCGAAGCCTTCGCGCCCCTGGTTCACCAAGCCATGGAGAATGTTGGAGTCGTGCGGCAATACAACCAGTTCATGCGCAATCCCATGGCCGCACGCGTCGCCAATTCACAGCGATTCAACTTGGACGAGTACGTCGTAGGCAAGACCATGGACGGCCTCTTCTACGTGATGGCGGAAGAGGAAAAGAAGATCCGCAAGGATCCCATGGCGCAGACAACGTCATTGCTGCGCGAAGTGTTCGGCAGGAAGCAGTAAGGACCTTCCGGAACCCAGGAAGCCGAATCCGGCATTAGCGAATATACAGCGATGGCGAATAAAAGCAATTAGAAGCCCGTGGCGAGGTTCTTGCCGCCTCAGAAGTGTCCAGGAGCCACCGCTTCTCTCCGACGCCTCAAAACGCCTGCAATCGCAGATTTCCCAATCTGGCAAAATCACTGCCGGCGGCGGTAGCCGCTGGGTTCTGTAATAAGGATGAAAAATCGACTTCATCACACTCAGGACGCTGCAATAGCGGCGCCAGAGTTTTCAATCCATTTGCATGGAAGCCGCTGCGCGCTGGTGCGTTATTTTGAGGCAGAATCGCGCACTTTTTGGGGCACTAAAGCGCAGCTTACGAGGCATTTTGAGGCACCGGAAGGGCATCCCAAAGGCTTTGCGGTCGCTTGGCAGACGTTTTCAGCCGCTGTATTAAGGTGCCTCAGCAGCTGTCTTTCTGGAATTCGCCAATCTGTGATTAACTATGCGATTCGCAGTCGAACAGTCTGATGCGACGGAGGAGGATTTTTGAGGTCGCAATTTGCGACCTCAAAGAAAGCTCGCGCGAAGCGTTCCGGATAGAGGAATTCTAAGTGAGCAATCCTACGACTGCGCAGACAGATTACTGTCCCACCTGATACCTAAGCACCGACAAGGTTGAAAGATATGCGTATCTCGCATTCGTATTCCCGATCTGTGCATCAGTTTGCTGGAGCTGGGCCTGGCTGAGTTCCACGATGGAACTCAGGCCGAGGTTATAGCGCGTTTGGGCTAGATCGAGGGCCAGGCTTGCCTGCTGCAGCAGCTGGGCGGTTACGCTTACGCGCTGGTAGGCGGTGTTTGCTTCGAGCCAGGTGACGCGGACGTCGCGGGCGATGCGGTCGCGCAGGTCGCGAGTCTGCTGCTGGAGGGCTCCGGCGCGGAGATCGGCTTCGTGGGCGCGCCCGGAGAACAGGAATCCGTTGAAGATGGGAATGCTCATGTTGACGCCGACTCCGCCGTACCATGATGTGGTGATCTGGTCGGCCCGCACTGGGGTTCCTCCGACTGCGCCCAGCGCGCTTATGCTGGGGCGATTCAATTCGTGCTCGGCCCGGGCGAAGCGTTGCTGCGCTTGCCATTGATCGTCGATCGCGGCCAGGTCGGGACGCGATCTTAATGCTTGCTGCACCAGGTCTTCCTGATTGTCGGGTGGCTTGGGGACGCAGGCTGACGGCGCGTCCGGCTGACTCCCCGCGCACGACGCAGAAAAGCACCCCCGGCTACTGCAGGGGGTTCTGTCCTCAAGCACGTATGTCGCCTGCTTCTCGAATCCGAGGATCTCATTCAGATCGGCGAAGGCTCCGTCCTTCTGGTTCTGGGAGTCCAGAAGCAAAAGTTTGGCTTGGGCGAGATTGACGTTGGCAAAGCTGAGATCGAGGTCGGAGCGCAGTTTGTTTTTGGCCAGTGCCTCAACTTGGTCGGCCGTGGACTGGCGGGCGTTGACTGTCTGCTGAGCGACTAGCAGTTCGGCTTGTGCGCTTAGAGCTCCATAGAAGGCTCGATCGACGGCGAGGGTTACGTCGGCGGCTGTGGCTAGCTCGGATTGTTCTTGCGCCTTCTCTCGCAATCCGGCGGAGGCTACCAGGTTTTGGGTGCGGCCGAAGTCGGTGATCAGTTGTCCGATGGTGACGCCGGCGCCGGCGCGCTGAAAGACGCTGGGATTATTGAGGACGCCGGCGGTGATGCGCGTGCCCTCGTGGGCGTCCACTGCGGTGAGGTTCGCGGTGGCTGACGGCAGCTCGGCGGAACGCGTTTCGCGTGTGACCTGGTGCTGCGCGAGCGTCAGCAGCTTGGCGACGCTGATCTGCGGATTGTTCTTCAGTCCTAATTGTTCAGCGTCGTGGAGAGTGAGGCGGACTACGTCTGGAAGTTGGGGAGATGTGGTTTGCGCCAATGTCCAAGCCGACGCGCATAAGCACAAGATCAGCGCGGAAAAACAAAAGCGTTTTGTCATTTTCTTTCTCAACTCTGTTGTCCCACGGTCTGGGGCTCTTCGCGGCGATGTATAAGCAGGTAGGCAGCCGGAACCAGGAAGACGGTGACGACGACGGAGACGGTCAATCCGCCGATGATGGCGCGGGCTAATGGGGCGTACTGTTCGCTTCCAGCCTCCAACGCCAGAGCCATCGGGATCATGCCGAGGATGGTCGCGAGGGAAGTCATCAACACTGGCCTAAGTCGCATGCGGCATGCGGTGGAGACCGCCTTCTCCAATGGCATCCCTTCGCTGCGGAGGTTGCGCGCTACGTCGACGATCAGAATGCTGTTCGAGACTACGATGCCGGTCATCATGATTACGCCCATCAGCGACATGACGTTCAGGCTGGTGTGGGTGACCAGAAGAAAGATGATGACGCCGGCGATGCCGGGAGGAACTGCGAGCAGGATGATGAGTGGATCGATGAAGGAAGCGAATTGGGCCATGAGGATGAGATAGACGAGGACGATGGCCAGGAGGAGTCCGATGCCGAAGCTCTTGAACGACTGGCGCATGCCTTCGACGGATCCACGGACGGAGACCCGGACGTTGTCGGGGATTTTTGTTGCGTGAATGATTGCGTCTACCTTGGAGGCGATGCTGCCGAGATCTTCGCCTGAGGGCGCAACATAGACGTCGATCACGCGCCGAAGTTGATAGTGATCGACCTCGGTGGGCGAGAGGAACGCTGCGATGGTCGAAACTGCGCCTAGTTGCGTGGTGTCTTCGGCTTTGGGAGAGCGCAGGGGGATCTGCTTGAGGTCGTTCATCGACTGGATTTGGGCGTCGGGATATTGCACCGTCAGCATGTAATCATTGCCCGTTTTGGGATCGACCCAATAGCTGGGCGCGATCATCTGGTTGGAATTGAGCGCGGTGATTACGTTGTTGACGACTTCGCGCGATGAGAGTCCCAGGCGCGAGGCCATCTCGCGATCGACATCCACCTTGAGGGCGGGATAGTCGAGGTCCTGGGGAATGAGGACGTCGCCTACGCCTTTGAGGCCGCGAATTTTCGTTGCCAGCTCTTGGGCGGTTTTGTAGGCGGATTGCAGATCGTTGCCGCCAACCTGAATGTCGATCGGCGCGGGAAGACCGAGGTTGATGACGGCGTCGACTAGTCCGCCGGATTGGAAGTAGGTCGAGAGTTCCGGCAGGTCGCCGGCGAGCTTGGCGCGGACGCGGTTCATGTATTCGTAACTCCCGACTTCATGTCCGTCGCGCAAGCTTACCTGCACGGTCGCGGTATGTTGCCCGGAATTGCTGGTGTACATCGCCGAGTAATCGGGCACCACGCCGATGTTCGAGACGACCACTCCCAGATCGCGCGGCGACACGACATCGTGGATGTCCGACTCCACTTTCTTGATATACCTGTCTGTCATTTCAAGACGTGTGCCAGTGGGGGCCTTGATGTTGATGACAAATTGCCCTGGATCCGTTCTGGGAAAGAAGGAAACTCCAAGCAGCGGATAAAACGCGAAGCTGAAGAGACATACGCCCAGAATTCCGATCACTGCGGCTGCCGGCCGCAGAAGGGTGCGGCGAATGCTTACGTCATACTTCGATAGCATGCGCTCATAGCGCTTATTGAACCAACGAACGAATCGTCCGAACATTGAACGTCGCACGTCATGTCCCTCTTCTTCATCTGCCTCCAGCTTGTGAATGAACTTCGCGCAGAAGAGTGGTACTAGCGTCATCGCGACCGCATACGAGGCAAAGAGAGACAGCACGACGGCGAGTGCCAGAGCTATGAAGAGAAACCGGCTGACTCCGTATAAGAAGATGACCGGGAAAAAGACGATGGCTGTGGTGAACGTGGCAGCCAGAACCGGCAGCCCCATCTCCCGCCCGCCCTTCTCTGCTGCCTCTTCTGCGGATTCGCCCATCTCCAGGTGACGAAAAATGTTTTCCAACACCACAACCGAGTTGTCGATTAATCGGGAGAATGCGAGCGCTAAGCCACCCAACACCATCGTGTTGATGGTGCTTCCGCCGGCATTGAGCGCAAGGAAAGCTGCCAGTGCCGAAAGCGGAATGGAAAGCATTACGGCGACAGTGGCGCGCATGCTGCCCAGGAAGATCAATATCATTAGGGCAGTCAGCACGAGGCCGATGCCGCCCTCGACTCCGAGATTCTTGATGGCAGTTTTCACATAAACCGACTGATCGAAGACGACCTTAGCGACGAGGTGCTTGGGAACATCGAAAAGGTCGCCGAGAGCCGACTTGATTCCGCTAACGATCGCGATCGTATTGCTGTCGCCGCCTTGTTTCAGAACGGGAAGATAAACCGATTTCTGGCCATCGACGCGGACAATGTTGTTCTGTATCTGCGCGGCATCCATTGCGTGGCCAACGTCGCCGACCATCACAGAGGCGTTGCCAACTGTCTTCAGCGGGAGTTGATTGATCTCAGCCGTACTCGGCAGCTGGCTATTGGTATAGATGTTGAAGTCCTTCGGGCCAATGCGCACGTCGCCGGCAGGAAGGATCATGTTGGAATCATTGATCGTGCGGACGACATCCATCACGCTGAGCTGGTGCGCCTGCAGTTTTACCGAATCCACGTACACCTGAATCTGCCTGTACTTGCCGCCGAACGGTTGTGGAACCGAGGCTCCGGGCAGGTTCGCTACCTGGTTGCGCACGTTGTATTGCCCGAGATCGCGAAGCTCCGTCTCACTCAATCCGCTGCCTTTAAGCGTGACCAGGCAAACCGGAAGGCTCGACGCATCGAACTTCAGAATTACTGGCGGCAGAGTGCCGGGCGGTAAGCGTCGCAGATCGGCCATCGCCAGATTGGAAATCGTGCTTACGGCCGCATCGGCGTCTGTTCCCGGCTGGAAGTAGATTTTGATCAGGCTGACTCCGGGAAGAGAGCGCGACTCCATGTGATCGATGCCGCTGCCCAGCGTGAAGAAGCGCTCGAATCGTCCGGTGATGTCTGATTCAATTTGCTCAGGAGGCATTCCCGAATAGAACGTTGCCACGACCACAACGGGAATGTTGATGTTGGGGAACAGGTCCACCGGCATTCTGGAAACGGTGACCACGCCGACGACGAAGATCATCAGGCACAGCATGATCACAAAGAATGGATACTTGATCGCGAAGCGTGACATCGGCTATTCCTTCCCCTCGTCGCTCGCAGTCGCTGTAAGGGCACTTAGCTTTGGATCGACTAATTCTCCTGCCTGATATGAGCCAAGGTTGGCGACGATCACTCGCTCTCTCTGCTTCAAACCAGAAACGACTTCGGCGGAGTTGGCGTCCTCAATGCCGGTTTGAATCGCGCGCACTTCAACGCGATTGTCATTGCCGACTACCATTACCGTAGGATTGCCTGCGTGATTCACGGCCTGGATTGGAATCATCAGGGTGTCTGAGTGCTCCTGGACTCCGAGCACGACATTGGCAAACATTCCGGGAGCGAGCTTGAGCTTCTGATTGGGAACGTCGATTTCCACTTGCTCGGTACGTGTAGCCCGATCAAGAGCGCCAGTTGAACGTGTAACCTTGCCGCTGAAGTGTTCGCCTGTTGCCTGGACTGCGATGTCGGCTGATGCTCCAGAATGCACGCTGCTCACGAGCGATTCCGGAACGGGAATCCTCAAGCGCAAAGTGTTGACCTGCGCAATCTTTACTACGGGTTGTGCGCTGCTGCTCGACGTGCCTGCCTGCACTAGCGCGCCAGTGTCAGCGTAGCGCCAGGTCACCACTCCATCGAAAGGCGCGACGATTCGGGAATAATCCGACATCGCGGAAACCTGAGAATGATTCGCCTTAGAGACATCCAATTGCTGGCGTGCCGCTGAAAGCGCGGATTTCGCCCCCTCCACTTGCGCCTCGGAGGCGCGATCCTTCGCCTCTGCGTTGTCGAGTTCTTGAGCGGCAATCAGCCCCGGACGCGATTCAGCAGCGTGCTTGAGACGAAGGGCCGCGGCGTGGAGTGCTGCATGATCAGCTTCATCGCGTGCAACTTCGTTCTGTGCGCGGAGAATTTCGTCCTGACTGTGTCGCACGCCGGCATCGGCGCCTTGTACCTGCGCCGTAAGCTCGGGTACCTCAAGCACCGCAAGAACCTGGCCCGTGCGGACGCGATCGCCGATGTCGACATTGATCTTGCGAATGTAGCCTGCGACCTTGGCATGGAGCTCGACCTCCTGATAGGGCAGGAACTCCCCGGCAATCGACAGAGTGTTGGAGATATCTCCGCGACGAACCAGAGTGATAGGCGCGCGCGGCACAGTACTGCCGGCCACGTTTGATGGGGCATTCGCTCGCACGCGGGCTGCGACGACAAATCCGAGAATGACACAGACAATTGAGATCCCGACAGCTGGGATCATGTACCTGCGGTGGACTAACACAAGATTTCCTCGCGATCGTTAGTTCTCGGGCCACAGGAAATGCCGGATCAATGAAATGATCCGGGATGCTGCGCTGCGACTCGAGTTGGTGAATGATCAGTAAGCCCGAAATTCCAGAGTTCAGAGCCGGGCCGGAGAGGAGACTAGATGGCTGGTGGAGGTCTTAAGAATCTGTGTAGTTGAAGTAATTCGAATGCCGTGGGAGTGGACGTTTGAAATTGTGCTCGAGGCCAGCGCAACTTCTCGCGCAGCGGTCGCAAGAAGATGAAGGCCACGCTGAAGATTGCCAGCACCAGCGAACTCGGTGTCTGTGCTTCCATCTTCTGTCCGTTAAGCCAGAGCTTCGCACTGCTCGGTCCGTTCACAGATGGAGGGTAATCATAGGCGGACAACTTCGCATTCAGCGCCAGAAAGAACACCAGGAGCGACAGAATCACTATCCCAAATCGAAGTTGCGTCGCCCGGCGAGGCATCAGAGGAGAAACTCCAGCCTTATTATACTTCGTCAGCTTACTCAGGAAGTTGAACCGATTGTGAATCATCAGTGGGCCTCAGGCTCTAAGTCCTCCGAGTTACCTATTGAAACGCTGATCATCGTTGGCTTTGCTTCACGACGAGTCGTGTACTCTTAAATCCATTTTTGGGCATTCATCTCGTGAACCGGAGCTGCCGTGATGAGGTTGCTGCTGTCACTTCTGCTGATTGCGTCCTTCATTTCCCCCGCTTCGAAGCCATCGCCGCCGTTAGCCCGAATAGCGCACGTGGCGTTTCGGGTGAGTGATGTTGCGAAATCTCGAGAGTTCTACCAGAAACTGGGATTTGAGCAGTCCTTCGAGTTCAACGATCCCCGCAAGCCGCCGGTTTCCTACATGAAAGTCAACGACAGTCAATTTATCGAACTGTATCAACGCAAGGACGACACTCAGCCTCTTGGACTGATGCACGTCTGCTACGAAGCCAGTGACATTGAGGCCGTGCAGAAGGAGTACGTGCAACACGAGATCAAGGCTCCTGAGCCCAAGAAGGCCCGCGCCGGCAACATGCTCTTGGTTTTTCGTGATCCTGAAGATCAGACCGTCGAATTTACCCAATACATGCCTGGCTCACTGCATTTCGAGGATCGAGGAAAGCATTGGGCGGAGCATCGAATCGGATCGCATCTAGCGAGAGCCACGATCAACGTCCGCGATCTGCCTGCGGAGCGTTCTTTCTACAGCGACAAACTTGGATTCGAGGACCTTGGAGCTAAGAGCGCAGGCAGGCTGCGAGTGCCAGGCGCTGCTGCTGACGAAATCGAGCTTGACGCTGGTTCGCCGGCAAAGACGCGGATTGCGTTGTCGGTCCCGAATGTGGAGCGCGCGGGTGAGGAGTTGCGTCAGCGTGGGTTGCCTGTGCGGAAGGATGGCGAGGGAGTGGCGGTTGTTGATCCGGACGGGGCGGTGGCTGTATTTGCTCGTGGGCGGTGAAAAATCCCGACAAAAGCGGATGAAACCACGAAGGACACGAAGGGACACGAAGGATTGTTGTGGCTTCGTTCCGATCTCCTTCGTGTCCTTCGTGGTTAGCTTTGGCTTTCTTCGGTGACTCCGTGCATCCGGGCTCGCATCCATCAACAGCAGATCCCCCGCGCCGCAACCGCCGTGTTTCTCGAGTCGATCGACTTAATCGCGGGCGGCGCGAGGGATGACAGTATCAAAATGGGATTTGCGCGTTCATCGAAAAGCGACTGCTGAAACAATGCCAAGATCCTCCTAGGAGAGCCAGGACGCAGCAATCAAGTCCGATGCATTCCGGGAGATCCTTCGTCCGCCGCGGCGGACGAAGGATGACAGCCTTAAACTAGGGCCTCAGGATGACAATGGTATTGACACAATGTTCTCCACGGTATGCGTCGCTGCTTTTGTCAGCGGCAACACTTCCGCACTCAACTCGATTCGGACCTCTCTCCCGGGCTGGAGTGTTACGGCCAGTGGCAAACACTCGAATCCTGGGACCAGATTGAACGTTCGTTCGCTGGGCACCGCACCGAAGCCGTTCGGCGCATCAGTCCGCACGATGAGCGATCCTTTATTCTTAGCAATGCGTACTGTCTTCGGATCAATGCTGTGGGCCGTCTCCTCGCGATGCGCGATTACTGGAAGAATGAACCGCACCGGAGCCGGGCCAGCCTGATCAACTCCGGCCACGATCTCTACCTTGGTTGGTGTAAATCGGTAGGACAGTTGATAGTGCATCTCGTTCTTCGGCATTGGCTGATGCGAAGCTGTTAACAATCGTCCGTGCGCATCAAAAGCAACTTCGTCTGGACGACTGGTTCCCGTCAACGATGCGTCGAAGTCGCTCAGACTTGTGTATGTGAGATCGCTCGCGCACTCGATGCGCGGAGTGAGCGTCATGTGCGGATAGTCGCGATGCGCCTGCTGGTTTGAGATCTCGAGTGCCTGATACTCGGTCATACTCGCCGTGAGGATGGGGCCGAGCGCGCGATGATACAGGAGCGACAGGACTCCTCCACTCGCGTGACCGCCTCCGGCGCCTGCTCCTCCTGCCTGCACGTGTTCTACATACTCCCAATCGTTCTCGGTGACAGTGGCTCGCCAGTCGCCGATTGCAGCCAGCCGCGTGCCGATCTCTGGAAAGGTCTTCAGGCCATAGGCTTCGTCTCGGGGAAGAGTTAGCCGCTGCGCGGGTGCCAAATCGGAACCTGCGCGATCCAGTACCGTCGCCAGTGCCTTGGCATGCGTGAACGTGTGATGGATACAGGGCAGGTCTCCGTGGACGAAGTAATGCGGTCCACCGTACAGCAGGCCATTGTGGGTGCAGGCTGCCATGAGTTCAAGATTGCGCCATGCAACCTCGCCGAACTTTGGCTCGTGATGCGCCAGCAAAACAAACGCCGGATGGCAGCCGTCGCTGGTGCGGCTCCCCCACCATGTCCACTTGTAGTTGCGGCTTCCCCAACTGTTGTCCCAGGCGCCATCAGGCAGCATGAATTCCATGTGCGTTTTCAAGGCGGCGATCACACGGTCTAGCACCGGCTGATCGTTTGTCGCGAGCGCATAAAGCGTCAGTGAGGGCAGCGATTCTTCGACGTTGTAGCCGAGGTCAACCGGATGACATCCTTTGCGAGTCACAGCTTTCACCGGATGTCCCTCGCCGAACAGGATCCCATTCGGAGTGAAGTAGTCGAGGCTTGTGTGCGCCATCTGCCGCGCACGGTCGAGCAGGTGTGAGTCTTCCAGCACCTGACTGCAGAGAGCAAAGCAGTAGGAGCTGGTGACCGGATAGTTGATGTTTCCGGTCTCGATGGTCATGAAGCCATCGAGAAACTTGGCGGCTCGCGCCAGGCGATCAGTCCACTTGCGACGCGTCGCGGCATCGAGAAGCTCGCCGTGGTGATGCAGCGCCTCCGCCAGTGCAATGGTGTGGAAGACGGTAATGCCCTTCCATGAACTCAAATTGACGTCGTTCACCCAACTGCCATCGGGACGGCTTACCTGCTGCTCCGTCCATTCGTGCACGCGAACGGCCGCATCGAGGTATTTCGAGTTGCCAGTGCTCCGAGCCATGCGCAGGAAGGGATAAACGGCGTCGCCGCAGCGTCCGTGAATCAATACGCAAGCAGGACAGAGCAGACCGCCATAGAGTGCGGGTTCGTGGATAGCGGTCACCTGGCGAGCGATCATGCCATCGCACCATGTGGTCAAGAGATCGGCGTAAAGGTTTGCTGTTCCCTTGGATTGATCGGGAGTCTGCCTTTGCTTCTCGCCTGCGATGGTCCAATTCGGGAATGCCAGTGTGGCTCCAGCCGTGGCGGATAATCGAAGCATCTCGCGGCGTGTAAGTGCACTTCGTGAGTCGTCTTCATTCATGGAGGGGACATTCTAAAGAAAGGCTTGTTGAGTCCCCGAGAAGTTTCAGGCTTCGAAAAACCGTCGGATCTGCGGCCAGTACTTCCGGACGATGTAGTCGGTGCTCAAGTGACCGCCACGCGCGAGCAGCTTCAGCTGGATTCCAGAACGCAAGGCGAAGCGCTCGACCGATCGCCAGGGAATGTAAGGATCATCCTTCGCGTGAAACATCAAGATCTTTGACGCTGTGAGTTCGTGAATGTGGTGTGCTGGATTGAAGAAGGTGCCGTTGCTTAGCTTTGCCCAGTTCTTCTCTGAAAGCCGATAGCCGTTGCCAAAGGCTTCGCGGATGTATGCCACGTAACTCGGATTCGAGGTCTCTTTCTTTTGTTCCTTTGGAAGAATGCTCCAATCCACGACAGGGCAATTCGCGATCACCTTCCTTACTCGTGGATCGAGAGAGGAAAGGATGGCAGCAGTTCCGCCGAAGCTTCCTCCGATTATGTAAATCTCCTCCGGTGAAAGGGCAAAGGTCGTCCCAAAGGCAGCCTCGCGAATTCGACTTGGCAGCTCGTCAATGATGTCGCTCAGATCCTTAGCCGGCGACTTTTCAAGGAAGCGGCCGCCGCTCTCCCAGGCTCCACGCCAGCGTGGGTAGATCACCCAGTATCCTTTCTGGGAGAGAAACTGTGCCAGCGGTTGTTTCCGTGGAACAGAAGGCATTCCGTCGCAGAGAATGATTAATCTCTGTCGCTTAATTGAGCGAGCGGGAAGTAGAAACTCGGCGACGATTTCCTTGCTGAAAGTAGTCCGATACATCTCCGGGCAGTATAGGCGGATCGCACATTGTTAAGAGCACCTGGTCGTTGATTGACATGCTCCCCCTTCATGACCTACCTTCGCCTGTTTGTCCCAATACAACATGACTCGATCAATTGCAGCACTCCTGTTTGCGTGCGCCTCGCCACTTGTAGTCTCGCAAACATCTCCAAATCCTCTGACCACCAGCGGCGCTCCGCAGGCGCGCCAAGTTGAACGGGCGCAGCCACCAGCCGCACCTCCGGTTACCTTAGGAGCGGTGAGTGCCTCTCATCAGTTGCCGAATGGCGTGGAGATAGCCAGCGAAAACGGGCGCTTGCAAATCACTGTTCTCCAAAATGACGTGATTCGCGTGCGCGCAACTCGCGGCTCGGAGTTTCCGCAAAGGTATTCCTACGCTGTTCTGGCGGTTCCTGCTGGAGTGCAGTCTGCAGCGGCTAAGGCGCAGGTGCGAGATGCGCCGGATCGAATTGAGTTGAGCACAGGATCGCTGCAGGTGCGAGTCGATCGACGCGATTCAACCATCAGTTTTCTCGCTGCCGACGGCACTCCGATTTCACGCGACGCTGCGTCGATCACGTGGCAAGGCGAGACGTTTACGGTTACGAAGTCCATGCCGGAGGACGAGCACTACTACGGGCTCGGCGACAAGGCGGGACCACTGGACCATCGCAATCAGGCCTTCACCATGTGGAACACAGATGCTTACGCCTGGCAGGAGTCTACCGATCCTCTTTACAAGACTCTGGGATTCCTGGTTGCTCTGCGCAAAGGCACAAGCTACGGAATTCTTCTCGACAACACCTATCGCCAGCACTGGGACTTGGGGAAGGCGTCGGCAGACGAGTACTCGTTCGGCGCCGATGGCGGTGAAGTCGACTACTACTTTATTTATGGGCCGCGTCCGAAGCAGGTGGTGAGCACGTTTACTGCGCTGGTGGGCCGGTCTCCGCTTCCACCACTCTGGAGCCTTGGATTCCAGCAATGCCGGTACAGTTACTTTCCTGAATCCCGTGTGCGCGAAATTGTGCAGACGTTCAAGCAGAAGAAGATTCCGCTGGACGTGATCTACCTCGATATCGACTACCAGCGCGAGAACCGTGTGTTCACGGTTGATCCGCAAAAGTTCCCTAACTTCACCGGAATGGTTCGTGACTTCGCGAAGCAGGGCGTGCGTACGATCGCAATTACCGATCTGCACATCAAGCAGGAGCCTGGATACGCTCCTTACGATACTGGCAAAGCGATCGATGCTTTCATTAAGAACCCTGACGGCAGCGAGTATGCAGGCCGAGTTTGGCCCGGGACCAGTGTCTTCCCCGACTTCACGCGCAAAGCTGTGCGCGACTGGTGGGGCGGCCTCTACAAAGAATTTGTCAACAATGGTGTGGCCGGTTTCTGGAACGATATGAACGAGCCTTCCGTGTTCGACGTGCCGAGCAAGACCATGCCCGTCGATGCGGTCGATCGTGTGGAGGAACCGGGCCAACCCAGTCGTCAGACAACTCAGCGCGAGATCCATAACGTTCTCGGCATGCTGAATTCTCAAGGAACGTATGAAGGGCTGCTGAAGCTTCGCCCGAACGAGCGGCCTTTTGTGCTCACGCGCGCAACTTACGTCGGCGGACAACGTTTCGCCGCTACGTGGACTGGTGACAATTCGAGCACTTGGAACCACATGCGCATTTCGGTTCCAATGCTCCAGAATCTCGGTATCAGCGGCTTTCCCGTTGTGGGAGACGATATCGGCGGATATAAAGGCAGCCCGCAGCCGGACCTGCTCACGAAATGGTTGGAACTGGGCGCCTTCAATCCCATCGATCGCGACCATACCGAAAAGGGAAGCGCCGACCAGGAGCCCTGGGTGCATGGTCCGCAGCATGAAGCCATTCGCAAGCGCTACATAGAAGAGCGGTATCGTCTGCTTCCATACATTTACACGGGCATGGAGCAGTCTTCCCGAGATGGGATCCCGTTGATGCGTCCGATGTTTCTCGAGTATCCGGATCAGGAACCGCTACTCACCGAAGGCGAATGGGCGAACAGTCAATACCTGTTCGGCCACGATCTGCTGGTTGCGCCTCAGCCCTACGAATTCCTCCAGGATGTCCGCGTGATGCTGCCAAGCGGCAATGTCTGGTACGACTACTGGACGGGCAAACAGCTTCAATCCGGTGAGATCACGGTGAAGCCAGCACTCGACACCCTGCACGTCTATGTTCGCGGCGGCGCGATCATTCCACGCCAACCGCTAATACAAAGCACTGCCGAGAAGCCCCAGGGTCCATTGGAACTGCGTGTCTATCCCGACCGCACCTGCCAGGGTTCGCTGTACATGGATGATGGGGTGAGCTTCGATTACACGCATGGCAAGTATTTGCGCGTGGATTACACCTGCGAAGGATACGAAGACGCCCTGCGTATGAAGATCTCGCCACAGCTGGGAAGTTTCACGCCGTGGTTTAATGAAGTGCAGGCGGTGATCTATGGAGTAAAGCGCCAGCCCGTAAGCATCACCCTGGACGGCAAGGCCGTCAAGCGAGCATCGTTCGATTCTGGTTCGCAGACGCTGACTCTGCAGTTTCCATATACTGCGGGCGGCGGTGAGTTGAGACTGAGCTGCGGAAGTCCTGGTCAGAAATCAGAAGTGTGCTTTGCCATGGGGCAGCCCCCCAGCGTTCCAAAATGAGAGGGCCGTAGGCCCGACTGGCCAAACGTGAGCCCAGTCCCGGAAGGGCTGGGCTTGCGATTCGAAACAAACGAGCGCCATAGGCGCGGTACCTCTCCAAAATGCGAATACCGCGTTGCGGTTTAGACCTCGCCAATCGCAAAATTGATTTCGGCTAAACGCAGTGAGTGTCGCGCCTACAGCGCTCAATTCAACTCAAATATGGTCCCAGCCCTTCCGGGACTGGGCTCGCGTTTGGCCAGCCAGGCCTACAGCCCTCTGCCTCTGAGAGTGTCGGAGTTCTGGTAGTGACTAATCTTCTCAGTGGCTCCCAAAAATGGAAACGGCTCCGCTGTGGTTGCAGCGGAGCCGCCGGGGGACGAAGTCAGTGAACTAGTCTCCCGAAGGCATAAGCGCCACTTCTTCCTCATCGAATCGAGGAAATACCTCTGCTTTCGCTTCAAACTTCGCCGCATGACCGTTCGGCTTCGCATGCCCATTTGTCTTTTCATGGCCAATGCTGGCTGTATGACCATTCGTCGGAGCATGCGTCGTTACCGGCTTGCTTTCGAATTGCTCTGCCTCTGTGGATCCTTCGAGCGCGCGGGTGGAAGTCTGTCCGGCCGAGATTACGGTCGCTACTGCGTCGAAGTATCCGGTGCCAACGAAGCGCTGATGTTTTACTGCGCCGTACGCAAAGCGCTCTGCGAGATCGAACTCGCGCTGCTGTAATTGTGAATAAGCCGCCATTCCTGTGCGCGCATACTCGCGAGCCAGCTCGAACATAGAAAGATTCAGCGCGTGGAAGCCCGCCAGCGTGACGAACTGGAACTTGTAGCCCATCTTCCCCAGCTCGCGCTGGAAGTTGGCAATGTCGCTGTCCGAAAGCTTTGCCTTCCAATTGAATGATGGCGAGCAGTTATAGGCAAGCAGCTTGCCGGGGAACCTGGCGTGGATCGCTTCCGCGAAGAGGCGCGCTTCCTCCATATTTGGCTCCGACGTCTCGCACCAGATCAGATCCGCATACGGAGCATAAGCCAAGCCGCGTGCGATGGCAGCGTCGAGTCCGCCACGCATCCGATAGAAGCCTTCCACCGTGCGCTCGCCGGTGATGAACTCGCGATCGCATGGATCGCAGTCGCTAGTGAGCAGCTGTGCTGAATTAGCGTCGGTGCGGGCAACCACGAGTGTCGGTACGCCCAGGACGTCGGCAGCGAGACGAGCTGCGACCAGTTTTTGTACCGCCTCTTGAGTTGGGACGAGGACTTTGCCGCCAAGATGTCCGCATTTCTTCGCCGAAGACAACTGATCTTCAAAATGTACGGCGGCAGCCCCAGCCTCGATCATCGCTTTCATCAACTCAAAGGCGTTGAGGCACCCGCCAAATCCAGCTTCGGCGTCCGCGACGATGGGGAGCATCCAGTCGATGGTGTCGCGTCCTTCGCTGTGCGCGATTTGGTCAGCGCGCAGTAGAGCGTTGTTGATCGCTCGTACCACATTGGGAACGCTGTTCGCGGGATAGAGGCTCTGGTCGGGATACATTTGACCGCCCAGGTTTGCGTCAGCGGCCACTTGCCAGCCGCTCAGATAGATGGCTCTCAAGCCGGCGTTCGCCATTTCTACCGCTTGGTTCCCGGTCAAGGCTCCCAGGGCTGGAACATAAGGTTCTTCGTGCAGGAGTTTCCAAAGCTTCTCAGCCCCCTTGCGAGCAAGCGAGTATTCAATTCGGACGGTTCCGCGCAGGCGCTCAACATCTTCTTCTGTGTAGGGGCGAGTGATGCCTGCCCAGCGGGTAGCGTTCCAATCCCAATCTGCGGTTTGCGTTCGAATCATGGCTCTCTCCAGAAAAGTCTTGCTGCCTGCAAGTACGTCCCATTAGAAGCAAAAAGTGAGGATCCGGCAAGCGGAGTAGTCCGAATCGGACCAGTAAACGCTGGAGCCGCCTTCTGTGAAAACTAACAATATAGCGCTGATAAATAAGAGGTTACATACATAATCAACGGATAGAATAGCTGGAATCTCAGGCCGCTATAGACCGATATGGATGAGTGGGCTACAATCCGCCCATGTCGGCGCTACTCGGACTCACGGGCATCCTGAACCAAGCGCTCGCCCTTCGGCGCATCCAGGAGGGATTTCAAATCCTGGACGAGAACGCGAGTGAGCTCGAAAGGTTCGATCCTCAGCAAACTAGCGCGGCACATGCGGTGCTCTGTATTGCCGAGTGGGTGGATGCTGGCTATGCCGACCAGAGGTTGATCGAGTCTCTTCTGCACAAGTTTTCTGCCGAGCAGCGTCGGCGCATGCCGATCGGCGAATATCTGCTGCTGCGAATGGCGGAGGCGTTCAGTTGCATTGCAAAGGAGGACGCCGATTCCGCGATCAACCTGCTGCACTTCGTTCTTCAGGCGGAGCGTGAACTGAACGATCCTCGACTCGTGGTGCTGGCCCATTTCTGGAAAGGCCGCGCACACCGAAAGAAGGGTGAATACGATGCCGCGCTGCACGATATAGCTGAGGCTCGCCGCCTCGCGAGTCGCGTGCATGCCTCGAACCTTACTGCCTTGATCCACGTCCAGGAGGGCTGGATTAACTTTCAGCTAGGGCGTCCCAAAGAAGGACTGCGCCTGCTCGATCAGGCGGAAGCTGGACTCAAGTCCTCAGACGATTGGCTTGCCCTGGGAAACATCGAGTCGGCGCGTGGACGCATCGTACGGCGCTCCGGTGAGTATGCGCAAGCGCTTCATCATTTCGACAAGGCGGTTGCTATCTACGCCCGTCGCTACCCCAACCATCGCAATCTCGCGCGTGCTCTGGTGAACGCTGCGTACGTCAAACGATTGATTGCCCTGCAACTCCGCAAGCGCATTGATTCGCGTGTCCCTGGACCGAACAGAGGAGTCGATGAGGTTGAGTCGCGCGGCGCGACACATTCGCGCTACATCAAGCTCTGTCGTGAGGCCCTGGATCAACTACATCGTGCCGGGGAAATTTACGCTCATCATCAGAATCACATCGGCACTGGAACGGTGCTGGTGAACGCCGGACAACTCCATCTCGATCAGGGAGAGATTGATCGCGCTTCACAGGAGGCCGTAAAGGCGTACGAGTTAGCACAGCAAAAGCATGATCACATCCTGATGGCGCGTGCCCGCTTGCTGCAGTCAGCCGCCGAAAATGCGCGTGTGGAGGAGCAGATCGAAGACGCCGACCTTGCATTGCACGCCAACCTCGCCCGTCAGCATTCGGAAGAGGCCATTGCTCTGGCGAAACACACAGAGAATCGGCGGCTCACCGCCGGTGCGTACCTCGCTCGCGGAAACTGTGCGGCCAACGACTTCTTCCAGGATTGGGATGAAGCCAAGCAGTATGTCGAACTCGCGGCGTCGTTAATCGGAGTTGCGGATCGCGATCACCTGTGGGAAGAGATGGCCATGCTGAAATCGCGTATCCTGCGCGCATCCAAGATCGACGACACGCTCCGAGCCTGGTCCGAAGGAATGCTAGGGGAAAAGACTTTTCAGCAAGTCACCGAAGAATTCGCAGAGATCGTGATTCCAAAAGTCTGGATTCGCGAGGGCCGCAAAGTTTCGCGTGTGGCCCAACGACTGTCAGTGTCGCCCAAAAAAGTGCGCCGCATCCTGCGCAATGCCGGCTTGCTAGCTGCCGGAGAGTAGCGCGCACACAGTAGAGACGTATCCCTGCAGAATTGAAATTGTCCCCAGCCCTGCTGAAGCTTTTAAAAGGAAAGAGCTGCTTCCATGTGAAGCAGCTCACTCCGGAATTGAGACATGACATAAGCCGCGCGCTTGAGGTCAGCTACGACGGTTATCGCAAGCTCGGTTGGATCTGACTCAGTTCGCCGCAGCAGCTTGCTCAGGCTCGGCCTGTGCTGAGCGCAGGGTTAGCCAGTCTGTACGGACCTGATCCCATTCCTGCACCAGAAGGCCGTGGGACTCAAACAGCTTCCGGATTTTCAGCCGCGGCCATCCGACGATCTCCTGCAGGATTGGCGCCAGCACGGCGAGCGCGCTCGTGCTTAACAGCGTTCGCTTGGCAATGTGAGCTACGTGTTTGGCTTCGGACACAGCGATGGTAAAGCCATCGCGCGTGTTTACGTGCAGCATCACGTGAATGTCGGAACTTCCGTCGCCCACATACACAATGTGATCAGGCGCGATCTGCAGCGAAGCTTGCAACTGATCGAGCACTGCTACCTTGCCATAGCCGGCAGTCGCCCGCTCCAGCCTCTCAACCTGTCCGCTGCCGCTATACACGAGCTTTGTTCCAAAAATATGATCCTTCGGAACTATTCCTTCGAGAGCCGAATGAATTACTTCCTCCGGTGAGGCCGATAGCACATAGAAGTCAAAGTGGTGTCCATCGATATCGCCATCAAGAATTTCGTAGAGCAGCTTAATGTTCTCCTTGAGGCGAATCTGTTTCCCGACCTCGTACAAGTGCTCTTTGCGAACTTTAGAGTTGAATTCCGGATCATGCAGCAATAAATAGGCAAGTTCCGCGCCTTGCTGCACAAGGTTCAGCTTCGCCATTCCCTGAGCTCTGCGCTCGAATTCCGAAGTGGGAATTCCCACCATCTCGCTCAACACGTATCCGGTGTCATTGAACGTGAGGGTTTGGTCAAAATCGCTGGCGAAGATGTATCGTTTTGCGAGCTTTTCCGTCATATTCACATTAGATTAGCCGACACAGGTGAAAGGCTAATTAATAATACAAATCAGAGCTATTACAGCGTGGTAAGTCTCGCGCCTTTAGTAATTTGCAAGGGGTAATTAACAAACATCGCTTCCCAGAAAGGAACCAAACCGACATCCAACTGGGTATGCGAGCTTCACCCTTTCGGGGAACTAAGGTCTTTGTGCGACCAAAATCAATATCAACTTTCGTCCCGGTAATCTCATCACGCCCCCGTGAAAACTGACGTCGGCTCGGCTTACCATTTCTTCAAGAAACTACAGGGAGAAGCCATGAACAAGAGCGCAATTCTTCTAGCGATCTGCGGCGCCAGCCTGCTTGCCGCCTGCGGAGGTTATTCCGGGATGTCGAACTCGCCTAATCAGACTCCAGTTGTTACTGGAGCATGGAACATGACGTTCGCTCCCTCCGGCGCACAAGGCTCAACGCTACCTCCAAGCACCGGATTGACTGTGAGCTTTAGCCAGAACGGCAATAGTCTCAGCGGGACCGTAACCGCGGTGAACAATCCTGCATCGTCCTGCTTTCCCGCAATCGCGCCTTCGGGAACAACATTCAACGTGACAGGGCAGGTGAGTTCCGGAACGGGATCTAACTTGAGTGTCGCAGTTGCCTTCACGTCCGGCTCAACCAGTGGCACCATTATGGGAAGCGGATCGCTAGCTTACCTTGGTTCGTCCGCAAGCGGGACATTCAGTTCTTCGACGACCGTAGCAGGTTGTGGCAGCGGCATGTTCACAATGACGAGGGTCGGATAGCGGTTAGATCGTAAATTGGAAGCAGTACCAGCTACTTCGGGCTATCCCGGTGCTGAGCCTTCACCTTATATCCGGCTTTGCTTAGCCGCTTAGCTACATCCTCGGCGATCATCACCGAGCGATGCTGACCTCCCGTGCATCCAAATGCGACCGTCAGGTAGCTCTTGCCTTCGCGGATATAGTGCGGCATTAGATAAACCAACAGTTCCGAAATTCGGTCGATAAATTCCTGCGTTTGCGGAAATTGTCGAATGTATGCTGCAACTTTGGGATGTCGGCCGGTCAGAGGACGAAATTCGGGAATGAAATGTGGATTCGGCAGAAAGCGAACGTCGAATACCAAGTCGGCATCGTTGGGAACGCCATTTTTAAAGCCGAAGCTGACGCACGACACCAGAATCGTATTGTTGCTGGTTCCTTCCTGGAATTTCTCAATGATGTGCGAGCGCAGTTCATGAACATTGAACTTTGACGTATCGATGATCACGTCGGCGAGGTTGCGCAAAAAGTCGAGGCGCTTTCGCTCGGTGCTGATCGCGTTTGAAATCGATGAGGTCTTTCCCAGCGGATGAGGGCGACGCGTCTCGCTGAAGCGACGAACCAGTGAATCGTCCGAAGCCTCAAGAAATAACACCTGAGTGTTTTTGATGGTCTTCTTTACCTGCTTCAGAATCTGCGGAAGCCGATTCAGCGCTCCGCCTTCGCGAATGTCAACTACGAGTGCCGTACGCTCGATCTCTGGAGATTGTCGTGCCAAGTCAGCGAAGCGTTGGATCAGCTCCAGGGGAAGATTATCGACGCAGTAGTACCCGAGATCTTCAAACGCCTTGAGGACTGAGCCCTTGCCCGAACCGCTCATTCCAGTGATGAGCACTAGTTCGGTGGGGCCTCCCTTCTTCTTGGAAGGAGGATGGGAATTGCGGGAGATCTTCGCCGTATCGTGCGCGGCTTTGGCGACAGTTGCCATGAGCGAATGGTAGCAGGGAATCGGGCGATCGGGTCATCGGGTGAAGGAAGACTTGGAGATTCGGACTTCTCGATATATCCAGATGTCGTGACTCTGAACGACCCAAAAAAGCAAGTGAGTTCAGTTCTTACTTCACCCGATCACCCGATGACCCCATCACCCGATTCTGTTACGGCGCTTCTATCAGCTCCATCTTGCCGTCTTTCTTCCGGTGCAGCACCTTGACGCGGCCTTCGGGATCGCGGAAGACAAACACTTCGCGATCGCGGAATTCGGCTTCTTTGACGGCCTCTTCGAGCGTCATCGGACGCATCGCTACTGAGTCGTCCGACTTTACGACATGGGCCTCGGTGAGTTTGGCGACGGCGGGGAATGAATGAACCACAACGGGAACAGCAGTCGCGGCATTACTGCCGACGGCCATTTGCTGTGCCTGCTGCTTGTCCAGCGCCGGAGACCACTGCGTCTTGCGCGCGTGGCGCTTCTTTGCCCGCCAGCGCGTCTTGTACTTGATCGCCTGGCGATCGATCTTGTCGAGCGCTTCGCCGACGGCGACGGACATGTCGGTCGATTCGGCGATGCCGACGATCGGATGATTGCGAACTTTTACGGTAATTTCGGCGATATGCCGGTGTTTCTCGAGGGTGAGGATTACGTGTGAATCGAACGTGCTGCCGAAGAGCTTTTCCAGTTTGCCCAAGCCGTGTTCCACCTGCTTGCGCACTGCGGGAGTGACTTCATACTGCCTTCCGGTGTACTCGACGTTCATTAACTCCCTCCTGAATACATTGGTCCTTGTGAATCGAAAGGCTTTGCTGCACTCAGTTACATGTCTGTGTGAGTTCCGGTTCCTCCTCTCCAGCAAATCAGCCGCGTTGCCAATCGGCAACCGTCAAAATGGCCAGTTCTAGTCTTTTACGCGTCTCTGATGCGTACTTGGAATTTTCATATCCTCACGATACTTCGCCACAGTGCGCCGTGTCACGTTGATTCCTTGCGACTGCAGAATCCGCGTGATTTGCTCGTCGGTCAGCGGACGGCGCGAATCTTCTTCTTCGATCAACTTCTTTACCCGCCGCTTCAGGATCATCAGCGAGGTCCCGCCACCTTCCGGACCGTTCACGCTCTCACTGAAGAAGTAGCGCAGCTCGTAGACACCCTGCGGTGTATGCACGTACTTGTTGGCTACCGCGCGGCTCACGGTGGAAGGATGAACTCCAATTTCCTCGGCCACTTCTTTGATCATCATTGGCTTCAATTGGTCGATGCCGTGGTCGAGGAATTCTCGCTGGCGCCCGATGATTGCGTAGCAGGTCTTCAGGATCGTCTGCTTACGCTGCTCGATGTTCTTCATGAGCTGAATAGCAGACTTATACCGCTCTTTCACATAATTGCGAACATCTTTTTCGGCGGCGTCGCGATTAAGCAACTTTTTGTATCCGGGATTCAACCGGAGTACAGGAATATCGTCTTCGTTCATCAGCACGAAGTACTCATCGCCCTGCTTCACGAAGGCAACGTCGGGCTCGATCAGTCGCGGCTCTACCTGGTTGTAACGCTGCCCCGGCTTGGGATCGAGCGTTTTGAGGAAATTCAGAGCATCCATCACTGAATCCAGCGGACGCTGGATGGCACGAGCGATGTCCTTATATTGCCGGTTCTGCACATTGCGCAGTTGTGTCTCGACGATTGCTGTTGCTGTCTGAATCTGCGCCAAGTGCTGGTTCTGGATCTCGGAATCGCCGTTCAGAACGCGATTGTTTACCTGATGTTCCAGATCGCGCAGTTGCAGAAGCAGACACTCGCGAAGGTCACGGGCAGCCACGCCGATCGGATCCATCTGGCGAATAAGATCGATAGCCTCGCGCAGGTCGTCGATGGTGAATGGAGGTTCAACTGCTGGCTCGCGCTGCCCGGAAGTCAGCGAAGGACTTGGTAAAACTGCAGGCTTGAGAGTTGGCGCTGGTGCCATTGTCATCGGCTGGGCGCCAACGTAGCTGCCAACCAGAACTTCGTCGGGCTCGTGAATGAAGGAGTCGTCCGCGTCTGGATCAAGGACTGCATTCTTCGCCGCAGTGGCCGTTCCATTAGTCCCCGGGGGTGGAGTAGCAGTCTCAAGTTCAACACTCTCGCCGCGAGCAGCAGCCATCAGCTCTTCATCGGAGGCGACTAAATAACCATCGTCACTCAAGTTGCCGATCACGAGTTCAGCGGCAGCACGAACTTCCGGCAGCACACTCACGGCGCCGAGCTGCCACATCAGGTGATCGGTCAAATTACCAGGCTTGGAAAGAAAATTCTCAAACGAGGGACGATCGGAGCTTTCAAAATCCTGTGGGCTCCGGAATCCCGGATCGAGATAGTCCTTGAAATAGGAGCCGAAATCGATTTCTTCGAACGGATCCTTTTTCTCACCGGCCTGTTCTCCCGCGGTGAGCGGTGGCTGTTCAGGGGCTTCCGCACGCTCGCGATCAGCCTCCCTGCCAGCGACTTGATCGAGCAGCGGAATATTGGATTCGAGTTCCTCCAGAACGGGATTCTCGACGATCTCGGCATTGATCATCTCCTTCAACTCGAGCTTGTTCAGCGCAAGAACGCTGACCATTTGCACGAGCCCCGGTGTGAGGATCTGCTTCTGCGAGACCTTGAGATTAAGTTTGTTCTGAAGTAGGACCATTAACTTCCAATGAGTGCCCGGATTTCTTAACTTGGTTAAACGAGAGAGAAGCTCTCTCCCAGATAAACTCTCTTCACCTCAGGATCGTTACCCAACTGCTCGGGCGTCCCCGAGCGGAAGATCTTGCCTTGATTGATGATGTAGGCACGATCCGTTACCGATAATGTTTCGCGCACGTTGTGATCCGTGATAAGCACTCCGATTCCGCTGGCCTTCAGATCAAAAATGATCTTCTGCAGATCGAGCACCGCGATCGGATCGATGCCTGAAAACGGCTCATCCAGCAAAATGAATGTCGGGCGAATGCATAAGCAGCGCGCGATTTCCACGCGGCGTCGTTCGCCGCCCGATAACGCATATCCACGCGTCTTACGGATATGCCCGAGTCCGAGCTGTTCAATCAGGGTCTCCATGCGGCTGCGCCGGTTCTCCCAGGAGAGCGGCTGGGCCTCAAGGATGGCCATGATGTTTTCCTCGACCGTCAGCTTGCGAAAGACCGAAGGTTCCTGGGGAAGATAGCTGATCCCATAATTTCGCGCCCGCAGGTACATCGGGACATCAGTTATGTCCGCGCCATCGATCGCAATCCGGCCCGTGTCTGGCACCACCAAGCCGACGATCATGTAAAAACTCGTCGTTTTGCCGGCCCCGTTAGGCCCTAGCAAGCCCACTACCTCACCCTGATTTATGTGGAGAGTGACCCCGTTCACTACCCTCCGACCCCTGTAGGCTTTGCCTATCTGGTCGGTCGAGAGGGTTTGCTGCATCATTTCTTGAACCGAGTCTGGGTTATGGACGTTGAATTGCTACCATCCACGAGAACTCTACCATCGCGGTTGAAGAAGGTCAACGAAACTCCCGTAACTTGACCGTGTTCGGCATCAAAAATGCTAGGCGGAACGCTGGGTAGTCCGGTCAGAACGAACTTTCCTTCGTCAGTGGTATATACAAGACGCTCACCTATCGCTTTTCTGCTGGGTTGCTCAAGCTGAATATCACCCGTTGCGTCTATCGTTTGCACCTCGTTTGGAGCACCTTGTTGCTGAGCTTTAGGCGGTTGCGTTTTGGCTTCCTGACCAGCAGCTCGCGGCTTCAACGTGATTACTGCCTTGTTCGCGCGAAGTGTCGAATCGGCACTGTGGACAAGAATTGATCCCTCGAAAAACGCTTTTCTCTGGGCCTCTTCGTAACGCAGGCGATCCGCATTTACTTCGACGGGAGCGTTCTTCCCGTTCTTGTCCGGCTGTACAAAAACTGTGGAAACTCGCTGGCTGCCCTCCGCTCTGGCATCCAGAGTGCGCCCGTTTCGGTTGAACTCGATAACAGGCGCCTGAACGATATTGCCTCCTTGCCACAGCCGGGAGCGTCCTGAGTAACGGGCTGTGCCCGTAGAGTTCTTCGCCACCATTTGTTCGGCAGTGACGTGCACCGCCTGCGAAGCCGAAAGCACTCCTCCTGAGGGCGTTGCCTTTTGTTCGGCGTACGTCGTCTTGACGCCTCCGTTAGCGGACGTTTCCCCAGTCGCCCGGTTTAGGACCAAAGTGTCGCTGGTGAGTGCCGAGCCGGTCGCGTCATCCTTGTAGCGCACATTTCCGGTCAAGGCCATTGAATCGCTCGACTGATTAAACGTAGCCTGATCCGCCGTAGCCGAGCGCTTGGCTTCCTGCATCTGCACATCCCCGCTCTGGACTACTTCTTCGAGCGTCTGAGTCTTGCCCTTGCTGAACGTCGCGAGTAGATCGTGGCTCTGACTGATGCGGGCCGGTTGGCCCGGCGCTGCAGAAACGATTTTTACCGGAGAACTTCCAGCGAGTGTGGAGATTCGATTATCTTTCGCAAACTTCGCCTCAAATCGACTGGCCGTGATCACCGTCTTTCCGTTCTGTGGCTGAGCGCCCGTCAGTCCACTTTTTTGTGGAGTAGCCAGCGCGACTTGGGCGGCTCCGATGCTAGTCGCCGTCTGGACCTGGCTGCCGTTTATAACGACCAAGTCAAGCCCATCACCGCGAAACTCAGCGCTTTGCGGCTGTTCTGTTGCCTGTTGTTCCGGCACACCTGGCTGCCGCAAGGGCGGTTGTGGCAAAGCCGCCCTCGGCTGTGGGCCTTGTCCTATCAATGCCGCGTCCGTTTTCGTCGGAGATATCTGTTTCCCATTTTGGACCGAAGAAAATTGAACCAGATCTACGTTATCCCTGAGCTGCGCCGACTTGATCTGATTGTTAGGTCCGAACGCCAGAATGACGCGCCCGGCGTTCCCACGTGATGCCGTGGAGCCGCTGGTCTCCCATGTGACTCCGCCCGCGAGCCGCCCGCTGATGGCCTGATTCTGCGCTCCGAATGTGAAACTTGCCTCAGCGGCGTGAAGCTGCGCACGTCTTACTCCCTGCACAAGGGCATTCACTCCTCCGCTTGCGTCGGCACGCTCTACCGTATTGTCATCGCGCAAATGCAAAATCACTTGCTGCGCTTCCAAACGGCGAATGCCAGATTGCGCCCGCAGGTCTGTGAGCATCAATTCCTGCGATTCCTGCTCAAACAGAGCACTATCGGCTCGCAGGTTCATCGGCTTCGGCCCACTGGTCAACAGATGAATGTCAGAGCGAAGCTGGAACGTGTTTTTCTTCGAATCGTAGGTCGCCCCAACCGCCGAGCCACTTCCCTGAGGCAAAACGAACGCGATCTTCTCCGAGGTTTTTGCGACACCAGTAATCTTGTTGAATATGAGGCCGCTGGTCTCAAGGTGCAGCGGACTCCCGACCTTTTTGGGACTCGTACCGGGAGTGGCCGTTGCCGGCTGTACAGCCTGGAGTTCAATCGAGACCCTTCCTTTGGCGGTTATGTCCCCGCTCTCCGCGTCGTACTCGAAGTCGTCTCCAGTGATTTCATCCAGCCGGTCCGACTGCCGCCCGTAGGAAATGATCTTGACTTTGTGCAGCTCGGCCTTGCCGCCCTGCTTGTAGCGAATGGCGTTCGCGGCGCTGATGGAAAAAATGGTGTGCCCGCCTGCAGCCTGTGAGTAAGTGAAGCCTTCAGTGTTCTGCTGAATGTCTACGCCGAGTTTCGCGGGAAGCTCATGGATGGCCCGCTGCACACGGTAGCGTGCGTAGACATAGAACCCAGCGACAACCGCCACCATGAGCAGTGTCGAGAGTCCTACCCAAAATCGCAGGCGAGAGAAAACCGAAGCCACAAGATCAGGTTACAGGGTACGAGGCGCAGGGTACAGCCGCGAGCAAGATGGCTAGTTCGCTCTGGCTCGCAGCGCTGCGCCAGATTTGCCGAATGAAAGCCGCGGCGACCGCGTGACTGGCGGGTCGTGCGCGATGGGCATTTGGTTGTGACTAGGGTTCATGATTGAAGGGGGTCTATGATCTGTAGGCCATCGACTTCCTGCCCCGCCAGAAAATCTTTTGTCATACGGCTGCCGTTCCCTGCGCAGTCTCATCTATGCGTTGGTTCCCACTGCGAAAAAAATCGCACACCCGAAGCTCGATCCCGCCAAACTCCGGATGAGTATTTTCGTCCAGCGTAAAAGCGACATCGACACAGTCGTTGGCGAGGATGCCTTCGTTCGAGATTCGTTCGGCCATGCGCCAGGCCATGGCGTCGAAGCGCATGGCTCTTCCGTTAGTTTGTTCCACGCGGAGTTTTGTGTGCTTTTCTTTCAGGACCTTTGGCGGCAATAACACGCGCAGATTGCGCGAAATAAACATCGGCTCGCGGTTGCCGACACCGAACGGCTCCATGCGCTGAACTGTGCGAATCAATTCGGGAGTGATGCCGCTTAGCTCGATTTCTGATTCCGCTTCGAGCACGGGGATCAAGTCATTTGGCGTGAGGCGGTCGCGCGCATAATCGTCGAGTCGCTGACGCAGTTCTGCGATGCGCTCAGACGGTAGTGAGAAACCTACAGCGTGCGAGTGGCCGCCAAAGCGGGTGAAGAGTTCGTGGCAGCTTTCGAGTGCCGCCAGCAGATGGAATGCTGGAATGGAACGGCCGGAGCCGTGTCCTTCGCCATTCTCGCGGCTGATGACGAGGGCGGGCCTGTACGTGCGCTCGACCACCCGAGTGGCGGCGATACCGATCACGCCACGATGCCAGCCATCGCCATCGAGAACAATGCAACGCGCATCCGCGAACTGAGGTTCGGTGAGACGCTGCTCCAAAGACTGCACGATCTGCTGCTCGCTCTGTTGGCGGTCGGAGTTGAGCTGATTGAGCCGTGACGCCAGATCGCGCGCCTTATCTTCTTCTTTAGCCTCGAACAGTTCGATAACAGTTTGAGCTACATCCATGCGCCCAGCGGCGTTCATGCGCGGAGCGATGCGGAAAGCAACATCAGATGCCGAAAGCTGTCGTTGCTTGTCCGCGAGCTGGGCGACTGTCATGAGTGCGCGGAGTCCTGGGTTCCGGGGATCTCGCAGTCCTGCGAGTCCCAATTTGGCAATCACACGGTTTTCGCCGACCAGAGGGACAGCGTCGGCGATGGTGGCGATTGCCGCCATCTTAAGGAACGAGGGCAGCAGGCGTCGTCGGGCGTCGGCTTCATCGCGTGCTTCAAGCAAAGCTTGCGCTATCTTGAAAGCGATCCCCGCGCCGCAGAGAGACTTGCATGGATAAGTACAGTCCGGCTGATTAGGATTGAGGACGGCGAGCGCATGGGGAAGCTGTCCACTTTCGGGAAGGTGATGGTCGGTTACGATCAGATCGAGTCCGACGCGTCGGGCGGCCTCGGCTGCTGCGAATGCGCGGATGCCGGTATCGACGCTGATCACCAGCCGCACTCCGTCGGCAGCGGCGCGCTCGATCACGTCATCTTTCATCCCATAACCATCGCGAATGCGATGTGGCACGTGGAAGTCTGCAGCTCCACCCAGGATTTCGATCGCGCGTTTCAGGATGACGATGGCGGTGGTGCCGTCGACGTCGTAATCGCCATAAATAAGGATGCGCTCACGCGTACTGATCGCCTGTTGAATACGCGCGACGCCTTCGCGCATTCCCTTCATCAGATAAGGCGAATGCAGATGGTCTAGCTTGGGATCAAGAAAGCGAACTGCAGCGTCGGCTGTGGTTACTCCACGAGCCACAAGTAGACGGGCAACGAGCGGAGAGAGTCGGGCTTCGCGGGTGATTAGGCTGGTGAGCTGTTCGTCGACGAATCTGGTGGTCCAGCGCAATGCTTCCTCGGTGCCGCCTGCGGTAGCGGGCGGGGTAAAGCTCGTTGACCCATCCGCTACCGCGGATGGTACTGACGCGCCTGCCGGCAGTTGTACTATCTGACCCTTGCCAACACCAGTGTTACGTCATCGGGCTGTTCGTTCTCGCCGATCCAATCCTGGACCGCAGCGATCACGATCTCCGAGATCCTTTCGAGCGGCAGATGTCGATTACTGCGCACTAAATCGAGCAGGCGCTCTTCACCGAATTCTCCGAACTCATTCTCTGGCTCGGTAACGCCATCGCTAAAAGCAACGAAGATGTCGCCCTTCGAGAGCTTTACTTCCTCTTCTTCGAGCACGATTTCGGGAAATAGGCCAACTACCAATCCACCGGTTTCCAGTTTCCTCGAAGTGCCAGAATCGTGAATGACAAATGGAGGCAAGTGTCCGCCATTGGAATATGTGAACTTCCGCGATGGGCCGTCAAAAATTCCCAAAAAGAGCGTAGCGTATTTTTCCGGCGTAGTGCTGTTGTACAGGTGCCGGTTCAATAGAGTCAGAACATCCGCCGGCGATTGCATTCGCTCTGCGGCTACTGACCATCGTCGCGTCCGTGTGTTTGCTGTGGAGGCGATTGCCGCCGCTCCGGCTGCCACAAGCTGTCCACGCTCCGGCTCGGCGCCCAGCTCGAAGACGCGAACGGCTGAGTGAATTGTCGCCATCAGTAGTGCCGCCGAAATGCCCTTTCCGCTGATATCGCCCACGGCAATTCCCAATCGCTCTTCACCGAGTGCGACAAAATCGTAGTAGTCGCCGCTCACCGTGCGCGCCGGCTTGCAGATGCCATGGAGCTCCAGCGACTCCAGAGCCTTCGGATCGCGCGGAAAGAGTTGCGCCTGCACCTCTGCGCCGATTGCCAATTCGTTTTCGAGGCGCTGCTTCTCCTTCTGCTCCTGGAGCAGCCGCTCGAGAGACTGAGTCATGGAATTAAACGATGTTTCCAGCGATGCCAATTGGTCGTCGGACTCGACCTTGATGCGATGCGTCAAGTCGCCTCGATTTACATATTGTGTGGCTCGATACAGATGCGCGATCGAACCCGTAATGGTTCTTGTCAGTCTCACACCAATGACGAGCGCAATGAGTTCGATGATGCCGAAAGCAATCGCAACTGCAGTGAGAGCGATCAGAACTGCCGATCCGACATCGCCCAGATCAGTGAACACGCGATGATTCAAAACCGATGGACGCGTGTCTACCGTTACCAATGTTGGAATACTGCTGGCTGTGTGCCACTCGCTTGCAGGAAAAACGGATCCAAAGTGAAGTCGTGGATCAAACCTGTACTCCGGAACCGGCGCTGAACCGGCACTTACCGCCGGTATAGGCGTGAAGTTCTTATTTCCTTTGGCGTTCTTATCGGTGAAAGTAACCGAAACCTGGCCTCCAGTCTTGCTCTCTACCAATTCCATCGCGTATAGGGTGACTTGTCCCAAGTCGGGAACAGCTCTGGAAAGAAGCGCCTCGCTAATGGGTACCACCATTACGACCTGCAAAGTCCCGGCCGGTGATTTGTGCTCGCGGAAGCTGCGAATGATTAATCCGTGGTTGTAAGACACCACGCCACGTAGCGTGCGCGAGGGATCGGCCAGTTCCTCGCGAGGGGAACCGGCATTCATGATCTCGATTCGTTGGGCGTTCAACCAGGCTGCAATCGTCCACTGCGGGAAGTGCGCTGTCGGTCCGCCTGGAGCAAGGGTGGAAAGCTGAATTGGACCTTTGGCCTTCTTCTCCAAATGGCTTGCGATCTCCGCGGAAACCGTCGAGGTCAGTGTGTCCAAGCTCTGTACTTCTGCCAGCAAATCGCGATGTACGAGCAGCGTCGTGAGCTGGTTTCCGAGCAGATATCCGGAAATCGCGAACATCGCGAGGATCAGTACGACCGGGATCACGCCGATGAACACATAAGTAACGATGAGCCGGTTGCGCAGGCGCCACAGAAGCTTGCGTCTGATCCAACGAATCAGAAGCAGAATGCCGGAAAGGATGAGGACAAACTCAAAGAATCCGCCCCAGGCCGCGAAGATTCCCGCCCACTTCGACTTTGCCGGCGTAGCGAACGCGAGAATCTCTGACGCAATGTAGAGTGCGGCTACCCAAACCGTGAAGCGCGCGAGTCCGCTGCGCGGGTAGGAACCCCATTCGACAAGACGCCCTTTCAGTTTTCGGAGCAGCGCATTCATGGAGCTTAAGTGGGATTATATGTGCGCGGAAGATGAGTTATCGGCGCGCAAAACACTCAATTGTGCGCCCGCAAGCAGCAACATCCCGGACAAAAATGCCCAGAACATGAGCGTTACCGATAGCGCGAAGGGGCCATAAACGTCCTGAAAATCGAGCCAATGGAGCGAAAGAATGTACGCGTACTTGCTCAAATCCCAGATCAGACCGGTGAGAACTGCGGCGGGAACCACCGCCAACGGGCGTACTTTGCCGTTCGGCAGCAGCCAGTAGACAAGGAAAAACATGGCAATACTGGCGGCTACCGCAAACAATTTCATCACCAGAAATGCCGCGATTCGGAAGATAAGGTGATCACGGGAGCCGAATAGCGACAGCAACCATGTCTGGTTCTTAGCTGTTATTGCGACAGAAAGCAGCGCCAATGTGCCGCAGGCGAGCGCAATAACGAGCGCCATTGCCTGATTTCCAAGGTATTTTCGGTTGCTGGTGAATCCCCAAACGCGGTTTAGCGCGACTTCCAAGGGTACGAACACCCCAGTAGAAGAGATCAGCAGCATGATTAAGGAGAAAATCTTCATTCCACGATGCGGTGTGAGAGCCACCACACTGCGAACCACAAAATCCTGTCCCGCCGGGAGATAGCTGCGGAGCAGTTGCAGCACCACGTCGTACATGGCTTGGGAGTGAAATACCTGACGCGTAAGCGTCAACAGCAGCACAATGAACGGAAAAAACGACAAAATCACGTTTGCCGCGACGCTAAATGCAAACGTATGCACCTCTGTCTGCATGAGATAACGCATGAGTGAACGCAAATGGAATCGTCTGGCGTTTTCACGGAGGACAGACGAGAAGCGAACCGACGCATTAGGCGTCAAAGACGGTTCCGATGCCGCAGTTTTTGCTGCTGTTACTCCCGTGCCGGGGGTGGAAGACATGCTGTGGAAATCGTAGCAGAGCACATTGTTTTCATCGCTCAGGTGTTCAACCGTAAAATTTCCGGTTTCATGACGGAGACAGTAGCGCACGGAGACAGGCGATCTGGGATCAGACAGTCAAAGCTCGCGTGCTCGTCGTGGCGCAATGTGAGACGGCGAGCGATTCCGTGTGGTAACTCGCATCTCATTACTGGTTTTTTCTGTCTCCGCTCGGCGTGAAGCAGAGTTTGTGCAATTCTTCTTTACAAAATCGTGAGTCTCTGAATATCATGCCCTCGCTCGCATTCAACGCAGCATTGTCGCGTAACGATTTCTTCTAAACGGATGGAGATCTGCACGACAGTTTTCGAGGTTGAGGTTCTTGTTCGTCGTCGCAGTCTGTAGAAAGAGAACGCACGCCGGTTTTGCTTGTGACGGTTGCTAACGGCCGCCAGTCGCAGCGAAATCGGCTTTTCTTTTTGCACCGGTTAAACGAACCAGATCCTCGATTGCGACTACTCACTTCAATGGAGTCTGGGATAACCAACCTGGGGACCATTAGGGGGAGACTTTTGATTCGAAGGCGAAAGGAGTTTTCGTGAATAAAGAGAAGGGTACAGTGAAGTGGTTTAACGGAGCCAAGGGATACGGTTTCATCCAGCGCTCCACAGGCGAAGACGTGTTCGTCCATTTCTCCGTCATCCAGGAAAATGGATACCGCACGCTCAATGAAGGTGAAGTTGTGGAGTTCGAACTCCTCAAAGGTCCCAAAGGACTCCAGGCGTCGAACGTTGTGCGCGGCAACGCTTAACCCACCCCACCCCCAGTCCTCCCTTCCAGCATTTCTGCTTCCGCAGAGGCGAAAGACAGAAACGTTGGAAGGGATTTCACGTTTTCTAGCTGCTAAGCTCCTTAGCTGCTAAGCTTTCGATTCAGTCTTGCCATTGCCCAAGTGGCATGCTCGGCTACCACTGGATCACCATCCGCCGCCATCTCTTCAAGCGCGTCGACATATCCCTCGTGCCCACTATTACCCATCGCTACGGCGACATTGCGCAGAAATCCAGAATGCTTCGCGCGCGAGATGGGAGAGCCGCGAAAACGTTCGCGAAATTCTTGTCGAGACATTCGTGCGAGCTGAGCGAGATCAGGATTCACTAGCGACTCATCCACCTGAAAATCCGGATTCGCTGTGAACGGAGCCCTGCGATTCCAAGGGCAAACATCCTGGCAGATATCGCAGCCGAAGACGTGTCTGCCGATCTGCTCGCGGAAATCTTCGGGAATCGCTCCTCGTTTCTCGATCGTGAAATAAGCGATGCAGCGAGACGCGTCGAGTTGGCTCGGAGCAACGATCGCCTCTGTGGGACACGCATCGATACAACGCGTGCAACTGCCGCAACGATCGGCCGCGATCTCAAGCTTTTCATCCGCGACAAAAGCAGAGTATTCGAGCGATGTCACGATCACGCCGAGAAAGATCCAGGAACCAAGCTGCTGATTAATGAGGCAAGTGTTTTTCCCCAACCAGCCGATCCCCGCATATTTTGCGTAGACACGCTCAAGCACAGGACCAGTATCAACATACGAACGAACGCTTACATCAGCACCCACGCTGCGCATGTGTTCCATTAGCGCGGACTCAACGCGGCGCAGTTTATCCAAGACGGTGTCGTGATAATCGCCCGGACTGAGAGCGTAACGCGAGATCCATCCCTGTGTTGGAGCGGCAGGTTCGGTTGACTTTGGGACCGGCGGATTGTAGTTCATCGCGGCTACTACAACTGACTTGGCCCAAGGCAATGCCTGTTGCAGCGAACTGCGTTTGTACTCACCAGAATCGCTGCGGCGCTTCAGATACTCCATCTCACCGGCATAACCGGCATCGATCCACTCAGGGAAATACTCCAGCTCGCGTATCTCAGGATGAGAAGCCGGAGCTACGCCAACGCGCTCGAAACCCGCGGCACTAGCGGCATTCTGCACGAGTTGGAAGAGTGGAGTGTGCACGTGACCATTTTCGCATCGCGAGCGAGCATTCACCACGGAGACACGGATTCACGGAGAAAGACGGGTGAAACTACGAAGGACACGAAGGATCATGAAGGAACTCGGGACGAGCTGGAACAATCCTCTGTGATCCTTACGTGTCCTTCGTGGTTAGCTTTGGCTTTTCTCCGTGACTCCGTGACTTTGGAGTGAAGGGATCTACTCTGGATTAAGGGCAAATTAAGGGCAAATTCTTGCGAGCCGCAGGAAGCCCATGGGCAGCAGCTTTGAATCTAACTTGGTACGCTACTGAAAGCCGAGGTGTCCTTAATTTATGCGTTGCGAGCGGTGTGGCTACTCCAGTCCGGAAAATCACAAGTTTTGCGGTATGTGCGGCGCGAAGCTCTCATCGGCCGCGAGTTCAGTTGCGATCGACGACAAAGATCCCCTCGATATCGAGACGCCTGCGCGGGAGCCATTGCAGTTTCGCGAGCTTGATCGCCGACGTGAGCCTGCGCGCGATGCTGCTCGATCATCCGGGCCGAACGGGCGCACGAATTATTCGTCAGTGACGGTCGCAAACCTCCCACCCGATACCGTGCAGGAAGAAGAAGCCGCAGAGGAAGTTCACCAGCGCAAGCCTGCGACTCGTTCGACCGGCATCGGCGGTCCATCGTTCCTCGGCCTCGGATATGAGGACAGCAACAGCGGCTTCGTCTACGACAAACCAAAGGACGACGGATTCGTTTATGACACCGACAGTGAGACCCCTGAATATCTGCTGACGGAGGTATCGCGCGGAGTTTCCTGGCGAGCTTGGGCATTTTTCTTGCTGCTGATTGTTGGAGGCGGGCTCGGCTATGTCCAATGGCGCGCCAGTCATAACCAGGGTCCCGACATCGCCGCTATCCTCTCCGGCAATGGAGCGACTGTCGATCCAAGCGGCCCGGACATGACCAACAAGCCGGCTTCGCTGAAGCCACCTGCTCCGCCGACCGACTCTTCCTCAACGAACGCCGCAAAGAGTGGCACGGATCAGGACGCGTCTGCCGAAGCTGAATCTTCGAAGTCATCGTCTCAATCGGAGAACTCCGCCGCCTCGAAGGAATCCGCTGAAGCGAAGAGTGCAACCACGACAGACAAGGCAGGCAAAACGGACAAGACAGCAAAAGCGGGCGAAGATGCCGCGGACGAGAACTCGCACGGCAAATCAGCAAAAGTCGCCGCCGCTAACGCGAGCGATGAAGAAAGCGACGCTTCAGTCAAGCCTGAATCCGACGGACCCGTAGGCAAGGCCACGAAGGCCAAGCGGATTCCACCGGCGCCTGTGGAGGAAGAAGCACCTCAGCCGAAGTCGCTTGGCGAGAAGGACCCACTCATCGTCCAAGCTAACAAGCAGCTTCGTGCGAAGAATTGCTCGTCGGCGGTAAATCTGCTGCGGCAATCCTCCAGCGCGGGCAATCCTTCAGCCGATGTGAAGATGGGCGCGCTTTACTGGAGCGGCACCTGCGTCACGCAGAGCAACTTTGTTGCGTATCAGTGGTTCGCACGTGCTCACGCGCTTGAACCGAACAATCGCTGGATCGAACGCAGCCGAACGTCACTGTGGGCGAGATTGAGTCCGGCGGAGAGACGCCGCGTGGGATACTGATTTGCCTCTCTCCTTATGTCATTCCGAGCGCAGTATCTCCGCGTGATTCTCGCGGAGATGCGGAGAGAGGAATCCCTAGCGACTTCAAGAACGATGGTGCGAACGAAGATCGCTTAAGCAAGCGCACTGGGCACTATAGGGATTGCTCGCCTACGGCTTCGGAATGACAAGACAGAAGCCGACAGAAGCTAGATCCCCAGCTTCTTCACTTCCTCGTTGTAGTACTTGCGATACAGGATGTCCCACTCCTGCGTGCCTTCGGTGATGATGCGCTTCTGGCTCTCAATCTTCTGACGCGCAGAGGCGTCGATGCGCTCTTCGGCTTTGAGCAGCTCTTCCAGAATCCGGCGGGCTTCGGTGCGGATCGTGTTGCGATCCTCGATGAACTCTACGTCGTCGAGCGTAGCTAGAGTATCGGCCACAGTATGGGCAAGCTTGTTGACTTTGTCGCGCGAGATCCTCACAGTACCGCCTTGTACTTCTGCACGAGCTGTTGCTTTACCTTCTTGAACATCTCCTGGTAGCTCGCGCCGGTAGTGCGCATCTCGTCCTGGTAGGCCTCGAGGATCAGCCGAACCTCGTCGTTGATGCGGTCTTCGAGCTGCATCTCTTCGAGCACCGCAGCGTGCACGCGCTCGGTAGTGGAGTTCAGGTTCTTGGTCTCGATGAACTCGCCTTCAATCAGTTTTTTTGTGACTTGGCGGGCTAAGTAGCCCACATATTCTTTGGAAACCAGCATGTTCCGTCTGTGAGAGTGGGATAAACATTCGAGTGTAACAAGAATCGGGTGATCGGGCCATCGGGTGATCGGGCGAAGTAAGAACCGAGTGCAACTCCTAACACTGTCATCCTGAGTCCGCCGTAGCGGACGAAGGATCTCCCGAAATATTTCAAACTGATTTGCTGCTTCGCGGCTCTTACACGAGGGTTTCGTGAAAGAGCCTGGACACAGCATTTAAGACTGATGCATCGCGGGAGATCCTTCGTCCGGCGGACTCAGGATGACAGTTCAAAAGAGAGTCTTCAGTGGGTTTTAGGTTCTCACTTCGCCCGATCACCCGATGGCCCGATCACCCGATTTCTTCCTGTGCTCGCAACTCGTCGTATTAACGCACTCATCTTTCATCCGCAGCCGCTGCACCGGAACTCCGCCAACGATGTGCGACTCAATGATCTCAGCCACATCTTCCGACGTCACGCCGCCATACCAAACCGCCTCCGGATAGACGACTACATTCGGACCATGCTCGCACTGATCGAGGCATCCGGCCTTGTTGGCCCGCACTGTCGCCTTCAGGCCTCGTGCCGCCACAGCCTCCTTGAAGGCCTTGTGCAGCTCTCCGCTTCCGTCAGGATTGCAGCAGCCCCGCGGACTTCCCGGCTCGCGCTGATTCGTGCAGACAAAGATGTGGTGCTTGAATCCGGGCATTGTTAGCAGCCTAGCAGAATTGGGCATCGTCCAAAATTTGGTGTATTGTCGAATTTCTGCTGCAGCCTGATAGGTGGGCTATGGCAGCTTTGCAAGATGGGCAGCGACGATCTACATCACGTGAAAGACGACATGACCGCCTTCATCGAAGGACACGGCATGCGCCGCTTTCCCGGTTACGTTGGCGACGAGATGCCCAGCGTGCTCTGGAAGGACAGCGGCAATCCCGAAGCGTGGAAGGATTTCGTCGAGCTGGCAAAGGCCTCGGGCGCTCCATTTCTCACCATGGAAGACTTTGTCCTAAACAAAGAGGACCTCGAGTTCCTGATCGACCGCCTGAAGGACGAGGTCTACAGCGAAGATCTCGACGACGCCCGCTGGCTCCGAACCTACATCGGCAAGACCGGATTCCTGCAGCTAGGCTTCGCCTACCAAGGCACGCTCTTTCTCTACGAAGTCTCCACCGAGTGGCACGAGCGCTATCTGCGCGTCCTCGAAACCGCAGAAGCCATCAGCGGCCTGCTTATCGAGGATGACGATGAGGACGAGTAGCTAGGCCCTTCGCTCCCACGGACCGTGATTTTAGAATTTGCTGCTCTTCACTGTTAGGCCTCGGAACAGCGAATTTATCAGCGAAAATATCAGCGAAATTTTCTTCCGAGCCTCAACCCCGCATAAACACTGGAGGAAAAGCAATCGCTGAGGGAATTAGCAGCGAATTTGCAGGGAACGCTGTACAGCGCCAATTTCCGCGGCTCTTTTCGGCCTGATCCAAACTGAAATCCCCTACTCATTCTGGGACAGCCATATCCACGCGACCTTGAATCGACCTGCGGAGTACAAGAACTGGCTGCAACAAGAACTAAGACAGTCGAGATGAGTGTTCGCATGTTTTTTCATCGATCCCATGATCTAAAGGACTTACGCGACGAGATCCCATGAGATCCCATAGTGAATCCCACCCGCCCAATGGGATCCGGTGGGATAATCCCACGATCGTGATGGGATCGGCATGGGATTATCCCATTCCTCATGATGGGATCTCGATGGGATCGACTTCGAGCTTGCAGAGCGAGGGCATCTCGCTCCTGCCAAGTTGGGCAGGACCGCGGCCGCGAGCAGCTCTGCCACAGATTCGTAAGCGAGCTCTTCGGCTGCAGTTCCCGAAATGGAAACTCCGTGCAACATCGCCCTTCGCATGATGGCATCTGGAGCGCGCTCCAGGCAAGCTTCATCCGTTGCTCGCAAAAGTTTTTCGCGCAGACGCAGCAACAACTTGTAAGCGAAAGAAAAAATATTTTCACAATCCGTTGCTCTAGGAAATTCCGCCAGCCGATTCGCAGCAAAGCGAGGACGGTCACTCCAAGGCAAGCTAACATGCCGGCCTTTATTTTCTTAGGGATAGCCAGTCGCAGGCGAGCCGTCATTATTGTAGGAGCGAGTAAGAGTCGGCGTCATGCATCGTGACCCACATCGGTCGCATCTTTAAATGTTGCCACTCGGGCCATCAACTGAAGACGTGCACTACCTGCCTACTTTGCGACTGTTCTTTGACGGCGGCGTGAGGAACGACTACCGCCTAAACGGTGATCGTGTCGAGTTTCGGGCGAACGAAGGCCCGTGGCGAATGCTGGATGATTCAGACGTGGCCATGCACTTTCGGTTCGACACGGAAGTAGCCCGCTGGTTGCGAAGATACTCGATCGAAGCCAATCCCTACGGGAGCAATGCGCGCTAAAAAAGGTTTCATGCTCCCACAATTGCTCGCGGAGAAGTGAGCGGTGTCGGGTTCTGGTAGTGGGTCAGTTTGAATCCACAGACCTTCGGGCGTGTTTGACCAGCTTAGCAAGGGCGAAGATTAACAGGATGGGCCACAAAAGAAACCACAGATAGATAGTCAAACGCGGCGCGGCAGCTATGAACATGTGGTGTAGGTAAAAGACGTAGAAGTTAACCCATGTGAAGAATAGCCCCACGGCACTCAGGGCCGCGTACCAGGCTAACCATAAGCTCCTAGCTCCAGTCATTTGCTTTTATGCTATCGCCAACCCGTCAAGGCCTTCTGGCTTTAGCCGCGCTTCCCTCGTGTTCCTTCGTGTCCTTCGTGGTTAGCTCTTCTTGCTGTCGGGCGTTCTGGCCAACCTACGTTCGCCCCGTCCGTTCCCGAACACCTGTATCGCTGGGTGGACGAATCCCGTATGCGCAGGAATTTTCGGCGAGCGTCTTTTCAGCAGCTTAGGTATGGGTTTTCTCGGACTGGAAATTGCTCACGCAAGCTAGCGAGAACTCCGTGAGGTGCGAGTGATGAATGGTTTCCTGCATGACGTGCGCTATGGATTTCGCATTCTGCTGAAGACACCGATTGTCAGTGTTGTTGCGATCGTCACGCTGGCGCTTGGGATCGGCGTTACCACGGCGATCTTCACCTTTGTCGATGCCGGCCTGCTCCGCGCGCTGAACTTCCCTGATTCCGACCGACTCGTGCAGGTCACAATGATTAAGCATGGCGAATCCACCGGGAATCAGGCCGCGTACCCAACCTACGTCGACTGGCGCAATCAGAATACGGTGTTCTCTTCCCTCGCCGCATATTCCAGCAATGGAACCACCATGCACACCGCCACCGGCGTCGAACTGGTCTCCGGCGGCATAGTGACGGACGATTTCTTCCAGACGCTCGGAGTTCAGCCCGAGCGCGGATCCTGGTTTCATGCCGGCAGCCCAAGCGCTACGCATGAAATTGTCATCAGCCACGGATTTTCGCAGCGGGTATTTGGCGGGAATTCAGCCATCGGGCAGTCGCTCACACTGCAAAATTTTGCCGGGAACGACGAACCCTACACCGTGGTTGGCATCACGCCGCCAGACTTTGAGTTCGCGCCCATCGGACAAGCGGACTTCTTTGCTCTCCCACCAAACACCGGATTCATGGTTGAGCGCCGCAATCTTCATTGGTTGAATGTTGTGGGAAGGCTGAAGCCGGACGTCTCGCTCAAGCAGGCATCGGCAGAGATGGAAACCATCTCCGCACGCCTGGCCGCCGCCTATCCGCTGGCGAACGGCGACTTGACAACGCGCCTTCAGCCGTTGCGCGATGCCATTGTGGGACAGATTCGCCCCGTGCTCCTGCTGCTCCTCGGCGCCGCTGCATGCGTGCTGCTCATCGCATGCGCCAACATCGCGAATGTGCAGCTTGCCAAAGCTGCCGGACGCTCCCGTGAAGTCGCCGTGCGCAGAGCGGTCGGAGCCTCGGCCAGCCGCATCGCCCGTCAGTTTCTTGTAGAGAACGTGCTGCTCTCGTTAATTGCGGGGATCGCGGCAGTTGCGGTTGCCCGCTTTGCGGTAACGATGCTGGTTGCGAGTGTCCCAGCCAGCGTTCGCCAGAGCATGCCATTCCTCGAGCGTATGCACATTGATGTGCAGGTCCTGCTTTTCACCTTCTTCCTGGCAGTCGTCGCAGGCGTCACTTTCGGGCTGGCTCCGGCACTGCGCGGAGGCAGCGCGAACCTGCATTCCGAATTGGCACAGGATACCCGCACCTCCACCGGCAAGAGCTGGCTACGCGATGCTCTTGTGGTTGGAGAAGCCGGTTTGGCGGCCATGCTGCTTGTCGGATCCGGCTTGCTGGTCATGGGCATGTGGCGACTGGTGAATGTTTACCCCGGATTCAACCGTCACAATCTTTTGACTCTCGGGTTCCAGGCGCCTCCTGCGCATTATCAGGATCCCGAGCCGCCGAAGACCAATCCTCCCACTCCGCAGCGCTCGACAAAACTAATCGCGTATGAGCGCGCCATCGAACAGGCGATTGGCGCGATTCCAGGAGTGGAGGGAGTCGCGGTCGTGAGCGTTCTTCCGCTTAGCTGCAACGCGTGCAATACCATTCGTTTTCGTCCTCAAGGCTACGCGGCTCCCACTACCGCAGTGCAGCCGGAGGCCAACATCCGCAACATTACCAACCGCTATTTCCCCACGCTGCAGGCGCGCATGCTCAAAGGGAGAATGTTCGACGATCGCGAGACCGACATCTCGCAGGAGGTGCTCATCGTGAATCGCGCGCTGGCCGATAAATACTTTGGCGGCGATGCCGTCGGCAAGACTTTGACTTTCACCTTCTCGCCAACCCAGAAGCCGCGCGAGATCGTCGGCGTAGTGGACGAAATCAAAGACGGATTCTTCGACGCTCCTGACAGTCCCACGGTTTACGAGCCGTTCGCACAGTCAGCGAATCCTTTCGGGAACCTGATTGTGCGCACTTCCGGCGAACCGGCCGTGGTGGCAGAGAGCGTCCGCCGTGCGCTGCTGCAGATCGATCCTGACACCGCGATCTATCGACTCGGTACCCTCGATTCCAAAGTGGAAGGCTCTGTACCAATGTTCGTGCGGCGCCTGCCCGCGATGCTGGTTACCCAATTCGGCGCTCTCGCCCTGCTGCTGGCAGCAGTCGGCGTATACGGCGTGGTCTCGTATTCGGTTTCGCAGCGGACACGCGAATTCGGCATCCGCATGGCACTGGGCGCCAATACAAGCCAGGTGCTGCGCCTGGTGATGGGACGCGGCGCGCGCCTGGTAGCCGCCGGCGCATTCCTCGGCCTGATCGGCGCAGCCGCGCTGGTAAAAGTCGAGGCGAGTCTGATTTATGGTCTGCGCATCCGCGACGCGCTGACTTTTCTGCTGGCCGCTTTCCTGATCTTCTTCGTCGCTCTCGCAGCCAGCTACATTCCGGCACGAAGAGCGTCCCGCCTGCATCCGCTGGACGCGCTCAGGTACGAGTAAGAAAAGAGGAACGGGGGAAAGACGTTCGGTTGCCTGCGATACGATTCTTCCTCTACTTAAGCGCTCGCTCTTATTTCGTTTGGGGCAGACGGGTGGCCCAGCCTTTTTCCCGTTGCGGTTTCTGCATCAGACTCCCAGACAATGGGTGCCCACTCTCGCGAAGTTCCATATTGAAACAGGAATAGAAGGCGGGCCACCCGCCCAACGAATGTGAGTACTTGTCGTTACTGAACGTGAAACCCTGAGAGGTACTCGGCGCCGGCGCTGTCGCTCAAAACAAAGTTTCCGCCGTCCCCTGTGCCGTTCATGCTGAATGCGCCGGAGGCGTTGCCTTGCGCGTCCGTAGTCAATGTGCCTATGGCGGTGCAAATTTGCATGGTAGGTCCGCAATTATTCACGGTAAAGTTCTGGGCTGCACTTGCATTGCTAAGTGAAACGTTCGCCGTGTTTCCCGTGACAGTGACCCTGCCGGTTCCGGACGCGCTTCCCGTAGGCGTGCCAATGCCCCCGGTGATACTTGAGGCCGGCAGAAGCGGCGTCGAGTACGACTGACCTGAGTTCAAGGGATTCGGGCCGCTGGCCAGGCACAAGTTCGAGCCTGTGGGCGGTTGCAGATAAACCTCGAACAATCCGGCGAAGTTGCCTTTCAGCGGGAATTGAAATGTTGCGTTCGCCGTGTCATCTGCGTTCGCTGTAAACGTACCCACCTGAACCTGTTGCGCAAATGTTCCGCCAAAAGGCCAGAAATTCAGAACCAGATTTGCATTTGGTCCTCCACAGTCGCCGATGAGCTGTAGTCTTATGCTGCCGTTGTTAGAAGTAGCATTCAGCCCAATCGTTCCCGCGACGCCGTTGGTTCTTCCCACCTCAAACGTCATGTCTGCCTGGTAATTATCAGCAGCAGGAGTGGGTGTAGGTGTCGGGGAGGGTGTTGGAGTTGGACTGGGAGCCGGCGAAGGAGACGGTGATGGGCTTGGAGGCGGAGCAGACGAAGTCGTGCCTGTCGAGCCACAGGCGGCCAGCGCGATGGCAATGCTCGCGGCGAGAATAAGCGATGCGATTCGAGAAAGCATTAAGGGCCCCCAAAGCTTGCTTTTTTAATGGGATGCGCTGACCGGCTGCAGGTCTGGCTCGTGCTGCCAAGAATCGCAAGTCTCTGGCGTGAGCATCCGGTTGCTCCCCCCGCCGCCAATACAAGCCAGGTGCTGCGCCTGGTGATGGGACGCGGCGCGCGCCTGGTAGCCGCCGGCGCATTCCTCGGCCTAATCGGCGCTGCGGCACTGGCGAAGCTCGAGGCGAGTCTGATTTATGGTCTTCGCGTCCGCGACGCGCTGACGTTTGTGCTGGCTGCTTTCCTGATCTTCTTCGTCGCTCTCGCAGCGAGCTACATTCCCGCACGAAGAGCGTCCCGCCTTCATCCGCTGGACGCACTCAGGTACGAGTAAGAAAAGAGGAACAGGGAGAGGCATCGGCACAGTCCCGAAAGCGCACCCTTCGAAAACCGAAGGGTGCGGCACCCGGCGATTTGCTGCTTGTCGAAGCCGACTCACCCATCCGCTACCGCGGGACGGTTCTGATTCCGCGGCCGCGGTAAACAATCACGGAGTCTCCGCCAGGCGCGTGACAGCAACTTCCGTTTGAATCGTGTGCTTGCTGGCCGGATCGTCGAAGCTGTTGAGGATCATCGGCTTGTCGAGGGTCAGAACTGGTTTGGCGTCGATCGAAAATTGACGGCCGTCATTTGCTCGGCCAGCTTGGTCTCCGAAAGACTCTGAGAATGTACCTTTGATAGACAAAGCAACAGTCTGTTCGCTCTCTGACGCGATGACGCAGTCAATCTTTTGATACGACCCGGACTCCCGGGCGTCTTTGCTTTTATCGGAAGTCGTCTGGCTCTCAGCCGGAGGCGGCACGAGCATGTACAAACTTTGCGGCTGGTTCGATTGAACGAACAGTCTGTAGCTTTTGGAGTTCAGCTTCGTTTTCCCATCCATTTCGCTGACTCTTACCTCCACCCGATACCGGTTCAGCTTCGGGCGCGCTTTGCGAATATCGTCGATGAGCTTGGTTGCGAGGCTGATCTGGTCAGGCGTGCCGCGGACGATGATAGTGCCGGCCTCTGCCATCGGCTGCACGCGAGTAATGTCCAGTGCTAAGCGCAGCGTATTGGCCAGATCCTGCAACAGAATTGGAGTTGGGTTAGGAATCGGGAAGACTTTGATTACGCTTTGTTCAAGATCCCTGCGCTTTGTCATAGTGTCGGCGGCGATGAGAATCGAGTTTGGCGTGACTGGCCGCCAGAACGTCTTTGACTCAAGGGCAACCGCTTCTAGCGCATCCCGGAATGGAACGCGGTGCAAATCGACACGGATCTGCCGCGACACATAATCCGGATCGAACAAAACCGTCACTCCGCCGACCGCGGCGATATCTTCGTAAATTTTCTTACTGTCATCCTCCCTGGCCAGCGTAATGGTGGTGGAGACGGACTGTAGCTCGACCGCTCTGAAACTCGGTGCAGTCGTAGCAGATGAAAAATGTGTTTCCACCTCACGCGTTTCACCAGAACTCTTGTCCGGTGCGTTAGCTTGTACTTTGTTCTTTTCGGCGGGTGCCTGCGGCCAAGCTGGCAGAACCGTTATGGGAAGTACTGCGATCAGGAAGACAACTCTCAAGATGCTGGAGATTCTTGTGTCCATGTGGGTTTCTCCCGAGTGCACGTCTAGGGAACGGTATCGGCCTTACAGGTTGCGGAAAAAATGTTGCAGATTCCGTTGTCGTCGGGCAGTGCAAACATTACACCGGAACGCCATTACATTTCTGCAACAATGCGGTTGCCTCAGCGGGCAGAACCTTGAAAAACAGCAACCTGCCAAGACCACACTTCATAAGGATGGTGTCCGCAACCCAAGTTGAAATGGATTTGCGGCCTGCCCGGCCATCACGTGCCACGACGTTGCCCCGATGTGCCGTATTGGGAAGAAGTTGAAGCCGAAACCGGTATTGAGCGGGCTGGTCGAGGCCACAATTCCTTGACCATCCACTAAAGGATGCCCATTTACCGTTTGCCCATGACCGAGGCTGGCCTGGGCTACCTGGACACCTTCAAACAAAGTTCCCGAGGTTTGCACATCGCCGTGGAAGCTGGGAATATCTTTTTCGCGGGGCAGCCGCCGAGCCAGCAGCGCGGCGGCCACATGTGCGGTTCCTTCACACCACACAGCATCGGGATCGACGCTTGCATCGCCCAGCAGCGTACCGATCTTGCTCAGGCTGGCATACGTCGAGCCGTACACCCGGAAGTTGCCTTTGAAGCCCCAACCGTTATTCAGAGCGAAGGAAGTATCCGTAGCCGCGAGATTCGTTTTCACCCACTCCAGCGATGCCTGGAAGTCAGGATCGAGCAGGGCCATGTACGACCACGTCTGAACGTCTTCCGGAGAATTGTCGAAGAAGATGTGAGTTGGATCGGATGTGCCGGTCCAGAAGTGTCCCGACGGCGCGTCCCACATGGCTTCGATGAATCCCCGCGCATGCTGTGCTCCATTGAGCCAGCTACTGTCACCAGTAAGCTTCGCCAGCATGGTGAACAGCGCGTAGACATCAATATTGTGCTCAGTCGACTTATTGCTCTGGCCGTTGCCAAAGAAATAGCCTCCCGGAGGAACGTTGCTGTTATCGCGCGTTGTAGTTTCGATAAACGTAGCTGCCTTGACTGCGGCATCCAGATAGTCCTTGATCCCAGTTCGGGCGAAGAGTTGAGCCAGCGCGATCCCGGCCCACGCCACATCGCCCACAGCGCTGCCCTGCAAGAAACTCAACCCTGGCTTGACGAATACGCCATTTGAGTCTGCGCTGCCGACAGAGTAGGTCTGGCGAAAGCGGCCATCGGCCTTCGCGTCCGTCTTCTGCGCATAGACCAGAGCATTGCCGAGCACCTGCGCACGAGCCATGTCGCCTCGCCGCCCGCGAGTGAGATATGCAAGCAACAGCAGCGCATTGTCGTACGTGAAACCGGTACCGGTAAACAATCCACCAGCAATCTGGTCAGCGTAGCTCTGGGCCAGCCGGACAGTATTGCCCTGCGCATAGGCATCCATCATCTGATCCAGAAACGCATACGCGTTCTGGATAGATTTCGCTAGCTCCCGATTTTCCCGAAATGGATTGTCGTCATGATCAAAATCCCAATGAGCCAGAGCAGGCTGAACCAGACCGACGACCGCCGCAGAAGTCAATCCCGCCCCGGCAGCCGCCCCAAGACCAAGCTGAACCAGTCGCCGTCTCGATAGCTTCGCGTCTTCCATGGAAACCTCCGCAATCCTCGTTGAGTTTGGCTTGCCGCTAAGAATGCTATGCAGGTTCCCGAAAAAGATCAACTCGCAGTGACGCGAAGTCAGAGCACGTTGACCGCGCGTGCGGCGAGCAGAACCACTATCGTCAGCGAGATCAGCGATTGCAGCATCATGAGGCCTTTTGCCCAGCGGGCGACGGGCGCCGTGTCGGTGGGAGAAAAGGCAGTGCTGGTGTTGAAAGCGACAAACAGGTAGTCCACGAAGTTCGGACTCCACCTGGCAAGTTGTGACTTATGGCGCTCGACTTCCTCCATCATGAAGTGAGGGAAGAGAAATGCCGAAGTGCGATGACCTTCCTGTTGCTCACGCTGCCCCGGGCCGCCTGCGTCGAGCCTCCAGTACCAGAGCGCAAACACCAGAATGTTGGAGATCCACAACCCGCCGGCGCTGCGTAGAAGCGTGCCGGGCGGTTCTTTGTGCTCGGGCAAAGCCTGCACCAGCAAAACTACCGACCAGATGAGATCGACGGTGAGAATCGAATTGCTGACGATTCCGAGCCACCGTGCCTGCCTCGCGAGTCCGGCGCGATGCATGGCCAGGATGGGAATCGTGAGCGCGACCATCACGGCAAGAAGAATCCAGCGCGGCCCCAGACTCAGATATTCCGGGATGGCAACGTAGATTCCGCCCACTGCCAGCACGGCGATCACCGCGGGCCAACGTGGTTCCGCTCTCATCGGGAAAGTGACAATGGGATAGGGGACGAAGGTGAAGGATTCTGACTAGGACTCACCGGCGCTTTGGCTAGCATCATGAATGATTTCGATCTTTCGCCAGATACTCTAACCTGCGCTTGTGCGTTGTGGGAAGACCGGACGCAAAGTCGTAACCCACGTTACGAACGACACGCAAGCATGGGAATCCATGTGCTCAAGTTACCGTGGTAAGAAGTTCCTTTTCATTGAGCGCCCACACGGAGTTGCATTTCGGGATAAAATGCGCGCCTAGGAGAGGCGCCCCAAATGTTCCCAAACGATGCAATGGTCCACGAGAACGTGATGCCTGAGATGGTCAAGAATGGCACGCTGGAGCTTCGGCAGGACGTGCTTGGCCGAGACTACAAAGGCAAGAGCAGCAAAGCGATTGCAAAAAAGACCTCCGGCTTGATCAAGAAGCTGCAGCCTGCGCTCGGGAAGTTTCTCGAACCCGGCGAGCAGGTGCTGTATGTGGCCCGCGTGCAGCGGCATGCTTCCGGACTGATTGTGTACACGATGGGATGGTATATCCGCTACGCCTCGGCCACGGTGATCGTACTCACCAACCGCCGGCTCCTCCATCTGCGAGTGAAGAGCAACAACCAGTGGGACAAGGGAATTCGCAGCTGCGCATGGTCTGAGATCGAGTCTGCAGAGGTAAGGGGTTGGCTCAGCCGTATGCTGAAATTGACGTTCAAAAACGGGACAAAGTACCGTTACTGGCGTATCTCGCGGGCCGACGCTCTGAATATCCAGAAGATCCTGCCTCTGCTCTTCAAGGCCCACGAAGGCGTGCCACAAAAGGCCGGCGCAATGATGTCGTTGTGTCCGGAGTGCAAGCACGTACTCGCGGAAGGAATGGAGCAGTGTCCGGGTTGCGGCCTCTCCTTCAAGATCAAGAAGACCATGTACTGGCTGTCACTGGTGCCGTCTGCCGCCTACATTTACACCCGCAAGTGGTTCCTGGCTTTCGGCGACCTCATAGGCCAGAGTTATGCATACATACTTCTAGGCTTCGCTGCGTTCGCCTTCATCGGCGCGGCGCTGGGCTGGAAGAGAGCTGACGGCAAGCCTCTCTCGATGAATGAGGGTGTTTCGTTTTTGATGATTGGCCTGGTTATCTTTGGCTTGGACGTACTCATCACTATCCATCACAACAACTACTTCATCGAGGATTTCATTCCGAGCGATAAGAAGGCACAACCGGCGGAGTCGGTGAAGAGCTTAGCGCTTGGCGGCACGATTGGGTGAGAAGCGGCCTGGGTGGTCCCTCCTTCTTCCCGTTTCGGTTTTCACATCAGACTCCAAGACAATGGGTCGCGGGTGGCCGGCCTTTTCTTGTTTCAACGTGAAACGTCGAGAAATCGTGCATCCGATTTCAGGAAGTCTCATGCAAAGGACCGACACGGGAACCAAGTCGGCCACCCGGCCGTATGATTCCCAGACAGTACGTGAACTACAATTGAAGATCGTTTCAGCTCTTCTGTAATGTTGGGCTTTTCTCCGAAGTTGCCAATTAGTGACGAAGATCGCCAGTGGGTGGATGACGGCTTCCAGCGCCTGGAGAAGCTACTGGGTAGGAGACGTCTGGTAGAAGCGAAAGTTGCTTTGCCCACCGCTGAGGATTTCCCCGACCCCTACGACGCGACACCCGCCGCCGCAGCCATACTCTTCCGCCGCGTTTGTGGATACCTGAAGGTGGACCGCAGCAAAGTCGAACTTGAAGTATTTCCGGATGAAACCGAGCACCTACGCGAGGCTCTTCCATATTGGCGGGGTGATGGTGCAAATCGCCCCGCCGGATTGTACGTCGATCATGGAACAAACTATAACCGCGACGAAGGGCTAAGCGAGGATGAACAGATGGTGGTCGCGATAAGGAGCACACAGCTTAAAGACCCTCTTTCTCTGGTTGCAACGCTTGCTCATGAGCTCGGCCATGTCATTCTCCTTGGGGGACGCCTACTTGATCCCAAGTCGCCGGACCACGAGCCGCTAACTGACTTACTGACGGTATTTTTGGGCCTAGGTATCTTCACCTCCAACTGCTCGGCGCGATTCAACCAGTATCAAGACGACAGACGACAGGGATGGTCGATGCAGCGGCTTGGCTATCTTCCTGAGGAAGTCTACGGCTATGCTCTTGCTAAATTTGCTGCCGAACGCGGTGAGACCAAACCTGAATGGTTAGAGCACCTTTCCACGAATGTACGGGCATACTTCAAGCAGTCACGTAGTTGGTTAATCAAGAACAACCCGTACCTCGGTTAATTTATTCCCCTTGGACGGGTGGCGCACCCTTCGCCATTTTCTTCAAGTCCCCCTCTGTTATTTGAACCGATTGGAGGTCCTTCCCGGCAATCTGTACCGCTGCAGGCTGTTGCGCAACAAGAATGCATGGGACCGGCAACAACGAAAGAAGTATTAGAACCTCGCGGACGCGTGTTCTCATGAAGTCCTCCTGGCGAATCGACTGCAAGCTTATCTGCTATCTTCGCGGAATTGACCGCAACGATGTGAATCGTATTGAATCGATTCTGCAGTGAGAATTGATGTGTACTTTGCGATCAGCGATGGAGACGGAGGTTGGGTATGAGAGCTGCCGTGCGCACCAAACTGTATCCCGTGAGTGAGGCAGGCAAGATCCTGGGCGTGAGCTATCCCGCCCTGAAACAATGGATTTACAGAAGAAAAATCAAAACAGTCAAAACGCCCGGCGGGCATCACCGGATTCCGGAGTCTGAAATCGACCGACTAATGCCCGATATTCCCGCGCGCGATCCTCTGTTTAAGAAGCGGGATAGGTTTCGCAGGATCAGCGGGCGTAACCAACTCGTGGGACGAGTGATCGACTTGCGTGTCGATGGACTCATGGCACAAGTCACGCTCTCCATCAGCGGACAGCGCCTCACCTCGATCATCACCGCCGCCGCCGTTCGCGAGATGCGTCTTGCAAAAGGTCAGATTGCGGCAGCGCTGATCAAGTCAACTGAGGTTATGGTGATGCGACCACAGTGATTGCCGGGCAGAGCGTTTGACGATGCGATTTGAGTCATATACATTCGTTAAACTCCAATTTCCGCTGTTTACTGCAGCACCATGGGAGTTCGAACGTGACTCGCTTCCACCTAGCCTCTGTTTTCTTATTCCTTCTCGTCTTTTCAACTGCTGGAGTCGCGCAGGTTCGTGCCGGCCTGCATGGTCGGGTTCTGGATACTTCCGGAGCAGCGGTCGCAAATGCAGACGTTGAACTCATCGAAATCACAAAAGACATCCACCGATCAACGAAGAGTTCGGCGTCTGGCGACTATATCTTCGACGGTCTCAATCCTGGCGAGTATCGACTGGAAGCGGTTGCGGCCGGCTTCCAGAAGCTAACAGTGAGCAATGTGACACTCGCTGTTGGTCAAACCACGAGTGTCGACTTGTTAATGAAGGTTGGGGGGACGAAAGATGAGGTCACAGTAGAGGCGACTTCTCCGGTATTTCAATCTCAGACCAGCAATATTCAGACCAATATTCCGACGAAAGCAGTAGTCGGGATGCCTCTGAACTCGCGCAATTTCGTTCAACTCACGACGCTTGCTCCGGGAGTTGAGTTACCGCCGGGGACGGTTCTTCCGCGTATCAATGGCGGACGACCACGCACGAACGAATACTTGTACGACGGAATTTCAGCACTGCAGCCCGAGCCTGGGCAGGTCGTCTTTTTCCCAATTATCGATGACATTCAGGAGTTCACGGTTGAATCGAATAATGTAGCGGCTGAGTTTGGCCGCTTCAATGGAGGGGTGGTGAATGTTGCGACCCGTTCAGGCTCAAACGAGCTGCACGGAAGCTTGTACGAGTTCTTCCGCAACGAGGCTCTGAATGCGCGTAATTACTTCGCCACGACTGGCCCCAAGCCTGAGTATCGGCGCAATCTTTACGGCGGGAGTATTGGTGCTCCCATCGTGCGAAATCGACTGTTTGTTTTCGCTGGATATCAGGGAGTAAAACAACTCATCGGGGTAACTCGCACTTCGACTGTTCCGACGCTCGCGGAACGGCAAGGAATCTTCACGGGCGTAGCCCACATTTTCAATCCAGCGACTACGACGTTCACCGGAGGCAAGTTCGTACGCCAGGAGTTTCCGAACGATGTGATCAATGTTCCTATGGATCCGGCGGCCTTGAAATTGCTGTCACGGTTCCCAACGCCTACGAATCTAACTGCCACTGCGAACAACTTCACTCGCACGGCGAACGACGCCGATCACCAGAATCAATTCGATGTGCGTGTAGATGGGCTACTCACAGCTCGTGATCGAAGCTTTGGCCGTTATTCCTACTTTCACGACGTTGAGCAGCCGGTCACTCCGCTTCCCGATGGTAGCGGGGCAATCACCGGAGCGGTAATCGGGACTGGTGGCGTAAATGGTTTGTCAAACATTACCGGCCAGCAAGCGGTATTCAGTGAGACGCACACGTTTTCCGACCGCCTCCTCAACGATCTTCGGTTCGGTTACACCCGGCGTGGCAACACCAGTGTAGGAACTTCCTTAAGTGACACGGCTTCTTCGGCTCTGGGCATTCCGGGTATTCCCACGAACGCGGCATTCAATAACGCTCTGCCTTTGTTTACCTTCACGGGATTTCAGCAGCTAGGTTCGTCCGCCAGCACATCCGCCAGTTTTCGAACCTCCGTCTGGGAGTTGGTCGATGGAGTCTCGTATGCTCGCGGCGCGCACACGATCAAGGGAGGTATTGACTTCCGCTGGTATCAGCTCAACAGCGTGGCGCCCCCTAATCCGACCGGTTCGTTCGCATTTGCCGTTACGGGAACAAATCAGCAGGGAGTCACAGCAAGCGGCAATGCTTTTGCCAGCTTTCTCCTCGGGCAAGTTGATACGTTCCAGATTGACCTGCAGCAGAAGGTGATTCAGCCACGTGGCCAAATTGAGGAGTTCTATCTTCAGGACGACTCGCGCGTCACCAATCGGCTTACCGTCAATCTAGGGGCGCGCTGGACTTTGCACTTTCCATCAACCGAGGCGGACAATCAGGGAGCCGTTTTCAATCTGCAGACGCAGCAGCTCAATTATCTAGGTCAAAACGGATTTTCTCGCTCCGCGCGCGAGCTGCATTACAGCAATCTCGCTCCGCGGGTAGGGTTTGCGTATCTCCTAACGCCGAAGACGGTCGTCAGGTCTGGTTATGGAATTGTCTTCATCGATCAATCCGGCATCACCACTCCGTTTACTACTCCGCAGTTTCCCTTCATCCAAAACGTGCAACAAAGAACGCTGGACAACGTCAATGCTGCGTTTCCGCTTTCTCAGGGTCCGAGTGTTGCGCCAATCCCGCTTACACCGGATGCTGGACTCGGACAGAGTGTCTATACCGTCACTCGCGATGCGGGTTCGGGTTACGCCCAGCAGTGGAACCTCGCCGTGCAGCGGCAGGTTACCAACAATATGTCGTTCGAAGTTGCGTATGTGGGATCGCACATCGTGCACGTCGGGATTCCCGACTTCAACTTGAACCAGCTCACAACGGCTCAGCTTGCGCAGGGAGCATCGCTGCTGGCGCAAGTTCCAAATCCGTATTTCGGGCAGATCCCGGCGTCCAGTCCCATTGGCGGAAAGACTGTGAGTGCGGCGCAACTGCTGAAGCCTTTTCCACGTTTCCAGAATGTCGCGATTTACCGCAACAACACAGGAAGCACCAACTACAACGCCGTCGAAGCGAAGTTGGAGCAGCGGTTCAGTCACCGGATGTACCTGTTGTTTGCGTACACGCATTCCAAACTCATTGATTCTGCATCGTCGGTGTTTTCAACGACTGTACTTTCCTCTCCGAACTCCAGCAGCCTTGTTGCGGCCGATACATACCGACCTTCGTTGGAGCGCGATTCGTCAAGCGGGGATATGCCGAATGTCTGGTCCGTAAGCGGAATCTATGAACTTCCAGCCGGTCGAGGGCACCGGTTTGCATCATCCGGAGTGATGAACGCGTTTCTGGGAGGATGGTCCCTCAACGCCATCGCGTCGCTGCAATCTGGTATGCCGGTAACGGTGACACAAGCCACAAACTCCAACGCGTTTGCCGGCTTCGTGCTTCAGCGCCCAAACATCGTAGGCGACGTTGCGCTGTCTCCTGATCAGCGAGCACCTGGTCGATTTTTCAACACAGGCGCATTTGCAACCACGCCTCAGTTTGCGCTGGGAAACGCGTCTCGAAACCCTGTGCGCGGGCCGGCGTATCGCAATCTCGACATCGCTCTCGCGAAACATACGAGGCTGACCGAACGCACCGACATGGAATTTCGAGCCGAGATGTTCGACATAACAAATACTCCGGCATTCGCACAGCCAAACGGCAGCTTCGGGACACCAGCTTTCGGCAGCATTATAAGTACTGTGACCGATCCGCGCGTCGTGCAGTTCGCCCTTAGACTGAGTCGGTAGCGTACGTTGAAGGGACGGGCGGCGGACGGTTCGCCAGCCTTTTCCCGTTTCGGTTCCAATCAGACTCCAGACAATGGTTGGCCCAACTCTCGCGCGATTTGGTTCACTGAAACAGCCCGGCCGCCCAGCCTTCGCAAAACGAGCGAAAGGTGGGCGACCGGTTATTAGCGTGAACTCCAACTCGAGAGAGCTACACGGCAGAGTCTAACGATCGTTGTCGTGACTGCCATCGCGATCTTTGTCTTTGTCGAAATGGAACATGTCGAAGAGATCGCCGACGGCCGGCATGTTGAGCGGTACGTACGGGTTGTCGGTGGCGGCAACCGGGTTTGGCAGATTGTCGCGGCTGCGGCCGGTCAACGGCTTCAACTGCCAGTTTCGTTCGATGAATTTCACGATGGAGGCGTGGTCGGTATAGGTGTGGCTGACATGGCCGCCCTTCGTGAATGGTGACACGATGATCAGCGGGATGCGCGGTCCATCGCCGAAGAAATCGATGGGCTGCATGAAGCCGGAGTCGTAGTAGCCGCCGCCTTCGTCGAAGGTGATGATGAACGCGGTGTCTTTCGCGAGTTCCTGATGTCTCTGGAGCCCATCAAGAACGCGGTCCATGAGCGCCTCCAGCACGTCAAGCTTGGAACTCGCAGGATGGCCGTCGCCAAAGCTGTCGGGCTTTAGATAGGACACAGAGAGCAGATGGCCGTGCTCCAGACCGTCGAAGAAATCGGTGGCGTCCTTGATGTGCGCCTGGCGCTGCGCCGGATCCCCCATGATCGACGATGCGTATTGGAATGGGTTACAGATGTCGCAATACCAATCGCCGCCGGTGCCGATCAACACGTCGACCGGATCGGTGGAGCCGTTGTCAAAGCGGGCCGCAGCATTGAATCCGCCGCCGTAGAAGGCCCAGCTGATGTTCTTTTCGTTGAGAGCGTCGCCGATGGTGCGCAGCGAAGACGGCGGCACAGCAGTGCCGGCGTTGATCGCGGCGGTGTTGAGCTGGCCGTTCGAGAGGAAGCCGGGACGCGTGTTGTTGATCATGTAGAAGGTGTTCGGGGCGCAGTTGCTCTTGGTCTGGTCCGGGTGCCACGGCAGGGACTTTAGATAGTCCATGATCGGCTGGATTCCCGGCTGAGTAGGATCGCCGCATTCGGTCCAGCGTGCGTCGACCGTATAAGCGTCGTTGGTCGCGCTCTTGGGATTCGGATTAGCGACTTGTTTCACCGGCGGCTGCGCCGGGAAATTGCCTACCTGCTCCCAAGGCAGGGCATCGGCGGTGCCAATCATGGTGTGCTGAACGGCGGTGCCGCCCATCACGGGTTGATGGTAGTTGTCGCTCATTGAGTATTCGTCAGCCAGGCGCTTGAACAGCGGGGCGTCGCCCTGCTGGACGTTGTAGAAGCCCATCGAGTTGCTGCCGCTGTCGTCACCGCGAGCGATGCCCACGAATGGATACAGGTCGTTCTTGCATCCGGACGGATTTTCTTTCGTCGCGTCGAGCACGCTGCAATCCGATTGCTGCCACATGTGGAACAGACGGTGCACCATGTCGCCGCTATAGGCGTCGTACGGCACCTTCGGTCCGGTGATCTGGAACGAAGTGTTCGCCAGAGTGTTGAAATTCGCGATGCGCGTGTCTGGCTCGGCACAAGGCGTAGGCGGCAGGGTCGGGTCCGCGGCGCAGTTCTTAAGACCGGTTGTTCCTGTCGTTAGTAGCGGCAGGTGCTCGAATTCCAGCGCTGGAGAGATGGTATGTAGCTCCGAGACTGAGAATGTATTGGCGTCGAAAGGTGGAGCGCTGTCCGCTGGATCCTTCAGGAACTGGCTGAAGGTCACCGGTTGTGGAGGCGCGAATCCGGCTTCAGGTGTAGGCAAGAATGGCGAATAGGCGGTCTTGCCGGGGTTGTTTAACTTTCGAGTGTCGATGAAGTAGCTGACCGGGTCGATGTTCTGGATTTGAAACTGCCTTGCCAGGCCAGCATTCGGGCCTGGCGAGCCATCAGATTTGACGATTCCCTTGGAAAGTAGATTCCAGACGCTGCCGTGCTTTGGCTGATAAGTAGCGTAAATATTGTCGAAGGTGCGGTTCTCGCCGATGATCACAATCACGTGTTTGATCGGCGTTGCAGTGTCGTGACGATCGACATCGTTGTCGGCGCTGAGGCTCGACGCAGGAACGGTAGTCAGGGTTAGGGCAGCCATTAACGTGCTGACCTTCGCACGCAGCCACCACTTGCTCGAAGAAGACATGGATACCATGGTTCCCTCCAGAATTCGCGTTGGTTGTGTTTGGTGAGTGACGAACGAGTTTGTGAGTCGACGAAGGAGGCGAAGAGAAAACGCTATTCCTCCCGTGTTGTCGATTCGTGAAGGTAGGGTTAAGGATGAATGAAAATTCGTGGCGAAATTATTTTGGGACAAAAAGGACGTTCACGAGGCCCAATGCTAGAGTGCTTCCCGAAAGGGGAAAAGTGTGGGGGCTGGCGGCACGGTAGTGGCCACCACCGACGCAATCACATTGTCGGACGACGATAACGCGTAAATCGACGCGCAGATCAGCGCGCCCGTCGGCTTCTTCGCTCTGGCTTTGTGAGTGTTCCGGATAATTCGCAGGATGATAAAGACGAGCACGGGAATTAAAACTTCGGACCCGTTGAAAAGGCCGGTTTATCTCAAGGAAAATTGAGCCAACGCCGGCCATGAGGCCTACAAACTTCCGTCTTAGCAATAGAAAAAGCCCGCACAGTGCGGGCTTTCTCAGTCATGACTCCCAAAAACCGCGGATTCGGGCATGACTAACCCAGTTAGAATTCTCGTTGCGCCTGATCCGCTTCGTTCGCCAGGTCAAGCAGCAACTCAAGAAACTGTTTTGGCTGTCCGATGAAAAGGCCGTCAGCAATGAAACCGTTGATGGCACCGGCCGCGTCGATTTGTCCTGCACCCGTTGGACGAATGATCGCGCATTCTGGCAGCCCTTTAATGAAGTCACAAGGCTCAGGCATGATCAAGTTGGCTTGCAGCGATTCCGGTTGATTGTCAGCGAGATTCACGAACGTCAACGTTCCACCCGGCTGGTTATCCGTTAGCGCAACCGCATTCCCTGCCTTGTCGTGCCAGACCTGAAAATGCATGATTTCCGATCCGCCAATGCTGATCGTGATTCTCAAGACCTCCGGACTGGACACTCGCTGGCTAAGAGTCGCATAGAGGCTGGTGCCGGCTTGTTCGATAAATCCAAAATGAAACCCGGCCGTGTTAGCGATTGCCTGAATGTGGTTACTGTCGTTGAGGTCCGCAGCCGAGACAGGAATTGCTGGATGCTGTCCCTGGTTCAAGCTCGGTACTGCTTGAGGAAATGTTGCACCCAGATCGGGATTCTCCTTGCTGCGATAGCGAGTCCACCAACTGGTATCTACACTGAGCTGCTTTAGATTTGTAAGTCGTCCCGTTTGCGGAACCCCAGGCACCGAAGATGGTTGCAAGTTAAAAAAATGACTGAGGTCGACCGGCTGATGGCCCTTGGATTTCAAATAGGCGTGCAGGAAGGCCACATGGCTCATCTCGTCGTCTGTGTTGTCGGAGATGTATTGAGGCATGTCGCCATCGAGGTTCTGGAGAGCAGCCACGTAGCTGTTGCTGGCGGCAACTCCTCCAAGTTCGTTGTATTGCTGCCACAAGTCTGTCTCAATAATTTCCGCGGCAAGAAGAAGCTGCAATATCGCAGCATCTCCCTTCGAGAGACTGCGCTCCCTTTCATCGCGATCGCGGGCAGACGCGTTTGTTAATAGTCCGGCGCCGGCTGCGGCTACGCCGGCGGCCAGCACTCCATTCTTAAGAAATGAACGGCGATTCGATTGCAGTGTGGGTGTCGCTTTGAATTCCTTCATTCTTTCACTTCTCTTTCTTATTCAAGATTGAGTTGATGGATAGCTCCGAGCAGCTCGCGCGAAGCATATGGACTTGCATAGGAACGAAACATGAATTCAGAGACTCCGAGCTCACAACGTATAAACCGAAGTCTCTCAGCAGCTATTCCGGGAGACAGGTTAATAAACGTTAAGCATGGGACGACGCGCGTACTATGCGGGGCAAAGGATCGCCGAAGTTCGATTTGTTGGGAGCAAATGGCTGAGATAGTGAATCGACATTATTTGTGGGACGAGGCGGGCGATCGTCGATTCAAGTCGGGAATAAATCTCCACGCGCAGAGTACATTCCAAAAGAGAGCGCCTAAGCCAGTCCCGAAGTGGGCAATACAACTCCGGACCCGTCATATCCGGGTGCTCACGCTGTAATCAGCGCAGCAGGTGCAGCGGTCCTGATTTCCTTCTTTCATCGCGACCACTTCAATTTTCAGGTTACGTCGGAGGTCATGCCGGGAGTGCAACGGTCGTTCGATTCGTTCTCAGATGCTGCTCAGGAGGCCACTCTGAGCCGGATCTTCGCCGGAGTGCACTTCCGTTTCGACTTAACTCAAGGTCAGCGCCTTGGCCGGCAAGTGGCTGACTTCGTCGCTGAGAACTTCCTGGCTGAGCGGTGAGTCGTTTGGTCAGACATTCCGATCCCAGGTTGCACGAATCGTTTTCAACATGGCCGGATAGATAATCCATTTTCGGAACGGATCGATTAAGCGCATGTAGAGGGGCGTAATCCACCCGCTCGGGCGCACGTAGACTGCAAAATAGAATCGATAGCCATCGGCCCTTTCAACGAGGGCACTGAGGGCCGCACCATGGACGGTACGATTCTGTACTTCAAGTAGCTGTTCGTTTTCGAAACGATAGACAACGCGGAACAGTCCTTCCGGCGTTCCGGGCACGACAAGAGAACGAGCGCGATCCTCAGGCGTTAGGCGACTTGCAAAGGAGGCTGCCGAGGCATCCTTCGGTTCGGTCTCAAGTCGAAAAATGCGTCCAAGAAAGAGCCGAAGACGGATAAGCGCACGGGTCGCTGGGGGAAATCTGTCGATCCCGCCCTGATTCGCCCCGCGAAGAAATTCAGAAAGGGAAACGCCGTCGCGGTGCGCAGGTAAGTCAACCGCCCAGACGTCATGCAGCGGGACGTCGGCGAGAAACGTATGCACGCGAAGGGGCAGCGCGGAAAACTCTGCTGGAGAAATCGGCGGCACCTTTCATTTTATTCTTAGTTCCTAGGCGTCAAATACAAATACGTTCCCGCCACGTTCATCTTGGGCGTCGATAGTTCTGCCCATTTGAACGCAGAACCTTGGGTGTTCGGGAGAGGGCTAGAAGCTAAGCAGCTGCGAAGCTCAGCAGCCTGGTTTGCTATAATTTTTAAGCCTCACCTCACATGCGGGGCGCTATCGTCTAGGGGTTAGGACGGAAGATTCTCAATCTTCAAACCCGGGTTCGATTCCCGGTAGCGCTACCATATCTCGCGTACTTCGGATGACATTTCATACTCTTCCAGATCGGCTCAAACAGCGTCTATTGCTTTTTCACGGACGTTGAAGCGCCACCAATGCCGTGGCAGTGAGTTTCTTGTATTCAGCTTTGCGGCACGCGGCGAATTATAGATGAGACCTTGTGATAACCCACTCATCGAGCACCGCGATGAGTGGGGCACTCGGCGTGGAAATTCCGTGATTCTCCATCCTGGCTAGCTGTTGGTAATCGGAACTTTAAACGTGGATGGATTCCGCCCCAAAGGCGCCCGGCTACGAAGCAGTTTTTACGAGACTGGCTGGTCGCGTACGATCTGAGAGCATCCACCCCAGGACCGCTCCAAAAACAAGGAAACACATGAGGGTTTCCCAAAAATGACTCAAGGCTACGGTTCGCGGCATGATCGGATTGGGCAGAAGTAAAGCGAGCGACCAGACCGACAGGAAAGCAGAGATGGTAAGAGCTGCCTCCCATTTCGGTGCTGGCAACATGCGCACGAGCGGCAGGACACAGGCGAAGTAGAGAACACCGCGAAACACCTGGAGGACATAGATTCCGGGCCTGGTCTGCCAGCTATTCTTAAGCGCAACCAGGAAGTTGGGAGCGTCGACCCCTCCGTAGAATTGGCGCAGCACTGGATTGCGCCATGCGACGAAGTATCCGAAGAACATATAAAGGAAGATGAAGAGCACGACCGAAATGGCGAGCCTCTTCAGAAGAGCAGAAGACGGTAAAGAAGCGGAACTGACGGTTATCATCCCTCGTGGGCGGCGGAGCCTTCCCATGAGAGCGACAAGAGCGGGAACAAACAAGGCGGTGGTAATTGCACCCTGAACGAAGAGACGCCAGATAAGGGAAACAGGCATCTTGTCGCGAAGGAAAAAAAGGGATTCCACTTGCGTGGCGACCGTCATCACACCATACATTGCGATTGCGAGAATCGCTATCAACTTGCGGCCGGACAAGCGGGAGTGTACGGCAAGCCACGACATCACCAGGCTCGTAGCAAGACAAAACGAGGCAAAGGGAGCGAGAAATCCTTGAGGAGCGCGTGGCTGTTGTGGCGCCGCCCCGCTTGAGTTCCCGGAAGCAGAGACCTTTTCGATGCCCGCAAGCTGCGCGCCAACGATAAAGAAGATACCGAGTAGTAGAGCCAGAACGGCGACTCTAAGTGTAAACGAGAGAGGCTTCATATTCACTCCCAACGAATCGCGTCAGGCCTCCGCTTTACGACTGAAAGTCTGGCGTAGGTCCAAGGGAGCCCTCCCTTGCCTTAAACAGCGCCTGGCGTTCAGCCGGTTTCATTACTGATACGCAAGCCCTTCGCGGATGTTCCAAGTTGTACAGAAACACATGCGGACTCCCGTTTTCCGGGCGGGAAACTTGGGGCATCCAAGGGGAAACTTGAGGACAGACAAGACGGTTCGAACAAATAGCTCTTCAACCAGTCGAGCGCCTGGGAGGTGGGACCAAAAGGGGAGAAGTGTTTGCTCTTGACATCGCCTTTTGTAGAACCCGTCCCATTTATCGAAATGAGCCCGGACTTTTAGAACTTTGCTGTCCGGCAGTGCTCCCTCAGAATGACCGAGTACAATCTTCCACGTGTCCGAGACTGCATCTGTCCTTTCCTCGATCGCACCCTGGCTTTCGGTCCGCAACAGCGCAGCGGCGGTCGAGTTTTACAAATCAGCCTTTGGAGCCAACGAAAGGTATCGCCTCGAAGGAAGAGGCGGTGTTGTCGCGAGACTGGCTATCAGGGATTCTGAGTTTTGGGTCAGCGATGAATCTCCTGAACATGGCAATTTTAGTCCTGAGACCCTAAACGGCAGTACGGTACGAATGATTCTGACGGTGGCGAACCCAGACGCCGTATTTGCCCAAGCCTGCGGGGCGGGTGCTCGCGTGGTTTATGCAGTAAGTGAGGGGCACGGCTGGCGTGTCGGGCGCGTGGTAGATCCTTTCGGCCATCACTGGGAGATAGGCCACCCACTCGCTTCATAGACTGCAGCCGGACGGGTGGCCTGCCTTTTTCCCATTATAGGACGTTTAGGCTTTTTGCTGGTACTCCCAAGAAGTGGACGCCCGATCCTTCGCGCCGTTCGAAGGGTGGGTTTCGAAAAGGATGGCGATACGCTTTCCCCGAATTTCGAGAATGGAATAGCCATAGAAGTCAAAATCGTGTAAACCACCAGTACAGCTAACCCACGCTTCGCAACGCCAGCGAAGGCTGGGGCACCCACAGTTCCGTAATGGGACGCTTCTAAAAACACCGAATCCAAAGAAGGGTGGGCCACCCGGCCAAACACGGCTCTTGCTGGGGACCCCGGTTATCCGTGTGAGCTTTGGTTTTGTCTTTGCCCTTCAACTCGAAACTTGAAACGCCTTGTCAGTACCGCGAGCGGTAGCGCCCGGGTGCAGTCGGCTGTTACTCGAAACGCCTTGGCTTCCTGCTCCCTGTAACCTGTTCCCTGTAACCTGTTTCCTTTCGAGCAGAGCTCTATGCCGATTGCGACTAATTCAGGCGTGAAAATCTATTGGGACGAGGTAGGCGAAGGTGAACCTGTCCTGCTGATCATGGGACTTGGCTCGTCGTCGGCAATGTGGCACCGTATCCGGCCAGTTCTCGCCTCGCAATATCGAACCATCGCATTCGACAATCGTGGAATCGGCGAAAGCGATGTTCCCGCCGGCCCTTACTCCATTCGAGAGATGAGCGCGGACGCTGTCGCCGTGTTGGACGCGGCCAACATCGCCAGCGCTCACGTATTGGGACTCTCTATGGGTGGAATGATTGCCCAGGAACTCGCGCTTCAATATCCGAACCGCGTGCGCTCGCTGATTCTCGCCTGCACCTCTCCCGGCGGCGAGAATGCGGTGCAAGCCGATCCGGAGGTGCAAAGCCTGTTCGCGTCGTTGAGATCCATGAGTCCCGAAGTAGGAACCGAGGCCGCAGTGCCGATTCTCCATGCCGCTGGGACTGCGCGCGCCCGAATCGACGAAGACCTTGCATTGCGGCGCAAGTGGTACCCGAGCGCGAAAGGTTATCTGGGACAGTTACAGGCGATACGTAGCTGGGAAGCATTCAGCCGCTTGCATCAGATCCGTGTGCCAACGCTCGTCATTCATGGCGATTGCGATCGTCTTATTCCGACGCGAAATGGAGAGATTCTCGCACAGCGCATCCCGGGTGCAAGACTTGTGCTGCTGCCACAGGCCGGTCACGTGTTCTTTACGGATCAACCACAACGAAGCCAAACGGAAGTCATCGGATTCTTGAGTCAGCATAGCGCAGCGAATAAGTCCACTGCGCAGGGTTAAAGATTCGGCAAACAGGAGACCCCGAATCGGGAATGACAATTATGGGAAGACATCCCGTCTGTCCCCGGGTATTCACAGTTCCGTAATGGGACGCCTCTAAAAACACCGAATCAAAAAAGCGTGGGCCACCCAGCCATTTGGCGCTTATTGGACCCTAATTGGACCCAAGTTTCGTTTGGTATACCCGATCACGATTACTGATCATTGTTCGCGTGGGCAGTTGATGCACAAACTCGATTTTGCAGCGTTCTAAGCTCTGGACAGCGCGCGAGCAGTCCCTGATAGTTACCCAGGGTTTCCTGCATCAGCAAGTCTCGTCCGCCGCCGGCCCTGCGAGCGTCTCCGTGCTCCCTGAGAAAAGGTTCGAAAATGTTTTCTTTCACGTCTGGATCCGCTCTAAGGTCTTGCCATTGAACGTCTAGCTTGTCAGTGTGACCCGCCAAGAGCCACACTTCAATCTCCTGCACGGCGGCTATGCAGATAAGCTCAACACCCTTTTGTTCCGCCACATCCTCAAGAGCTGTAAGCGCCGCACTTTTGTCAGCTCCGTCCGCATCTGGCAAAAAAAGAAGCAGATTCATATGTGAGTAGCGGACAAGCAGCGCCTTTTCAATCAAAGATTTGGCGTGCACGTATCCAGTGGCTCGCGGATTCGTTAGCACAGTAACCTTAGCATTCGGTTTGCCGCACTCCTCAAGAATTCTGCTTACGAGAGGTTTCAAAATGTATCCGTTGTAAGTAGGGTCTTCCGGAATTACTAGGACGTTGTAGCTCACAGCGCGTTCTCTGGCCACCCCTCTGCAAACAACTCGCCGACTGGCTGCTTCTCTGCGAGCTCCAAAAAGCGCGGAATCTGACTTAAAGGCCTGATTATGGATTCGCCGGTCTGATCGCTGCGCTTACAGTAAAACGTATAGTCATAATCCTCACGCTTGAGCCAGGAAAGCAACACAGGGGAATGCGTCGTCGCGACCACTTGTCGTCCAGTGCCGATGGTTTGCGATTTCAGCAACTCGACAAGTAATCTCAGACGATTAGGGTGAATTCCATTCTCGATTTCTTCAATGGTGATCATTTCTGGCATGTCGGGCTGGAAAAATGCTGCAGCTATCGCAGCGAAGCGCAACGTCCCATCGGACAGAACGGGAGCGGGATATTCTTGCCCACGCTCTACGAGCGCAAAGAGAGGCTCACCTAAAGCTCCCTTAAGGATTTTGACCTCATCGACCTCATTCGGAGTGAGCTGCTTTAGCCAAGAGAGGTAATTTGACTTTGCTTTTTCATCATCGAGAATTGATTTGACCAATGCGGCGAAGTTCTCGCCATGCTCCCCCATCCTTCTCACTTGTTGCGGAGTGGAGTATTCGCGCAGAACACTCGGCACCGGTTCGAGCCGTTGCATATTAACTAAGGTCCGCTTGAGTTGCTCGGCTTCGGTTTTGGCATTAAAGGCGACCCTATTTGAGATTTGGTGCAAAACAGGACGACTCTTTTCAAATCCCAAGTGAGGCTGTCTTCCAGGATATCCCTGGTAATAACGCACCTGAAAGACTGGGCTTTCCGGGTGGTTGGGGACAGCTGTGCTGTCGTAAACGTCTCCGTCCCAGAGAACTTTCAGATGTTCTCTTCTGACTGCGCCTTTCCGCGCCGAGAATGCTATCTCGTAGACTATTTGGTCATCAAAGACCAGCGGGTCCCCGATGCTCAACCCGAATGAGATGAGAGGCTCAATTCCCGGTTCGGCACTTACTGCACTCGCAAACTCGGCCTTAGCGCTTCCACCTCGAATCCCCGCCCAAACCTCTGTCGTTGCGCTCCTTGGCTTTCCATTGAGTACCTCGTCGAAGGTGAAGCCAAAGCCAATCCCCTGCAGGACACGAAGTGCATCAAGAAAATTGGACTTACCGCTTGAATTGGTTCCTATAAAGAGATTGAAGGCGCCGAGTTTAAGATCGACTTTTCTTAACGACTTGAAACCTTCGATTTTGATTTTCTGCAGCAATAGAAGGTCACCAGGCATTGATTCTAAGGCGGGCTAGGACAATCGATAAGTACCGAACGAGGCGCAGTCGGCTAATCAAGCTGGAATACGCCAGAGCGATCGCGCTCGCCGGAGGGAACCGGTTCATAACGACTTCGCGAGTGCCTGTAGATAGTCTTGGGCATCAGCAGTATTCTATCAAGTCAATGGCGTGAAATGTATTTTTCAATTTGATATTGTAAGTCATTTATTTTCAAAGGAGATAAAATAACTTCATCCAATATGCTCACCGTCAGCTTGAAACTATCTTTCGAACCACCAATCAGGGCCAACGCGCATTCGTATTCCGGAACCACACCTCCCCACGACCTCCAGTCAAGTGAAACCAAGAGCCGTAGATAGCGAGCGCAAACAAATAAAGCTTGATAAATGACATTTGCTCTTGTATTTGCAACGTATTACGGCTAATTGCTCCGAAACCAACAATCGCAAGCTGGAGTGCACCAGAGCGATCGCGCTCGCCGGAGGGAACCGGTTCATAACGACTTCGCGAGTGCCTGTAGATAGTCTTGGGCATCAGCAGTATTCTATCAAGTCAATGGCGTGAAATGTATTTTTCAATTTGATATTGTAAGGCATTTATTTTCAAAGGAGATAAAATCACTTCATCCAATATGCTCACCGTCAGCTTGAAACTATCTTTCGAACCACCAATCAGGGCCAACGCGCATTCGCATTCCGGAACCACCCCTCCCCACGACCTCCAGTCAAGTGAAACCAAGATTACCCTGATTTTCCTGAAGACCGAGTTAAAAACTCCTGCATACTGAACCGCTATTAGGGAGGCTCGGTAGCGCCGGATCCAAGTGGAAAGGATCTTCTTTTGGCAATGTGTGATATGATCTTGATATGGAACTATCCATTGGAGAGTTGACGTGGAAGATCAATGCAAAGCTACAATTACGCTAGGGGACTCTAAGGTAACGTTCGAGGGTCCTGCGCTATTCGTTCAGTCCCAAGTCGAAAGATTCTCGACAATCCAGGCTCTGGAACAGCGAGTCCCCATGGCCTCCCAGCCTAATCCAGGGCTACACGAACCGTCGCGAGAGAAACAACTCGTCGCTGAAAAACGGCCTCTGGGGCACCACGAAATCGTCATAGTCTTGGCTTTTGCTGTGACCGAATCGGGAATGAACGAGTTCAGTGAGCAGGACATTCGCCGGGCCTACCTTCGCGCAGAAGTAAGGCCGCCAAAGTTTGTGTCCCAAGCTCTCCGAGACGCAAAAAACAAATTCGATTACCTGGAAAGCGGCTCGAAGCGAGGAATGTACCGCCTGAGCAATCACGGAGATCGCACTGTCAGGTTTGATCTACCGCGCGTGGCCGTCTAACGAACTTTTGGCGATAAGGAGCTTGTAGCGATGACTAACAAGAAGACGACTGAGATTGTCGCCGAAATCGTGGAACTGCTCACGCCAATTGAATCGCCTGAGCGTCTCCGTGTGATTCAAGCTTCGTTGACGTTGCTTGGGGAAGCGTTTCCGCCAGGGTCGTTTAAGGTCGTGGAAGACAGGGCTGTGCTTACCGATACGGAAGAGGCCCATTCGACATTGCCTGCGCGGGCGCAAGCGTGGATGAAGCAGAACAGTGTCTCGCTAGATGAACTTCAGCAAGTGTTCCATTTCGAGAACGGAACTGCTGATGTCATTGCCGGAGATGTTCCCGGTAAAAGCAAGAAGGAAAAGACGTACAACGCCTACGTGTTAGCTGGTCTCGCGAGCCTTTTATCCATCGGCAACCCTAACTTCGATGACAAGTCGGGTAGGGCACTCTGCGAACGGCTCGGTTGTTACGACGCGCCAAATCACTCCACCCATATGAAAGAGAAAGGAAATGAATTTACGGGCAGCAAGGACAAGGGATGGGGTCTCACGGCGCCAGGTCTGAAGCGCGCAGCTGCACTCGTAAAGGAAATGACCAAGAGCTGAGATGATTGACCCTGCCGTTAGGACTTCCCTCATCAACCGCTTTCCCGAGTACTTGGTTGGCGAACTGATCGAGTGTTACGTTGAGCAAAAGAAAAACTTCTACCTCGGTCGAATGCGACCAAACGAGGTGGAGGGGGGCAGGTTTGCAGAGGCTGCTTTTCGCATGCTGCAGCACGCTGGCGGTCTTCCCGTGACACCTCTTGGAACTCAACTGGACACTGACGGCATTATAAGAAATTTGTCTAATCTAGCTTCGACGAGTGCATCGGACTCGATTCGGCTACATATTCCACGGACTCTGCGTGTCATCTATGACATACGGAACAAGCGTGATGCGGCGCATCTTGCCGATGGCATAGATCCTAACCTGCAAGATTCATCCTTTGTGTCCGCTGCGATGGATTGGGTGTTAGCAGAGTTCGTGCGCCTTGCACATGGGGTGTCGCCGGACCGAGCGTTTGCCCTCGTCAAGGCAATAACCGTTCGCCGAGTTCCTGCCGTCGAACAGTTCGGCGATTTCCTAAAAACTCTTCGACCCTCGCTCGGTCCCAGCGACCGCATACTTTTGCTGCTCTATCATTGCGCCGACTCAGGTGCGACTCCGGCCGAGCTCTCGGGCTGGCTCAAGCCGACGCAGCGGAGAAACTTAACCCGAACCTTGGCCCAACTCGAACATGACAAGGACTATATAGTATGCACAAATGGGAAATATCGACTTACGCGAAGGGGCATTTCGGGAATTGAGAGCAGGCATCTCGTGGAGATCGAATAACGAAACAACGGAAAACCAGGAACAGACGGAACGTAATCCAGATTTCTAACGCCGCATTAGCCGCCGGAGCCGGTTCTACCTCATTCCATGCGTGCGGTAGTACCACTCCCTGGTAAGGCGCGGGGGCGGGTCCGGTTCTGTCTGCTGGGCGGGTGGCCCACCCATTCCCGAAATAGGATTCGGTTCGTCGCTTTTTGTTGAGGTCCATACAGTGGGTGCCCCACTCCGCGCGGTGTTCGCGGGGTGGGCAGCGATGCCGTTGGCAACATACCCGCACGAACCGTCATGTGTAATTTCGTCTCTTCTTCGTCAGGTCGATTAGCGTCGGCGAGGGAGTCCCTTTGTCGAGGCCTCGGATCCAGGTGGTTCACGGAACGGTTCCACAGAAATGCGCTGGTAACACACTTCCAGCACGGTCAGGTATTCCGTACCGCCCGGCGCTTGGAGAACTACGCTGTCGCCCGCTGCCGACTTTATCAACGCGCGCCCCAGAGGTGACACCCAACTGATGTGGTTGCGGTTGAGATCGACCTCGTCAATGCCCACGATGCTCACTACTCGCTCCGCTCCCGCGGCATTGGCATAGCGCACGGTCGCTCCGAAAAATGCCCTCGTCTTCTGCTGCCCCGCTCTCGGAGCTTCCGGGTCCACCACTTCCGCGGCTTCGATTCGCTTCGTTAGAAAGCGAATCCGCCCATCGATCTGCCGCAGCCGCCGCTTGCCGTACTTATAGTCGGTGTTTTCACTGCGATCGCCGTTGCCGGCAGCCCACGCCACCACCTCCACCACCGCCGGGCGTTCCCTGGTGAGCAGAAACTGGTGCTCATCTTTGAGGCGCTGCAGCCCGCTCCGCGTTATGTAGTTCTTGCCTCGCGCCGCGGGCTCGTCCACTTGTGGTTTTCTCGTAAACCCTTTCCGCATCTCGCAGTCCTTCCAGCGCGAATCCGGTGAGTGCCGCCAATGAACGCCACAGAAAACACAGTAGGTCACCCGCGTTCATGGGATTTCATCTACGGCCCTAACTCATTTTTTCACGTCTTCCAGACGGAACGTTCCCAGTACACTTCGCATCCGTACTTGGAATCCTAGGGACAGGAAGCTGTGAAAAAATCGATTTCTTCCGTTTTGCTGCGATCCTTGGGGTGATCAAAAATGTCTGGCGAGCTGCTCGAAGTCGTTTATGGGCCATCTAAACGCAAAGTTTTTCGGCGATCAGATTAGCCCAAATCTCGGAAATCAATTTTTTCACAGCTTCCAGATGGAACGTAATCCAGACTTCGCACGACGCGAGCCACCGGAGCCGCTTCTACCTCATTCCATGTGTGCGGTAGTACCACTCCCTGGTAAGCCGCGGGGGTGGGTCCGGTTCTGTCTGTTGTTGCTCCGTCTTCAGCTTCTCGGCCTCCCGGCGGTAGTATTGGACGATCCCGGGCTCGAAGAGAAAGCTCTTCATCCAGTCGAGTGCTTGTGAGGTGGAGTCGGCCTGGTCGTCGTGTTTCCCGTTTGGGAACGTGGCCAGCTCGTGCACGTACTGGGCAAGCCACGGAGCCTTCTCCGGCAGGTAGACGAAGCCGTTCTTGATGGTGCTTGTGACTGTGTGCATGCGCATGATCTTGTCGTTCTTCGGCTGGCATTTTTGGATAAAGTGCATGCCTTCGTGGACCAGCTCCTGGCAAAGCTGTGTGCCCGAGGCTCTGTCTTCGATCAGCACGTTCTTTGCGCTCCAGCGTGCGGCGTGCTCGCGCACCATGCGTTTCAGTTCGGGATAGTCCAGTCTCAGGCGCAGTACGTCGAGCAGATAGACCCGGCTGATACCCCAGCTCATGCTGCTCCCCGCTCCGGTACTGCCGGGGGTTCTGAGTACTCCCCAGGTGGTGCAGACGCTGTAGTCGCTCAGCTCCGTGGCTTTGTTGGCCGTGTCCCAACTCTGGAAGATGCAGTCGAACTGCTGCGGACGCTCGGACTCGGTGTAGGTCTTGAACCAGGCGGGCTTTACTATGCCGCCGCCCTGAGGAGCAGGTGACTGCTGGTATTGTCCGGCGAAGTGGTACTCGCCCAGGGTTTCGCGCAGTTGGTCGAGGATCTCGCGCGGTTCGCGCTCGGGATGCAGGATCTCTCCGGCGCGACGGGTATATGTAAACGTCTGGCCGAGGCGTTGGACTACATGGGTTTCCTCTTCGTCGGCGATCGCCGCAAAGCGCACGACGTTCCATTTCGGTTCGACGTCGATTGCCTGGCGGCGCTCGGTTTCGAGCACGTGCCCGACAAGGTCGTCTTCGTGCAGGCGTTGCATCACGATGAGGATGCAGCCGGTGAGTTTGTGATTGAGGCGGCTGACCAGCGTGTTGTCATACCAGTCGTTGCAGGCGTTGCGGCGCGTGTCGGAGAGCGCTTTGTCGGGCTGCAGCGGATCGTCGATGATGATGAAGTCGGCGCCGCGTCCGGTGAGCACGCCGCCTACCGACGTTGCCTTGCGGCATCCGCGCGCTGTGGTCAGAAAATCGCCTACGGCCCGCTTCTCCGGTGACAGTCGAGTGGCGGGAAAGAGCCGCTGGTAGAACTCGCTGTTCATGAGAGCGCGGCAATCGATGGCGTGCTTGTCGGCAAGGTCCTGGGCGTAGCTGGCGCAGATGATCTGCGCGCTCGGATTGTGTCCCATGATCCAGGCGGGCAATGCGACCGACGCGCAATGCGACTTTAGCGACCGCGGCGGCAGATTGACGATCAGCCGCTTGATCTCGCCAAGCCGGCAGCGCTCGAGTTCCTGCGCCATCACCTCGATGTGCCAGTTCTCCGCAACCTCAGTCGCCGGATTCAACTCGACAAAGCTGCGTATAAGAAACGAATAGAAGTTACGGCGAAAGAGACTATCCAATTGATCGGAATTGAGATTCATTGTTTCCCCAAACGGGACGACGAGTCGCGCAGAGAGGCAAGAGTTAACCACAAAGGACACGAAGGTTCACGAAGGAATTGCGATTTAAATCCTTCCTTCGTGTCCTTCGTGGTTTCATTCCGGTTTTTTCCTCCGTGGTGAAAAATCAGTTCTGCGTAGACTGCGCGGCATTAAAGCTCCGAACCAGAATGTCGAGAGCCTTTTGATCTGCCGCTTCGAGTTCCGCGCTGGTTGGAGCTTTTTCCGGTTCGTAGAGAACTTGGGTTAGAACCGACAGCACGCGGAAGGCGTAGTTGTCGCCCTCAACAGCGTTGTCGACAAGGCGCTGGATCGCTGCTTCCAGCTTGGTGATCGTTCTCTTCTCGTTCGTTTTCTCGTCAGTCACCTCCACCGTTTGTCTCAGCGTGTTTTCGAGAACGGTGGCTACGTTGAGAGTGCCCTTTGGCCGTCCGCCGGGATTGCCTGATTGTCCCTTTTTGAACTGCGTATGCTTGGGTGGCCGGCAGTATCCGACCTTGTACTTTCGCATGGTTGTGTTCGCTCCTGTCGCCTTCGCCAAATCTTCACTACCTTATTTTCTTGGTACCACGATTTCGAAAGCAGAGTCAAACTTCGTCCGTCGCTCGCATAACATTTGGTTTCAAAATGGGATCAACAACTTGCGGAGTTGCAGAACGACGGTAAGAAATCCGTCGTTCGCAGACAAATGGCGCGAGAGCGCAAAGCTGCGTTCGCGCTAACTACAGGATTTGCAGGGAGTAAGCCGCCTGAGAAGCGTCGGAAAAATGAGCACTAGCGAATTTCGGAATGCATATTTCGAATTATTTTCAGAAGACAATCGCGCATCTCGAAGAAAGGTAGTTCCATTTCAGAACAGAAAAATCCCTGTGGAATCCCTGATATTGTTGCCGCAATCCGGCCAAAAAAGCGCTAAGGGCAGGAGAATGTGCGGCTTTGGAGGAAAAAAGCGAGAATCCCTGTTAAATGCCTCAGCCCAAGTAAAATTTTCAGATTTTGGGCAGAATTCAAAAGGTTCAGCCGCTCGCAACGATTCTCCCCTGTATTTATCCTTGTTATTGCTGCGGCCATGTTTCTTACGGGACAAGAGGCTTTGGCGGACGTCTTCTTCCTAGCTTTTGTCATACACGACCGCTAAGTCACGCAGAGGCTGTTGTGGTCGTTACACAACGGTCATAGATGACCTGCCGCTGCTCGGGCAAGTTACTGGGCTTGTAGCCTAGATCGGGATTCCTGAGTCGAGCCTCCACAGATTCATGGACAAGCACTCCTGGTGCAATAAAGCGTCGCCGTCCCAGATTGATGCGAAGTGTCTTGCGCCATGTGCCGTCAGCGCCCAATCGGTACGCGATCTTCGGCCAGACTTCCGCTATCCACCACCATTTCTCTAGAGACTCGTGCTGGTATTTGGTATTGGGATCAGGCGCTACGTTTGGCGGCTTGGCGCCGAGAATGTCCGCCTCGCGGTTCGGGTCTACGGCAAGCCCAGCGGCCTCCGCTTCGCAGAGTATCCAACGCAACGCGATTTTCGAGAGTTGGCTCTGCTCTTCCACGTAGCCGCCACCCACATCGCAGTGGACTCCAGCGAACCAGACCTCCTTCACGTCCTGCGTCGGATTCTTAGGCGCGCCGAAGAGGTTTTGGCGGAAGAATGCGCGGCGCTCATCGATGGAGACTGCATGCCGCACGACGGAGATGTCGCTATTGCGGGCGAGGTTCGTGAAGGGGAAGCGTACGGCGTTATAGATCCAGCCAAGGGAGCTGACCGTGTCCCACACCCCAATGAAATGCGGCTTGCATTCGCGGGAGAAGGTGCTTTTGAAGTGGGCCGCAACTTTGAAGTCGATTTGCTTGCTTTTGATCATTCGGATGGCATAGGGGATCAAGCCTTCGTTGCCCCGCGTCAGCAGGCCGACGATGTGTAGCATTCCGCAAAGAGCCCGGGCAGTGTAGGCGCCGCGACTGAATCCGAAGACGTACACCTTGTCTTCGGTTTCAAAATTCCGCATTAGGAACTGATAGGCGTCGGCGATGTTGTCCGAGATACCGTAGCCGAAAGCGAGACCGATGATCTTCGTCCACCACTTGCCGATGGCAGTGAGAGCGCTTCGAGCTCCCATCGTGCCCACTCCGGGATGGTAATAACACAGCTGTGTCGGATTGCAAACCAACGTTTGGTAGAGCTTAACGACGTTGGAATTCTCAGCGCTGAACTCATTGCTGGTGCCATCGCAGCAGATGACGATGTTTTTGGGCATGGATTTCTCCCGTTTTGGAAAGAAAAAACCTGCGGGCGATATGGTACACCCGCATTGATTGTTCCGCTGACGACTAAAGATCCTTCCACCGGGGTTCTAAGGATCTCTAGCCTTGATTCTTAGTTGGATAATACCGGGACGGACGCTCTGGCTCGCTCTCTTGGACCTTTTCCTACGCTCGGCGAGGTCGCCCGGGTTTTATCGAGATCGTGAATCAGAGCTATTTCGAATTCTTTTGGAACCTCGGTCGATTTCGCTGCGTTCCATTCGTCGTGGAGACAGAAGAGAAAAATACACGTAAAAACTTTGTAAAAAGGGCAAACATGATGTTCCGAACTCTAGCAATTACGAAACGCGCAGATATACTGTCTTTCTGTGTGCCTGAGCACCTCTTCGTCTGCCTGGACGAGAGGACTACGGGGCGAAATAACTTTTCGCATCTTTTCCCGCATCCGAGATATCCCATCTTCTATCTCGGCAGCATAGGGCCACAAGTGAGTAGTAAACGTTCGGCTATCGGTATTGAACTCGGCGGCCAGCGTCGGGGCAGTTGCTAGCTGAACACACCAAAAAGATTGCGCTCCTTATTAAAGAGGGCTACCGGGGAAGCGGGTTGGGACGAGCCGCTGCCTCAGGGGTAAGAATCGTCCCGCACGAGGGGAACCTAATGGCGAAGCGGATGTTTCTCATGTTGGTCGTGGCTGCAGCAGTCATCGGAAGCCTCGGCTATTTCAAGATGCGGCAGGTTCAGGCGGCGGTAAAGTCTCACGCGTTCACTCCACCTCCAGAAGCGATCACGACAATTGTTACCAAACAGGAAATCTGGCCGTCGACGCTCAACATAGTTGGGACGATGAACGCCATCCACGGAGTTACGGTGAGCGCCGATCTGCCGGGCACGGTGGACCAGATCAAGTTCGATTCCGGGAAGTGGGTTCAGGAAGGCGAAGTGCTCGTGCAGCTCGATACGCGGCAGGAGCGAGCCCAGTTGGCGGCGATGAAGGCGCAGCAGGATCTGGCGAAGATCAACTATGACCGCATGCAGCAGCTCGTAAACGAAGGCGTGATCTCGCGCCAGGATTATGACAAGGCAATCGCGGATCAACGTCAGACTGAGGCCAATACTGCCGAGATCAAGGCCACTATCGACCGTAAGACGATTCGCGCGCCCTTTTCGGGAGTACTGGGAATCCGTCAGGTCAATTTGGGACAGTACCTGGCCGCCGGTAATCCGATCGTCTCGCTGCAGTCGCTCGATCCGATTTACGTGAACTTCAGCGTGCCACAGCAAATTGTGGGGCGGATGCAGGCAGGCCGCAACGTGCGCATCACCAGCGATAGCCTACCGGGCACGGTATTTAGTGGCCGCGTCAACGCCCTCGACTCGGTTGTGGATCAGGCGACGCGCAACGTTCAGGTGCAGGCAACGATGGCCAACCCTGGTGGCAAGCTGCATCCCGGCATGTTTGTCCAGGTGGAAGTGGGAGTGGGAGAGCAGCGCACGGTGCTTCCGCTGCCGGCATCCGCCATCAGCTATGCGCCGTTTGGCGATTCGGTGTTTGTCGTCAGCGATCTGAAGAGTCCCACCGGCGAGACTTACCGTGGGGTGCGCCAGCAGTTCGTGAAAGTTGAGGGCTCGCGTGGCGATCAGGTCGGCGTCATCTCGGGACTTAAGCCGGGAGACGAGGTGGTCACGTCCGGCGTCTTCAAGCTGCGCAATGGCGCGGCGGTGGCGGTGAACAACAAGATCCAACCCGGGAATAATCCGGCTCCTAAGCCTGAGGACAACTAAATGAAAATCACGGATCTCTTCATCAAGCGACCGGTACTCGCGATCTGTGTCAATTTGGTGATCCTGATCGCCGGTCTGCAGGCGATTCGTTCATTGAGCGTGCGGCAGTATCCGCGGAGTGACATCGCGGTAGTGCAGGTTTCGACAGTGTACGTCGGCGCGAATGCGGACCTGGTGCGAGGATTCATCACGACGCCGCTCGAGCGGGTGATCGCCAGCGCTGATGGCATCGACTACATGGAATCGTCGAGCGCGCAGGGCATAAGCACGATCACCGTGCACCTGAAGCTCAACTATGACACCAATGCCGCGCTCACGCAGATTCAGGCAAAGGTAGCGCAGGTTCGCAACGATTTGCCGCCGGAAGCCGAGGCTCCAATCATTGAATTGCAAACCGCGGACACGCAGTTTGCGTCGATGTACCTGGGGTTCTCCTCGTCGGATCTGGATCAGAACCAGATTACCGATTACCTGACTCGTGTTGTACAGCCTAAACTGAGCGCCGTTAGCGGCGTTCAACGCGCCGACATTCTCGGCAAGCGCACCTTCGCCATGCGCATTTGGCTCAAGCCGGAGAAGATGGCGGCGCTTGGGATTACGCCGTCGGCGGTGCATGACGCGCTAGCCAACAACAACTATCTCTCGGCCCTCGGACGCACGAAGGGCTCGATGGTCTCTGTGAACCTGGTGGCGAACACCGACCTGCGCACTGCCGAGGAGTTTCGTCAACTTGTCGTGAAGCAGGATAAGGGAACGATCGTTCGCCTGGGCGAGATCGCCGACGTCGTACTCGGCGCCGAGACTTATGACGAGGACGTTCGCTTCAATGGAGAGTCAGCCACGTTCATGGGTATCTGGGTACTGCCCACGGCGAACTCTCTCGAAGTAATCAAGAACGTGCGCGATGCCATTCCGGGAATCCGTGCACAGCTGCCTGCCGGAATGAAGGTCGGCATTCCCTACGACTCGACGGCCTACATTCAGGACGCTATCAAAGAGGTGCTGAGCACTCTTACGGAAACGCTCCTCATCGTTGTCGTGGTGATCTTCTTATTCCTGGGCTCGTTCCGGTCAGTGCTGATTCCGGTGATCGCGATTCCAGTGTCACTGGTCGGTGCTGTTTTCCTGATGCTGGTGGCGGGTTTCACTATCAACCTGCTGACGTTGCTAGCGATCGTGCTCTCGGTGGGTCTGGTCGTGGACGACGCGATCGTGATGGTAGAGAACGTCGAGCGCCACCTTCACGAAGGCAAGACTCCTTTCCAGGCAGCGATCGATGCAGCCCGCGAGTTAGTGGGTCCGATCATTGCGATGACGATTACGCTGGCGGCGGTCTATGCGCCTGTTGGTATTCAGGGCGGATTGACCGGGGCTCTCTTCCGTGAGTTCGCGTTTACGCTGGCAGGTGCAGTTATCATTTCGGGAATCGTTGCGCTAACGCTGTCGCCGATGATGGGCTCGAAGTTGCTCCGTGCTGGAGATACCGAACGTGGCTTTGCAGGCTGGATCAATCGCCGCTTTGAGACCGTGCGCAGTCTCTATGAGCGGGTGCTGACCGGCACGTTGCGATATCGGCCGGTGGTTTTCGGAGTCTGGATCATCGTCGCGCTCCTGGTCGTGCCGTTCTACATCTTCTCTCAGCGTGAACTGGCGCCGGCAGAAGATCAGGGTGTCGTCTTCGGAGTGTTGCAGGCTTCGCCGAACTCAACCCTGGATCAGACGAAGCTGTTCGCATCGCAGGTCTACGACGTCTATCACGCATTTCCTGAAGCCGAGAGCATCTTCCAGATCACCGATCCCACAGGCGGTTTTGGCGGTATGGTGACGAAGCCATGGAGCGAGCGCAACAAGACCGCTCAGCAGCTTCTGATCCAATCGACCGGACCACTATCGAAAATCGCGGGTGTTCGCGTAATTCCGTTGACGCCACCTCCGCTGCCCGGCGGCGGAAACTTTCCGGTGGACTTCGTAATTGCCTCTTCGGCAGAGCCGCAGCAGCTTGCGCAGTTCGCCAATGAGCTGGTGAAGCGCGCGTTTATGAGCGGCATGTTCATTTACGCCGACTCAGATCTGAAGTTTGACCAACCGCAGGCCGAAGTTGTTTTTGATCGCGACAAACTCCGCTCTCAAGGCGTTGATCTCAGCCAGGCAGGCAAGGACCTCTCCACGCTGCTTGGTGGAAATTACGTGAATCGGTTCAGCATTCAGGGGCAGAGTTACAAGGTCATTCCTCAAGTGAAACGCGTGGAACGGCTGACGCCTGAACAACTGACACAGATTTACGTTAAGGGCTCGAACGATCAGCTGGTTCCCTTGTCAACGTTCGCGAAACTGAAAACCACGACTGAGCCTCGGCAGCTAAACAAGTTCCAGCAGCTCAATGCCGTGCGCATTCAGGGAGTGATCCCTCCGCCGGTTCCGCTCGATCAGGCGTTGCGGTTCCTCGAAGACGAAGCGAAAAAGATCCTGCCGCAGGGATTCACCGTCGATTACGCAGGTGAATCGAGGCAACTTCGTGTTGAAGGCAGCAAATTCCTTGGCACGTTCCTGCTCTCTGCGGTTCTGATTTACCTCGTCCTGGCAGCGCAGTTCGAGAGCTTCCGCGATCCGTTCATCGTCCTCGCGGGTTCAGTGCCTCTTGCCATATCGGGCGCGCTGATGTTCTCGTTCCTCGGGTTCACTACACTTAACATCTATAGCGAGGTCGGACTGATTACTTTGGTTGGTCTTGTCTCCAAGAACGGCATCCTGATCGTGGAGTTCGCCAATCATCTCCAGGAGCAAGGTAGAGACAAGCTGGCCGCGGTCATTGAAGCAGCCGAGACGCGCTTGCGCCCAATCCTCATGACCACCGCAGCCACTGTGGTAGGCCACTTTCCGTTGGTGCTGGCAAAGGGACCGGGAGCCGGCGCTCGTAACAGCATCGGAATCATGTTGGTCAGTGGCATGATCATCGGAACGGTGTTCACGCTGTTTGTAGTGCCATCCATTTACATGCTGGTGGCGCGCAAACACGTTGCACGCTCGGTCGAAGAGGGAGAACGAAGCGGGGAGATTCCCGAATTGGCGGAAGCTGCGGTATAGCGTGGGACACGATGCATGGTAGAGACGCCCGTCGTGGCGGGCGTCTCCACTGCAACCAACCTTGAGGACATAGAGTGAAGGCAAGACGAACACTTGATGAGGAGACCTTTTCCGATGGAGAGGTTTGGTCTGCTATCCGCTATCTGGATCCTGAATCACGTCAGGGCGTAGCCGGTTTGCTAGTATCGGTTGCCCTCTGCTGGCTGATTCTGTTTTTGAGCGCGATTTACCTAACCTTCCATCTGCAGCGCTAGTGGCACTTGGGTCTGCTGAAAGCGCACTTCCCACTTCGTTTCCCGTTACAATCGAGCCGCTACCTGGCTAAATGACGTCAAATGAGTCGCGGCTTGCGCAATATCTCGATTTTGCTTATCGCTCTCTCTCTGCTCTGAGGTTGCGGCCTGCGGCGTGGACAGCCCAGTCCGTTTGAGTTCAGGATAGTGCCGCTCGCGGATGCGGGTGGCCCGATCAAATTCGGAGTGATCGAGGGCCGGGTGAAGTCGCACGTAGTTCAATCTGGGCGCGATGGACATTGGGGACTTCCGGGAATGCGCGAGCGTGCTGAGAAGATCGGAGCAAGGCTGAAAGTTTTGAGCCGTCCGGCAGGTGGGACTGAGGTTGAGCTAAAAGTGCCTGGTCATGTTGCGTTTGGAATCTCAGCCTCCTAACCGGCCGCGCTGGTTGACGAGGCTTTACGCAAAAAAGACGGCCACTGCAGAAACTGAGCGCACTGTTGCGCGGAATCCGCGAGCAAGAGAAAGCAAATGACTGTTCCTGCCATTGGCGTTTTCAGTTGTTGACGACCACCCTTTGCTGCGCGAGGAATCACGACGGTCATAAAAAACCAGCCTGACAGCCTGTTGAGCCCTGTCATACCGCCAAAGCCGTGCCGCGCCGGATACCTCCATCTAGGGATTCGTAACACTTGCGACTCTGGTAACTTCCGCCTTGTCAGCCTCGATGGCCGACGCATTACAATTCATAAGCTTGAAAAGGAGGATGCCATGAGTCCGGGACAAAATGCAGTTGTCGAAGCTCCGGTGGAGATTGTGTCACGCCCACCGCTGCCTCCATTTACTCGCGAGACTGCGATCCAGAAAATACGCCTGGCGGAGGACGCGTGGAACTCGCGTGATCCTGAGAAAGTAGCTCTGGCTTACACGGAGGACTCACGCTGGAGAAATCGCGCGGAGTTTGTGAATGGAAGAAAAGAGATTGTCGCCTTTCTCACACGGAAGTGGCACAAAGAATTGGACTATCGCCTCATTAAGGAGTTGTGGGCCTTCGAAGGTAATCGCATCGCCGTCCGCTTTGCATATGAATCCCACGACGATTCGGGGAACTGGTTTCGCTCCTACGGAAATGAGAATTGGGAGTTCGACGAGCATGGGCTGATGCGGCTCAGATACGCATGTATCAACGATCTGCCAATTCGGGAAGCAGATCGTAAGTTCAGCTGGCCACTCGGCCGGCGTACTGATGGACATCCCGGATTAAGCGATCTGGGCCTGTAGCTCGCGAGCTTCTTCAGACAACAGCACTTTGCGGGTTGCTTAAGCAGGAGCAACCCGCTTGCCTGGTACAGATCTTCTCGTTTGCCTTGGAAGATTAATGCCCAAAACCGAAGCGCCCGTGGCGAAAGAAGTCGAGCCAGAGAAGGGAGAAATTGTGCGCAGCAAACATCCCGTGTCTCTTCGCGATTGGTGCGAGGGCATCGATTCGCCCGAATAACTAAAGCGGTCAAGGATGATCTGAATTCACCTGGAAGACGAGGAAGTAGTCTTCCCGGTCATCTTTCACGAAGTCGTACTGGTCCGTCAGTCGATAGCCTGCTTGCGCAGCTTCTTTCACAACAACGTCCTTCTGGATTCCGTGATCCTCGCCATTCCCGTTGCGATCAATGATGCCGATGCGCGCTCCGCTTCGCAGGGACTTCCGCAGATTCTGTAACAAGCGCACTGGGGCGGCGATTTCATGGTAGGTCTTGAGTATCAAGACGGAATCGACACTGTTCTCAGGGAGCTTCGGATCGTCCGCAGCGCTCAATATGGTACGGACATTGCGGATGTTCTCTTTGCGAATGCGCTTATCTATGTATTGAATCGATTCCGGACTGATGTCCACTGCATAGACAGTGCCATCTGCTCCAGCTCGCTTTGCTGCTCGTACCGTAAACCAACCGGAGCCTGCGCCGATGTCCGCAACATTGCTTCCCGAATGGATACCGAGAATATCCATGACGCGCTGAACTTGTAACTTCTTGTCACGATCCGGATTCTCAAAGATCGATAAATCCCCTGTGTAGGGCGTGCTTGTCTTTCGATGCTCGGTTTCTTGAGGTGCGACCGTCTGTGCAGCCACAGGCGAAGGCCAGAGCACAAACTGTTCCTGAAACAGAACCGCTAAGACGAAAACAAGCGTCGCCTGAAGCGTCCGGAAGGCGACCTTAGCGAGCAACTTGCGTATTTCAAAATTCTGTTGAGACTGCATATGTTCAGGTGGTATCACGCGAGACTAGTCTAGAGGAAATGGCCTCAGAGAGTTTGGTCCTCAGGTGGCCTTAGAATGATTGTGGAGCCCAGAATGACTCAAACAGAAAAGGGAAGAGCCTTCCGTGCGCTGCATCAGAGAGATGAAGCGTTCATCATTCCCAATCCATGGGACGTCGGCAGTGCACGGTTATTGCAAACACTGGGATTTGAGGCCCTCGCTACGACGAGTGGCGGATTTGCATTTTCGATCGGCAAGCAGGACGGCGCCGTGGATCGTGACACGATGCTTGCTCATGCTGCTGCTCTGGTTAGTGCCACCGACCTTCCGGTGAGTGCTGATCTGGAAAATGGTTACGCAGATAAACCAGCGCAAGTCGCGGAGACAGTTCGCCTCGCTGCCGAAGCCGGACTCGCGGGCTGCTCGGTCGAGGATGTCCCCCAAGGTCGCGGACGGTCGCCGTACGAAATCTCTCTGGCGGCCGAGCGAGTTCGTGCGGCGGCGGAGGCGGCACATTCTTTGGCGTTTCCGTTTACTTTAACCGCACGCGCGGAGAACTTTATCGTTGGACGTCCTGATCTGCGCGACACGGTTGCGCGGCTTCAGGCCTTCCAGGAGGCAGGAGCCGATGTGCTATTCGCACCTGGATTGAAGACCAGGGAGGACATCCGAACCGTGGTCCAATCGTTGGATCGGCCGATAAATGTCATTATGGGACTGCAGGGTGTGCAACTGAGTCTCGCGGACTTGTCGGAGCTCGGAGTAAGACGCGTCAGCGTCGGCAGCGCGCTAGCGCGGGCGGCGATCAGTGCTTTCCTTCGCGCAGCCCGGGAGATGCAGGCGCACGGAACATTCACCTTCGCGGAAGATTCAGTGAAGTACGCAGATTTGAACGCGATGTTCGGGTGATGCTACCGGCCCAGCCTATCGATTTATCCCGGAGGCCAACTCAATAGCCGTCCTCCCAAGAGGTGCAGATGTAAATGGAATACTGACTGTCCCGCGCCGGGCCCAACGTTGAACACCGTCCGATATCCATTCTCGATTTTGCGATCACGCGCGATCTGCGCCGCGACCAGGTGAAGCTTCCCGATGATCGAAGCATCTTCGGCCTTTGCTTCCCTAACTCCAACGATGTGTTTCTTGGGAATGATCAGGACGTGCGTTGGAGCTTGTGGTTTGATGTCCTCGAAGACGAAGGTTTCCTCATCTTCATAGACTTTCTTTGCGGGAATTTCACCCCGGATAATGCGGCAGAAAAGGCAGTCCATTCTCGTTCCTCTTTAACCCGTTCCGCAGGTAGAGGCGCCCGCCGCGGCGGGCTGCGTCTCTACGAAGCAGCCGGGAAAACCTAGTCTAGTCGCACTAGAAAAACGCCGCCTTCCGGCGTTGTGATGCTCTGCGAAATGCGCTCCGCTAATTCGCGGTCGTCATTCTGGACGCGGATGCGTACCCATTCCCCTGTTGGGCCAGTAAACTCCCGCACGTCACTCGGGTGGTAGTGGTCGATTACGGACTGCTTCATCTGCAACGCAGCTTCGCGAGTATCGAATGCGCCAATCTGTACCGCCCATTTCCCCCCGCTATTCAGAGGTACCGGAGTTCCGAGGAGTTCGAGTCGGACCCATGCGGTCCCGGGCTCCCATACATCGATAGCTTTCGCAGCAGCGAGCGAAAGATCGATAATGCGTTCACCAATGAACGGCCCACGGTCGGTAATGCGCACTACAGCGGACGTTCCTGTTTTGACATTCGTAACGCGCACGACACTGTTGAGCGGCAGCGTGCGATGGGCAGCCGTCATCGCGTTCATGTCGTAGTTCTCGCCATTAGAGCCGCGCCGATTGTGATATGGAGCACCATACCAACTAGCCAGTCCCATTTCCGTATATATAGGCTTCGTGGCTGCTGGTGCGGGCAAGGTTGGCGTCGTTGCGTCGCGATTTTCGACTGGTGGAGGAGCCGGCTTCGCCGTAGCCGAAGGTTGTGGCGGCAAGTCCGGTGGCGGAGGAACGCTCACCTTAGTTTCTTTGTGCCCGCACCCGGCAAGTGGCAGCAACAACATCAGCAAGAACAGGAAGGTAAATCTCATTTTTGCTGCGTAGCCGATTTCTTAGAGTCGTCGAGCCGGTCAGCGAGCTTTTGCAGCTCCTGGGCAACGCTGCGGAGCGCTTGCGTTCCTTCGGTTCGCATCTTTGGTACCACCTCATTGTTCAAAGTTCTTATGACCTTCCTGAGTTCCTGCTCAATCTTAGATGCTGCTTCATCCAGCTTGCGTTTTGTCTGATCGAAATCCGAAGGCATGGGCACCTCTATCCTTGGATTATGAACGGGGAGATGGTGAGAAGCAATCTGATGAAGCCAAAAGACAAAGCCATCTTTCACCACGGAGGCACGGAGAACACGGTGAAAGGCACAAATTTAACCATGAAGGATACGGAGTATCACGAAGGAATGGGGGAACACACAGATGAATTGCTCGTGATCTACTACCCTTCTAGAGACTTGCGAATTGTTCTCCCTGTACTCCGTGCCTCCGTGGTGAAAATGGCCCTCTGGTATTCTTAGAAGTTTCTCGGAGCACTTGATGATCAACATGCAGGGTCGAGTGGCGATCGTTTTTGGGATTGCCAACAAGCGTAGCATCGCGTGGGCGATTGCGCAGAAGTTGCAGGCGGCAGGGGCTACGCTGGCTATCACCTACCAGAACGAGCGCCTCGCGCAGGAGGCGAAGGATCTTATAGAAGCTCTTCCGAGAGCGGCAGCGTTTCAATGCGACGTTTCGAACGACTTGGAGATCAATCAGCTCTTCGATCAGATCAAGTCGCGTTACGGCAAACTGCACACGCTCGTGCACAGCGTGGCATACGCTCCCCCAGATGAATTGAAGAATGATTTCATCTTCACTACACGCGAAGGGTTTCGAATTGCGCATGATGTCAGCGTGTATTCCTTGATCGCCGTTGCTCGTGCCGCGACGCCGCTTATGACGGAAGGTGGAAGCGTGATTACGCTCACCTATTACGGCGCCGAGAAAGTTGTGCCCCGCTACAACGTAATGGGCGTTGCCAAAGCGGCACTGGAAGCCTCGGTTCGGTACTTGGCCGCTGATTTGGGACAACAGAAGATAAGGGTAAACGCCATCTCTGCCGGACCTATCAAGACCCTGGCTGCGCGCGGCATCTCCGGCCTCGGAGACATGTTGAAGGCGCATGCCGAGCGCGCACCGCTCAAGCGTAACGTGGAAGCAAGTGAAGTAGGCGACGCCGCTCTGTATCTCGCCTCCGATCTCAGTACGGCAATTACGGGCGAGACGATCTACGTTGATTGCGGCTACAACATCATGGGGTTTTAGGCAGCTACTGGTTGCCGGCTACTAGCTGCTGGATTACAGCTTTTACCTGATGCCCAAAAAACAACTGCTTGTCTTCGTGGTGGTTGACCTGATTCTTGTGGCGGTGGCGATTGTCGCTGTTCTGCGCCACGTGAAGCCTTTCCACGTGATGATGGGATTCATCGCGTTCTCTGCGATTAACGGAATATTTCTGATAGTCACTGTGGTGAGGAGAACTGAGCCTCGGCAGAAGTAAGTTGTTGGTGAGTTTGTGGCATCCGCCGCGGCAGACCCTCGGCCGTGGCTCCGCCCAAAGTCGACACACACGAGAGCGCCTGTGCCTTGGAGAATCGAATCGACCTACTTTCGCGAACGATAGATAATTCTTCTGTCACTCTCGCCTGTTCTCGTAATCGATATTTCCCCGTCGCTCTGAGCCGTGATTTGCTGAAACTTCTCTCCCCATTCCACTAGTAAGATGCTTCCGAGTTCGGCGCGAAGGTCGTCGATGCCCAACGTTAACAGTTCGCGCTCTGTGTCGATTCGGTATAAATCGATATGAAAAATTGTGATGGCCGGCCCGCGGTATTCGTGGACCAACGTGAAAGTTGGGCTGGTGACATCTTCCTGAGGAGCGGCGGCAAAGCCTTCAGCGACGCCCTTTATCAATGTTGTTTTTCCAGCCCCTAGATCACCACGCAAAATAACCATCTGACCGGCCTCGAGATACTGCGTGAGCTGGTGTCCAACGGCAATGGTTTCTTCCGGAGAATGACTGTGCAACTCTTGATTTGCCTTCACCAGAGCGGCTCTCCGCGTTGGATCAACATGAATTCATCTGCGGGCTTTCGAGCGATGCGAAGAGCGGCAGGCAGGGCGCCTATTACGTCGCTGGCGAGCATGGTTTCCTCAGTTTGAGCGGAGAGCGCAGCATCTGCGGCCAAGCCGTGCAGGTAAACTCCCGCTCGGGCAGCATCGACGATGTGATCTGAATGCTGGGCGATTAGACCAGCAATAATTCCGGTTAACGCGTCGCCACTTCCACCTTTCGCCAGTCCCGGATTCCCGGTGGTGTTCACCCAGATGTTGCCTTCGCCATCGGCGATGAGTGTCCGCCAACCTTTGAGCACTAAGATGACGCGATGTTCGCGTGCGAATTTCCGCGCAACATCAATGCGATTGGCTTCGACTTCCTTGACCGTGCTTCCGGTCAGGCGCGCCATCTCGCCCGGGTGCGGTGTGAGCACGAGGAGCCGTTTGCTGCCATCGAGGAGCCTGCTCTCGCGTTCGAATGCATTTAGCGCATCGGCGTCGAGCACTAATGGAAGCGGGCAGTGCGCAACGAAGCCACGAACCGCTCGCACTGTTTCCGCATCTCGACCTAATCCAGGGCCAACCGCCACCACATTCTTGCGTTGGAGAAGGAGCTTCGATTCAGCTTCATCGAGAGCCCGTTCTGAAATTGTTCCGGCCGCATTCTCGTCCAGTGGCTCGGTCATCAGTTCCGGAATGGCTCCGGCCACAATTGGTTGAACGCTCCTGGGCACGGCACAGGTTACAAGCCCAGCGCCGATTCGTAAAGCTGCCGTCGATGCCATCGTCGGAGCCCCCGACTTTCCGAGCGAACCGCCGACGATCAGCACGTGGCCGTAGAGTCCCTTATTGGAATTAAGTTTCCGCGGCCTGCGCAGAAGCGTCGGCACTTCGTTCCACTCCAAACCAAGCTTCGAGACGATGGCTTCGTCGGGTGAGCCAATTCTCGCGACCACGATTGGGCCGCGCGTGAGCGCAGAGAAAACGATGCCCGGCTTCAATGCGGTGAAGGTTACGATCGCACTGCTGCGGCAAGAGCCGGGTTGATCCACGTTGAATGAATCGGCATCAGCGCCGGAAGGGATATCGACCGAGATCACTGCAGCGCTGGACTTCCCGATCAGCTCGATCGCATGGTTCGCAAGCTCGGGCAGGGGAGGACGAAAGCCTGTGCCAAAGATCGCATCGAGCAGCAAGTCCGTTTCGCTGAAGAGGCTGTTGTTCGCATCGAGCATTGCCGTCGAGTTGGCAATTGTTGGCGATAAGGGCAGTCGTTTCAGATTCTCGCGTGCATCTCCTTTTACATCGTTGGGCTCAGCCAGCAGCACGACTCGAACATCCCGTCCAGCTTCATGTAGCTTCCGCGCAGCGACGAATCCATCACCACCGTTGTTTCCCTTGCCGCATACGACAGTAATTCGCTTTGCTTGCGGGTACTGTTGCAACACAAATCGCGCAACCCCGCCACCCGCATTCTCCATGAGGGTTAAGGAAGGGACGCCGTATTTCTCAGTGGTGATGCGATCGATCTCCCGCATTTCAGCGGCTGTAACGATTTTCATTGGGGATTGCCGGCGGCCAGCTCGAGGTTGGACATGCTTGCGGGTTCCCCCATGGCGATCAGGTAATCGCCCGCTCGGATCTCATCACGGGCTCTTGGATTAAATGAAGTGTTGCCGTCTGAATGTTTGATGGCGAGGATGATGATGCCGTAATCGCGATGGATTCCCGACTCCCCGACTGTTATTCCCGCCAGGGGAGAGCGAGGTGCAACCGCGATTTCTTCGATCACCATTTCGTGCCCACCGTCGCGCCCTGTAGTAAGGGTGAGGAAATCGACAACGTTGGGACGCAGCAGACCCTGCGCGATCTGATGCCCGGCGAACGCGTACGGCGAGATTACAGAATTGGCGCCCGCCTTGGTAAGGTGCTTGCCGGATTCCTCCTCGCTGGCCCGCGCGATGATCTTCAATTTTCCATTCAGGCTGCGCGCATTCAGAACGATGAATATGTTGCTGGCATCGGTTGTAGTTGCAGCCACGAGCCCCGCAGCCTGATCGATGCGCGCTGCGATTAGCGTGCTCTCCTGCGTGGCATCTCCGAACATAGTTAGCCATTCGGGAGGGAAACCTTCGGCCTTTGCCTGATCCTTCTCGATGATCAGGAATGGGACGGGCTTGCGGGCAAGCTCGCGAGCCGTGCTGCGGCCCACGCGTCCGGCGCCACAGATGATGTAGTGTCCGGAAAGACGAGCGATTTGCCGTTCCACTCTGCGCCTGCCGAAGAATTGAAGAAGCTCGAATTCTAGCAGAGCTTGGGTGAGTGTCCCGATGCCGAGAGCGACAAGCACCGCTCCGCAGCTGATTAGAGCAATCGTGAACTCACGACCCGTTGGGCTAAGCGGATGGACCTCTCCATATCCGATGGAACTGAAGGTGATCACAACCATGTACAAGCTATCAAGCCAACTCCAGCCTTCGATGGAGCGATAACCGATGGTTCCAATTGCGGAAACCAGTAATAGAGCAACGCCGATCCATAGCAGTCTGCGAAATGCATGAAGCGGATTTCTGGCAAGTGAGAGCGCCATCGCGGAGGAATTCTATAGGAGGACGAGAATGCAGCGGAGGATGGGAGGATTGCGTGATTTCGCGATTTGGTGATTTCGCGATCACAAATCACCCGATCACGAAATCACCCGATTGAGGATGATACCAAGCCTGAAGTATTTCTTGCGTTTACCGCGTTGGTTCGAGTACTGCTTCTGGATGCCCCTGCTGCACCTTGCTGTGATGGCGGCCATAGGTGAAGTAAATGACCATGCCGATCGCCAGCCACACGACCAGGCGAATCCAGGTGTCATGTGGAAGCGCGAGCATAAGCCCGAGAGCCAGAACGATGGCCATAATCGGCACGAACGGGACCCACGGAGTGCGGAACGGCCGGTGAAGATCAGGACGACGTTTCCGGAGGATCATCACACCAACACTGACGATCACGAATGCGAGCAGAGTACCGATCGAGACGAGCTGCCCGAGAATGCCGATAGGAACAACGCTCGTGAAAACGCCAACAAACAATCCCATGATGATTGTGCTTTTCCACGGCGTGCGAAAACGTGGATGGATTTCGCCAGCCCATTTCCAAAGTAATCCATCGCGTGACATTGAGTAGAAGACTCGCGTCTGTCCCAGCATCATGACCAGCATGACGGTACTCAGTCCGGCGATCGCTCCGGCATTCACCAGGATGCTGCCCCATCTGAGCCCGATCTGCTGCATTGCCAAAGACACGGGGGCTGCGACGTTGAGCGATGGATAGTGCACGACGCCGGTGAGCAGACCTGCGACCACGATATAGAGGAAAGTGCAAATCAGGAGCGACCCCATGATGCCGATCGGCATGTCTCGCTGCGGGTTGCGCGCTTCTTGCGCAGCAGTAGAAACGGCGTCAAAGCCAATGTATGCGAAGAAGACGACTGAGGCTCCGCGGGCTATGCCCGACCATCCGTGGGATCCGAATGATCCGGTGTTCAGGGGGATAAACGGAGTCCAATTTGCGCGCGCTTGCGCCGGATGTGCGATTACCCAACTGGCAGCTACCGCGATAAAAATCACAACGGCCACGAGTTTGATGAACACAATGGTTGTGTTGAAGTTGGCAGACTCCTTGATGCCGACAACCAGGATGACGGTAATCATCATGATCCCAAGGAATGCGATCAGATTGAAGATGCCTACTTCATGGGGCAAGGCCGCCAGTTGAGACGGACTCAACCCGACTAGGGAGGGCGCTCCGGCCGCTTGCCAGGCGTTATTGACAAAGTACAGATCGGTTCCCGGCGTAGCGGTCAAACGAGGCGGTAGGTTGATCCCGAAGCTCTGCAAAAAGAAGATGATGGTGCCTGCCCAGCCCGACGCAACGGTCGCCGCGCCAAAAGCATATTCAAGGATCAGGTCCCAGCCGATGATCCAGGCAAAGAACTCGCCGAGCGTCGCGTAGCCGTATGTGTATGCCGATCCCGCGATGGGAATGAGCGAAGCGAACTCCGCATAGCAAAGTCCGGCAAAGACGCAGCCTAGGCCGGCAAGCACATAAGAGAGAGTGATAGCTGGTCCCGCATACTGTGCGGCAGCATTTCCGGTGAGCACGAAGATTCCGGCTCCGATGATGGCGCCGATGCCGAGAGTAACGAGGTTGACCGGACCCAGCGCGCGTTTCAGGCTGTGCTCGCCAGTTTCCTGAGCCTCATTCATTAGGACACTTAGGGGCTTTGTCGCCAGCAAATTGGCCATGCGGTTCGTATCTCCTATGGATTTAGAGCAGCACTTTCTTGGACGGATTCAACCTGTGCATTTCGCGACCAGAACAGATAGACAGGAATTCCGAGCAGCACAATGATCAATCCTGGCCAAGTGTATTGCGGTTTGTAGCGGAGTAGCACAATCTCGATGAATGTTGCCATCACAATGTAAATCGCGGGCAACACAGGATACCCGAAAGCACGGTAGGGGCGCGGAACATCGGGCCGGGTTCGCCGCAGAACGAACAGCCCGCCAATGGTCAGAATATAGAAGATGATGACTGCAAACATTGTCAGGTCGAGCAACTGCCCGTAGCTGCCCGAGAGACAGAGAACGCAAGTCCAGAGCGCTTGAACGATCAGCGAGACTGCAGGCGTCTTGTAGGCGGGATGGAGCTTACCGACGGAGCGGAAGAAAAGGCCGTCCTTGGCCATGGCGTAGTAGATACGTGCGCCCGCAAGGATCAGTCCGTTGTTACAGCCAAAGGTGGAGATCAGGATTGCGATCGCCATCAGTACGGCTCCTGATGCTCCGAAGGCCTGCTGCATCACGGCAGTGCCTACTCTGTCGTCGGCCGCGTACTGAATTCCTCGCGCCAGCACCGTAGTGCCATGCGCATCCCCGTGCAGCGGCAGTACCATCAAATAGACGAAGTTCGCTGCGATATACAGCAGGGTTACAAGCCCGGTTCCGATTGCAAGAGACAGGGGAAGGTTGCGGCGTGGATTCTCAACTTCCGCGGCAGTGAAAGTGACGTTATTCCATGCGTCGGAAGAAAAGAGCGATCCCACTTGCGCGACGGCCACGATCGTAAGTAGTCCTACTAGAGCTATTGGGCCGCCAACTCCGACCTGCACTGGATGAAGTACGCTGAATGACGCATTTTGCCAGAAGTGTCCGAAGTTCTGACGAATGGCTTCAGCGTTGCTGCCGAGGATTGCGCCAACGAGAACGAGTCCGAACAGTGCGGCGGTCTTGGAAAACGTAAAAATGTTCTGGACGATCGCGCCAGTTTTGACACCAAGCACATTCACTGCGGTGAGAAGCAGGACCATTGCGATGGCCACAAGGTTCTGACTGTTCAAGCCAACGTCCATGTTGCCGAGCGCCAGCGGACCGACCTTCCACAGAGGAACGTGTCCGATGTGCCAAAGCCATTTGTCTGAGGAAATAGCAGGGAACAATACCCCTAGAAACTTTCCGAACGCCACGCCGACCGCGGCAATAGTGCCGGTTTGAATTACGGCAAACATCGACCAGCCGTAGAGAAATCCCCAGAGCGGCCCTAGAGACTCGCGCAGAAACACGTACTGCCCACCCGCCTTCGGCATCATGGCCGCGAGCTCGCCATAGGTCAATGCGCCAACGACAGTCATGAATCCTGTCACTACCCAAGCGAGAATCAGCAGCGCAGGCGAATCGACCAGGCGTGCAATGTCGGCGGAGACGATGAAGATGCCTGAGCCGATCATCGAGCCGACAACGAGGGTCGTTGCGCTGGTGAGATTGAGGCCTTGAACAAACTCGGCGGATTTGGAGGCGAGAACGCGGACCTGAGTTTGTGTAGTCACTGCCTGATAGTTTTACCCCAATTTAGCCATTTTGAGCAGGAATTGCGCAGTCACTTTGTGGGGATTAGATAGCAACTCGCCGATTACGGCCACGGAGTCGGCTCCTGCTTCGATGACAGACTGGCAGTTCTGGAGAGTAATTCCGCCGATGGCTATCAGCGGCTTGCGAGTGCTGGCGCGGGCTTGGCGAACGCCTTCTAATCCTATTGTTGGGTCAGGCTTATTCTTGGAGGTAGTAGTGAAAACTGGTCCGACGGCCAAGTAGTTCGCCGAGGTTTGTTGCGCGACAGCAAGTTGTTCCACGTTATGCGTTGAGATGCCCAGTATTCTCTGATTTCCAATAATTCGCCGAGCTGCTTCAGGAGGAATGTCGTCCTGTCCAACATGAACTCCATTTGCTTGCGCGGCAATGGCGAGGTCTGCGCGGTCGTTCAGAATCAAAACGACTTCATTCGGGAGTACACGCCGCAGCTCACGAGCCCATCGAAGAATTTCTTTTGCGGACGCATTCTTCTCCCTTAGCTGCAGCAGCGTTGCTCCTCCAGCGAACAGTTCGCGGGCAAACTCGCAGCTCTCAGCCAGGGTGCCCGAACCAATAAGCGAAGGTACAAGAATGGGATAGAGGCGTGGCAGCGCGAAGGCGGGCTTTGGAATGACCGTCAAAAGTACTATTCGGCGCTATCGGCCGGTTCCGTTCCTACTCTTCTCCAGGAAGCGTTCCATGAACTTGGTGTCAAATTCGGCGGCGCGAAAATCTGCATTTTCCATAATTCGCCGATGTAAGGGAATGGTCGTGTGGATCCCTTCAACAATGAACATCTCCAGAGCGCGCGACATTCTCGCGATTGCCTCCTCACGGTCTCTGCCGTGAGTTATCAGTTTCGCGATTAAAGAATCGTAGTAAGGCGGAATCACGCCCTCAGTGTATGCAGCAGTATCTACACGAACGCCAGTGCCACCGGGAGTGTTAAAAGCAGTAATTTTTCCGGCCGACGGGGTGAACTTCTCCGGATGCTCAGCGTTAATGCGGCACTCGATCGAATGTCCGCGCATTTCAATCGGAGCGGTGATGATGTTGCCCAGCTTCTCGTCTGCGGCGATTCGTATCTGTGCCTTCACTAGATCCACTCCGGTAACCATCTCTGTAACCGGATGTTCCACTTGAATGCGCGTATTCATTTCGATGAAGTGGAGACTACCGTCTTCGTCCATTAGGAACTCTATGGTGCCGGCGTTCTGGTATCCAATATCGGCCAGCGAGGACTCTAGTTTTTCCCCAATCTCTTTACGCATTTTGGGAGTCACACGTGTTGACGGCGATTCCTCCAGCAGCTTCTGATGACGGCGCTGAATGCTGCATTCGCGTTCGCCAAGCGTTATGACTTTGCCGTGCTGATCCGCCAGGATCTGGAACTCGATGTGGCGGGGCCGCTCGATGAACTTCTCCATGTATAAGTCGCCGTTGCCGAATGCGGCTGCCGCCTCCGAGTGTGCTGCCTGGTAGAGTTTCGGCAGCTCGTCGCCACTGCGAATGACGCGCATTCCTCTACCGCCGCCACCGGCCGAGGCTTTGAGAATCACTGGATAGCCGACCTGCTTTGCCCATTCCAGACCCTCTTCTTCGCTCTGAATCACTCCTTCCGATCCAGGAAGAATGGGGACTCCGGCTTTTTTCATGGCAACGCGCGCTTTCTCTTTTTCACCCATCAGGCGCGTGACTTCGGGAGGCGGGCCTATGAATTTAATGTGCGAGGTTTCGCACACTTCGGCAAAGTTCGCGTTTTCGCTTAGGAGTCCGTATCCCGGATGGATGGCATCGACATTTGCGATTTCGGCAGCGCTAATGACTGCAGGAATATTCAGGTAGCTTTCCGCCGAACGTGGCGGACCGATACAGATAGCTTCATCTGCAAAGCGAACCGGCAGGGAATTACGGTCGGCTTCGCTATAGACCGCGACGGTCCGTACTCCGAGTTCCTTGCAGGCACAGATGACGCGAAGAGCGATCTCTCCGCGATTGGCAATCAGGATCTTATTGAACATGCTAAGACTGCAGGCCTCGTCCGATTAGTGCGGGCGGATGCTGAACAGCGGTTGTCCGTACTCCACTGGCTGTCCGTTATTGACCAAGCGTTTTACCATCTCACCGCCAATGTCGGCCTCGATCTCGTTCATGAGCTTCATTGCTTCGATAATGCAAAGCACTTGTCCTGCTTCGACCGTATCCCCTGGCTTCACGAAGGGCGGTGAGCCAGGTGACGGAGACTCATAGAAGGTTCCCACAATGGGAGACTTAACTACGTGTAGTCCTTCGTCGGCGGCCGCAGATGTCTTTGGCGCTCCCGACGCTTCAGTTGGAGCTTGCGCTGGAAGGCTTGACAGCTGCGCAGTCGTAACTGGAGCGGCTTGAACTGGGACCGCAGGTGCTGCCGCCAGGACTCCGCGTTTAATGCGGACCTTTACATCGCCGCGTTCTAGTTCAAATTCCGCAATGTCCTGCTCTTTGAGGAACTCGATCAGCTCTCTAAGCTCTTTTTGATTCATTTGATCTCGTGGGGAATTGGGCTCAGCGGATTACGAGTTCTTTTGATGTCGGAGTGAGCACTTCACAGCCTTTGTCGGTAACCAAAACCATGTCTTCGATTCGCACGCCTCCCTTGCCCGGAACATAAACGCCTGGCTCGATAGTTACTACCATTCCGGTTTCCAGTATCCGTGTCTCTCCCTTGGCTAATCGGGGAGACTCGTGAATCTCAATTCCGACTCCGTGACCCAGCGAGTGGGTGAAATACCTGTCCAGCTTGCGCTTGCGCAACACGCTCCGGGCAGCGGCATCAACCTGTTGAGCCTCTGTTCCGGAGCGCACGGCAGCAATCCCGGAGAGCTGTGCTTCAAGGACCGCAGAATACAATTCTCGCATTGCCCGGTCCACGCGACCGACCCACACAGTGCGAGTCATGTCTGAGCAATAACCGCCGAGTATAACACCATAGTCGAGGACGACGAATCCGCGTCCGATCTTCTCCGAAGTCGGTCGCGCGTGCGGTAAAGCGGACCGAGTACCCGATGCAACGATGGTGTCGAAACTCATTTTTTCCGCGCCAGACATGCGCGCCAGGTAATCGAGTTCAGCGGCGACGGCATTCTCGGTTACTTGTGGCTCGATTGCCCGCAATACATCGGGAAATACGCTCGAAGCGAGATCAGCGGCTTGGCGGATTTGGTCGATCTCCTCTTTATCCTTTCTGATCCTGAGATGTTCTACCGCACCGGCGATCGGGATCAGCCGGAGTCGGGATCTGGGAATGGCTTGTTCCAACTCAGATGCAAGACGCGCCTGCATTGCCAGGGTCATGTAATCACGTTCGATGGCGATGCGGACTACTCCCCGGCTCCGTTTGAGTTTGCTGCCGATCGATCGCGCGGCATGCGCAAGGGGAGGCAGCGCGTCCACCCGTACCGCCGCGCCTTTAACCTGCCTTTTCGCCTGCTCTGTGTAACGGCCATCAGTGAACAGCTCCCAGACCCCTCGAGAGAATGCGAGAATGCCGGAACTTCCGCTAAATCCACACAGATATCGAATATTGGCAAGGTGCGTAACGAAGGCTGCATCGAGCCGGTCGAACTCGAATTTGGTTTGAAGGCTCTTCAGACGAGAAAGATAATTCATGTAGTTCCGGGACGCTGTCCTACAAAAAACTTTGGGCCTCCAGTACTACTGTACCGGAGGCCCTCGCGAACCGTTTAGCTACCCAGGTTTAGGACTGAACGATTCTTGGCGTAATGAAGAAGATCAGCTCCTGGGTTGAGGTGCTGACCGCCCTCCGTTTAAACAGATTTCCTAAAATTGGAACATCTCCGAGTAGCGGAACCTGTTGGCGCGAGATGTTATCCGTTGTCTGAATCACGCCGCCGATGACCACAGTTCCACCGTCAGATACGAGTACTTGGGTTGTTGCTTGCTGCGTCAGCAGTTGCGGATTGCCACCCACTTGGGTTCCGAAGTCTGGTGTAGTGTTCTCTACATCTACATTCAGGAAGATCGTGTTTTCAGACGTAATTTGCGGCTGGACCTGCAGTCGGAGAAATGCGTCAATGTACGTCGTAGTAGGCGGTCCGCCTAACTGCGCCGCAGTGACTACCGGAATGCGAACGCCCTGCCGCACTAACGCCTGAATGTTGTTCTGAGTTACCACTCTCGGACGCGAGAGGATCTTGATCAGTCCTCGATTCTCTGCGGCCGTGAGAATCACATCGAGCCGATAGTTGTTGGTAGCGTTGAGGAAACTGAGACCGCTCGTCGGGCCGATAGCCGGGAAATTGCTGAACAGCGGAATCTGGTTGCTGCCCACAGTAATGTATTGAGGGGCCGTAGCTGCTGCGTTCTGGATTGGCGAGGTTCCGACTGCTCCCGCTCCCCCGACCGCGCTGTTCTTGTTTCCAAAGCCAAAGCCGAGCTGTGTGCCAATGTCGCGAGCGAAACTCCGGGTCGCAGCGACGACGCGAGCTTCGATCTCAACCTGTTGAGTCTTACGATCCAGCTCCTTCACCAAACGATCAAGCCCGGGAATGACGCTTGGAATGTCCTGGACGATCAATGAATTGGTACGATCATCTGCAATGATGTTGCCGCGCTTAGATAGAAATGCCTTCAAGGTTGGCACAACGTTTTTTGCCGATGCATAGCTGAGGTAGCGCGTAACCGTGACACGATCGACAGCCAGCGCCTGAGCTTCCTCGGTAGCTCGGATAGCATCAGCCTCCCTGCGCAATGTATCGGGAAGGGCGATGCGGAGCACATTGCCATTCAACTGGCATTGCAGTGAGTTGTTCTGCAGCACAATAGCGAGCGCCTGATCCCACGGTACATCGTCAAGTACGATCGTCAAGTTTCCAGTAACGCCGGGATCGAGAACGACATTCAGCCCGCTGATTTCATGAATGAGGCGAAAAAAGTCTTTGAGATCGACATCCTTGAGATTCACTGAGATTGGTTCGCCGGTGTAGCGTCCCGTATTGCAGTTCGCAGTTGCCGTTACTGCATTGAGAGCCTGAGCGTTTCCAGCAGACTGTGCGGCCTGCATCATTGCTGCCTGGACAACCTGTGGCTTCATGGCCGCTTGAGTTGGACCCAACGACAGCGGAATCTCGACTGGAGGCGCCGCGCCCAGAGTTTTAGCTGCCTCGGAAGCGCGTTCGGCGGCCGTCTTCTCCTGTTGTGCTTGCTGCTCCCTGGTCACTTCATGATATTGCGGTTCCACCACAATAAAGTCGCGGGCCGGAGCTTTGGATGCCTGTGCAGAAGTTGTTATCGTCGAGCGCTCAGAAGACAATTTCGCAGAGGGCGGGATAGATGGCGCACTAGGCGTGCCGCTTGCTGCCAATGAGGTCCCACGACTCGCCAGAGGGCGAAGTTTCACAACCACTTTGTTGTTCACGCTTGCAACCTGAAAATCCTGCGGCGCTTTCAGATCAAGTACCACCCGCGTCATCGGAGGTTGCGCCTGGTATTGCGACATGCGAACCATGTCTACATCTGCGGCATGCACAGGTATGTTATGAGGCCGTGATTCCGGCAAGGCATTTGGCAAGTCTATGACTAACCGATCCGGCGATTTAAGCGTCAGGGTTCTTGGACTGATGGTCCCGGTTGCCCGAATCTCCACATTGGTTCCCTCGTGCCCGCGAACCACAGAGATACCCCGTACACGTACCACTTGTGCGCTAGCCGGGAGAGCAGAAGGAGTAATCGCGGGAGAGTGCGTGAATGCTGGTACGGCGCTTGGAGAGGTTTTGGCTATAGTCGGCAGCGCTTGCGAGTCAGTGCTTACCGCTACCAGCACAGCATTCGATTCACTCGATAGTCGAACATTCGCATGTGATGCAAGGGTCAACTCAACTCTTGCGATCTGACTTCCGTTGGCTGCTTTGTATGAGTGAACCTGGTAGGAGGTTACTCCGGGAACGTTCACGGTGTGAGTATTCGAGTCCAGTGTGCCGACATCCACTCCAGGAAAGTCAACCAACAATAGATTGTCGACTGGTCTGTATTCGTTATGAGTAAGAGTGCCATTCGCGTGAATGGTTATGGTGGCAGCGTTGCCTTTGCCCTGCACAGTGATATCCGTCAACTGCGAATCGGCAGTGGCAAGCGCGGTCAATAAGAGGACCGCCAGCCCGACACCCAGAAGTTGCTTGAGCCTCATCTCGTCTCTCCTCACGGTTCAGCATCTCTGCCGGAACGCGCCGCAACGTGAAAGGTCCGCGGTGAAGTTACACCAACGGAGCCTAACCGCCGCTTTGGAATTTGCCCACCGCAATCGATCTCGCCGAGCGCGGTTACTACATCCCAGGAACCTGGTCGGATTCCGCCCAGTAACGAATTACGACAACTGCTTTGAAACCTTTCGTGAACCTGTTCGGATGTTCACGAAGATCCCGTGTTTACTAACTGGGTTCGTCTTCCAAGCCCGCACGGGGACATGGAATCACTCTTACATACTTGATGCCTACCCGCTTACTAAACTGCGGGGGCAGAAACTTTCTTGACAACCTCCTTGGAAACTGGCCTTCCGAGGATGTCGTTGCTCTGTTCCCTAAAGACGACGCTGTCGCCAGTAATCTTCACAACGCTGCCGTTGAACAAGGAATCGTTTTCATGAAGCACGTAAGGACGCTTCGAGATGTTCTCGACAAGGGCGAAATTCCCTGTCCTCATTTGCACGATGCCCTTGAGCACAAGCTGGTCAACCATCAGACAACGCTTTCCCGTCGTGCAGCCCGCGCCCGGGCCGCGCTCCGCTGCTGCCGCAAGCGGACTCACGAAAGGATCACGCCCCCCTGGGCTGGGAAGCTTTTTCGGTGGGATCTGTGCCACCTCGGGAGCAGCTTCCTTTTTTACCTCCGCTGGCTTGGCAGTTTCCTTTGTTGGAGCAGCTTTAGCCTGTACAGGAGCGGCTTGCTTCGGAGTTGCTTTGTTCGAGCCAGGTTGGGCCTTCGCTTGCGGCTTCACCGGTAGTTTGGTGGAAGATTCCGGGGCCTTCGCCTTGGGCTTGAACGGGTTTTTAGCTGGAGTTTTCGATGTTGTTGAATCTTTCTTGGCCTGCGCTTGAGGAGGATTCTGTTTCACTGTCTGGGATGCAGGTGCTGTTTGCGCAGCGACCGCTCCTGCCAGAAGGGCAGTCGCAAAAATGTAAGCTCTGACTTTCATGTGCCTCCTCTCGTTAGCTCGCGTTCTTCGTCGGCGGTTGCCCAGGAGCGGTCGCCGTGGTTGTCGGGACCGGCTTGGCTGTGACTTGTGTGCTGAAGAAAGTCTTTGCCGTGCAAGCAACGGTTACGGTTTCGCCTGGGAGGTAGTCATACTTGCGGCGCACACTGGACGGAGCTTTGCTTCCGATTCCGGACATCCGTAGATTCTCGACGTTTATGATTCGTTCACTGGTCCCCACTCTCTCGAAAAAATTAAGCATTGAGAAGTACGGTCCATCGATTTCAAGATCGAATGGAACTTCGCTGTAGTACTGTTTCTGGGCAACCGGTTTGGCAACGTAGCTGCGAATTGAAACGCCGGCCTGTTGAGCATTCTGTTGCAGATCTCGCATGAACTGGTCCGCTGTCTTTTCATCCGGAACGATTTGCTTTTGCCGTTCCATCTGTCGTTGTAATGATTCGATTTGCAACTCAATCTCCTTGAGCTGCGATTCGTAAGGTTTCATGCGGGCGTTTTCCGCCTGCAGCGCCTTCAATCGTGCCATCGATGCATCGTTCGCTGCGCGCATTGCCGCGAAGCCAGGGACTGGACCATACCAGGCGCCCGCAAAGATCGCGGCGCCAACCACGGCGAATATTGCGAAGCGCGCTATGAATGGAAGCTCGTTAAATTTACTCATGGTAGTTCTCCGTGCTTACGACTTCTTTCCCGATGCTGTTGGTGGTTGCTTCTGGCACGTCAGGCTGAAGTTAAATGCCTGTATTTTCTTCTCCGTTTCGTCCTGGTAGGTTTCCTTGATCTCCACGGACTTGAAGTAGCCGGTTTTCATAAGGTTGGTCATCAGGTTCGCGACTGCGTTTGAACTCAGCGCCGTACCGTCCACGTTCACGTTTGGTCCGGCATCGTTCATGGCAATGAGCCACACCTCATCAGTGTTGTTGACTGTGCTGCTGACCATCGTGAGTAGATCGACAGGACCAGACTGATTGGCGCGCAGAGTGTCAATCATTCTCACTCGCGCTTCGTACTCGTCTCTGACCGCCTGCCGCTGTTCGAAGCGAGCCTTGGTTTGGGCCAGGGATTGGGCTTCACGTTGAGCCGCATCCATCTGCTTCTTGATGTCGAGCGCCTGGTTGTTCAGTTGATTCTGGTACCACCAAATGCCGCCCGCCGTGATGGCAAGGACAATGATGGCTGCCAGTGCATTCGAGGAATTCGGCGAGCCACTGCTTTCGAATTCGATGGCTGTGGTTGCCATCGCGGAACGCCTGCTCTTCGGTTTGGATTTCCCAAGAAGGTTTATGCGAATCATAGCGACTCAAAACTCCTGAGGGCGAGTCCCACGGCTACGGCGAGTTGCCCCGCGTTCTGTCCAACAAGATCACCAGCTCCATTCGCCTGAATGCGCTGGAAAGGATTGAGAATCTCCACTGGCATCGAAAACTCTTGACGCAGCGCTTCCGTGAGGCCGGGAACTGCGGACGAGCCGCCTGCTAGATAGATTTTCTCGATGTGCTGTCCCGCGGCGGTCGCTCGGAAGAAGTCAAACGTCTTCTGGATTTCCAGAACGATGATCTCCGTCACCTGCTTTAGGATCGGCAGCTTCGCATCGGGACTTACTTTCCCGTTCGTCTCTCCCATCTTCAAAGCCTCAGCATCGTCAAAGCTCAGATCGAGTTCTTTCTGCAGCGAGTCGGTGTACTGATTACCGCCAACGCTGACGTCGCGCGTAAACAGCGGCGTGCTGCCCTTGACGATGTTGATGTTCATCACGCTCGCGCCAAGATTCAGCAGGGCTACTGTAGATGTGGGGGAGGGCTCGTAGTTATATTCGTAGCAGTTCTGCAGTGCGAACGCATCGATGTCGACCACTTCGGGAATCTTGCCGGCCAGCGAGAGGACGTTCGTGTAATTGAGGATCTTGTCCTTCTTTACCGCGGCGAGCAGAACATCCATGTGCGGCTCATTTGGATCTTCCGTGAGCACTTGGTAGTCGATATTTACGTCGTTCATGTCGAACGGGATGTACTGCGCGGCTTCCGTCTGCAGGAGTTCGGGAACCTCGTTCTCCGGCACCGTCTGCATCGAGATCTTTTTTACGATCACGGAGTGACCGCTCACCGCTGTCGCTACCAGCTTCGAGCCAAACTTGCGCTCTGAAAAGAGCTTGGAAATGGCACTGGAGACGCTGCCGGAGTCGACGATCATGGAGTCAACCACGATGTCGGAGCCCAGCCGTTCCACGCCCAGATGGGCCACCTGGATTTCGCCCTTGACCTTCTTCAGTTCAACGGCCTTAATGCTGCTGGAGCCAATGTCCAGCCCAACCACTGATTTCGACGATCCAAATCCGAACATGCTTAGCCTCGCTATTGACCGATGGCGGCCCGTGCGGCCCGCGGTCGCTTCTTAGTGCTCTTTGCTTCCCCAACTGAGCTCTTCTCTTCCATCCACTGGTCGAGGATGGTTTTCTTGAACTTCCAGCGGTTGCCCAGTTTGAAAGCCGGGATTTTCTCTTCGTAAACGTATTTGTAGAGCGTGTCGGGACTGACGCCCAGGTACTGCGACGCCTGGCGGATATTCATCACTTCACGCGAATCTGCGCCCATAATGCCTAGACCTTTCCACGAATGTTGCTTCCCTGAATCGAACTCCACGGGAATTGCCTCATCTGACTGGGGCCTGAAGAGGAAGAGCCCTCTGCTTTCTCGGGGGGAAACTTAAGGTAGGCGTGTTATACCCCGGTTACTCCGGGGTGTGTCAAGGGAGAGTTCCGGGTTTCTTCCGGGTTTTGCCCCCTTTTCTTCCGATTTTCGTACATGTACCTTGGTACTCCCTGCGACATGCTGTGCCAAACGTTCACGTGGATCGCAATACCTTGTGGTGTTGATGCAGATTGGACTGAAAGAAGACCGAGCCCTTTCGTAAGTCAGCCCTAAAACGCCCCGTTTGCATCCCCTTAGGGCACAGAGAATAGGGTAACGGCGATCAGGGTTCAGTACCGGCGGTAGCCGCTGGGTGCGGTGAGTGCGCGAAAGAGGCTTGAGCCCTCGATTGAAAGACCGCCGACGGTACTGCAACGGATCGACCTGGCCCACTCGGAGAAGACACGCACCAGAGACCCACCGTGTGGCACGGCCGCCCTCGGCTGTGTGACGTGCCCCGTCTCGCGGCACGAGAGTCGATCGGGATACCGCTTTGTTACTCAACACTTGGGGGGAAGACAGCTACAACTAGCGCTCAAAACCTAAGCTCCTCCCTCTGCGTCACATGTTTCTCCAGCTCTGCGCGATTCGCGAAATAAGTCGACTCAAGCTTGCTCTTGCTGAAGAGCTTTTCTGCCTGATCGTCCCAATGTTCCGATTCAGGATGGTCGCTTTCGCCTAGCGGCATGGCCATGTACGACTGCGGTGGCTTCGTCAGAATCACGATCTGCGTTGCGGACTGGCCGTCGACACCCACCATTTCCTTCCCTGCTTTGAGGAAATGGATCGCGCGTGGAGTCGCCATCGCAGCTTCGTTCAATGTTCCGCCGCTGACCGGCCAGGTGCGCGAGCCGCCCTTTCTCCCAACTCGGAACAGGGTGCCGAATGCCGCATCCGGCGCAAAGTCGGCCTTCAGACGCTGATCCGCTTTTGCGAGCGCGTCCCTGACCGCGTCATCGCTCAGAGTGTCCGGCGGATCCACGGCCCGACCATCGACGCCCAAGGCTGTCTTGAAGAGATAGAAGCCCAGCGCTGCGTGCGAATCCGCGTCACTGCGGCGGTCCCACGTGGCGAGCATCTTGCCGAATGCGCTTTCCGGAGCCGCCTTCCGGATTCTCTCTTGCCAAAGCTCCGCGTGCCACACTTGGGGTGAGAGCGCGATCGCGGTCGCCTGTTCCAGCGTTGCATTCTTGGTTGCATCCAGCAGATCCAACACCATTGCTGGACGCTGAAGGGGCACACGCCGCGAGTCGTTGTAGAGATATGGATGCTCGCTCCATTTTTCCGGCGCCAGAGGAGAGTCCTTCATCATCGTCAACGGTGGAGCATTGCAGTTCTGCATGTAGCCTTGCGGAGGATTCGTAATCTGCACCAGGTCGTCGAAGGCATGGATTCCCTGCCATTCGCACTCGCCTGTGGATCCCGGCATTGGCTTGGACGGGTCGCACGCCTTTGGCCGGACGGGAACGCGCCCAGTGCGAACGTAATAAATATCGCCGTCGACCGTGCCAATCATCACGTTCTGGGGCATTAACTGTAGTTCTGCCAGCGCATTCTTCGCCTCGGCCAGATTGCGTGCCGTCATAATCCGCCATAACTCATCCGGAAGCTTGTACTCTTCGGCATAAGGAATCGCCGCGGAATAAGCCTTCCCATTCTTGTGCGCGACGATTGGTCCATGGTGGGTGGACTCGATCCGCATCTCCTGCCACTTGACCGAGTCTCCCACCTTCACGCCGATGCGCTCGGTACGCACATCCAACCGCCGCCACTCATCTTTGAATCTGTACTTGCCGTCCTTGACTTCTTCCTCGTACGCATCCGACGTGTCCGGACCGCCCGTAGTCATGGCAATCGAAAGATAACGACTGTGTCCCAAAACGGGAAACGGAAGTCCTATAATCGCCGCACCCGCAGCGTTCAACTCTCCGCCATAGATCCGCATCTCGTACCAGCGGCGCTCGCCGTACCAGCTCACGTGCGGATCGACGATGGCGATTGGGACATGCATCGCGGTCCGCGATGGACCGAGTATCATCTCGTTCGATCCACGATATGGCCCGGTGCGATCGGGCTCGATGCCTGCTCGCTTCAAATCAGCCCGCGCCTCGTCTTCCGGCCACGCCCAGATGATGTAGCGACTCAAAGCAACGATCTGCCACGGTTCCAGTTTGGGAGCCCAGGCGGGCACCTGCTCAGGATGCTCGCTCATGAACTTCTTCACCCCAGCCTGAAACGCCTCGCACACAGCACGCAACTGCGGATCCAGATCCCTGTAGTGCCGTTGCGCAACGTCACGGTGTCGCCACACCCGCTGCCAATAATCCTGCGAGACATACTCCTCCCCGAAAGCCTCAGCCATGGTGCCCTCAGCCCTGCGGTAATTGCGCAACAATTCTTCCAGACGGTCTTCAGCCTGCGCATAACCGGATCCAAATGCAGCCGCAGCCGAAGTAGCCGCGAAAATATGCGGGACTCCGTACTCGTCGCGCAGGATTTCCACCTTCTCGTCGCCGCGGATTGGTAGCGGCAGAAGAGCAAACACTACCAGCACGCAAAACACGATCGCCGCAATCCTCCACCAGGTAGTCCCGCGAACCAATTCTGTGTAGTCTTCCCTGTCCCCAATAACCTGTTGCCTGATTTTCTGTTCCATGCAGCGATTCATTCTGGGAGTATAGCGAGACAGCACTCGATGTTCGGAGTTGTATGTGACATACGCGAAGCAGGATAAGACTAGGCACGACGACTTGGCTGGCCGGCATCGTGGCATCGTCAACACGTTCGATCTCAAGGGTGGCTCGGCCTCTTTGGCAGTCTTACCGTCGCACCGGGCACACCATGTGGACCGACTTGCATTTAGGGAACTAGCGGGGCCCTGAAAAGGCGAACACGAAGGTCACGAAGTCGAAAAAAGAGGTCACGGAGGAGACTCAGCCCCCGTGACCTTCTTTTGTTCCTTCGTGACCTTTCGTGTTCGCCTTTTCGGCGGCAGGACCTCGCAGGAACCCCACCTTCCATTCGGTTGAAAAATCAGCTTGACAGAGATCTTGCCGAACCTTTAATATACCATCTAGTTATACAACCACATGGTTATTAACTTGGAAGCAAGCCAACTCGATGCCATCTTCGGGGCTCTGGCTGATCCGACTCGGCGCGCCATCCTCGCCCGCTTGGCGTTGGGAGAGGCCGCGGTGAACGAACTCGCCGAACCGTTTTCGATGACGCAACCTGCTATCTCAAAGCACCTGAAGGTGTTGGAGCGTGCTGGCCTGATTTCTAGAGATCGCGATGCTCAACGCCGGCCAAGCCGACTTGAGCCCGAGCGACTCGCGAAGGCCAGCGCGTGGCTTGAGCAATATCGCCAATTCTGGGAGACATCGTTTGCCCGGCTTGACCATGTTCTCGAGGAGCTAAAGACCCAAGAAAAATCCAAGAAACTTTAAACGACAAAGGAGCGAATATGCGGTTTTATCCCGAGAGTTTCAAACTATCCACACCCAGCGACCGGGAGATTGCGATCGAACGTGATTTCAATGCCCCACGCGCGGTGGTTTTTGATGCGTTCACCAAGCCGGAATTGGTCCGGCGCTGGCTTCTTGGCCCAGAAGGCTGGACCATGCCGGTTTGCGAGATCGACCTGAGGGTCGGAGGTAGCTACCGCTACGTTTGGCGCAAGGAATCAGCGGGTACTGAAATGGGAATGGGCGGCGTGTTCCGCGAAGTCGTTACTCCCAAACAACTGGTTGCAACTGAGAAATTCGACGACGCGTGGTATCCGGGTGAGGCCGTCGACACGACGGTGTTCGAAGACAAGGGAGAGGTCACGAAAGTGAAACTCACGGTGCTCTACCAATCGAAAGAAGCACGCGACGCCGCGACTCGGTCCGGTATGGAACACGGCATGGTGGCAGGCTACAACAGGCTTGAAGAACTGCTGGCTTCAATGAGTGTAAAGGCGTCGTAGAGAGAAGACCGGACAAAAGATGGGGTACCTGGCCCGGACTCGCGAACGCCGCGCGCGAGCGGGCCACTTCTCTTGGGGACTTCCAAGTGAACCGAGAAGGGATTTTCGGTTTCTTCCTGTCCGGCGAACTCTCGGGAACTATTCATAGCGCAGCGTCACGAGAGGATCCACTTTCGTTGCTCGCCGGGCAGGCAGATATGAGGCCAAAAGCGCGATGGAAGCTAATAAGATGCTGACTGCCCCGATCGTCGGTGCGTCGAACGGCTTTGTTTCGAAGAGCATCTTTTCCATGAAATTCGTGAGGCAAAGCGAGCCTAGGATGCCGGCGCTTAATCCTGCTGCAGTTAGTATCGCGCCTCGTTGGAGCACCATACTTAGCACGACGTGCTTAGAAGCGCCCAGCGCCAGACGAATTCCAATCTCTCGCGTTCGTTGCGCGACTGAGTAAGCCATCACGCCGTACAGGCCGACTGCCGTTAACAACAGTGCGATTCCGCCAAAGACACTAAGGAGCAGCGTCTGAAATTTTGCTTCGCCAATATCGAGTGCGAGCAGGTCTTCCATGGTGCGGACATTGAACAGCGGAGCTTCCCGATCCATATCCGCGAGCGTTTTGCGCACGTCTTCCGCGCTGCCGAGCGGATCGCCGGTCGTGCGGATCACCAGGCTGGGAGGGGACCAGATCATTTGCGATAGCGGAACGTAATATGCAGCGCGCGGGCTCCTGGTGAGGGTTCCAGTGCGCACGTTTCCAACGACGCCTACGACCTCACGTTCTTTTGTCCGGCCTTTGCCGTCTCCCGCTCCGATTTTGATGTGACGTCCGATTGGGTCCTGATTCGGAAAAAACTTCTCTGCGAATGCCTGATTAACAATCATCGTTTGCACCGCATTGCGCTGGTCGCGGTCGTCGAAAAAGCGTCCGCGAAGCAGCGGGATCTGCATTGCCTCGAATAATCCGGGCGCCGCAATATAAAAACCCGCTGAGGGCTGCTCCGATTCTGACAGCGGATGATCCACCAGATCGAATGAGATGGTCCAGTCATCGTCGCTGAGTGGTAGCGGCATTGCCGCACCGGTAGCGTTCACCCCGGGCAGGTTGCGCAAGCGGCGCAGCAACTCCTGGTAAAACCGATCCTGTTGATCGGAGTTGTAGCGTGTCTGCGAAAGATCAAAGTTCACAGTTAAGACATGCGATGGATTAAAGCCAAGGTCCACATGCGAGAGGCGATAGAGGCTGCGGATGAGCAGTCCGGCTCCGATCAGCAGCATCAACCCAAGCGCGGTTTGAGAGACGACCAACACCGATCGGAAGCGATTGTGCTGTGAGCCGCTCGAGCTCCGTATGCCTGCCTGCATTGCCTCGACCAAATTGGGACGAGCGGCGCGTATCGCGGGCACGAGTCCAAACAGCACCGCGCTTACGAGCGCGAGAACCGTGGTGAATAGAAGCACCCGCATATCGATCGAAACGTTCTGCAGACGCGGCAAGTTGCTCGGATAAAACTTAACCAACGCTGTGAGCGCCCACCTTGCCAAGAGTGTTCCGGCTGCGGCGCCGGTTAGCGCCAGAGCGACCGATTCTGTCATGAGTTGCAGCACAAGGCGGCTCATGCTTGCACCATATTCAGTGTTTCGACGGCGACCAGCCCCTCTGGTTCTGGAAAAGGAAGAGGACGCAGCAGGACGTTGTATACAACGGTGAACATCGCCGTGTTGGCGCCAATCCCAAGCGCCAGCGTGGCAATTGCCACAAGCGCGAAACCGCGCGACTTCAGGATCGTGCGAAAGCCAAAACGCAAGTCTTGTAGAAGGCGTCCCATGCGGTGTTCTTCTCCTGACTGGAGGTAGGAGATAAAGTGAGCACGTGTGAGCCCCTAGGATCGCTTCAGCAAGCTATTGATTTTGCGAGATCGGCGGAAGGCTGATGCGTGTTCGCTTCGGAGTTAGCGTGCAGTGGTGGGAATTTCTGTTCGGAAGCAGACAAGAAATCAGGCAAGAAGTCAGGACCTGCGGCCGGCCTCGGCCGGGTTTAGGTCTCCGGACACTCAAAATCTAAGGGATCTGCGTGCTTTGTCGGGTTCAAACACCCGCGCGGGGCGCGCGTCGGTCCTCAGTCCAGACTATTCGAGAACTTCAGGCGTGATCTGGATATTTTTCTCGCCGGCGGCGCGTTTTTCCCAATACTTCTTAACCCACGCTTCGAAGCTCTTACCGGCCGCGGGATCACGATCGCTGAACTTGAGCGCCGCGATATCGGAGTAGGGAACCGACACCTTTTCGCGGGCGCCCGCAGGAATTACTCTCACGAAGGAATTCCTCAATGAGGTACTGGTCCGACGATCAAAGACGTAGCCTTCGAGCTTGCTTCCATCTTTGCGAGTGATGGTAATGTCGCCGCGGTAGTCGAACGCTTTTTCCAGCGCCTGGCGAATGTCGTTCTCCCTGGCAAGCTGCGGAATCCAGCCTTCGAGTCGCTCGTGCGCTGTACCCGGGGATACTTCGAGCGCCTCAGGATTCATGGGGGCTTGCTGCTGCTCGGAAGTTGTTGGTTGGGGCTCTCCGCTCATGCCCGGCTCTCCTCCAGTTCGCTTGCGTCAGTTTCAATCTGGATCAGAGGGTTGAAAGTATGAACTGGGCGCACCGGCTCATTTAAGAGCTTGAGCGCGCTCTCGTCGTCGTAGTGCGAGAAGGTGGCGCGAATCGTTCGCATGAATCCGGCGAGGGAGCCGAAGGTGTCGCTCACCGCAGAGGCCTCATATCCGCTGTGTACCATGCAGTTCGCACAGCGTGGATTTCCCGATTCAGTACCATAGTTGTGCCACTCAGTGGCTTCCATCAGTTCCTGGAAAGTATCGGCGTAGCCGTCCTGAAGCAGGTAGCAAGGCTTCTGCCAGCCAAAGATGTTGAAGGTCGGCATGCCCCACGGTGTACAGGCGTAATGCTGTTTGCCCATCAGGAACTCTAGAAACAGCGGTGATTGATTGAAGCGCCAGCTCTTTTTGCGGTTCGACAGAATTCCGCGGAAAAGGCGGCGGATGCGGGCGCGTCCGAGAAAGTGTTTTTGGTCGGGTGCTTTGTCGTAGGAGTAGCCTGGTGAGAGCATCATGCTCTCGACGCCGAGCTGCATCATTTCGTCAAAGTGAGCGCGGACGCTGTTCGGGTCGGCGCCGTCGAAGAGCGTCGTATTCGTGGTCACGCGGAATCCACGCTTGACAGCTTCCTTAATGCCTTCAATCGCGATTTCGTATCCACCCTCGCGGCAGACAGAGAAATCATGATGCTCGCGTTGTCCATCGACGTGGACTGAGAACGTCAGGTACTTGCTCGGCTTGAACAGATCGAGCTTCTCTTTCAGCAAGAGGGCATTGGTGCAGAGATAGATGTATTTCTTGCGAGCGATCAGGCCGTCGACGATCTTCTCGATCTCGGTATGCATGAGCGGCTCGCCGCCCGGAATGCTAACGACCGGTGCTCCGCACTCGTCGACTGCGCGGAAGCATTCTTCCGGCGTGAGCTGTTGCTTCAGGATGTGTGCCGGATATTGGATTTTGCCGCATCCAGCGCAAGCGAGGTTACAGCGGAAGAGCGGTTCGAGCATGAGGACGAGCGGATAACGCTTGCGTCCAGCGAGCTTCTGCTTCAGGACGTAAGTTGAAACCGTCCACATCTGTGAAATTGGTCCCGCCAAAGTGCCCTCAAGTTCTCGGCGAGCATCCGCTCGCCCGAAATAAAAAACCTACGTCAACAGCGAGTCTGCTTGTAGCCGCTCGCTGCTCACCGTTTTCCCGTACGCGGTCAATGCGATCAGTGGAAAGTACGCACGATAGAGGTGGTACGCGAGATAGAACACCCGCGGGAAGCCCGTTCCTGTGTACTCAGGCTCGTCCCACCCTCCATCTTTCCGTTGAGTCCGCAGCAGGTATGCTACACCGCGAGCCACGGCATCACTGCGCGTGTCGCCTGCCGCGAGAAGTCCCATAATGGCCCACGCCGTTTGCGATGGAGTGCTTGCGCCAATTCCCTTGGTCGTGGGCTCATCATACGACATGCAGCTCTCGCCCCATCCACCGTCGGGATTCTGATACATGCGCAGCCATTCTGCAGCCTGCTGAATGCAAGGCTCGTGATTATCGACTCCGATGGCTTCGAGTCCACGCAGCACCAGCATAGTGCCGTAGATGTAATTGACACCCCAGCGCCCAAACCAGGAGCCGTCGGATTCTTGTTCCCGTTTCAGGAATTCAATTGCGCGTTTGACGCGTGCATCGTTCTGTGTGTAGCCATAGGTCGCCAGACACTCAAGAATGCGGCCAGTGATGTCCACCGTTGCCGGATCGAGCATCGCGTTGTGATCGGCGAACGGGATGTTCTGAAACACCATCTTGTCGTTGTCTTTGTCAAACGATGCCCATCCACCATTCTTGCACTGCATGGAGAACATCCAGTCGATCGCACGCTGCACCGATTCGTGCTGATAGCGCTCGTTCGGCACCTGAATCTTGCTCAAGCCAAGAACGACCATCGCCGTATCGTCGACGTCGGGATAGAACTCGTTGTTGAACTCAAAGTACCAACCGGCGGGCGCAATGTTCTTGACCTTAACCGCCCAATCGCCCTTGTGTGTTACCTGTTTCTGCAGCAGCCATTCACCCACTGCAACCATGCGCGGATCGGTGGGCGGCACGCCAGCTTCGCCGAGCGCGAACGCGGCATACGCTGTGTCCCACACTGGAGACTTGCACGGTAGCATGCGGAATGTATCTTCTTCCTCGATGCCCAACGCTTCGAACTCGTCGATGGCGCGAATTACTTGTGGATCGTCGGTCGAGTAACCCAGGCAGCGCAGCGCGATGATGGAGTTCATGATCGCCGGATAGATCGCTGCCAAGCCATCACTCATCTCCATGCGCTCAAGCATCCACTTCTCTGCTTTCTTCAGCGCGATCGAGCGCAGCGGGCGCACATGCACTCGCTCGAACCAGTGAGTGAGACGGTCCAGCACGAGGAAGAAATTACGCCAGCTGACGAGCTTTTCGCTCCACTTCAAATGGAGATCAGTATTGTGACGGCCGGCAGGAAATAGCTCGTCAATCCCCATTTCGTCGGGAATTTTCTTGAATGGTTTTTTTGCGTAAGCGATCGACAGCGGCACGAGGATTCCCCGTGACCATGAGGAAATCTCGTAAATATTGAACCAGAACCAAGTCGGGAATAGCACGATCTCCGGAGGAATTGCCGGCACCGCATCATAGTCGTACTGGCCGAGGAAACATAAGTAAATCTTGGTGAAGGTGTTGGCTGCGGTTACGCCGCCAAGGTTCTCGATGCACTCCCGCGCTCGTACCAAAATGGGATCATCGGCTTTGTAGCCTGTGAGTTTCAGCCCAAAATAAGCTTTCACGGTGGCGCTTACGTTGGACGGCCCGCCATAGTAAATGGGCCAGCCGCCGTCTTCGTTCTGGTGACGCAGAATCTCACGCGCGGCCTTTTGCAGGCGCACTTCATCGCGCGTTCCCAAAAGGGTATGCAGCAGGATGTAATCGGATTCGAGGGTTGTGTCGGCTTCGAGTTCGCCGGACCAGTATCCTTCCGGCTCTTGAGCTGCGAAGAGGAGTCTTCGCGCGCCGTCCACCGCCGCGGCTACGCGGCTGGCGATGTCATCGATCTTGCCAAACACCATCTGCACAGGGCGACGGGGGATTTCGTCCATAGCTTACTTATTCCGCAGCGACGGCAGTCGTGGAGGGCGCGGCGTGAATTGCGGCCACGATCTCCGGCGGGAGTCCAAAACGAACGTTCTCCGCCATAATTTCGACTTCCTCGACGCGGTTGAAGCCCTCCTTTGTGGAGAGATACCCAACCACTTCTTCCACCAGGCACTCCGGAGCCGAGGCTCCGGCTGTGAGCGCGACCGTTTTTACATCCTCGAGCCACTCCGGACGAATCGCGCGGAAGTTCTCAATCAAATACGCAGGAGTCTCGAGCCGAGTTGCAACTTCTACCAGTCGGTTCGAATTCGAGCTGTTCTCGGAGCCGACAACCAGCAATAGATCCGCCTGCGGTGCTACGTTTTTCACGGCAATCTGCCGATTTTCGGTTGCGTAGCAGATGTCTTGTGCGTGGGGACCATGAATCTTTGGGAACTTGCGCTTCAGGGCCTCGATAATGTCTTTGGCTTCGTCGAGCGAGAGTGTGGTCTGTGTGAGATAAGCAACGCGCTCTGGATCGGGGACATGAACCTGCTCGACCTCCGCCGGGGAACTCACAACCTGAGTCACATCAGGAGCTTCGCCAAGGGTACCGATAATTTCATCGTGATCCCGATGTCCAACGAGGATCAGCGAATTACCCTGCTTGGCAAACTTGATGGCCTCCACGTGGACCTTGGTTACAAGCGGACACGTTGCGTCAATAACCTTGAGCTTTCTCGCCTTGCTGGCCTCGCGAACCTCAGGAGCTACGCCATGGGCGCTGTAGATGACCCGCGCTCCCTCCGGAACGTCCTCGACGCTGTCGACGAAAATTGCCCCTTTTTCCGCTAGATCATCGACGACATAGCGGTTGTGAACGATCTCTTTGCGGACGTAAATCGGGGCGCCGAAGGTCTCCAGCGCAATGCGGACGATGTCGATCGCGCGCACCACACCGGCGCAGAATCCCCTGGGCTTCAGCAGCAGGACTGTCTTGTCAGAATTGGGGGTCATTACCTGTCTCTAAGTATAGACGCGAATACGCAATAATCCGATTTCAAAACTACAAGGCGGAACTTGGCCAGTCAATGCAACTTCCTGAAATGGCGAGGATTAGCATTGGGCGGGGGTTATAAGGCCCTTAGTGGAGAACCTTTCACCACGGAGGCACGGAGGCACGGAGCCACGGAGCCACGGAGTAAGGCTGGGTTTGCTTACAGCTAAGTCGACGATCTCGTGGGGAAACAGGTGGTGATTCGGTGGAGGTAATGCAGATCGCTAGCTGCCAAAGATTCTCCGCTAAGGCTGCTAGTTCACGCTTGTCCCACTGTCCCATCGGGTATAGGGTTTTGGGACAGTGGGACAAGGTAAAATAAGTTAGTAAAGTGTTGTAAATGTTTAGGTTATCTCATTGTTGACGTTGGGACAGAGGCTCCCTGTAAAACACGTTGTCCAAGCTCAAAACCTTTCTTCTCCGTGGCTCCGTGGTGAAATTAGGCGTTTGCCTTCAGCATTTGCTCGGCGTGCTTCAAGCTTGCGTCCGTCAACTTCGCACCGCTCAACATGCGGGCGATCTCTTCTCGACGCTCTGTGGTGTCAAGTTGGCGAATGCTCGTTTGCGTTCGGCCGCCGCATTCGTGCTTTTCGATCAGCAAATGATGGTCAGCAAACGACGCAATCTGCGGCAAGTGCGTTACGCAAATCACCTGATTATGACTACCTAAGGCCTTTAGTTTCTTGCCGACAGCTTCTGCAGCGCGTCCGCCGATGCCGGTATCGATCTCGTCAAAGACCAAAGTACGCTCAGCCGCTCGGCGTTTAGGCTTTCCGTTGCCGTTCGTTCGTGAGTGTCCAGCCTCAACACTAGCCTTCAAAGCCAGCATTACTCGCGACAATTCGCCTCCAGAAGCGATCTTTTCGATCGGATTTAGCGGCTCTCCCAGGTTGGTTGCGATCAGATATGCGACGGAATCAAGGCCCGAAGGCGACCAGTTTGCGTCATCTTCCGATGTCGTTACTTCGACTCGGAAGCGCGCTTTCATCGCTAATTCGTTGATTTCTGTTTCCGCTAATTTCTCTAATTTGCGCGCTGCGGCGACGCGATTGCGCGAAATTTGCTGTGTTTCGGCGAGGTAATCCTGCGCTGCAGTGGCTAATTGCTTCTTCAACGCGCGCAAAATCTCGTCACGATTCTCGACTTCGTCCAGCTTTTGCATCAGATCGGCGCAGTAAGCGAGTACTTCTTCGACGCTATTTCCGTACTTTCGCTTCAGCCTATCGATGGTTTCCAGGCGATCTTCAAGCTCTGCCAAGCGCTCCGGAGAGGCATCAATGCCGTCGGCGTAGTCGCGAGTTGTGGCGCTAACGTCCTCGATATCCGCCCTTGCGGACTCGATAACCTTCACTGATTCGCTGAATTGAGGATCAAAACGCGCTAATTCTTCTAGCTGACGCGCAGCAGAACGCAGCGTTGCGAGCGCAGAATTGGGCGATTCGTACAGCAAGTCGTACGCTCCCATGGCTGCTGAATACAGTTTTTCGGCGTTTTGAAGGACTCTGCGCTCAGTTTCAAGGCGCAAATCCTCGCCTAATTCGAGCTTAGCGGCGTCGATTTCCTTCTTCTGGAAGCTCCACAAGTCGACTAAACGCAGCCTATCCTGCTCACTGCGCTCTAATTCTTCGATTCGCGCGCGCAGTTCGCGCCATTCCGCGTACTTTATGGCGACTAATTCGACGCTAATTCCGGCATAAGAATCCAGCAATTTGAGCCTGGCCGGCGGATCAAACGCCAATACGGTCTCGTTTTGCGCGTGAATAGTGACCAGTTCGGGCCCCAATTGCTTCAATACTGCGACAGTTGCGGGCTGGTTATTCACCCAAACGCGGCTCTTGACGCCGATTTCCCGCTTCAATATCAGCTCTCCCGACGCGCTTTCGAGGCCGTTTGCGTCAAGTATGCGGTCGATTTGCGCGCTTTCGGCGTGAAATAAACAGCTTAAAACGGCCTTTTCTGCACCGTGGCGCACCACTTCCGGGGACGCCTTGTCACCCATAAGCAGCGCGAGTGCGTCAATCAGGATGGACTTTCCGGCGCCGGTCTCACCGGTCAGGAGGTTGAGTCCGGGCCCAAACTCGACGGTTACGTGGTCGATCACGGCGTAGTTTTCGACGGTGAGCTCGACTAGCAAAGGCATCCTCGGGTCTCAGCGAAGCATAGCTTCATTCGAAAAACCCATCAATCGGATTCAGAGCGCGCCGTCTCTGTCATTCCGAGCCGCCCTGATTTTGGGCGGAGAGGAATCCCTATCGACGGCTAGAATGTCAGCCCGTGCCAGGAAGCCCGAAGGTTTACTTCGTCTACATCCTCGCGAGTTTGTCGGGAACTTTATACGTCGGAATCAGCAATAACGTGCAACGGCGTTCAGCAGAGCATTGGATCGGAGAATCAGGCAGTTTCACCACGCGGTACAAAGTCGATCGCCTGGTTAATTCCAGACCTTCAGCGATGTCGTCAAAGCCATCGCGCGTGAGAAACAAATAAAGAGTTGGCGAAGGGAGAAGAAGATTGCTCTCATCAACAGCATGAATCCGTCTTGGGAAGATCTGCGGAGGACGCTGCTCGTGAAGACTCTTCTGTGACCGATCTCACAGCGCGAAGGTGATCGGCGATACGAAATAAGAAATCTCGTCTCATGAAAGCGCATCAGTACGGTAGGGATTCCTCGTCGGCGCACAAACCGCGCCGCCTTCGGAATGACAAAAGATTGCTCCGTGGGTGAAACACAAGTTCATGTACTCAAGTGGTTCTAAGACTTTGCCACACAGAGTTGCGGTTTGCTACCTTTTAGCAGAGGTGTAAATGACGTCTCCCCCCGCCCTCCTTGCATTTACTACCGAGATCGGTAATTTGATTGCCCAGGCCGGTCCGGTCGCACACACAGTCTTAGCGCTCTTGTTGCTGTTCAGCGTTCTCTCCTGGTCAATCATTCTCTCGAGGGGAGCGAAGTTCCGGCGCATGCGTGCGCAGAGTGGACGCTTCCTGCGCGCATTCCGCAAAGCTAACGGACGTCTGCAGGACGTTTCCGCGGTCTCGGAACAGTTCAAGCCCAGCCCTCTCGTAAGTGTTTTCGAGGGTGGATACGAGGAATATCGCCGCCAGAGCGGTGCAGGTTCGCCGCGCAATCTTCCTGCGGTGCAAAGGGCGGTCCAGATCGCGTCGTCTGAAGAAATGACGCAGATGGAGTCGCGTCTTCCCTGGCTCGCGACCACCGGTGCGATCACACCATTTGTCGGCCTGTTTGGCACTGTCTGGGGCATCATCGATGCCTTTCAGGGACTGGGCAATGCTGGCGCCGCGACGTTGCGTGCAGTGGCTCCGGGAATTTCCGCGGCGCTGATTACCACCGCTGCCGGACTCTTTACCGCGATTCCGGCCGTAATCGCCTATAACCAGTACATGCAGCAGATCCGCGAATTCGGCGCGCGCATGGATGATTTCGGCCTCGAACTCCTGAATACAGTCGATCGCTCCGCGCCACCGCCGCAGTCGGCAAGAACGCGCGAAGCTGTCGTTCTAGAAGAGAGATAACCTTCACCACGGAGACGCGGAGTCACGGGGAAAAACCACCGATAGTGAAACCACGAAGGACACGAAGGTACACGAAGGAAGGATTGGATAAATGCTCTCTCCGTTTGGATCTGTTTTTCCTTCGTGCTCCTTCGTGTCCTCCGTGGTTTCATCCTGGTGCCTACTCCGTGACCCAGTGGTGAAATAGGCTTTTATGGCATTTACAAATTCCCAAGGTCGCACGCAGAGTTCGCTCTCTGAGATCAACATCACGCCGTTTGTCGACGTGGTGCTGGTGCTGCTCATCATCTTCATGTTGACTGCGCCTATCATTCAGTCGGGCATCGAGGTGAACGTTCCGCATACGCAGACGGTGAGGGAAATCACCGAGCCACGGCTGGTGCTCACTATGGATCGCGATCAGAATGTTTTTCTGGGCAGCGAGACAGTCAAGCTGGCGGAGCTTCCGAAGATTCTGCACGACCGCGTGAAGGATCCTGAGCATCATCCCATCTATCTGCGTTGCGACGAGAACGTGACTTTCGGCGCATTCGCCGCTTTGATGGACATCGTGAAGCAGAGCGGCATAACCAACATCGCTATCGTTACGCAGCCCTATCAGACCAAGAATGTCGCAACGCGTTGATATTTTCGACATCCGGGAATCGTGGAAGGGGCCGATTACGGCCTCCATCGCGTTTCACGGAGCTATAGTGGCAGCGATCCTCGCTTATGGCGCCTATATGGGCTTTTCCCGAAATGAATGGGGGAGCGGCGAGCGGGTCTCCGGCGAAGCAATTTCGGCGACATTGGTGGGGGCCAGTGCTATTCCGCTTCCCCGCGAGCAGCCTACAGAGAATATTGTGGCGAACGAGTCTCAGGCGGTCACCCACTCGCAGCCGAAGGAACTTGCTCCACCTGTGCCTGAAGCTGTGAAGATTCCCGAAACGGTAAAGGTCAAGCCCAAAGAGAAACCGCGGCAGAGTGTGGAAAAGCGTCCGGAACCGGTGCAACAGGCGACGAATCAAGTGCAGTACGGGCAGGGCGGACAGGTTCACCAGAACTTTACGACGTTCAGCAGCGCTCTCGGCGTAGGCGCGGTGGCTATGACTACCGGCGGGGATTTCGGCAGCCGCTACGCTTACTATGTGCGCCAGGTGGCGCAGCTCCTGTCGCAGAACTGGCTCAAGTATGAGGTCGATCCCCATGCCATGCCGAATGCGTCCGTCGCTGTAGCGTTCGACATTTCGCGCGATGGCTCGCCGTCGAATGTGAGGATTACGCAGTCGAGTGGCATACCCTCGCTCGATACTTCGGCAGTGCGAACGCTGCAGCGTATCGACAGCTTCGGGCCGCTGCCTTCGGATTATCGCGGCGGTAGTGTGGGGGCGGAGTTCGAGTTTCGGTATACGCCGATTAAGAGATGACGATATTGATGAAGAATTTTTCAGGCCGTCCAGTTCGCTCAAAACTTCTAAACTCTGTCATCCTGAGCCCCTCTTTCGGGCGAAGGACCTCCCGCGATGCTTCGGACTTTATTGGGCCGTCCAGGCTTTTTGCCAAGGGCCCCCAGCCAAAAAGCCTGGATGCAGCGACGACGTCCGACATATTCCGGCAGGTCCTTCGCCCTAAAGAGGGGCTCAGGATGACAGAGTTTAGAAGGCTTACTAGGCAAGGTGTATTTCGATCGAGAAGTTTTGCGGGAATTGTTGCCACACTCCTGCTATGCGTGTCGGCCTTTTCCCAACAAGACAAATTCCAAGGCGTAGTCACCCAAGGCGTCGAGCGCGTTCGCATCGCCGTTGCTGACTTCAAGCCTGCGAATGCCGATCCCAATACGGGACCGTTGCTCACGACCTTCAACAGCGTCCTCTTCTCCGACCTGCAGAATGCCGGAATCTTCGATGTGGTTTCGAAGAGCTTCAATCCCTTGCAGGTGCCGGGCACACCTCAGGAAGTCACACTCGATGCCTGGGCAAACCCTCCAACCAATGCGGCGATGCTGGCTTTCGGAAACTTAGGAGTCAGCGGAGGGCAGGTCTCCGTCTTCGGCTGGCTCTACGACGTTAAGAACACCGTCTCGCCCCAAGTACTGGGCAAGCAATACCGCGAAGATGCTACGCAGGACAACGCACGCCTGATCGCGCATCGCTTTGCCGACGAGATCATCTTCCGGCTGGGCGGAGGCATTCCGGGAATTGCCGAGAGCAAGACCGTCTTCGTCAGCAATCGCACGGGAACAAAAGAAATCTGGATGATGGACTACGATGGCAACGGTGAGCACGCCGTCACGAAGCTTGGCAGCATCGCGCTCTCGCCTCGCATTTCGCCGGATAGTTCCCGTATTGCGTTTGTGGAACTTGGCAAGCGCAGCGTGAATATCCGCATGTTTTCACTCGACCTGAACCGTCCCGTGTCTTTTCCGGCGATCGGGGGCACCACGATTTCTCCGGCGTGGTCGCCTGACGGGCTGCATTTGGCATTTTCGTCTTCCCGCACCGGGGATCCGGAAATCTACGTCTCGAATGCTTCTGGAGGGGAACTTACTCGCTTAACTGAGGCCCATGGCCCGGACGTCTCGCCGGTATGGAATCCCAAAACGGGAGGGCAGATCGCGTGGATCAGCGGGCGCTCGGGACTGCCGCAGCTCTACATCATGGCGTCGGACGGAACCAATGTGCAGCGCATGACCGATACGGGATATGCGGTTTCGCCATCGTGGTCCCCGAATGGGCAATACCTGGTTTTTGCGTGGTCGCGCAAGTACGGTCCCGGAGTCCCCGGTGCGCAGGACATTTATATAATGGACGTGGCCAGCAAAACCTGGGCACAGTTGACGCATGACGCGGGCTCCAACGATTTTCCGTCGTGGTCGCCCGATGGTCGGCACATCGCTTTTCAATCCAATCGCTCAGGCACGACCCAAATCTGGACCATGCTGGCCGACGGCACCCAGCAGCACCAGTTAACTCATACGGGCCAGAACACTCAACCCAACTGGAGTTGGAAGTAAGATCAAAAGGCCATTTCACCACGGAGACACGGAGACACGGAGGAAAGCAAAAGCATTGAACACGAAGGACACGAAGGCCACGGAGGTTTTCAGTCGTGAGAAACAGATTCTGCTGATTGCTCAGAGTGTCGATGTGAGATCAAAAAAGCCGCACACATCTGTGTCCTTCGTGCCCTTCGTGTTCAATCCCGCTTTTGCTTTTCTCTGTGACTCCGTGTCTCCGTGGTGAAGTAAGTTTTCAGGGCATTCATTATTCAGACTTTCGGAGGAGACAGTGAACAAACGTCAGTGGATGCATGCGACTCAGATCGCAGCGTTGTCCGTACTTTTGGTGATTGCCGGTTGTAAAAAGAAGCAGCCAGCGCCACCACCGCCGCCCCCGCCCCCGCCACCGGCGCCGACCGCGTCGATTTCGGCAAATCCATCTACCGTCAACGCCGGTCAGTCCACGCAGCTTTCATGGACGACGGAGAACGCTACCGACGTTTCCATTGATGGAATCGGCAAGGTGCAGGCCAGCGGATCACAGACTGTGACTCCGACCGATTCGGTCAATTACCGCCTGACAGCAAGCGGTCCGGGCGGATCGCAGGAAGCGACCACGCGCGTCACAGTGAATCGTCCTCCGCCGGTGCAGGCGCCACCGCAGGAGCCGACGCTGACCGATCAGCAGTTATTCGATAACAACATTAAGGACGCGTATTTCGACTACGACAGCTATGAGATTCGTCCGCAGGATGGATCGACACTGCAAGCCGACGCGCAGTTCCTGAATCAGCATCCAAATTGGAGAGTGCTGATTGAAGGGCACTGCGACGAGCGCGGATCGACCGAATACAACATGGCACTCGGAGACAGCCGTGCCCAGGCTGCGAAGCAGGCGCTGGTTTCGGCAGGCGTCGCCGCCAATCGCCTGACGACGACCAGCTTCGGCAAGGAGAAGCCGTTCTGCACCGAGTCGAACGAACAGTGCTGGCAGCAGAATCGGCGCGGGCATTTGGTGCTGGCGGGGCAGTAGGAAGTTGTCTGGTGCAATGGTAGAGACGCCCGCCGCGGCGGACGTCTCTACTTTTCGAAATTGTTTAGACACTGTCATCCTGAGGCCCAATGTTGGCCGAAGGATCTCCCGGAATGTGTCGGACTTAAAATGCCGTCTCCTGGCTCTTTGGCCCAGAAACCCCTCGCCAAAAAGCCAGGAAAGGGCGACAAAGTCCTGAGCATCGCGGGAGATCCTTCGGCCAACATCGGGCCTCAGGATGACAGTTGTGACAGAGTGACCGCGTCTAACGAAGCACGACAGTGTCTGAATAAGATGACAGTTACTAAGCGCTTACGTCAGTAAATAAGAAGCTCACGAATTACGAGCACACCATGAAAATCAAATTCCATCGTTTCATCACGTACGCCGTAGGCCTAACGCTTTTACTCGCGCCGGTTGCTTTTGGCGCCAACAAAGAAATGGTGCAACTGCAGACCCAGATCCAGGATCTGCAGGACAAAGTTGCACGGCTGCAGCAGAGCAACGATGAGCGTTTTGGCGCAATGCGCAGCCTGATCGAGCAGAACACCGACACCATCAACCGCGTTGCCAACTCGCTCGATGCCATCTCGCATTCGCTGCAGACATCCACAGCAGATCAAGGCGGCAAGGTCGATCAGGTGTCGGCGCAGGTGCAGTCGCTGCACGATGCAGTCGATGAGCTGAAGGCGCGATTGGCCAAGGTGAGCAAGCAGCTCGACGACATGGCCGCAGCGCAGCAGAACCTGCAGGCTCCGCAAGGTGGGCCGGGGCAGAATCCGCAACTGCCTCCGCAGGCGCAAGCTCAGCCGCCCGATGTTCTCTATAACAACGCGCTCAGCGACTACAACGGCGCGAAATACAACCTGGCGGCGCAGGAGTTTGCCGACTACATCAAGTACTACGGCAACACCGATCTCGCTGGAAATGCGCAGTACTACATTGCCGACATCGAGTACAAGCAAGGCAACTACAAGCAGGCGGTGCAGGATTACGACAGAGTCATCGAGCAATATCCCAGCGGCAACAAGGCTTCTGCAGCGCAATTGAAGAAGGCGTATGCACTCCTCAATCTCAACCAGCGCGATGCCGGAGTGCGCGAACTGCGCTCACTGATCGCTCGTTATCCCAAGTCACTCGAAGCGGGCCAAGCCCGCGACCGCCTGAACAGTTTGGGGGCCACCTCCACGGCCTCCAAGCCCAGCCCCACCCGGCCGCGGTAAACCGCGGCGCGCTCCTCGCGAGTGCTCGGCCGTCAGCACTCAGCATTCAGCCCTTGAAGCATTCTGGAAGCATCCAGCAGACGCACAGCAGCGCGAGGCCTGATCTCCGCTTCCGATTTCAATCGCTGGCGGGTTGGACAGAAGCTTGATGATCTGGTGAAATCTCCGAGGTTCCGGAAATCAGGAAATGAAGCCAAAGGTTTACCTGGAGACGTCGTTCATCAGCTATTTGGCTCGTCGCCTGAGTTCGGATCTCCCGACGTTGCAACGCCAGTTAAGCAGTCAGGCGTGGTGGGAGCGAAAGCGCGATCACTTCCAGCTAGTTGCTTCAGAAGCAGTCTTTTTAGAATGCCAGCAAGGTGATCCTGAAGGCATTCGAAGCCGAATGGTCTTTCTTGAAAATGCAACCCTCTTGCCCCTGACGGATGAGATACTTGAGTTGACCCGACAGTTGATCAGGTCGCGTGCCTTCCCCCAGAAGGCAGTTGCCGATGCGATTCACGTTGCAGCCGCGACTGCCTACGGGTGCGAATATCTATTGACCTGGAACTTCAAGCACATCAATAACGCCAGGCTGAAGCGGGACAGCGCGAGAATTATCGAGGAGTTTGGGTATGAGCCGACAACGATCTGCACACCCGACGAGCTCATGGGATCTGACGAATAATCAGAGCGACGCGATTGTCGAGGAAATTCACGCGTGGCGAAGCCAATATGCCGCTCAATTCGACAATGATCTCGACAAAATCTTTGCCGATCTAAAGGCAAGAGAAGCCGATAATCCTGTGAAGCGATCGGCCTCGAGACCGCTACGTCCACGAAAATAGCGATCGCATCGGCGCCTATTCCGCTCAACTGTCAAAATTGCTCATTCAGACGAAGATGAAGAAGATGAATGAGGCTCGACGACGGTAGGCCTTAGGCGCGCACCGACTCTATGAAAGCCCTCCCTAAGAAAAAGTTGTGTGAATATCAGGATGCGCTCGTGCGAAGGGACTTGAACAGATGCGAACCGGCCGCACGGTTTCGCATGAAGAGGTCATCAAGCGAATGAAGCTGAAGGCAGCAAAGTGCTCGAACGATAGGGACAAAAGGCTAAGCTAAACATTCCAAGACAGCGTCCATGCTGATTGCCCGAGTGCTGAATGCTGCTTTACTTCAACCCCAAATCCCGCAAACAATACTTAATCTCCGTCGCAACCTCTACAACTTCCATTCCCGGTTCGACCATCAGCTTGCAGGAGAGCGCTTGGCGTGGTGCGCCGTCAGGCGTGGCTTTGTAGGAGACGCGGCAGTATTGGCATTCTTCGTTCCAGCAGAAGCGTCCCATGGCGACATTCTCGGGCGAAAGATATTGCATGGCTCGCAGCAGCATGTTGCCCTTTGGGACTTGGAATTCTTTGCCGAGGATTTTGATGGTGACTAGTTCGTCGAATGGACGATATAGGGGGCCGGGAGTGCTCATGGGATGGGGACATTGTAAAGGCCTCTGATTGCTATCAAAAAAATCGAGTGCCAGCCGCCCACGCTTCAGCACTACAATGCTCCCCACACGAACGGAGTGCCCTATGTCCTCCTATACAACGCGCTCGCGGCAAAACTCCATCTCCTCTACTGAGGAGTCATACATGCCGGACCAGGACAACGATCTGAAGAAAGGCGCGGTGGAGACCGAAAACCGCGACCAGCACAGCCAGACCTCGCTCGAGGGACAGCTTGGGCACCGCACTGAAGACGCGCGCATAAAGGGCCGCGATACGGATTTTCCTGAACCGGGAGAGAATCCAGAGCATAGCGGCCAGGAGATGGACCCTGGAATGCGTCAGAAGAACAACCAGAGCGATAAGAAGGACGATCCGTTGGTGGCGTAGCGCGGGACCTGCGCGCATCTCGGATTCAGCATGCAGCAAGGTAGAGACGCAGCATGCTGCGTCCCTACTTCCAAACAGCCCAAGGATTTTGTCATCCTGAGCCGATGTTGGCGAAGGATCTCCCGCGATGCATAGGGCTCGAATGCTGTGTCCGGGCTCTTTCACGAGAACCTGGGCCGAAAAGCCGGGAGAGTGCAATTCAGTTGATACATTTCGGGAGATCCTTCGCCAACATCGGCTCAGGATGACAAGTCAAGCCCCCCGCCCCCAGCTGCAAATCTGGCCTTCTTCTGATAAAACTCTTGCATCCAGAGGAGAGCCATGAAACGCACACTAACTTTTCTGCCCCTCATTATCTTTACCTCATTCGCCCTCGCCCAGCATGCACCTAGCGGTCCTCCGCTGGCGCCGCAAAGCGTGCAGCCAAACTCAGCCCTAATCGTGGAAGGCATTCCGCCGGTTCCTACGTCGATCGCGCAACAGGCGGATCGTTATACGCAAGTCCGTACTGCCGCTTTTCTGGATTGGAATCCGACCAAACGCGAGATGTTGATCAACACGCGCTTCGGCGATGTGCCGCAGGTGCATCGTGTAGCGGCTCCTGGGGCTGACCGCACGCAACTTACGTTCTTTCCTGACCGCGTGACTTCAGCGCACTACGATCCGGTCAATGGGAAGTACTTCATCTTCTCGAAAGATATCGGCGGCGGCGAGTGGTTCCAGTACTACCGCTATGACGTCGATTCGGGCGACATAACGCTGCTGACTGACGGAAAGTCGCGCAACCTGGGCGCGGTCTTCGCTAACCGTAGCGGGCAGTTTGCCTACAACTCGACGCGGCGCAACGGCCAGGACACCGATCTTTGGGTGATGGATGCCAGCGATCCCAAAACGGACCGCATGCTGCTGCAGCTTCAAGGCGGCGGATGGCAGACTACCGACTGGTCTCCAGATGACAAGCAGCTCCTGCTCATCGAGGGCATCTCGGTGAACGAGTCCTACATATGGCTCGTGGACGTCGCCTCGGGACAGAAGAGACAGCTTACCCAAAAAGGATCCGAGCAGATTGCTTACAGCGACGCGAAGTTCAGCAAAGATGGCAAGGGGTTCTACGCCACTACGGATCGTGACTCGGAGTTCCAGCGTCTGGCCTACTTCGATCTCGGTTCACTGCAGCCAAAGTATTTGACGAGCGACATCAAGTGGGACGTGGACGATTTCGACATCAGCGAGGACGGGCGCACGATTGCCTTCATCGCCAACGAAGATGGAGCCAGCGTGATCCGCCTACTCGATACAGCGTCGGGGCGGCAAAAAGCAGGGCCGAAGATTCCGCTGGGCGTAGTTGGCAGAGTTAAGTGGCACAAGAACGGACAGGATGTTGCCTTCAGCCTCAGCTCAGCCAAGTCTCCGCTCGATACCTATTCGTTCAACGCTCAGACCGGCAAGGTTGATCGCTGGACTACGAGCGAAACCGGAGGCCTGAATCCGGCGAACTTTGCTACGCCGGAGATGATCCACTGGAAGACCTTCGATGCTCGTACCATCTCGGGATATCTCTATAAACCAGATTCTGCAAAGTTCAGCGGCAAACGGCCGGTGATTATCGATATTCACGGCGGTCCTGAAGGGCAGTCGCGTCCTGGGTTCGCAGGGCGAACAAACTACTACGTGAATGAACTTGGTGTGGCCGTGATCTTTCCCAATGTTCGCGGGTCCACCGGATATGGGAAAAGCTTCGTCAAGCTCGACAATGGATTCCTGCGCGAGGGAACTTATAAAGACATCGGAGCGCTGATCGATTGGGTCAAGCAGAGTCCCGATTTGGACGGAGGCAGCATCATGGTCACCGGCGGCAGCTATGGCGGTCACATGACTTGGGCGATCGCGACGCTCTACGAAAACGATCTCTGCTGTCAGTTGCCGGTGGTTGGTCCGAGTAATCTGGTTACACTGCTGGAGCACACCGAACCCTATCGCCGCGATCTGCGACGTGTCGAATATGGCGACGAGCGTGATCCTAAGATGCGCGAGTTCATGGAACGTATTGCACCGATGAACAACGCGCAGAAGATCACCAAGCCGACGTTCGTTGTCGCCGGCACGAATGATCCGCGAGTGCCGGTTAGCGAGTCGCGGCAGATGGCTGACAAGCTGAAGGGAAATGGAGCTCCGCTGTGGTATCTCGAAGCCAAGGACGAAGGCCACGGATTCTCGAAGAAGAAGAACCAGGATTTCCAGTTCTATTCGACGATCATGTTTGTAAAGACGTATCTGCTGAAGCAGCCGTTGGAGACGGCGGCTGGGCAGTAGTCTTTCCTTTGTCATTTCGAGCGTAGCGAGAAATCCCTATTGAACCCAAGCAGCATGGGCACGGTAGGGATTCCTCCCTTCGGTCGGAATGACATATCATGAAACATGCTCCTCACCGGCATTTTTCCTGCACTAACCACTCCCTTTTATCCCGACGGACGCCTCTACCTGAAAAAGCTCGAGCACAACGTCGATCGCTATTCGCGCACTCCCATCGCCGGCATGGCCATTCTGGGATCCACGGGTGAAGTTGTCATGCTCTCGGAAGAGGAACAGCGTGAGGTACTGCGCGTTGCCGTCGAGGTCGCCGCGCCGGAGAAGGTCCTGCTCGCCGGTGTTGGGCACGAGTCGGCGATCAAGACCGTGGAAGCCGCGGAATATGCGGCGAAGCTGAACTACGACGTCGCGCTGGTTCGGACTCCACATTACTACCGTCCGCAGATGAAGCCGGAGAATTTGCTGGCCTACTATCGCTTTGTTGGCGATCGTTCGCCGATTCCGGTGCTGCTGTACAGCGTTCCGCCGTTCACCGCCTACGATCTGCCGGCGGAAGTGATTCAGGAGTTGGCCGAGCATCCGAACATCATCGGCATCAAGGAATCGAGTGGAGTAATTGAGAAGATCGCGGATGTGGTTGCGCGAACTCGTCACATCAAGCGCAAAGCCAATGCGACCGAAGTATTCAACGCGGTGACGGGGCGCATGCTGCTTGGAGTGCTCAAGAATACGGAAGAGCTGGTGAGCGTGGCGGCGCTGGCGGGTTCGGGATCGCCGAGAGTTTCTTCAATTGAGCCGCCAAAGCCCAGCGTGAGAGTCATGCGTCAGAAAGAAGTAGGCTTTCAATTGCTTGCCGGATCGGCGCAGAAGCTGCTGCCGTCGCTCGAGGCGGGAGCCGCTGGAGCTGTGCTCGCCTTCGCAGCAGCCGCGCCCACGGCGTGCTTCGAGGTGTACACCGCATGGAAAGAAGGCGACAAGGAATTGGCGCAACTGAAGCAGCAGCGCATCGTCGAACCAGCGACGCGGGTTGCTAGTCAGCTTGGCATTCCAGCATTGAAGTACGCGCTCGACTTGAATGGCTACTACGGCGGTCCACCGCGTCTGCCACTGCTGCCACTGACAGCGGACCAGCGGGCTGAGGTGGAGAAGCTGATGGCGGATGTGAGGAACTGAAGCTGGGGGTTTCGCAACCTGCTGACCCTTTCTAACCTGTCATCCTGAGGCCCGTTGTTGGCCGAAGGACCTCCCGAGATACTTCAGTTTTCGTCGCACTGTCCCGGCTCCTTAGCGAGAATCCTCGTGAAAAAGCCAGGACGGTGTAAACAAGTCCGAATCATCGCGGCAGGTCCTTCGGCCAACAGAGGGCCTCAGGATGACAATAGTGGAACTTTTCGCCATTCCCAACGCATCCTTCCCGACTTGCATTAGACGAAAGTTGCTGCTCCGCCTGGGCTTAAGCGTCTTATAATTTCAGGTTCACCTGTACAACATGAACGCGGCAGGAATCACACTCAAGGACTATCGATGGCATCAGGGGACTTAGCGGTTCAGGACGTTACCCAGCGTCCCGAGCGCGATCGAATCGTCAATGACTTCAGCATTCAGGTAGCCACCGTCAACGGGTCCGGATCGCAGTCCGCGAATACCGTTCTTCTTCGCAGCCTGTTTCGTATGGGCGTTCCCGTTTCCGGAAAGAACCTTTTTCCGTCGAACATCGCTGGGCTGCCGACCTGGTACACCATTCGCTGCAGCAGGCACAGCTATGTCGCCCGCAAGAAAGAGATCGACATGCTGGTGGCGATGAATGCGGAGACGGCGAAGGAAGACGTGATGTCGCTGGCGGCGGGCGCCTCTGTCATTTATGACGAGCCGCTGAAGCTCGATGCGCTGCGCTCCGATCTGATCTTCTACTCTGTCCCCTACGACAAGCTGGTTGCCGCGGTCTGTCCTGAGGCCAAGCTGCGCAAGCTGGTCAAGAACATGATTTATGTCGGCGTGGTCGCGCAGATCCTCGGCATCGACATGAAGCAGGTGGAAGCCGCGCTGCGCAAACAGTTTGCCAAAAAGGTAAAAGCTGCCGACCTGAACATGAATGCCGCGAAGGCGGGTTTCGACTATGCGGCTGCGTCGCTCACGAAGAAAGATCCGCTCTTCGTCGAGCCGATGAACGAGAACGAAGGCAAGATCATTATCGACGGCAACGCCGCCGCGGCGCTTGGTGCGATGTTTGCCGGAGTAACGGTTGTTACCTGGTATCCGATTACGCCGTCTTCTTCGGTTTGCGAGCAGTTGATCGACTACATGAAGAAGTACCGAATCGGTCCGGATGGAAAAGCCACATTCGCGATCGTGCAGGCGGAAGATGAACTCGCCGCGATCGGCATGGTGCTGGGCGCTAGCTGGGCCGGTGCGCGGGCGATGACTTCGACCTCCGGTCCTGGCATCTCGTTGATGACCGAGTTTACCGGCATGGGCTACTACGCGGAAATTCCAGCGGTGATCTTCGATATCCAGCGTGTCGGGCCCTCCACGGGACTCCCAACGCGGACTGCACAAGGCGACGTCCTGTCGATTGCGTTTCTCGGCCATGGTGACACCAAGAACGTCATGCTCTTTCCTGGAAGCGTGACTGAGTGCTTCTCGATGGCAACGGAGGCCTTTGATCTAGCGGAGCAGTTACAGACTCCGATCTTCGTGCTTTCGGATCTCGATTTAGGAATGAATAACTGGATGTCTGAGCCGTTCGCGTATCCGGAGAAGCCGCTGCAGCGCGGAAAGGTGCTGAGCGCGGAAGATCTGACTCGCCTCGGCGGATTCGCGCGATACAGAGATGTGGACAAAGACGGAATTCCCTATCGCACGCTGCCCGGCACGGACCATCCGGCGGCGGCGTACTTTACGCGTGGTTCCGGGCACAATGACAAGGCGCAGTACAGCGAGCGTCCGGACGATTATCAGAACAACATGGAGCGCTTGAACCGCAAGTTCGAAACCGCACGCTCCTATGTGCCTCGTCCTGAAGTTGTAGCGGATCGCGGAGAAAAGGCCGGGATCATCGCTTATGGGAGCAGCGATTTTGCGGTGCGCGAAAGCCGCGATCAGCTCGAGCACGAGTACCGAATTAGGACCGATTATCTACGCATTCGGGCGTTTCCGTTCAGCCGCGAAGTGCACGAGTTCGTGGCGAAGCACGAGCGGGTTTATGTCGTGGAGCAGAATCGCGACGCGCAAATGCTGAGTTTGCTGAAGCTTGATCTAAATACGTCGCAGACTCCGAAGCTGCGGAGCGTGCGTCACTTCAACGGCCTGCCGATCGACGCGCGCTCGGTAACCGACGACATCATTTCCCAGGAAGGGAAGTAGTTCATGGCGACCACTCCAACATCCACTCCGGCCCCGAAGACGAACCGGCTCGGACTGCAGGTTATCGACTATCGCGGCGGCAAGACTACTCTATGCGCCGGCTGCGGTCACAACGCGATCTCCGAGCGCGTGATCGACGCCATGTACGAAATGGGCGTGCAGCCCGAGCGCGTGCTCAAGCTATCTGGAATCGGCTGCTCATCGAAGACCCCGGCTTATTTCATCAGCCGTGCGCATAGCTTTAATTCCCTGCATGGTCGCATGCCGTCGGTCGCGACCGGCGCAGTGCTTGCGAATCGCAGCATGCTCTCCATTGGGGTAAGCGGCGACGGCGATACTGCGTCGATCGGCATGGGACAGTTCATCCATCTCATGCGGCGCAATCTACCGATCATCTACATCATCGAAGACAACGGCGTATATGGATTGACTAAAGGTCAATTCTCCGCAACCGCCGACCTGGGATCAAAACAGAAGTCGGGAGTGATCAATGATCTGCCTGCGATCGACACATGTGCGCTGGCGATCCAGATGGGCGCAACCTTCGTTGGGCGATCCTTCTCGGGCGACAAGAAGCAATTGCTCACGATGCTGAAGGCGGCTATTGCGCATCGGGGAACGGTGATGCTCGACGTGATATCGCCCTGCGTCACGTTCAATGACCATGAGGGCTCGACCAAGTCCTACAAATACGTTCAGGAGCACGAGGAGGCGATCTCTGAGGCCGGATTTGTGCCGCACTTCGAGGATATCGCGGTCGATTACGATCCCGGATCGACATTCGATGTGCAAATGCACGACGGTTCCCATCTGCGTCTGCGCAAGCTGCACGAGGATTACGATCCCACCAACAAGACGAACGCAGTGAAGAACCTGATGGAAGCGCATGAGAAAGGCGAGGTTCTCACTGGAGTGTTCTATATCGATACGCAGAAGCCAAACTTCGTTGATCTGCTGCACATCACGGAGACGCCGCTTGCGCATCTGCCGCAGGAGGTTGTGCGTCCACCCAAGCGCGCGTTGGACGAGGTGATGGAGAGCCTGAGGTAGAAAAAGCACTCAGCACTGCGCACTCAGTATTCAGCCGGTGTACTTCATGGGCTTCCTACAACGTCGCTGCGATCCGCAAAACCCGCGATAATGTCAGTATTCTCAAAAGTCGTTGGTCAGCTGAATGCTGAGTGCTCTCTTTCATGAAAGTATTCGTCACAGGTGCAACCGGATTTGTCGGCAGCCATGTTGCTGAGCTGCTTCAACAGCAGGGGGCGGAGCTGCGCCTGCTGGTGCGCCGAGGCAGTCGAACGGACAACATCGACTCTCTTCGCGCCGATCGCGTTGAGGGTGATCTCGGCGATTTCTCTTCTCTGAGTCGCGGGATGTCGGGCTGCGAAGTTGTGTTTCACGTTGCTGCCGATTACCGATTGTGGGTGCGCAATCCCCATGAGATGTACCGCGCTAATGTTGACGGAACTCTCTCGGTGATCGATGCCGCGCGCCAGGCGGGTGTAAAGCGCGTTGTCTACACGAGCTCAGTCGCGACGATGGGATTTTTGTCTGACGGTACGGTCGTGGACGAAGACACGCCGGTCGATATTTCGCACATGATCGGCCATTACAAGCGTTCGAAGTTCATGGCGGAGCAAGCTGCGCTGGCAGCTGGCCGGGGAGGAGCGCCGGTAGTGGTGGTGAATCCGACAACACCGATTGGTGAGCGCGACATCAAGCCGACTCCGACTGGGCGGATCATCGTAGACTTTCTCAATCGTAACTTTCCCGCATACGTGGATACCGGACTCAATCTCGTCGATGTGAAGGAAGTTGCGCGCGGACACCTGCTCGCGATGGAGAAGGCCAAACCTGGCGAACGATACATTCTGGGTGGGGAGAACCTTACGCTGAAGCACATTCTAGACATGCTGTCGGCGATCACCGGATTGCCATCTCCGAGTATGAAGGTACCGCACGCTGTGGCACTCGGCTTCGCTGCATTTGATCAATTCTTTACCGGCACGCTGCGCCGCAAGGAGCCGCGGGCAACCGTGGAGGCCGTCCGCATGGGACGCAAGAAAATGTTTGCCTCCTCTGCCAAGGCAGAACGCGAACTGGGATATCGCGCAGCGCCGGTGGAGGACGCATTGCGCCGGGCCTCGAAGTGGTTCGCACACCACGGATACGTGCGCCAGCCCGTACCGGCTGCAATGGGAGTTGCGAGCTGATGGCGCGCGTGGGAATTATCGCGGCAATGTTTCGCGAGGTCCATCCTTTGGTGCGCAACATGCAGCCCCTCAAGTATCTGCCCGATGGCCGAGTGCAAATCTATCAAAGCAAGAATGCCGTGATCGCTTATGCCGGAATGGGACGCGATCCAGCCATGATCGCAGCTCGTGCGGTGTTGTCCATAGGAGAGATCAGCTTGCTAGCGTCCGTCGGATGGGCAGGAGGATTAAATCCGAGCGCTGCAGCGGGCAAGGTCGTCCATCCTGCCACGGTCATCGATTCCCTTTCCGGGAAGCGATATTCTGCTGGAGGCAGCGGAGGCACGTTAGTTACGGTTCAACTCGTTGCGGGTCTCGAGGAAAAGCGGCGGCTGGGTGAACAATACCGAGGCGACTATGTGGACATGGAAGCTGCCGCGATTGCGGAGTGTGCCGAGGAAGCTAAGATTCCTTTCCACTGCTTCAAGGCGATCTCCGACGCTCACGACGCACGCCTGCCCGATATGAATCAATTCAATCGCAGTGGCCAGTTCAGTGCCTGGCGGTTCATAGCCCACATCGCTGTTCGTCCGTGGCTGTGGCGTGTGGTGTCCGACATGAGCAAGGCCTCCCTTGATTCTCGCGATGCGCTATGCAAACGGCTCGAGCAATGGATCGCTGAGAACGCTTCCACCGCTTTGAAGCCGGAAACCAGCAAAGCCGGTTAGTGCGTAACAGAATCCGCTCGCGATTGCGTGCGGTGACCCTAAGCTAAAATGGAGCTACGCGCCCGTAGCTCAGTTGGACTAGAGCATTTGCCTTCTAAGCAAAGGGTCGCAGGTTCGAATCCTGCCGGGCGCACCATTATTACCTCTACACTGATAGTTCTTGTATCGGGCGAACTTCGACGCCACCGAGACGAATGATGGGGATCTTTGATGCCACGCGGATGGCCTCCTTCAGATCCTTGGCGTCAATCAGGATGAATCCGCCAATTTGCTCTTTCGTCTCAGCAAAAGGACCATCAATTACCGATATCTTGCCTCTCTTTATCCGTACAGTGCTGGCAGCTCGAACGGGTTGAAGCGCTTGAGCGACGATAAATCGGCCTTTTTTCTGCAGCACTTCGTTATAGGCGAGCGATTCAGCCGTTAGAGCATCCGACTCGCGCTTCGATAAGGCAGTCAGTTTCTTCTCATCAAAAAAGACTGTGCACAGGTACTTCATTCGTCCTCCACGTTCATAGATATTCTGCGTTCTCACAAAATCGACGTCTCAACCGGGCCGAAATGGACATTCCGGTTTTAGAAAATTGGCGCCAATCGCATTTGCCGATTTGCAAACTGGTTGTAATTCAACTTTTACAGCGTGGTGACAATCACAGGAGTACGAAGCGAGTAGCCTCCGAAACGACGCGCCTGGGACAGGACGCGATCTAAATGCCAGGAGGTGGCAAGTGGCGATTGTGAATCAGTTAGTCAGTCATCACGACAAAACTTTTCCGGTGGTCTCGCGAAGGGCCGGCGTTGCGACCATCATGTTCCTTTTTCTCCTAGTCGGTTCGTCTTTGATTCATGCGCAGGCGACAAGAACGCAGCAAAGCGAGCAGATCCTCCAACCGGGCGGCGACACGGTCGAGCACGACACGTTCGGGACTGGCGTCGCGATTAGCGGCAATACTATGGTTATCGGCGCCGAAAACGCCGACGGAAATGAGGTTGGTGCGGGAGCTGCCTTCATTTTTGACAAGATCGGCGACAACTGGGTGCAGACTGCGAGGATATTCGCGGCCGATGGGCACGCGCAACCTTTGCCAAGCGAGCCGGGCAAGTTTGAGTCTGATTCGTTCGGTTTAAGCGTTGCAATCAGCGGAGATACTGTCGTCGTCGGTGCTCCGGATCACATCCATCCCGGCATAGGGGGACCCTCTGCAAGAGTCGGGGCTGTCTACGTGTTTCAGCGTCTGAATGGCGTCTGGACTCAGCAAGCGGAGCTGTTCTCACCAAATCCTAATGTCCACGACAATTTTGGAGGTCAGCAGGGCAACTCCCTTGCAGGAGGCGTCGGCATCAGCGGGAACACGATCGTCGTGGCAGATGCCGGCAACTTCCAGTTCAACAACATCCCCGCGGGCATCGATGTTTTTAACCGCATAAACGGTACCTGGACCTTCACCACTCAGCTGACCGTACCGGCTGATTTCTCGTTCTTTCCCAACAGTCTGGCCTTTGATGGAAAGACGCTGGCGGTCGGCTCAAACATCAGCGATACCTTGACCGCTCCTTTCGCCGGAGTGGCTTACGTCTTCCAGTTCAACGACGGTCAATGGTCTGCCCCAATGACCTTGGCTGCCGATGATGCGACGTCCGGAGCCCAATTCGGGAACGGAGTCGGCCTCAGCGGCAACTTGATTGTCGTTGGCGCGAACTTCGCACCGGGTGCTACGTCGCAGTCGGGCGCAGCTTACATTTTTGCTGGTGAAGGAGATTCCTGGCGACAGAAAGCCAAGCTTATCTCCAACGACGGGCAGGACTTCGACCAGTTTGGAGTCACCATCGCCGTCAGCGGACGAACGGTGCTTGTGAGCGCAAGCAATCACACGCCGCCGGTCGCAGACGCTACAGCGGGCGGCGCGGCATATGTATTTCGTCACAGAGATGGCGGATGGCAGCAGACCGACGAGCTCTTTGCCAGTGACGCTATTGGAGGAGGAGACTTCGGCGCCAGCGTCGCGATTCAAGACAACACCCTCATCGTGGGAGCCGATGGTCAGCATCCCCCGGTGGAGGGCTATCCCGGTGGGGAGGCTTATGTCTTTCGCCTGAATCCTGAGTAGAGGATAGTGGCTTCGGTTGTAAGGTAGAGACGCAGCAAGCTGCGTCTCTACCTTGCTCGGGAGCAATACTGGATGATCGCGTGTTGAATCATTTTCATGGCAATAGCCCACCGTTTCCGGGCCTGACCTTCATCCTCGCCATATCCATTGAGGTAAAACGTGATGTAGAAGCACTCCCGCACTTCGACGCGACGATCGATGCAGTGGCGAACAGTAAACTCAGCAGCACTTGCCATTTCCGGCGCGTGCCGTAATAACTTTGCGAGTGCTTGCACGAAGTGCTCATTTTCGGAGAATTGGGTGCGGCGTTCTTTGTCGGCAAACAATAAATCCACATACGATCCGAACTTGCAGGGTTCGCCGAAGACTTCGTCATCCGCATTGATTTCGCGGCTTGTCCAAGCGTCGCACTTAGCGGTCTCGAAAGGAGAGTCCGGCGAGTTGGCCCACTTCAGGAATTCGGCGAGGTCAGAGTATGCGCAGGCTTCAGGAATCTCCAACAGAAGTTCGGGCTGGCGCTTGAGGTCGAGGAAACGTGAAGAGCCATCTTCGAGGCTCCAGGGAATCTCGAGTTGGGGATCGTCGGCGCCTAGTTCGACTGTCCATTCGGCGAGCATGGGTTTCCAGTTAATTCCAAGGCATTGATGACATGGGCGTATTCGAGACCCTTAAAAACTGTCATTCCTCGCTCCGCCGCGATGCATTTTCGAACACGAAACAGCTGATGCGGAGCGGGGAATCTGCTGTTTTCTTTGCGTCAATCATGTAACAGCGAACAGCAGATCCCCCGCGCAAAAAGCGCGCGAGGGATGACAGTCTTTGAAAGAGAGTGCGTACTGAAACTTCTCGCACCATTATGCGAAATCGCGTCGGGTCTTCTTCGAGCGCCAATAAAGCGCCAGCCCGATCAAGATCGCGAGGCCCGTTCCGCCGATCAGCTTTAGTTCGAAGACGGCGGTGCTTGTGGTCTCGCCCGGGGGAATCATGGAGATCCCCATGGCCAGCAGGCAGATCAAAAATCCCAGCGAACCCACGATCCAGACGCCAGTACGTCCGCCTGGGACTAGCACTGCGTCTGGGCTCTGCTCGCGGTCGCCGCGATACGCGAGCTTGATCGCAGCGGCATACATATAAAGGAAGGGCAGAAAGTAAAGGATAATGGCCGCATCCACGAGCACCTGATAGGCTCCGTTTACAGTCTCATAGAACTGTGCCAGGACGAGCACAGCAGCCGAGATTACGGCTTGAATCAGAATGGAAATGTAAGGCGTCTTCCAGCGCGGATGGATCTTCCCAAAAAAGGACGGCAGATAGCTGTCGATACCGACGGCGAACGGCACGCGGGCGACTCCGGCAACCGTGGTGCCTACGCCTCCTGCATTTCCCACCGTTACGAGCAGCGCCGCCAGAACTCCAAGGAAGCCAAGCCCGACCAGATTGGAGCCGTGGGCGATCGCCTGAAACACTCCGCTCTTGGGATCGACGTCGCCCGGCTGCACAAGCACCATCGTCGCGATCGTGCCCAGCATGTAGATGGCCGCGATTAGAACTCCTGAACCGAGGATAGCGCGAGGAAAGGTTCGCTTCGGATCGCGCACTTCGTCGGACATGGCGCAAACGAGTTCCATGCCCGTGAATGCGAACGCAATTTGCGACCAGAAGTTCACGGTATCAAAGTTCCAAACCGGGAGCGTGTTATGCCAGGTGATATGAGTCTGCGATCCATGCCGCACAAAGACCAGCGCAGCCACTCCGACAAGGATCAGCAACGGGGTATACGTGCCCACGCCGCCGGCGTTCTGCAGCCACTTGCCGATGTTGAGGCCCACGATATTCATGCCCACGGCAACCGCCAGCAGCAAGAGCGAGCCGGTAAGCAGGAATCCGCGATCGTTGGCCAGGTGGCCACGTCCAGCGCCTCCGATGTATGCGCTCATCGCTGTGCTTGCTACCAGCAGTCCGGGAAAGTAGAAGAAGGAGTAGACCCAGTACGACCATCCAGCGACGAAGCCATGGAAGTCGCCGAAGGCCTCGCGGGTCCAGACGTACAGGCCGCCTTCTGCAGGAAAGCGTGTCGATAGTTCGGTGATTACCAGCGTCGTGGGGAAGAAAAAGAAGACGGCGGCCAGCGCCCACAAGCTGAGAGAGGACGTTCCGTTATGGGCCGCAGCAGCGATCCAGCGAGGTCCGAGAACGGCAGCGATATTGAAGAGGAGAACATCCCAAAAGCCCATTACACGGCGAAGCTGTGAAATGACTTCTCGATGGGGATGGGCCAAGCTCTGCGCCTCCGACTAGCCGCAAATAAAATCCCGGCCGCTAACGACCGGGATTCAAAGCCTACCAGATTTTTCGCGGAGTATTGCTAGCGACGCAGGAAGTAAAGTGCTCCTCCAGCAATCCCAAGCGCTCCCAGAAACAGAATGAGCGGGAGGTAAGAGGAGGTCTGCGGCAACTTTGCACTGCTTTCGGGCTGTTGAGCAGGAACTGAAGCCTGCGCTTGAGCAGGTTCCGGCTGCACAGCCGCCGTTGAGGTTTCCGACGGGGCCTCAACTCGCTGACGCTGCTGGGCCGCGGTGGCGCTGTTTTCTCTCGGGTTCACCCGAGCCGCCGGCTGATCGCTTTGTGGCAACGCAGGCATGCGGTTCTCGGCTACCAGCGTGTTCTCTTCCGCGGGAGCCTGCGCTACTTCGGTAGGCCCCAGATTTCCCGTTCTGACTCCGGCGGCATTGAGCTTTGCAATCGTCTCGTTGTCGAAGGACTTGGATGCCTTGCGGGTCTGCGCTTTGATGAGCCGCGCAATCTCAGCAAGGCTCTTTGTCGGAGTTGCAGGTGCGGGTGCTCCTGACGCGAACTGCTGGATGCCGACCTCGAACCTCTCGCTGCTGTTGGCGGAAGTGTTAGTTCCAAAGGAAGCTCCTTCGGAACTCCCGGAAACCGGGGAAACATAATTCGGATCGTAGACCGAGGGGCCGGTGGACGTCCTCGGATCGTTCGCATTCGATATCGGCGCCCCCACGGCCGGACCGCTGCCGGGAAGAGCGATATCGGGAGTGGAGATGATCGGAGCAACGGGAGCCATTGGCGCGCTCGATGTTGTCGCGTATCCACCCATGGTTGTGATCTGACCGAAGCATGCCAGAGATGTAATTAAGGCAAGCGAGAGTAGAACCTTACGGAACATTTGAAACTCCTGGGATGTGTTTCCCACATCCCCGTTCGGCACCGTTGTGCCGTTGTTCTGCAACCTTGGATGTGTCAGCTTTTCAGAGGGATGCGATAGTACCCCTTAAAGCTTACAATTTCCACTGTTTTAGGCGGAAATTGGACCTTATTCCTAATCATTCTGGGTATCTTCGCGGCTGAAAACCGGCCTGAACTGGGGGTGGTTGAGGCTTCGGGCCATGCACAGGCTTCATGGATTGATAGACTCAAGGTATGCCTGTTCCTCAAGTCCAGCCGGCACCTGTCAGCCAGCCTTCCGGTACTCCTATCGCCTACTTCGAGTGCTCAAAATGCGGCGAACGCCTCGACGCTAAGGTTCCACAGACGCTCTGTCCTAAGGACGCCGGTTCGCTGTGGGTTCGTTATGACCTGAAACAAATTCGGGCTCGCGCCGATCGCGATGAGATTGCCTCGCGCACGAGCACCATGTGGCGCTACCGCGAACTGCTTCCCGACGCCGAACCGGTAACGCTGGGCGAAGGCTTCACCCCGATGCTTGCCAGTCGCAAGCGTCCCAATTTGTGGATCAAGGACGAAGGCGCAAATCCCACGGGCTCGTTCAAAGCGCGTGGCCTTTGCATGGCTGTGACCATGGCAAAGCACTATGGGCTGAAGAAGCTCGCCATTCCCTCGGCGGGAAATGCCGCGGGAGCTCTGGCCGCATATGCGGCTGCTGCCGGAATCGAGGCAAACATCTTCATGCCCCAGGACGTACCTGAGGCGAATCTGGTTGAGTGCAAGGCTTACGGAGCGAATGTCACATTGGTGGATGGGCTGATCAGTGATTGCGCGCGCATCGTCAGCGAGCGCAAGCAGGCTGAAGGCTGGTTCGATATTTCCACACTGAAAGAACCATTCCGGGTGGAAGGGAAGAAGACCATGGGGCTGGAAGTTGCCGAGCAGCTTGGATGGCGCCTGCCCGATGCGATCTTCTATCCCACTGGCGGCGGAGTTGGATTAATCGGTATGTGGAAGGCTTTTGATGAGTTGGAGCAGCTTGGCTGGCTCACTACCGGCTCGAAGCGTCCCAAAATGGTAGCGATCCAGGCGAGCGGGTGTGCGCCCATTCCGAAAGCGTTGGAGGAAGGGAAGAACGTTTCTGAGGCGTGGAAGGATGCTCACACGTTCGCTTCCGGACTACGCGTTCCCAAGGCCTATGGCGACTACCTGATCCTGGATTTTGTTCGCCGCAGTGGAGGAACGGCCATCGCCATCTCGGACGAGGAGATGTTGGCTTCGTTGCTGGAATGGTCTCGCGATGAGGGAATCTTTTTATGCCCTGAAGGAGCCGCTGCCACAGCAGCGTACGACAAGTTACTGGCCAGCGGATTTTTGAAACCCAGTGATGAAGTCGTGATCTTCAACACCGGAACCGGTCTGAAATACATCGATGTGATCTCGCAGGCGATGGGGATTACGCGTTCGACGAACGGGACAGGGTCGCAGAACTCCGGGGAGCGAAAGATCGGGGGAATTATTGGGCCGTACTAAGAGCTCCGGTTCCAGCTGCCCTATGTGAGGAGTCAATCAGGCAAGCACTGTCATCCTGAGGCCCACCGTTGGCCGAAGGATCTGCCGCGATGTTTAGGGCTCCGTTGCACGGTCCAGGCTCTTACACGAGACTCTTCGTGTAAATGCCGCGACGATGCAAGTCCATCTGAAACATTACGGGAGATCCTTCGGCCAACACCGGGCCTCAGGATGACAGAATAAACGCGCGCTGACGATCGACAGAAGATGACCGAACGCCTCTACTATAACGACTCCTTCCTCTACGATTTTCGCGCCAGCGTTCTCGATACGCGGGAACTCAAGCGCGACGGCAACCAGTCCACATGGGCGGTGAAGCTGGACCGGACAGCGTTTTATCCGACGAGCGGTGGCCAGCCCTTCGATACTGGACGGCTTACGACCGAATCCAAATCGGGAGTGCCCCTCGAAGTTGCCGTTGACGATGTCTTTGAAGACGAAGAAGAGGGTGAAGTTTGGCACCGAGTGGCAAAAGTTCTGCCACCCGGCGCGAAAGTGCGCGGGCTGATCGACGCTGAACGCCGGCGCGACCACATGCAACAGCATACAGGTCAGCATCTGCTGTCAGCAGCGTTCGTCCAGTTGCTGAACGCGAAGACGGTTTCATTTCACCTCGGCGAGGAAATTTCGACAATCGACATCGATCTGCCGACTGCCTCGCGAGACGACCTTGTGCGGGTTGAGCGCCTTTCGAACGAAGTTATCGCTCAGGATCGTGCGATCGCTGTTCGCTATGCCACGCGCGAGGAGGCGGCACAGATGGGCGTCCGCAAGCTCCCGGAGCGCGAGGGCGAGATTCGCTTGATCGATATCAAGGACTTCGACCTCAATGCCTGTGGGGGAACCCACGCGCAAAGCACCGGACAAATCGGTGGGCTGCTTATTCGTCGCACAGAGAAAGTTAAGCAGGGTCTGCGGATCGAGTTCGTCTGTGGATTGCGCGCAACCAAGGTAGCCCGACGCGATTTCGAGATTCTGAGCGAAGCGTCTGCACTCTATCCCTGCGCTCCAGGAGACCTGCCTGCCAACATAGGCAAGCAACGCGAAGAGGCGCGCGTAGTTCAGAAACGGGAAGGGAAGCTGCTGGAAGAACTCGCGGAGCTCAAGGCCGCGCAGTTGATTCATGAGACAGCCAATAAGCCTGCCCCCAGAGTGATCGTGCAGGTATTTGAAGACCGGGATGCGAACTTCGCGAAGCTGCTTGCACAAAAGCTGACGAAAAGCACGGCAGGCATGATCGCATTGCTAGCCTCGGCACAGACACCTCCAGCGCTGGTATTCGCGCGTTCCTCGGATCTCACTCCCGATATGGGAAGCCTGTTGCGTGAACTGGTCACAGCAGCCGGCGGCCGTGGCGGAGGCGGGAAAGATTTCGCCCAAGGTGGAGTGCCAGATAAGGAGAAGTTGCGATCGGTGCTCGAAGACGCAACGCGTCGCGTGGCATAAAGCATCGCGCTGGCAGGCCAACCAGAGCACTGATAAAATCGGCCTACCTGCCTAACGTGGGGCTATAGCTCAGCTGGGAGAGCGCATCGTTCGCAACGATGAGGTCGTCGGTTCGATCCCGACTAGCTCCACCATCTTCTGATTCTGGAAGTTCGGGCGAATCGCCGCCAATAAATGAGGATGGATCGGCCCAATGCTTTGCAATTCCCGCGAAGGTTCGCGTGGTCGGCTTACAAGGCTGTCACTCGTCTGTGGACCAGCAGGAAATAAAGAGCTACGCCGATCAGCAACAAACCATTGGCCGTAAGCACGACGGGAGCCGTGAACACGGGGACCATCCAGCCGGATACGAGATTGCCGAACGGCATGCCGCCGCGAAAAGCGCAGTTGTAAACGCTCATCACGCGTCCGCGCATTTCATCCGTGGTGATGAGCTGCACCAGCGAACTCACACTGGCAAACACTGCCATGATCGCGAATCCAAACAGTACCAAAACAGCACAGCTGAAGGCCAATGACCTGGAGATGGCAAAGCCGGCGATCGTGGCGCCGAGGCAAAGCAGCATGAGGAGAGCCCGGCGTCCTTTCCCCGATGCGTTGCCGAGGCTCGCGATGGCTAGCGATCCGCAGATGGAACCCACACCCATGAGCGACAGCAGATCGCCATAGATTCGTGGGCCGGCGTGGAAGATGTCGTTCACATAGACGGGAATGTAGGTACGCAGTGGCATGCTGAGCGCGGTCATGCAAAAGGCCAGCACAATCAACGCGGCCATGGACTCCTGGCGGCGCACGAACTTGATACCCAGCTTCAGACTGGTGAGTACGGATTCGTTCGCGCTCTTAGGCACAAAGCGGTTGGAGATGAGAAGCAGGGCGATAATGGGTGCGATGAAAGAAGCGGCATTCAGCCCGAAGCACCAGGTTTCGCCGATGCGTGCCAGCGCCTGTCCGGCGAGCGCCGGTCCGATTGTCACTGCCATGTTGAACTGAATCGAATTGAGCGCGATGGCGTTGGGCATGTCTTCGCGCTTGACCAAAGTGGGAATCAGCGCCTGGTAGGCGGGACCTCCGAACGCCTGGGCGAAGCCGGAGACGACCGAGAGACAGAGGATGTGCCAAATGTGGACCGCGCCCGTGGCAACCAGAATCGCCAGCAGGCCCGCACTTGCGAGCTGCACGTACTGCGACCCGAGAAGAATTCGTCTTCTTTCCACGCGATCGGCGACAACGCCCCCGATCAGGGAGAAAAGAAAGATGGGGATTCCGCCGAGAAACTGATCGAGTGCGAGCAGAAATGGGGAATGGCTGAGGCGATAGATCAGCCAGCTCTGGGCCACGATCTGCATCCAGGTCCCGATGCTGGAGATGCAGGCCCCGAACCACATCAGACGGAAATCGCGATAGGAAAATGCCTTGAAAACGCGCGTCAGAATGGACGGCTTGACGGATACCGGCAGCCCAGGTGCATCAACTTCGCTCGGCAATTAATCTTCGTCCTTCAACTTCAGCTTACACTTTGACGCTCACCTAAGCGAAGCGTAACCCAGTGGGACGAATGGCCGTCACTTTGCACCCGAAAACTGTCAGTGGATGTCGACGCCGCCGTGAATGTGAATCACTGGCCGACGAATCACGATGCGCCCGGCGTCGTCGTGGTAATAGTAATAGTCGCGTCCCTGGTAGCGGTAGCTCTGGCAGCCGTACTTCTTCGCCTGTCCCGGAGGCATTCCGCAATTTCCCCAGCCAGTCTTTTTGCCCTTGCTCCATCCCGGCGGTGGACCATCGTGTTTGTCGTAGGTGCGATATTCGTAATCGCCGCGGTGTTCCCAACGATCGTCATCGCGGTCGTCGCCCTGTTGGTTCTGGTGCTTGTTGCCCTTGTCTTTTCCGTTGCCGTGGTCGGCTGCGGCCGGTAACGCAATCGCGAAGGCGCCGAAGAGCAAGATCGTTCCGAACCATTGTTTTGACATGCGTCTCTCCCGTCGTGACGAGTCGAAATTCAGCCTTCCAGAAGTTTAACCCCGAGAGATTAGAGAGCCATAGTTACTAAAGGGGTGAGCGACCTGAGGATCAGTCTGGGTAGGGTTTTGCATTTGCTATTCTGATTTTTCTCATGCGAGCTTTTATAGGAATCCTCCTCCTTCTTATTGTTGTTGCGCTGCTCCTTCTCTTGACATTCTCCGCGACTCCGGTTGTAACGCTTCCAACCACGCTCAACACGATCGGCCAGGCGACGCCGGTTGTTGCGACGATCGCTGCTCCCCATGGCATCCGCATGGCTGTTGCATACGTAGAGCAGAACGGCGAGCGCTACAAGCTCGCAGATGTGGAACATCCGGCGCGGCGCTTTCGCTGGCTGCGTAGAGCGCCTGAGCACACCCTGAAGTTCACGGCTGGAGTGAAAAGCACTCCGCAGCTGAAAGACGGCAGCGCTCGCTTGATCGTTGAAGCCACGTCGAACGATTTTCGCGGCGCGACAGTCGAGGCTGCCCGCGATGTGACTGTGGTGACGCAGCCGGTGAAGGTGAGCGTCGATTCCGACCAGCACTACTTGTACGTCGGCATGGCGGATCTAGTCACCTATAACGTGTCGGGCTCTCCGACGGCCTCGGGCGTACGCGTAGGTGACGAGACCTTTCGCGGCTGGCCGATGCCGGGTGGCAAGCCGGGCCAGTTCTCTCTCTTCGCTTTCTCCTGGAACATGCCCTTGAACACCGAGCCGGTGGTCTATGCCACAGGGCCCGGAGGTGACGAGGCGCATGGGAAGATGCTGATCAACTTCCCGAAACGGGAGCAACCGAAGTATCGCGTGCGCGACCTCCAGATCGACGATAAGTTCATAGAGAAGGTCGTGAACGAACTGGATCCCAACGGCTCCGGCGATATGGTTGAGCGTTTTGTCCGCATTAACAGCGAGATGCGCAAATCGAACAATCAGACGCTTGCTGATCTAAAAAACAAGACAGAGCCAAGGTTTCTGTGGTCGCAGCCGTTTCAGCAGCAGCCCAACACCAAGGTTGAGGCCAACTTCGCCGATGTGCGCAATTACATCCACAACGGCAAGAAGATCGACCAGCAGACGCACCTTGGGTACGATCTTTCGAGCACCCAGCATGTCGGCGTGCAGGCGTCGAATGACGGGCGTGTAGTCTGGGCCGCGCCGTTGGGAATCTACGGCAACTGCATCGTAGTGGATCACGGTTATGGTCTGCAGACGATTTATGGCCACTTGAGCGAGATCGATGTGCACGAAGGCGACATGGTGAAGCGCGGCCAGGTAATGGGCAAGAGCGGCATGACCGGCATGGCCGGAGGCGATCACATCCACTTCAGCATGCAGCTAGAAGGCATTCAGATCGATCCCAAGGAGTGGTGGGACGCGCACTGGATCAAAGACCATGTTGCGCGTCGAGTTGAGCTGCCGGGATCCACCAGCTAAGGCCGATTGCGGCTGTGGTGCTCGCCGCATCGCCCATACGTCTCATCCAATGAAATCTGATTGCGGTCTTGTAATATGAGCACCCATGAAACGACACCTTTCCAGGCTCATTGTTTTGTTTGTGCTCGCTTCTAGTACTGTCCGTGTGATTGCACAGACCCAGGCTGCAGATCCAGAATCGCCGGAGGCCAAGCAGGCCCGGCTCGCCTGGTTCAAGGAAGCCAAGTACGGGATGTTCATCCATTGGGGGCTCTATGCCATTCCTGCCGGTGAATGGAAGGGCAAGCAAATTCCCGGATTGGGAGAGTGGATTATGAATCGCGCCCACATTCCGGTCAAAGAGTATGAGCAACTGACGAAGCAGTGGAATCCGGTGAAGTTCGACGCCGATGCCTGGGTGCAGCTAGCCCAGGACGCAGGCATGAAGTACATCGTGATTACCTCGAAGCACCACGACGGTTTCGCTCTCTTCGATTCCAAAGTGAGCCGCTACAACGTGGTGGCGGCGACGCCGTTTCATCGCGACATCCTGAAAGAGCTGTCCGCAGCTTGCCAGAAACGTGGAATGCCGCTCGGCTTCTATTACTCCCAATCGCAGGACTGGCACGAGCCGGGCGGCGCAGGCAATGATTGGGACTTCGGTCCGGATCAGGGACCCGATAAGAAAGAGCTAAAGGACTATGACGGATACCTTCGCGGCAAAGCCGAGCCGCAGGTGCGCGAGCTGCTCACAGACTATGGTCCGGTTGCGCTTATCTGGTTCGACACGCCGCGAATGATGACTCCTGAGCGCGCTCAGCGGTTCGCCAGCATCCTGCGCACTGTGCAGCCGAAGACACTGATTGATGGCCGCCTCGGTGCGGCCGGCGACTATGTTTCTACCGGCGACAACGTGATTCCGTCGGCCGTTCAGACTGAGTACTGGGAGGTGCCGGCCACCACAAATCACACCTGGGGATTTCGCAAGGACGATCAGGATTGGAAGTCACCCGGCGAAATCACATTCAAGCTCGTCGACATCGCCAGCAAGGGCGGCAACTATCTGCTGAACGTTGGACCGATGTCGAATGGAGTGATTCCACAGGCGAGCCAAGACAATCTAAGGACCGTCGGGCGCTGGCTGAAGGCAAACGGCCAGGCGGTGTATGGAGCCGGACCATCTCCGTGGGGCGACGAGATGGGCGAGCCGAGCAGCAGGGGAACCAAGGACCTGCGCGGCCAGCCGCTTGTGCTTCCGCACAACGAATGGCGGGCAACTACCAAGCCAGGAAAAGTTTACTTCACGTTTTTCCAGGAGCCGCGCGTGCCATTTGAGCTGCCGCCAATGAAGAACACTGTGAAGCGTGCCTATCAACTCGCAGACGGTAAGGCAGTGGAGATCAAAGAGGAAAGCGGGAAGAAGCAGCTCGTCTTGTCTCGTCCCATTTTGGATCCAATGGCAACCGTCGTCGTTGTCGAAATCGAGGGAACCAACGTGGAACGCTGACGCATGCCAACGACTCTCCAGAGCGGCGAACTGAAAGCGACCTCGGCTGAAGACCTTCGTCAATTCAGGGAAGTGCTTTCGGCTGCGAACTATACAGGTCCTCGTCACACGGAGTTTCTTACACCGTTTGAACTCGTGGCACCGCGAAATCTGCCTCACCTGGTGCGAATCTCGGCGCCCGAATCGCAGCTTAAGACCCTCGTTCTCATGTTTCTCTTTGGAATGCCAACCGACACTGCGGCGGCACGCGAGGCGGTACACCCGGTGTCACTGGAAACGCTCGAGCAGATGGGATTGTTGCAGGTAGAAGGAGGGGTTGCTACTGCAAAGGTTTCACTTGTGCCGTTCGGGAATCTTGTGGTGGCAGTAGATCTACACGAGAAAGTTTACAACGGAGCTCCCTCCGACCTAGTCATGGGAATGACTCAAAGCACATTGGAGCTCGGCAACATAACGATACGAAGATCATCACGGAAGACGCTGGACTTCGGCACTGGCAGTGGGATTCAGGCGTTTCTGGCCGCTGCGCACAGCGACCATATTTACGCCGTTGATTGTTCCAGTCGGGCGTTGAATTTTGCGCGCTTCAGTGCCGCACTGAATGGCATCTCGAATATTGAATTTATCGAAGGCAACGGATTCGACGCAGTCCGGGGACTACGTTTTGACCTCATCGTTGCCAATCCGCCGTTCGCCGTTACTCCTGAGCGGCGATACATTTATCGAGACAGCGGAATGCACTTGGATGGATTTGCCGAAGCACTGGTTCGCCGTGCGCCGGAGTTTCTTGAGGAAGGTGGATTTTTTCAATGCCAGTGCGACTGGGTGCACCTCGCGGGAGGCAACTGGCAGGAACGGCTTTCAGGCTGGGTGAAAGGATCCGGCTGTGATGCTTGGATCATTCGCCAGCAAACGCTGGCTCCGCCCGTCTACGCGGAAGCCTGGATTCGCTCCACGGAGCAGGACGACCATACGACCGCCGTGCGCCTTTGCGAGGAGTGGAGTCAGTTTTACCGTAAAGAGAATGTTGAGGCCATCAGCACCGGCTTCATTTGTCTCCATCGCACAGGTGGGCCGCCTAACTGGGTACGGGTCGATGATCCGGTTGGGGACATCGCTGACAACTCGGGGGAGTCGATCGAGTTAGGATTCGCAACCCGCGACTTCCTCGAAGTCACGCGCAGTGATGAGGCTCTGCTGCAAACGAAGTTAAAAGCTTCACCCAAAACGCGTCTTTTGCGGGAAGCCGAGTGGTCGCCGAATGGATGGCAGACTGTGAAATCAAAAATCGCGTTGGCTCAGGAATTGTCCTACACCGCAAATATCGATGCTCCAGTTGCAACCCTGATTGCCCATTGCGACGGACAGGCCACCCTGGCCGAACTTATGACCAAAATGGGCGATGGATTAGGAGTTGCGGTCGAGCGGCTCGTTCCGGCAATCATGCCTTTGGTCCGCCAACTGATTGAGCGCGGATTCCTGTTGCCGCCGACTATGATGGCAAACTCTCAAAACCATCAAAAACTGGATAGTTGATCTTTTTCAATTCCGGCACATGGCCGACAAAGAGGTGAACCCTTTTGGGCAAACTTGCAAAGAGCCTCCTCTTATTCACGCTGCAGTTTTGGTTCTGGGGAATGATGAGCGCACAGTCGAACCACGAGCTGCGTTCACCCGATGGTCGAATCCAAATCAAGATTCGTGTCGGCGAGAAGATCCAATATGACGTGCTGTTAGGCGGGAGAACGCTGCTTGAGAACAGCACGTTTTCGCTCGATGTCGAGCATAAACCGCTGGGTCTGCAGCCGAAGGTGGTCGAGGCGAAGGAGCGGGAGAACGATCAGATAATCAAGCCCACGGTACGCCAAAAGTTTGCGCAGATTCGTGACCACTACAAGGAATTGCGCCTCAGCATGGAGGGCGGGTACGGGGTAGTCTTCCGCGCTTACGACGAAGGCATCGCCTATCGCCTCGAAACCTCTCAGGCAACGCAACAGGTGAAGGTCTATGGCGAGCAGGACAACTGGAACTTCCCCAGTAATTTGGTGGCCTATTATCCGCAGGAAGACAGTTTCTTCTCCCACAATGAACGCAAATATCTGCCGCAGTTCCTGAGCGGAATTGGGACAGGATCGCTGGCGAGTCTGCCTGCCGTTGTAGACGCAGGAGGCACAAAGGTAGCGATCGCGGAATCCGATGTAGAAGATTACCCGGGCATGTGGTTGCGAGGCACTAGCGGCAACGGACTCGCTGCGGCTTTTCCGCCGTATCCATTGAAAGAAAAGCTGGAAGGTGACCGTGACTTTCGGGTTGTCGAGAGTGCCGACTACATCGCGGTCACTTCCGGGACGCGAACCTTCCCGTGGAGAGTGATTGGTATCGCGGAGAAGGATGGCGATCTACTGACAAACGAGTTGGTCTGGTTGCTGCAGAAACCGTCGGAACTGCAGGACACTTCCTGGATCAAGCCGGGAAAAGTATCTTGGGACTGGTGGAACGCCAACAACATTTCTGGTGTCGATTTCCAATCGGGAATTAATACTCAGACTTACAAGTACTACATCGACTTCGCCGCTAAGTACGGTATTCCCTACATAATCCTCGACGAGGGCTGGTACAAGCGGGGTAACGTGCTAGACGTAGTTCCTGAAATAAATATGGAGGAACTTACCACCTACGCGAAACAGAAGAACGTCGGAATCGTTCTGTGGGTCGTCTGGAAGACGCTCGACGATCAACTGATTCCGGCGCTCGATCAATACGAAAAATGGGGAATCAAAGGGATCAAAGTTGACTTCATGCAGCGTAGCGATCAGCCTGTAATGAACTTCTACGCAAAGGTGTGTAGGGAAGCTGCCAAGCGGAAGATGCTGGTGGATTTTCATGGCGACCAGAAACCAGCTTCGATGACGCGCACGTGGCCCAACCTGATCAACGCGGAGGGTGTCCGTGGGCTTGAGTGGAGCAAGTGGAGCGCCGAGACCGAGCCAGAGCACAACGTTACGCTGCCTTTCACGCGCATGTTCCTCGGCCCAATGGACTACACGCCCGGAGCGATGCGCAACGCATCGAAGAAAAGCTTTGCTCCGATCCACAACCAGCCAATGTCGCTCGGTACGCGTTGCCATCAGCTCGCAATGTACGTCGTCTACGAGAGCCCATTGCAGATGCTGGCGGATACTCCGTCAAACTACTTGCGAGAGCCCGAAGCGATGGAATTCCTCGCGGCGGTTCCGACGGAATGGGATGACACGAAAGTGCTCGATGCGAAGATCGCCGACTACGTTGTGGTCGCCAAACGAAACGGACTCGATTGGTATATCGGGGCGATGACTGACTGGACTCCGCGCAGCCTTGATATTGACTTGTCCTTCTTGCCCGAGGGAAGTTTCACAATGGACGCCTACCAGGATGGCATCAACGCGGATAGATGGGCGAGCGACTACAAGAAGAAGACGACGCGCGTGAATAAAGGCACAAAGGTGACGATCAAGCTCGCACCCGGCGGAGGCTGGGCGGCGAGAATCCATCCTTAAGAGTGCTACAAGGATTGAGGCAGTAGGAAAGGGCATCGGCTTCAGCCGTGCCGTTAACGAACAATCAAGACTCCGGCTTAGCCGCTGGTTCCGTCGGGCAGCGAATACTTCGGACCAAACGAAAGACTTACCTCAGCGGCTAAAGCCGGACAAATTGGCGGTGCCCTCGACGGCACGGCTAAAAGCCGATGCCCCTCCCTAAACACATCGCTGGAAACTAGACGAGTTTTGGCTGGCTACTTCCCACTGGTTTCATTCCAGAGAAAAGCCAGCTCGTCTGCTGTGTCGTTGACCAGTTGCTGAAGCGAGACTCCGGAGCTGTGTCCCGCTTTGAGCTCGTAATGCAGCAGCACAGGGCGATCACTTCCGTCCTCGGCTTGAAGCAATGCAGTCATCTTACGTGCGTGCAGCGGAGCCACACGCGTATCCGAATCGCCGGTATTCAGCATGATCGCTGGATATTTCGTGCCCGCCTTCACGTTCTGATACGGAGAGTACTTGATCAGGTATGCGTATTGCTCAGGTTCTTCAGCAGAGCCGTACTCCGACGTCCACCAGCGCCCGACGAGGAACTTGTGGAAGCGAATCATGTCGAGCAACGGATAGCCGACCCAAATCGCTCCGAACAGATATGGACGCTGCGTGAGCGCAGCCCCCATCAGCAGGCCGCCATTGGAGCGTCCGCGAATGGCTAGACGCGCAGGCGAGGTGTACTTGTTTGTGACCAGGTACTCGGCCGCGGAGAAGAAATCGTCAAAGACGTTTTGCTTCTTCTCGAACATGCCCGCCTTGTGCCAGGCTTCACCGTACTCGCCTCCACCGCGCAGGTTAGGTTGCGCGTAGAAGCCGCCTTGTTCCATCCACCAGGCGTACTCAGGATTCCAATGCGCAGTTTGCGAAAGCAGAAAACCGCCGTATGCGTACATTAAGGTCGGTACGCTCCCGTTCTGCTTCAGACCTTTCTTCGACGAAATAAACATGGGCACGCGCGTGCCGTCTTTCGAGTTGTAGAAGACCTGCTTCACTTCGTATGCGTCGGAGTTGAACGGGACCTTGGGTTTGGCAAAAACATCAGCCTTTCCAGTCGCAATGTCGTAGTGATAAATCACAGGAGGGATGTTGAAGGAATCGAATGTGTAAAAACCGTGTTTGGAATCTTCGCGCCCGAAGACCTCCGATGCCGAGCCCAAAGCAGGATATGTAATGGTGCCGGTTTGCTTACCGTCAAGGGTGAATATGCGCGTCTCGGTGACGACGTCGTGCAGTCCGGTGACAAAGAGTTTGCCGCCGACGATCGAGATTCCCGAAATGGCATCCTTGCCCTCGGGAACGATGACTTGCCACTTGTCGGCAACCGGATCGCTCATGGTTATCTTGAGAACTCGATAATTCTCGGCCTGGTAGTCGGTCAGGACATATAGATCGTCGTCATAGTTCACCGGCGTAAAGCGGCTGTCGATGCCGTGGATCATCTCGCGAAGTTCAGAATCGGGCTTGCGCAGATCCTTGGCGTAGATGTCCACGCGCTTGGCTGGCACACCGTGACCTACAGAAATTAGTAAATATCGTCCGTTCTCGGTGATGTCGGGAGAGATGAGTTCCATCTGTCCGAACTTCTCGCCCTTGTATTCCTTGCCGAAGACAAGCTGATCGGAATCCAGCGGACTCCCGATGTGGTGGTAATAGACGATCGTGCCCGTGGGTTCATATTTTGCGTAGTACAGTCCCTGCTTGTCGGGAGACAGGTTCACGCCGCTGTAACGCGCGCGGGGCAGAACGTCGGCGAGCTCCTTGCGATTTGGTACGTCCATCAAGTGAACGGTTTGTTCGTCGGCTCCGCCCTCACGCACTCCGTACGCGAGCAGCGAGGCATCTTCGGAAACGTCATTCACGTGCACCGACGTATTTTGATCGGCGCTCAACTTCGTCGCATCGATCAGCCGTTCATCGCTTCCATGCAGACCCTTGCGGATGTAGATTGATGCCTGGTTCTCGTCGGGCAGCCGCTTGGTATAGAAGTACGTGTCATTGCGCTCGATTGGGATCCCAATCGTCTCGACGTGCTCGAGTTCGGTGAGCCGTTTGACAAGCTCTGGCCTCACCTTCACCTGCGACAAGTACTGCTGCGTGTAGCGCATCTGCGAGTCGATCCACGCGCGCGTCTCCGGACTCGATTGATCTTCAAGCCAGCGATACGGATCGGTGAGCGAGTGTCCCGAAACGGTATCGGTCACTGGCTTGGCCTCCGTTGGCGGCGGTGCCGGAAGAGTAATTCCATGACCTCCGTGAACTTCTTTTTGTGGAAGGTCAGCAGCAATGGCAGCCAAGCAGGGAAGAAGGGTGCAGAGGATGAGTAACCGGATTTTCATGAGCAAAGTTGTACCACGAACCGTGGGGCCATAGGCGATAGGCGATAAGCAATAGGCTAAGAGCGGAGCGCCGGGCGCCCCTCGCCCCGTTTGTTGGTTATGGACGATTGAATTGTTAGCGAAGGCGAAGTGCTTATTGCCTATCGCCTATTGCTTATTGCTGCAGTCTTACGTCACGCTCACTTCCTCATACGTCCCATAAACTTCCCGCAGCGAGTTACAGATTTCGCCTACCGTTGCGTAAGCTCGCACCGCGTCAATGATGTACGGCATGGTGTTCGCGTCGGACATCCTGCCGTCGGCTTTTACTACGGGCTCCTGTGCGGCAGCCTTTTTCAGCGCTTCGAGGCAGCGCTTTACTTGTTCGTTTGAGCGGCGCGATTTGAGGGCATTGAGCTTTCTGGTTTGGTGATTGGCCACTTCCTCATGGTCGATGTAAAGGATTTTTGGAAGGGTTTCTTCGATCAGGAACTCGTTAGCGCCGACGATCAGCTTCTCTTTGTTCTCCACGGCACGTTGGTACTGATATGCGGCCTCTGCAATTTCTTTTTGCGGATATCCGCGCTCGATGGCTTTCACCATCCCGCCCATCGCGTCGAGTTTGTCGAAGTAGTCGAATGCGCCTTTCTCCATGTCGAGCGTGAGTTTTTCGACGAAGTACGAACCACCGAGAGGATCGACCGTTTGCGCGACTCCCGATTCGTAAGCGATCACCTGCTGCGTGCGCAGCGCGATGCGGGCAGCGTCTTCGGTTGGGAGGGCCAGAGCTTCGTCGTAACTGTCGGTATGCAAAGACTGAGTTCCACCGAGCACCGCGGCGAGGGCCTGAACAGCTGTGCGGGCGATATTGTTCAATGGCTGCTGCGCGGTTAGGGATACGCCAGCCGTCTGCGTATGAAAGCGCATCAGCCAGGTGCGGGCATTCTTCGCGCCAAAGCGATCCTTCATCAGCCGATACCAGATTTTGCGTGAAGCGCGGAACTTGGCGATCTCTTCAAAGAAATCGTTGTGCGAGTTGAAGAAGAAGCTCAGTCGGGGACCAAATTCATCGACGTTAAGTCCACGGCGCCGCGCCCACTCGACATACTCGACGCCGTCATAAATTGTGAAGGCGAGTTCCTGAAGAGCGGTCGAACCGGCTTCGCGAATGTGGTATCCGCTGATGGATATGCTGTTGAACTTTGGCGTGAAGTGCGTGCCGAACTCGAAGGTATCGATCACGAGGCGCATGGAAGGAGCCGGCGGATAGATATATTCCTTCTGCGCGATGTACTCTTTCAGGATGTCGTTCTGAATCGTTCCCGAGATATTCTTCCAGTTGGCGCCCTGCTTCTCCGCCACCACGAGATACATCGCCCATAACACTGAAGCGGGCGAATTGATGGTCATCGAGACCGTGGTCTTCTCGAGATCGATACCGTTGAACAGAATCTCCATGTCCTCGAGTGAATCGATGGCGACGCCGCACTTACCGACTTCACCTTCACTTTCGGGAGCATCGGAATCGAATCCCATCAGCGTGGGCAAATCGAAGGCAACCGAGAGTCCGCCAGTCCCATGGGCGAGCAAATATTTGTAACGCTGATTCGTTTCCTCGGGAGATGCGAAGCCGGAGAACTGGCGCATCGTCCATAGCCTGCCGCGATAACCGGAGGCGTGGATCGCGCGCGTGTATGGTGGCTGTCCTGGGTAGCCGAGGTACTTCTCTGCGCTCCAGTCCTCAGGGAGATCGGCCTGCGTATGTAGGCGCCGCACCGGCATTCCCGAAATGGTCGTGAAGCGGGCGTTGCCGTTCTCGTCAAGGTTTACGCCGGACGCTGCTCCGATCGGTTGTTCTGGCGCCTTTTCCAGGGCGGGAAGAAGTGTCTCTTCGGCCCATTCCTTTTCGGCGGGAGAGGGATGGCGCTGGTCGAATGTGTCGTGGATCGGGCTCTCAGCGAGGCTTCGAGAGCTCTTCTTACTCTGCTTTTCAGCGGACATAGATCCCCAGTGCCGCACCTCGCGGCGTTCACGCACGTATGGAAGCCGAACTCTCAATCATAGAAGAGGCCGGAGAGGGAGAGCAATGAAGCGCTTCAAAATGCCCGCAAGCGGTCCCGACTAATTAGAAGTGGACAACTGCATTTGCTCAGAGAGGTAGTCCAGGATGCGCTGAGGCTCGTGACTCGGGAGAACCTGAGTAATCTCAGTTCCACAGCGCGTGTGCCCGGCTGTGATGCTCTGCCAGGACCGGATCGTTTCATCCAGATTTAGATCGGAACAGAGCTACTCCGGCTTTCACCAGAGCCGAAAGAGTGTAAGCATTCCTGCCGCAACAAAGATCAGCACCAGAATCACTCCAATGATCAGTAGCCGCAGGGCACGATTCTCCTGCCCTGGTTTCGGGATGGAGATTCCCATGAATGAGATGAACATCCAGAAGAGAGAGCGGCGGGGATCCGACGTCGGTTCTTCTGGGCTTGGACTGGGAGTGCCTGGTTCCACTGCCCCGACTATAGCAAGGAGAAAGAGACTAGAGTTCGCTACTGAGTTGGACGGAACAAGACTGCGGAAAATGCCTTCGTAAAAACGGAAGATCCCTGATCGTTCCTTGTTATTTTTTTGAGTCCCGGGCTAAACAGCGTTAAGCGCTTTGTTGACAGCGGCGTAGGGAGAAATCCACAGAACTCGCTGTTAATTCCCTGGTTTAGAACGAAATCTGCGCATTTCGGGCAGAATTCGACGATTTCGAGCTCGAATTCGGAAGCTCCCCTGTTATTCTCCCTGCTCGTCCGGGAGCGTCTTGTAAGCTAGCGTATCTGCATGGCAGATTCTGGAAAGTCCTTCCCGAAACCTGAAGGTGGAAGGGCGGGCCTCATGAGATTTCCACAGGTATCTCCAATCATTCCAAGCTGATACAACGGACAGCAGTTCGGGCGCATCGAAGTTTGAGAGGAAAAATCCATTACAGCCCCAGCACAGTTAAAAGAAAAGCCCGCGCCGCAGCCGAAGTCTACCGCCAAGAGAGCTGCGGCAGGATTCAACGAAGCCGAAGCTATCGAGCAGGCCAAGGGCGGCGACGCGTATGCTTTTGAGCTGCTTTATGGACTTCACAAGCGCCGGGTATATTCACTGTGTTTAAGGATGACGGGAAATACCGCTGAGGCCGAGGATTTGACGCAAGAGGCGTTTCTTCAGCTTTACCGCAAGATCGGAACCTTTCGCGGTGAGTCGGCATTCTCCACCTGGCTGCATCGGTTATCTGTAAACGTAGTGCTGATGCACCTTAGGAAGAAGGGGCTGCCCGAAGTTTCATTGGAAGAAACGCTGGAGCCGCAGCAGGAAGACGGGCCCAAGAAGGACATTGGCGCTCGAGATAACGTGCTCGCCGGATCGATTGACCGCGTGAATTTGGAGCGCGCAATCGAGAATCTTCCCCCGGGGTATCGCATCATTTTTGTGCTACATGACATCGAAGGATATGAGCACAATGAAATCGCGGAGATGATGGGATGTTCCATCGGCAACAGCAAATCACAGCTGCACAAGGCAAGAATGAAGCTCCGCGACCTGTTAAAGCAGAGCAAGGCAGAGAAGGCGGTGCGGCGATGAGCGGGACGGGAGAGCGGAAGAAAATGACATGCGCCGAATTTCAAGAAGTCCTGCCATACACGTTCGAGAGCGGTGGCGGGGACGCTGGGGAGATGGAACACCTGAAGACCTGCCAGATCTGTTCCGATCTGGTACAGGACCTGCGCTACATCGCCGACCAGGCAAAGCTGCTTCTGCCCTTACGCGATCCCAGTCCTAAGGTTTGGGACAACATTCAGGATTCGCTGGAACGGGAAGGCTTAGTTCGCCCACAAGCCAAGGCGCATAGCGCCGGAAAAAAAAAAGTAGCTGAAATCTCAGGGGACAGGGAACAGGGGACAGGTTACAGGGGGCGTTGAAGCTCAAGCGGCCCCAATTCGGTCTCCTGCGTTAGTTATCGGCTAGTTTCGATCGGATTGCGGTAATCATTTTGCTGAGTTCTGTGATGATACTCAACGCTGATCCTGCGTCATCTTCAGTAATGTATCTCAATCGAACTGAAAGCATCAGGTAGGTTTCGGTTTCCATCAAGGAACCTTTGGCGACCGAAAGAAAGTGCGAATAATCTTTCCTGCTGCTCCTCGCGTGCCCCTCTGCAATATTGGCTGGAACTGATACCGCACTGCGCGTCATTTGAGAGACAAGACGATACGCCTCACTGGAAGGAAATTTCTGACTCAGCCGATAGACGAGAACAGCCAAGTCCATCGATTTCTGCCACACGACGAGATCACGATGTGAAGTAACGCTTCCCATCGTCACAAAATAAATCGGAAACTCCTTGTGCGCTCCTACGCGCGTCTGACTTGCACCCCCCCCGGTTTTCCTTGTTCCCTGTCCCCTGTAACCTGTCCCCCGCGTTACCAAGGTGCACCTTCGCAGATACCCCGTCGGTGGGCTTGGGCACTGACCTTCGGTGATAGAATCCGCCCGAGAAGCGAATGAGTGCTGTGGTCTTCTAAGCTCAGGCGAGCTGAGAAAGTAGGCACTAGCAGCCGCAGAGTCCGGATATGACGAGTGAATCGGAGTTAGTTGTACTCGTCGGATTCATGGGGGCCGGCAAGACTACAGTCGGCAGGGAACTTGCTCGAGTGCTGAATTGGTCGTTTTACGATCTTGACGCGCTCATCGAAGGCCGCACTGGTCGGACGGTTCCAGCGCTGTTTGCCGAGCAAGGCGAGTCAGGTTTTCGCAAGTTAGAAGCCCAATCGCTGCGTGAACTTCTCAAAACGCTCGAAGACGAGCCGGCCGCTATCGCTCTGGGTGGCGGCGCCTTCGTGCAGGAAACAATCCGGCAGATTATCCGCGACCATTCCGCCTCTGTGGTGTATCTGGACGTGGGCCTGGAAGAGGCATTGCGCCGTTGCGCCTCAGCTCCCGGTTACCGTCCGCTCCTGCAGGACCGCGATCAGATTACGTTTTTGTACGAAGAGCGGCTGCCGTTTTATCGCACCGCGCATGCGACGGTGCGGACCGACGGAAAAACGCCGCTAGCGGTTGCTCAGGAGATTGCTTCGACTTTGCAGTTGAGTCCGGGAAATCAGGAGGCGGAATGAAATTTACCCTCAGCACTTTCGTTCTCACGGTGACAGTTGTCTGCGCCTTGCAGGCGAAAGCTCCGAGCGCTCAAATCGTTGATTCAGGGAGCTTCGGAGTCTTCGTGAACGGCCGGAGGGTCGCCACCGAGACTTTCAAGATCGAACAGCGCGCAGGGGGAAGCACGGCGAAATCTGAGCTGAAGGTCGAAGACGGCTCCATGCAGCGTTCCGAAATGGAACTCACGGACCGCGGGGAGATTGTTCGTTACGGCTGGCAGCAGGATAGACCGGTTAAAGCCGAGCTTTCCGTAGTGCCGAAAGATGAGTTCCTGAGCGAGATCATCAATGCCGGGCCAAACCAAAAGTCGTTTAACGTGCCCCATCTGATGCCGCACTCGACGCCAATTCTCGACGACAACTTCTTCCTGCATCGCGAGATCCTGATTTGGCGATATCTTGCACTCGGATGTACGTTGAAGCCGGAAGGATTGAGGTGCAACCCCGCTCCCCAGCAGTTTGGCGTGCTCATACCGACTCAGCACGCAACGGAAATAGTGACGGTCGACTTCAAAGGCAAAGAAAAGATCTCGCTGAAAGGGAAGGATGTCGAGTGCAACAGCTTTCGCCTTCACACCGATGAAAGCAACGTTCTGGTTTACATCGACGATCAACAAAAGGTCGTGAGAATCGCGGCCTCAGCTTCCGGCCTGGAGGTCGTGCGAGACTAGAAGAATCGAGCCATCGGGCCATCGGGTGAAGTAGAAGCGATTGGCTATCCACTTCCTCCAGTAAACGGTTTGCATTTATACGCTGGCAGGCCGAACGCGGAGAAGTCTTGGCTGTTACTTCACCCGATCACCCGATGACCCGATCACCCGATACCCATGTCTCCCGTTCTCCATGCCACTCCGAATCGTCGCGCCGACATCCTCTTTACCGTGGCGGTGCTCGGCGGACTATACGCTGCCTACGTCGTTCGCCACATGCTGTTGTTGATCTATGTAAGTGCTCTCTTTGCCGTAGTACTCTCACCTCTGATTCAGCTCATTGCGAGAATTCACATTGGGAAATGGCGTCCGGGGCATGGCATTGCGTTGCTAATCCTGATCGTGGGACTCGCCACCGTCCTGACTCTGTTTCTGGTTTTCGCTCTGCCACCGATCTTTCATGATGCCCGTTCGATGGCTTCGGAGTGGCCGCGTCGTTTAGCCGAACTTGCTAACCGCGCTCGCAACGTGCCTTTCGTGGAAAGCATCGACATAACCAAAATCGACGACTACATCGCAGCCGCATCAGGTGGCGCATTCGGATTCTTCACCGGGCTCGCAGGCAGCATGTTTGGCCTGTTCACCGGAATCGTGCTCACTTCGTATTTCATCATCGATGGGGAAAGTGTATTTACTTGGGCAATCACACTATTCCCGCTCGATCAGCGCGAGCGACTCTCGCGCACGCTGCTGCGGGCTGAGGAGCGGCTGCGGCACTGGCTGGTAGGCCAGGGTGCGCTAATGATGAGTATAGGAGCGAGCAGTTTCGTAGTTTTTGGTTTGATGCACGTGAAATACTACTACGTGCTTGCTGCGTTTGCAGCGCTGGCGAACATTGTTCCCGTTGTGGGAGCGCTGAGTTCACTCGCGCTAGCCAGCATGGTGGCTGCCTTCGATTCCTGGCACAAGCTACTTGGCGTGCTGATCTTCTACGGCATCTACTACCAGTTGGAGAACGCATTCCTCGCGCCGAGAATCATGAAGAGCACCATCGACCTGCCTCCACTTGGCGTGATTACGGCCCTGATGATCGGAGGCACGATGGCCGGGATTCTCGGGGCGCTGGTTGCAGTTCCAACAGCCGCGCTGGTTGCCGTGCTGGTGGACGAATACCTTGTGCAGAAACAAAGGATCGTCACCCACGACCACGACTTCGAAGTGAGCCGCACCACTCACGAATTCTAGATCTCAAACAAGAAAAGGAGGGCCGATAAGCCCTCCTTTTAGACTCAAACATTTCTACCATCTTAAGCGCAACCCGAACTCAATCTGGCGTGAGTCGTATCCCGTTGCCTGGGCACTGACTCGGCCAAAAGTTGCCGGACTGTTGAGATTCATCGACGGATCGTCCGGTTGGAAATGGTTCAGCACGTTAGTCATCATCGCAGTGAAGGTGAGACCAACCCGCTCAGTTGCGCGGATGTCTTTGGTCACCGTCATGTCGAGGTTCCAACGCGGGAATCCCCGGAGGATGCCAAAGCCGTTACCGCGCTCGTCAACTCCCAAAATGAGCCGACGGAACTGGCCATAAGCTGCCGTTGGATCGCCGAACATGTTGAGCCACTCCGTAGAGGTGCCGGTAGCGCCCTTCGACGTTGCCGTCGTGCCAACTGTTCCGGTTGGCGACGTCTTGAAGTAGTTGAGAGAGTTGCCGCCGTTGAAGCTACCGTTGGTGAGGACCACGTTGTAGATGGAGCTTTGGCTCGGATCAGATTGACCGAACGCTTCCCGGCTCGTGCTCGTTCCCGAGCCATCCTGTTGGACCACATTCAGCGGGAAACCGCTCTGCGCAGTGAATAATGGTGAGATCGACCAGCCACCGAGCAGGTGTCCCAGAATTCCCTGCTGGGTTTTGTAAAACGATGGCTGGTAATTGAGAGCCATATTGTAAATGAACTTCACGTCAAATCCGTTCGGTCCGTACTCGCTTTCCAGATTCCAGGGATCGAGAACCGTGCGCGTGCTGCGGGCCTGAACCTCTCCACCGGTTCCGAACGAGCGGCCCCAGGTGAAGTTCGAGCGCGCAGTGATTCCGTGCCAATCGCGGAAAGTAGCAGTTGCGAACAGCCCGTTGTAGTTGCCGTAGCCGTTGCTGGTGTCGAACTCAAATGCCTGGAATTGGCGGCAAACAATGACATTGGCCGCACACCCGCCCGGTGGATTCATTCCCGGATTGGTCCTGCCTAACGTCCATGAAGTAGAGGTCGCCATTGCATTCCATAGTTCATACACGCGATTCGAGGCAATCAATGAACGTTGCGCTGCAATTAGCGCGGCGGTACAACTGGCCGCTGCCTTGCAGAAGTTAGAAGTTGGCCCGCCTAATGCCTGCTCAACGAATGGCTGCGGCGTAGGTGTGGTCACGTTCGCAGCGGGACATACTTGTACATTCAGTCCGCAAATCGCCGTGTACATACTGGCGTAAGCGTTAGCGAAGGTCTGTCCGCCGAGCGTAGTCATGTACGGGATCGCATCAACGTTAATCTCCTGGAACTCGTTGTTGATGATCTTTCCGATGTACCCAGCTTCAACAAAGAGCTTTGATGAGACCTCGCGTTGGATGGACAAAGTAAACGAGTCGTTAACGCTGGGTCGCGTATCTGGATCGAGTCCCGAGCCCGGCGCCGCCGCTAAATTGCCGTTAACGCCAGGGAGGTAAGGTTGCGCTAGCGTGCTGGAAGGAGCGCCGCCGAGAGGTGCGACCAGGCCGTCGGTCCCGATTCGGAACGCAGTCGATGGATTTACGCCACCCGTTCCTAAACACTGACCGTTGCTCGACGCCCCCACGCAAGCAACTGCCTGCATGATGCCGGTACCCAGAAGTGGAACCAGCACTTGGTTTACGCCGTTGAGCCGGCCGTAGATGCGGCTGTAACCGCCACGAATGACGCTCTTGCCGTCACCGAGAAGTGAGCCAAGGATGCCGCTGGTGAAATGCGGGTTCCAGGCTGCAGAGGCCCGTGGACTTATGCCCTTGTAAAACGGATCGTACGGATACTTGCGCCCGCCGGTCACGTTGTTCACGAGAGCAAAGCCGAGAACCGGGTTGTAAACCTGTCCAGCGAGAGCGGCGCTTTTTCGCTGGGCAAGGTAGTCCGTCATGCGGATTGCGTTCCCACCCTGATCCGTCAGCATCACCTGTTTGCCGGATGTCTCGTATGGTGGCATCTCCACCGCGTACGAGAGGCCATACGTAACGGTGAAACTGGGCTTCATGTGCCAGGTATCGCTCCAATAGCCCTGGTAATAGGGAATGATGCTCTTGTCTTGCGCGTGCGTACCCAGCGGAAGCAGATGAAGATCCGATCCAGCTCGGGTGTAGAGGGTCTGCGGTTGACTCACGATTCCAAGCACGTCGGCGACGAGCGTCTGGAAGTTGCTTTGTTGCGATGAAGGCACAATACTCGTCGGTGGCAGGAAGCCCGACCAGGAGATTCCCGCACCATCGGTCACCTGATACACATTCGCGGCCATGGTTCCCTGGCCATTGTCATTGCGATCGTGCCAATCGAAGTTGCGCTGATAGAGGCCACCAAATTGGAACAGGTGGTTGCCTTTCAGCAGATTCAAATCGTCGCGGAACATATGATCCTGGCCATCCCAGAAGCGCGTACGGACGTCCTGCGTATTGACGTTGTACGGAATCAAGGCATTGCGGCCACCTCCGGCTGCCGTGGTCTCGCCACCAATCTCTACAGCGCCGCCCAAACCAGCAATGGGCTGGGGAGGAGCTCCCGCATCGCCCCACTGCCACCAGTTGTAGGTGTAGCTATAGTGGAAGTCATTTGTCAGGTTTGAGCCAATCGTGGTGTTGAGCCCGAAGACGAGGATCGACGGATACGACGGCAAGTTGCGGGTCGAAGTATATTGGCCCTTGGTTCCTCCCAGAATGCCGCCTACGTCAGCTTGAGCAAGATCTGCCTGGCTCAGCTTGTAGTAGCGGTAGCTGCCCATGAAATGCCAGTTCTTTGCGAAGTCGTGATCTAGGCGGACAACCCAGTTGTTGTCGCTCTGCGGCAGTCTGATTGTATTTCTGTAGCCAATCGTGTTAAACGAATCGCCGACCGTTGAAGTCGGAGCAAGGTCGTTGCCTACCGGCATGAACTGCGACCAAATCTGGTTGACGATTGGGTTGATTCCGATGCCGCGTGGATCGCACGGCTGATTGCCACCAGAGCCGCATACGTTCGCCGGCTGGTAGGTGACGCCGTTTACCGTAACCGGGTTCGGGTTGAGGTTGAACGGCATCCAGGCATTCGGCGCGAAACTCACCCCGTTCAGAGTGATCGGGTTGGAGCTACTGTTCTGGATTTGTATAACACCCGCTCGCAGTAGGGGAGAAGGAGTTGATTTCTCTAAAGTCGTGATGTTGGGAAAGCGAACCCCTTGGTAGAAGCCGAAGATGTAAGTCTTTCCACCAAGAAAGTTGAAAGGCAGAACTGGTCCGCCCGCAGAAGCGCCAAAGCGATTCTGGTGACGCGAAGGTAGCGGTGTGAAACCTCGAGTGCCGCCGGTAGCGGGATCGGTCGAGGGTGTATGGCCGTTCGCCCAACTGTTGGCCGAAAAATTCGTTCCGTAATAGTACTCGTAACCTGTGCCATGCCACGTGTTCGTGCCGCGTCGAGTCGCCATCGTGACCTGACTGCCTGCCGCAGAGTTGAAGTCGGCGGTTTGTCCGGCGATGCCAACCTTGAACTCCTCAATACTCTCGATCGGAGTGGGCACAACCCCGTTGGGGACTGCGCTGCCGCCGCCAGTGATCGGATTGCCGGCGAAGCCGCTTAGGTAAACCGTGTTTGTGCCGTCCATATCGCTGGAGTTGTTGCCGCCATCGAGCACGAACATGTTCTGGTCCGCATTGGAACCAGCCACTGAACCCGCTTGTCCGGCAGTTCCATTAACAGGCGTTGTAGCAGGCTGTAGTAGTGCCAAACCGGAAACATCACGGCTAAGCCCCGGCAGCGCCTGCGCCATGTCGAAGTTCATGGTGGTGCCGATCGTGGCGTTCATCGTCTGCAGCTGAGCGCCACTAGCCTGCACCTCGACCACTGTGCTGACAGCTCCGACTTCGAGCGAGATATTCGTAGTTGCAACGGAACCAACGTTTACGTCCTGCCTGATCTTTACAGCCTTGAAGCCGGGCTGAGTGACAGTGATTTCGTACGTTGCGGGCGGAAGGTTCGCAAACACATAGCGACCCGCGGTGTTGGTGGACGTGGCGCGTTTCTCGGTCGTCGTAGTGTCGGTGGCCGTGATGTTGGCGCCGACGAGTACCGCTCCTGAGTTGTCGGTTACGACGCCAACGATGGTGCCCGACGAGCCGACTTGAGCGAACAGCGGCATCGCGCAAAGCGCAAGTAGGAAACCTGCCCACGCGAGGAATCGGACGATCGTTTTAGATACTTCGTCTTTAAACGTGACTGGGGTGTAAAAAACTCCTCTGCCTGTCAGAAGTGGCCTCTGACATGGCGAGACTTGGCTTGTCATGCGTCCCTCCAGAAAATCTCGGACGGCTTGTGGCGCCGAGCAAAATTCCAGACGACTTATGAAGGGGGCCTCAACCAAACCCGATCAACAAGGCTTGGCTTCTTTATTTGGTCGCGCAGCTTAGCACAAGCTGATAGTGGCTGTCAGGGACTAAGCGAGGCAGAAAGGGGCGAAAGGCGTCAAAATTTGGATAAGTCGTATCTGTAACAACAATAAGTCCCTAGATTCTGTGGTCTCGTCCCCGGTATGGGTTTGATCCAGAGCGGGCGTGAGGCAGGTACCCGGAAGAAAAAGGCCGGTATCGAATCTTCCGATACCGGCCATTTGCTGGAGAAGAGGCCTTCGTTAGAAGCTGACTCTCAAACCAAACTCCATTTGACGCGGGTTGTTGCCTTGAGAATTGAGGACGCCGAAGGCGCTCGGTGTCTGGAGGTCGAGCAACGGGTCAAAGAACTGGTTGTGGTTCAGGACATTCGTGAACACAACCTGGAATTCGCTATTGAACCGCTCCGTTATTCTGAATTTCTTCTTCAAGCTCAGATCCATGTTCCAGTAGGGCATGCCGCGGAACGATCCCACGCCTCCAGCCCGGTTGTCGATTCCCAGAATCGGAGAACGAACCTGGCTATAGACCGCTACGGGATTCGAGAACATGTTGAGCGCAGCATTGCCGGTGCCCGCCGTAGATGTTCCCACATTGTTTCCGAATGAATCGGTGCCGCCTGCAACATTCTTATGGACCGAGTTGCTCGGACTGGACTTGCCCGTGAAAATGCAGTTCTCGGTATCGTTGAAGTCAACGTTGTCGGCTCCCCCAAAGCCCTGGGCTCCGGACCCACCTTGGAAGTCAGCTCCGGTGAGAGTGTTGCAGAACAGTGGTTCTCCACTGCCTGCGGTGAAGATTGTGCCAATGTCCCACCCACCTAGAAGGTGTCCCACCAGGCCTTGCTGGTTCTTGTAGAACGGCGGTTGATATACGGCAAAAATGTTGTAGACCCAGGTGCGATCGAATCCCTGTACGCCGTACATCTTGTCGAGATCAAAGGGATCGTCCGCGGTGTAGCCGCTCGTGGCCTGGACGAAAGCTCCAGTTCCCAGCGCTTTGCTGTAAGTGAGGTTCTGCTGCAAAGTAAGTCCACGCCAATCATTCATGCGCAGCGAAACGAAACCGGCATTGTAATTCCCGTGGCCGATGCTGGCGTTAACGCCAACGCCGCTGGTGAGCTGACCCGAGGCAGAAGTGGCGATTGGGCAGTTAAGCATGCTGCAGCCAAAGTTGAATCCTGGACTCGTTCCTCCCTGGTCCAGGGCAGACCACAAATCCCACACTGCCTGATTCTGGAAGTTGCCGAATTGCTTGTTGACGACAGCAGTTGTGCAGTTTGCAAAGCCGGTGCAGAAACCGGTACCAGAAAGTGCTGCCTCAAAGAACGGTTGTGCCGCTACGGTTGGCACACCAGCTGCGCCGCAAGCCGCTGCTGAGACGTTGCATTTCATGGCGGTCTCAACGTTTGCATAGGCCTGAGCAAAGGTCTGCCCACCTTTTGTCATCATGTAGGGAACTGCATTAATGTTGATGGGCTGATACTCGTGGTCAATCAAACGCCCAATGTATCCAACTTCCATCGTCACCCGATTCGTTAGCTGACGCTGGATGGTGACGTCAAACGAATCCACGACGTTGGGCCGGAAGTTAGGATCCAGCGATTCGCCAGCGCCGGCAGCAATATCATTGATGCCGGGAAATACGGGTTGGGGAAGGTTCTGTTTAGCTACGCCCAAGGGAGCGTTGTTCCCGTCAACGCCAATTCGGAACGCTAGTCAGATCAAGCGGTCCAGCGCATTGTCCGTTCCGGTTGGGTGTTTTGCACTGAACCGGCTGAATGAGGCCGGTACCCAGCAGCGGAACGAGCACTAAGTCCACGCCATTCAAACGACCATAGATTCGACCGTAGCCTGCGCGGAAAACGCTCTTATCGTCGCCAAAGATCTTCCCCATCCAACTATCGCTACCAAAGTGCGGGTTCCAGGCGGCAGCGACACGGGGACTGAATGATCCGTAAAAAGGATTGTAGGGATACTTCGACGGATTCGCGGTGTTCCCAATAAGGGAGAAGCCTACAACTGGATTAAAAACCTGACCCTGTAATGCCGCATTCTTTTTGGCGTTGAGGTAATCCTCAAGTTCAGCGGATTATTCTGCGCATCCACCAGAATTACCTGTTTGCCATCTTGCTCGGTGGGAGGCATTTCCAATGTCCAACCCAAACCATACGTGAAAGTAAAGTTCGGCTTAAGGTGCCAACTGTCGCTGAAGTAGATGTTGTAATACGGAATCGTGCTCTTGTCCGTTGCCGGAGTGAGCGGCGGATTCAAGGCCAAGTTTTTTCCCGTTCGGGTAAACGCAATCTGCGAATCGGTCACGATTCCGTAGATAGCCGCAGCCATTCGATTAAAGGCGGTTGTATCCGGTCCCAAAGCTGACATGTCAACATTGGGCGCGCCATTAGAGTCCCCGAGCTGGTACACAGGGTAATAGTTGATTCCGCCACCGTTGTCTGTGCGCTGGTGATAATTCCAATTGCGTTGATACTGCCCGCCGAACTGGAGCAGATGGGTCCCATGCAGCATAGTAACGTCGTCCCGCAGGAAGTTATCGTGTCCATCCCAGAATCGCGTACGGGTCTGTTGCGTGTTCACGTTATATGGTGCAAGGACATTGTAGTGCTGCTCTCCGAGCGGCTCGATGGCTCCGCCCAAGCCGGCGAACTGCACAGGATCGCCTTGCGTGGACCACGACCAATAGTTGCGCAGATAGCTGTAGTGGAAATCGTTGGTGGTACTGCTGCTGATATTCATTGTTAGTCCGGCCACGTAATACCAAGGCTGCTGCGGACGATTCGAATTCGACGTCGGCGTGCCTAATTTATCGCCAGGGAAGAACCCGCCGATATCGTACTGGTCGGCAGTTGCTCGAGTCAGTTTGTAGATGCGGTAGCTGGTATTGAAGTGCCACTTTGCACCAAAATCATGGTCAAGCCGGACCACCCCGAAATCATCTTTTTGGGGAAGGGCGATGTTGCCCTTGAAGCCCTGGGTGTTCACTCCGTCACATCGGCTGCCAAGCAGGGAGCCGCTAATAAACGATCCGGTGCAGCCTGGATCGTTCGGGAGTGGCATGTACTTTGTCCACATTTGCGAGACGATAGGATTGATGCCGATCCCACGAGGATCGAGCGTCTTAAGGTTGTACTGGATGCCCGTGCTCGTGTCGGTCAGCAGTCCATTGCGCATGGCCGCCGTCGGAACCGGCCGCTCGATAGTGATGGAGTTCGGCCACCGGAATCCCTGGTAGTTGCCGAACATGTACGTCTTTCCGCCGAGAATCTCCTTTGGAATGATTGGACCACCAAGCGCCGCGCCGAAGCGGCTGTAGTGATATCCCGGAATTGGCGTTTTTGAAAGGTTGTTGTCCCAAGTGTTCGCATTGAAATTGTTGTCGAGGTAGTACTCGTAAACAGTGCCGTGAATAGTGTTGGTTCCGCGCTTTGTCACTACCTGCACTTGAGCGCCCGAGGAGTTATTGAAGTCCGCGGTCTGATTCGCGGTATTTACCTTGAATTCCTCGACGCTATCCGCGGGCGTAGGCATCACTCCCGTTGGCGTACCTACGCCGGTGAGCTGGCTGGCAATGCCACCCGTCGGGTCTCCTCCGAAGCTCGGCGTGTACACGTTCATACTGCCGTCCATGTCATTCGTGTTGTTGCCGCCATCAAGTTGGAAACTGGCCTGATCAACAACCGTGCCCGCTACGCTTCCATCTGGGCTGACTCCGGGCTGCAGAGTCACAAAGGTGCTTACATCCCGGCCAAGACTCGGCAGCGAATCCAGCGCAACTCCATTTACCGTGTTGCCAACCGTGGCATTCATCGTCTGAAGTTCGGTGCCAGTAGTCTCCACAGTGATCTCTTCCGTCACCGAGCCCACTGGCAGGTTGATGTCTTCAGTCAAAGACCTCCCTATTTCGACTCTCTGGTCGCGCACGAATGCGGTTTGGAAGCCTTGCTTACTAATCTTTATGTCGTAGGTTCCGGGACTGACGTTGGGGAATGTGTAATGCCCCGCGCTGTTTGTCGCCGTCTTTGAAGTAGTGTTCGTGCTCTTGTCTATGATTGAGACATCGGCTGAGGGAACGACTGCGCCTTGCGGATCGGTTACGGTACCGACAATTGCTCCTGTCGCACCAGTTTGAGCAAATGTGGCGCTCGCACCCAGCGCCAAGAAGAGTATCAATATGGTTAGTACTGCTAGAGCTTTCTTTCCGAGCTGCGTTAATTGTGAGATGGGTGTACAGCTCGCGAGTATCAGACTTGGTGTCTGATGGGGGATTTGCTGCCCTGCATACGACCCTCCAGAAATATCAGTCGCCAGAGGCGTTAAGCCGGAAGCGCTGAATAAGAATCCAGACGACTTATGAAAAGAGCTGCTTTAGGACGTCCCTACCCAAGTGCAACCAGGCCCGGGAGCCCTATTTGGCCGGGCAGCTTAGCACATGCCGATGATCGTTGTCAGGGATGAAGCGGAGTGAAAAGGGGCAGAATTGGTTAAATTTTGTATGAACGGTTATTGATGGGAGTTATTAGTCCCGCGTTTTCCGGTTCTGGTCCCACCGTAGATGAACACTTTTAGTGCTTTTTCAAAGCTGCTACTGTAAACAAGGAAGCAATTCCTTGAAGATGCCGAACAAGATCCCCATCGGAATACTTGGCGCGACCGGCATGGTCGGACAGCGTTTTGTGCAGCTCCTGGAGCACCATCCTTGGTTCGAGGTGACATGGCTGGCGGCTTCTGAGCGTTCATCCGGACTTTCTTATGCTGAAGCCGCGCGCTGGAAGTTGAACACGCCCATTCCTGAGCGTGTCGCCGGGATGCGCGTGAGTGATGCCGCACCCGATGGCGCGCCCAAAGTCATTTTTGCGGCCCTCGATGCAGGAATTGCAAAGGAACTCGAGCCGAAGTTTGCTGAGGCTGGGCACGCCGTCATCACCAACTCCAGCGCGTTTCGGATGCAGGCAGACGTGCCGCTGGTGATTCCCGAGGTAAACGGCGATCACCTGAAGCTGATCGACAAGCAACCGTCCCGCAAGCGCAACGGCGGATTCATCGCCACAAACCCAAATTGCTCCGCTATCGGACTCGTCATGGCGCTGGCTCCGCTTCACCGTGTCTTCGGCGTGGAAGCGGTCTTCGTAGCAACCATGCAGGCCGTGAGTGGCGCTGGATACCCGGGCGTCGCTTCGCTCGACATCCTCGGCAACGTAATTCCGTTTATTCCCAAAGAAGAAGAGAAACTGGAAGCCGAAACCCGGAAGCTCTTGGGCGTGCTGGAAAACGGAGCGGTAAAGGATGCTGCGTTCAAGATCAGCGCGCAGTGCAACCGCGTCGCGGTGGAAGATGGCCACACGGAATCTGTTTCGATCAAGTTGAAAAAGTCAGCCAGAGCAGAGGAGATTCTGGAGCAGTGGCGTTCGTTCCGCGCTCGTCCTCAGGAGATTTCGCTGCCCACGGCTCCCGAGCATCCAGTGATTTATGACAGCTCAGTCGACCGTCCTCAGCCGCGCCTCGACGTGAATCGCGGACGCGGAATGAGCGCCACTGTCGGGCGTCTGCGTCCGTGCGGGTTGCTCGACTGGAAGTTCAGCGTTTTGTCGCACAACACGATTCGTGGCGCGGCAGGCGCTGCGCTGCTCAATGCTGAGCTGCTCAAGTACGATGGATACTTGTGTTGAGCTCGCCCTTTCGATGAACTCAAGACAAAAGCAACTGCAACAACTCACGCAGATTTACACGGATTTAGGGCTTCACGCAGATTTGAAGGAAACAAAGTGTTCCCACTCAAAATCTGCGTCCATCCATGAATCTGCGTCTATCTGCGTGAGCAGTTGTTTTTCCCGGAGCTGCCGATGATCGTAATGAAATTCGGTGGCACCTCCGTGGAAGACAGTTCCGCGATCGATCGCGCCGCGAAGATCGTGGCCAGTCGTCGCGATCGCATACCGGTCGTAGTCGTCAGCGCGATGTCCAAGGTCACCGACCAACTACTTGCAGCCGGCGCAGCCGCAGGTGCTGGTGATCCGGACAAGGCACTCGAGCTTTCGCGTGGATTGCGCGAGCGTCATTATTCCACTGCAGGTGAATTGCTCGGCACCGGATTATTCACGCAATTTCATTCCGAGCTCGAATCCGAATTTGACGCGCTGGACGAACTACTGCGCGGGATCGCCGCCGTAGGCGAGCTGACTCCACGCACTACCGACTTAATCGCTTCGTTCGGTGAACGGATTTCCAGCCGGATGGTGGCGTCCGCATTCTCCGTGCGCGATTTGCCCGCGGCGCATGTCGACTCCCGCAAGTGCGTGATCACCGACGCGAACCACACCAAAGCGGTACCTCTTTTCCCTGAGATCGATCTTCGCCTCGCCCATCTCGTCAAGCCGCTGCTCGATAAGAAGCAAATTCCCATTATGGGAGGATTCATCGGCAGTACTCGCGAAGGAGCAACGACGACGTTGGGACGAGGCGGCTCAGATTTCACCGCCGCTATCGTTGGCGCCGGACTCGGAGCGGAATCGATCGAGATTTGGACGGACGTCGACGGCATGATGACCACCGACCCACGGCTGTGCAAGGATGCGCACCGTATTCGCACAATCAGCTTCGACGAAGCCGCCGAACTCGCCTATTTCGGGGCCAAGGTCCTGCACCCTGCGACGCTATTGCCGGCGGTGCAGAAGGACATTCCCGTACTTGTCCTGAACTCTCGCAACCCATCCTGTGAAGGTACGCGAATCACCGCCCGAGCTCCACAGTGCCGCAATTATTTCAAAGCTATCGCAGCGAAGCGTCGAATCACCATCGTGGATGTAGTGGCCACGCGCATGCTGATGGCGCATGGCTTTCTGAAAAGCATCTTCGAAGTGTTCGACCGCCATCGCTGTCCCGTGGACATGGTTTCGACATCAGAAGTGAGCGTTTCACTGACGGTCGATTCGACCGAAGCGATTCCCGCAATCGCCGCTGATCTCGAACAGCTCGCGGACGTGAAGTATGAGGGCCGTAAGGCGATAGTCTGCTTGGTGGGGGAGAACATCCGCGGCACCCGTGGCATCGCCGCAAAAGTGTTCGGCGCGCTCCCGGAGACGAACGTGCGCATGATCTCCCAGGGAGCTTCAGAGATCAACATCAGCTTCGTGATCGAGGAAGACGATGTGGACGAGACCGTGCGAACACTACACAAGGTATTCTTCGCCGATCCCGATCCGGCGATCTTCGCTTGAAGCCGATTTCACCACGGAGACACGGGGGCACGGAGAAAAGAACCGGGGCGTAACCACAAAGGGCACAAGGACGAAGGAAGAGGATTGCAAATCAGGCTCGAATCTCTTTTGGTTTTTCCTTCGTGCACCTTCGTGTCCTTCGTGGTTTCACACTGGGTGTTGTTTTTTGTGCCTCCACGTGAAATAGAGTTCGAATGAACCTCCTACTGCTGGGCCACGGCAAAACCGGATCGCTTGTAGCTGAAGTCGCGCGACAGCGTGGACACGATCTGCAAGTGCTCTCGTCACGCGACAACGAACACGCTAGTGCGCTCACTCCGGAGCGTCTCCGCGATGTCGATGTCGTGATCGACTTCACCAACCCTGACGCAGTATTGGAGAACATGCAGGCCTGCATTCGCATCAAGAAGGCAATGGTTGTCGGGACAACAGGGTGGTATCAGCATCTGGAGGAGATCGAGCGGCAGGTCCTGGATGCACGCGCAGCGCTACTCTACGGATCAAATTTTTCTATCGGCGTGAACGTCTTCTTCGAAATCGCCGCAGCTGCTGCGCAGGGTGTGGGCCACGGCTACTCGCCACGCATCGTCGAACGCCATCACACGGAGAAGAAGGACGCTCCGTCGGGAACGGCAGTCTCCATTCAGCGCATCGTTGCCGAAGTGGGAAAAGTTAAGCCGGAGATTACCTCTGTGCGCGAAGGAGACACAATTGGCGCACACGTGCTCCTGCTTGATGGTCCCGATGACACCATGATGCTCGTGCATGACGCCAAGAACCGCCGCGGCTTTGCCGAAGGAGCGGTGCGAGCCGCTGAGTGGCTAAAGGGGAAGAGCGGCTTCTACGAATTTCGCAAAATCTTCCGCGAGCTTCCGAAGTAGAAACGGCGAACACGAAGGTCACGAAGGAAAACCCACGGTCACGAAGTCACTCTGTTTCGTCTGACATTTAATTTCTTAGTAATCTTTTGCTTCCGGATCTTCGTGGCAACCACAATGGATTCCCTGTAACCTGTCCCCTGTTTCCTGTACTCTATTCTCAAATGCCGATATTCGAATACATCTGTAAGGAATGTGATCGCCGCTTCGAGGCCGTCGTTCGCGGATCGGAAGAGCCGGAGTGCCCGTCGTGCTCCAGTCACAATCTGGATCAACAGCTTTCCAGTTTCGCAGTAGGAAGTTCGCAGAAGAGCTTCGCTTCATCGCCGAGTCCTTGCGGAAGTTGTGGCGATCCCCGCGGTCCGGGCTCCTGCTCGATGAACTGAAGGATTCCTTTTTTCAGCGTTTAAGTGTTCTCCTCGGACCACAACTTCATCCCGCGCCGCGGCCTCGGCGGAGGCCACGCACAAACCATCGCCGGCAATTTCCTGCCGCGAACGAATCTGCTGCCTCAAGGGGAGAGGCGACGCTTCCTCGTTGCCGAGCATGATTCTGGAGCCAAGATAGAAGTTGAATGCGTCTGCCATTGGCAGCGAGCTGCTACATCGCCCGATCACCCGATCACCCGATCACCCGATTCTGCAATGACCGTCATCATCGTGCACGGTCTCGAAGGCTCGGTTGAATCGCAGTACGTAATCGGCACAGGAAGTAAGGCGTGGGCCGCTGGGATGAATGTGGTGCGCATGAACATGCGTAACTGCGGCAATACAGAAACGCTCACCCCAACCCTTTATCACTCAGGGCTGTCAGCGGACGTCGGCGCGGTTGCCGAAGAGCTAATCAGGGCAGACGCACTCGACCGCATCGCTATTGTGGGATTCTCGATGGGCGGCAACCTCGTGCTGAAGCTCGCGGGCGAGTGGGGAGACCGGGCTCCAGAGCAGGTGAAGGCGTTTGCGACGGTCTCACCCGCCATGGATCTTGCGGCATCTGCGGATGCGCTGCATTCCTGGAAGAATTGGCTTTACGAGCAGCGTTTCCTGCGAGGCTTGCGCCGGCGCTATCGGCGAAAGGCTCTGCTGTTCCCAGATCGGTACGACCTCGCTCATCTCAGGCGTTTTCCAAGTATCCGCGAATTCGACGATAAGATTACTGCGCGGTACGAGGGATTTGCGGGAGCTGAAGACTATTACCAGCGCGCCAGTTCCTCGCGAGTCCTCGACAAAATCCGCATTCCCACATTGGTAATTCATTCGAACGACGATCCCTTCATCCGCATCCTGCCCGAGACTCGTCAGAAACTAACAAACAATCCTGCAATTCAATGGGTCGAGACGTCGCGTGGTGGGCACTGTGCGTTTCTCGCCGATCCAAATGGCTATGACGGCCGCTGGGCTGAAAGGCAGATCGTTGATTTTATTTTGGGATTCAGGAAAGCTTGACCCTGAATTACCACGCAGAATTCTCTGCTGGCCCTGGATACTTCAACACCGACATGTCACTGCGTAAAGCATTCAGACTCACCGAGCGGTTCCGCTTGTCCGTGGGAGCGAATGCCTACAACGTGCTCAACCATCCCAACTTTGGTGCGCCGACCACGACGCTCTCCGGCAATCTCGGTCAGTTCACGACCACCGTGAATCCGCCAACCAGCGCGCTCGGCTCGGGCCTCGGTGGCGACGCAGCATCGCGCGCAGTTCAACTCGAAGGTCGGTTAACCTTCTAAGTTAAACGACCTAGAAACAAACAAGGGCGGCCTTCATGAGGCCGCCCTTGTTCTATTCCGACACGTCCTTGTCGGAAGCTGATCGCGGGCCCAACTCATCGTTTAACCGAAAGCACCATGCGAGATTTATCCCTAATTCTCAGCGCTTTGTCCCAATCATTCACATTCCATCAACCGACCTTGATTATCAGCAGCTTAGTCCCTATTGATTAGCCGCTCTTCCCGAAGCGTTCAAGTTACTCATTCACGAACCTCCTGTTTTTCGGGACAAAATCCCGGATTTTGTATATGCGGCTCCCAATCCGTCCCATTTATTGGAATTAAAAGGTTGCCCAATGAAGGTAAAGATTTGAAAACACACGCAAATCTTTATGGAAGGCGAAGTGCTTTTAACGCTGCTGAAGAACTCCCCTTTATTTTTCACGTCGTTCCAAGGCCTTTGTAGTACCAAACAAAATTTGTTGAGGAGACAACATGGGTAAGAAGTTTTTGTGTGCCCTGATTTGCATGCTGTGTTTGTCGCTCGCTGCCTACGCGCAGGAGACAACCGCCGGTGTTCAGGGAACAGTGAAAGACCCGCAAGGTGCGGTGGTGCCCAACGCCACAGTCACAGTGCAGGGCCCAGCGCTGATCGGTCAGAAAACAGCGACGACCGATTCCGGTGGCAACTATCACATCGAGCAACTACCTCCGGGCGTGTACACCTTGACGGTAATCGCGGCTGGATTCGGTCAGGCGGTGCAGAAGGACCTAAAGCTCGAAACCGGAGCGCTGCCGAGCATCAACGTTACGCTGAAGATCGGTCAAGCCGAGCAGACGGTTGAAGTGAGTGCGGAAGCCGAATTCGTCGATGTAACGCAGAGCAAGGTTCAGACCAACGTCACGCAAGACATCCTTGCCGGCATTCCCAAGGGGCGCTCGTTCCAATCGGTGATTCCATTCGCTCCTGGCGCACGCCAAGAACCGCTGCAGGGCGCGAGAGGTGATCGCACAAACGGCTTCCAAATTGATGGCGCATCCGACTCCGAGAACGTGTACATGGTCGATGGCGTCAACAACACCAACATTCAGAACGGGGGCGTCGGATCGAGCTTCAAGTCTGATTTCATCCAAGAGGTTCAGATCAAGTCGAGCAGCTTTGAGGCTGAGTATGGTGGGGCACTTGGCGGCGTGATCAACGCCGTTCCGAAGCGCGGGTCGAACCAGTGGCACGGAGAACTCAAGACGTACTACACGTCATCCGCGATGGCTGCCAACGATCCTTGCGCCAGCGGCTTTACTGCCTCCAACGGCGGAAACGTAACCATGACGACGAACGGCGGGAGTGTGGTTTGCGGGCAGCGACTCAATCCGACCTTGCCTTCTCTGTCGACGTCAAAACGGTTAGATGGCACACCCGAATACTACGTTCCAAAAAAGGATGACCGGCATGTCATCGAGCCAGGTTATGAAATTGGAGGCCCAATCCTTACCGACCGCCTCAATTTCTTCAGCAGCTATGTTCCCACTCTCGACACCACTCGTCGAACGGTGAACTTCACCGGCAACAATCCCGGCCCACGTACGCTGTCGAATACCTACACCCAGCACAATATGTACAACCGCCTGGACTACCGCTTGATCAACTCCGTGCGTCTGTTCGGCAGTTGGAACTATGGCTATTCGCGTACAGCCGGTCAATTGGTAGCTCCCGACAGCGCATATGGCCAGGTAAACACCAGCGCCAGTACTGATCCGAACACGCTTCGATCGGACGCTGGCTTCGTGAATCCTCAGTCAATCTACTCGGTTGGTGGCGATTGGACGCCTACTTCCAAGCTGGTAGTCCAGAGCCGCTACGGCTACTTCTTCTACAACAACGAGAGCCGCGGTACGCCTACGGGTATTCGCTACATCTATGACACCACAGTGAATGCAAGCTCGAAGGATGTTAACGGTAACCCGTTCCCGGCGAGTTCGTTCAACACTGGAGGCTTTGCTACCATTCCGAGCAATTTCTCCACACGGTTCGACGCTTTCAAGCGTAAGAGCACGAATACGGATGTCTCGTACTTCCTCGGCAACCTCTTCGGATCGCACACCTTCAAGGGCGGCTACTTCTATCAGTCTCTTGGAAATGACGTGCTCATCACCGCCAACACGGCTGTGGTCGACATGACGTGGGGCCAATCCTATCAACCTGTAACCAGCACAACTGCTTGCGCCGGCATCCAGGCAACTGAGCCTGGTGGCGTCTGCCAAGGCCAGTATGGGTATTTCTACGTAGGCAGCAACAACGTATCCAACACCGGAAAGGTTAACGCAACCGATCAGGCCTTCTACTTCCAGGATGCCTGGACCGTGGGGCGTACTGGGCTGACGATCAATGCTGGGTTGCGCCTGGATCATGAACACAACCCGGCTTATGATCCAACCCGTTTTCCCGACATCAACTTCGGATGGGGTGACAAGATAGCTCCTCGCATCGGCGGCGCCTACGATTTGCTTCACAATGGCAAAGTCAAGATCTACGCCAGCTATGGCAAGTTCTTTGACATCATGAAGCTCGGCCTCACGCGCGGCTCATTTGGCAGCGATTATTGGCATCAGTGCGTGTACGCACTGGATACTACTAACTTCCAGAGCATCACTCCCACTTTGACCACTGGAGCTGGATGCCCGGCCTCTGGCCCGGCTCCGGGTGTGACTGGTCGTTTCATCGAGAACGTGGATTTCCGCGCTACCAAGGCGGATCCGCGTGATCCCGCCGTTCAGTCGAACATGAAGCCGGTGGAGAATCACGAATTCGTTACCGGAGTAGACTGGGCGATCTCGCCGACCATGAGCCTGGAAACGCGGTATTCGCGCAAGCGCCTCGACAATACCATCGAGGACATGTCGATCACCGACAACCTGGGCTTCTACGTGGGCAATCCGGGCACGCAGTTTGCTGACCTGCTGCATCGTCCGGTTGTGATCCCCAATGACGCGGGCAACAACTACCTCAACACTGTACCCTTCTGCGCTGAGTGCCCTGGCGTGGTGAAGCCGATCCGCAACTACGATGGTCTTGAATTCCGCTTGACCAAGCAGCCAACCGGAGGAAGATGGTTTGGCACGGTGAGCTACACCTACAGCAAGCTGACGGGTAACTACGCCGGACTGACCAATACCGATCCGACTGACGGCAATGGTGGGCGCCACTCGCCCAACAACGGTCGCGCCTTCGATCTTCCGACTCAGACTTATCTACCTAGCGGAAAGATCGACGACGGTCCGTTGTCCACTGATCGTCCACACACTGCCAAGCTGTTCGGCTTTTACCGCCTGCCGTGGCTGGGCCAGGAGACAACATTTGGCGTCTCCCAAGCCTTCTACCAAGGCACTCCGATCACCACCTGTTTACCTGTTGTCGGTACCTCTTCGGCATGCCAGTGGGCGAATGGGCGCGGCAACTTCGCTAGTCTGTCTCGCGATCCGGCAACCGGCAACATCTTACAGAGCGGCGTGGTAAACGATGCTCGCACATCTCCGTACCTCCAGACGGATTTCCAATTGACTCATGAGATCAAAGTCAGTAAGACCCATGAGAACTATCGTCTGAAGCTTGGCGGAAACATCTACAACGTGTTTAATCAGCACTCCGCAACCGCTTATTACCAATTCGCGATTCCGGCGAACCTGATCACCCCGAGCCGCCCGCAGCGCTTCTCTGGCGATCCTGGGGTCGATTGGGGATTGGTGATGAACGGCTATAACTACATTGACGCACTGAACGCCACCGGAAAGTTCGCCGGTTCGTATTCGCCGCTGACTTTGGCCAGCCGCTACGGCAAGCCTCAGGTCTTCGAGACGGCGCGTCAGATTCGCTTGGAAGCTCGATTCAGCTTCTAAGTTGAGTTAATCCGAAAACTCTGGGGCCGGGAAAACCGGCCCCATTTTTCTTTGCAAAGCAAATCTGTAGGCCGCAGACCAAAGACTTGCGAAGGGACGAAGAATTTAGAATGTTCAGAAGGATGACTCGTCTTCTGACGATGCTGACGGCTGCCCTGGCTTCGTTGGGCTCCAGCTACGCGCAGATCTGCGATGTGCGCACTGGGGCGTCCATGCAAATGAAGGTGCAGCTCACCTTCGACGATCAAGCTCCGGATGCTGCGCCTGGATCGGTTTCGACTCAGAATGACCCAATACACCGCGGCGATACAGCCAGCAACCAGCGCCGGTACGATTTCACTTCCATGCAGATTCAGGTGCAACTTCAGGACCCGACGGGTGGAACGTTTCAGGAGCAGATGCCGGCATCCGATGGACAGATCCGCATGACCGTTTGCAGAAGATCAATCTACCGCCTACGCATAACAGGTCCAACGATCGAGGAGGCTGTCGTCGATAGTGTTCAACCCGGGAGTGGGGACAGTCTCGTTACGGTCGTGCTCCATCGCAAGCTCGGCAAAGAGCAGCGCAAGGCCCAAGAGGCCACAGTTTCAGCGCATCGTCTGCGAATTCCCAATAAGGCACGAAAGCAACTTGCCAAAGGAGATGCGGCGATGAAGAAAGGCAAACTGGCCGATGCCGAGAAGTGCTACACCCGAGCAATCACGATCTACCCTCAATTTGAAGAAGCTAGAAACAGCCTTGGTGTCGTCCTGATGCAGGAGGGCAAGAAGACCGAGGGAACCGCAGCATTCGAGGGAGCGGTTGCCGTGAATCATAACTATGCTCCCGCCCAAATAAACCTGGCCAAGATTGCATTCGACGACAAGCGTTTCGATGATGCCTATACTCTCGCCCGGCAAGCGCTCAAGAGCGAGCCGTTGAATGCGGGTGCATTATTTGTGGCGGCTGAGTCTGCATTCTTCAAGGGCGAGTATGCCGACACGGTGAGCTACACCCGGACTCTACATTCAATTCCGCACGAGCAGTATGGGTTGGCCCACTATCTGGCAGCGAAGAGCCTCGAGGCTCAGCATCAACCGGAGGCTGCTATTGTTGAGTATCAAACTTTCCTGGAAGAGGATCCAAGCGACCCTAATGCAAAGCGTGCTCGTGAACTTGTTACATTGCTGCAGGCCTCGGCAGTGCCTGCCCGCCCGCAAACGACACCACGACCATGATCACCTTTCCAGGAACTGTCATCCTGAGCCCCTCGTTTGGGCGAAGGATCTCCCGGAATATGTCGGACTTAAAGGCTGCTTGCATGGCTTTTTGGCCCCGGCGTTCAATTCTGGCTGATCAGGAGGCAAGAACCATTCTGGGACAAAAAGCCCCGATAGAGCATGGGAGCCTTGTAGATAAGCGGGAGATCCTTCGCCCAAACGAGGGGCTCAGGAGACAGTTGTCGGATTTAGGCGATTTATCCAGAACATTTTTTGACGATCAGTGTCAACTGCTGACGTGTTCTGACCTAAGATTGCACTTTCCCCGGAGGGTTTCGATGAGCCCGTCAATAAAACTGCTGATTCCTTTTTTGGTCCTCGGTTCCATCTCGGTTCTTGCCCAAGACAAGCAGCAACCTCCTGTCTTCACGAGTGGAACCAGCTTCGTTCAGGTTCCCGTAATCGTACAAAGGTCCGGCAAGCACGTGAGCGGGCTGAAGAAGGACGATTTCAGCCTTCGCCAGGATGGCAAGGAAGAGCCAATTGCCACTTTTGAGGAAATACACGCCGGAGGCGCACAGACCGCTGAGACTCAGGGTCAAATTGGGAATCGGTTAGCACCCGTCCCTGCTCAGATCACGGTCATCGCGCTCGACATGGTCAATACTCCCAACCTCGACCGCACATACTTCATGCAGGAGTTCGAGCGGTATCTCACGAAGTCAGAAAAATTCGACGGACCCATTGGCGTGGTGGCCATAGAGCGAACCGGCATTCGCGTTCTGAAAGGCTTTACGAAGGATCCGCGCCAGATCATGGCTGCGATCGCGGAACATTCCAATTCTCAACCTACCAACAATACCCAAGGCACAGAACTCATAAGGCAGTTGTCCGATGGTGCAATTTCGGAGTCTCAGCTCTACGGCACAGATGTGAGGATGGAGTTGAAGCTGCGCGAGGCGGATGAAGCTTTGGTTCGCTTTCAGGATCGCAGCTCGAGAATCGACGTCCAACTCACTATCCAGCAATTAGCTCAAGCTCTTAAAGGCATACCCGGAAGAAAGTCAGTCTTGTTGGTGGGCTCAGGTTTCAAATTTATCGATAGCAACACCGTGATGAAGGACATCAGCGGTGGGTGGGGAGGACAGGATCTGAAGTACTCGGTTGAGAACGGTGCCGAATCCTTGAACCAGGCACAGTACACCTGGAAGCTGCTGAACGATGCCAATGTTGCGGTGTACCCGATTGACACGCGGCGCACCGTGAACAGCGCCTTCCAAAGCATGGACACCTCAGGCGCGAACGCACCCAGCGATCTCAGTTTCAGGCAGAACCAGCAAGCGGACCAGGATGTTCTCACTACCTTCAAGATGATCTCAGCGGCGACGGGAGGGAAGCCTTGCTTCTATCGCACAGATCTCGATAACTGCGTCCGCGAAGCGATTGATGACGACCATGACTACTACTTACTGGGATTTTACGCCGACAAGAAGAACAATCAGGCTGGCTGGCACAAGATCGAGGTGAAACTCAACGACAAGGCCAACGTGCGTTACCGCCAGGGATTCATGATCGCTAAGTTCAATCCCGAAGCCCAACGCAAGGCGGACATCGGACTCGCGCTGGCCTCTCCGTTTGCGTATACCGAGCTGCCGTTTACGGCTAAGTTTGATTCCCTTACCGGGACGCGAGGCAAAATCGCTAACTTCAGTGTGAAAATCCCACCTGAAGCGATCACGGTAGATGAATCCACCGGTCATATCGACTTCGACGTGGTTGCCATCGCGCGTGCATCTGGAGGAAAGGAGGCCGGACGAGTAGTCCAGCACATCGACCGCAAGTTTCCTCCGGCGAGCATTGCCGAGATCATGCGGATCGGGATCAATTACAGCAATCGAATGGAACTCGCGTCCGGCGACTATGGTGTCTGGTTCGTCGTGCGCGACAACCTTGGCGGCAGGACAGGAAGCTCGGTTGTTCCGCTGAAGGTTCCCTAGGCGGGTCCCTGCGGGAAAAATTTCACTGATCATTCACTGTTATTCACTGTTCCTGAAACGTGAATTAGCGGGTTCTGGGCGGAATCATGTAACGACTCCGTCAGTTCGGCAAAATTCACTGTTAAATTCGCTGTTGTTCGGATTTTGCCGGCGGTTCAGAAATGAGTTTCAGTAACGAAGCTTTAGCTGCCGGCCTACGAAAAGCTATGCGTTAGAATGGAATTTGTCGGGGCGTAGCGCAGCCTGGTAGCGCATCTGCTTTGGGAGCAGAGGGTCGGGGGTTCGAATCCCTCCGCCCCGACCATCCTATCCTCAGAAATCCCGAAAAACCCTGAATTAGCAGCGGACTACGTTGGGTGCGTTGATCCCCTGAGTGGCATTACGGGTGTCCACCACGAGCTTGGCGCGACGTACGATGTCTTTGTAGTCGTAAGTGGAGTGATCGGTAACGATCAGTACGCAGTCGAATTGCTCAATCTCGCTGAGCGGCGTGCTCTTCATCTGCAAGTCGTACTTGCGGCCGCGGCCCACGGTCGGAAAGAACGGATCGTTGTAGCTCACTATCGCCCCGTCCTTCTGTAGCAATTCGATGATGGTTAGCGACGGTGACTCGCGCAGATCGTCTATATCCTTCTTATAAGCCAGGCCGAGAACGAGGACCCTTGATCCATTTAGCGCCTGTTTCCGCTTGTTGAGTGCCTGCGATACGCTCGCAACCACGTGATACGGCATGCTCAAATTGACTTCACCGGCGAGCTCGATGAAGCGCGTGTGGAAGTCAAATTCCTTTGCCTTCCAGGAAAGATAGAACGGGTCGATAGGAATGCAGTGTCCACCGAGGCCTGGGCCTGGATAAAACGGTTGAAATCCGAATGGCTTTGTGGACGCGGCCTGAATCACCTCAAAAATGTCGATCCCCATCCGCAGGCAGAGCAGCTTGAGTTCATTGACCAACGCGATGTTTACGCAGCGATAGATGTTCTCAAGAAGCTTAGTCATCTCAGCCGCGGCGGCCGAGGACACCGGAACTACGCGGTTGAAAATTGAGTTATAGAGCGCGCTGGCATATTGCGTGGCTATGGGTTCCAGTCCACCGATTACCTTGGGGATGTCGCGGCGGGCTACCTGTGTATTGCCCGGATCTTCGCGCTCTGGGGAGAAGGCGACATGGAAAGTATCGTCACCAGAAACTCCCGCGCGGGCAGCCTTCAATCCGAGCCGGTTTTCCTTTTCAAGAATCGGAACTAAAACTTCTTCCGTAGTTCCGGGATAAGTAGTGCTCTCGAGCACCACCAATTGTCGCGGACGCAGATTTGGAGCGATGGCATGTCCGGTGTTCTCGATATAGCTTAGGTCCGGCTCATGGTGTTCGTTGAGCGGAGTGGGGACACAAATAATGATGGCGTCCAGTTCGGAGAGCTGCGCGTAATTCGTAGTAGCGGTAAAACCAGCAGACTTTGCCGCGGAAATTTCCTCAGGAAGAATACGGTGAATGTACGAACCCCCGGCTGCGAGGGTGTTTACCTTCTGCTGGTCAACATCGAAGCCTGTGACGCGGAACTTCTGGTCGCTGAAAAGTAAGGTAAGAGGTAGCCCGACATAACCGAGACCAATAATTCCAACCCGTAGCTCTCGGGTCTTTGTTTTCTCCAAAAATGTTTGCGCGCTCGCTGGCGCTGCGGTTGTGTTCATCATATAAAAAATCTTAGCACGCAGCTTGCCACTCACCGGTCCGGCTGGGGATAAGTCAAAGTGCAGCCTTAAGGCCTTTGGTCACGTATGACACCTAAGAGCTTTGCCCTTTAGCAGAGCGCATGGAGCTGTGATATAGTGCCTATAACTGCTAACAGAGCTTCTCGTTGGCCGCCTTCCTTCGTCTATAACCCCTCTAGAGGTACATGGAAAGGTTTTTGCCTTTCGTACCCGTCAGGTGGGTCATTTTGCTTGAAGCAATTCACGACGCACACTACCGTTGCTAGCAGGGTAAATGCGCCACAATCTTCCCTGCGTCTGCGGAGGCTCTGGTCAGCATTTGGGAGAGGAAACCGGTGAAAGTTCGGAATCTGGCAACGGGGCAGTTGCTTCTGTTGGTGTCCTTGTTTGTGTTCCCCTTTCTGCTCACTGGATGCGGAGGCACGGGAGTTTCCGATCCGTCGCCTAACCCCACTCCTAGCCCCTCGATAAGTGCTGCGCCGAGCAGTCTGAACTTCGGCAATGTTACGGTCGGTACAACGAGCAGCCTGACCGTGACCGTTACCAATACCGGAAATGCGGATCTAGTGGTCTCCGCGGTGACGCTGTCAGGCGCTGGTCTCTCCATGAGCCCTCTCACTTTTCCAGTCACGGTCACCGCTGGTTCGAGCCGCACAGTTACCGTAAGTTTTGCGCCACAGAGCGCCGGCGCGGTGAATGGGACAGCTACCATTACGAGCAATGCAAGTGCGACTCCGACCGTTGTGTCAGTTCAAGGAATGGGTGTTTCCCCGGCAGTTCCCACTCTCTCCGTTTCTCCCTCAGCAATCTCCTTCGGCAACGTGGTTGTAGGCAACAGCTCTTCGAAGAACCTAACGCTCACGAATTCAAGCGCTGTGGATGTGAGTGTGTCCGGAGTCGCAGTGACCGGTGCGGGATTCAGCTCCACCGTGCAGACTCCATTCACGGTTTCTGCTGGCACTAGCAGCCTGGTTCCGGTTCTATTTCAGCCTCAGGCGACTGGCAGCGTTACGGGCTCAATTTCGGTGGCGAGTACCGCAAGCAATTCTCCCGGGATTGCATCGCTATCCGGCACAGGAACGGTCCAGCCGGTTCAGCATAGCGTCGACGTGAGCTGGACTGCCAGTACCTCCACTGTGGCGGGCTACAACGTATACAGGGGATCTCAGTCAGGCGGACCGTATCAGGTCTTGAATTCCACCCTACAGTCGCTAGCATTCACGGACTCCACAGTTCAGTCGGGAACCACGTATTACTACGTGGTGACCGCGGTGGACGGAGGCGGAGTTGAGAGTGTGTTTTCGAACGAAGCAGCAGCCATAATCCCAACCCCTTAATTGCAGCGGATCTTCGTTCGATCTGCGCGCGCTACCTGTTCGAAATTGCCATACTCTCCGGTGACTCAATCCCAGCTCCCAGCTGGTTTGCGGTGGGTCGCAACGCTGGGCTTGGCTCGCTGACTTGCCGCACTTCCGATCGCTGCAGAAGCTTCCATATCGGATAAACCGCGGCCAGACCGATCAGGTAGAAGACGATGCCGCCTTTGTGGTGGAGACTGCCCGTGAGAAAGCGCGGATCCACGTGAATCGCCAGCAGAGTCAACGTCACAATTCGGAGAGCATTCTTAGCGAAGGATAGTGGGATGGCCAGCAATACCAGAATGAAACGCCGCGAAGGTGTGTGAAGCGTCTCATAGGCCACCACAAGCAGCGTGAATATCAGCGCGATGCTCGAATTTATCCCGCTGCACTCTTTCGCGACTTCGATTGTGACTCCCGGAACATACAGGAGGAAACCATCGCGATAGACAGGAGTACCGAGCAATGAAAACAAGGAATATGCTGCGGCAGTAGAGCCAGTCTGAAGTGCACCAATCACTCGGTCGGCGACTGATGGCGGCAATGGAGCGCTCAAGGCCAGCAAGACGAATGGGAATAATGCCCGCTTAATAGCCTGCCTGCCGTACACCAGAACGAAGACCCCGGTGAGCCACAACAACAGCGCGAAGAACTTCAGTTCGAATGTCAGGAAGGAGTCAGAATTGACTGATGTTCTCGATAATGCGACTGCCGAGAACCCAAGGCTGAAAACGATTATCAACAAACCAGGAATGAGGTCATAGCAAAGGTGCGCGAAAATGTGCTGCCTCCGCGACCAAATCATGTAGGCAGAAAAGATGGGAATCAAGACGCAATAAGAACCGTATCCGTTCTTCAAGGAGAACGAGAAAATCTCAATCAGCAGCTTCGACGCGACGGCCATGCCTAGCAGTGCTAGCGTTGCAAAAGCGCTGTTGCGCACAAGCGTCGAAGAGAATTTCGGCAAACCGATCCTTTCCTGTCGATAACTCTTGTCGATAACGCAGCAAGAGTCCGCAAGACGGTTCTTTTCGCGCGCACAGACAAATGGCTGCAGTTATTCCTTTATCCATGTGCAATTGTCGTTCCATGGCTTGGCTCCGCCGGTGCCTCGTGACCTTGTGGATTTCATGTACTGGTCGTAGTCGCTATAGCGAGGTTTTGGCTGTCCCAAGACCTGACGTTTAGCGTCCAGGCATGGTGATAAGCTGTCTGACCTTGCGCTGTGACTAGAACCCTCGGCTTCACGACCGGCCTGAGAGCCTGTCGGAGATAGATTTTTGCGAACGAAGAATCAGCAACTTACAAATAATCGAGTCTCTGTAAGTTATTGATTTCTGGTTCGGGAATCGTTCTCTCCGACAGACTCCTGAGCTGCGCTAGTTCCCCACAAGTGGAAACAGTTTTCACATATGGGTGGAAATCGTTTTCACACTCTCATTGCCATATCTGAACCCGACGATGCCCTGGCTCTGTAGTTGATCGAAATCTCGCTGCTGATGTCTCTCTCAAATAGACACCAATTGTTAAGTAAGTCATTTTGAATCAACCGTTTGGCGATGAAGTCTCGGGAGAGAAGCCTTTCTGGGATTGATGGCCCCCGAAGTGCAACTAGGGGTGAGGTAGCGCACTGAAGAGAACCAGAGTCACCCATGAGCGAAGGCAATTTGTCTGCATATACGTCACGAAGTGAGACGCGTCCGTTGCCGAATGAGTCGGTATTGTTCGGCTCTTCGCTACGCATGCAGGCGATTCGCTCAACCTTGCGCACGGTGGCAGTCAGCAATGTTCCCGTGCTGATTCATGGAGAGAGTGGCACCGGAAAGGAACTTCTCGCACGCGAGATTCACCGTCTCTCCTCGGTTTGCTCGGGACGCTTCGTAAAGGTGAACTGTCCCGCGATCCCTGGGACACTCTTTGAAAGCGAATTATTCGGTTACGAGAAAGGCGCCTTCACGGGGGCTATTGGCAGGAAGGCGGGTCGCGTTTCCCTGGCGGACCATGGAACGCTTTTTCTTGACGAGATCGGAGAACTTGAGGCCGGACTGCAGGCGAAACTGCTTCAGTTTTTACAGGATGGCAAGTTTTGTCCGATAGGAGGTCAGGAGGAGAAGACCTCAGATGTCCGGCTGATCTGCACGACCAACCGCAAGTTGGAAGAGGAGATTGTGAGTGGCGGGTTTCGCCAGGATCTCTTCTATCGCATCAACGTTGTGAATCTCCGTCTGCCTGCCTTGCGCGAACGCCAAGTAGATATTCCCGTTTTGGTCAGCTACTTCATAGAAGCGTTCAATTGTGAGTTTAACTGCCGAGCAAAGCAGCTCTCAGACGGGTTGATGAGTTCGCTTCAGGCTTACCACTGGCCCGGCAACCTGCGCCAGTTGGAAAACGTTATGAAGCGCTACGTAATCCTTGGCACGGAACACGCAATCCATTCGGAGATAGAACAGAAAAGGCCGAAAAGTCAACGCTTCACGACCATACCGGACATTCCTCCGGGGGGGTCAATATCCCTGAAGAAGGTTACCAGGGAGATGGTGCGAGATTTTGAGCTGCAAGTTATAAGCAAGATGCTGGAGGCTCACAGCGGGAATGGCGTCCGCACGGCCCGCGCGTTGAACATCAGTTATAGGGCGTTCTTATACAAAGTGAAGGAGTTACGTTTGAGTTCGCCATCGGTTCAGTAATACAGGATCAATACTTGGTACAGCGTTTGGGTTTTGCGAATGCCTAATGACATTGGGCAGGTTGGAATGTCGATTTGTTTTGGCGGGGTCACTGATGTGACTCAGAGGGCGAAGCTATGGGCAGTTTACAAGTAGTTCAGAGCGCGCAAGGTACACAGCTTGAAACTAGTTGCTGGTACGCGCTGCATACGAGATCCCGGCACGAAAAGCGAGTTGCCTCCGAGTTGAACCAGAAGGGCATTACAGCGTTCTTGCCGCTGCTTACGGAGACCCGGAAGTGGAGCGATCGCCGAATGAAGATCGAAGTGCCATTGTTCTCCTGTTACGTGTTCGTGAACATGACGAAATGTCCGGAGACAAGGGTTTCCGTCCTGCGTACTCCCGGAGTCCTCACGGTAGTAGGCGGGAATCAGTTGGGATCGTCAATTCCGGATCACGAGATTGAACAGATCCAGACCATTCTGGAACGGAAGGTTCCTTTTACGACTCACCCGTTCCTCGAAATTGGCCAGCGGGTGCGCATCCGGGGTGGTGCCTTGGATGGGATTGAAGGTGTTCTGAGCCGCTTCAAAGGCACAGACAGTCTAGTGGTTTCAGTTCAGACGATTCAGCGCTCTCTCTCGATCACAGTCGAAGGGTACGACGTCGAGCCAGTAGGGCCGTCAAAACGAGTCCTCTATGTGTAGCTGTTTTTGACAACAGTCACGGCAACTTGCTTCGCCAGGAAACTAAAATGAAACTCTCGCCCAAACTGAATTGCTTATTGGCTTTCGTTGCTGCTGCAATGGCTTGCTCCTCATTTGCTCAATCGACAGGCAATGAGCGTAACGTCGCTTCCATCCGCCAACCTGAGCCGGAAAAGATCGCTACGAGTAGTTCTCGATCTGACGACTATGTCATCGGGAGCGAAGATGTCTTGGCAGTGAATATCTGGAAGGAGCCGGAAATCTCTCGCACGGTGCCGGTTCGCCCCGACGGAAAGATCACAATCCCTCTGGTGGGAGACATTCAGGCCAGTGGTTTAACGCCAAAAAAACTGCAAGACAACATTGCGCAGGGGCTCCGCTCTTATGTGGCCAGTCCAGAAGTGACTGTTATCGTGCAGGAAGTCAAGAGTTTAAAGTTCAACATTGTCGGACAGATTGCCCATCCGGGCTCCTACGCGCTAAGTCAGCCCATGACCGTTCTGGATGCGATTGCGGTGGGTGGCGGTCTTAAGGATTTCGCCAAAGGAAGCCACATCTACGTATTGCGAACGAACCCCGACAAGACACAAGAGAAATTGTCGTTCGACTACAAGCAGGTTATTAAGGGAAAGAAACTTGCCGGCAATGTCGAACTCCACCCCGGGGACACGATCGTTATTCCTTAGCTCTCGCGGAGTTGCCGTATGTTCAAAATCTCACTTGTTTGCATCGTTTTTTGCGGCTCATGCTTGATGGCACAGGAACCCTTGATCCCGTCACAGGTGGGTACTACTCCTCTCACTAACGAGGCTGTCCAGAGCAACATCTTTGATTACGGAACCACACTATCTGGCTCGTTTGACGACAACGTGACAAATCCGAAAAATCCGGCGGTAGGCGAAACGAACTTCACGTCGTCGATTCAACCAAGGGCGCGTTTGTCTGTGGATCGAAGTCGCTGGACCTCCAGTTTGTATTACGGTCCTGGTTTCACGTACAGCAGCAATATCTCGGCTTACAACAACACCTCTCATGCGGCTGGAGCTGAATTCAAATACAACTTCACGAGGCGACTGTGGTTCGTGACACGAAATTCGTTCTCGATGACGTCGGGCCCATATGAAAGTTTTCAAGCCAATGCCGCGTTGCCGAGCTTAGGTCTTCTAAGCCAGCCAAACTCTTCGGCAATTGGTGCGAATGTTCACAGCCGTGCCGGGCAATCGCAGGGCGATCTCGTGTATTTGATTGGCCCACACACTTCGGTCGGAATAGGCGGAACGTTTACGGATTTGCGTTACGAGACAATCGGCGACAGCGCACTGGTAAATAATTTCTCGCAGAACTCGCGCGGGTGGTCAGGACACGCTTTCTATTCTCATCAATTGACGATGAGATACTCATTCGGAGTGCAGTACACAGCGCACAACTCTACCTCGACGTCTGCGCCGGGAAAGTTTTCGTCGCTTTCTCACCAAGTTCTCGGTTCCTGGAATGTTGCGCTGACGCCTTCTGTTCAGCTTTCGTTCTTCGCCGGACCTGAGATCTCGGAAATCGATGACAATCTTGTCGGCATCACTGGGCCACTGGTCACACACTCAACCCGATCTTCAGTGGCTGGAGGGTCAACCCTGTCATGGCGGGGGGAGCACAACGGCATGAGCCTTGGTTTCGTCCAGCAGGTCAACGACCCAGGCATCAGCGGCGGCGGCGCCGTGAGCATGCGAACGGTTAACTTCGACGTGCAGCGGAGAATCACGAAGCTGTCCACTCTCTATTTAACTGGAAATTACACTTCGAACAGTCAGCTAGATCCGCTAAGTGTCGCTCCGCTAGTAGATTCTGCGTCCGCCGGTCTCACCTTTTCCAAGGTCATCACTCCGCACCTGAGTCTTCAACTCTCTGGTATCCGGCAGCAATTCATGGGAAACAGTCCGTTTGGATTCGGACAACGAAGTCACGACATCGCTTCAGTGTCACTGTCGTATACGTTCCAAGCTCCGATCGGAAGATAGATGATGGATCAGGTCGAACAGAATAGTTTGCCGAATCTAAAAGGCTGGTGTCTGCGACTTTACCGGCACCGGCTTACAGTGGCCGCATCCCTCTTCATGGGGTGGGCGTTACTGACGACACTGGTTTGGTTTATTCCAGGCAAATATCGTTCTGAAACTCTAATTCTCGTCGAGCAGCAGCGCGTACCAGAGCACTATGTGGAACCTAATATTGCTCTGGACCTGCAGCAACGCCTGCAGAGTATGAGCGAGCAGATCCTCAGTCGAACGAGACTGATCGCCATCATTGACAAGTTTCACCTGTACAACGTAGATCGCCATGCAGATTCGGACGTTGCGGTCGAAAGGATGCGGAAGGACATCAGCATTGATCTAGTGAAGTCCGATGGCACGCGGAATCCGATTGCTGCCTTCAAGATCTCTTACTCTGCGAACAAACCAATGGTCGCTCAGCAGGTAACTTCAGAACTGACCTCACTCTTCATCGAAGAGAATCTTCGAAGTCGACAACAGCTTTCAGAGGACACTACAAGCTTCTTAACGACGCAGCTCGATGAGGCTCGCAAGAACCTCGACCTCCAGGAACAGCGCTTGCGAGAGTTCAAAAGCCGATACGTGGGGCAATTACCAGAACAGACTGCGAGTAATCTGCAAATCTTGACCGGGCTGCAAACCAGGTTGCAGCAGACCACTGATGGGCTACACCAGGCGGAACAACAAAGGCTCTACTTACAGTCACTGCTGAATAGCTATCGCGCCATCAATCCTCAGATCGCCGGGGACAATGGCAATGGGACGGTCCTACCCCCCTCATACGAGCTCGATCAAAAGCTCGAGAAGCTTAAGTCTTCGCTCGCGGACTTAAACGCAAAATACACGCCGCTGCATCCGGATATCGTGCGGCTCAAGCAGGAGATTGCGGCCACCGAGAAGTTGAAGGAAGAAGCGGAGCAGGAAGCTACTACCGGGAAAACGAGCGGTCGTTCGGGAGCGGCAGCCGCGAAGGCGGGTAATGCCACCGTAATGTCCCCCGCGATGCAAGTAGAGAGTCAGCTCAAGGCTAACGAATTTGAAATTGCGAGTCGCAACAGCGAAATCAAGAAGATCGAGAAAGAAATCGATTCATACCAGCAGCGATTGAACCTTACGCCCGCTCGTGAACAGGAGCTAGCCGCCGTTACCCGCGATCATGATCAGTCGCGAGCTAACTACGATTCCTTGTTGGCGAAGAAGAATCAATCCGAAATGGCAACCAACTTGGAAAGGAGGCAACAGGGTGAACAGTTTCGAATGATCGATCCTCCCAGTTTGCCTCAAGCCGCCTATTTTCCAAATCGGCTTCAATTCAGTCTGGCTGGCTTGGCTCTCGGACTGGCTATGGGAATTGGATTGGTTGTATTGAGAGAGATCGTCAGTCCCAAAGTGTACGGACAAGAAGAACTGCAAATGGTTTTGAGCGGACCCACCGTGATCGCGATTCCATCGTTGCCGACTGCCAATGAAAAGCGCAGGAACGTTCGTCTTCGGATTGTAGAAGCGCTCGCAGCAGCGGCCATGCTCGTCGTGATTCCAATGGTCACGTTTCTGGTGTACCGCAAAGGGTAACGAACTTGTATAAAGCCTTTTACGGATTTTCGCGCAATCCATTTGAGATCACTCCCGATCCTGCCTTTTTCTACGGAACCACCCGGCATAATGAAGCGTTGGCGAGCCTTTATCACGGAATTGAACGCCGCCGTGGGTTCATCGTAGTGACCGGCGAGGTTGGGACAGGGAAGACGCTGCTTGCGCGATGCCTTTTTCGAACACTCAAGTGGCATAAAGTTGCATTCGCCTACATTTTTAACCCTTTGCTGTCGCCTTTGGAATTTCTGCAGTACGCGGCTAGCGACATGGGAATTTCGCCTGTGCGCAAAGCGAAGGGCGAACTGCTTTCGGATCTCAATCGATTTCTCATTTCTCAGTATCGACAAAAGTCGACAGCAGTTCTCATTGTGGATGAAGCCCAGCTATTAACTTGGGATTTGCTTGAAGAAATTCGACTGTTGACAAACCTCGAGACCGAACAACAAAAGCTCCTTCAGATTGTTCTGATTGGCCAGCCGGAGTTAGATCAGAAATTAGACAGCCAAGATCTTCGCCAGCTCAAACAACGGATAGCCTTGCGCTGCCGTCTGGAGCCCCTATCGCGCGAAGAGACTGGCAAGTACATCGCGCAGCGGCTCTGGCTAGCCGGAGTGCGCGCAAAAGAGCAAGCTATCTTTGAAGAACCCGCAATAGAGCTCGTGTATCGGTACTCGCGGGGAATTCCTCGGCTGGTTAACAACATCTGCGAGGCCTCACTCGTCGCCAGTTTTGCTCTCAAGCGTTCCGTTGTATCGCCGGAACTGGTGGATGAAGTGGCAACAGACTTTTGTCTGGGCAATCCAGAATTCCCGACGAAACGTAAAGATGTTTTGCGAGCGGCTGTCACTCATATCACTCCAGTGGCGGAGGCTCTTTGAAAAAGCAGTTACTTAGCTTGAAAGGCACGACCAATTCATGAGCCGCATCTTCGAAGCCTTGCAGCAGGCAAATCCGGATTTTGGACGCCCGCTATCCGAGGCTTCTGAATCTCCGCAACGTTTGTCTCCATTTGCTGCGGCCCTTATCGGCGAGGTCCCGGTTATGGAGGAAGCCTCGCAATTTGCCCTTCCGCGTGATTCGGAGTCACGCTTGGTAGCGTGGACGCAACCAAACTCGCTAGCAGCTGAAAACCTCCGTACGCTGTCGGCTCGCCTACGACAATCACAGCAGCGGAGACAACTGCGTCGGATTTTGGTTACGAGTGCTGTTCAAGGAGACGGTAAAAGCACAATTAGTGCGAATCTGGCAATCACCCTGGCCGCGCAGGGAGAACGGACGCTCCTGCTGGATGGCGATCTTCACCAGCCTTCGCTTGCCACTACTCTCGGCGTCAACGGTGAGCGCGGCTTTGTAGACTGGTGCGAAGAATCAGACCTGACTGCCAGTCCGCTGCTTCGCGCGGAAGGTTTACCGCTTTGGATCTTGCCTGCCGGAATCTGCAAGGATCAGCCGCTCAACGTGCTGCAGTCATCGGCTGCCTCCGAATTGTTAAGGCAGTTAGGGGAATGGTTTTCCTGGATCGTTATTGATTCACCTCCTTTAGTGCCTCTGACTGACGCAAATGTGTGGGCCACGGCCAGTGATGCCGTATTGCTCGTGGTTAGAGAAGGTGCTACTCCCAGGAAGGCTCTGGCCAAGTGTTTGGAGAGCGTAGAGAAATCTAAACTCTTTGCCCTCGTCATGAACGATGCAACTTCACAAGAAGAGCGTTACTACCGGGATTATTACAATGCATCTGGACCAGTTCGAGTTGTCTCGAAGGCCGCCAGTAAGGGTTAATCGCACGTGGCACTCGAATGCCTTCCGAGCAGTATTAGCAATAACCATCGTCTCTTCATAACCGATACAAATTGACTCGGCATCCTGGATTTTAGAGCAAACGGAATACGATCATGCGCCGTAAAACAATCATTGTCCTTTTGACGTGCATTTGCAGCCTTGCCGGTTGCTCGCGAGATCCCAAGACCCGTGCGCAACACTTCCTGCAAAGCGGAAAGCAATATGCGGATAAGGGGCAATATGATGCCGCCGGAATCCAGTTCCGCCGGGCAGTTCAGCTCAATCCACAATCAGCAGAAGCCTATTACCAGCTAGGTGTCAACGAGCTCCGCTTGCGAAACCTGCGGGAAGCGTACGCAGCCCTCACGAAAGCCACGGAGCTCGATCCGAAGCAAACCTCAGCTCTTACCGAGCTGGCTGCCCTGAAACAGGTTGCGAGGAAAACCGAGGAATCGAGAGCTTTGTTGCTGCAAGTGCTTGAGATCGATCCGGCGAACGTAAGTGCCCACCTGTTGCTGGGAAGCGCTTCGCTTCAGGAAGGTAATTACTCCCAAGCTTTGCAGGAGTTTAAGGAAGCGCAACGAATCGCTCCCACGGACGCCAGAGTGTTGGCTCAAGTAGGAGATTGCTATGTGTTACTGAAGCGCTATTCGGAAGGAATTGCAAGTTATCAATCTGCCATTGACACGGATCAAAAATTCCTTCCAGCGTACCTCAACCTTGCTCAAGTTTATCGGGTGTTAGGAAACTCAGAGCTGCAAATTAACACTCTCCAGACCGCGATCTTACGAAATCCCAAAGAGGTCGCACCTTACATGGCCGCAGCCGAGTTTTACGTCCGCAGCGCTTCCGCCGACAAGCTTGCTCCCTTGTTCAGCGAACTCCGCTCCGCAACCGATAACTCGGCATTGTCTTCGCTCACAATCGCGGATTTTTATCGTGCGATTGGGGCCACAGAAGATGCCAAGACTGAGTTGAAACAGCTGCTCAGCAAGGACCCAAAGAACGATGTTGCGCGGATGAAGCTGATTGAAGTTCACATCAATCGTCAAGAATGGGACGATGCCGAGAAACTGAACGACGACCTGCTAAGGCTGCATCCGAAGAATCCACAAGTGAGGCTCTATCACTCGCGCTTATTGTTCGTGCGCGGCAACAAAACAGAGGCAGTCTCAGCTTTGGAGCAATTGACGCACGACGTACCGGACATGGCACTGGCCTATTTCTATCTCGGCCTGGCCCATGGCGAGGATGGCCAGTTTGAGAGAGCCGTGGCTAGCCTGAATGAGGCGATTAAACGTAATCCCGACCTTATCCTGGCTTACGTGAGCCTAGGCGAACTGTACGCCCGCCAAAACCAGCCAAAACTCGCCTTGGAATTTGCCAACAAAGCCCTGGCTCGCAATCCACAATTGATTTCAGCGCTTCTGTTGCAGGCAAACTCTTACATACAAATTGGGGACGATGCGACTGCCGAGGGCAAGCTGCGCGAACTGGCAATCACGCAGGGAAAGAATCCGGTGGTACTGGAGCGCCTAGGATTTGTAGCTATGCGCCAGAAGCGACCTGTGGAGGCACAGAGTCGGTTTGAAGAGTCTTTGCAAGCTCGACCAGATTACGTGCCTGCAATGATCGATCTCCTGCAGCTCTATGAGTCGCAACATCGAGCTGAGCCGGCAATCGCGAGAATTAGACAACAGATTGAGCGAGCCCCCAAGCAAAGCACTTTCTACGAAATGTTGGGCGATGTCTACCTGCAAAGGGGAGACTACAAGAATGCTGAAGAAGCATTCGCAGGAGCGTTGCAGCAAGACAAGAACGCCGATGCCGCTCACATTCAACTGGCTCGCGTCTACTCAGCAACCGGGCGGTTGCCTCAAGCCATAGAGAGTGTCCAAGGTGTACTTCAGCGCCACTCCGACTACGTTCCCGGCTACATTTTTCTGGGGACTTTGTATCAACAAGTGGGCGCGATTAAGGATGCGCAACAGGCATATCAGAATGCACTGCAGAAGAATCCAGACTATGCACCTGCACTGAACAATCTCGCGTGGTTGTATTGCGAGAATGGCGGGAACCTCGACCTAGCCCTGAGTTTAGCTGAGCGGGCAAAACAGTCGATGCCCACGGACCCGAGCGTTTCCGATACCTTGGCATGGATCGAGTACAAGAAAGGCTTGTACAGTGCTGCCGCCCAACAATTGAAAGACTTGGTTCGGCAGATGCCGGCCAACGGTCTATACCATTACCACCTCGGTATGGCGCTCGTGAAAACCGGAAAAACTACAGAGGCGCGAGAATCTCTACAACGTGCACTGGTGTCGAACTTGGCGGCGAATTACGCCCAAGACGCCAAAGCTACCTTGGCACAGCTGGACGGCAAGACGATATAGGTTATCTGCAAAAGTTTTCACATCCGCAGCGGCCTAAAGGTAATCCGTTACACAATCTCCTGCGTCAGACTCCAGTCACAAAATCTTCATGGGAATTTGCTTCAACACTGTGTGCAAACGTTTGCAATACGCGTTCGTCTCCGACTTGGCAACGTAGTATCCCAACTTCTTCTTTGTGACGCTGACAAGGCCAAACGATTACTTATCAACCAATTGCGAGATGCGTTGCCTGGTTTGGGCACCCAATCCACACGCAGTAGATGGCTGAAGGATTGCATGAGTGGGACTGGACGACCGAAAGCCCCTTACAACCCGTCGTGGACCGAAGTTGACGCGAGCGGGCGAGAGGCCAACGATGAAAGGACCGCGTGGTAGTTAGCTCCCGTAAGCCGATCGAATACTAATGGCTACTTTCCCGATTACCGAAGACACGATTTTTCTCCCTCCTCCGCAAAGTTCTGCAACCCAACGGCGCAGGCGAACGAAGCGATGGAGCGGAATCATGGAGGAGCACCATTTTCTTCGCATGCTCTGCTTGGAGCGAAAGAGAACCGAGCGTTCCGGCAGTCCTTTCATGCTCATGCTGCTTTCCGCACGGGGGGCGTTCCAGGGATCTGAAGGAGAGAGAGCAATCCGTCAGATCGTTAGCGCTGTCTCCCTGGCGAGCCGCGAAACTGACACTCTCGGGTGGTACGAGTATGGTTCGACACTAGCTGTTCTGTTTCCCGAGATTGGTCCACCTGAAGAGAACGCTAAGCTAATTATTGGCAAGGCTACAACCGCTCTCCAGAAAGCTTTGGGTATGGAGCAGTTCGATGCAATTAACATCACGTTTCGCATTTTTCCCAGTCGAGACGTTGAACCGGATGATGAAGATATCGATCTGGTCTTCTACCCGGACTCATCTGACAGACACGATTCCAAGAGAAGCGCTCGCCTGCTGAAACGAAGCATCGACATAGTGGGAAGTCTGATGATATTGGCGGTATTGTGGCCCGTTTTCCTGATGATTGCGGCATTGGTGAAACTTACGTCTGAAGGATCAATCTTGTTCCGCCAGCGCCGAGTAGGTTTGTACGGAGCGTCATTTACGTTCCTCAAGTTCCGCTCGATGTACAGCAATAATGACCCAAAGATTCATCAGGAGTACGTGTCCCAACTTATTAAAGGACAGGCGGATCAGGCCAAGAGCGGACAATCAGGGGTTTATAAACTGACGAACGATCCCCGAGTAACTCCTTTGGGAAGGTTTCTGCGCAAGACAAGCTTGGACGAACTTCCTCAGTTGTTTAATGTTCTTAGCGGAGAAATGTCGTTGGTGGGACCACGTCCGCCAGTGCCTTACGAGTTTGAACAATATGACATCTGGCATCGGCGTCGTGTAGTGGAAGTGAAGCCCGGAATCACTGGATTGTGGCAAGTGATGGGACGCTCGAAAACAACTTTCGACGATATGGTTCGCCTTGACCTGAAATACGTGAAAATCTGGTCAATCTGGCTAGACCTGAAGATATTGTTACGCACGCCCATGGCCGTTGTTTCTGGCGAGGGCGCCTACTAGTTTTCTTCCGCCCCCAAAACTCCTGACTCACCTCAAATGCTTTCTTCCTCTGATTCTGACTCGTTCTCGAGGGCGACAGGAATTTCAACGCCAACTTACCTTGAAGTGAAGGAACTATGATTCGAATTGGTGTCATTGGTTACGGCTATTGGGGGCCAAATGTGGTCCGCAATCTGCACCGTGTGGAAGGATCCCGAGTCGCAATGGTGTGCGACAAAAGCCCGGACATGCTGCGACGGGTCAACCAGACTTATCCGGATATAAAGACAACGACTAATTCGTGCGACGTGCTCTGCTCGACTGAAATCGACGCAGTGGCCGTTATCACCCCGGTCTGGACTCATTACGAACTGGCAAAAAAGGCGCTGGAGAATGGGAAGCATGTTTTTGTCGAGAAGCCGTTTACTTCCGATTCAGCCCAGGCCGAGGAATTGATTCAGCTCGCCGAGCAAAAAGGTCTATGCATCATGGTAGACCACACCTTCCTCTTTACGGGTGCAGTGAAGAAGATACGGCAACTGATCGACGAGAATGCGCTCGGGAACCTGTATTACTACGATTCGACTCGAGTCAACCTGGGCCTCTTTCAGCACGACGTCAACGTGATCTGGGACCTGGCGCCGCACGACCTGTCAATCATGGATCACTTGATTGGCGCAAAAGCGGAAGCAGTGTCGGCCACTGGCCAAACGCACCTTAACGGACATGAAGACATCGCGTTTCTGACCGTATATTTTCCCGGCAAGGTGATCGCTCACATCAACGTGAACTGGCTCTCACCGGTGAAGGTGAGAACCACATTGATCGGCGGCGAGAAGAAGATGCTGGTGTGGAACGATCTGGAGGCCGATGAAAAGATCAAGGTGTACGACAAGGGTGTCGACATTAAGAGCCGTGAAGGCGTGTATCAGATGTTGGTGAATTATCGCTCGGGGGACATGTGGTCTCCACAGGTGGAGCCCGGCGAGGCCCTGAAGACCGAGCTAGATCACTTCATCGACTGCATCGGTACTGGCAAAAAGCCAATCAACGATGGCCACGCAGGATGGCGAGTAGTGAAAATGTTAGAGGCGGCCAATCAGTCGGTAAGTAAGAGGGGAGAACTTGTCTACTTATGAGCGACTATCTTTGTCTCAACAACGTTAAGTTAGGCAAGAACGTCAAACTATCGAAATTCATCAACCTCTACGGCTGTGAGATCGGCGACGGAACGAAAATCGGGGCCTTTGTGGAAATCCAGAAGAATGCCTTTGTGGGAAAGAACTGCAAAGTCTCTAGCCACACATTCGTCTGCGAAGGCGTCACGCTGGAAGACAATGTTTTCATCGGCCATGGCGTGACATTCATCAACGATACCTATCCGCGTTCTACCAACAGCGATGGTTCCATGCAGACTGAAGCTGATTGGAAAGTCGAATCGACAAGGATCAAAAAGGGCGCCTCGGTTGGATCGGGAGCGACGATCCTAGCGAAGGTAACCGTCGGAGAAAATGCCATCGTGGGTGCCGGAAGCGTCGTTACGAGAGATGTGCCGGACAATGCGATCGTCGCCGGCAATCCTGCGAAGGTGCTTCGATACGTCGGAGCTGCCCAAGAATCCGTAGAAGTAGTGGCGATTCCGCAGTAGTGCAAGTTGACACGGTCAGACAAGGCCGGTCAAGCCGAACGAGTAGTTCTCCCCACCAAGCTAAACAAGAATCACACTTCAAACATGTCATCAGGAGATCATCCATTGAACGCCAGCAGCATTCCGTTTCTCGATCTTGTCTCTCCACACGCAGAACTCGAGGGTGAGCTAACCGAAGTCCTTCAGCGCGTGCTGCGCACCGCCGGCTTTATTGGCGGACCTCTCGTGGAGGAATTCGAGAAGGCTTTTGCGCAGTTTTGCGAAGCTGAGTATTGCATCGGAGCCGCCAATGGGACGGATGCTTTGCGGTTTGCCCTGATTGCTGCCGGTGTACGCGCGGGCGATGTAGTGGTAACGGTTCCGAATACGTTTATCGCAACCACCGAGGCAATCTCCCAGGCAGGAGCGTTGCCCGAGTTCGTCGACATCGATGAGCACACGTACAACATGAATCCAGAATCGCTACGCCGTTACCTGACCGAGCGTTGCGAATTCGCAAACGGGAAGCTCGTGAGCATGCGGAGCGGACGGCCGGTGAGCGCCATTGTTCCTGTCCATCTGTACGGCCAAATGGCCGACATGGACGCGATTCTCGAACTGGCGCAGCAATTTAGTCTCACAGTTGTAGAGGATGCCTGCCAGGCTCACGGGGCTAAGTACTTCTCCCAACGGGAAAACATATGGAAGACCGCAGGCTCCATGGGTCGCGCAGCCGCCTTCAGCTTTTACCCAGGAAAGAACCTCGGGGCGTGCGGCGAAGCCGGCGCCGTGACGACCTCAGATCCCGAAATCGCAAAAACCATTCGCATGCTGCGCGATCACGGACAGGCGAAGAAGTACTATCACGACATCGAAGGCTACAACGGCAGATTGGACGCTTTGCAGGCAGGATTTCTGTCCGTAAAGCTAAAACATCTGTCGAAGTGGAATGAGCAACGCCGGCAAGTTGCTCGACAATACAACGAGTTGTTTGGCAGCAACCAAAACCTACTTACGCCTTCTGAACCGATATGGTCGCGGGCGGTTTATCACCTATACGTGGTTCGCGTTCGAGACCGCCAACAGCTTCAGGCGGACCTGGCTAAGAGTGGCATTGGGACGGGTATTCACTATCCAGTTCCGTTGCATATTCAGAAGGCTTATAAACATCTTGGATATGAGCCTGGAGATTTTCCTGTTGCAGAACGTGTGGCGCCCGAAATTCTCTCACTACCAATGTTTCCCCAAATGACTGTAGAAAACGTGAACGATGTTGTTCTTGCTGTCCAACGGGCTGTCGCTCCGAAATCCGTGAGCGCGGCCGTTAGCCGGTAGTCCGAAAGCGATCGGCGAAGAAGAGAGTAATCATCGATGAACAACACGTACCTTCCAGAATACTCGGAACTTGCTAAGGCGGGCAGGGATTGCGATCAGCACGGATTACCTTCGCTGCGCGTCGCCCTGCTGTCGGATGCCGCAACTCAACTCCTGGTGCCGGTCCTCCGGGAGTTGTTTCGGCGCGCTGGTTTTGCTGCTGAGATATACGAAGCGCCATTCGCGGCAATCGAATTAGAAGTGTTCAATCCCTCATCAGATCTTTATGCGTTCAGGCCGGATGTCGTGATTCTGCTTCATTCCACCCAAGCACTCCGCGCAGCCTTCTTTCACCACGGGGCGGAATCTGACTTTGTGACTGAAGCTGGAGGTCGAATTGTGGGTATTTGGGATGCAATTCGAAGTAATACGTCTGCTCTCATGATTCAATCGACTTATGTGAGGCCATATGAAAGTCTATTCGGGAATTATGACCTGAAGCACGTCCCTTCGTGGCCAAATGCGGTCGTAGAAATCAACGGACGAATTGTTTCGAACGCGCGTCAACAGAACAACGTATTGGTAATCGACGTCGATGGATTAGCATCATGGGTCGGTCGACGCTCATGGTTCGACGAGCGTTTTTGGGATCTGGCAAAGTCGTTTTGTGCTGCCGAACATCTTCCTATCCTTGCCAAGAACTTGACAGACATCGTTTTAGCCGCCCAAGGTCGGGCCGTGAAGTGCGTTGTCCTCGATTTGGATAACACACTGTGGGGCGGCATTGTCGGCGACGATGGTGTAGATGGAATCCAGATTTCGGCCCATGGCGACGGTGAGTCGTTTCATCGTTTTCAATCATTTGTTCTGGGGTTGAAGAAGAGAGGGATCTTGCTGTGTGTATGCAGTAAGAATGAGCACGCTGCAGCAGTGAAACCCTTTGAGGAACACCCGGAAATGGTTCTTCACAAAGAGGACATCACTATCTTCATGGCGAACTGGGAAAACAAAGCCGAGAACATCAAGCGAATTCGTGAGAGTCTCGAAATCGGTTACGACTCAATTCTATTTCTGGACGACAATCCGTTTGAGCGCAACTCCGTGCGTGCCATTCTTCCCGACGTTATTGTTCCGGAATTGCCGGAAGACCCGGCGGACTATGTCAAGGCGCTTTCAGAGTTGAATCTTTTTGAAACCACCAGTGTTTCGTCGGAAGATAGCTCGCGAGCGGATCTTTACCGTGCAGAGTTCGGTCGCCGGTCGGCTGCCAGTGCCTTTTCTAATTTCGAGGAATATCTCCAATCGCTGAACATGACAATTGAGGTTGCACGTTTTGAGCCGTCGCGACTCGGCCGTATCGTCCAACTACTGCAGAGAAGCAACCAATTTAACTTAACAACACACCGGTACAACGAACGCCAATGCGAAACGATGATGCAGGATTCGGAGTGTATGCCGTTATTCGGCTGCTTGCGTGATCGTTTTGGAGACCATGGACTGATCTCCATCATCGTAGGCCGACTTGATGCCAGCGCGAGTACTCTTGAAATTACTGACTGGCTGATGAGTTGTCGGGTGCTCGCTCGGGGCGTGGAAGAGTATTTGATGAATTATGTCGTCTCGCAAGCAGCGCAACTTGATCTTGAACTTGTAACCGGCACGTACAGTCCAACCGCGAAGAACGCGATGGTGAAGGAGTTCTACCAAAGGTTCGGCTTTCAGAAAGTGCAAGAGAAGGCTGATGGCACGACGAATTGGCAATTGCGAGTAGACGGTTATGCTTACCGCAAGACTTACATTCAGCCGGAGATCAAAGTGCAAGTACTTGTTGCGGGGGTCCACTAATGAGCAACGACGACGTTATGACTCGACTGACCGCAATTTTCCGAAGCGTATTTGGGACCGACAAACTGAACCTGTCGAGGGCTACGACCGCCAAGGACGTCGAAGGATGGGATTCGCTGATGCACATCAATCTAATTGTTGCGATTGAGCGAGAGTTCAGAGTTCGCTTTACGACCAGGGAGATTAATGGGCTCGAGAACGTCGGAGCATTGATTGACGTGATAGGCCGAAAGCAGAATGTCACTTCCTAATAAACCTAGTCTGGAACCGTAGGAATTAAGACCCATGCACTTGGCTTCTCAGCTACGCCTGCATCACGTTGGCGTCCTTGTCGCCGACATCCCTGCTGAAGTGGAACGCTATGTCAACCGATTCGGTTATGAAGTGCGGAGCGAACTCATTCATGATCCAATTCAGACGGCTTTTGTGCAGTTCGTTTCGCTAGCATCGGATCCGGTTTATCTCGAGTTTGTGGCTCCTGACGGACCCACTAGCAAACTCAGCAACGGACTAAAAAAACGCGGCGGAGTGAACCATCTCTGTTACTCCACGCTATCTATCGAAGACTCCGTTCGGCAGCTCTGGGAATCGGGAATGTTTGTGCTTCAATCGCCGGTACCTGCCAGAGCTTTTCGGGGCCGCAAAATCGCGTGGTTGATGGGCAGCGATTCAGTTCCGATTGAACTGGTAGAACGTGGACCCGACAACGAAATCTGACCACGAACTAGTTCTCAACCTGTTCTTGTCGAACGAGCCCGACCTTCGTGCACGTCCAATCACCAATAAACTCTGCGATTTAGCTTAATTTTGCGATCAAGGGAAGGAACACAATAGAGTGCAGCCTAGTTCCGTTGTAGAGACACCCTCGCTACCAGCTCGTCTAAGGCTATTGGGCACCACCCCAGGAAATGCTCGACATTCCGGTGGAAGACAGCTGGTTTGCGTAGTTTTATTTTCTGTGGTTCTTTGCTCCATCGCAAATTACGTCGTCGCTCGTTGGTTGGGAATTTCGCGGAGCGCCCCCTGGGCGAGTGCCAACGCCGTCTACCGCCGGGTTGGTTCCCAAACCGGCCCGCAGGTGTTTTGCGGAGGGTCGTCACTGCTGGTTGCGGGTTTGGATTGGCCTAAGGTCTCGCAATCGCTTGGGAAGGGTATCGAAAATTGGACTGTAGCTGGATCTTCGCCAGAGGTGTGGGAGATCTCTCAGCAACAGAAGCGATTTAGCGATACAACCATCATTGGTGTCTCGGTATACGACTTAAATGAAATGCGGCTTACACCGGAACGGGCAAGCTATGTTCCACTAACGGTTACCTTAGCGGATCTATGGTCCTCTAGGACGAGCGCCGACTTGAGAGAGAGAATTGTGGCACAGTATGCCCTCTCATATGTCCGCGCGTTCTATCCTCTCGCGGGAGACTCGGATAAGGTGTTAGTTGGACTACGAAGCAAAGGTGCAAAGCTGCTTGGCAAAGAGGCTAGTCTGGAGCAACACGAGGCGCTCGTGGTTGAGAAAGAGGGAACATTAGAAGTGGAGGATGCGACGGATGTCGTTCAATGGGATTCCGGTCATGTTCTCCGCCGACTCGAGGTATTAGAGGCAGAGAATCATGGCCACCATGAGTTCTTTAACGGTCCAAAGAGTCGTGCATTTCGACGGATACTAATGCGAGCCCGGCAGCAGGGGCAGGTGATTGTAGTGGTCCTGCCGGTCTCGCAGTATTACGTCAATACATTCCTTGATAAAGGTACAAGCTCCGCTTTCGAGAAGGCACTCAAGGAAAATATGGCAGTGGCCCCGGAAGCGACGCTGGTGAGACTAGATCAAGTCCCCGGCATTTCCGATAACAAAAATTTTCTTGATCTAGTGCACTTGAACTCTTCTGGCAGAAGGCTGCTCACGCCAGTGTTTCTCAAACAAGTGAATGAGGGCGCGTCGGCAGCAACCCTGCGGTCGTCGTTCAAGCCCGAATTGAACCCTCGCGGTACTTTCAATAGTCAACTGCAGTAGACGCAAGCTGCAACAGTACAGTTTATAAATAGCTATGTCTTTTACGTCCTTAGAGTTCCTTTTATTTCTTGGGCTTTGCCTGAGCTTGCTGCACGCAACTAGAGGCCTTTCTGTCAGGACGTGGCTGCTCGTTTTGTTCAGCTACATCTTTAGTCTTACCTTTGGGATCGGTGGTCTCGCTCTCGTCACTTTTCTAGCGGTTGTTAGCTTCGCAATCGGTGGAAAGATTGGAACCGCGGAGAGCGACAGAGCGCGGGAGAGATGGCTGTGGCTCGGACTTTGCGTTAACTTGCTTCCCCTGGCGTTTTTTAAATACTCTAACTTCATTGCAAGCAATGTCGCGATTTTGCTGCATCCGCTTGGCTTTAACGTGCGAGTGCCTGCCAACGTAGTGCTTCCCATTGTCGGAGTCTCATACTTTACGTTTACAGCGATGAGCTATCTTCTGGATGTTTATAACGGCAAGATAGAACCATCGCACAGTGTGGGTGAGTACTTGTGCTATATAGCGTACTTTCCCAAGCTGATTGCAGGCCCTATCGTCAGAGCGGCAGACTTTTTACCCCAGTTCAGACGGGGATTTCAGGTCACGGCCGAAGATATCGAGGTCGGATTTGGATATTTTCTAGTCGGAGCTGTGAAAAAGCTTGTGATTGCTGACCACTTAGCCGGTCATGTAAGCATGATCATGGCTTCGCCTCAGCACTACAACGCTGCAACGCTGCTGCAGGGAGTAATTGGTTTTACGGTGCAGCTTTACGCGGATTTTTCAGGATATTCAGACATGGCCATCGGCTGCGCGCGACTGATGGGTCTTAAACTTCCTCAGAATTTCCTCATGCCTTTCAGCTCCATCAACATTGCTGAGTTTTGGCGACGCTGGCATATCACTATGTCCACATGGTTTCGGGACTATGTGTTCCTACCGCTCGAGATTGGGAGCAGGGGAATGCGAAGCGCCCTTGTCAGAGCTGCTCGGAACATACTCATAACCATGCTGCTTTGTGGACTTTGGCACGGAGCCAGTTGGAACTTCGTTCTGTATGGAGGGGTGCACGGGGTTGCATTGGCCGTTTACCAGTTGTATAGCAGAGTACGTCAAGCACGGTCGGTAGCGCCATCGGCATTTCATCTAGGAACGCTGGGCGCTCGCACGCTTACCCTATCCGTTGTCTTGCTGAGCAACGTACTGTTCGCGACTCGCACTCTCCCCGCCGCCTTTACGTACTTCAATCGGCTGTTGACTTGGAGCAGTGACGGTGTGTCATTGGGATCGCCTTATATTCTGCCGCTTACGGCGTTGGTGGTCGTCGCACATCTTTTCATTAATAAGGATCGAAATCTCATCGAAGAGGTGTCGAACTATTCGATGCCGATTCGCATCTTCGCATATTCAACTCTCTTATTTGCATTAACGGCGCTGGTTGCGTCTGAGGCTGTGCCGTTTGTTTACGTGCGATTCTAAACCATCAGATGTTTTTACCAGGTAAGCAAGGAATCAGGAGATAGTGATGTCGAGGCTACAATCGGAGACTCTGCCGTACGATCGTGAGGTGCTCACTTCCGGAAGCCAGGAACGCGAGAGTCGTTTCGAAAAACAAATCGCGGTCAGCAGCAAGAGAGTCTGGATCGACCTCGACAATTCACCGCACGTGCCGTTTTTTGCTCCTATTATTAGGGAGTTGGAACGTCGGGGGCATAGTGTCGTTGTAACGGCCCGTGACTTCGCCCAAGTTACCCAACTAGCGGAGTTGATGCATCTTCGGTACACCACAGTAGGGCGGCATTATGGCAAAAATAAATTGTTCAAAATCGCAGGCGTTGTGGTCCGAGCTGCTCAACTCGCCAGGATTTGTAGACGTGCCCGTCCCGCTCTCGCGGTGTCACATGGTTCGCGTGCCCAGTTGCTTTTATCAGCGCTGCTGAAGATACCATCTATCGATATCAGCGATTATGAGTATGCGACCGATTTCAGGATCATTCGGCCAAGCTGGATGATTACCCCAGACACAATTCCGACTTGCCGTTGGCCACTTCCAGAAGAGCGCGTTCTCCACTATCCCGGTATTAAGGAAGATGTCTACGTACCTGAGTTTGTACCTGATCCGACGTTACTGACCCACCTCAATGTCTCGGATAGGTCTATTCTCGTAACCCTCCGACCGCCCGCATCTCACGCGCATTATCACAATCCCGAAAGCGACACGATTTTCAAAGAAGTAATGAATTGGTTGGTCGAAGAACCAAATGTAGTCACTGTCCTATTGCCGCGTACGCCAGCTCAGAAAGAGGAGATTCGACAGCAGTGGGGGGCACATTTTGCTTCCGGTAAATTAATGATACCGGCTCAAGCTGTCGACGGACTTAATCTCATTTGGCACTCCGATTTAGTGATTAGCGGGGGCGGTACTATGAACCGCGAGGCTGCTGCGTTGCGTGTACCCGTATATAGTATTTTTCGTGGCAAGATCGGGGCAGTAGATCAGTATCTTGTTCGGGAAAACAGACTTATTTTAATAGAATCGGCGTCTGACGTACGAACACGCATCAAGTTAGCCAAGCGCGATCGCCTCATAGATAAGTACGGCAATACTGCCACATTGAACGCGATCGTTAATCACATCACTTCTTTATTAGATAGCGATGCCAGTAAGTAAAGTTAAAGCTGAGAGTTTCATCGAAGAACTGAGAACTGTACTGCGACAAGTAGTAGAGTACTGTTATGCGAACGACTGGGCGGGATATGATCCTTACGACGCCCTTAATAGTCGAGTGTTTGAACGAGTTCCGTTCCGGCATTCGCGAATCGTGCGGATTGGGCTCACACAACTGCTTAGACGGAGCCCATTGAACCTGCGGTCGCTCCTGGATGTTCCGAAAACGCAAAATCCAAAAGCGCTTAGTCTTTTCCTTTCTGCATTTACAAAGCTAGCTGCAGCCGGTTTCAAAGACTATGCACAGTATGTCCCGCACCTGGCAGAGCGCCTGAGAGCGCTCCGCTCGCCCGATCGAAGCTACTGGTGCTGGGGATACAGCTTCCCCTGGCAGACAAGGACCGTACTTGTACCCTCAGGAACACCGAATCTGGTATGCACCGTTTTTGTAGCCGGCGCTTTGCTTGATGCATTTGAGTACTGCCATGACCAGGAGTACCTGCTAATGGCAACAAGTGCAGCCGAGTACATCGTCGATAAGTTGTATTGGTGCAACGGAGATTCGATTGCAGGATTTGAGTATCCACTCCCAACCGTTCGAAATCAGGTTCACAACGCAAATTTATTGGCCGCAGCTCTACTGTGCAGAGTAAGCCACTACACAGGGGAAACAAGACTGTTGGAACCAGGCATGAAGGCAGCGCGCTTTTCAGTCTCACGCCAAAACCCCGATGGATCCTGGCGTTACGGAGAAGGGCGAAAACAAGCCTTCATCGACAACTTCCATACCGGTTTCAATCTTTGCGCGTTACAAACCATCATGAGTGAACTGGGCGGGGATGAATTTAGAGATAACGTCGAAAGAGGTTTTCGCTTTTATCGGGAACACTTTTATCTGCAGGGGGGGTTGGTCCGATATTTTCATAACCAAACCTATCCAGTCGATATTCACGCGGTTGCCCAAAGCATCATTACGCCAGCGACGTTGAGCGATACTTTTCCAGCGTCAGTCGAATTAGCGACGGACGTATTCCGTTGGGCCATGCAGCACATGTGGGATCCACGAGGGTACTTTTGGTACCGTAAGTTGCGCTCCAGCACGATTCGTATTCCGTACATGAGGTGGTCTGAGGCATGGATGGTCTACGCCATTGCCGAGCTCTTAGGCGCACTCGAACAGAGGGGCATGAACACGCGACAGAAATATTCTGTAGTCGAAGCATAGCGAACGAGAGCCCTTGATTTTAAACTCTTGGTAAGAGTCATCGTCGGAGAAGCGCCGTTACTACAATTGTCACATTTATTTGCTGCTTGGGGATCATCGGGTTTTTTTGGTTAGACCGCGATGAAAAGGCTGGGGCCTCACCTGCGCTTTGGATTCCTCAAATCTGGTTCATGCTCACCTGTTCCCGTCCGGTGAGTAATTGGCTGAACCTTAATTCTCAGGTAGACGCGCAGTCGATCGCGGCGCAGCTTTCAGAAGGCAGTCCAATCGATAGAGCGATCGGCACGATTTTAATGACTCTTGGCATAATCGTACTGGTTAAAAGATACAAAACCAGGCGAGCTCTTTCTGACAGCTGGCCGATTCTGTTGTTTCTTACATATTGTCTCTTGAGTGTCACATGGTCGGATTTTCCTGATCTTGCCTTCAAGCGTTTGATAAGAGAAGTCGGAAACCTGATAGTGATCTTGATTGTGTGGACGGATCCCCACCCAATCAATGCTTTGAAACGGTTGTTGGCGCGAGCCGCATACACACTAATACCGTTGTCGGTTCTGTTCTGTAGGTATTACCCGTTCGGAAGGCACTATGGCTACTGGACCGGAGAGGTGACTTACACGGGTGTATTAGAAGACAAGAATGGATTAGCTCAGATTTGTCTCATTTTTGGGCTTTACGCGATCTGGCGACTCCTCGGCGTTTTGAGGGGTAATCGTAGGGCACCTGGTCGCACGAGACAGATCTGGGTGCAGTTCGCGATTCTGCTAATGTGCGGATATCTGTTCTGGTTGGCCGATTCCGTAACGTCTCGGTCATGCATGGTACTCGCTACAGCAATACTGCTGGCGCTTCACTCTCGCGTATTCACGAAAAATCGAATTCTGGTTCACCTTTTGGTGTTCGCGACAATCGCAATCCCAGTGTGCGTTGCGATTCTTGGAGCTAGCCCGGCTGCTTTACAGGCAATGGGACGAGATTCTTCACTCACTGACCGAACCCTCATCTGGGCATGGGTCTTGAAACTTGTACCGAACCAATGGTTAGGCGCGGGCTATGCAAGTTTCTGGCTTGGGAAGCGGTTGGACTTAATGATAGAGAATGTAACTCACACATGGGTACCTAACCAGGCGCATAACGGGTACCTCGACATCTACGCGAACCTAGGGTGGATTGGCGTTGCATTGTTAGCGCTAGTCATTATCCAGGGTTATTCGAGGGTCATTTATTTGTGGCGACTAGGCCATCCGGCAGGGGATCTTATGCTGGCATATTTTGTAGTTGGTCTGGTTACAAACATTTCAGAGGCGTCGTTTTTCAGAAACATGTTTCCCCTTTGGTTAATGTTTATCCTTGCGATCACAATCCCGCGGGTCGAAAAGGAGAAGTCCTCGGAACAAGAGAGCCTGGTCAGATCGTCCATTCAGAATGACCAATTCGCCTTTAGCGCTTCTTGAGAAATTGAGCCCTAGCGTTATGGGGCGCGATCCGAGATATTTCTTGACGGCCTCCGGTGCTAACTGTGTAAGGCGGGATCCGCCAATCGGCTTAAGCGATATACAAGTATTCTTTAAACTCCTACAACTGCGAGGCGCCATATGGAACTGCTGAAAAGGGAATGGGGACGACGCCATTGGCTGCCACTCTTGTGCAGAAGGAACATGAGGCTACCCGGTATTGGGCCGGTAGTAACATTCTCATTCGACGACTTTCCTCGAAGCGCCTATCGAGTAGGAGGTGCCATTCTAAACGGCTTTCGTGTGCGCGGGACATTTTACGCTGCCTATTCTCTTGTGGGCACTAAGGCTTGTTCGGGAGAGGATTTGTTCCGCCTTGAAGACCTGCATGACCTTGTTGCTGAAGGGCACGAACTGGCCAGCCATACATTGCACCACGTTTCGGGTCGTGAGATCCCACGAACCGCATTTGTTAAGGAAGTGCTGGAGGGTCGGGCAGCACTGCAGTCAATTCATGGGCTGCCTGTGAGCGACAACTTCTCCTATCCTTTTGGAGCAGTTACCGTTGCCACAAAGAAGGCTGTAGGTACGAAAATGCTCAGCTGTCGCAGCAGTTTCCGGGGGGTTAATGGGCCAATCGTTGATCTTAGTTTGCTGAGAGCTAATTCTTTATATGGCGGCATCGATCAACTAAGCCTGGTAAAAAAGCTGCTCCGCAGAGCCCAAGAGCTGAGCGGTTGGTTGATCTTCTATACGCACGACGTAAAAGACCATCCCTCACGCTATGGTTGCACTCCGGCTCTCCTAGAGGCGGCCGTGAAAGCTGCGCTCGACAGTAGCATCAAAGTAATGACGGTTAACGAAGTTCTAGCTCACGCGGGCAAATGCCAATTGAACGAGACCAAACCGCTGTTGTCTTCGACCGCGGCTCATTGAGATCTCGCGAAGAGAAGTCCATCAGCAGACCCTGCATCAACTGACCTGCACATTCTCAGCCGCGCAAGAACCACACATCACAATGACCATATACAAGATCGACCCGCTTACTGACCCACGGTGGCAAGAACTGACGGCACGCCATCCTCGCGCCTCCGTATTCCATTCATCCTTCTGGTTGCGCGCATTGAAGCTGTCTTACGGATATGAACCCGTCGCGTACACTCTGTCGCCTCCCAACTCTGAATTGGCGAATGCAATTGTCCTTGCCAAAATTGAAAGCTGGGTGACTGGCCGAAGGTTAGTATCATTACCTTTTTCTGATCACTGCGAGCTGTTGGTTGACTCCTGTCTCGATTCCAGCGAGATTCTCAGTCAAGTGCGCTGGGACGCTAAGAAGTGTGGCGCCGATTTTGTGGAGCTCCGGCCCATAAGCGTCGATGAGACGATTGACCCGCAGTTAGGATTCGGGACAAGCGAGTCTTTTATATTGCACCGCCTTGATCTTCGCCCCTCAGCAGATGAGCTTTTTCGGAACTTCCATAAAGATTGCGTGCAACGAAAAATTCGGCGATCGGAAAAGGAACAATTGCGGTACGAAGAGGGACGCTCGGAGAAGTTGCTGCAACAGTTTTTCGAATTACTGCTTAAGACTCGGCGGAAGCATCAGTTACCACCGCAGCCGATTGCCTGGTTTCGGAATCTGGCCAGTCTCCTTGGTGATCGACTGCATATCAGACTGGCAGTCAAAGGCGATATAGCCGTTGCAGCGATACTTACAATCGCGTGGCGAGATACGCTCGTGTACAAGTATGGGTGTTCCGATCCGGCTTTCAGCAATCTCGGTGGAACTCCGATGTTGTTCTGGAAAGCAATCCAGGCGGCAAAAGCTGCCAATCAGAATTGTTTCGATTTAGGGCGTTCCGATCTCGACAATGAAGGGTTACTCGCATTTAAAGACCACTGGGCTGCAACGCGTACGGAACTCTCATATTGGCGCGATCCGGCTCCTGAACAGAATCAGATGTCACACTCTGGCTGGAACAAACGGCTTGCCGGGCAAATTTTCAAACGTACTCCAGACCGGCTGCTTGCCATGGCGGGAAGGATCCTCTACCCGCACATTGGCTGATTCTGTGTACGTGAATGACCAGTCTAGGGTTAGAAGTTAAGCATGGACTTACCTGCATACGTTCTTATTACGCCGGCTCGCAATGAAGTCGACTATATCGAGCTTACAATCAAGTCTGTAATCGCTCAGAGCGTACGACCGCTGCGATGGGTTATAGTCAGCGATGGTTCGACTGATGGAACAGATGACACGGTGCGCAAATATTCGCCCGAGCATCCTTGGATCCAGTTGCTGTGCATGCCGGCACGTCGTGAGCGCCATTTCGCAGGCAAAGTTCTTGCATTTAATGCCGGCTACGAGCATGTCAAGCACCTTCCTTACGACGTGATCGGCAGTATAGACGCCGATATTTCCTTCGATCCTGAATATTTTGCTTTTCTCCTCCAGAGACTCGCGCTCGACCATACATTGGGACTAGTGGGAACTCCATTTCGAGATTCCTCGATCAAATATGATTACCGTTTTGTAAGCATTGACCACGTATCCGGAGCCTGTCAGCTATTTAGGCGCGAATGCTTTGAGCAGATCGGAGGATATGTTCCCGTGAAGGGAGGCGCAATCGACCGCATCGCCAACATTACGTCACGGATGCGGGGTTGGAAAACGCGGACTTTTACGGAAAAGTGGTATGTGCATCACAGGGAGATGAGCAGGGCCCAGAACGGAGCCTTGCGAGCTTGCGCAAAGGATGGAGCCAAAGACTATGCGGTCGGAGCGCATCCTATGTGGATGTTATGCCGCGTGTTATATCAAATGAGCAAGAAGCCATTCATTATCGGAGCGTTAGCCCTCGGATGGGGATTCATTCGATCGTATCTGCACAAGACAGAGAGGCAAGTGTCCTTGGAGGTGGTTGAGTTTACTCGAAAAGAACAGATGCAACGACTGAAACACTTCTTAAGCACTACGGTCTTTCGCCTGCACTCGTCAAAAACGTAACTCAATTATCTTATGCTGATCAAGCACCCCCTCTTCCTTCGTCTGACTCAGGCAAGATAGAAATACAGCTAAGCACATTATGGCGCAGCCTCACATTTCCGTATGCATTTGTACTTATAAGCGCCCGCATTATTTGGGCCATTTACTTACAAAGCTATCTGAACAGGAGACTGCAGGGCTATTTACTTATTCGATTGTCGTCGTCGACAATGATTGTCTGCGTTCCGCTGAACCGGTGGTGACCGCCTTCGCCGAGGCAGCGCTACTGGACGTTCGCTACCTGGTAGAACCGAGACAGAACATTCCCTTAGCTCGAAACCTGGCTCTTAGGCATGCGCAAGGTGATTTCATCGCATTTATTGATGATGATGAATTCTCCCCGCCGACGTGGCTAAAGCAACTATTTGCAGAATGCACGGAACGACAGGTGGATGGGGTTTTAGGACCGGTCAAGCCCTATTTCGAAGCTGATGCTCCAAAGTGGGTCATCGCCGGGGGATTTTACGATCGCCAAAGTTACCCAACTGGTCTCGTAATTGATAGTAAGAAGGGGCGTACCGGCAATGTGCTCTTTAGAAGGGCGATTCTCGAGGGGGAGCAGCAGCCATTCCGACCACAATTTCGTACAGGTGAGGATCAAGAGTTCTTTGGGCGGATGATTACCAAAGGATATGTGTTCACCTGGTGCAATGAGGCGATCGCCTATGAGTGGGTGCCATCAATTCGTTGGAGACGCAGCTTCTTGCTAAGACGAGCTCTATTGCGAGGTGCCATGTCCGCCGTACTGCCAAGTACTACTAAGATTGATGTTCTTAAGTCAATTGCGGCAGTGGGGATTTACGCAGCGATCCTTCCGTTTCTACTAGTGAGCAGCCAAGTGAGATTCATGCATTATTTAGTAAGTCTTTGTGATCACCTAGGTAAGATTCTGGCACTCTTAAAACTTAATCCAGTAACTGAGCAGTACATCACGGAGTAGTATGCGCGAAAATAATGCCATCACCATAAGTCATCGCGACCGTATTTTAGTTACTGGCGCGGCTGGCTTCATTGGGTCCAAAGTCGTCAATGCTCTTCTGGGACGGGGATTCAGAAATGTACGCTGCCTAGTGCGTTCTGAGCATCGGGCTAAGCAACTCGAAGCCTCTATAGAGGCTTATCGCCGGAATGCAAGCGTTGAGATTATCTATGGTAATTTGCTATCTCCCGCAGACTGTATAGCAGCCACGAAAGATGTAGCGTTGATTTATCACCTTGCCGCAGGAGCGGGAGAGAAATCAGTACCAGATGCGTTTATCAACTCCGTGGTCGCGACGCGGAATCTGCTGGCGGCAACATTGCAGGAAAGTCGCCTAAGGCGCTTTGTTAACACCAGTTCGCTTTCAGTCTACGACTTGAAGAAGGGCAGACAAACTCTGGATGAGTCCTGTCCGGTAGAAACACATCCTGGGATACTCCGCGATGCTTACGAGTTTTCGAAGCTAAAGCAAGACGAAATTGTTGCTGAATATGCAAGACAGTACAGAATCCCAACCGTAACGGTAAGACCAGGCTATGTGTTTGGGCCCGGGAAGACGGCAATCAGCGGTCGCATTGGTATCACCACGTTCGGCCCTTTCTTGCATTTGGGCGGCTCCAATCTGATACCGATTACTTATGTTGACAATTGCGCTAATGCGATCGTCTTGGCTGGATTGAAGCCTGGAATCGATGGAGAGGTTTTTAACATCGTGGATGATGATCTTCCGTCAAGCAGACAGTTCCTGCGGCTCTACAAAAAGAATGTCAGGAATTTTAGATCTTTTTACGTGCCGCACGCGGCCAGCTATGCGTTTTGCTGGTTGTGGGAACGCTATTCCGCGTTGTCTGAAAATCAACTGCCGCCAGTTTTCAATCGGAAGAGGTGGTATACGTACTGGAAGAGGACAAAGTACAGCAATCAGAAGCTCAAAAGTTCGTTGGGGTGGCTGCCAGAGGTCTCCATGGCTGACGGCTTAGCGCGATATTTTGAAAGTTGCCGGGCTGGAGAACAGCATGTTTAAGGTCGCCATCATAGGTTGCGGCAAGATAGCGGATGATCATGCTTCGCAACTGAAGCGAATTCCTAACTGCCGCATTGTTGCTGCGTGTGACCGCGAGCCACTGATGGCTCGACAGTTGTTCGACAGATTTCCTGTTTCCCAATGCTTCACGGACGTGGCACAAATGTTGCAGGCCGCGAAGCCGGATGTTGTACACGTCACGACGCCCCCCGAATCGCATTTCGAGATCGCCAGGCTGAGTCTCGAAAACGGCTGTCACGTGTACCTTGAAAAGCCGTTTACGTTGAACGCCGCAGAAGCGATGGAGCTGGTTGCGCTGGCGGATAAAACGGGACTCAAGATCACCGCGGGTCATGACCTTCAATTTAGCCATGTGAGTCGACGTATGCGCGAGGTTGTGCATAGCGGGTTTCTCGGAGAACGACCTCTGCATATCGAAAGCTATTACTGCTACGAATTGGGCGCCAACCCGTACGCCGGGGCGCTGTTAGGCGACAAGAGACACTGGGTTCGGCGGCTGCCTGGAAAACTGCTGCACAACATCATCAGTCACGGCATAGCGCATATTGCCGAATTCCTAACCGGTAACTCACCTACGGTGATCGCACACGGGTTTACCAGTCCTCATCTGAGGCGTGCTGGGGAAACCGAGATTATTGATGAACTGCGGGTGATCATTTCCGACGAGGAACGCACAACAGCATATTTCACCTTCTCTTCCCAGATGCGACCATCAATCCATCAACTCCGTCTTTACGGATCTCGGAATGGACTGATTCTCGATCATGACAACGAGACGCTTATCAAACTTCGCGGGACACGGTATCCGAGCTATCTTGAAAAGTTCATTCCACCGCTCGCGTTTGCCCGGCAGTACCTTTCGAATATGGCTGGTAACCTCGGGCTTTTCTCCAAGAGTGACTTTCACGCAAAATCAGGCATGAAATGCCTGATTGAGTCATTCTATCGCGCCGTTCTCGAGAGAGGACCGGTCCCTATTCCATATCGTGAGATTGTTCTTACTGCCAAGATCATGGATGCAATCTTTTCTCAACTTAGGAACGACGGACCTCAGCGAAACCATTTCTTCGATTACAGCCAGCAGGCTGAAGTTGTCAATCAGAGCTAATACAGACCAATCAGATTCAATTTGGCAAACTGCGATTGCAGTTGAGAATGGTTTCGGGCATAGCTCTGAGAATCCCCACAAAATAGAGACCCGCTATAGGAGCTAATTACTAGTGCTTCAAGCGATTTCAGATTACTACCGGTTTCCTGACAGTACCATTGCGTTGTTTAGGAATGATGGACCAGAGTCGGACCCGGGATTCTTCAAGTTTGAGGGCATCACGTGCTTCGGCAAATGCAGTACACCTCTGGCTCCGACCGATCTCGGCCCTCTTTTGGACTGTAAGGCCAGCTCGCAAACACGGGAACCGGCTCTAGGTATTGACTTTGATCCAGATGAATTGGCTGCAAACTTCCGGCTCGAGAGATACCTGAATGCTGGTCGAGACAGTGCAGCACGTAATGTGATGCGGCGCAGCGCGAGAGCAGCGTATTACGCTCTCAGGCCAATGTTACCCGTTGCCCTCAGAAAGCACATTCAGAGGTTGAATGCTCGTGGATGGAAGGAGGTAACCTTCCCGCAATGGCCCATAGATACGAGCTTGGACAGATTGTTTGAGCGTCTTCTTCTGCGGGCAATGCAGTCATGCGGCATCGAACGCTTGCCGTTCATCTGGTTTTGGCCGGACGGTCATCAGGCAGCGGCAATTCTGACGCACGACGTCGAGACCACCGCCGGCCGAGATTTCTGCACACGCCTGATGGACTTGAGCGCCTCTTGGGAATTGTCCGGTTCTTTCCAGGTTGTGCCCGAAGAGCGGTACGAGGTGCCGCAGTCGTACCTGGACGAAATTCGAGATCGAGGGTTTGAGGTCAATGTTCACGACTTCAATCACGATGGGAAGCTGTTTCTCAACAAGGACGAGTTTACTCGTCGCGCCGCCAAGATCAACGATTATGCGAAGCTCTTTGGCGCGGTTGGCTTCCGCTCGGCCGTCTTGTACAGGAACCTGGAATGGCTCGAAGCGCTTGATTTTGTCTACGACATGTCGGTCCCGAATTCTGCGCCGCTGGATCCCCAGCGCGGCGGCTGCTGCACCGTGATGCCGTACTGCATCGGTGGGCTGGTGGAGTTGCCGCTAACTACCGTGCAGGATTACTCCCTATTTCACGTGCTCGGAAAGTATGACATGGAGATATGGGAACGACAAATCAACTCCATCACCAGCCTCCATGGACTGCTGACGTTCTTAATTCATCCTGATTACATCATCGACAGCCGCGCTCAAGACACTTACCGTCGATTGCTGGAAAGGCTTCGTAAATGCGCGATACAGCAGGATTGGTGGTTCCCGCTGCCTCGAGACGTAGCAGGATGGTGGAAACAGCGCGACGAAATGAGGCTTATAAAGACGAGCGCAGGTTGGGAGATAGTTGGCAACGGGGCAGAGCGCGCCCGAATTGCTTGGGCTATACCTGAAAAGGACCAACTGATTTATTCGGTCGATAGTAGCTGTGCGGTTGCATAGATCATCCTCTCTTGAGACGAAGGAGACACTTTCGCTTACTGATAGGCGAATTCGTTGTGACAAACGAAGTAACGACTAAGGCTGCGATCCGCAGGTGCTCAGTTTATAGTAGTTTTCGTCGAAGTTGGCGGAGCCGGTCTAGGACCGTTTTGAGTAAGTGGATGCGGGTAAGTCAGAGGTGTATAGGGGAAATAGACGTCCCCCGACTGGGGTGCGCGAAGCCAATAATTGGTATTGCGAGTCAGCGGTCTTTGAGTATCTGAGGCAACATCGAGACAGACGGCTCCGCTGGAGTTACTGTCGCTTTGACAGGTTTTACCGTTCCAGGTGTTATTCCAAAAGAGGCTATTTTTGATGTCATGGCCAATATCCGGATGTCCATTCGGATAAACCGTCAATTCAAAAGGTATGGATGTACTAGTGATGGTGTTGTCGTGGATGAGCATCTGGCCACTACGAAGATCGAACATCTTACCTTCACAACCGTAGTTGGTATGCGAGCAATCCTCGGTAATGACGTTGTTGTAGATTTCGTAGAAAATCGTGCCGTAGCTGGGACTATCGCTCTCGTCAACAGCGAATGGACTCATCCCGGTAATCGTATTGTGGCGGAACACGACTTTGCCACCATACTGGCTATACAAAGCTCCTTGAGCATACCCGCTTCCCAAGCTGCGGTTCCAAGTTATCGTGTTGTCTTCAAAATAAACAACCTTGTCGGAGTTGTTATTACCAGAATACGTAATTTCGTTACCAATGAACTCACTCCAGGCAACTGAGCCAGCAACGCTGCCGTCAGTTTTGCGGCCATCTTGGGCGAAGTAGCCACGCCCAGAGTTAGTTATAGTGTTGTGATCCACCACTCCAGCGACTTTGCCGGCACCGCCTGGAGAAAAGTAGTTGGTGCAAACGGCGCAGTCATAACCGTCGAACGTACTATGATCTACGCGGAACTTGGCGGCAGGTCCGTAGATGTCAATGGCCCGGGTTGTACTATCATCTGTTCCACTGCTTGAGCTGCCTTGAAATTTAAACCCGCTGACGCGAACCAAGTTAGTGCCAGTGTTGCTGATTTGAAACGTCGGAGTGGCGCCCTGATTATTTGTAATGGTAGTCGTGCCGCAGGAACCTCCGGGATAATCCGGAGATGCGCAACCAAGCAGAGTTATTGCTTTGCTGAAGGATACCGTAGAGGTATATGAACAACTCCCGGCGGGAACCAGCACAGTATCGCCGTTCGATGCAGAGGAGATGGCAGTGTTTACGTCGGCTTGCGAACAGGAAGCTGCGCTTCGATTAGCAGACCAGGCCATCTGACTCATCATCAGCAGCAATCCGATTTGAAGCAGTTTTCTCATACGATCTCTTTCACTCGAAGACTTAAGGATTCTGTCAGTGCGCTTTTCGAATCGACGTTTTCTCAATGCACATTAGCTTTCACTCCCGTCGGCGGTTTTGGCGCAGTGCCAGCCGTAGCCCGCAAGGGATGTGGATAGGTATACGGCGTATAAGCTGAGAGTGCAGAAGGTTTTGATGAAGATGCGAAGTAGTCCGAATTAGCTATCACGTAATGTGTTAACGCTCCATCCGCGGGTACTACCGGATTGATTGCTGCACCGGCTGGAGTCTTGTTGTTCCACATATACGAGTTGAAAATTTGTTGAGGTAAAGGATGATACTGGCCAGGATTGCTGGTGTCGTTCGATACGTCGCTTCTCCACGGATCGTTTGCTCCCCAACTGGCGCTTGCGGGAACTGGCCAGGGAGGCATCAGTACTAGTGCACTGGTAGTATTGCATTGCGACGCTGAAGAAGCCTGGGCACGGTATTCGTTGAGCTCGATCGAATTGCCTGCCCCGGAAGTAATTACATTGTCATAAACCAGCCAGCTCCCACCTCGCAACTGAGTCGCGCGGTCGTAGCCCGTCCCGGTGATGGTATTGGCATAAATCTCGCCCCCACGACTGCCGACGCCGTTACTGTCAACAGCGCACAAGCCGTGAGCGTCATGAAGGTCAGCGTTCGCATCGCTGTAGTTGTTGACAAAAGTGTTATGCCGAGAAACGTATCGCGCACCTAGTTCCGAGGAGATGTAGTGCCGAATGTGGCCGCTAGCCGAGGCCTCTTGGTCGAATAAGTTATCTTCGATGAAGTTCTGGTTGACGCTTCCGTAAACGAAATCGTTGTTTGACCAACCATCACAGCCCCAACATTGATTGCCACTTCCCGGATGCCAGAAATTCCAGATCTGAATTACATAAGGCCCATACGAAGTGTCACCGGCGTTGTAGATGTTGAAGAGCGTGTTGTTGTCAATCAGGCCGAAGAGATTTCCATTAGTGCCGTTTCTGCCGGACCATATGGAAATGACCCCGTTGTACGCCGAAACACCGTTAAAGTAATTGTCGTCAACGCGGAATCCACCGGTCCCGTCTTTTCCGGTGCCTGCGCCAACCAGAGTGATGAAGCCATCTGCAGTGCCTGAGTTGGTGAACTTAAATCCACTGATCCGAGTCGGGCTATTGCTGGCTCCGATATTGGCGATGATCGCCGAGACGTTGCTTGCGACATTTACGGTCAGGGGAAAAGTGGGCGTGGATTTGTTTGAGTTGCTCGCCCCCTGAACCATTAATGTGATTCCCTTCGTCGCAGGAATGCTTACCGCATAACCGGCAGAACTGGACCAGCTTGTTGTTCCAGTGGAGGCCCAATTTATTGTTCCGCTGCAGGTCAGCACAACCGTGTCACCATCATGGGTGGTGGATGCAGAAATGGCTGCGTTTACAGTAGCGGCGGAACAATCTGACGGTCCCACAGTGACAGTGGCAGCGTGAACCACTGCTCCCGGCAAAAGCAGCATTGAGCTAGTTATAAGCAACTTGGCGGCGAAGAGCAGGACCTTTCCCTGTCGCATCTGCATTCCTCTCCTAAATCTTGAGGCAAGTGTGATTGAAGGGCGACTTCGCCCTATCCAATCCGTTTAAGAATCACCTGTATTGGCAACCCTCGGCAAGTCCCGAAAGTGCATGTAAATTAGATTGTTTAACGTTTTGCTACATATTCTTTCGTGCGCCGCTCCCACCCCCTATAAGCTCAAATAGTTGCATATTTTTGTGCTTGGGGTCGCGGCAAAGCCCAGTAAATGCTGTTGGAGCTCTGTTCTTTAGGGTCGGTCTCAGTTGATTTCGTGGCCACCAAATCAACCTTAGATGGATTTTTATTTACCGGCCAAGCAGCTCACTTTCTAATTTTTCGAGGCGCAATTGTTTAGCGAGCGACAGCAAGTGATCAGAGTCCCCACTTGCGAAGCTTGCGGGCTGTCTGCGCGCACTGCCCTGGGCTAACGGTTTTCGTTTCGATGTCGTTCTTTGGTTGTTTTCATACGTTTACAACGTAGTTGCCTGCGGCTTAATCGGCCGCTCATATCTTAAATTCTGAGGTCACAAATTTGTGAAAATTCGCTCCGGTTCAAATGTTGTAACAGACACTGTCATTATCGGCGCCGGTCCATATGGACTCTCACTGGCTGCCCACCTTCAAGCACGAGGTCTCGACTTCCAGATCATTGGCAAGCCGATGCACACCTGGCTTACGCAGATGCCGAAAGGCATGCGTCTCAAGTCAGAAGGTTTTGCTTCGTCACTTTACGATCCGGAAAGTAAGTTCACTCTCGGTGACTATTGCGCGGAAAAGGGGATTCCATACGCCGATATAGGCATTCCTACGGCGCTCGAGGTCTTCGCCTCGTATGGCATGGAATTTCAAAGGCGATTTGTGCCGCAGCTTGTTGATGCCCTGGTGAGTGAAATCCAAAAACAGCTATCGGGTTTTCGAGTTACGCTAAACACCGGGGAAGTGATCAACGCACGAAGAGTGGTCGTTGCTGCTGGCATTGGCAACTTCGGATTTGTTCCGCCAGTGCTGTCCGCCTTACCTGCAGGATATGTGAGCCATAGCTCAAAGCACCACGAGCTCGAACACTTCGCGGGCCGGGAAATCGTTGTAGTTGGGGCGGGCGCGTCGGCTGTGGATTTGGCAGCTCTCCTGAAAGAAGCCGGAGCAGCGGTCCAGCTTGTCGCACGCAAGCCCGTCATTTATTTTCATAATCCCCCGTCGGAACGAAGCTATATCGATGCAATTCGATCTCCCCAAACGGGGCTTGGATCGGGCTGGAACGTCTTCTTTTATTGCAATGCTCCGCGGCTATTCCATGCGCTGCCAAAGAAGATGAGGTTGAGAGCGGTGCAGCGAACCCTTGGTCCTGCCCCAGGCTGGTTTGTTAAGGAACAGGTTGTCGGCAAAGTCCCGGTCCATTTGGGGTACGACATTGCAGGTGCGGATGTTCAGAATGGTCGTGTTCGGCTGAACTTGACCAACCGCAACAGCGAATCGCGTTCCCTATATGCGGATCATGTCATTGCCGCGACTGGCTACAAAGTGGACCTTCGTCGGCTCGAATTCTTGAACTCTGACCTGTCGGCACAGATCCGTTGCTGGGAGAACGCGCCGATACTCTCTTCGCGATTTGAGTCCTCAGTACCAGGCCTTTACTTCATCGGGACGTCAGCGATGAATAGCTTTGGTCCTCTTATGCGGTTCGCGTTCGGTGCCGGATTCGCAGCCAAGCGCGTCTCGGCTCATCTGCACCGCACCGCTTCTAGCACTGCTCATCTTCCTGCCGCAGCTTCGAGTCTCGAAGCTGCTCAGTTGCCATCAAGGTAGGAGTTGGGGTCAAAGAAATGGAACCGATCTTGAATGATTCGCAGGCTGCGGCGTGAGGCGTCCTCGCGTTCTGTTGACCACCACCAATCGGTGGCCGCTACCGGCCCGGCTCGCGATAAGACTTGCAAAACTTGGATGCGATGTTTTTGGATTGTGCCCGCTGCCTGGACATCCCTTGCTTAAGACGCGCTCTGTTATGCGGGTCTTTTCCTACAACGGCTTGCACCCCTTACCGTCTTTGCTCAAGGCTATTAACGAGGCGGCGCCAGAGTTCATCATTCCTTGTGATGACCGCGCTGTGGCGCATTTGCACGGGTTGTATCGGCGTCTTCCGTTTTCTAGAGAGCACAGCGAAGAAAAGCTCGCAGCTTTGATCGAACATTCTCTCGGTGCTCACGAAAACTATCATAGTATCGTGTCCTGTCGTCACGAGCTCATCAAAGCTGCGGCGCAACAGGGTGTGCGCGCTCCGGCCACTCGGCAAGTGGATTCGGTGGATGACCTGCGGGCTTGGAGAGCAGAGCAACCTCTACCCTGGGTCTTAAAAGCCGATGGAACCTGGGGTGGCGGCGGAGTCAGGTTTGTTTACTCAATGGAAGAGGCTGAGCAATCGTTGCGTGAACTCATGCGTCCGCCCAGCTCCGCAAGCGTAGTTAGCGCCATGGTATTGAATCGGGATCGGAGCTGGCGACTTGGAACTCTTCGAGACAGAGAGCGAAAGATCAGTGTCCAGGAGTTTGTTCGCGGGCGTCCGGCAAACTGTGCTGTTGTCTGTTATCGCGGACAAGTGCTTGCTGGAATCGGCGTGGAAGTGATTAGCTCACAAGACGAGAAGGGTCCCGCGACGGTGGTGCGAGTGTTGGACAGCTCTGAGATGAAGTTCGCGGCGGAACGGATTGCGGCGCGGTTACGCTGGTCTGGCTTCTTCGGCTTGGATTTTATGATCGAAGAGGGCACTAGAGACTACTACCTGATTGAGATGAACCCTCGCTGCACGCCTCTTTGTCAGCTGGAGCTCGGCGACGGAAGAGACATGGTACAGGCATTATGCGAAAAGATATTGTGTTTGCCATGCGCTCCGACTGCTTCTGTTACTTCGAAGGACGTGCTCGCCTATTTTCCGCAGGCCGTCAAGTGCAGGAGCGAGTTTCTGGGATTGAGCTTCCTTGACGTGCCCTATGAAGAGCCTGAGCTGGTTGATGCGTTGCTGCACCCGTCATCGCAGCGCACTCTTCTTGGCAAACTTGTAGATCTCACGCGAGGGTGGCGAGATACGGAAGACTGCGCTAAGGAATACGTTTTTGAAGATGCCGCTGCTTTACTCCGGAGCACCAGTCCGAATGAACTAGGTGTGCCGATAATTGGCTAAGCGCTGAGAGTGACAAGACAGCGCTAGGAATAGAGTTGTATGCGATACATCTACGCAATCCCAACCGCACCGACTTTCGTCGCCACTGGTCTTTCATGTTACGACTACGATCCCCTGCAGCACGAAGGACTACAGATCCAATACCTGGATGTTCGAAAGGGACACGATACATTCCAGATCAGCAAGAAGATTACGCGCGTGTATTACATCGCGTCAGGTAGCGGTTATTTTACGATCGCGAACAATCGATATGACGTGAGCGAAGGTGCCGTGGTCGAGGTACCGCCGGGCATCGAGTATTCCTATTCCGGTACCATGAAAGCCATCGTAGTTTCCACTCCACGCTGGTTTCGCGGTAACGACCAATCCACGCATTCGAATCCTGACGTCGGCGAGGAAGGAACGAGCCTGTCAGCCAAGCGCAGCGTGACGGAACGTGGACTGCAGGGGATGGGGAAGTCGCTTGTTCGACTGTTTCGGCGTTTGACGAGCGGTGATTGACGGCGCGAGTTCTCCAGCGTGACCGGTCTGCTTTCGTTCATACGGTTGATGGCGAAGCTAACAAAGCTGGATTAGAACGGTTCCCTCAAAACGGCGGCCTCGTGCAGACCGATGGATTTCATGCGAACCTTTCTGATATTTCCGTGCTGGTCGGTTGGTGCCTTCTCGCGTTCTTGACAAAGGTGAGACATAAAACCTGCAGCAACGACTTGAAATGATCTTTTGTGGTGATAAGGAGACTACTTGGGCGGTAGCTTTGCAACTGCACTTCCATCAGTGACAGAACCAGAGGTTCTCAGTACCGATCATCTTGTCCAAGACATCGGCAGCCGCGCTATATCTGGCGGATTGGTGACGGTGGGCGCGCAAGCCGCGAAGTTCATCCTCAACTTCACTGCGGCCGCCGTTCTGGCACGCCTGCTGAGTCCGAGAGACTTCGGGTTGGTTGGGATGGTTTTCGGTATCACTGGTCTTGTCGCACTGTTTAAAGAACTTGGTCTGTCAACAGCTACGGTGCAGCGAAAAACTATTACCCAACAGCAAGTTTCGAACTTGTTTTGGGTGAACGTTTTGGTCAGCGGTTTGTTGACCGTCATGACCGTTGGTCTGGCTCCTTTGATCGCGAAGTTTTATCACGATCCTCGAGTCAGCGGAATCATGGTGGCCCTATCGCTGACGTTTGTCTTGACTGGGTCGACGGTGCAACACCAAGCACTCCTCACAAGACAAATGCGGTTTCGGACGATCGCGATGATTGAGGTAACGTCGATGCTTGTCGGCTTTACCTCCGCATGTTGTTTGGCAAAGTGGGGCGCAGGATATTGGGCTCTAGTAGCTCAGCAACTGGTTACGGCGGCAACGAGTCTTCTACTTGTCTGGTACTGTTCTCGATGGCGGCCCGGGATGCCGTCTCGGAATAGTGGTGTGCGTCCCATGCTGAGTTTCGGAGCACACTTGACGATTGCCGATTTTCTGGGATTGCTGATGATGAACAGCGATAGCATCTTGATTGGGCGAGCTTTTGGAGCGGCGCCGCTCGGCCTTTACACTCGGGCGAATGTGCTACTTGCGCGTCCCCTGCAGCAGGTTCTCGCCCCTATTAATGCAGTTCTAACGCCAGTGCTTTCGCGATTGCAGGGCGATCCGGAGCGGTATCGGCGGAGCTTCATGCGTGCGTATGAGATGCTCGCACTCATCATTTTTTCGTTCGCGGCGATGTGCTTGGCACTAGCGGCTCCGCTTGTCCTGGTTATTCTTGGTCCAAAGTGGAGAGATGTCATTCCGCTTTTTTCCGTCTTTGCATTGGTGGCTGTCTCATGGCCCTTATCGGAAGCGGCTGTCTGGTTGTTTCAGAGTCAGGGGCGAGGTCGGGAACAATTGCAGAACCACTCCATTGGTGGTGCAGTTACCCTTGCCTCGTATGTGATCGGCTTGCATTGGGGACCGCTGGGGGTCGTTACAGCCTTAGCCACTACGAGCATGATGATTCGTTTGCCGATTGCCTTTTATTTTGCCGGGCGACAAGGACCTGTAGTGACGGCTGATTTGTGGAAGGCTTTTTGTTCTTATCTGCCATGTTGGGGAGCGGTTTATCTAACCACCGGCATCGCCCACATCTTGGTGAAAGATGCTGCTCCTATCGTGCAATTGCTCATCTGTGTTCCGATCGCCTTAGGCACAGGCGCCGCACTTCTCCTCGTCTTCCGTCGTCCACGTGAAAGTGCCCGGCAAACGTGGAACACAGTGCGAAGTTCGTTGACGCGGCAGTGTAGCCAGGCGCTGTCATAAGCGACGATTTTCGATTTCAACAAGTCATGTCCACCAGCAACTTATTTTGCTTCATAGAGACCGGCATCGCCGATGCGTGGGTGATCTATCCGAGTCCGCGCAACGATGAACGGGGGCGGTTCATGCGAGTTTGGTGCGCCCGGGAATTTGCGGCGCATGGTGTGAGTTTTGTCCCCGTCCAGGCCAATATGGGATTTAGCTTCAAGAAGGGAACGCTTCGAGGTGTGCACTTCCAAATAGCTCCCATGCTCGAAGCGAAGCTGGTACGCTGCACAAAGGGAGCAATTTTCGATGTAGTGCTCGACCTTCGTCGCCAGTCTCCCTCCTATGGGAAATGGTACGGTGTTGAACTTACCCCTGAGAATGGGCGGATGTTGTACATCCCGCCGAACTGTGGGCACGGATATCAAACGCTCGCCGATGATACGGAGATGCATTACATGGCTTCGGAGGTCTACACACCGGATGCAGCGCGAGGTGTGCGGCCGGACGATCCGGCGTTTCAGATACGCTGGCCGTTGCCTGCGACGGTAATCTCCGAACAAGATCGTAATTGGCCCCTCGTTGAGGTTTTTTCTACCTCCACAAACTAAGTCAATTTGTAGAAGCATTAGGAGCTATGCATGAGCGTGGATACTGCACTGCGTAAACTTGAGGCCGACGGTCATCCGATTCGCGTCGGAATGATCGGAGCCGGTGCGACCGGACGAGCGATTGCTTTGCAGCTTGGGACACCTGTTCCCGGTATTCGCCTGGTTGCTATCGCTAATCGCACGCTTGAGCACGGCGCGCGGGCCTTCCGGGAGGCATGTACTCCATCGTGGAGTGTTGTGTCTTCGTGTCGCGAAGCGGAGGATGCCATAAGCGTTGGTATCCCGGTGCTTACCGACGATCCCTTCGTGCTGACTCGGTGCGATGCAGTCGATGTGCTTGTGGAGGTCACCGGCACGATCGACCCGGCCGCGAGCGTAGTGCTCGATGCATTCAATAACGGAAAACATGTAGTGTTGGTCAACGCCGAGCTAGATTCCCTTGTTGGGCCAATCCTAAAGGTAAAAGCGGAACAAGCCGGGGTTGTCATTACGCATACTGATGGCGATGAACCTGGCGTCGCCATGACCTTGCTGCGCTATTTGCAAACTCTGGGCCTGAGGCCGGTGGCGGCTGGAAACATCAAAGGGATGGTCGATTACTATCGGACACCAGAGACGCAGCGAGCCTTTGCTCAAAAGCATGATCAAGATCCCAAGAAAGTTACTTCGTTTGCTGATTCGACCAAATTATCGATGGAGGCCACAGTTCTCGCGAATGCAACCGGCTTCAAGGTTGGAAGGCGCGGCATGTATGGTCCGGCCTGCGGCTACGTACGTGAGATTGGCAATCTGTTGCCTGCCGAAAAGATGTTAGAGAGCGGGCTTGTAGATTACGCGGTTGGTGCGGCTCCTCATACAGGCGCGTTTGTTGTGGTCTACGAGGACTCCCCGCTGAAGAAGACTCAGCTGGCCTACTACAAATTAGGAGACGGGCCATTCTATGTCTTCTATACACCGTTTCATCTTCCGCACATCCAAATTGCCTCGACGATCGGTCGATTGTTTGTCCATCGTGATCCCACGGTAGCGCCAGTAGCAGGACCATCGTGCGAAGTCGTCACCATTGCCAAGCGCGATCTGAAAAGGGGTGAGCGCCTCGACGGAATTGGAGGATTTTGTACCTACGGGCTTGTGGATAACAGGGATGCAGCTCGAAGAGATGCAGCGGTTCCCATCGGGCTCTCGCACGGTTGCGTTTTGCGTCGAGATGTACCTAAAGATTCGGTACTCTCGTTCAGCGATGTGGACTTGCCACCCGCGGGGATAAGCCGTGCCCTTTGGCAAGAGCAGGATATAAAGTGGCACCTGCCTGTGCGCCACTCTAATCTGGAGGAGACAACGGCGGGGGTTCTTCGTTGAGCAAGTTGAAAGGTATACAGAATCCAATCAGAATGCCAAATGGTTCGTTCTGGAACAAGCGCCGTGTATTCCTTACGGGACACACAGGATTTAAAGGAGCTTGGCTCTCGCTTTGGCTGGCTGCGCTTGGCGCTGAGGTAACGGGTTATGCACTCGAACCGCCCACGCAGCCAAGCTTGTTCCAGCAGAGCGGAGCTGGCGACGCCATCCACTCCATCATTGCGGATATCCGCGATTTCAATCGTTTGAAAAGCGCACTGGCGGCATGTAAAGCAGATGTCGTCCTACACTTAGCCGCGCAGTCAGTTGTGCGGCGCGGATACGAAGATCCTATCGAGACCTACTCGTCGAACGTAATGGGAACTGTCAATCTTCTTGAAGCGATCCGGCAGATGGGACGCGAGTGCGTGGTAATTAATGTCACGAGCGACAAATGTTATGAGAATCGAGAGTGGCTCTGGGGGTATCGTGAGTTTGAACCGATGGGAGGAAGAGATCCATATTCGAATTCGAAAGGTTGCGCTGAGTTAGTCACTGCCGCATACCGCGAGTCCTTTTTCCCGACTGAATCGATTAAACGGCATGGCGTTGCGCTTGCTAGCGCACGAGCCGGGAATGCAATTGGCGGAGGGGACTGGACGATTGACCAACTCATTCCCGATTTGATGAGGGCATTTCTTTCAGGCAAACCGTGTCTGATTCGGAATCCATCAGCCTTCAGACCTTGGCAGTTTGTGCTCGAACCGCTGCGGGGCTACCTAATACTGGCAGAGCGACTCTCCCAGGACGCCTCCCGATTTGGTTCAGGTTGGAACTTTGGTCCCGCTGAAGCAGATGCAAAACCAGTATCCTGGATTGCCGACACGTTGGTGCAATCCTGGGGGGACGGGGCCTCTTGGACTCAGGACTCAGGAGCGCACCCACATGAAGCCCACGCTCTCAAGCTGGATGTCTCAAAGGCCAAGGTGTGTTTGGGCTGGCATCCGGCACTTCCCCTAAAGTCGGCACTGGAATGGATCGTGGAATGGTACAGGGCCTTTAAAGCCGGAGCTGACCTTGGACGCCTGACGCGTTCGCAAATCGAACAATACGCGCAGCTTACAGAGAGCTGAACCCGGGAAGAGAAGACTATCCGGTTTGTCTTGCAAGCTAAACTCCCCGCACATACATTTGTAGTTCTTACCCCAAGATCATAACAGCGAGGTTTCTTCATGCCAAAACCCAAGATTGTGGTACTCGGAACCGGAATGGCCGGTTTCGGTGCGGCCTATCGACTCCACACCGAAGGTATCTCTCCGGTCATGTATGACAAGAACAGTTACTACGGTGGTCATACCGCTTCTTTTCGCTATGAAACCGGATTTCTGTTTGATGTGGGGCCGCACATTTCTTTTACAAAAGACTCTCGCATTCAAAATCTTTTTGCCGATAGCGTGGAGCAACGTTATGAAACGCTGCAGATTAGTTTAAATAACTATTGGAAAGGCTACTGGCCCGCACATCCGGTGCAGCTTCACATGCTGGGTTTACCGGAAGAGCTCATTATCAAGGTGATTGCTGATTTCGTTGCGGCGCGGCAACTGCCAGAAGAGTCGCCAAAAAACTATGCGGATTGGCTGTTGGCCAGCTTCGGGCAAACTTTTGCCGAAGAATTCCCAATGCGATATACAAGGAAGTACCACACTACCAGTGCTGAAAACTTGAGTACAGACTGGCTTGGGCCACGCATATATCGGCCTAGCTTGGAGGAAGTGCTAAGAGGTGCTATTTCGCAGTCTGCGCCTCAAATTCATTACATTACTCACTTCCGTTATCCCAGCGACGGCGGATTCATGTGCTACCTCACGAAGTTCATGCCGATGGGGAACCTTAAGCTGAATCACGAAGTAGTGTCAATTGAACCCAGTCAAAAGCAACTCAAGTTCTCAAACGGCGAGATCGCAGAATATGATGCCTTAGTCTCGTCGGTGCCGCTACCAGATCTCATTCCGATGATTAAAGGCGCTCCGAGCAACGTGCTTGAGGCTTCTCGGCGATTGGCCTGCTCAACTTGCGTTCTGGTCAATGTCGGAGTGAATCGCGAAGATCTATCTACTTCCCATATGACCTACTTTTATGACGAGGATATCTGTTTTGCTCGTCTCGGCTTTCCGCACATGCTCTCAAAACAAAATGCGCCTCCGGGTACCGGAAGTATTCAAGCCGAAGTATACTTTTCTGACAAGTACAAGCCATTCACGGGTTCAACCGAAGATTGGATTGACCCGGTGATCCGCGATCTCCGGCGCTGTGGAATATTGCGCGATGACGATCAAATCTTGTCACGTAAAGCCATGTTCTTGCGCTATGCCAATGTCATCTTTGACTTGGAACGCTCTGCTGCACTCAAGACCGTACATGAATATCTTCAGGATGTGGGTGTCGCTTATTGTGGACGTTATGGAGACTGGGGATACATGTGGACAGACGAAAGCTTTAAGAGTGGAGAGTTAGCAGCAGAGAGTGCGTTGTCGGCGGCTGCGTGTCTATCCACATAGGGTGCGGACCACGTAGCCCACGACGACTTACTGTTGCCCCCCAATTCACTTGTATGTTCGATAAGCCCCCGATCGAGGATTGGTTGGAATCAAAACTATGACGATTGGATTATCGAAACCCCGGACCTTGCTTTTTTCGCAGAGAAACATCTTCGAAAAATACCTCTTTCGCTGTCCTCACCTGGAATTTGAGAACATCATTTCAGAGGTCGATTCGGTTGAGGTCGTGGCCCCTCGGGCCGATTGCAACAGCCGACGGAGCAATCTTGTCGGGCGAATGGCCTACCATTTCCCGATTTCGCTGAATCCGGGCATTCAGGCAATAAAACCCAATGACCATTACGACCTTTTTGTTGCGATTTGCGGGTATCCAGCAGACTTGTTAATGGTCGATGCTTCTATTAACTGGAGGGATCACTGCACAAAGTCAGTTTGCTTGATAGACGAATTGTGGGTGCGGGAGATTCCTGGATATAAGCACTTTTTCCGCATACTCCAAAAGTTCGACGTGGTCGTGCTCTATTACAGTCAAAGCGTCGAGCCTCTCAGTGAACATATTGGCTCAAAATGTATGTTTCTTCCGCCGGGAGTTGATGCCTTACTCTTCAGTCCTTTTCCGCAATGCCCTCAGAGATCGATTGATGTCTACAGTATTGGACGCCGGTCTGAGCGGACTCATCAGGCATTAATTGAAATGTCCGCAGAGAGTGGCCTGTTTTACCTGCATGACAGCGTAGCCGGCAACAAGGCGGTCGATTCGAATCAGCATCGAACGCTTTTCGCCAATATTGCAAAGAGAAGCCGTTATTTTGTAGTAAACCCAGGGTTGATCGATCGACCTGACAAGACAAATAACCAGTCCGAAATTGGCAATCGTTACTTTGAAGGCGCAGCTTCTGGCACAGTCATGATCGGAGAGAGGCCGCGTACCCATGCATTCGAAGAGTATTTTGATTGGCCTGACGCTGTCGTCCATTTAGAGTATGGGTCCAGCGCTGTTGATCGTGTAATCAGCGAACTAGATCGGGACCTGCAACGACAGGAGCGAATCCGGCGAACAAACGTCGTGCAGAGCTTGCTCAGGCATGACTGGATATATCGCTGGGAGGCCATCCTAAGAGCGGTAGACCTGGAGCCAATGCCGGGGTTCTTGCAGCGTAAGGAGCGGCTTAAAAGCCTTGCTCGCCAAATTCCCATGCAGGGAAGTGAGCATCTTCAGTTCGCTAAAACAAACTGAGCTCTTTCGCCTAGGATTGAGTTCCACATCGGGCAGTCGTTCGACGATTGTCTAGAAAACATCACTGTCCCCCAGAGACAAAACCTACTACATGCAAGGCGTTAACTTGAAGATTGCGCTCCTTCATCACACCGGCGGAGGAAACCTGGGAGATGAGGCAAGCGTCGACACTGTTCTGAGCAATCTTAGACGGCGTTGGCCTGATTCAACGATCTCGTTGCTGTCCATGAATCCCAGCGAGACAGCAAGGGTCCATGGAATTCCGTCTTATGCCCTCCGAACTTATATCTGGGAACTAGGATCAGGTGCGGACTCAAAGACGACCAAACCTACAAGTAAATTCCGCCTTATTCGCTGGCTACAGTCAACCCGAAGCCCGGTGATGCGGATTCCTAGGCGCATTTGGCAGGAACTGGCTTTTCTTGTGAAGTCCTTTCAAATAGTCAGACGTTTCGACTTTCTTATTGTCAGCGGGGGCGGTCAGCTTACGGGAAAGAGCGGGCCGTGGGGCTTTCCCTATGCGATCCTCCTATGGTTCCTGATGGCCAAGTTGGCAGGTACACGATGTATTTTCTTAAATGTTGGTGCAGGGCCTCTCACGGATCGTCTGAGTAAGTTCTTTGTCATCTGTACGCTCCGTGCTGCAAGCTACGTGTCGTTCCGCGACGAGCCCTCGCAGAAGCTCACTCGAAGTATAGGTTTTAGGGGTCCGAGCGATGTCTTTCCCGACAACGTCTATGGATTCGACCTGGCTTCGCCAGCCATCTTGGGTTCGCGGCGCACGAGCGGGAGGACGGTTGGTATCGCCCCTCTCGCATATCCGGCACGGCCAGCGTGCAGTACTGCCGAACAGAAGACAAAGTACGACGAGGTTATTACCAGCTTTGCGAAATTCACGTCCTCGATATCGCAGGAATCTTATTCCCTGAGTTTTTTCGGTACCGACATTGAAGAAGATGCCGCCACCATAGAGGATGTGCGCAAGGTGTTGCGCGATCGGTACAAACTGGCGACGCCACTATACAAGCCGATTAGGTCGGTTGCTGAACTGTTGTCGAGACTGGCGATGATGGACTATATAGTTACCTGCAGATTCCACGCAGTCGTGTTCGCGCACCTCTTGAATAAACCGGTTATCGCAATCTCGCCTCACCCGAAAGTATCAGACCATATGAATGCTCTGGGAATGTCGAAGTATTGTACGGATATCCAGAGTTTTGACGCGAATGCACTTATGATGATTTTCCATGCTGCCGTTCGAGAACAGGCCGAGATTAAAGATCGAATGGCGGTAAAGTTGGCGGAGTACAGATTTCTGCTAAAGACCCAATGGGACAATCTATTTCCCAGGGATTGTGAGCACTCATTGGATCGGCAGTTTTGCAATAGTCAAAGCTTCACAGGAGAGACAGAATCATGAAGGTTGTACTGTTTTGTGGTGGATTGGGGCTGCGCATTCGGGATGCGGAAGACATTCCAAAACCGATGGTAAAGATTGGATACCGGCCTATTCTATGGCACTTAATGAGGTACTACGCTCATTTTGGACATAAGGACTTTATTTTGTGCTTAGGATACAGGGCCGATGTCGTCAAGAATTACTTCGTCAACTACAGTGAATATGTGTCCAATGATTTTCGTTTAACGGACGGAGGCAAGCGGCTGGAGCTGTTCAATAAAGATATCTATGATTGGCGAATTACATTCGTCGACACAGGAATAAGTTCGAACATCGGCCAACGCTTGAGAGCCGCAGAGAGATATTTGGAAGGAGAAGATGAGTTCCTGGCAAACTATAGCGACGGGTTAACTGACCTCCCGCTTCCGCAACAGATCGACCACTTTCATCGCGAGAATAAAGTTGCCAGTTTCCTCTGTGTTAGGCCAAATCTCAGTTACCACATGATTTCATTGCAACAGGAAGGCAACGGGTCTCTTGTCACTGGTATACACGCGATGAATAAGTGTGAATTGCGAATCAATGGTGGTTTTTTTATTTTTAAGAATAAGATCTTCGACTACATGCGCGAAAATGAGGAGCTCGTAAGCCAGCCATTTGAGAGACTCATCGCTGAGAAGCAGTTGATCGCCTATCCCTACCATGGCTTCTGGCAAAGCATGGACACATTTAAGGATCGACAACTCCTGGAGGAATTCCACGCGACCGGCCATGCGCCCTGGCAAGTCTGGGGAACGAATGGTAATGGGCGCCCAGAAGCGGCTGCATATGGATAGCTCGGCGACTGTCTCAATGTCATTTCGTCCGTTCGAACTAGAACCCGCACAATTTGTCACGCCCAATGGAGAGTCGCAAGTTATGGCTAAAAGGACTTCGAAGTCGTTGATGGTTCGCCTCTGCGCGAGGATGTACATGGTTCAAGGTAGATGGACTGTTCCTCTGATGCTCCCGCTCCTGCGCAGCCTCGCGATCGGTCGTGCGTATGGTAGGCATTTGCAGGATATAACCCGCCGCTACGGTGCGCGAAACCAGAGTCACGCGACATTTTTTTTGAGGAATCGGCCCGAACTGGAATTGATGAGGCGTTTATTGGATTCCAAGCCAAATGGCGCCAGAGTCGATATCGCAATAGTGGCCTGCAGCAAGGGCGCAGAGGTTTATTCCATCGTTTGGAAATTGCGATCCGCGCGTCCTGATTTGCAACTCAAGGTCAATGCCATAGACATATCTCGAGAGATTGTGGACTTCGCAGGGTCCGGGGTTTATTCGATGAAATTACCTTCTGCTGCAGCACCGGGCAGCAGCGACACCAACGATCTGACCTGGAAAGATCAAGTAGTCGGCAACCGGCCGCTTTCAATGTTTGAGCGGATGACTAGCGAGGAAATTAACGAGATGTTTGAATTTGGAAATGGTCAAGCCAAGGTGAAATCGTGGCTGAGAGAGGGAATTACCTGGCAGCGTGGCGATGCTACAGATCCAAAATTTGCGGCCGCATTGGGAGCCCACGATATCGTTGTCGCCAATCGCTTTCTTTGTCACATGCAACCGCCGGCGGCAGAGGCATGTCTGCGAAACATTGCAGGCTTGGTCAAAGCCAGCGGATACCTTTTCGTCTCTGGTGTGGACCTGGATGTGCGAACGAAAGTCGCTTGTGAACTGGGTTGGCGACCTGTCACTGAGATGATAAGGGAAGTACACGAGGGCGATTCTTCTTTACTACAAGGTTGGCCCATGAACTATTGGGCCTTGGAACCATTCTGCGATCGGACTCCCGACTGGGCTGTTCGTTATGCTTCGGTTTTCAAGATTGGTGAGCTCTCCTAAGTTGAAAGTCGCTCTTACGTAAGCAGCCAATTGACCTCCCGCAATAGGCGTTCAGCTCGACTTACGGTTCTGGCCATCGTGTTCGTGGTGGCCCTTACACTCATTGTGTCACCTATTCGAGATTCGCTCTTGCGGATATTGGGCCACGCGATAATAACTCCTGTCCCAACGCTTAAAGCTTCCGATATTCTCGTGCTCTCTGTGGATGTCGACGGTGCAGGTGCGTTGACGGCAGCCGACCTCATTCAGCGGGGCGTGGTCTCTCGTGTCGCCGTATTCGCTGATCCCCCCGACGCGGTTGACCGCGAGTTCTTGCGACGGGGAGTGCCCTATTACAATGCGGCAGCAGTATCGATACGCGAACTAAACCAGCTTGGAGTCGAGAACGTAGAAGTCATATCGCGGCCTGTTACGGGTAGCGAAGACGAAGGAAAGCTGCTTCCTGACTGGTGCGATCACAATCGATTTACTTTTGTGGTTCTTGTCGTCAGCCCGGACCATGGTCGTAGGATGCAGCGAATTGTACGACGTGCGATGTCTGGGCACCATGCGACGGTGATCGTGTATCCCGCGTCCTACAGTAATTTCGATCCCCACGCCTGGTGGAAGACCCGCAATGGCGCTCGAAATGGAATCTCTGAATTTGAGAAGTTAGTTCTTGATCTCGTGCGACACCCGGCAGCATGACATACTCCTGCTCAGTGTTTACAGTTATCGTCGCTCAATCTTGAAAGGATCAGTTCCAATAATCTAACTAGGCGGGTGATGAAATCCGCATTACTTATTTCATATGCATATACTTCACGTTGTCGGTGCACGTCCAAATTTTATGAAGCTGGCGCCAGTGTATCGTGAGCTGGCTCGGCGGAATGTTCAACAAACTCTGGTACACACAGGACAGCACTACGACGCCAACATGTCAGACGTGTTTTTCCGCGAGCTGGAAATTCCAAGTCCCGACATGAACCTCAACGTGGGCTCGGGAAGTCATGCACAGCAAACCGCCGAGATCATGAGTCGCTTTGAGCCGGTTGTACTCCGGTGCAAGCCCGATATGGTTCTGGTGTATGGCGATGTAAATTCCACTGTTGCTGCTGCCTTGGTCTGCTCGAAATTGATGATAAAAGTTGGACACGTTGAAGCCGGGTTGCGATCGTTTGACAGCAGTATGCCTGAAGAAATAAATCGCCTGATTACAGACCGATTATCAGACCTATTGTTCACTCCATCTCAAGACGCGAACGATAACTTGGAGCGCGAAGGAGTTACCGTAGATAAGATTTGCCTTGTTGGCAACGTCATGATCGACACGTTAACCCGGATGCTTCCGGCAGCACGAACGCGTATGCCGGTCGACGTTCCCGAGCGTTATGCCCTAGTGACGCTGCACAGACCTTCAAACGTTGATGACATCCCGTGGCTTTCGGCTATGCTCGGCGTTTTGCACAAAGTTGGAGAGCAAGTCCCAGTTCTATTTCCGATCCACCCCCGCACGCGCAGCCGACTGCTGTCCGCCGGACTTCACGTTAGCGCTCCAAACGGGCTACGTTTTTGTGAACCGTTGTCTTATTTGGACTTTTTGGCACTGCAGGCTCGCGCCACTTTGGTCATCACGGATTCTGGAGGAATCCAGGAAGAAACGACTTATCTTGGAATTCCTTGCTTGACCGTGCGCGAGAACACGGAAAGACCTGTTACGGTTCATATTGGTACGAACGTGCTGCTTGGACGGGATCTGCAACAGTTGCTTGCGACAGTGAACTCAATCCTGAATGGGGATTTCAAACGAGGCAGTATTCCTCCGCTCTGGGACGGCCTAGCCGCTCAGCGCATCGCAGACAGACTTCTAGCTACGAAGCAATAGTTCAGGCCAACAGTATCGTTTGTTGAGAGTGACGATAGAGTTGCGTCCCCACGGGTTTGCGTGTGTATTGGTCGGATGCCGAACGCACAATAGAAACAGGAGTTGGGTTTGCTTGATGATTAATCTCGTCCTAAGAAAGACATATCTCATTCACTGAACGTACTTTGCATTGGATGTCATTCCGATGACATTGAAATTGGTTGCGGCGGCACACTCCTGCGTTTAGGTCAGGAATACCCGAATGTAAAGGTTCAATGGGTTGTTCTGAGTGCTAACGGCGTGCGCGAAGCTGAGGCACGAAGAGGAGCTAACTCGTTCGTTTCTTCGGAACACCTGCAAGGGCCTTTGCTCAAGAACTTTCGTGATGCGTTCATGTTTTGCGGGGCGGACATCAAAGCCGTTTTCGAAGAGCTCAAAACTTCCACCTCTCCCGATCTTGTCTTGACCCACTTTCGTAAATGATGCACATCAGGATCATCGACTGATTTCCGAGCTAACCTGGAACACATTTCGCGACCATCTGATCCTAGAGTACGAAATCCCAAAATATGACGGTGATATAGGCCAGCCTAGCTTTTGTGTTCCTTTGTCAGCGGAGTTGTGCCAAATAAAAGTTAGCTACTTGATCGATATTTTTGCGTCCCAGCGATCAAAGAGCTGGTTTCAAGAGAGCACGTTCATGGCATTGAAAGCGTCAAGTAATCTCCGTGCAGCACTCGAAAGGTGCTGCTGCTTTCGCGTGGGCAGTTGTTGGCCGACCGAAACCGCTTCTTCGAACTTGGCATAGTTCAAACCTCTCCACCGGGGGGCAAGCGGGAGAGCAGCTTGACTTCTTCTCTAGACGACGCAACTTCCACTGACTTCCGACTTAGGTTTTCTTCAACCTCGATGTCAACCTCGCCAAAAACTCAACATACGAGTTGAGCGGACGCAATCCCCTAACGCCCGTCGGCAGCGCCTTCCAGAGCAGTCGGTTGAACGACACGAATGCCCGAACAGGCGATCTCCCCATGATTTCCAGGTTCGTCACCCACATGGCCAACCGAAATGACGGACGGGACGCTAGTTCCTCGTTGACGTCGGGGTTACGGCCTGTGGATCGATCGTTGCCACGGAACCATCGCGGAGTGGAAAATATGACTAACTCCATATTTCCGGAATACGAGTATTCAGTCTTCGGCGGAACTTCGACCACGACTCCTTCGCAGACATGGTAGCGCTGGCCGGCAATAATAAAATGGCCTCTACCGGATGCTACATAAAATAGCCGCGTAACCTTCTCGCTGATCGTGAACGTGTCATGACCCTGACGAACATGTACATACAGGATTTCCAGTTCTTCATTCTGCAGCGGGCCATAGTCATAGCATGACATGCCTGCTCCAGCGTATGAAGGCCAAGCTGAAACTCTATAGATGTAATGCGACGTGGCGGTCAATTGAGACCTGCCTTTCACAAATGCCAGTACTGGCGGCGACTGTCGAAGGATCAAAGAGATCTTCGAAGCGCTTACTTAGTGATTGACTTGATGGTTTCTGGAAAAGAGGAGCTAGAGGGAAGAGTAAGGGGGCGGACGGTTCTCGATATTCGGATTCCAGCAGAATAGTTGCTCAGGAATACCGTGAGAGCTGGATGCTTCCCACCAGCAGGCAGCTCTTCTAGAAAAGAAGAAAGGTTGGATGAGCACAACCGCGGCGGTCAGAAACTGAATGATCAAATGTTCCGGACCACCGAGCGCGTCGATCTTCACGCCTTCAGCCAAGAACAGAGCTTGCGCGAGATCGTCGGTGATGGAAATGGTCGGCAGAATTATTGCGAAGATACAGCAGATGACGATTAAGCCTCGGAGTAACTCGGGCACCAAAGCATACTCCGAGCTGCGCCGCCATACTATCCATGCCGAGACAGATCCAAGGACGAGTACGAGCGAAACTAGATTAAGTGCGAGTTCCACGCTTTACGTAGTACATCACAAGAAATTTATTATGTCACGATAAATGGGATGCCCTAAACGTGAACATCATGCGTGACTACCGCAGCAAGCTTTGATCACTCATTCGTTGCAAAAGTGTACGAGAGTTGAGAGCTGGCGGCCCGCATTTTTTGTCCACTACACCTTCGGCCAGGGCGCTCACACGGAGACACTCGTCACCCAGTGCGCAGTAGAAACTGTGGGCAATCTTCGCGATTGCCTGGGGGATGCCTTCAAGACTCATGTTGCATCAAGGAATCGCCAGCCTGTTGCCAGTATTCTGACTCTGCGCCACAAGAAGACGCTCGTGTACAAGTATGGGTGCTCCGATGCGCGATTCCATGCGATGGGAGGCATGCCATTTCTGTTTTGGCAAGCTATTCAGGATGGGAAAGCCCTTGGCCTATGTAAGTTCGATCTCGGTCGATCTGACGCTGGCGATCAAGGTTTGATTGCATTCAAGAATCACCTGGGGGCGACACCTTTCTGCGTTGAATTATTATCGTTATCCTCATCAGCCCGCGCCAAGTACAGACCATCGAAGCGCTCTAAGCTCGAGAATTTGCTCCTACCTCCCAGATTTCCTCTTGAAGGCAGCCGGCGATTTGCTGTACCGACATATTGGTTGATGTTTAGTTTGTGACGAATAAATCACTAGGCGTTTTGTGAGTCACTTGCGAGACTGAGAGCTTGGGAGCCGAAGCCGCTGAATGATTAACGTCACTCTTAACAAAGAAGCATCCAGGCCAATGAACGTGCTGTGCATTGGATGCCACTCCGATGATATTGAGATTGGCTGTGGCGGCACGGTTCTGCGCCTCGCGCAGCTCTATCCCGGCTCTAAGTTTCATTGGGTTGTATTGAGTGCGATTGGCCCGCGAGAAGCTGAGGCAAGGCGTGGCGCTAGCCTGTTCGTTTCTCCCGATTGCTTGCAAGGTCCGATACTCAAAGATTTTAAAGATTCCTTTATGCCCTTCGTTGGCGCCGAGATTAAAGGCGTTTTCGAAGAAATGAAGCGATCCATTTCTCCCGATTTGATTCTTACGCATAATCGCAAAGATGCACATCAGGACCATCGCCTAGTCTCAGAATTAACTTGGAATACCTTTCGCGATCACTTGATCTTGGAGTACGAGATTCCAAAGTACGATGGTGACCTGGGCCAGCCGGGATTCTACGTCCCGTTGCCAATGGACTTGTGTCAGAAAAAGGTCGATTACCTGATGGATGTCTTTGCGTCTCAGCGATCGAAGCGCTGGTTTCAGGAAAGCACATTCATGGCGCTGATGCGTTTACGCGGTATGGAATGCAATTCTCCTTCGGGATACGCTGAAGCCTTCTATTGCGGAAAAATCGTGCTGTGACGTGATAGCTTGCGCGGCTCCTCTTCAGGAGTGTTTGCGAGACGCATCCCCTCCGGAACGACAGCCGCGCCAAAATCAACTGAGTCAAGCTTCCGCGGCAGTTCCTGAACCAAGCTCCATGCTCTTATTGGGCCCAGGCTTGTTACCTTTATCTCGGCTTCGACGTCGCCTGCTGAAATAAGGTCATCGACAGATCCGATGCGGATTCATTGGGCCGGCCCTGCAGTCATGGCCGGCCAGATTTTCTTGTGCCAGGATTCGAGATTCTTTACCTCCGACCGTACTTTCCGATTAGTTTCGAGCTGAGGAACGCTCGGCTATTACTTATTAGTTAAATTGAGAGTCGTATAAATTTACCTATTAGTTAATTCGGGTTAGATCCGCTAGAAAGCGGCGAAAACCCTGTCAAAAGGAGACAGTCTGTCACGACAAATGCAAACTCTTGCACATTCTGTCTCAAGCGGTTTTTCGACTCCACACGTGGGGACACGCAAGGTCAGGACGAATCCTTCTAATTACTTGTAAATAAGACTAATTAGGCGCAAATAGATGCACTGAGGTACATGCCCAAGTGGCCACGGGCGTGCTGTACCAACGTGTATGAAGCTGATAAGGAGCCGCGTTCTCGGGATCGCACTTTCGGGGATCGTCTTGGCCGTCGCCATGGAGGGACAACAAGCGATACAGAGTACGGAGTCCCACTTCGACAAGAGTGCACCAGCCGTTACCGCGCTACTCTCTACGAGTCCGCTCGAGGGCGCAATCGGCAACACCGGTACTGCTACGGAGTCCACTCTGGCTTTGCCTAATGCGGCCATGTTGCCTCTAACGCCTCAGCCGACATTGAGGCCGAAAGCCATTCACTCCGAAGGCGGGCCTAGCCAGCGCGAGTTGCGCATCTGGAAGAGCTTGTTGATTGCGGGGCATTCCGCTGCGGCTTTCGACGCGTGGTCCACACGTCGTTCGATCGAAAGCGGAAACGGCTTCGAACGCAATGTGCTGGTGAGACCATTTGCAAATTCGGCAGCGATCTATCCCGCGCTACAGATAGCGCCACTTGGTTTTGACTACGTCAGTCATCGCATGATGCGCAGCCAGAATCGGCTATTTCGAAGGACGTGGTGGCTTCCACAAGCTGCGTCAACGGCAGCGTCTTTGTGGTGTGGAAGCAGGAACCTCCGGGTAGCTAATCTCAAGCGATAGAAGCTCTCAAGATTTCGCCCAATAATTCAACCAAGGCCACACCGTCAACCGACTTCGCTCGGATTCAACCGATCAGCCGGCGGCAACCACGGCCTTAGATTGACCGCGAGTAGAAAAGGCCTGCTACGGGCGCTTATTTTATCTGGCCGGAGGAACGCCTCTTCCTCATTTGTGAAACTTGTTGCGCTGTTCGTTCTCAGGAAACCTCCACAGCCAAGGCACATCTGTTGAAAATAAAAGGTTTAGTTAATATCAGCGGTTGATAAAACGTGGCGCTATGATTGCTAGTTTCAGTTACCGGTGAGTGGTGTCCAACGGAGTGCTGACGTGATTGGTTCTCTTTTGGCACCTGCATCTACGTAAGGAAACAAGAAAGCGGAACGAAATGAAAGCATCTCGTTTCACATGGCTAGCTGTAATTGTTGGCATGGGTCTGCTGTCGGGGATGGCCCACGCGGATGCCATGTTTCAAGTCGGGGGAAGTTTCGGCTGTCCCAATAACAGTTGCTACGGTGGCATCTACACCCTCAACTTCGTTGGCAACAACACAGGAACCACCTTCGACGTAACACTGACGGCGGTGACGCCTACCAGCGGTGTTGCGTTCGGAGATTTCATCAGTAACGTGGAGTTCGGTGACGGTAACACGATTTCATCAGTTTCCCTCACATCAGCGCCGGGCGGAACGAGCGCCTGGAGCACCACGTATGGCCCCTTGAACAACGCCGGGTGCAAAGGAGGTAATAACAACTTTGGCTGCAGTAGCCAAAACTTGGTCGGCGGGTTGTACACGTTGGCTAAGGCGGATGGAAGCACGTATTCCTGGACTTGGCACGTGGTTTTTTCAAAACCTCTGAATTTGAATCCGGGCGGCATGCACATTGGATTACAGTATGAGAACGTCGCCAACACCAGCAACGGACTTATCGTCTCCGAATCCGTTCCGGAACCTTCGTCGCTGTTATTGCTCGGCACGGGGTTCGGCGGGGTAGGTTTGTTCTTTCGCCGGCGTTTTAGGAAATCAATCTGTTAGATCTGCGTTTTCTGTCGCGCGATCAATTCGGCGCATCGACCTTTCGATGCGCCGATTTTTTTTGCTTGTTCGGGCGATGTGAGTTCACGCCAAGCCTCGGAGGGCTGCACTCAACAAGGGGCATTACACGGTGTGCGTCGGCTACCTTCAGTCTCCATTTTATGGCCAAGCCCTCCCGGGAAAATGGTCCTAAAAAGGGAAATGTAACCACTGGCGTAACTAGCTAGTTACCTTCGTAATCCCTGCATCAAGTCCTTATCGAAGTAGCATTAGACTGCATGGATTTGCGCCGCGAGGAGCGTGAGGGCACACGGCATCAGGTCTCCATCTGGACACTGGATGCCGAGGGGAAGATCTTCGTTCAGGAAGGTGAGACGCACGATGTCTCGAATGTTGGTGCGCGACTCTCCGGGCTGCATCGGCGAATCGAGCCAGGGGCGGTCATCGGGGTTCAGAACGGGAGCCGTCGCGGACGCTTCAAAGTCATCTGGGCCGAACGCGATGGTCAGCGCGACCATCAAATTGGAATTGAGCGAGTCTCTAGCGATAGCGATGGCCCCACTCGTGTCCTGATGATCGACGATAGCAAGGAATCTGTCGATTACCGCAAGCCTGTCTTGCAGGCTTTGGGGTACGAGTGCACCGTAGCTTCTTCCACTTCATCAGTCTTCGACCGCATACAGAATTCCGACTTCCAGCTGGTCGTGCTCTCCCATCCCATGCGGGACGTAGACTCGATCGAACTGTTGGTAGGAATTCGCAGAAGCGGAAGCCGCGCCAAAGTTGTGTTGGTGTCGGCACATCCGCACGTTCATGAATCTCTACGTTCGGTTACAGACTCATTTGTATATGCTCGCGAGCCGCAGAACAGCTTCATCGCCGCAATGGAACGCGCGCTGGATCGAACGCCCTCCAAGCTACTCACCACGCGAACGATTCACCGTCATGCGGTTAGAGTCGCCCTGGCTGTGGAGGTCCTTCGTTCGGGAGTCAAAACTGTCCTTTACGGGACCTCCGCCGACATTAGCGAACGAGGAGTCGGGGGCACTATCAAGGCCCCGCTTATTCCAGGTGAGATGGTGAGGGTGGCATACTCTCTGCCGAATTCCTCCACTGAAATCCAGGCGTATGCAATTGTGCGGCACCGGCGCAGCGAATTTTACGGATTTGAATTTGTCTCGATCGACGACAAAAGCTTGGAAACGATCCGCGCGCTCTGTGCGGTGCTCCCGCCTCTTCGAAACTCTTGAAGTAGTCGCTACGTTGGGATTCCATAAAGGGCGATGTTCACGTCGTAGATCCGATCGCATCCTAGAAGGTTCCAGCCGCACGAAGTGGACTCGCTCGAGTTCACTCACCTTCATGAACGTGAGAGTGGCAAGAGAAGCAAAGGGTTATCAGATTGTCCTCTGTGGTTGGTCCTTGATGGCTGCGGAACGTGATGTGATGGACTTGCAGGCCAGACAATCGACCGCAGACTTGACATCTCCAACCATCGCGCTTCAGAACCAGACGCCGAATAGCCGACGAGATCTCGATCAGGCCTTCTTTCATGCGGCTTCTTGAAGGATTGTGCAAAGTACACGCCGTTGTTCACACGGCAAAAGCCGACTGAGCCGAGTCACTGCGGTGAAAAGCACATCTGCATCACCGTCATGCAAATGAACTCCAGCCAGGAAGTCGGCGCATATCATCTCTAGGCAGTAGCCTCGCGACTTGTCTGAGCCGAGCATCAACGCCGCCGTCTCGATCGCCTGCTCAACAACTGGAATCTGGCTCTTGTAGAGCTTGAAGTAAATCAGATCTGATGGTTCAGAGTCTTCCCCTGTAACGTGCTTGTCGACCTCATGCCTAAATTGTTCCCTTGGCATCGTCTGCGCATCGTGCACCCATCTCTCACAATCGAATCGCTCCCGGTCTGAACGCGCGACCTTTACCAGTTCCACCGCCTTCGCCCATCCGATTTCCGGTAAATCCTTCTTGATCTGTTTCGGAAGATGTTCGTGGATCGACATCAGGTAATAGGCCTTCCGGCGAGACTCTGGAAACCGCCGTTCAAGGAAGTCATCGAAAGACTTCAGCTCCTCCATACGCCAGTATTGTCCGGCTCGCACTTCACAGAGATATCGTCCCAGTTCAACAAATTTCGTGTCGCGATTGCGCTCCACAGAGTTTTCCCAGGCGAGGATACTGTCGATCTTCGCGATGACCTCGCGAGCGCGCCGAGGATCAAGCTTCGGCAGCATCGGTGGATCCTTAACTATCAAGCTGGTCAATCCAATCAAGCTCTCCTCCCCAGACCTGGACCAGCTTTGAGTTCACGAGATCTTGGTTACAAAGGCATATGCCCACGAACGGACAGGTGACACAACCGTTATTCGGAAAGCGTATGCCGCTATGCGGCAGGAACCGCGCCGCCTCTATCTGCCGGATCGTGTCTTCGACAAGCCTGCCGTACTCCTCCCTCTGATCGTCAGAAAGTGTGGTGCGCAAGTATTGGATCTCGGGCGAGCGCTTCCGAACGAAAACCACCATCGCGACTTCTGGTATGCCGGTCATCCACGAGTAACACAGGAGCTGTGGGTCAAGTGCGAGCAAGCCCGCAGGCTCTTCTGCATAACGAGCTGAAGTGGACTTCCATTCAATGATCGACTGGACTTTGTCTACCTCGCCGATGGCGTCGATGTAAGACACGAACTCGGCAGCAGAAGAAAGTTGGCGCGAGAGTCGCACCTGTAAATGGCCGTTGGGTTTCTGGATCTGAACGCGATCCTCTTGGCAGAAGCGCTCCAACAGCATGATGCCCTGCGTGAGCATGGTGTCCCAAGTGTCGCTGCGACCGTAATCCAAAGAAACATCTCTGAACTTTGCCCATTCATCGTGCAGTCGTTGTCCACAATCTTCGCTTTTGAAGTAAGCGGATAATGCCTGCTCGAATACTCTGCCGAAGACGAGATTGGCGCGCGTGTCCTTCTCCCGCCAGCCTTCGAGGTAGCGGTATCGGTAACCGCGTGGGCAGGAGAGGTACTGATTGATTTGGCTGTAGCTGTAGATCATCAGGCCACCTCCGGGTTCGCAGGAGCCACGGCCAAATGCTCCCAATCTGCCGCTGGCGCGAACGCCTCAAGCTTCACCGTCGGCCGTCCGCTAATGATTTCGTGCGAGATCTGAACAACACCTTGGAGACCGATCAGTGCACGAGTGTCAATTTCATCTCGCTCGAGTAGCTCCCGGCTGTAGCGGAAGTCGCGCAGGAACCAGGCCAGCTTCCATAGTGTCTTGGGCGAGGAGGACAACCGAGCAACGATCGAGCCTCCCACCAACGCATCAGGTTGGAGTATGTAGAAATCCAACTCATACGAAGGTTTCTGCCTGTGCCAGCGATATTGCGCATGCTGCACTCTGACGAGATAGACGCCATCTGGAATGTCAGCGATGAGTGGAGAGGAGAGTCCATGGATCTGACGTTTCACGCGGCACCTTCACCAGGTTGCTGAAAGCCCTCGAGCTTCTGCCGCAAGGCGTTGATATCGTTTCGAGCTTCTAATGCGAGGTGATCCACAAACTCCTGCATCTGTTCTCGCGTGGCTTGGCGTAGATCTTCGGTACCGCAGAATCCGGCGGCATACAGCTTGACGAGTCGAGCATCGAGACGATGCTGTCGCACGAGTACATACAGCCGATCGCGCAACGGGTGACCATTATTCTCGGCGGGTTGCGCCTGCTTGCGGGCGGCAGCGGAGGTCGGGTTGAAAGTGCCGATCTCCTCCACCGAACAAATCCCGATGCCGTATGCCTTCCGCAGCGCACGATTTACCGCTCGGGTCTCGGCGATCCGCATCTCCGCACCACGAACTACCGCAGAGACATTGCCAGGATCCGCGTCTCCATAACCAGCAAAGCCTTTGCATGTTTCCGATTTGAACGCCATTGCGCGAAAAGCCCATCGAGACTCCGCAGGCACACAGAAGCCCGAGACCGGCTGTACACGAATTCCTACACATCCCTTGCGGGTCGCGAGTCGAAGCAGTCCACTGTGAGTGACGTACCAGGATCCGTCCAGAAGCAGGACGTCTCCGAGTTCCATGGAAAAACCGAACTGCCGGGTGAGTGCCGCAAGGCCGAGTCTCGCCGTCTGACTGACAAGGGCACCATACTTTAGGCGAGCGAGACGCAGGTTTCGCCGCGCCAAGTCTGCGTAAAATCGCTTCATGAGCGCTCCTTTATGTAACGCATTGCGCTTGACAATGTAACGTACCGTTGCGTACGATAGCCAGTCGAAAAGAGAGCCATGGCGAGAAAAAGAGAGGGCAAAACCGAGACGCTAAACCTGCGAGTTTCGCCGGATTTCAAGAAGCGTTTGGCGGAAGAAGCCGCCAAGGCGCGGCGTTCGGTGACGAATTATCTAGAGGTCACGCTGCTTGATGCCTGGGAACTCGAGGGGAGAGGAGAAGCCAAGAAGGGCAGGCGAAATTGAATTCCGAAGGTGCAACCGGGTTGCACGTGCAACCGATTGCACCTTCCATTAGCAAGCTCTTAGAACCGCCGGAAAACGCCCGGTCGATCTAACCAGCCCTCTGGTAGGTTCTTGAAGTTGTAGGCTGCTGGTTTGGCTTCCTCAGCCTTTACCCGCTCGGCCTCTAGTCGATACCACTCGCAGACTCCAAGGATGCTTCGGTAAGACTTCACCCACGCTTGCAACCTCGAGTCGGTCATTCTGATCGAGGACAGGGCTTCCGGCACTCAGCTGATTCAGGAACTCATCGCCGAAGGCATGCACGGCGTAAAGCGATATCAATCAGACTGAACAAGGTGATCCGCATACAGCCCTAGGCAAACCCAACATCTTCGGTTGGCTATCAATGGCGGCAACCCTGAGCAATGTCTCTTGTTCAGTGCGTCCAGACTGGGCTTTGAGCTTGCGCCTCGAGCGCTGCCCAAAACCACGTAGCATCGTGACACGTAACCGATCCCCACGGGATCTGCTAACTTGAGTGCAACATTCCTTTGTTCCTCCGCGGGTGCAATCCAGCACGAGACTGCGCCGGGAATCTTGGGAGTAGTCCCACATCAAGTGAACTGTTCATTCTCGAAACGAACTCACACACATCCCATCCTTTGGCGGAAGAATGAAGACACGTGGCGCACCCTTTTCGTTCTGACGCTGGCTTTTTCCGAATCCCAACTATGGAACAGTCACTGGGTTCGAAACTGCCGATTTGTCGCTCTCATCCCCCTCTGTATCTATCGCGGTGACGATGTAGTAGTACTTGCCAGAAGATAGTGACACATCGGTGTAGGTTAGAAGTCCATCACTAACAGTCGCAATGTACTTGTAGAAGGAAGAGTCTTGCGACGTAGAGCACCTTGCGTCGGCCAGGAGGGGCCAACCATAGCCGCAGCGGTATATGTTGTAACGAACGCCAGGAGTAGGACTAGATTGCCACGTAAGTTGGACCACCGAAGTGCCGGTCCCGGAAATTGGCTGCACGGCTACGTTCGTGCTACCCACAAATGTCAGGGCTCCAGAGGCCGGTCCCGGAGAGTCCAAAAGGGGATTGAAGGTGATGAGGAACGGGAAGGTGTCTCCGATACCAAGCTGAAGTGGGAATTGCATCGGGGAACCAGACACTGTAACCCCGAAGGCATTATTACTCACTGAAAGAGAAGTTACCGTGACGGGAGCCCCCACTGCCATCAAAGTCCCAATCTGAAACAGGCTAGCAGTGCCATCGGGAACTAGACCGAAGTCCAAAGAGGCTGGGGTGACAATCAATCCCGCAACAGAGAAACTCGCTGCGCTCGAACCGCCTCCGGGCTGAGCATTTGTGACTACTACGGGGAAAATTCCAGCCATTGCCAAGTCGACGGCGCTAAGCTGAATGGCTAATTGATTGCCGTTGATGAAGGTAGCGGGGTGGGCGACTCCGTTGTAGGTAACTGTTGAGTTGTTGTCGAAGTTGGAGCCGTTGATTGTCAGCGGTTGAGCTGTTGCTGCAATCGGGAGCATGCTCGGGAAAAGAGACGTAATCGACGGCAGTAGGTTGTCGACTGCTAAAAATGTCGAACCGGACACGCCGTTTTCCGCAGCCGTAATCGTGACTGAGCCTGCTCTGACTCCAGTCGCAAGTCCTGCAGTACTGATTGTCGCAATCGTTGGATCCGAAGAAGTCCACGTCACCAGGCCGGTGACATCCTGAGTGCTCCCGTCGCTGAATGTTCCCGAGGCCGTGAACTGTTGCGTGCCACCCTTCAATATCGAGGGCGTGGCCGGATTGACGGCGATGGACTGCAGTACGGCTCCGGTCACCGTGAGTACGAACGGCATCGACATGACTCCGTTCTCTGTACCGGTGATGTTCGTGGAACCGACCGTGACTCCGGTGGCTACTCCTGCGTTGCTGATGGTGGCCACCGCGGTATTCGAGGAAGCCCAGGCCGCAGAGTGAGTGACGTTCTGCGAAGTGCCGTCGATAAGCGTCGCGGTAGCAGTGAACTGCTCGGTGAGTCCGTTGGCGATGGAGGCATTTGCGGCAGCAATCGTGATCGATTGCACAGCGGCATTACTGACAGCAAGAGCCAGTGTGTTTGATGCGATTGCGTTTTGGGTAGCGCTGATGTTGCTGGAGCCGGGGCTGAGACCGTTAGCCAGACCGCTTGAGTTGATGTTTACAGCTGGGTCTGAGGAAGCCCACACCACGGAGTTAGTCAAGTCCTGGGTTGTGCCATCGCTGAAGTGGCCCACGGCCGTGAACTGATTCGTCGTACCCTTCGCGATCGTAGCATTGTCGGAAGTGATGGTAATCGATCGTAGAACGGTATCAGTAAGTGTCAACGTATATGTGTTTGAGGTAGTTCCATTCTGGGTCGCACTAATATCAGTCGTGCCAACTGCCACTGCTGTCACCAAACCCATGGGCGCGATGGTTGCGACTGCAGGATTCGAGGAAGTCCAGGTGGCGGATTCGGTCAGGTCCTGAGTTGTGCCGTCAGTAAATACACCGACAGCGGTGAACTGATCGGTGGTGCCTTTCGCAGTAGACTTGCTGGCGGCGTCGATGTCGATGGCTTTCAGTACGGCGGCGGTGATAGTGAGTTCGAAACTGTTGGAAGTGACTCCATTCTGCGTGGCACTAATGTTGCACGAACCAACGCTGACTCCTGTGACCAAGCCCGTGGCGCCGACATGGGCAGCCCCCGGATCCGAGGAAACCCAGTTGGCGGAATCGGTCAGGTCCTGCAACGTTCCGTCGCTGAAGGTGCCTAGGGCGATGAACTGATTGCTTGTGCCTTTTGCAATCGGCGTGTTGTCCGCGCCGATGATGATGGACTTCAGCACGGCTGCTGTAACTGCAAGAGTGATCGTGTTCGAGGCGACTCCATTTTGGGAAGCGCTGATGTTGCTGGACCCGGCGTTAACTCCAGTAGCGACACCGCTGGCATTGATTTTGACCGCCGCTGGATTCAAGGAGTTCCAGGTGACAGAGTTAGTCAGATTTTGACTGCTGCCGTCGCTGAAGGTTCCTATGGCCGTGAGTTCATCGATGGTGCCCTTTGCTATTGAACCATTCTGAGAGTGGATAACGATCGACTGCAGCACGGCCGGAGTCACAGTGAGCAGGAGCACGTTCGACGTGATTCCGTTGAAACTTGCAGTGATGTTGCTAGAACCAACGCCCGCTCCAGTCGCCAGGCCCGCAGTGTTGCCTCCAGTGTTGATGGTTGCCACTGCAGGATTCGAAGACGACCACGTCACAGAGACTGTCAGGTCTTGGCTAGTGCCATCGTTAAAGACACCAACGGCATTGAATAGATCGGTCGTGTCTTTGGCGATAGAAGGCTTCTCCGTGCTGATGGTTAAGGAATGCAGCACGGCAGCCGTCACTGTGAGCGGAAGAATGTTCGATGTAATTCCATCGCTGGTAGCGCTAATGCTGGTAGAGCCAACGTCGACGCCGAACGCCGAACCTGTAGGGCTGACGGTTGCAGCCGCGGTATTCGTGGATGCCCAGGTGGCGGAGTTCGTCAGATCCTTTGTCGTGCCGTCACTTAAGGTGCCAGTTGCTGTGAATTGATCGTTCGTACCCTTTGCGATCGAGGGGCTCACTGAGTTAATGGTTATCGACCGCAAGACTGTAGGACTCACCGTGAGCGTAAAGCTTTGGACCGCATCGGTGGAGACACCGTTGTGAGCTGTGATCGTGATCGGGAAGGAACCACTCACGCTCGGAGTCCCGCTTAACACTCCGGACGCTGCAACAAATGTCACTCCCGTGGGCAGCGTGCCACTTTCGCTAAACGAAGGTGCCGGGAAGCCCGTTGCCGTTACCGTAAATGAGTTAGCCGTATCAAGCGTGAACGCGGTGTTGTTCGCGCTGGTGATTGTGGCCGCCTGCTGCACAGTCTGGCTCAGTGCCGAAGATGTGCTTAACAGGAAGTTCGTATCTCCACTGTATACAGCGGTGATCGAATGCGGCCCTGCCGCAAGCAGAGAAGTACTAAACGCCGCCTGGCCGGAAACCAGTGTGGCCGTTCCCAAACTGGTGCTGCCATCGTTGAACATCATGGTGCCGGTTGGTGTGCCGCCGCTGACTGACACTGTCGCGGTAAAGGTGACTGAGGATCCAAGAGTCGATGGGTTCAGCGAGCTGCTGACCGTTGTCGACGACGTAGCTGGATTCACCGTGATGGTGACAGTCGCCGTTTGCGTTGTGTAGTCGGTGCTATCAGTTGGAGTAAACGTGACCGACAGTGTCTGATTGGCTCCGGCATTCAACACGGTGCCTGCAGGCGGAGTGTAGGCGAAGCTGCCCTGCACGCTGGCGGTGGCATTTAACTGCGTCGAGCTGAGCGCGGTGCCGTAGGTGACTGCTGCCGGACTGTTCCACACCACTGTTGGCGTTGCGACTGTGATCGTCAGCGTGCCGTTCACGAAGGTGAAGGTGTAGTTGGCGGCTGCGAGCGTTCCCGCAGTGACGGTGATCGCATAACTGCCGACGCCCGACGCCTGTGTCGCGGTCGTGCTCAGGTTCGCGGTTCCGCTTACAACGCTCTGTGTGTCGCCGTTGACGAAGCCGGTGATGAGCGCAGTGAACGTCGGGTTCGCGGCTCCATAGGTGCGCGAAGCGTTCTGTGCTGTAACAGTCAGCACGGCTGCATTCACCGTCAGCGTGCCGTTCACGAAGGTGAAGGTGTAGTTGGCGGCAGTCAGTGTTCCCGCAGTGACGGTGATCGCATAGCTGCCGACGCCTGACGCTGGTGTCGCGGTCGTGCTCAGGTTCGCAGTTCCGCTTACTACGCTCTGTGTGTCGCCGTTGACGAAGCCGGTGATGAGAGCAGTGACGGCAGGGTTCGCAGCTCCATAGGTGCGCGAAGCGTTCTGTGCTGTAACAGTCAGCACGGCCGCATTCACTGTGAGTGTGCCGTTGACGAAGGTGAAGGTGTAGTTGGCGGCAGTCAGTGTTCCCGCAGTGACGGTGATCGCATAGCTGCCGACGCCCGACGCCTGTGTCGCGGTCGTGCTCAGGTTCGCAGTTCCGCTCACTACACTCGCCGTATCCCCGTTGACGAAGCCGGTGATGAGCGCGCTGAAGGCAGAATTCGCGGCTCCATAGGTGCGCGAAGCGTTCTGTGCTGTAACAGTCAGCACGGCCGCATTCACCGTCAGCGTGCCGTTGACAAAGGTGAAGGTGTAGTTGGCGGCAGTGAGCGTTCCCGCAGTGGCGGTGATGGGATAGCTACCTGTGTTCGAGGCTGGTGTCGCGGTCGTGCTGAGGTTCGCGGTTCCGCTCACTACACTCGCCGTATCCCCGTTGACGAAGCCGGTGATGAGTGCAGTGAACGTCGGGTTCGCAGCTCCATAGGTGCGCGAGGCGTTCTGTGCTGTAACAGTCAGCACGGCCGCATTCACTGTGAGTGTGCCGTTGACAAAGGTGAAGGTGTAGTTGGCGGCAGTGAGCGTTCCCGCAGTGGTGGTGATCGCATAGCTACCTGTGTTCGAGGCTGGTGTCGCGGTCGTGCTCAGGTTCGCGGTTCCGCTTACTACGCTCTGCGTGTCGCCGTTGACGAAGCCGGTGATGAGTGCAGTGAACGTCGGGTTCGCGGCTCCATAGGTGCGCGATGCATTCTGTGCTGTAACAGTCAGCACGGCCGCATTCACTGTGAGTGTGCCGTTGACGAAGGTGAAGGTGTAGTTGGTGGCAGTGAGCGTTCCCGCAGTGGCGGTGATCGCATAGCTGCCGACGCCTGACGCCTGTGTCGCGGTCGTGCTCAGGTTCG